>JGI20225J20221_1000040_pt1 | contig 412159 bp, 366 predicted proteins | sample BioMet4_FD_20221 | JGI IMG/M metagenome (IMG submission 20221)
GGACGGCAGGGTTGGTGTATCCAGCGGGTGCATTGCCTGCCGGTTGCATAAAAAAAAGAGCGGTAACCCTGAAAAGCTTCGAGAGAGTAGGGGAACATAATTAAGATTTTTAAACAATGAAAACTTTAAAAGAAATGAAACAGACAATGAAGATGGATGATTTTTCAATGTCGACCCTATCTAAAATTGAACAAAAGAATATTATTGCTGGTAGTACAGGAACTGGATTGTTTAAATCTATCAGCGCAGATTGTTCAAAACACGGATATAATTGTGGAACAATAAGTGGTTTATCTAATTGGTTAACTGCTGAGTGGGATTAATGATTTGATAATTCATTTTTTTATTAATAGAAAAGTCCAATTTCAGGTATCTTAATCAGCGGTATATGATTATCTGAAATGAATTACAAAAATGCTGAATTACAGCTAATTGTTGACAATTTTGTTTTCCGTAGGTTTTGCTTTGCTTAACCTACGGTTCAAAAAATTAAATCGCTCAATTTTTTTGAAGTGATATTGATTTTTTACACAGAGAAAACAATCGCTATTTTTTTAATAAAAATGTATAGATAGTTTACAAATATCTTCAATATTTGTAGCTGTTATGGTTTAAAGTCTTCTTTTTTCATGTAGAAACTATGTTTACTAATGCGCCTGATAAAAGTCAGGACGGACTTTTCAAGTAAGTTTTACTAATATACATTAATTTTTACACTATAATTATGATTTCAAATATCAAGTTTATTATAATTGATTTTCTTAATTTTTTGCGGAATCCAACTGGTTCAGGAAACAAAAAAGTGAATTTTTTGTATTACGTATTTGTTTATTTTTTAGTTTATTTTTTCTCAATGTGTTTATATGTTGGTATTATTATATTATATAATGTAATTGCTGTACCCTGTGATCTAGTAAAAGAACATCTACAACCAATTAATAATTCATTATTTGTTATTTTTGGAGTTGTATTAGCTCCAATTATTGAAGAGTTAAGTTTTAGATATCCATTAAAATATACAAAAAACGCTTTGTTCATCGGTCTTAGCTTCTTTACCATTTCTGCTTTTTTTACAAATCAAACTACAATAAGTAGCCACCACAATATTTCGTATTTTGCCCATAAATTGACGAATCCACATTTTTTGTATTTTTTATTTGCTATATTGCTTATATGCATTGTTACACGATTTGAAAAAGTAAATGTATTTCTTTCTAATATTTGGGATAAATACCTTATTTTTATTATTTACCTATTGGCGGCCTATTTTGCTTATCTGCATTTTGAGTTGCCCCAAACAGCTAAGAATTTAATCTGGATACCACCGTTGGTTCTCCCGTATTTTGTTTCGGCTCTCTATTTTTCTTATATCCGGTTAAAATTAAATCTTCGATATAGTATTCTCTTGCATATGATAGGAAATCTTATTTTCTTTATTTTAACACTAAAACCTTTTTCATGATCAAAAATGAATAAGAAATTTCGCTATCATCCTGCGTTTCGTAATCCATTAATATTGAGAGCCCGCAAGGAACAGTTAAATAATGATTTAGAAGGATATATAGTTAGACAAGAGCAAGAAAATGATAAGATAACAACTGATTATTTACCTTGCGTTTTAAAGATATATTCAAAAAGTGAAATTGCTTTTCTACCCATAGTAGAGGAAGGCTTTGATAATGTGTGTTATAATTTTGTAGTACCAGTATGCAAGTATTTTGGTAAAAGATTATATCATTACATATCCCAACAGCTTTCAATTATTGATAAAAATAGTTTCCAAAACTGTGTGGTGGACAATCTGTTAAATGAAGTTTTCAATATAGTAAGAAAATCGTTGTGGCTTGAATATCAAGAATTTGTGTTGTCTATTCCTGATGAGCAGAATGATTTGTCGGAAAATGAAGTAAATGAAATTTTTATTAATAGGTTTAGTAATCAGGACAATATAAAAATTTTTTTCTCCAAGTACTTAATTTTATGCAAGCTAATTTGTGATTTTTCTGATATATGGCTACATAAGCACCAATTAATTTTCGATTTTCTTTCTCATGACATTATATCTCTTTGTTCATATTTTAATATCTCTTTTGATATTGATAAATCAATTGAAATAAAGAAAATTACAATTAGTGGAGATAATCATGATAGAGATAATTTTGTGACGATTATTGAATTTATTAATACCAACAAAATAGTACTAAAAAACCGTACTTCAAAACCTGAATTAATACTTAATAAAGCAATAGATTTTTTGAATTCAAAACAGATATCTCTTAAACGTAATAAAATTAAGGAAAGTGAAAACCATTACTGGACAGAATTTGTCGAAAACAGAGAATGTAACGATGAAACTCAATTTGCTGAATATTACGAACGGATAGGTAACTTAACAGCATTGCTTTATATACTAAATGCACAAGATATGCATTACGAAAACATTATAGCTGATGGTACATTTCCTGTAATTGTAGATGCAGAGTGTTTGTTTTCTTCACATACAGATAGTGGTTACGAGAATAATATACTAAATATTGGAATGTTGCCTGCTGATCATCAAGTGGGAGAAAAGGAATTTTGGATCGGAGGAATAGATAACGCAAGCGAACAGAATGCATTACTGAAATATTGGAACGTAGATGAAAATTATCAAGTTAAAGAAGATGATGGTAAATTCAAAAACGCTTACAATTCTCCTCATTTGTTATCTGGGCTGAAACCCAATGTGCTTGATTTTATTGATAATATAGAGATTGGTTTTTGTGCAGTTTACAACATAATTATGAAAAACACAATCGAATTTATGTCAATAATCGAATCAGAATTACCAATGAGAGTTAGATATTTATTTCGACCGACCTATTCATATAGTCATTTATTACATCAAAGTTTATTTCCCAATTATTTAGAAAGTAGTCTTACCTATAATTGGGTTTTTGAGTGGCTTTGGGTAAACGAAGAAGTAAATCCAAAATACAACTCTTTGATTCTCTATGAGCAAGAGATGCTCAAACAAAGACTAATACCATATTTCTACAGCTTAACAAATTCAAAAGATTTATATGCAACCGGTAGCGTTTTAGCTGCAGCTAACTTCTTCGAACAAACTGCCGAAGAATCATTTCTAAAAAAAATAAGCTCTTTATCAGATGAAGATAAAAATATTCAGTTAGAAATACTAAGATTGCAATTTCAGAAACTAAGCAGTAAAAATGATATTCAACTAACAAGTGAAGATTTCATTTTGCAAGTAGTCAATGAAATTCGGAAAAGGTTGTTCCCAGTAATGAATACGATAGAATCATTTGACTTTATTGATGGAGATGTCAAAAAAGTTGAGATTGATTTATATGCTGGGTATGCAGGGTATTTATTTTTCTTAATCTATTATCGGCATATTAACGAGGATAATTCTGTTGATGACTTAATTGAGACACTTTATAAGAAAATTTTATTTGAAATTAAAAATAATGAAGATAGGTATGGTGTAGGAGCATATATTGGGTTATCTGGATGCTTATTTACTTTCACTAATTTATATTCTTTGGATGCAAAATCAGAACATCTGGAGTCAATATTTTTTATTCAAGATATAATTCAAAAAAAAATATCAAACTTTAATCATAGTTCTGGATATGATATATTAAGTGGTATTTCAGGATGTATCATTTGTTTAGATCATTTTAACAAGATCGTACCAAATCAAAAAACCGAGAAATTAATAATTAATTGTTCTGAAATACTTTTGAATAATTATATTGTAGTGAGTGATAATTCAATTGGTTGGGCAAGTAAAATGGGAATTCCATTAGTTGGATATTCACATGGAAGTTCAGGTATAGGTCATGCGTTACTAATTGCATATCAAATTACAAAAGAAGAAAAATATAATAATTTGTTCCATAGATGTTTAATGTTTGAAAAAGAACATTATAATAATGAAAAAAAAGTTTGGGAAGATGAAAGAGAAGATGTTTTTAATATTATAAACACTTCTTGGTGTAATGGTACTACCGGAATAGGACTTGCAAGATTATTCTTTCAGAAATATAGCAAAAGTTTCAATTTCAAAAAAGAAATTGAATCCACTCTAAAAATAAATATTCAATACGGCATAACTGTTAATGATGTGTTGTGTCATGGGAACAGTGGTACGCTTGAATTTTTATTATCATATTATCAAATTAATAATGATGAAAAAACGATGGATTATATTAAACAAATCACAAGTTTTTTACTTCAAAAAATTGACAACAATGACATAAAATGTAATAATAAAAACAATATGTTATCACTTAGTTTTATGACAGGTTTGTCTGGAATTGCATACGAGCTATTAAGAATTAAAAATCCAAGATTAACTCCATCTCCATTGTTTTTCCATTATTCAGCGATTGATCGACAATGAATACTTTCCCCCACTATCTCCAACACGATGCCATGGATTGTGGCCCTACCTGCCTGCGTATGGTGGCGGCACATTACGGGCGGGTGTATTCGCTGGAAGGTCTTCGCGAGAAGTCGAAGATTACCCGCGAAGGGGTTTCATTATTGGGGTTGAGTGAGGCGGCCGAGAATATCGGGTTCCGTACAACCGGTGTTCGTATCACGTTTGAAGAACTCGAACAAGCGCCCATGCCCTGCATTGTACACTGGAACCAGAATCATTTTGTAGTGGTTTATAAAATATCCGGCGGTTCAGGCACGGCAAAGCTCCCTCTCCGCGGGAGAGGGCGGGGGGTGAGGTCCGCATCTGTTGTGTATGTTGCCGATCCTGCCGCGGGTAAAGCCCGGTTTACCGGAGAAGAGTTTTGCCGTTGCTGGCTGAGTACCACAAGCGGAGGCGAGGAGGTGGGGGTGGCGTTGCTGCTGGAGCCGGCTCCAGAATTTTATGTGCAGGAGGAAGAGAAGAAACTCAACCGCAGGGGTTTCCTTTTCCTGTTCTCTTACCTTCGCCCTTACAAACAGCTGATTGTTCAATTGGTGCTGGGCTTGCTGTTCGGGAGCCTGTTGCAGTTAATGCTTCCGTTCCTCACCCAGTCGGTGGTCGATTTCGGTATCTCGGCACAAAATATCGGTTATATTTACTTAGTGCTTATCGCCCAGTTGATGCTTACGTTCAGCAGTTCGGCGGTGGAGTTTATACGTGGCTGGATACTGTTGCATCTGGGTACGCGGGTCAATATCTCGCTCATCTCCGATTTCCTGATTAAACTGATGCGCTTGCCCATGGGTTACTTCGATACCAAAATGACCGGCGATATCCTCCAACGTATCAACGACCACAGCCGCATCCAAAATTACCTGACCAATTCCAGCCTGAGCATTCTTTTTTCGGTGTTCAACATCATTCTTTTCAGCGTAATATTGTTGTTTTATAATTTTACAGTATTCGCTGTGTTTTTTACCGGGAGTGCCCTTTATTTCGCATGGGTAAAAATGTTTATGAAACGGCGTGCCGAACTCGACCATAAAAGTTTTGCACAGGCATCGGCTAACCAGAGCAATGTGATCCAACTGGTAACCGGCATGCAGGAAATCAAACTCAACGCCTGCGAGCAGCAAAAACGCTGGGAATGGGAGCGCATACAAGCCCGCCTGTTTCGTTTGCAAATCAAAGGGCTGGCGCTGGGGCAATACCAGGATTCGGGAGCGGTATTTATCAACCAGGTGAAAAACATCCTGATCACCGCTTTGGTAGCTAAGCTGGTAATTGATGGGAAAATGACGTTGGGCATGATGCTCTCGGTGCAATACATCATTGGCCAGCTCAATAGCCCGGTGGACCAGCTGATCTCTTTTTTCAGGCAAACGCAGGATGCCCGCCTGAGCCTCGAACGCCTGAGCGAAATACACGATAAGGACGATGAACAAAAACAGGAGGAGATGACCTTACGGGAAATTCCTCCCGGAAAAGACCTTATGATGGAAAACCTGTGTTTTGGTTACGATGCCACTTCTGTGGGAGAATTGGTGTTGAAGAATATCTCGATGGTGATTCCGGCCGGTAAGCAAACGGCCATAGTAGGTACCAGCGGGAGCGGTAAAACTACATTGGTAAAATTGCTGTTGCGGTTTTACCCGCTTCATACCGGCGATATTTTGCTTGGAAACATTCAACTGAACAATTATAATATCAGGGAATGGCGCAAGAGGTGCGGAGTAGTGATGCAGGATGGTTTCATATTCTCGGATACGATAGCCCGAAACATTGCTCCCGCCGATGATAGCATCGACAAGGAACGTTTGCTGAACGCGGTGATTACGGCCAATATCCGCGAATTTATCGATTCATTGCCACTGGGCTATAATACGAAAATAGGCAGTGAAGGGCACGGCCTGAGCCAGGGACAGAAACAACGTATCCTGATAGCGCGGGCGGTGTATAAAAATCCCGAGTTTGTGTTTTTCGACGAGGCTACCAATGCATTGGATGCAAATAACGAGCGTCAGATTATGGAAAATCTGTCGGCTTTCTTTAAAGGGCGGACATCGGTAGTGGTAGCTCACCGGCTCAGTACCGTCCGTCATGCCGATAATATTATAGTACTCGAAAAAGGGGAGATCGCAGAACAGGGAACTCACGATGAACTCACGCTAAGGCATGGGGCGTATTATCGTTTGGTAAAAAACCAACTGGAATTGTAATCAAAATATATGACTCACGAAAAAGACAATACAAATTCTGGAATTTCTGGTCGGGCAGAGGCCGGCAAGGAAATAGAACTGCGCAGCGATGAAGTTCAGGAAATTCTGACGCGTCCGCCGCATGCATTGGTGAGGTATGGCATTTCGGTAATAGGAGGGGTACTCCTGATATTGTTTATCGGAAGTTTCTTTTTCAAATATCCCGATATAGTACAAGGAAATGTCGAACTGACATCGGAAAACCCTCCGGTTTGGTTGGTGGCCAAAAATACGGGAAGGATCAAGGAGTTGCTTTGCTCCGATAAGCAAACGGTAAATAGCGGGCAAATTCTGCTGGTGATAGATAATACCGCGGAAACACAAGATGCCATGAGATTGATACAGTATCTGAAGCAGATACAAATAAATGACTCGACAACGGTTATACCGGATAACATGTTACAGAAATCTTACGGATTAGGTGAAGTCCAAAGCTATTTTTCCGCTTTTGCAAAGTCAGTAATGAATTACAGAAATATGCAACATTATAACCTTACCAACGAAGAAAGAACAAATATGCTCCGGCAAATAACCGATCGTAAAGCATACCTCGCGAACCTGAAAAATCAATTGGCGCTGAAGCAGAACGAAATAGAAATAGCCGCTAAAATGTACGAAAGGGAGAAAAAACTATACAATGAAAATGTCAACTCAAAATACGATATGGAAACAGCCGAGCAAACTTATCTTTCAAAGAAGCAGGATTTGATACAATTGAAAACCTCCATTTCGCTTGCCGAAATTGAATCGTCGCAAATGAAAGGTTCTGTCAATAAATTATCCTTGCAACAGATACAAGACCGGAATCAGGTTTTATCCGATTTACGTTCTTCATTCCGTGAACTAAAAACCGCGCTTGAAAACTGGCAACAAAATTATCTTCTCGTTGCGCCGCAAAACGGAACAGTAACTTTTAACTCGTTCTGGAAACAAAACCAGTATATCAAATCGGGCGATAAAGTGCTGGCGATAGTTCCTGCCAATAAAGGTGATATAGTAGGTAAAATACAGCTTCCAGTAGAAGGATCGGGGAAGGTACAGGTCGGTCAGGCTGTGAATATCAAAGTGTCGGGTTATCCCTATCTCGAATTCGGAATGCTGAAAGGCTGGATAAGAAACAAATCGTTGGTTACCAACGATAATAATTATACCTTGGAAGTGAGCCTGTCCAAAGGATTGCGCACTACTACCGGACAAGAACTTAAATTTACCGGGGAGCTTACGGGTACTGCCGAGATCATTACAGAGGATCGCAGTTTGTTCGAACGTTTTTACTCGCCGTTGAAATATTTGGTTGAAAAATCATTTTGAGTCTTGTGGAGTAATAAATGTATGTGTAAATCGTACTTCGCTTATTTTTCAAATAAATTCATATCTTTGCTTCGTGTTAAAAGCAAAGGATTTCCCGCATTATAAATGCTTATATTACAGTTACGACGGGTTTGCAAAACCCGTCAACCAATGCGAAATTTACAGCTATTAAAGAGTATATGCGAAAGGACGGAGTGCATAATAATTTATAGTACAACGTAAAAACAGTTTCACATGAAAAAAATATTTACAGGCATATTGATATTGTCTTTCACTTGCCATCTTTTTGCCCAATCGAAAAAAAACGGTTTGGATACAATCATAAACCTACAGGAAGTAATGGTGGACCAAAACAAGCGTTATTCAATAATGGTTTCGCCGGGGAAGAAGGATGACCTGCATGTCCAGGGGAAAGGCAAACTAACAATCATCTCGAAAGTAACGGTCGATAAACATAAGAAATACTTTATTGATGCGTTGGAGTTTTATTTCAATTACAAATGGCAGGGATTGGAAGGGGAAGGTTTTGTAGTTAAACCTGTCATTATTCGGATGGAAAACGGGAAAGAAATAAAAAATTATCTGCCCCAACCGGCCGTATGCTTTGTTTCCAACAAAGTAAACGAGAAAATGTACATAGATTTATCAGAGTATAACGTTGTGGTCGATAACACAGATTCCTTTTTTGTCGGTTTGGAGTTTGTCGATGCAAAAGGGAGAACTAAATTCGAAGACTTTAACATTACAATGACAATGATTAAGAAAGAAGCCAACGCTTCGTACGTAAGGAAGGATGATCAGAGTGAATATTCCCAACTGTTTTGGTATCCAAAGGATCGATTTGGTTTAACATTGAAATACCGGTTGTTTTATAAAATTGTAGAATAAATTAAACCCGATTTCATCAGAGAAAAAACTGAAATACAATACATGGTATTTTTTCGAACGAATAACAAAAATATGAGTGTAAAAAGAAATTACCAAAAGGCGATAAACATTTTTGTAGTTACGGTGGTCGCATTATTTATTGTTATTACAATTTATTTGGTGCTTGCTTATTTTCTGTAGCATAAACAAGCGATGGTTTGGAGACTGTCGGATGGTTTTCGCATACTCCGTTCCCGCGCGATTTTCATCGCGTGGGAAGTATAAAAAGAGAAAGAATTATTGGTAGAATAAATTAGTTTGCCACACGAAAGGATTCGTGCGGCAGCATAGGGTGGGTGAATCCGGAAGGGCATCATAGGTTACGTCCCTACGGGACTTGGGTTGTTTGTTCCCCAATGCCTTTCTACCCATATACCGCCTCTACGAGGCTAAGGAAATATTCACTCACTCCCCCTCGTCTCTGACGAGGGGTTATTGGTCAATCGTTTGAAACGATAAAGTACGAACTTATGTCATCGGAAAATTATAGAATAGAGAAACAGGATAGCATTTATTTCCTGGTAATATAGAGGATTCAAAGTTTGTATAAAAGATGTGCATGAGATTATTAAAATATTCGATACGATAAACAAATCAAATTTAATTTAATGAGAATCAATCACTCACTAATAATGTCAGGCTTATTTCTGATTTTATCGATAAGCGTTTCCCATTCACAAATCAGGAAACCTGAGGTTTTTAGCCCCAATAGGAGCGATAAGTTTCTGAATACGGAATATAAGTCGTTTAAATTGGATACATTAACCAATAAAAACTTATTGAACAAAGTAACTCTGTTGAATTTCTGGTTCGCAGCGTGTAAACCTTGTATGGCTGAAATGGAAGGCCTGAATAAACTTTATGAAAATTACAAGTACAACCGTAATTTTCAATTTTTTTCGTTTTGTCTTGATGATAGTGCAACTGTAAAAAGACTTGTTGCTAAACTGAATATACAATATACTGTTTTTCCTGTAAGCCGTGAATTGGCTCATAACCTGAATTATAACAATGGATATCCAACAACAATTATTATTAATGGTCAAGGAAAAATAGTACATATTTCGTGTGGAGGCCCAATAAGTCCGATTCAGTGTACAAAACAGATAATGACTGACTATACTCTAATTATTGATCAGGAACTAAAAAAGTTGGGTCAATCATTATACGTTCAATAAGTAACTTTGTTTGATTTTGGTCTCAGTTCGGATAATAAATGATTGTAGCCACCGTTAGTCAAGTTAATTTATAAATTCTAAAGAGCAATTTTATCTTAATTCAGCGAACATAAGCCCTAAAAAGGTTATCCATCAATAAAATCCGGAGAAATTTTCTGCCAATTCAACACCAGACAACCAATATCGACTTCACGTGAATTTGCTGTTGTTTTTGATAAATCTAAAAATAGGTGTTGTGATATTTCACATCGATTAATTTATATTTCCTACATTTCCATGTTCAAATCAATCATCATTCAATTTGTGTTTGTTTTTTGTAGCCTTCCCATCTTTTCTCAGGAAAAACAGGCTGTTGTGTTTAATATCAAAGGTACGGTTATTGATTCGGTATCGCACGATGCCGTTCCATACTGTACGGTCTCGGTATCGAAAAAGAATGCTCCAACGGTGCATTTGAAACGTTTTACTACCGATGCCAACGGGAAGTTCAGTTATGAAAACCGTTCGGGAGCCGACACTTTGCTGATCACGTTCGAGTCGGCAGGGATGGAGTTATATACAAAAACCATCCTTCCGGGAAAACAGGATGTGGATTTGGGAAAAATAGCGTTGAAACAAAACAGTAAAATATTGTCGGAAGTAACTGTTGTAGCAGCTAAGCCACTGGTAAAAGTAGATATAGATAAAATCAGCTACGACACCAAGTCCGATCCCGAAGCGCAAACGCTGAATGTGCTGGACATGTTGCGGAAAGTACCGATGGTAACGGTAGATGCCGAAGATAATATAAAAATAAAGGGAAATTCAAACTTCCGGATTTTCATGAATGGCAAGCCCTCTAACATTACTACCAATAATCCGTCGCAGGTGCTCAAAAGCATACCTGCAAGCACCATTAAAAATATTGAAGTAATAACACAGCCTGGTTCCAAATACGAAGCCGAAGGAGTTGCCGGCATTATCAACATTATTACCGACAAAGCCATGGCCGGTTATACGGCCACCTTAAGAGCCGGGGTGGATATATACGGAGCTGCCAACGGAGGCGTTTATTTTTCGACCAAAATAGGAAAGTTCGGTGTTACAGCCAACCTGAATTCGGGACAGTTCAAATCACCGAATAGCCGATCTTCCTTGTATCGCGAAAACTATGCATCGGAACAATACAAATACACTTTCCAAAATTCAAAAGGAAATAACACGAACAACTATCGCTACGGGGATATGAGTTTCAGTTATGAAATAGACTCGCTCAACCTGCTCACGCTCAATACAAGCGGGTGGGGCGGTAGTGGAACGTCAAAGTCCGATGGAAATACATCCACCCTCACACAGCAACTCGATACCATCCAGAAATATGCTTCGGGAGGCAACTCTAAAAGTTCATGGGGTGGCTATGATGGAAGCCTCGATTATCAACGTTCGTTTAAAAAACCCGACAAACTGATTACCCTTTCCTACAAGTTGAGTTATTCGCCCTCGAAGGACGATTACACCACGGCGATCGATGGTTTGATAAACTATACCGACCGAAAACAACACATCAAAAGTAACGCTTACAACACCGAACATGCCCTGCAATTCGATTATACCGAGCCCTTCCACAAAATCCACGTGATCGAAGCGGGAGCTAAATACATAATACGTTACAATGTGAGCAATAACAATTATTTGAATTATAACTTTACGGATGATACATGGCAAACAATTGCCGATGGAAACGATAAAGATATGTGGTACAGGCAGAATATCCTGGGTATGTACGGAAGTTATAAGTTGAAATTATCCAAATTCAGTGCGAAAGCGGGTCTGCGTTTCGAACGTACTTCATCGAAAGTAGATTATAAAAACCACTCTGAATACAATTCCGATATAAAACCGTTTTCCAACCTTATCCCATCAGTCGATTTCGGTTACAACCTGAGCGATGCCGCCAGTTTTCAGCTCGGTTACACGCAGCGTGTGAGCCGTCCCGGTATATGGTTTCTCAATCCGTTCCGAGATACTTCCAATCCATTGAATATTCAGCAAGGGAATCCCAACCTGAAATCTGAAATCAACCATTCGTTCAACCTGGCATATAATTATTTTAATTCAAAGATAAATATCAATTCGAGCCTTTACCATTCGTTTACCAACAATTCCATCGAATCGGTGTCATCGATGCTTAACGACACTGTAATGTACACTACTTACCAAAACATCGGGGTAAGCAAAAATACCGGCTTTTCGTTGTATGTCAGGTGGCAAATCAACCCGAAAATAAGCATATACCTCAATAGTGATGGAGGTTACAGTTACCTGAAATATGAAAGCGCCAAAAACAGGGGCACTCAGTTTTCGGTGTACGCGGGAGGCAGTTACAACCTTCCCCAAAATTTCAGGTTAAGCCTGAATTCGGGTTACAGTTCGCCTACAGTTACCCTCCAGGGAAAAAGCAGTGGCTATAACTATTATTCCATGTCGCTCAACAAAGGATTTTTCAATAAAAAACTGAATGTCTGGTTTAGCGCCAGTAATTTTCTGCAAAAAAACAGGACGTTCAAAAATAATACCCGTACCGATACTTACTACTCAGAAAGTGTTTTCACCCGCAAAGCCCTCGGGTTGCGTGTAGGGGTAAGCTATACTTTTGGCGAAATGAAAGCCACGATAAAAACCGTATCCCGTACCATCAACAACGATGATGTAAAAGGAGGTGGAAACAAATCGGGAGGTGGCGGCAATTAAACCTTTACGCTTTTTCTATCGATATTTTTTTACTTATTTGTACCCAGATCAGGTATGTGTGGCATGTTGAGCCACTTACCTGGTTGGGAAAACTTACACTTCCCATCTTTGATTTTTTTTGAGGCTTTATTTTGGCAAAACAAAAATAAATGCTTGTTTTTTTGCATTTGTAAATTCGTTGCCGGATATTTCCAGTGCGTTTGAAACTGATATACCGAGTAGGAGATACCGAGCCTGCCGAAGTGTTTGAGTTGTTGAACCCTATCCGTTACTGATATTTCTTTTGAAGAAGTTAAGTTGAAAAACATACTGATTATAACATGGTAATGTACATCAATGCAACTGCTCGGAAAACTGACCGAGATTGCGCCTGGATTTTAATATTATTCAAAAAAATAATGTATAAACTTACAATTTGAATAAAAATAAGAGATTATTATATGAAACTATTGTATAATTAAAAAAGAAAGCATATCTTTGCACCATAAAAATTAGAAAAATGTCTGATCAACGATTTTTACATATTATCCTCGTCAATGTCGTGTTGCTTTTGGTCAAAAATCAGAAGTGAGGATGGTTATGTGATAATTGGTAAAAGGATATAAAAGCGCACAAAACCTTTCTCACTTCGGATGAGAGAGGTTTTGTGGTTTTTAATGAGTACAAAACATTAAATTAATTCTTGGAATCAGGGAAAGTACCGCTGAAATGCAAACGGTAGATTCAGTAAAAAGGGATTTTCTCGTTTTCTCAACTACAAAGCAAAGATGATGAAACATGAATTAAGAAGTTCTACAAGCACCGGAGGAAGATTAATGGCTGGTGCAAGAGCGCTTTGGCGTGCCAACGGGATGAGCGATCAACAAATGGGGAAACCGCTCATTGCCATAGTTAATTCGTTCACTCAATTCGTTCCCGGCCATGTTCATTTGCACGAAATAGGGCAAGCCGTGAAAGCCGAAATAGAAAAGATGGGCTGTTTTGCGGCCGAATTCAATACCATCGCTATCGACGATGGCATTGCAATGGGGCACGATGGAATGTTGTACAGCCTGCCAAGCCGCGATATTATTGCCGATAGCGTGGAATATATGGTGAACGCCCATAAAGCCGATGCGATGGTTTGCATCAGCAATTGTGATAAAATTACTCCGGGTATGCTCATGGCTGCCATGCGGTTGAATATTCCTGCTGTGTTCGTTTCGGGAGGTCCAATGGAAGCCGGGGAACTGGATGGCCAGCATCTCGACCTGATAGATGCCATGGTACAGTCGGCTGATGAAAACGTCTCGGACGAACAAATATCCAAAATTGAGAATGCCGCTTGTCCTACCTGCGGTTCATGTTCGGGGATGTTTACCGCTAATTCCATGAATTGCCTTAACGAAGCCATAGGGTTGGCTCTTCCCGGAAATGGAACCATTGTGGCCACGCATGCCAACCGTAAAAAGCTTTTTGAGGATGCTGCCCGGTTGATCGTTGAAAATGCTTATAAATATTACCGAGATGGAGATGAATCGGTTTTACCCCGATCTATTGCCACGCGAGAGTCGTTCCTGAACGCCATGACGCTGGATATAGCCATGGGCGGATCCACCAACACTGTCCTTCATACGTTGGCGGTGGCTCACGAGGCTGGAGTCGATTTTTCGATGGACGATATTGATGCTTTGTCCCGCAAAACTCCATGCCTTTGCAAAGTGGCGCCTAATACACAAAAATATCATATACAGGATGTAAACCGGGCTGGTGGAATACTTGGAATTCTTGCCGAGTTAAACAAAGGTGGTTTGTTGAATACCTCGGTTTTCCGAGTCGATGGACTGACATTGAAAGAAGCGCTGGACAAATACGATATTACTTCGCCGGAGGTTGGCGAAAATGTAATGCAACTTTATAAAAGCGCTCCTGCTCACCGGTTCAATCTGGTGTTGGGATCCCAGTCGGTGTTTTATAAAGAACTTGACACGGATAGGGTAGATGGTTGTATCCGGAATATAGGTAACGCTTATACCAAAGATGGCGGTTTGGCTATTCTGAAAGGGAATATTGCTCAGGATGGATGTGTTATTAAAACAGCCGGAGTGGATGAAAGTATTTGGAAATTTGCCGGTCGGGCTAAGGTGTTTACATCTCAGGAGAGTGCTTGCAGTGGAATTCTCGGTGGTAAAGTGCAATCGGGCGATGTTGTGGTTATTATTTACGAAGGCCCCAAAGGTGGTCCCGGAATGCAGGAGATGTTGTACCCGACATCATATATCAAATCGAAACATTTAGGCAAGGAGTGTGCCCTTATCACCGATGGCCGTTTTTCTGGAGGAACTTCCGGCCTTTCCATCGGTCATGTTTCGCCCGAAGCGGCGGCAGGTGGCAATATCGGCTTATTGAAAGATGGCGATATGATTGAAATAGACATTCCCAACCGTTCCATTAACGTTCGATTGACAGACGAAGAACTGCTCAGTCGCCGTAAGGAGGAAGAGGCTAAAGGAAATAAAGCCTTTACGCCTGCCGACAGAAACCGGAACATTTCCAAAGCGCTGAAAGCTTACGCCCATTTTGTAAGTTCGGCCGATAAAGGAGGAGTAAGGGTGATTGAATGAGTAAACCGGAAAGTTAAAATTGAATTGTAATAAACAATAAAACAATCATATCTGTTTTAATCGGATAAATCAGCGTTTTTGATTATTACTGCTGAATTAAATGAATAAAAACAAGATAGATTAGAAGACAAAATCCATAATTACGCGATGAAATCGCTGAATTTTACGGTATTTTATCATTTAAAATTAATAAAACAACATGAAAATAACAGGTTCAGAAGCACTTATAAAAGCCATGATAAATGAAGGCGTTGAAACCATTTTCGGTTACCCCGGTGGGGCGATCATGCCGGTTTTCGATGCGCTTTACGATTATCGTGATAAAATCAATCACATCCTTACCCGTCATGAACAGGGTGCGACTCACGCCGCGCAGGGCTATGCCCGTGTTTCGGGAAAGGTTGGTGTGTGTCTGGTTACCTCTGGGCCGGCTGCTACCAACGCTATTACCGGCATTGGAGACGCGCTGATGGACAGTACGCCTTTGGTGGTGATTGCCGGGCAAGTATCGGCGCCTTTACTTGGTTCTGATGCTTTTCAGGAGATTGACGTTGTAGGCATCACCCAGCCAATTACCAAATGGGCTTATCAGATTCGAGATGCCAAAGATGTGGTGTGGGCGGTGGCAAGGGCTTTTTACATTGCCCGTAGCGGTCGTCCGGGGCCTGTGGTGCTCGATTTAACTAAAAATGCTCAGTTTCAGGAAATTGAATTTAATTATAAACCCTGTAACTTTATACGTAGTTATGTTCCTGTTCCCGAGATGAATGAGACGCAGGTTGATTTGGCTGCCAAGCTGATTAACGAAGCTAAGAAACCATTTGCTCTTGTGGGTCAGGGAGTTATTTTGGCAAATGCCGAGAAAGAATTAAAAACGTTTCTCGAAAAAGCCGATATTCCTGCCGCGTGGACGTTGCTTGGAGCATCGGCCATGCCGTCAGATTTCAGGCTGAACAAAGGCTTCCTGGGAATGCATGGAAACGTGGCGCCGAACATGAAAACCAATGAATGCGATGTACTCATTGCTATCGGTATGCGTTTCGACGACCGTGTTACCGGTGATTTGAAAACTTATGCCAAGCAGGCTAAAATTATTCATTTGGATATTGATGCTTCTGAAATAGACAAAAATGTGAAAGCAGACGCGCCTGTTTTAGGAACTGTTAAAGAAACGCTGCCGGCTTTGATTGCCAAAATTGATCCGGCTACGCATACCGAATGGATTGATTCTTTCGTTGAATACGAGAAACTTGAAGATGAAAAAGTGATTCAGCGGGAAGTATATCCCGAGTCGGGCCCGATAACAATGGGAGAGGCTATCCATAAAATTTCAGAAGCCACATCGAACAATGCAATCATTGTAACGGATGTTGGCCAAAACCAAATGATGGCTGCCAGATATTCGGGATATTCCAAAACCAGGAGCCTTATTACTTCCGGTGGACTTGGAACGATGGGATTTGGCCTTCCGGCTGCTATCGGAGCTAAAATGGGAGCGCCCGAACGAACGGTTTGCGTGTTCTGTGGCGATGGCGGTTTTCAAATGACTATCCAGGAATTGGGCACCATTTTACAGGAAAATATTGGCATTAAGATGATTGTACTGAACAATCATTTCCTGGGAATGGTACGGCAATGGCAGGAACTCTTTTTCGATGAAAGATATTCGTTTACTCACATGAAAAATCCTGATTTTATTGCAATCGCCAAGGCTTATAATATCGATGGAAAGGAAGTTTCCGAACGGGAAGAACTGGATGGAGCTGTACAGGAAATGCTTAAAGACGAAAAGTCGTTTTTACTCGTTGTAAATGTAGAAACCAAAGGGATGGTTTATCCGATGATTCCGGCCGGGACTTGTGTTACCAATATTATGTTGGGCGATTAGCGACCCATTCTTATTGGTTAACTCATTTATTATTAGTATTTTTAATCTATAAAAAATTAAAAATGGAAACAACATTATATACGATAACAGTTTTCTCCGAAAATACGGTTGGGTTGCTCAATCAGGTATCGATTATTTTCAATCGTCGCGCTATCAACATCGAAACGCTATCGGTATCACCTTCGGCCATCAAAGGAATTCATAAATTTACCATTACGGTGTTTACAACCCAGGAGATTGTAGAAAAGGTTGTACGTCAGATAGATAAACGCGTCGATATTTTGAAGGCATACTACAATACCGATGATGAACTGGTACATCAGGAGATTGCCCTGTACAAAATCGCTACTGACAAACTGTTGGCCATAGGTTCCATCGAGAACTGGATCCGCGACCACAACACCCGTGTGCTGGAGATAAATGAAGATTGTGTGGTCTTTCAGAAAACAGGTCATTATGCTGAAACACAGCAGCTTTTTGAAGAATTAAAAGAAAAGGTAGGGGTGTTGCAGTTCATACGCTCGGGTAGAGTGGCAATCACAAAATCGAAAGTGGAAAGATTGAGCGATATGCTCGAGAAGAGAGAAAAAGCCGAGAAAAACTCGTAACTTTGCCAAATAATTTTTGGTATAAAAAATGGAAGAAGAATTATTATTAAAAAGACGATACAAATATAGGATTGAACCACAAACAGTTGATTTCCAGTTTAAAGTAACACCAGCTTCATTGGTCGATTTGTTGCTGACCACATCAGGCCGAAATGCCGATGATAATGGATTTGGAATCAGACGTTTGAACAAAATGGATTGTTCATGGGTATTGTCTCGTTTGGCGTTCGAAATGAAGCGTTTCCCCGGACAGTACGAATATATTGAGGTAGAAACCTGGGTGGCTGAAGTAAGCAGGGCATCGACGGTTCGTAATTTTACCATTTACGATAAAAACGATGAAATTATTGGCAGCGCCTGTTCTGTTTGGGTCATGATTAATGTGGAAACTCGCAGGCCTATGGATCTTGATTTGCTCGATGGAATCCATCGTTTTGCCAATGGTGATATGGGGTCAATTGAACCTCCTATCAGGCTCAGGGCTTTAAACAGCAATGTAAGTGAAACATTCAAAGCCAAATATGCCGACATTGATGTAAATCATCATGTAAACACTTGTAAATACGTGGAGTGGGTGAGCAATTGTTTTGACTTGGATACTTATAAATCGAAGAAAATCAAGCGTTTTGAAATCAATTTTGTAAATGAGATTTTATTTGGGGATATTGTTGAAATCATAAAGGATGATTCTTCTATCGACGACATCCGTGTGGAAATACGGAAAAATCAAAAAACCGCATCGTTGGCAAGAGTGGTTTTCTAAACAAAAGAGAATTAAATTTTTATCAATTAAAATAAACAAAAAATGGCAGTAATTAATTTTGGCGGAGTTAGCGAAAATGTGGTAACCCGCGAAGAATTTCCACTGAAAAAAGCTCAGGAAGTATTAAAAAACGAAACCATTGCTATCATTGGCTATGGAGTTCAGGGTCCGGGTCAATCGCTGAATCTGCGTGATAATGGATTCAATGTGATTGTAGGACAACGAAAAGGTGGTAAAACATGGGAAAAGGCAGTTGCCGACGGTTGGGTACCGGGCGAAACGCTTTTTGAAATTGAAGAAGCCTGCCAGCGCGCAACTATTATACAATACTTGCTTTCAGACGCTGCTCAGATTGAAGTTTGGCCTCGTATAAAACCTTACCTTACAGCCGGAAAAGCCCTTTATTTTTCGCACGGATTTGGCATAACTTATAAAGAACGTACCGGTATTATTCCTCCTGCCGATGTAGATGTTATTCTAGTGGCGCCTAAAGGTTCGGGAACTTCGCTTCGCCGCATGTTCCTTCAGGGACGTGGTCTTAACTCTTCATACGCTATATTTCAGGATGCCACAGGAAAAGCAAAAGACCGTGTGGTAGCGCTTGGAATAGGTGTGGGTTCCGGTTATCTGTTCGAAACCGATTTCAAACGTGAGGTTTATTCGGACCTTACCGGAGAACGTGGTACCCTGATGGGAGCTATTCAGGGCTTGTTGCTTGCCCAGTATGAAGTGCTTCGTGAAAACGGACATACTCCTTCAGAAGCATTCAACGAAACCGTGGAAGAACTGACCCAGTCGCTTATGCCGTTATTTGCCGAGAATGGAATGGACTGGATGTACGCCAACTGTTCCACCACAGCGCAACGTGGGGCACTCGATTGGATGGGTCCTTTCCACGATGCAACCAAGCCGGTTCTCCAGAAACTTTACTCCGAAGTTGCTTGTGGTAATGAAGCACAGCGCTCTATCGATACCAACTCGAAACCAGATTATCGCGAAGGCCTTGAGAAAGAGCTGAAAGCTCTCCGCGAAAGCGAAATGTGGCAGGCCGGAGCGGTAGTTCGTAAATTGCGTCCTGAGAATAATTAATTTCTCCATAAAATATACACGATTATTTTACGTTAAAATTCGGTACAGGAATAAATGTCCTGTATCGAATTTTGTGTTCAATTAAGAATATAATTAACTGTATGGCAATATTTTATGTACCCGGTTTTTTATCGGATCAGGTGCTGCCCGAAGAGGAGTCGCAACACGCTGTGAAGGTGCTTCGGCTCACGTCGGGGAGCGCGATTGAAGTTGTGGATGGAGCAGGAAACTGTTACAGGGCAAAAATAACGATAGCACATCCCAAACACTGTTCTTTTGTTCTGCTCGAACCCTTAAATGGATTCGGCAAACACGATTATTTCCTTCATATTGCCATTGCGCCTACCAAAAATATCGATCGGTTCGAATGGTTTGTCGAAAAAGCTACGGAAATTGGGGTGGACGAGATCACTCCTTTGGTTTGCCAGCATTCTGAACGTAAAATTTTAAAACCCGAACGTATCGAAAAAATCATTGTTTCGGCAGCTAAACAATCGATGAAATCTCATTTTCCTAAACTTAATCCATTAAAAAATTTAAACGAATTACTGAAAGCTGATAATTCCTGTCAAAAATACATAGCTCATTGTTACGATACTGATAAACATTTATTATCTTCGCTTTATCAAAAACGAGAAGCTGCTCTTATTCTGATAGGCCCCGAAGGTGATTTTTCGCCCGAAGAGGTAGCTGAGTCATTATCACTTGGTTTTAAGGCCGTTTCGCTTGGCAATAGCCGCCTAAGAACTGAGACTGCGGGTATTGCAGCTTGTCATACAATATCTTTGTTAAATCAAATAAATAATTGATAAAGTGAATTTTATTGATAACTTGAAACAAACATTCAGGCAGGGGGGAGCTGTTATCCGGTTGATTTACATCAATGTTACTGTATTTGTAGCGTTGCAGGTTGCATATATTCTCCTTAAGTTATTTAATATCAACGGAGATTTCCTTTTTACTGCCTTGTCGTTACCATCAGTTCCACAGTTTGTTGTGCATAGTTTTTGGACGCCGATTACCTATATGTTTCTTCACCAAAGTTTTATGCATATTTTTTTCAATATGCTGTGTCTGTTCTGGTTTGGAAAAATTTTCTTATATCAGTTTACTCAAAAGCAGTTGGTAGGGTTGTATGTAGTTGGCGGTTTGTTGGCCGGAGCTTTTTATGTATTGTTAATGAATGTTTTGCCATATTATGTCGAGAACCACAGGCTTTCGTTGCTTTTAGGGGCATCCGGTTCCATTATGGCAATAATAGTGGCTTCGGCGGTACGAATGCCCAACATCGAAATGCAATTGATGTTTGTGGGATCGGTAAAACTGAAGTATATAGCCATAGCTACCGTTTTGATAAGTTTTTTTGGCATTACTTCGTCAAATGCTGGCGGCGAAATAGCCCATTTAGGAGGTGCGTTGACCGGCTATCTTTTTGCGCTTGGAATGAAGAAGGGGGTAGATATTTCTCAACCTGTTAACTGGCTTCTTGATAAAATTACCGACCTTTTTAAACTTCGTAACCGCAAGCAGCCGCAAGTGAAATTTTCATCAGGGAAAAAAATGAGTGATACCGAATTTAATATGAATAAGGCTGGTCAAATGGCTGGAATCGACCGTATTCTTGATAAAATTAAAAAGTCGGGCTACGAAAGTTTAACCTCTGATGAGAAAAAACAATTGTTTGATATGGGAAAAAAATGATAACTTTGTAATATATTTATCGTTCTGAGGTAAAAAGATCTGTAATACTTATGTTTTGGGGAAGAACAATTGTGAAATGGACAATGCTTGCAGCCAATTTAATGGCGGCACTACTCTTGGTAGGCGCATTGTTGAGTTCGCATATCAGTCCCGATAAAGTTATCTATCTTGCTTACCTCAACCTTATTTTTCCATTAATAATAATTACGAATGTTGCGTTTGTAGTTTTTTGGGCTTTTTTGCGTAAATGGTATTTTTTAATTTCGGCTACTCTTCTGGTATTCTCCATTAAACAAATAAATGTTACTTTCCCATTGAATTTAGGAACTTCTGATAACAAAACGGAAGTAAACAAATCGATAACCATTCTTACCTACAACACAAGAATGTGCGGAAGTGTGAAAAAACCGTTGAAAAATAAGCCCAACAAGGTACTCAAATATATCAAGGATACAAACGCGGACATTGTATGTTTACAGGAATTTACAACGTACAAAAATGATAATTACCTTACAGGAAAAGATATAGATTCATTATTCAGGAACTACCGTTACAAATATATTTATTATAAGATAGAAACCAGATATGAGAGGTTGGGTGTGGCGATTTTCTCAAAATATCCTATAATAAATAAGAAGGCCATTAATTATAGATCGAACTCGAATTCGTCGGTCTATGCTGATATTAAAGTTGGGGATCAAATCATCAGGGTTTTCAATAACCATTTAGAATCGAACCGGATTACCGAGAATGATAAAGAAATGGCCAAAAGCCTGAAAAATAATTTGGATGCCCACAACATATCGGGAGTAACTATACATTTTTCCAGAAAGTTGGCAACTGCCTATAGGTTAAGGGCAAAGCAAGTAGATATGGTTCGTGATGAAATTAAAAAATCTCCCTATAAAATGATTGTTTGCGGTGATTTTAACGATGTACCTACATCGTATGCTTACACCCAAATCAAAGGAAACTTGCTCGATGCTTTCACTGAAAAGGGTACTGGGTTTGGCTGGACGTTTTACGACCGTTTTTATCATTTCCGTATCGATTATATATTATACGATGCCACTTTTTCCCCGTTACAATACAAAATGGATAAGGTAAAATACTCAGATCATTATCCGGTATTTTGTAAAATGAAAATCAGATGATTTTTTACATTAAAAAAATAAAATGATAACTTATGAATGCACCTGGAAATTTAAAGTACACTAAAGAACACGAATGGATTCGTTTAGAAGGAGATACAGCCTTTGTTGGAATAACCGATTATGCTCAAAGCGAACTTGGCGAAATTGTTTTTGTTGAAATTGAAACGATTGGCGAAACGCTTTCATCGGGAGATGTGTTTGGGTCGGTAGAAGCTGTTAAAACAGTTTCAGATCTTTATCTACCGATAGATGCTGAGGTTTTAGAGTTTAACTCAGCTCTCGAAGATAGTCCTGAATTGGTAAACGATGACCCCTATGGTGATGGTTGGATGATTAAGATTCTTGTGAAAGATGCTTCGCAACTTGAATCGTTGCTATCGGCCGAAGAGTATAAAAGTCTGATTTCTTAAAGTTGCGAAGAAACAGACATGTTACCAAAAGTTAGTATAATTATGGGCAGCACTTCCGATCTGCCTGTAATGGAAAAAGCTGCCATTTTGTTGAATGAATTTGAAATTCCATTCGAAATCAATGCTTTATCGGCACATCGAACCCCGAAAGAGGTGGAACAATTTGCTACTCAAGCGCAGGAGCGGGGCATCAAGGTAATTATTGCGGCTGCCGGTATGGCGGCTCATTTGCCCGGAGTAATAGCATCCATGACTACCTTGCCGGTAATTGGTGTTCCTGTAAATGCTTCGCTCGATGGTATGGATGCCTTGTTGGCTATTGTTCAGATGCCTCCGGGAATTCCTGTAGCAACGGTTGGAATCAATGGAGCTTTAAACGCCGCCATTTTAGCGGTGCAGATGCTTGCTTTGTACGACGTTGAACTACAGAGAAAACTGGACGATTACAAAGAAAAATTAAAAAAGAAAATTGTTGACGCCAATCATCAGCTGGCCGAAATAAAATACAAATTCAAAACTAATTGAACATAAAGACTTCTTTTTGGTTTTTTGAAAAAATCAGATATTTATTGTGCGATGGACAAGCTTTTTGACGAGATTTCGCGCATAGTTTTGTTTAGCTTGCCATTTGCGTTTACTATTTTTTAGTACTGAGTGTAAAGCCGTTTTTACAATGTCTGATATCTTTTTTGTACCTTTGTAGTAGAATTCCTACTAAAATATTATCAAAACAATTAAATATTAAAACATCATGCAAACAATTGACAAATTTAATTTTGCTGGTAAAAAAGCCTTTGTCAGGGTCGATTTTAATGTCCCGTTGAACGAAAACTTCGAGATTACAGACGATACCCGTATCCGTGGAGCTTTACCTACACTGAAAAAAATTCTGGCCGATGGTGGTAGCCTTATCATTGCCTCGCACATGGGTCGCCCGAAAAAAAATCCGGATCCAAAATATTCCCTGAAATCGATTCTCGGACATGTTTCTGATTTACTGGGTGTTGATGTGAAGTTTGCTCCCGATTGCATGGGTGCTGACACCGCTGCATTAGTAGCTGCCCTGAAACCTGGAGAAGCCTTATTGCTCGAAAATCTCCGTTTCTACGAAGAAGAAGAAGGTAAACCTCGTGGAGAATTTGCCAATGATGATGAAAAAGCGGCTGCTAAAAAAGTGGTGAAAGAAAAACAGAAAAAATTTACTGAAACGTTAGCTTCTTATGCTGATTGTTATGTAAATGATGCTTTCGGAACTGCTCATCGTGCCCATGCCTCAACAGCTCTTATCGCTAAATATTTCGATGAGAGCAATAAAATGTTTGGTTACCTGATGGAAAAGGAAGTTCTTGCCGTACAAAAAGTTATGACCGATACAGCTCGTCCTTTCACTGCCATTATGGGAGGTTCAAAAGTTTCATCTAAGATTGAAATTATCGAGAATCTTCTTACCAAGGTTGATAACCTGATTATAGCTGGTGGCATGACTTACACGTTTACCAAAGCTTTGGGCGGTAAAATTGGTGATTCAATTTGTGAGGACGACAAACTGGATTTAGCTCTCGAATTACTCGAAAAAGCTAAAAAGAACGGAGTTCAAATGGTATTGGCCGTTGATGCCAAAATTGCTGATTCGTTCAGTAATGATGCGAAAACCGATTTTGTTCCGGTAGATGCAATTCCTGATGGATGGGAAGGCTTGGATATTGGCCCCGAAACAGAAAAACTATTTGCTGACGTTATCAAATCGTCCAAAACCATTCTATGGAACGGTCCTACCGGAGTATTTGAATTTGATAACTTTACTCATGGTTCACGTTCTGTTGGTGAAGCCATTGTGGAAGCTACTAAAAATGGAGCATTTTCGCTTGTAGGTGGTGGCGACTCTGTAGCTTGTGTCAACAAATTTGGTTTGGCCGATGGAGTTTCTTATGTTTCAACAGGCGGTGGCGCTTTGCTCGAAGCTATCGAAGGACTTGTTCTTCCCGGAATTGAAGCAATCAGAGGTTTCTGATTCACATAACTGATTAAAAATAAGGAAAGGAGAGAGGCTCAAAAGTTTTTTCTCCTTTTTTGTTTGCCCTATATTCCAGGGAAGAATTTCTGAATATATCATGCTTACCTACAAAGGAATATTCCTTTTGGACAAAAAAAAGAGCATCTTTTTGGGATGCTCTTCATGTATTTTATTACTGTAACTGTTTCTGATTATTTAGTAGATTGTTGATTTTGGGCATCTTTAATCATTTGTTCACTGGCGTACATGTAAACTTCAACGCGACGGTTGGCCTGACGACCTTCGGCAGTACTATTATCGCCAACAGGTTCAGAATAATTTTTACCAGTAATTTCCTTGAACTGGGTAGATTTAACACCTTGTGAATTAAGAAAATCAGCTACAGCCTGAGCTCTGCTCTGCGAAAGCTTCTGGTTAACTTCCAGCGAACCCTGATTGTCGGTATGTCCGAAAATAGCTATATCCATTGTCGGATTGTCCTTCAAAATCGTAGAAAATTTAATTAAAGCAGCCTTTGAACTTTGGTTGAGCGTGCTTTTTCCAGTGGCAAATAAAATTCCAGAATCAAAAGTTACTTTAACTGCTTTCAGATTATTAGCATCAGTAATCGTTTCAACTTTTGCTCCATCAATTGCAGCAGCCTGTTCAGCAGCCTTATCCATTTTTTTACCGATAATAACTCCGGTAGTACCACCTACAACACCACCAATAGCAGCGCCAATAGCGGCACCTTTAGCGTTTTTACCAATCAGGGCTCCTACACCAGCACCAATAGCGGCGCCTGCTCCAGTTCCGAGTAATCCACCTTTCGAAGTGTTATTTAATGAGCTACAACCCATTAATAAAATAGCTGCACTTAATATCACAGCCATTGCCTTTTTTGAATTTACCATTTTGTTAAGATTAAAAAATAATTACGTTAATATTTAATTTGTAACCCCGGTGGGGGTCGAACCCACGACCCACAGATTAAGAGTCTGTTGCTCTACCAACTGAGCTACGGAGTCATTCCTCTATTAGAATAGGTGTGCAAAGTTACAGATTTTATTTTAATTTTCATCATATTGAAAGCACGTTTTTTTAAGGAAAGTATCGATATATAGAAGTAGTGAAAAAAACGAACGTTTTTATGTCGTAAAATTGCCAAGATATAAAAGTTGAAATAAATATTTAATTCTCAAACGCTAATTTTATATATAATATATTGCTCTTCAGTTATATAGGATACATTTTTTATTATTTAGAATTTCATCAGATAAATTCATGCCGATATTTACCAGTTTTATTCCAGTTTCTGTTTAAAAATACAGCATTTTTTCTTGGTTTTACATTTAACTGTTTTTACAATTGTAAACGATATGAAATTATACATTTGTAGAATGTCAATATTACACATGAATTTTACAAATGCAAAACACTGATAAGATGTTAAATGATACTTTTGTATATGAATATACATAAATACAATACCTTTCCTTACCAAAAAATTTGTATTTAATATTATATTATAAATAGCTTAAAACCAGTAATTTAATTACATGATTAAAATTTTTACTTTAGTTTATTACTCCGTTTCTGAGTTTAAATCGCCAATTCATTGATATAATTGGTTAATTTAATCATAATAATTTATTTATCAGTAGTTTATATTTATTTATCTGATTAATTACTTTATCTAAATAAATGATTCAATCAGTTCATTTAAATGGTTTGAATATAGATTAATGATCCACATATTATGTTGTAGAAATGTATTTCGTCTTTTGTATTTGCATTGTACAATTATACTTGATTATACAATTATGCTTGATTTGCATTTGTAAAACTTTATATATATATTTGTATTCGATTTTTTAAATGTAAAATACATCAAAATATTAATCATTATGGCAAAACTATACGATAATTCTGTTGATTCTGAGAAAGTAGAACGGATCAGAAAAATTATGCAAGCTGAAAATCTGAATTTAGGTCAGTTTGCGAATGAAATTGGTGTAGGCATTTCTACTCTATCGCATACGTTAAATGGTAGGAATAATGTTAGCCTTGATGTTTTGGAAAAAATACTTTTGAGGTTTAATCAGATCAATTCTGAGTGGCTTATTTTAGGACAAGGATCAATGTCGAAGCAAATAAAGCCATCTCAAGAACCCACTTTGTTTGATAATAGTGATGAAAATATCAAACAATCAACTACTTACTTATCAAATTACTCTAAAAATACTTTGCCGGATAATTTCACGAATGGAAAAAAGAATGAATTAATCAACGAAAAACGCAACACTCCGGTTTTAAGTGCAACATCCGAAGATATTCCAACTTCACATGAAGCGACTCATACCAAAGAAGTGAAGAAGATCATCGTTTATTATAATGATAACACCTTTCAGGAATTTGAAACGAAATGAGATGATTTATCGTTTTTAAAATCGTGTGATTCTTGTTATAAGTCTTTTGTTACTATCGTTCAAAATGTTTATTTTTGTGGTATAATTCATAACGTCTGATCCTGATGTTTATATTGAATTTAAATTATTTGCAATCAGGTAAATATCACATAAATGAAAAAATATATACTCGACTTGAGAGTAAAAAGTAATGAACGTTTGAACAATCAAAATGTATTACTTAAACTGTCGGCTGACATTCCGTTACCAGAGGTTCTACCCGGGCAATTTGCTGAAATCAGGGTTGATGGCTCACCACCAACATTCCTCCGCAGACCTATATCAGTTAATTATGTCGATTATCAGTTGAATGAAGTTTGGTTTTTGGTTCAAGAGGTTGGCGAAGGAACCAAAAAGTTGGCTGAAGCCAAAATTTCTCAGTTGATCAATGTCATTTTCCCTTTAGGTAATAGTTTTTCCAATCCCGAAACACCGCAACAGCGCATGTTGTTAGTTGGAGGTGGTGTGGGTGTTGCTCCTTTGCTCTATTTAGGCTCTGAATTGAAGAAGAAAGGGCTTTCACCTGAGTTTTTACTTGGGGGGAAGCGAGCTGAAGATATACTACAATTGCATGATTTCCGGAAATATGGAAACGTTTATATCACTACCGAAGATGGTTCGTTAGGCGAAAAAGGATTTGTAACGAACCATTCTGTACTCTCCACCCCAAAATTCGACCGTATATACACCTGTGGCCCAACGCCAATGATGAAAGCCGTAGCCGGCTATGCAGCCCGTAATGGAATCTATTGCGAAGTTTCGCTCGAAAATACCATGGCCTGCGGAATAGGGGCATGCTTATGTTGCGTAACCGATACAGTTAATGGCCATCTTTGTGTGTGCACCGATGGTCCTGTATTTAATTCTACAATTCTAAAATGGGAAATTTGAATGTAAACATTGGAAAGATACAACTGAAAAATCCAGTAATGACCGCATCGGGTACATTCGGCTATGGATTAGAGTTTTCAGACTTTATTGACATATCGCGAATAGGTGGTATAATAGTAAAAGGTACTACTATTCGCAAGAGAGAAGGTAATCCTTATCCGAGAATGGCTGAAACTCCTTCCGGGATGTTAAATGCTGTGGGACTGCAAAATAAGGGTGTGGATTATTTCATCTCAGATATTTATCCCAGGCTAAAAGATATCGATACGAATATAATTGTGAATTTATCCGGATCAACAGTTGAGGATTATACTGAGGGGGCTGAAAAGCTGAATGAATTGGATAAAATACCGGCTATTGAGTTGAATATCTCCTGTCCGAACGTAAAAGAAGGTGGAATGGCATTTGGAATCAACTGTTTATCTGCGGCAAACGTTGTTAAATCTGTGCGAATGGCCTATAAAAAAGATATTATTGTTAAGCTTTCGCCAAATGTAACGGATATATCAGAAATAGCAAAAGTAGTTGAATATGAGGGTGCTGACTCTGTTTCGCTGATTAACACGCTTTTGGGCATGGCAATTAATGTTGAAACCCGCAAGCCGTTGTTATCCACTATAACCGGAGGCTTGTCGGGACCGGCTGTAAAGCCTGTTGCGCTCAGGATGGTTTGGGAAGTGGCAAGAGCTGTGAAAATTCCAGTGATCGGTATTGGAGGTATAATGACGGCTACGGATGCTATCGAGTTTTTGCTTGCCGGAGCAAGTGCCGTTCAGGTAGGTACTGCTAATTTTATTGACCCGTGTGCAACTGTAAAGATAATTGAAGGTATCGACGATTATTTAACCAGGCACAAAATAAATTCGGTAAAAGAGCTTACTGGTGCTTTGATAATTGAATAAAAATCATGGATGTTAATGATGTTATAGGGTTATTGGAAAAGCATTCGTCGGAGAGTAATAAACTGCAAATGGCTAAATTTGGTATAAAAACCGAAGATGCTATTGGTGTGAAAGTGCCTGATATTAGAAAGTTAGCCAAAACCATAGGGATGAACAACGATTTGGCTGTAGAACTTTGGAATACTGGTATTCATGAAGCCCGGATGCTTGCTTCGATGATAACCGATCCTCAAAAAGTATCTGAAGAACAAATAGATGAATGGGTAGCTTGTTTTGACTCTTGGGATTTGTGTGATGTAACCTGCGATATGATTGGTAGAACTTCCTTTGTGGTGAAGAAAATAGAAGAATATTCGCTACGCGAAGAAGAGTTCGTCAAGCGAACAGCTTTCGCATTAATGTGCGAGTTGGCTTTTTATGACAAAGATACTTCAGACGAAAAATTTTACCATTTTTTCTATATAATTGAAAGAGAAGCCTGGGACGAACGGAATTTTGTAAAGAAATCTGTCAATTGGGCGCTTCGCCAGATTGGAAAAAGGAATGATCCGCTAAGGTTATCCGCTATAAGTGTGGCCGAGAGGGTTCATTTACAGAACACATCGTCGGCTCGGTGGATTGCCCGTGATGCTATTAGGGAGCTTACAAATCAAAAAGTTATTGAACGGGTGATCAGGAAAACTTGCTTGTGATTGAGGAAAACAGCTTTTTTTAGTTTCATTTTAATTATAAATTGGTCGTTTTATTTGAAAAAATCATTACTTTTGCGTATAAATTAGGATGAACAAGTATAATTAATTTGTAATGAAACGTATATCTTTATAACTCCACGTATTTTTAATTTTGAAATTTATTATTTCAAATCATAACCTTCCTTTACTCATATTATTGTTAGAATATCATAGGATTTTTTTTTAAATTCACCGAATTAATGAAGCCAATTATTCAACCGGTTGAGAGGGATCTTATTAGAAGAGAACTTACCGCCGATAAATTTTTACGACCAACCAATAAAGCGCACAATGAGATCTATGTGATTACTGCGCATAATTCGCCCCATGTAATGCGTGAAATTGGTCGGTTGCGTGAATTGTCGTTTCGGTCGTGGGGAGGAGGAACCGGTGAAGAAATTGACATTGACCCTTACGATTTGATTGAAAAACCGTACCGTCAGTTGATCGTTTGGGATCCGCAGGCTGATGAAATTGTAGGAGGTTACCGTTTTTTGCCGGGCAAGGATGTTACTTTTGATGAAGATGGGCAACCTAAATTTGTTATGGCTCATTTATTTCATTTCACCGATAATTTTATTAAAGATTATTTGCCGTACTCCATCGAATTGGGTAGGGCGTTTGTCCAACCTGATTATCAGACTGCCAAAATGGGCTCGAAAAGCCTTTTTGCTCTTGATAATTTGTGGGATGGGCTTGGCGCTTTGATACATTCGGTAAAAAATGCGCGTTACTTTATTGGGAAAATTAATATTTATGAACATTATCCAAGGGTAGCCCGGGAATTAATTTATGAATTTATGCATTTGCATTTTCCTGATAAGGATAAGATGATCGTGCCCAAGAGGCCGATTTCGGTGAGTTCGGATATTGTGGATATGGCAGATGAATTGTTTACAGAGGGGAGCGTAACGGCCAATTATAAAATATTACAAAAAGCGGTAAGAGCCGAAGGCGAGACTATACCTCCGATGTTCAACGCTTACATCGGGCTTACTGATACCATGCGCATGTTCGGGACAACGATTGACCCTGATTTCAGTTCTACTTTCGAAACTGCCATTATGATTACGATGGCCGATTTGCTTGAAGTGAAAAGAAAACGTTACATAGATCCTTATATCGACTATCTGAAACAAAAACTGGAAGAACGTAAGGTGGCTAAACTTGCTGCCAAAAAGAAAAAGGAAGAATTGAAAAGATTGAAAAAGGAGAATAAGTTGTAAGTATCTTCCTAAATCGGTTTGTGTTTAAATAATTATATATTTGCGATTTAATTCTTATAATTTTTTCTGTACCAATATAAGAAAAATGGTATTTCGGTTTTATTCAACAAATTGGAAAGGGCTTCGGTAATGGATCCAGCCACCCCTTTTTCAAGCATTTCGTTAGCAGCCTCGAGTTTTTCGAGCGAAATAAAATTTTCGATATCCAACCATCCTTTGTCAATAAATTTACATAGGTGCGATGCAATGGTACCAACAGTCAATGAACGTTCCGTGGCAATACCATCTATCGTTTTTCCTGCACGGTACATTTCAAAAGTAATTTTATAAGTCTCACCTTTTTCCTTTTTCTTTTTTTCAGGTTCATCCGTTTTGCTTAACTCATTTATCTGGCTATTCAGATTATTTTCACTACAATATTCACAGATGGCCTTTAAAAACTGGCCGCCAAATTTCAGGATTTTCGTCTTCCCAAAACCATGGATTTTCGATAAATCGTTACTTGTTAGAGGTAAATAATCAGACATTTCCATCAGGCTTTTCGAATTAGCTACCAGATACACCGGTATATCTTCATTTTCAGATATTTTATTGCGAATATCTATTAATTTATAATACAACACCTTATTTCGCAAGTTAACTGACTTGTTTGTAGAAGTTTTTGCATAGGCATCTGATTTTAGCATTTTCAGGATAAAACTACTTTTCAACATAAAATATTCAGCGGGATCAAAAGGCAGTTTCAGCTTTTCCAGTATATGTAGTCGTTGCGAAAGTATCCCATAAATGTTTTGGATGCTATCGTTATATTGTCGTGCGTTCTCGCGGCTGTCGGTGAGGGCAGGGGACTCTCCCAAACGAGAGATGATTTTATCGATTTCCGCCGAGAAATAAGTGCAGGCAGCGTTGATCCTCTCGTTCATATATGTTGTATTGTTTTCAGCCTGAGCGAAAATAGAAGAAAGTTGATTCCGGAATTTTTTACCCGTGTCATCCAGCTTTTCAATAGGTTTTGCCACACTGTCCAAAAAAGAAAAAGTTTCATCGTTGAACGATGTTCTAACCTGAGAGGTTTCATGTATCCATTTGGCCATCAGTCCGCTACAATCTTCAAAATTGAACAAGCCCGAAACCAATAAAAACCTATAACGGATTTTAGAGTCGGTCAACGTGGTTTCAAGTTCTGATGCTGTTGGTTTATTTTGCTCATAATCAATTATTTCTTTGTTGTTTTCAAAACCATCCGCATGAATCCGGCTCCGTAGTATCATGCCATCGATATTTCTGCAACGACTCAGCGCCACATAAACTTGACCGGCAGCAAAGGCATCTCCGGCATCGATGATGGCATTATCGAACGTAAGTCCCTGGCTTTTATGAATAGTAATGGCCCAGGCAAGGCGCAGGGGAAATTGCATGAATTTACCCAGGATGTTTTCCTGAATTTTCTTGGTTTGAGGGTCGGTAACGTAACGTATATTTTCCCACGTCATTCGTCCGAGCCACACCGGCTCTTCATTTTCCGAAACAATTTTTATCTGCTTCTCCTTTTCGTTAATTTCCTCGATAATACCTATTTTACCATTGAAAAATCTTCGAGGGTTTTCCGAGTCGTTTTTGAGGTACATTACTTTGGCGCCGATTTTCAGTTCGAGAATCTGTTCAGTCGGGAAACTTTTTTCAGGAAAATTTCCTTCGATGTAAGCTTCAAATGAAAATGCCTGACTATCAATTTTCAATAATTCTTCTTCATTTATTTTGTCAGCTTTGTAATTATGGGTAGTCAAGGTAATGTACGAACTGTTTTCGGGTGGTATAAACGTAGGATCGTATCTTGATGCAAGTAACTTCAAACCATTGTTTGTCAGCTTATTATTACGAATTTCATTCAACAGGTTGATAAAATTCTGGTTTGTTTGGCGATAGATTTTATCCAATTCGATGTAAGCGATATTCAGACTTTTAATTATCTTGCTTTCAAAGAAATAGATACTTTTGTAATATTCAGAGAGTATGTGCCATTCGTCGTCGGTAGCAATGGGAGAGAGCTGGTAAAGATCACCGATAAAGATCACCTGGACACCTCCAAATGGCTCGTTTCGGCGGTAACGGAAATGCCTGAGTATGGTATCTATAGCGTCAACAACATCGGCGCGAACCATGCTAATCTCGTCAATAACAAGCAATTCCAGTTCCTGGAGCACATTTCGTCGCCAAGCTTGCATTTTTATCTTTTCAATCAATTGTTTTTTTCCTTCTTCGGTAGGTACAAAAGGAGAAATGGGTAACTGGAAAAAAGAATGAATGGTGGTTCCACCTGCATTGATGGCTGCCACGCCGGTTGGTGCAACTACAGCCAGCTGTTTTCTTACATTTTTTTTTAGTTGATGAAGAAACGTTGTTTTTCCAGTACCAGCTTTTCCGGTGAGGAAAAAACATTTGTTTGTAAACAAAGCAAACTCACGAGCAAATTCGTATGACGAATGTGATGCGTCCATAATTTGAAACTATATTTGTTGTTGCAAATTGCAAATGTCGAAAATATTTTCAATACCTACAAACATTCCAGACGAAATAGTTGATTGAATATGTAAGGTTTTCTTCAAAATCAGGTTGTATTTAAAAAGGTTGATTTTTTCTTATAATTTATATTATGTCAAATAGATTATTTTAACAAAACCCCTATTTGTTTTTTCAGTAATAAAATAAAAAGCATCATCAGGTTACAAACTCTTCCTAATGATGCTATTTTATTATTCCTAATTTACAAAAATAAATCTACAATTTTAATTCTGAAATCAAACAACCTTTTAATCTCTTCAGTCGAATCAAGTTTCCCATCGAATTGTTGCAAGTAACTAATCAACAAATTTCGTATTTCATCGAAATTCGGATGTTTCGACAATTTTTTGAATGCTTCGTTTGAAAGTATGTTCGGTTCTTTGCCAAGGCTCAAATCTATCAAAGCTTCCACTATTTGTTCAGCTTTGTCTTTAATTTCTTTTTCGTTCATGTTTTAATTGAATTTATGATATGCAAATATACCCATTTTCAATTAATTATCGTCCCGATTGTTTGATAAAATGATTTAATTCACCATTGAAATCATCTTTTTCAAGCAAATCTTCCATATCGATGTGCAAACGGAACCGCCAGCTGTTTTTAGAATTAGACGGTACGTTGATTCTCTCATCATGTGGATTTTGGCGACGATTTTCATCGGATATTCCCAATAAATCCTGCATTTGGAATATAGCCCACATAGCCGGCGAATACAAGTGTTGCAGCACAATATCCCTGCAAATCCACCAGTCGCAAAAATAAGGCGCTGCACCCCAGTGTCCGAGTTGCGATTGATAAAAACGTTGGGTTACTCCCCTATCTTCTTCCCACCAGCCCCGTATGGTGCTCATATCGTGGGTGGAAGGGGTAACTACAGATAGATAAGGAGCATAATTTGGATGGGCAAATTCGTAAGTATTTGTTTTTGGCGCTCTTTGAACTTCGAGGCTCAAAATACCCAGTTCGTTCATCACTGAAGTAACGCAGGGAGTCATCATTCCCAAATCCTCACCGCAAATGAGCATGTTGGTAGCCCGTTTCATAGCCGGGAGCTTATCCATGCCCGATTGGTACCAGAAGGCATCCTGGCGGCGGTAGAAATAATCTATATAGAGTTCTTTCAGTTTATCTTTTGTGTAATCATCCAAATCCTGGAATGTACGCAACGAATCCATTCCATAGCGCGGATAAAACTGCGTACCGTTACTTCCTTCCACTTCGAAAAACAAAACATTGGAAATCAGATCAAACAATCCCCATTTTACCCTTTCGGAGATTTTTCCATCGAGGTATAATTTTTCTACATTGGCCTGATTTTGGTAAAACGGTTTGAGCCTGAGTATCCATCCATCTTCAATCTGAAGACATGTGGTTTTCACCCAACCGGCATCTTCACCGAAAAAATCCCAAAGGATAGAATCGGTTATATAGCTTTTACAGAATCGGTTATAATCGAACCAGATTCCTTTTTCACCAAATTCGTTGATGTGGACGGGAATGGATGGGTTCAAATGTCCCATGATTCCTTCTACCTGATTGGCAGGTATTTGCCATATACGGAAAAAGCCAAGGATATGATCGATACGGAATGTATCGAAGTAATTGGACATTTGAGCAAACCTCTTTTTCCACCAATCGAACCCGGAATGCTTGATATTTTCCCAATTATAGGTTGGCAGCTCCCAGTTCTGACCTTTTACGGCAAACATGTCGGGCGGCGCGCCGGCTTGCATGTGCATGTGGAAAAGTTCGGGCGATACCCAAGTATCAACGCTGTTACGGTTTACCCCGATGGGAATATCCCCTTTCAGAACAACTCCTTTAGAATGGGCATATTCACTGGTTTCCGACAATTGTTTATGTAAATGGTACTGTATAAAATAGTTGACAGCCACATCATCGAAATGGTTTTGCTGCTCCGAGGTAAAATCGGCTATTCGCTCAGCATCAAAGCGCGAATATTCTTTCCATTCCCTGTAATCGGAGGTTCCAAACTTATCACGCAAAACACAATATGCCGCATAAGGAACCAACCAAAATCTATTTTTCTCAAAAAACTTCTTATAATCCGGTTTTGAAAAGAACTTATCTTTTTCTTTGATATATAATTCTTTAACATACTTCAGTTTGAAATTGATCACATCCAGGAACTGTATAAGTTCAGCACCGTTCAATTCCGGCTGTTTACTATTATACTCCATCTGAAGAGGATGATTGTCAGGAAGTTTCCCAATAGCCGGTAAATTCAGGAATAGAGGATTCAGGGCAAAAGCCGATATGGCTGCGTAAGGCAAAACATCGGCATCGGTATGTGTGCCGATGGTATCATTCAGTGGCAATACTTGTATCAGTTTTAATCCTACTTTACTGGCCCAGTCGATAAAAAGCTTCATATCAACGAAATCGCCCACTCCAAAACTATTCCGGGTGCGAATGCTGAAAACGGGAAGCCCCACTCCTGCTCCACGCCAGTTGTTATTTCCCAAACGGGCAAATCCGTCGGAAACCTGAACCATCGATTTTTTTGAGTTAACAACCGGAGCTGTGCGGTCGGGCCCTGCTTCAAAGTACAAAAACTTTTTTTGTATAATATTGTAAATCCCGTATTTATAATGAGCATCTGCTTTAAGGCTACTCAAATCAATTTTCACCGACCAAAAATTATCTTTCGTTTTTTCGAGCAATATTGGTTCGGAGGTTATCCAATTGCCCATTGGATGACAATCGCCTATCAAGCAAACAATTTCATCATCTTTTATCAGAGGATACTGTACCTTGAAAGTATGAGTATATTTATCGCTTTTGTAAGGTATATATTCTTTTACATGGCTTTTAATCAATACGTTTTGGAAAGGAGCTGATAAAAATACATTTTCTATACTTCCGGGTGAATTCCATGAATCGAAAAAGAAATAATGGTCATGTAAATCGGGTTGCAACGAAAATTCGCGACCTGCTTCCCACTCTTCGTTGTATCGGTTGGCTGGTTCGTCCAGTAAAACGTACTTATACCTGAAAGAAAACAGATCTTTCCTTTTCACATCAACCTCCAGATACCATTCTTCGCCACCCTGAAACGTCATCATTTTTCCTTTTTCCAGTTCATTATTTCCAAGTTCAGGAATATTGCCGGAAACCATTAATCTTTGCCCCCAATGAGTGTAAAATGAAATCTTAAAATGTAATTTCATACGATAATAATTGATTTTTAAGTGTCGTATGGAACTGGTCCCATCGCGGGACTCGTTTCATATATAAATAATTGTTTTTAAATGCCGTAACATGAAAACAGTTGGTACTGTTTTTAATTTTTAAAGAAAAAAACATGCCGTAGCATCATGCTTCGTTAAATTTAACTAAATTGTAAACATCGAGTAGTATGATACTTTTTGTAACGAATATATAAAATAAACACATTCAAAAATAGTGTTATTATGACAAGTTTACCCTTTTGATGAGATAGAAAATTGCGAAAAAGAATCTCAAACGTTTGCGGAAGGATTTTAACATTGATAATGAATTGAAAAAAAAGAACATTAAGCATTTGAATATTATCTACATAAACATTCATGTAAAATTTATATTAAAAAATCGTTATAGTTAAAATTATAATGAGTATTTTTGCAGAAAATTTCTGCACCAATAAAACTTTTAAACAATGGCTTTTCAATCTACTTCCACGTTGTATAAAGTGTTTTCGGGAACAAAAAGTTCTTATCTTGCCGAAAAGATATGTCAGTATCTGGGTTGTACACTTGGAAAAATGAAAATTGAGCATTTTTCTGATGGCGAATTTTCTGTTTCATACGAGGAATCCATTCGTGGCCAGTACATTTATCTTGTACAATCCACTTTCCCTAATTCCGATAATTTAATGGAGTTGCTCCTGATGATCGATGCTGCCAAAAGAGCTTCGGCCTACAAAATTATCGCCGTGATCCCTTACTTCGGTTGGGCCCGGCAAGATAGAAAGGACAAGCCCCGCGTTTCCATTGGCGCAAAGCTGATAGCTGATATGCTCAGCGTTGCAGGTGTCGATCGTATTATCACGATGGATCTTCATGCCGACCAGATTCAGGGATTTTTTAATGTGCCGGTTGACCATTTGTACGGATCTACTATTTTTGTTCCTTATATTAAATCGTTACAACTTGATAATCTGGTTATAGCATCGCCCGATGTAGGAGGTTCAAAAAGGGTTGGCTCGTACTCCAAACATTTGGATGTGCCAATGGTTATTTGTTACAAAACCCGTGAAAAGGCAAATGTGATTGGCGAAATGCGAATAATCGGCGATGTAACAGGAAAGAATGTAATCATTGTTGACGACATGGTGGACACTGCCGGTACGTTGTGTAAAGCCGCCGACTTGATGCTCGAAAAAGGGGCGAAAAGTGTCAGGGCCATTGTTTCGCACGGAGTCATGTCAGGAGCTGCTGCCGCTAAAATAGAAAAATCAGTTCTGACAGAAATTGCTTTTACCGACTCGATACCTTTCGATGACTGTAAATGTTCGAAAGTAAAAATCCTGTCCATTGCCGAAATGTTTGCCGATACCATTTATCGTGTTCAGGAACACAAATCGATTAGCGAACAGTATTTGTTGTAAATAGCTAATAATTAATAATTTCCTTTGATTAGATTGTACGAAATATTTATTGAAAGGGAGCCCAGTAAATCTTTATTCTTGGAGTAGATAGTTGAAATTCCATCCAAATAATCAGTAAAAAGATATTGTCCTGTAAGTTCGGCGCCAATGCTGAAATCGCTGTTGATTTTCCATTCGTATCCTATTCCGGCCGGAACAGCGGGTGTGGAAGTGTGAGGTTTGTGAATATCGCTGGCTCTGTAATTTCCTTCTGAATTAATATTCATGTAACCTGCCCCGGCAAATAAATAGATTGAATGGTGGATGTTGCTCCGGTCGAAAATATCCCCGAAAATTATATATTTACATAAAAGAGAAGCTTCAAAAACCTTGCTTCTGAAATATAACGCCCTTCCCTCAAGGTAAGTATCCTGATCAGAACCACAGATTTGAGCATAGCTGAGCATGAACTTGTAGCCAAAATGTGGCAACAAGCTTTGTTTGAATCCCGCCGAACAAAAATACTGGGTTTCATTAAATTTCAGCTTGTTAATACCTAATAAAAACTGCTTGCTTAAATCACTGTTGATATCGCCGTAGCAAAATGCACCTCCATAAGGTGAAATTTCTATAGCTCCATTCCTGAATCTTTCAGCTTTTATTAAGCCTTTCTGAGAAAAAAGCTGGAAAGAAAAAGCTGAAAAAACAACTAATAATAGAAAAATTTTTTTCATTAAAGCAAAAAATAATCTTCAAAGTTATATATTTTTTTTTAATTCAAAAAAATATCTTCAAAGTGATTGAATTTTTGCTTACAAATGTTCTATATATAGTGGCTTTCCGGGTTGTTTTATCAAATAAAAATATGTAATTTTGCATCCAAAGAATAACTTTATAAAAATGAATCAAACCGATTTACAATTTGATCAGGTTACGGCTGCCTGCCGGGATATTTTTAAGAAAAAACTGAAAGATTACGGCTCATCGTGGAGAATCATGAGGACCCCTTCGGTAACTGACCAAATTTTCATTAAAGCTAACCGGATAAGAAGTATAGAAACTAAAGGGGTTTCGAAAGTGGACGAGGGCATTCGTTCCGAATTGATAGGAATTGTAAATTATGGGATTATTGGTTTGATACAGTTGGAGTTAGGCTATTCTGATTTGGATGATTTGAATGCAGGCGAGGTACTCGGGCTTTACGATAGTTATCTGGCTAAAGCAAAAAAACTGATGCTTGATAAAAATCACGATTACGATGAAGCCTGGCGTTCAATGCGAACTACGTCTTATACCGATCTTATCCTGATGAAAATATACCGTACGAAACAAATTGAGGATAATCAAGGTCGGACGCTGATTTCGGAAGGTATAGATGCCAATTACTTCGATATGATTAATTACGCGGTTTTTGGATTGATAAAATTTGAAGAATCAGGTATTGACGAGTGAGTAAAAAAAAATAGATTTATCCGTGGTTTGATGGATTTGAAACAGGTGTTACAAATTGATTAGTAATGTACAAGTATAAAAAAAATCGTTGGGAAAAATTATACATGACTGGCAATATATTTCTGCATTTGAGCCGGTTGGCAGTGGGTGTCGTGTTTATTTTTTCCGGTTTTGTAAAGGCTATCGATCCTTATGGTTTTAGTTATAAAATCCAGGATTACCTCACCTCATTTGGTTCCGGTTTTCAAAAATTCAATTCTTTGGCATTCGGCGCTGCCATTGCTCTTTCAACCTTTGAATTTCTCATCGGGCTCAATCTTGTCTTTCAAATTCATTTGAAACGGACTACCATACTCGCCTTTCTTTTTATGCTGGTAATGTTGCCGCTGACCCTTTATATCGCGTTGTTCAACCCTGTAACCGATTGCGGATGTTTTGGCGAAGCGTTGGTGATAAGCAACTGGGCTACATTTTATAAAAATGTGGTACTGATAGCTCTCATCATACTTATTTGGTTGTTCAACAACCGTTTCCGAAAAATTTTCATGCCTGCTGTCGAGTGGATACTTGTACTGGTGTTTGTACTGTCGGGGGTTGGGATTTCGGTTTATTCTTACTTCCATTTGCCATTTATCGATTTCCTGCCCTACAAAGTAGGTGTGAATATCCCTAACGCGATGGAAATTCCTATGAATGCACCTAAGGATGTATATAACACTACATTCATTTATAAAAAGAACGGTGTTGAAAAAGAATTTACTCTCGATAATTACCCGAAAGGCGATTCTATCTGGACGTTTGTTGATCAGAAAACAACGCTTATTAAAAAAGGGTATCAGCCTGCCATCCACGATTTTACGGTTACTGATGAAAAACTGAACGATATTACTGATATTGTTATCCGGTATGAAGGCAATTCGTATCTGGTGATTATGAACGATCTGAATAAAACTCCTGACGAAGGGGCTTTCAAAGCTGAAGAACTTTATCAGAAATACAATAAATCGGCTACCAAATTTTATGCTTTGACAGCTTCGTCGGATGACGAAATCGCAGCCTTCCGGAAGAGAACCGGCGCAACCTTCCCTTTCTGCAAGACCGATGGCACAGCTTTAAAATCAATCATTAGGGCAAATCCCGGATTCCTGCTGATTAATAATGGCACCATTACCGGAAAATGGAGCTGGAGAGATTTTTGAAAACAATAATGAACAAAAAAATAAAAACAATTTAAAAATGAGAAAAAACATTGTTGCAGGAAACTGGAAAATGAACAAGACCCTTCAGGAAGGGTTAGCGTTGGCGGCCGAATTGAAAGGTCTTTTAGCTGCCGGAACTCCTAATTGCGAAGTGGTGATCGGTACTCCGTTTATCCATTTGGCAAGTGCTTCCGAAATGGTTAAGGACAGCGTTATCAAAGTATCGGCCGAAAACTGTGCCGACAAAGAATCGGGTGCATACACCGGCGAAGTATCAGCCGCCATGGTAAAATCAACTGGAGCACAGTATGTTATACTTGGACATTCCGAACGCCGCGCTTATTACCACGAAACTTACGAAATACTGAAAGATAAAGTGTTGTTGGCTCTGAAAAACGACCTGAAACCTATTTTCTGTATCGGAGAAGTAAAGGAAGAACGTGAAGCCGGCAAACAAAACGATGTAGTTAAAGCCCAGCTCGAAGGCTCTATGTTTAACCTCAGCACCGAAGATTTTGGAAAAATTGTACTTGCTTATGAACCTGTTTGGGCTATTGGTACCGGGCTGACCGCTACTCCTGCTCAAGCTCAGGAAATTCACGCTTACATTCGTAGCCTTGTTGCTGCTAAATACGGTAAAGAAGTGGCCGACAATACTTCTATCCTTTATGGTGGAAGTTGTAATGCCGGAAATGCCAAAGAATTGTTTGCCAACCCCGATGTTGACGGTGGGCTTATTGGTGGCGCATCACTTAAATCGGCTGATTTCAAAGCGATTATCGATGCTTTTTGATCGCTGGATTCTAATTGGGTAAAACCAGATGAAATTAATCCTGTAAAACTTTGTTTTGCAGGATTTTTTTATGTAAATTTGCAATCCTTTTTCGCAAAAAAATGAATTGAGTGAAAATCGGATTCAAATTTTTTTTTGAAAGAATGTTGATCAAAATTTACGATTCCAATCCTAATCAGGCTCAAATCAGACATGTTGCCGAAGTGCTGAGAAACGGAGGTATCATTATTTTTCCAACCGATTCGGTATATGCTTTCGGCTGCGATATTTTCAACCAGAAAGGGATTGAATTCATCACGTGTATCAAAAATCACGATTCAAAAAGGCTCAACCTGTCATTTATTTGCGAAAACCTCAGCCAGGTGAGTGAATATGCGAAAATGGACGATGAGAACTTTAAACTCATCCGAAAAAATATGCCGGGACCATTTACTTTTATCTTGAATGGAAGCAGCAAACTACCCAAACTTTTCAAAAATAAAAAAACGGTAGGAATACGTATCCCCGATAACCGGATAGCCCTCGAAATTGTGCGTGAACTCAGGAATCCAGTGATGACCAGTTCCATTTTTACCAACGATGATACTACCGAATATATCACCGATCCGGAGTTGATTGAAGAAAAATTCGGAAACCAAGTTGATATGGTCATCGACGGAGGCATTGGTGGTACTATCCATTCTACTATTATAGATTGTACTGGCTATGAACCAGTTATAGTTCGTCAGGGAGCCGGAATCCTTGTTTGAATCTCGCATTTCCTCATCGATTCTTCTTTTATCCCATTATCATTAATCAAAAAAATTATTATATTTACATTTTTATTATTTGGTAAACCTTTTAAATTTTATATAAAATGACGAAACACTTTCCCCCTTCGCAACTTATAATAAACAGCGATGGAAGTATTTTTCACCTTCATTTGAAACCGGAACAACTGGCTGATAACATTATATTGGTAGGCGATCCGGGACGGGTTCCAATGGTAGCTTCGTATTTCGACAAAAAAGAATGCGAAGTGGCCAGTCGAGAATTTGTTACTATTACAGGCACGTACAAGGGTAAACGTATATCGGTGATTTCCACCGGTATAGGTACAGATAATATTGACATTGTTGTAAACGAGCTGGATGCTTTGGCCAATATTGATTTGGAGTCGCGCACAGAAAAGAAGGAATTCCGGCAATTGACCATTGTTCGAATTGGTACATCCGGAGGCATGCAACCCGAAATTCCATTAGGAAGTTTCCTGATTTCGGAAAAATCCGTCGGTTTTGACGGGGTTCTGAATTTTTATGCCGGACGCAACAACGTTTCGGATCTCGCGTTCGAAGATGCTTTTAAAAAACATGTTGATTGGAATCCTCTGATGGCTTCGCCTTACGTGGTGGATGCCGATACCGAACTGGTTGAACGGATTGGAAAATCGGATATGCACAGAGGTGTAACGATTTCGTCGAACGGCTTTTATGGTCCGCAGGGCAGAGTGTTGCGTATCGACTTGGCTGATATGCATTTGAATGACAAAATTGAATCGTTCAGGTTTGGAAAATATAAAATCACCAATTACGAAATGGAGGGTTCGGCCATTGCCGGGTTGTCTAAGCTCATGGGACACAAAGCTATGACAGTTTGTTGCATTATTGCCAACAGGCGAGTGGAATCGGCCAATACCGATTATAAACCCTACGTTGAAAAACTGGTTCAGACGGTACTTGACAGAATTTGATTCACCCAGCATAATTTTTTTCAGCATTGATAACCGATAAAAAAACGTATAAGCAATATGTCTCACTCGACCTGAAAGCTTATGAGCTTGACAAAGTGGGATTTATCGGGTTTTGGAAAACCGATCAACTTCGGTTTCAACTTCGTTTGCGGAAGATCGAATATCTTCACAATGTGAAACAAAAACACCCGATTTTCCGGCTGTATTTATTTGTTCTCGAGTTACTTAATCATCGGTTATCGGTGAAGTTGGGCTTTTCTATTCCTAAAAACGTATTCGGGCCCGGACTTTGCATCGTACATTACGGTACCATTGTTGTGAGTTCCAAAGCAAGTGTAGGTTCTTTTTGCCGGATTCATCCTTCCACTTCGATAGGCGATTATAACGGAGCTCCGAAGTTGGGCGATTATGTGTATATAGGTCCCGGAGCAAAAATTTTCGGAGATATAAAAATCGGAAATGGTGTGGCCATAGGAGCCAATTCCGTTGTGAACAAAGATGTTGAAGAGAATGTTACAATAGCAGGGATACCGGCTAAAAAAATATCCAACAAAAATTCGATGGCATCAGGCATTTATCCTGAAAAGATAAAAAGAGATGTACGATTATAAACCAGAAAAAACTTAACCATGACAAACTCAGGTACAACCATTGCAGCCATATCAACTCCCTCTGGCACAGGGGGAATTGCGGTAATCAGGGTATCGGGCGAGAAGGCTTTCGAAATATGCGAATCTGTTTATCTTCCTTACGATAAAAGCATTATTTTATCGAAGGAAGCGAGTCATACATTATCGGTAGGGAAAATAATTTCGCCCGAGAATGAATTTATCGACGAAGTGGTGGTTTCCGTTTTTCGGGCCCCCCACTCCTACACCGGCGAAAATACGATAGAAATATCCTGTCATGGTTCAATCTTTATTCAACAACAAATTCTTAAAATACTTGTTCGTAGGGGTTGTACACTGGCACAACCGGGTGAATTTACACAGCGGGCATTCCTAAATGGAAAGCTCGATTTATCCCAGGCCGAGGCTGTTGCCGATATGATTGCTTCTACATCGGCTGCCGCGCACCGGATGGCAGCCAGCCAAATGAGAGGCGGTTTCTCCGGTGAACTCAAAAACCTGCGTGCCAAGTTACTCGATTTTGTATCGCTTATTGAGTTGGAGCTCGATTTCAGCGAAGAAGATGTTGAATTTGCCAATCGTTCCAATTTACTTCAACTTGCGGTAGGTATCGAGCAAAAAATAAGCAGTTTATCCGATTCGTTTCAAACGGGTAATGCTATTAAAAATGGTATTTCGGTGGCCTTGGTGGGCGAAACAAATGTAGGAAAATCGACATTGTTGAATGCCTTGTTGAATGAAGATAAAGCTATTGTTTCTGAAATTCATGGTACTACCCGCGATGTGATTGAGGACACCATCAGTGTCAACGGTATATTGTTCAGGTTCATAGATACGGCCGGCATCCGCGAAACCGATGATACCATCGAAAATCTGGGAATAGAACGCACTTATTCAAAAATTGAACAATCGTCAATAGTACTGTGGTTGGTAGATTGCACGCAACTTTCTGAACATATTGAATGGCTTGCCGGCAAAATTCAGAAAAAAGCCAATGGAAAGAAAATAATTTTGGTTTTCAACAAGATAGATAAAGTAACAGAAGAAGAAATTAATATTATTGACCAGTTATTCAGGCAGTTCGATAGTGAAAAAATTACTATTTCTGCCAAGAAGAAAACCAATATTGATAAACTCCAGAAGGCTCTTATCAAAGCGGCTCAACTGCCCGAAATTGGTGAAAACGACGTGGTAGTAAGCAATATTCGCCACTATGAAGCTTTACAGAAAGCGGAAGTTGCCATTAAAAGGGTTATTTATGGTTTAAAACAGGGTATTTCCGGCGACTTTCTCTCACAGGATATACGTGAATGTATTCACTATATCGGCGAAATTACCGGTCAAATATCTAACAATGAAATACTTGGAAATATTTTCGGGAAGTTTTGCATTGGAAAATAGTTTATGGTTACCTATTATTCTCTGGTCAGTTGATACGAAAATTCTTTAAAACCAACACATAAAGATTTTATGACTGGATACATCCGTTTCATTCTCGTTGTTTTTATTCTATCAGGTTGTTGCTCCCAAAGTAATAGCAAACCCGAAGTTAGTCGAACAAAGAAAATTGTATTGTCTGATACTATTCACGTATCTAATCGTTTCAGAATGCTGTGGAAATCTATCGCAGCCAGCACCAACGACTTTGAAACTATCGGTTCCTATATCCCTTCCGAGAGCCAGATCAGTCAATTTGGTTTGAATAAAAAATCCGGCCAGTATTTTGTAAGCGGATTTCTGAAATTGAGTGCTGAATTGCCGGAAAAAGATGCTTCCGGTTTTTCGGGATTAATAACAAAGTATTCCCCCAATTTATATAGCTTTAATATTCCGCTAAGTAAACTTCCTGAAATAATCAAAATCCATGATATTGTTTTTATTGATTTGTCCGTAAAAGCAAGCATCCGAAAATAAATTAATTTACTCAAATAACATTATGACAAAGTTCAAACCATTTTTTTTGCTGATTTTTATATTTTATATAGTTCATGTTCATGCAGATTATGGAAAATTATCACCTAATACTCAGCATTTTATTTCATTATTAAAAGAAAATAAAACCGAACAGCTAAAAAAGCAATACCGTGTAAAGGAGATAAAAAACACTGCCTACGTCAATGTTTTTATTTTCTTGAATGATAATGCCGATGTGCTAAGCCTAACCGATTTAGGTGTAAAATTTAACAGCTTGTTTAACAATGTAGTTACAGCCCAGGTTCCTGTTAACAATATCGAAGCTGTCTCTAAGCTGTCGTCTGTGAAGTATGTACAGATTGGCACCAAGGTCATGAAACGCATGGATGCCGCACGCGTTGCAGCCAATGTGGACGATGTGCAAGCCGGAACGGATCTTGCCGGTCCGTTTACCGGAAAAGATGTCATTGTAGGTATCATTGATAATGGATTTCAATACGACCACATTAATTTTTATACTGCTGATGGAACGCAAACAAGGATAAAACGGGTTTGGGACCAGAATGCCACGGGAACTCCTCCCTCCGGATTCTCGTATGGTGCTGAATATACTACCCAATCGGCTATTTTCAATGCCAAAAATGACTTTACGGATGAATCTCACGCTACCCATGTAACCGGAATTGCCGCTGGTAGTGATAAAAACAACGGTAATAATTATTTTGGAGTAGCTCCCGATGCCGACATTGTTATGGTAAGTTATAACCAGAACGATAATTCTTCGGATAATGTTTCGCTTGCCGATGGTATAAAGTACATATACGACTATGCCTCTTCGGTAGGAAAACCGTGTGTTGTAAACATGAGTTTAGGCAGCCACTTAGGCCCCCACGATGGCACTTCCGCCTTTGATCAGGTATGCGACCAGTTGCAGGGAAATGGACGGCTGCTGGTGGGTGCCGCCGGGAATGAAGGTTCAGATAAGTTGCACATTTACAAACAATTCTCAGCCGCAACCGATACTCTAAAATCATTCTTGAAATTTTATAGCTCGACGAGCTTGGATGGTCAGGCCGATTTGTGGGGAGATGTTGATAAGGATTTTCAAATCAAAGTGGTGATCTATAATAAAAACACGAAAGCCATAACATTTTCGACCCCATTTTTCAACGCTGCCACGGTAAACGATCAAACTTATTCCGTTACCGCTGCATCCAACGGTATCACAGGCAAAATCTATTTTTATTCCGAAAGAAACGTTTTGAATAACAAACCAAACGCATTCGTCTATCTCGATCTATCGCAAATAAATACATACTATAATGTTGGACTGATTATTACTGCAACCGATGGTAGTTCGGTTCATGGCTGGGCGGATGATTTTTATTCGTATTTCAGTGCAAACTCGGTAAGTGGCTGGACAGATGGGAACAGTACTTCCTCAGTGGGAGAAATTGGAGGAACAGGAAATAAGATTATTTCTGTTGGCGCCTACACAAGTAAAAAATCATTTGTTAATATAAATGGTCAAACATATCCGTTGGGCGAAACACTGGGAAAAATAGCTTCTTTTTCGAGTAAAGGACCAACCCCGGACAACCGTGTTAAACCCGATATTACGGCTCCCGGAACCGTGCTGGTTTCGTCATTTTCGAGTGCGGTAATTAACAACAGCGATTTCAGCGATTATTTGGTTAAGAAAAATGTGGTGAACGGCGTTTCTTATTATTATGGTGCCATGCAGGGTACTTCCATGGCAACCCCTTTTGTAACAGGAATATTAGCAACATGGCTCGGAGCAAATCATGATTTGAATCCCGATCAGGTCAGGACCATTCTGCAAACTACGTCCATCTCCGACACTTATACAGGCACTATTCCGGCCGGAGGCAGCAATACCTGGGGTTTTGGTAAGATTGATGCCTGGAACGGTATAAAGAAATGTATTTCTCTGGCAAGTGCCGTGGACAATGTGAGTGCCGACAAAGAGATTATTCTTTATCCGAATCCTTGTACCGATAACTTTTCAGCTCTTTTCACCGCTTACGATTCGAATGTAAAAGTTACCATTTTTGCGATTAATGGACAACAGGTAATGACGAAAAACTTAGGAACCGTTGAGGCAGCTCGTGAGGAAAAGTTTGATATAAATCAATTACCCAAAGGAGTTTATATGGTAAGCATCACTGGAAACAACCATTATAAGACCTATAAAATCCTGAAAAAATAAGTTACCAAAAAGGAATATTAAAACGGGAAATTTCGTAAAGAGGTTTTCCGTTTTTTATTCTAAAAAATGGGGAGATACAGGATTTTTAATCGCTAAAATTCTTATCTTTGCATAGATATTGTCGATTTAATTATTCATTTTCATAGAATTGTATTATGACACTGCAACAACTTGAATATGTGATTGCGCTTGATAAAACAAGGCATTTTGTACGTGCGGCCGAAATGTGTAATGTTACCCAACCCACGCTGAGTGCCATGATACAAAAGCTTGAAGATGAATTGGATTGTAAAATTTTTGATCGTTCGCTGCATCCCATTGCTCCTACCGAAGCTGGTTCGAAAATCATTCAGCAGGCCCAGGTAGTGCTTTTTAATGTAAACCAGTTGAAGGAAAGCGTTACGGTAATGCGACAGGAACTTTCGGGAGAACTCTCACTTGCCTTAATTCCTACAGTGGCACCCTATCTTTTGCCATTGTTTATCGCGGCTTTCCGAACCGATTATCCTGAAATTTCGCTGAAAGTGAATGAGATGAGAACTGAAACGATCCTGCAAAAGCTTCAGGCCGCCGAAATCGACATGGCCATTTTATCCACACCGCTTGACGACCCTAAAATCCTCGAAGTTCCCCTGTATTACGAGAAATTTGTAGCCTACATCTCTCCTACCGAACCCATTTATGAGCGTTCCGAATTTTCGGCTTCCGATATGCCTTTGGAAGATTTATGGGTTCTGGAAGAAGGACATTGCCTTCGAAATCAGGTGTTTAATTTTTGCAGTGAAAAATCGCTGCACAACTCTACCTACGAAGCTGGAAGTATAGATACGCTGGTAAAAATAGTAGATGTAAACGGTGGTTATACGGTGATACCCGAATTGCACGTTTGCCTGCTAACTGAAGAGCAGAAAAAAAACCTCCGGAACGTGGTTAATCCCGAAGCGGTAAGAGAAATCGCGTTGGTTGTGAGGCACGATTACGTCCGTGAAGGGATGATGAACGCGGTGGCCAATTGCGTAAAAAAAGTAATCCCGCCCCACATGCTCGACACTCGTCTGAAAAAATTTGCTATCAGATTATAGTTACTTGTTTTTTCAGGTAATTTACTACAGACAAGGCTGCGTTCTCCCCATCAATTGCCGATGAAGTGATACCTCCAGAATAACCTGCTCCTTCGCCGGCCGGAAACAATCCGGCAATGTCGGGATGTTGGAACGTTTCTTTATCTCTCGGTATCCGAACAGCTGATGATGAGCGGGTTTCAACTCCTACTACCACAGCGTTATTCGTTAAATATCCATGCATTTTACGGTCGAACAATTTAAATCCTTTTCGTAAACGGGTAGAAATGAAAGGAGGAAGCCAAAAATGCAAAGGCGATGAAATCAGCCCGGGAAGGTAAGAGCAACCGGGTAAATCGGCCGAAAGGCGCCCTTCTACAAAATCGGCCAAACGTTGTGCCGGCGCTTTCTGACCCTGCCCCCCGTTGTTGGTATAAGCCAGATTTTCAATATATTGTTGATATCTCAGACCAGCCAGTACGCCATCTTTTTGAAATTCATCAGGGACATCTTCCGGGCGGATTTCCACGACGATACCGGAGTTGGCATAAGGCGAATTGCGCCGCGAGGCCGACATCCCGTTTACCACTACCTCTTCGGGAGATGTCCCAGCCGGAACAATATGTCCTCCGGGGCACATGCAAAATGAATAAACACCGCGGTCGTCCACCTGTTCCACCAGATTATAACTTGCCGCCGGTAAAAACTCATTGCGACTTTTGGTATGGTACTGAATGTTATCAATTAGCCATTGAGGATGTTCCACCCTCACTCCCATTGCAAATCCCTTGGCTTCAAGCCTGATGCCCTGTCGATAAAGCAATTCATAAACATCGTGAGCCGAATGGCCTGTAGCAAGCACCATTGCTTGCGCTTCGATGGTTTCGCCCCCCGAGGTTCGGCAACCTTTCACCGCATTATTATCAAGCAGTATTTCTATAAGTTTTTCACCGAAACGTATCTCGCCTCCGTGGCTTAGAATAGTATTCCGTATATTTTCAATCACGAGCGGCAACTTATCCGAACCAATATGCGGATGTGCCTCGTAGGTAATGTTTTCACTGGCTCCATGCAGGTAAAAAACATCGTATATTCTTTGTGGCGATCCTTTCTTTTTGGAGCGCGTATAAAGCTTCCCGTCAGAATATGTACCGGCACCACCTTCGCCAAAGCAATAGTTCGATTCAACATTGATACCGTTGTTACGGTTCAACTGGGCTATGTCCACTTTCCTGGAGCGCACATCTTTTCCTCTTTCAATTACGATGGGTTTCAACCCCGATTCTATCAGCTTCAAAGCCGCGAAAAGCCCTGCCGGACCCGCCCCCACCACTATAACCGGGGCGGCATCACCCACTTGTTTATAATCTATCGGCACCACCCTGGTAACAGGAACTTCTTCATCAATATAGATATCGAGCGACAAAAGAATTTTCGGAAATTGAGAGCGGGCATCAATTGATTTTTTAAGAATATGAAAGCCGGATATCCTGTTAGCCGAAACGTTGGCTTTTTCGGCCGCTTTCAGCATTAATATTTCGTTTAGTTCGGCTTCCTCTGGGGATAATATAAGTTGAATTTCGGTATGCATATCATTTATTTTACAAAAGCAAAGATATAAATTAATCCTGTAATGGTAAATAAAAAACTGTCCGATACTAATAGATAAGTACCAGACAGTTAAAATAGTTTGCTGTGACCCCGGCGGGATTCTAACCCACGACCTTCAGAACCGGAATCTGACGTTCTATACAGCTGAACTACGGGGCCTTGTTTCAAAGCGCGTGCAAAGGTAATTATTTTTTCTGAATTTTCTCCAAGCTTTTCTCAAAAATAGATTTCAACAAATTATTCGCATACATAAATAATTGTATATCAACAAATAAGTAACTAATGGTCGATATATTTGCAACAAGGCTCCTTATTATGATCAAAAATGAAAATAATTTGAGCTTAAATTTTTAATAAAATTGTAAATCACTGATTACATGTTGTTTTACTTCTTTATTGAAATTTTTTAGATTTTTTGTGATGTTTTTTTTAGATAAATCCATTGCTAATAAAAAAATAGTTTGTAAGTTTAAGGCATTAAAGAATCACCTAAATAAAATTCACTCTAATACTACATAGCCATGACAAAAACGATAACTTTTAATGAATTGCGTAGAGTAAAAGATGCTCTGCCAAGCGGGAGTATGACCAAGATTGCCGAAGAGCTTGGTCTGGAAAAAGATACAGTTCGTAACTACTTTGGCGGGCATAATTTCAAAGATGGTAAAAGTTGTGGTGTGCATATCGAACCGGGTCCTGATGGTGGATTAGTAATGCTGGACGATACCCAAATCCTTGATATTGCGCTTCGGATACTCGACGAAACAAAATCGTAAAAATAAGCAATTAACCTGAAAAGCAGTGAACCAATCACTGCTTTTTTTATCAGATACTTTTGATGGATAATTACTTGCCTGAGTCTTTTACGACCAGAATGAGAACCTTGTTGGGAAATGAATATGAAAACTTTATTCATTCACTCACTTTGCCTCCGCCTGTATCGGTGAGAATTAATGATAAAATAAACTACCAACCTTCCCATGTACAGGTATCCTGGTGCGAAAGTGGTTACTACCTCGGCGAACGCCCGGTTTTCACAGCCGACCCCTATTTTCATGCGGGTGTATATTATGTTCAGGAAGCCAGTTCAATGTTTCTGCAAACTGTTGTCGATCAATATCTTTCTCAATGTACGAAAGTCCTTGATTTATGCGCCGCACCCGGTGGAAAATCCACTCTTTTATCAAATGCTTTACAACCTGACGCCTTGCTGGTGAGCAACGAAGTGATTCGAGGCCGGGCTAATGTATTGGCTGAAAACACTATGAAATGGGGATCTCACAACGTATTGGTTACCAATAATCAGCCTAAAGACTTCGCATCGTTAGGCGGATTTTTCGATGCCATAGTTGTTGATGCACCCTGCTCGGGCGAAGGAATGTTCCGGAAAGATAAAGGAGCTATCAATGAATGGTCGGAACAAAATGTAAAAATGTGTGCATCAAGGCAAAAAGATATTCTGGCGGCTGTATGGGATGCGCTGAAAACCGATGGGATACTGGTGTACAGCACCTGTACCTTTAACCGTGCCGAAAATGAAGAAAATGTAGAATGGATGTGTCGTGAGCTTGGTGCTGAATATCTTACTGTCGATATTACTGATTTTGACCAAATATGCGAAACCGATGCCGGATACCGTTTCTATCCACACCGGGTTGCAGGTGAAGGCTTCTTTATATCTGTGGTAAAAAAAACAGCTAAAGCGCCTAAACCCGAAAAAAATAAAAATAAAAATTCAATTTCTGCTCTAAAGAACGCCCTTCCGGAATATATTTCATTAAAAGAACCTGAAAAATGGCATTATTTTCAGGAAAACAATTTTATTTATGCTCTGAATAAAGTAAATTTGGAGTCGATTTTCGTTTTGAAAAACCGACTCAATTGCATTTATACTGGCATTGAAATTGGTGAGTTGAAAGGGAAAGATATTGTACCATCTGAATCGCTTGCGTTATCAAAGTCGATAGATACTTGTAAAACAATTGTTTATGATATGAATCTTAATGAAGCAATCAGGTACCTGAAACGAGAAACATTAACGGTTGATAGCATCGAAAAAGGCTATTTTCTCGTTGTTTATAATAATATTCCTATTGGCTGGATGAAAAATGTAGGCAATCGCTGTAATAACCTTTATCCCTCCGAATGGAAAATCAGAATGAATTTATAACATAATTAAGAATGGAAATTTTGTTTTTAGGCACCGGAACATCTACCGGAGTGCCTCAGATTGGCTGCGAATGCGAAACCTGCCTTTCGGCTGATCCAAAAGACAAACGATTGAGGGCTTCGGTACTCATTACCAATAATGAAGATAAGATATTGATTGATTGTGGCCCTGATTTCAGGCAACAGGCGCTGAGCAACCGTGTGAACGGCATCTCTGCCGTGCTTCTTACTCACGAACATTACGACCACATTGGTGGATTGGATGATATAAGACCTTTGGGCAACGTGAAGATTTTTGCTGCCGAAACTGTTCTATCAGTTATCCGGCGCAATATGCCTTATTGTTTCCAAACAGAAAAATATCCCGGAGTTCCGCTCATTGAATTACACGAAATAGATGAAACCCCGTTTTATATCCATCATACCGAAATATTACCGGTGAGGGTCATGCATGCTAATCTTCCTATTTTTGGCTTCAGGATTGGCACGATGGCCTACCTTACCGACGTTAAGTCGATCGGGCAACATGAAATAGATCAATTGAAAAACCTGGATGTTTTGGTTTTAAATGCGTTAAGACCTAATAAACACTTCTCTCATCTATCTCTGAATGAAGCTATTGAATTGTCAGATATGATTGGTGCCGCGAGGACATATTTTATCCACATGAGCCACGATATGGGAAAACATCAGGAAATCAGCCAGCTTTTACCGGAAAATATTCAATTAGCTTATGATGGTTTGAAAATAAACGTATAAATTTGTAAAGAATTCCGTTTTATTATGATCAATAGAACTGAAAGCATGAATTGAACAAGAAAAAGCCAGACCAAATCCTTATCATAACATAGGTTGAAATAAATGGAACAAATTCCATACAACCTTTAAAAAATAGCTATTATACTGCATGAAACCACATTTTTTATTACTTGGACTCGTTGTATTTTTATTTATCTCTTGTAATTCATTGTATTACACATCCATTGATGTGCTCCGTCCAGCACAAACAACTTTTCAACCGACAAACAACGACTTGCTTCTTGTGAATAACGCGGCTATCCAATCGAGTACGTATGGCCACGAAACCAACCTGCTTGATAAAAAAATGAATATTGATGTTTCAACCGATAGTTTATCAATATATTGTTTAGATGCTTTAAAAGAAGAACTTGACTCACGCCATTTTTTCTCATCAGTTCAACTTGACAGCGACATGATCAACGCGAACGGAAATTTCAGGAATCGCACCCGGATACCTAAAAAGACCATTAATGGCTTATGCGATCGGTTCGGAAGTAACGTTGTTCTTTCGCTCGATAAAATCATTGTTAAAGACATACTTAACGAATATTTCGTAGAAGACAATAATTCGTACGCCGATGAGTTGGAAGCAACGTTCCTTACCGAATGGAGTGTTTATTACCCCGATTCTGACAAATCTTCAACAGTACAATTTAAAGATACCATGTTCTGGAGTTCAGATGAATCGGCTGACCGCTGGGATGCCATTTCGCGCCTGCCAAAACGCTCTGATGCGCTTATCGATGGCGCTTTGTACATTGGGCGCAAATGCATTAGCCGCTTTTTGCCTTTTTGGGATAAGGAAGATCGTTTCATTTTCAGTTCCAACAATAAACTTATGAAACAAGCTATGGATTCGGTGGTGTACCGGAAGTGGAATGCTGCAATAGTGAAATGGAAAAAATTGTACGATACCACGAAAAACAATCAACTGAAAGCGAAGCTGGCCAATAACATAGCTATTGCCAATGAAATTGGAGGGAATATGGATGAGGCCTTGAAGTATTGTAATATATCTTTACAAATTATTGAAAATGAAGCTTATAATAAAACATATTACCTCATAAAAGATTATTATGCTTTGCTGAACAAAAGGGATAAAGAAATCAAATTATTAAAACAGCAGCTGGGCGAATAGTTTTGGATTGTTATTTAAAAAGCCACAATAGAAGAACTATAAATAAAAGTGATGGGAGCATATTCATCACTTTTATTTTTTTGATATCTAATATATTGATTCCAAGCCCGATTAGTAAGATTCCTCCAACAGACGTTAATCCCTGGATAATGTCGGGGGTAAAAAAATCGGATGCACCCATAGCTAAAAGGGTAATTCCACCCTGGAAAACAAGCAGCGGAATAGCAGAAAAAATTACGCCGGCTCCAAAGGCCGAACCAAGGATAATCGATGAGAATCCGTCCATCAACGATTTGGTAAACAGCAAATCGTGAGAACCATCCACCCCTTCTTTGATGGCTCCAAGAATGGTCATGGAACCGATGCAATAGAGTAAAAAAGCGGTTACAAATCCTTCCGAAAACTTTTCGCTACCAATTTTGAAACGGGTTTTTAGCCGTTCGCTGAATTTCTCCGTACACCGTTCCAAATCAATCCATTCACCAACCATCGAACCGGCTACAAGACTGGTAACTACCCAGATAAAATCCTTTGTATGAACGATCATGGTAATGCCGATGGCTAATGTAAACAACCCGACAGCCTGAAAAAAAATGGTTGAAATTCGTTCTGGCATGTTTTTTTTAAGGATCAAACCGATCACCCCTCCCGCTACAACAGCCGTGGCATTAACAATGGTTCCTAACATTGAATTGATTATAAACAGGTTATTTAATGAGATTCATCCGACAAAAGTAATTTAATTTTTTGTAAATGAAAATAACCCCGATGGCGCATTCCCCTTATTTTACCCAAAATAGGATTCATCGCCCGAAATCGGTTCTTTATTTTCAAACTTTTTCCTTACTTTTGTAAATAAAAAGGGTGAATCAGAATTTATTCAATACTACTCTGGTTCAAACAATTATCATACAGAATTCAAAATTCATCTTTAATCTTATAAAATTTCATTCAAATGGCTGTTATCAAACCTTTTAAAGGTATTCGTCCACCTCAGGATTTAGTAGAAAAGGTAGCTTCGCGTCCTTATGATGTGTTGAACTCCGACGAAGCAAGAACCGAAGCTGACGGCAACCCAATGTCGCTTTACCACATTATTAAGCCTGAAATAGACTTTGAACCGGGTACCGATGAGCACGATGAAAAGATATATCTGAAAGCTGCCGAAAATTTTAAAAAATTCAGGGATAACGGTTGGTTAGTACAGGATGACAACGAGTTGTATTACGTTTATGCCCAAACCATGAATGGGCGTACTCAGTATGGATTAGTGGTTTGCGCTTACGTTGAAGATTATATGAGTGGAAATATCAAAAAGCATGAACTGACACGGCGAGATAAGGAGGAAGACCGCATGAAACATGTCCGTATCAACAATGCCAACATAGAGCCTGTTTTCTTTGCTTACCCACACAATGCAGAACTTGACGAAATTGTATCGACTATAACGAAAAGTACGCCCGAATATGATTTTATAGCTCCTGGCGATGGTTTTGGCCACCAATTCTGGCTCATAACCGATAAAAATACCATTGAGAGGATTACCCGGATTTTTTCCGTAATACCATCCCTCTACATTGCCGATGGACATCACCGGAGCGCGGCCGCCGCGCTGGTTGGTAATGAAAAGAAACTCCAGAATCCACATCATACGGGTAACGAAGAATACAATTATTTCATGGCGGTTTGTTTCCCTGACAACCAGTTGAACATAATCGACTACAACCGTGTGGTAAAAGACCTGAACGGTTTATCGGATGATGAATTTATGGCGAAGTTGAAAATAAATTTTGATGTTGAAAACATTGGAAATACAATATACAAACCCAATAAATTGCATAATTTTTCGTTGTATTTGTCGGGACAATGGTATTCGCTTACAGCAAAACCCGGAACGTATAATGATAATGATCCTATTGGAGTTCTGGATGTTACCATTTCATCGAACCTGATTTTGGATGAAATTTTAGGGATTAAAGATTTGCGAAGCGATAAGAGAATCGATTTTGTAGGCGGTATTCGCGGGTTGGGTGAACTTCAGAAGCGGGTTGATAGCGGGGAAATGCGGGTAGCGCTTGCATTGTATCCGGTATCGATGCAACAGCTAATTGATATTGCCGACACTGGAAATATCATGCCGCCCAAAACAACTTGGTTTGAACCTAAATTGCGTTCGGGTCTTGTGATTCATTCCCTCGAATAAACTTTTATTGAACCGGATAAACCCAATACAACTCAGAAAATAATTTTTATTTTTGACTATGCGCAGATATTTTTATTACTTATCGTTGCTTCTTTTTATTATTGTCGGCATCGAAAGCTGTGGGATAAAAGCCCGTATTAAACGTGCCGACAAACGCATGTCGATGGGCGAATATTATTCGGCCGGAGAAATATATAAGAAAACTTACGGGCGCATACCGTCAAAAGATAAAAACACCAGAGCTTATGTGGCTTTCCGGCAGGGCGAATGTTTTCGCACCATTAATAATTACCGGGCGGAAATGGCTTACGCTAATGCCATCAGGAATAAATACAACGATTCAATTGTATTCCTCAGGTATGCTCAATCGTTGCACAGCAATGGAAAATACGGTGAAGCTGCCAAGTTTTATAAATTATACCTGCAACACGATAGCGCGAACGATATAGCAAAAAACGGCCTTATTGCTATTGATCAGATCAATAGTTGGAAAAGTAACCCGGCTCGGTTTGCTGTAAAAAAAGTTACTGAACTCAATGCGAGAAGGTCATCATCCTTTTCTCCGGCGTTTATTAGTCCAGCTACCGATGTTATTACTTTTACATCAACCAGAGAATTCAACAAAAAAATTATCCAGAAAAACAGTCAAATAACAGGCATTCCCACCAATAAACTGTTCAGCATGCGAAGAAATAACGCAGGAAAATGGGAAAAACCTATACTTGTCGATGGCGAAATAAATAACCTCACGGATGATAACGGCGCCAACTGTTTTTCGCCCGATGGCAAGGTTATGTATTTTACCCGTGCCCGCAAATCTGAAACATCAGCTCTTGGCGCTCAGATTTACTATTCGGTACGAGCCGGTGGAACATGGGGAGCGCCACAACCTCTCAAAGTATTAGCCGACAGTTCAGTATCGGTTGCGCATCCGGCACTTGCACCAGATGGCGAAACGTTTTATTTTGTGTCTGATGCTAAAAATGGTTTAGGGGGAAAAGATATATGGCGTGGTAAATTAGAATCAGGAGCGGTAAAATATATCGAGAATCTTGGTCCTCAAATAAATACTTCGGGCGATGAAATGTTCCCGACCGTAAGGGCAGACGGAGTTTTGTACTTTTCATCGAACGGGCGTCCGGGACTTGGCGGGCTTGATATTTTTAAAGCAACTCCTAAAAAAGATGGAAGCTGGACAGTTGAAAATGCCGGAGTTCCGCTCAATTCCCAGGGCGATGACTTTGGAATCTCTTTTGCCGGAAAATCAGAAAGCGGGTTCTTCTCCTCCAACCGGGATGACCGCAAGGGTCTTGATGCGATATGGAGCTTCGATTTACCCGACTTAGTTTATGCGCTCGAAGGTAAAGTAGTTGATGATAAAGGAAATCCGGTTTCGGATGCTATCGTAAAAATGGTGGGCAATGATGGGACAAATGCCCGTATAGCTACTAAAAAAGATGGAACTTTCCGCCTCAAGCTGAATAAGGATGTGAATTACGAATTGCTGGCAACCGGCCGTGGCTACCTGAACCAGGAGAAAAAACTTTCGACTCAGGGAGTTACCGATAGCAAAACTTTCAGGCAAGATTTTACCTTATCTACCATTTATAAACCAGTTCAACTTGAGAATATATTCTATGAATTTGCAAAATGGGATTTAACGCCGGCTTCCGAGACCGGACTTCAGGTTTTGGTTAAGATTTTGAATGATAATCCGCATATTACCATTGAATTAAGCTCGCATACCGACTATGTTGGAAATAATGAATCGAACATGACCCTTTCCGAAAAACGTGCTCAATCGGTGGTGAATTATTTGATATCGCACGGCATTAACAAAGACAGGCTTACCGCTGTTGGATATGGCGAAACCAGACCATTTGTGGTGGATGAGGCAACAGCCCGAAAATTTCCATTTCTTAAGCCGGGAGATGAATTGACCGAAGATTTTATACTGAAACTCAAGCCCGAACAACAAGAACAGGCCAACCAAATTAATCGCCGGACGGAGTTCAGGGTTCTTAAAACAACATATAAAATGTATTAAAACGGTTCCCGTATAGCATTAAAAAAATAATAATGAAACAATATCTTGATTTATTAAACAGAGTTTTATCGGAAGGGGTTAAAAAAGAAGATCGTACAGGTACTGGTACTATCAGCGTTTTCGGACATCAAATGCGTTTTGATCTCGGCGATGGCTTTCCCTGCCTCACTACCAAAAAACTTCATTTAAAATCAATTATATATGAGCTTTTATGGTTTCTGAACGGAGATACTAACGTGAAATACCTTCAGGATAACGGCGTTCGTATCTGGAATGAATGGGCGGATGCGGATGGAAACCTCGGGCACATTTACGGCTATCAGTGGCGCTCGTGGCCCGACTATAATGGTGGGCATATTGATCAGATACGTGAAGCGGTAGAGACCATAAAGAACCACCCAGATTCGAGAAGGATCATTGTTAGTGCGTGGAATGTAGCTGATTTACCAAACATGAACCTTCCGCCTTGCCATACGTTTTTCCAGTTTTATGTAGCCGATGGCCGGTTAAGTCTTCAGTTGTATCAGCGTAGTGCCGATATTTTTCTGGGAGTGCCGTTCAACATTGCGTCTTATGCGCTGTTGTTGCAAATGATGGCTCAGGTTACGGGATTGAAAGCGGGCGATTTTGTCCATACTTTGGGCGATGCGCATATCTACCTCAATCATTTGGAGCAGGTAAAACTTCAGCTGACACGGGTGCCCCGCCCATTGCCCCAATTGAAAATCAATCCGGATGTAAAAGATATTTTCTCATTCCGTTTTGAAGACTTTGAGCTTGTTAATTATGATCCGCATCCACACATAAAAGGTGCTGTTTCCGTATAATTGCGCATATTATATTAAAATGTGCAATAAAAAAACTTAATTTTACAGATAATAGAATCTATTATCTGTTTTTTTTGTATTTTTGTGATGCTGTCGGGTCAGACAGTTCTATTTTTTTCTATTAATTAAGTTGATTATGCCTGAAATATCTATTATTGCAGCCGTTTCGGAAAATTACGCCATTGGGAAACTGAAAAGAATGCCTTGGCATCTTCCGGCAGATTTAAAACATTTTAAAGAACTGACAACAGGACATGCGATAATCATGGGAAAACGCACGTATGAATATCTTCCGGTAAGGCCATTACCAAACCGCAAGAACATAGTACTGACAACCATATTATCCGAAGGGATTATCGAAGGATATTTCGAAGTTGAATCTATTGATGCCGCTTTGGAATTATGCGAACACGAAAAGCAGATTTTTGTTATTGGTGGTGAAGCGGTTTATCATCAGTTTATTGATAAAGCTGATTCGCTTTACATTACGTGGGTGCATGAAACCTTTGATGCCGATGCACATTTCCCCGAGATTAATTTCAATGTTTGGAAAGAAGTTTCGCGACAAGACTTTCCGGCAGATGAAAATAACCCATATCCATTTTCTTTTGTAGAATACCGTAAAAATTAACAGATTCCAAAAAGCTACTTTTCTAAATAGTGAAAGGTAGCTTTTTTATTTTACGTTTATTTCAAACCCGTCCGCATTATTCCATACAGCGAATTTTTGCCTATATTCCCAAAGTGGTTCGATTAAAATTTCGGTATTTACCACGTTGCTTTCATTATCAGAAGCCACTGCCAGCTCTTTTCCTTTAAAATCATACACAGCCGAGTGTCCGTTATAGGCAATTCCATAGCCGTCCACTCCCACCCTGTTTACACCGCAAACGTATGCTTGATTTTCAACCGCGCGGGCTTTCAGTAAAATATCCCATTCGTCGATACGGCGCAGAGGAAAATTGGCTGTATAAACGAGCAGGTCGTATTCGTTGCCAACATTACGGGACCACACCGGGAAGCGAATATCATAACATACTAAAATAAAGATATTAAAGCCTTTGTAATGAACGATAAGTTTCTCATTTCCCGGCGAGAAATACCTATCTTCGCCACCAATGGTAAACAAATGACGTTTATCGGCAAAAGAAAGCGTACCATCGGGCGATACAAAAAAAGCGCGGTTGAAACAGCGGCCTCCCTGAGCTGAAGCTATAAAACTACCTGCAAGAGCCAACTGATATTTTTTCGCCCATGTTTTCAGGGTGCTTACCGTGTTGCCATCCATATCTTCGGCCAAATGAAGTTGATCGGTGCAAAAACCGGTGGTGAACATTTCGGGCAGAACGACCAAATCGGTATAACCGGTAAGTTCATGGAGTTGTTCTTCCACCATCCGGAGATTCCTTTCCTTTTCAGCCCAAATTATATCAGTCTGTATCAGAGATATTTTCATCCTGACTTTTTTATTAATTTATTCAACAAATTATTTTATAATGGAAGAAATAACAGAGGTTATGAATTTATTTTCGTCAAATTCACCTTTTTTGGAACATCCGGTACGAACTACCACTAATTGTAACGAGGGGATAATAAAGATAAACTGACCGTCATGTCCGCGGCATAAAAACATATCCTTCGGCGCTTTTGGAAAGTCGGACGAAGCGTTTAGCCAGAAAAACGCCCCATACCTCCCGCCAGAACCACGAGCCGGGGTAACAGTATAACGTACCCAATCGGATGGAAACAGTTGCTGCCCTATCCAGTTACCGTTGTTCAGGTAGAGTAACCCGAACCTGACATAATCGCGGAGTGATGCATACAAGTAAGATGAGCCCGTGAAGGTACCTGTTTCGTCTATTTCAAAAACAGCGCTACGCATGTTTATTTTACTGAAAAGTTCCTTTTCTGGAAACTGCAAATAAGCTTCTTTCCCAAGTTTTTTCCTGATCAGGTACGAAACAATATTAGTAGTACCGGATGAATATTTCCACAATGAATCGGGACGGCATTGCATGGGATGTTCGTAAGTGTAGCGTGCCATATCGCTTTGTTCATGAAGCATTAACGTTACATCGGAAAGGTTCCCATAATCTTCGTTCCATTCCAGGCCACTGTTCATGTGCAACAAATTATTGATAGTGACACAATTACGTTTGTCGTTTTTCCATTCAGGAATATCAGCCGGTTTGTAAATGTCTAATAATCCTTTTTTTACCATGATAGCGGTAAGCGCGTTAGTAAAACTTTTAGCCATCGACCAACTCAGGAACCGGTTTCCGGCAGAAAAGCCGGGCGCGTATTTTTCGGCAACCAACGCACCTTTGTACGCCACCGCAACAGCGAAAGTACCTTTATAACCGTTTTTCCCTGCCACCACATCTTCCAGTACCCGGTTCATTTTGAGGATATTTATTCCGGATGGGATGGTATCGGAGACTTTATCGCCTTCGGGCCACGGAATGTTATCGGTAGGTATTTGAAGCGAAGCAGGTTTGATTTTATACTTTGAGAGAGAACGAAGAGATTGTTCACTACTGTCTCTGAGCAGAATACAGCCAAAACCATCAACGTAAATGGCTTTTGAACTGAACCAAAGAAAACGGCTAACGACTTCTTTTTTTCGGAAATCAACGGTATTGCGGGTGTATTTGATAAATGAAAAATTCAGGTCGATGGCTTCCACACTCTTTTGGGAGCGATGTCCTAAAAATACATCCGAAGCCAGATTTTTAGCTGCGTAACCGGATATTATCGGTCCAAGTTGAGCTATATAATAAGTCCCGTAACCAATACCGGCTAACAGCAGAACCAACAAAGCAATCAGAATTTTCCTTTTCATCCCTAATTCTTTTTCAGTTAACCCCGAATTGCAGTAAATTTAAAACCTTTCAGGAAATTTAGCCATATCCTTCCGGTAAAGAGATTGAATATGAAGTAGATCCTTCTGTTCGTTACCCGTGGGCTGAAACACAGCCTTGATTCCCATTGTTTTGTTTTTATAATCAAGATACGCGATCTGAACAGGTACACCGGCATTCACGGCAATGTGGTAAAAGCCCATTTTCCACCGCTCACTTTTTTTACGCGTACCTTCAGGCGTGATGGCCAAATGGAAGAATTTCCTGTTTTTGAATTCTTCCTCCATTTGTTGGGTAATGGATGTTCTTTTCGAGCGGTCGATAGGAACACCTCCAACGGCTTTCATCAGAAGTCCCAAAGGAAAGAAAAACCATTCTTTTTTCATTAAAAAATTTGATTTGCGGCCTAATGCCCAATAAGATAAGCGCCCGACAATAAAGTCCCAATTGCTGGTATGCGGTGCAACACAAATGACACTTTTAGGAGGTTCAGGCAATTCAGCTATTGTTTTCCAACCGGCTATTTTTAATATTAAGGCGCTTAATTTCTGCATGTTTAGTAGTTTAATTGTGTTTTTGTTGAGATTATTTTTAAACCTACAAAGCTAACTCTTTTTTATGGAATTAGCCGATTGTTGAAAACTATTTTATTATACATTGATGTAAATTACTAACTTTGTATAAAAAACATTGTACCGGTGAAATCGGTTATGATTTTTTTATTATTAGTAATATTTTATGGAATTCCCGTTTTTAAATGATCTGAACGAAAGTCAGTTAAGTGCAGTTGAGTACATCGATGGGCCTTCCCTTATCATAGCAGGGGCAGGATCGGGAAAAACGCGCGTACTGACCTATAAAATAGCTTATCTGTTGAAAAAAGGGTGGTCGCCATCTTCCATTCTGGCGCTGACATTCACCAACAAAGCTGCCCGCGAAATGAAGAATCGTATCGCTTCGCTGGTAGGCGAACGTACAGCCCGATACTTATGGATGGGTACATTTCATTCCGTGTTTTCAAGGATTTTACGGTCCGAAGCCGAATTCACCGGATATACTAAGAATTTTACCATTTACGATAGTTCCGATTCCAATAGCCTGATTAAAAGTATTGTAAAAGAACTTAAGCTGGATGATAAAATTTATAAACCGGGAGTTATACACAGCCGGATTTCGTTTGCTAAAAACAACCTGATTACCCCTGAAGCTTACAGAAATAATGCCGATATCATTAAATCGGATCAGCAAGCCAGAATCCCGTTGCTGAACGAAATTTACAGAATTTACAGCGAGCGTTGCAGGCAAGCCGATGCCATGGATTTCGATGACCTGTTACTTCAGACCAACGTCCTTTTTAAAAATCATCCCGATGTGCTCGAAAAATACCAGGGTCGGTTTGGCTATATACTTGTTGATGAGTATCAGGATACCAACTTTGCTCAATACCTGATCATTAAAAAATTATCAGGGAAACATCATCACGTTTGCGTTGTAGGCGATGATGCCCAGAGCATCTATTCGTTCAGGGGTGCTAATATCGACAATATTCTACAGTTTAAAAACAGTTACGATGAAGCCCGCTTGTTCAAGCTCGAACAGAACTACCGTTCGACACAAACCATTGTAAACGCAGCTAATAGCCTGATTAATAAAAATTCATCACGCATAAATAAGACTGTTTTTTCGGAAAAAGAAATCGGGAACCCTATAAAAATACTCAACGTTTTTACCGACCTGGAGGAAGGGATTGTGGTGGCCGATCATATTTCGGATTTGCACCATGACAACGATGTGCCGTACAATGGAATAGCCATTTTATACCGTACCAATTCGCAATCGCGTGTACTGGAAGAGGCGCTGCGGAAGCAGAACATTCCTTACCGGATTTATGGTGGGCTTTCGTTTTATCAGCGCAAGGAAATTAAAGATGTGATTGCCTATTGCCGGCTGGTTTGTAACCGGAACGACGAAGAAGCTTTCAAAAGGATAGTAAACGTTCCGGCAAGGGGCATCGGTGAAACTACAATAGGCAAAGTACTGGAATGTGCCCGTTTACACGACGTGAGTGTTTGGGAAGTTTTATCAGACATACTTAAATTTAATCTTCAGGTAAATGCCGGAACAGCCAGTAAATTAATAAGTTTTAGAGATATTATCGATGGTTTTTCTGCTCAATCCGAATCAGTAAATGCTTACGATTTGGTTACTTCCATTGTAAAAACCACTGGCATTATCGGTGCGCTTACCGATCGTTCGCCCGAAAGTATCAGCCGGATGGAGAATATTCAGGAGTTGCTCAAAGCTATTCATGAATATTGCGATGAGAAACAAAAGGAATCGGTGGATACTCCGCTCCTCTCCGATTTTCTATCGGAAGTTTCGCTACTTACCGACCAGGACACCGATGCTGAAACGGATGAAAGTAAAATCACCTTAATGACTGTTCATGCAGCCAAAGGATTGGAATTCAAGGTGGTTTTTATTGTTGGGATGGAAGAAGATCTTTTTCCATCGTCGCATAACGTACAAAACGAGCGCGATCTGGAGGAAGAGCGACGCTTGTTTTATGTGGCCATAACCCGGGCCGAGGAAAGGTGTTTTATCAGCTATGCCAAATCGAGGTTCAGGAATGGTAAAACGAACTTTAGTAATCCCAGCCGGTTTATAAAAGATATTGATGAGCAATACCTTGATTTACCCGCCGAAAAAACTCAGGAAACCAAAAATTACGGGTTATTTTCCGATTGGGATGAGGATAAAGAAATGGAAAACAACTGGCGGAGGCAGTCGAGCTACCCAAAACCAGCTGTTAATAAACCTGTTGATCCGATTTCGCCACGAGCCAGGATGAAAAAAATCAGTAGTAACCTATCTGGCAATCCGACCAAGAGAACCATTGATCACCCGACGTTTTCGGCAGGAACTTTTGTAAAACACAACATCTTCGGAATAGGTAAAGTCCTTGAAGTTTACGTTGATAACGATAACCAAAAAGCTGAAATTGATTTTGGAGAAAAAGGGATAAAATCGCTCTTGCTCAAATTTGCGAAATTGGAAGTTCTCGAATAACAAGGCCAATGCATACACATTGTTGAAATTTTCACGGCATTATTCGAACTCTTATCTCATAACAATTTTTTTCAGATGTAGAAACCGTTTTTGCCAGAAATAATTTTATCTTTGTATCATTGATACCAACGGATGAGTTAAACGGAATAAACTTTAATATTATCTTGTAAATAATTAATAATAAACAATATAAAAAATAATCTATGGCTGAAAAACCAAAAGATGAAGCTAAAAAGCCTTCATTGGAAAAACTAAAAGCATTGCAGTTGGCAATGGATAAAATAGAAAAGGACCACGGAAAAGGAACCATTATGAAAATGGGCGACAATAAAGTGGAGGATATAGCCGTAATATCGTCCGGCTCCATCGGACTAAACATTGCGCTGGGTGTAGGCGGTTACCCGCGTGGACGGGTGATTGAAATATACGGTCCCGAATCGTCGGGAAAAACAACTTTGGCCATCCACGCCATTGCCGAAGCTCAAAAGGCCGGTGGCATTGCAGCCATTATCGATGCCGAACATGCATTTGATCGTTTTTACGCTGAAAAACTGGGTGTGAATACCGATGAACTGCTTATTTCGCAGCCCGATAATGGTGAGCAAGCGCTCGAAATTGCCGACCAACTGATTCGTTCATCGGCTGTCGATATCATCGTCATCGACTCGGTGGCTGCACTGACCCCCAAGGCTGAACTCGAAGGTGATATGGGTGATTCGAAAATGGGGTTGCAGGCACGGCTCATGTCACAGGCGTTACGTAAACTTACTGCCAATATCAACAAAACCAATACTACTTGCATATTTATCAACCAGTTACGTGATAAAATTGGAGTTATGTTCGGTAATCCTGAAACCACTACCGGTGGTAACGCTCTCAAATTCTACTCATCGGTTAGGTTGGATATTCGTAGAATTGGCCAGTTAAAAGATGGCGAAGAGATGGTTGGAAACCAAACCCGAGTGAAAGTGGTGAAGAATAAAGTGGCGCCTCCATTCCGTAAAGCCGAATTCGACATCATGTTTGGAGAAGGTATTTCAAAGACAGGCGAAATCATCGATTTAGGAGTTGAATACGGCATTATAAAGAAAAGCGGATCCTGGTTCAGCTACGGCGATACTAAACTGGCTCAGGGACGTGATTCGGCCAAACAAGTAGTTAAAGATAATCCGGAACTGGCCGCCGAGCTCGAAATCAAAATTATGGAAGCTATCAAGGCCAAGTGAAACAAATTATTTACTATAAAACTAAAAAACCTCGTTTAAAAATTTTTTAATGAGGTTTTTTATTTCCTGTATAGAATATCGGATTTATATTTCATATTTTTAGCTATTTAGGTTACATTTGGTCGATTTTTTCTGGATTCTTGATATGTACATATTTAAAAAGAAAGAAAAATATTTTTTAGTTGAAATGGTATGATCATCAAATTAAAATAGTTAATTTTGTGATTATTTATTAATTTTTTAAATATTATTTACTGCAATGAAAAAGATTATAAGTTTTGTTATTGCCGCTTTTACTGTAAGTGTTTGTATATCAGCACAAGAATATAAACAAAACTATTATGTAAAAGATAGTATGATATATTCCGGTATAAAACTATTGAAACAAACTGCTTGGGAGAATTGCGAAAAATGTATTGTTGTAGGTAAAAGTGGGACTGTAGAGTTGTATCCCAACCTTATTTCGGAATATGGATTCGGGAATGGTCAAAAATATGTTTCGAAAGTTATTAATATTAATGGAAAATCGCAAACTGTTTTTTTGGAACAGCTTAGCGGAGACAGGGTTAATCTTTATTCATACGAAAATGAAAAAGGAGAAATCAGGTATTTTGTAGAAAGGGGTAAAAATCTTGAGGAGTTTAACGAAAATGGTGTTACAGGCTCATATAAATCGAAATTAAGAGATTATTTAAAAGACTCCTGTAATAACATATCAGAACCCATAAAAATTATATCATTCAAAAAGAAACAATTAGCAACTCTTTTTGACTACTACAACTCATGCAATAAAAGACCATTCAGTTATACGAAATATGGAATTACCGCCGGAGCAAGTTTTGCTCAACTGGATAAAACATTTGTATCGGACATTACATACGGCAATGCAACATACAAAAACAGCACATCTTTTTTCATAGGAGGTTTTGTTGATTATCCTTTGGCTCTCAATACCATGTCGTTATATACCGAGCTGACTGTTAATTTTGATCGTTTCTCTTTAAATCGATCAGACGACATTTATGCCTACAGCACTAACATAAAGTCGTCAGGATTAAGTTTGCCCGTTCTCTTCCGATATACGTTGCCCCAGCAGACGATACGGCCGTTTGTAAATCTCGGACCCGTTTTTAATTTCAATTTTTTGCACGATTGTAAAACGACGTACGTTACAACCACGTCTGGCTACTTATCAGCAGGTGAAAAGAACGAAAACTATCTTTATCCTTTTTTAATGACGGGATATTCCGTAGGTGCAGGAGCTCAGCTGAAAGTCGGTTACCGTAATTTAGTTTCGGTAGAATTCAGGTACAGCGTTTTGTATGCACTGATAAGAAGCAATTCGGCGAACGATGCTTTTGGAAATAAAAATTTCAAAATCATATTGGGTTATAGTTTGTAAAGCCATTATAAGTCAGAAAAAATATTGTAAGCCGGAAATATTTCCGGCTTATTTTATACATTCGACCCTGAAATTCGAATTATCCACCTCAATTTTTTCCCTATTCGATTTAAACGTTTTAAATTTGTTTCGGTCTAACAAATGATGGATAGCTATTTCCGAAGGATACATTGGTTTCTACAATTCTGTTTCATACAAAAAATAATTGATGTTTAAATGTCGGATGAAAGAAACCCGCAAGTCGTTCCCGGTAAGCGGGACAAAGCTTTTGGTGAATCTCTGTATTCATGCTCGTTCCATTGTTTCCCGGCAGAAATATTTTTATCAAAATTTAAAATGAAACAATCGTTTTTTTTATTTTTATTATTTATTTTCAGCTCAACACTCTTTTCTCAGCATAGTGTTCAGTCGAACGTTTTCGATCAAAAAAACGGGCTTGCCCTTGAGTTTGCCGATGTTCGCCTCATTCACTTCCCCGATTCTGTCATCGCCCAAGCTACCCAAACCGACAACAAAGGGAGTTTTATTTTTTATAAAGTTCCTGTCGGAAATTACCAGATAGTAGTATCGATGCTTGGTTATGAACGCTACAATCAGAACTTTGTGGTCGATTCAAAAAATGTGATATTAAAAAATATTCATCTTTGGGAAAATGCTAAAATGCTTAAAGAGGTGGAAGTAAAAGGCACAGCTGCCCAAATGACCGTAAAAGGCGACACCCTCGAATACAATGCAACAGCGTTTAAAACGGCGCCAACGGCTGTTGTTGAAGATTTACTGAAAAGGTTACCCGGTGTGGAGATATCATCCGATGGTAAAATAACGGTCAATGGTCAGGAAATCAAAAAAGTAAGGGTGGACGGAAAAAAATTCTTTGGCGATGACGTAGAAATGGCCACTAAAAATATCCCGGCCGAAATGGTAGAAAAAGTACAGGTTCTCGACCAAAAATCGGACATGGCACAATTAACCGGTTTTGAAGATAACGACACTGAGAAAATTATAAACCTGACAACCAAGCCCAATCGCCGGCGCGGAATTTTCGGAAACATGAACGGTGGCGTCGGAGCTGATACCGATGGAAAACCCCGGTATGATGCCAATGGATTTATCAACATAATGAACAACAATAGCCAAACGGCCATAACAGCCGGTGGAAACAATACCAACACCACCCGAAGCATGCGAGGACGTTTTGGCGGAACCGGAGTAAACAGCGGTATCACTGAGACCCAAAACCTTGGGATAAACAATAACACGGAAGTTAACAAAAAGTTGAAAGTTGGCGGAGACGCTTCGTTCAACCATTCAGCCAATAATTCTGATTCTGAAACAGATAAAGAAAGTTATCTGAAAGGACTTACTTACGATGAAAACACCAAAAACGATGCTTTTAACGAAAATTATTCGGCCAACTTCAGGTTCGAAGCCGAATGGAAACCCGATTCGCTGAACACTTTCCTATTTCAACCGAGCGCAAGTTATAACCGTTCGTTCAACAATAGCCGCAAGTCATACAATTATTTGATGGAAGGCGACACCACAACCGTAGGAAACTCAACCAGCAACGGGAACGGAAGCAATACCGAATTTGATATGGGGATAATTTACAGCCATAAATTCAAATCGAAACCAGGCAGGATACTTACTTTCAATGTGCAAACATCTGCCAACCGCATCGATAACGAAAGTTACAATTATTCGGCCAAAACAACAGCCGATTCCATCTCTGTCATTGACCAATACGTCAACAATAAAACTAACAAATACAGTTTGAATTCCAGGTTATCATACGTTGAACCAATTTTCGATAAGAAAAACCTGATAGAACTTTCGGTTTCGTTTCAAACCATCAACACCACATCCGATAAAATGCAATACAATAAAGATAAAAACGGATGGTACGATGCGTTGGATTCGATGTATAGCAACAACTTCGACAACCGCTTTTTCAGAGAAGCTTTTGAGCTGAATTATAAACATGTGGAAAAAAACTACAACCTCACACTGGGATTGAAGGCCGAACCTTCGCAAATGATCAACCAAACCGAATATGGCGATAATTCCTCCAAAGACATAAGGCTGGACGTTGTCAACTATTCGCCAACAGCACAAATCAGGTATAATTTTTCGAAAAAGAAATTTTTCAGGCTCGATTACCGTGGCCAGACCCAGCAACCTTCCATCAGCCAGATGCAACCTGTAAAAAACAATTCGAACCAGATGAATGAAATTGTGGGTAACGAGAACTTGTTGCCCTCTTTTTCTCATAACTTCCGGTTCATGTATTCATCCTTCAATTCCGATCGTTTTTCTTCGTTTAACATCGGGTCTAATTTTCAGGCAACAAGAGATGCCTTGACAACCAACAGCATATACGACGTAACCGGAAAACAATACAGTCAAACAGTAAATTCAACGCGAACTCCTTATACATTCAGCATCATGTCGATGTACAATACTCCCGTTGTAAAAAAGAGGGTACACCTCAATCTGAACGGTCAATTCAGTATCGACCACCGTTACGGCTATTCATCCAAAAACTTCGAAACATCGAAAATCAATACCGATAGTTTGCCGCTTGGCGACTTGAGTATTACCGACCGGTTCAACGCTTCGCAGCAAATAGCCCTGACCTACACCAACGAAGTTTTTGAAGCCGGACTGAGCGGAAGAGTCAATTATGCCAACACAAAAAATAACTTAGTGAGTTCGCTTTCGCAAACTTACGACTGGACAGGAAGCGGAAACGTTGTGATCCATTTTCCTTATTACATCGATGTGGCTTCCGATTTGAATTACACCACCCGCTCCGGCTATTCCGGTTTCGACCAGGATGAGCTTATCTGGAACGCATCGCTCAGCAAGTCGGTGTTCAGCAACAAAGGGACGCTTACGCTCAAACTATACGACATATTACAACAACAGCAGAATATCCGTCAAACCATCGGCGATAACTACATACAATATACAAAGTTCAATACGTTAAAAACCTATTTTTTGCTGAGTTTCTCATACAAAATAAGTAAATTCAGCGGTGGAATGTCGCAAAGCGATATGAGAAACAGGATGAACCGCTTCGGCCCTCCCGATGGAGGCGGAAGAAGAGGCCGGACTCCGGATGGACCACCTATGTAACAAAAATGAACGATTTTATAATTGAACTAACTTCCCTCAATTCCAGATACAAATTAAATATTCTGGTAAACAGGCTTAAGGCTTCCGAAAACGACTTTCTGGAAGTTTTTGGCTTCATGTACCATCCGGAGATAAAAATTGCATGGAAGGCGGCCTGGGCTTGCGAAAAGCTTAGCATATCCCGTCCGGGTTGGTTTTCCGATGAAATGAAGCAACAGCTTATTTCCACAGCCCTCGAAACTAAGCATGGAGGACTGCTACGGCTGACACTCTCGCAACTTCTCCATGCAGGATTGCCCGAAAATATAACGGTAGAATTCATCAACTGTTGCTTCGATTGGGTAGCTTTACCAAAATACCCTACGGCAGTGCATTCATTAGGCATGAAACTTTTGGTGGAACTGTGCAAAACCGAACCTGAGTTCAAAAACGAAACCATTTGTTTTCTGGAAAACCTGACGGAAACTGACTATACCCCCGGATTCAAATCATCAAGAAGAGCTGCCATAGCAAAACTTAATCGTTTATAATACTGCCACTTTCATTTATATGTATTAAAAAAGCTTCGTATGTCCCATAAAATTGCTATTTTTGTAGTCAGAAAACAGCAGCTACAAAACTGTTGTATTTTCTAACTTTAAGTTTAATTAAAATAATATTTTATGACTTTAAAGAAAAACATACTGGCTCTACGCCAAAAAAAAGCCATTGTGGAAATGGGTGGTGGCGAAAAAGCCATTGAAAAACAGGTGGCGATGGGTAAAATGACCGCCCGCGACCGTATTTTAGCTTTATTGGACAAAGATTCTTTTCATGAATACGACCTCTTCGTGCAACACGAAGAACGTAATTTCGGGATGGATTCAAAAGAATTGGCCGGCGACGGTGTAATTACCGGAACAGGAACCATCAATGGCGAACCGGTTTGTATTTATGCTCAAGACTTTACCGTAATGGGTGGTTCTTTAGGTTTGAAACATGCCCGAAAGATTACGAAAATCATGGATCATGCCCTGAGAATGAAAATGCCCTGTATCGGTATCAACGACTCCGGAGGTGCTCGTATTCAGGAAGGCATCGGAGCTTTGGCCGGTTATGGCGAAATTTTCTACCGCAATACCATGGCATCGGGGGTTATTCCGCAAATTTCGGTTATTTTAGGTCCTTGTGCCGGTGGCGCAGTATATTCTCCTGCCCTCACCGACTTTGTATTCGTAGTTGAAAATATTTCCAAAATGTTTATTACAGGGCCGAATGTGATTGAAACCGTTCTTGGTGAAAAAATTTCGCAGGAAGACCTCGGTGGAGCCCGCGTTCACGCTGAAATTACTGGTAATGCTCATTTCTACGCGCTCACCGAAATGGAATGTTTTGAACAAATCAAAGATCTGATCAATCTTATTCCTCACAGCAACCAGAAAAAAGCAAAAAACATTGAACCTAAAACACCGAAAAGTAAAAAAAATATCGAAAACATCATTCCATCTGATCCTAAGCAACCTTACGATGTTCGAGAAGTTATTTTTGCTCTTACCGATGAATCAAAGTTTCTCGAAGTACAGGAGTTATGGGCTCCCAACATTGTTATAGGCTTTGGCCGTATGAACGGCGAAACCGTAGGTTTTGTGGCCAATCAGCCGTTATATCTTGCCGGCGTACTCGATTGTGATGCTTCCGACAAAGCTGCCCGGTTTATACGCTTCTGTGATGCTTTCAATATTCCTATCATTACCCTCGAAGACATGCCGGGATATCTCCCCGGAGTGGATCAGGAACATGCAGGTGTGATCCGGCATGGCGCTAAAGTACTTTACGCTTATTCGGAAGCTACCGTTTCGAAAATTACTATAATTTTACGAAAAGCATACGGTGGAGGTTATATCGCCATGAACTCACGCCACCTTGGCGCTGACTTTACTTTTGCCTGGCCGGGTGCCGAAATTGCTGTAATGGGTCCGGAAGGCGCTGCCAATATTATCTTCCGCAAAGAAATTATGGAAGCCGAAGATGAAGATGCCATGCGTCATCAAAAGGTTCAGGAATACATCGAAAAATTTGCAAACCCTTATGTGGCTGCTTCAAAAGGATATATCGATGCTGTGATTGAGCCGCTTGAGACCCGCGAGTTGCTGCTTCACGCCTTAAAGGTTTCTACAAACAAGGACGATTACCGACCTGTTAAGAAACACGGAATTCCTCCATTCTGATTAAATGGTTTTCATACGCTATGTCATTGTATAACATTTAATTGAATAAAAAATGGAACATTCGAACAAAGAACATGAATATGTAAATTTTGCGGTTACCGCCCGAAAATATAAAACACTTCTGACGAAAAAATACCTCATGCGTAAAGTTTGGGCTGACCCTACCCCGTACGAAATTCAATCGTACATTCCCGGAACGGTCATTCAGATTTTTGTAAAAGAAGGTGATATTGTACAGGAAGGCGATCCGATTTTGATTCTTGAAGCCATGAAAATGCAAAACAGAATTGAAATGCCGTTTACCGCTAAAATTAAAAAAATCAATGTACAACTGGGATGCAGGGTTCACAAAGATGAGTTGATGATTGAACTCGAACCTGCTAAACAATAATTTTTTATAAAAAGACATGACTAACCCTGGTATAACTGAAATAGGTTATTAGGGGTTAGTCATTTTTTTCACCTGATTTCTCCACTACCGATACATATTTTTGAGCGAGTATCGTAAATAACGCCAAATTGTCCTGAAGCGATTCCCTGCAATTTCTCAGCCGATTCCACGCGGTAATCCGTATCCGATATTTTAAGGATTTTGCCTTTGGTGAATTCCGGTGTATGGCGTATTTTAAACGTTACGTCAACTTCATTCGAGGCGTTTCCCCATGTATTTTCAGTTATAAAATGGAAATCGCGCAAGTCGAATCCTGTTCCGTACTGAAATTCGGTCTCGTAACCTTTTGACACCCAAATAAGGTTGGCATCAACATCTTTTTTCACCACATACCACGGGCCACCCGAAAGTCCAAGCCCTTTGCGCTGGCCTACTGTGTGAAACCAATATCCTTTATGTGTACCTAATATTTTCCCGGTTTCAAATTCTACAATCGGGCCTTCCTTTTCGCCCAGATAACGCCGGATGAAATCGTTGTAGTTTACCTTGCCCAAAAAGCAAATGCCTTGGCTGTCATGGCGCTTTGCCGATGGAAGATTGGCAGCTTCGGCAATGCTCCGAACTTCGGATTTCATTAAATGACCTATGGGGAACATCAACTTCGATACCTGCAGATAATCAATCTGAGCTAAAAAATCAGTCTGGTCTTTCAGCGGATCTTTGGCGGTGGTGAGGAATGTTTTGCCGTTTATTTCGGTAGTTGTGGCATAATGCCCGGTAGCTGTTTTGTCAAACTCCTTCCCTACCCGTTGTTCAAAAACCCCGAATTTGATCAGTTTGTTACACATCACGTCCGGATTGGGTGTCAATCCTTTTTTTACTTTATCAATCGTATAGGCAACTACCGTATCCCAATAATCTTTATGTAAATCAACGATTTCGAGCTTGCATCCATATTTCTTCGCAATTAGAGATGCCATTTCTATATCTTCTTCGGACGAACAATGCAGTAACTCATCGTCATCCATCCCAATTTTTATATAAAACAAGGCAGGTTGATAGCCGGATTCTTTCAGTAAATGAACCACGACTGAACTATCTACTCCACCCGACAATAGCGCTGCAATATTCATATAAATCTGTTTTTCTCCTTTATGCTTTAAATATAATACTCTGTAAAATCAATCAAACCAGCTCTAATGGCATATTTCGTAGCCTCATGAATATTATTGACCTCTATTTTCCTGAAAATATTCTTACGGTGCGTCATGATGGTATGAATGCTCACGAACCGGATTCCGGCAATCTCTTTCGTTGTTTTACCAAGAGCTATTTCTTTCAATATCTCTTTTTCGGTAGATGTCAGATGTTGTTTGGCAATTAATTCCGAATTGTTTCTCGGCTGCTGAAGGAGCAAATTGCTTACCCTGTTGCAAATATATCGGTAACCTTTCACCGTTTCGCGGAAAGCGGTGGTTATTTCTTCTATCGAATTGTCTTTCATCACAATACTGAAAGCATCGGAACTAAACAATAAATAGCGTAGAAAGTCTTCACTCAAATCGTCGGAAAACAGTAACCAGGAAGTATTGGCAAACCGGGAACTGACATTATAAAGTTCGTTTACACTTTCGAAATCAAACACCGTATAATCGAGCACAACCAACGATTCGGGATTTTGGGCAAGACAAGTCATCAAATCCTTTTTCCCAACAACTTCGCTGATTGCGTATTGCGAAGCAAATATATTGTTTAACAGATATTTGCAGCCCGCTTTGGTAATGTCCTGATTATCGGCGAGAATGATGGTCTTCATAAGTATATCTCTACTTAAAATTGAAATGGACAGTCAGCTTTTTGTCCGGAAGTTTAACTAAAACTCAATAACCGGCTGACATATTTACCGATAATATCAAATTCAATATTTACGATGTTCCCTTTTTTTATTTGATGAAAATTGGTATGTTCATAAGTATAAGGAATGATAGCCACCTGAAAGGTATGATCGGTGGGATTGCACACGGTCAGGCTTACGCCATTTACCGTTACCGAGCCTTTGTCCACGGTCATGTATCCCCTTTTTGCCATTTCTTTATCTAATTTATAACCGAAAGTAAAATACCAGCTTCCGTCCATCTCTTCCACTTCGAGGCATTCGGCAGTCTGGTCCACATGCCCCTGTACAATGTGTCCGTCAAGCCTTCCGTTCATCATCATGCTCCGTTCGAGGTTTACCTTATCGCCCGGCTGAAGCTGCCCGAGGTTGGATCTGTCGAGCGTTTCTTTTATGGCCGTTACCGTGTACGAATGCTCATTGCCCGACACTACTGTAAGGCACACTCCATTGTGAGCCACGCTCTGATCAATCTTCAATTCACCGGCAAACGAACATTCCACTGTGATATGCAAATTTCCCTGATCCTGTTTTAAACCGGTAACTTTTGCTGCTTCTTCTACTATTCCTGAAAACATATCTTTTTTTTTATATTGAACACTATGCGTAAGTTTCATTCAAATTTACGAATAAAAACTACGCTCTTGAAACGTTTTTCACACCCTTAACAAGTCTTATTTTTTTTATGATCACTTCCAGCGCTTTTATATCTCCGACCATTATGGTAAGGTTGCCCTGAAAAAGGCCCGCGTTCGAATCGATGGATATGGAACGCAACACCATATCTTTCTCTTTGGAAATGAGCGATGTAATATTGGTAACAATGCCAATATCATCATGCCCCACAATGCGCAGGGTTATGGGATATTGATTGCCTACCGATTTTCCCGACCATTGCGCCTTAACAATGCGGTAACCGAAACGCTGGATCAGTTCAGGAGCATTGGGGCAGTCGGTACGGTGAATTTTTATACCGCCCGAGATAGATACAAAGCCGAATACATCGTCGCCATAAATAGGATTACAACATTTTGAGAGCTTGAACTCCACATTTTTGAGATCCTCACCTATAATCAACACATCTTCCTTGCCTATTGTTTCGGGAATAGCCTGTTGTTCCTGTACAAACGATTCGGCGCTGCGGGTTTCGTGCTGATCACCGGCATTATCTTTCTTATCCAAGTCGATATAAGCATCTCTTACGCTAAAAATATCGAGTTTTTCGCGGGCAATATCCTGATAAAAATCGCTTACAGTTTTGTAATTCAACTTTTTGGCTAATTTGGAAATGCGCCCATCGTCTGTTTCAATTTTCCAGTTTTTAAACCGTCGGAGCAACGTTTCCTTCCCCATTTCGGCATCTTTGTATTCGTATTCTTTCAGAGCCTGCCTTATTTTTGTTTTGGCCCTGGAAGTGGTTACAATGTTTAGCCACGATTGGTTCGGCTTTTGCGTGGGCGAGGTAAGGATCTCAACCTGATCGCCGTTTTTCAATATATGTTTAAGCGGTACATACTGATCGCCGATACGTCCTCCCATACATTTTGTGCCAAGCCCCGTATGAATAGAAAAAGCAAAATCGAGCACCGTAGCACCTTTGGGTAATTTATATAAATCGCCATTGGGGGTGAATACAAAAACCTCTTTGTCGTAGAGGTTCAGCTTGAATTCATCCATAAAATCGATGGCGTTCAGTTCCGGATTTTCGAGTATTTCACGAATATTTTTCAACCATTCGTCCATCCCCGATTCGCTTTTTATCCCTTTGTATTTCCAGTGGGCGGCCAATCCTTTTTCGGCAATTTCATCCATCCTTACGGTTCGGATCTGCACTTCGACCCATTTACCCTGCGGCCCCAAAACGGTGGTGTGAAGACTTTCGTAACCATTGGACTTTGGGATGGAAAGCCAGTCCCTCAGCCGGTTAGGATTAGGCTGGTACATGTCGGTGATGATGGAATAAGCCTGCCAGCAAGCCGCTTTTTCCTTGTCCTGAGGCGTATCCAAAATGATGCGGATAGCGAACAAATCGTATATTTTCTCGAATGGAGTGTTTTGCTTCTTGATTTTTGAATAAATGGAATGGATTGATTTTGTCCTTCCTTTTATCGTAAAATCATAGTTTATGTCCTTTAATTTGTCTTTTAAAGGGTCGATAAATTCAGCGATGTACTTGTCCCTCGAACGTTTTGTTTCGTTCAGTTTCTTCGCTATATCGGTGTATATCTCGCGGTTAGTATATTTCAGCGACAGGTCTTCGAGCTCTGTTTTAATGGCATACAGCCCCATGCGATGAGCCAATGGAGCGTATAAGAACGAACTTTCACGGGCAATCTGCTGTTTTAGTTCATCCTCGGGATAGCTGCCTAATACCCTCATTATCTGTAGCCTTTCGGCAATAATAATCAGAATGACGCGTATGTCTTCGGCAAGGGTCAGTAGCAGTTTCCTGAAATTTTCAGTTTCGAGGGCCATTTTCTTTTCGTACAGCTCATCAATTCGCGACATCCCTTTGGTGATTGATTCAACAGGAATATTAAACGTCAGTTCAATTTCATGAACTGAAACAGAGCCGTTTTCGATGGCTTCCCTCAACAAAATGCCCAATACGGCAGCCTTACCCAGCCCGATTTCGGACAAGATGATTTCGACAATCTGAATTTTATCATGGAACGATTTTCCGGGCGACGACAAATTATCGCCACATTTCCGATAATGCGACAACAAAATGATTTTGAGCTTTTTTCTTTCCAATGAGCTCAGGACATGCGGATGTTTGCGGACAATTGCTTTATATGTATCCGCCCGAAAAGTAGGTTGAGGGATTGTCGTCATGGTTTTCGGACAAGCTTTTTGGGGTTTCTGACTACAAAAATACAACTTTAAAAAGAGAAAATAGAAATTAATTCTGATATCCTGACCGAAAATCTCAAATTTTACGTTTTTATAACCCGATTTGTTACCATGTTGATAATACTTTTCATATTTTTGCAGGTAAATACAATAACGGATAGATACATGTCAGGAAACGATTTTACACAGCTACCTAAAATCAATGAAATCGCATACAGTATGGTGGTTTATTTCTCCCGTACAGGCTACACATTTACTATTTTCGACAGCAAAAACAATAAGATCCTGACAAAATCTACCCAGGAAATCATTTACACTGCCAGCCAGGAAGAAATTGTAAAGCTAATTTCGTCCGACCACGAAATACAAACGGGATGTAATAAAACAACGCTTGTTTTCGATACTGAAAATTATACGGTTGTTCCTTCACAATTATTTCGCCCCGACGATGCTCCGGCATATCTCTCGTTTCAGGATGTTGGCCTGAAAAAACAAACCGTACTTTATTCCGAAATCACCGGAAAGGATATGGTTATGATTTATTCCATTCCTTCAAATCTATATCATGCCGTTGCTCAGCTTTTCCCGGCGGGTGAATTTACAAACAAGCTCAGTTATTTGATTAACAATAATATATCTATAAACATTTTTGACAATGTGTACGAATTCGTACACCCCAAACATGTTGATGTGGTTGTTGTCAGAAACGGTAATATCGAACTGGTTAACACTTTTGCCTATCATACCATGGAGGATTTCATCTATTATACCCTGAATATCTACGATAAACTTCATTTAGATATCAATCAGTTTAAACTTTCTGTTTTTACGGCTAAGAACCAGATAGGCCTGCATAAGGAAGTAAAAAAATACATCAGGAACACGGAAGAATTTTCGTTTACAGAATAGATCAGAATGCGGATAATCAGTGGGATACATAAAGGACGGAGGATACAGGTTCCTACAAATATAACGGCAAGGCCAACTACCGATTTTGCCAAAGAAGGTTTGTTCAATCTCCTGAACAACATCATCGATTTCGAAGGAATCGACATGCTCGATTTATTTTCAGGCACAGGTAGCATTGCGTTCGAATTTGCCTCCCGCGAGGCTCGCAACGTGGTGGTGGTGGAACAAAGCGAACGGCACTGTGCTTTTATTAAAAAAACATGCAATGAGCTTAAAATAGGAAATTTACAACTTTTCAAAACTGATGTTTTTGATTTTGTAGGAAAATGCAAGACGCGCTTTGATGTAATTTTTGCCGATCCACCCTACGCGTTGGAAAAATTGCCTCAAATTCCCGATATGATCTTTACCCGCCAATTGTTGAAACCCGATGGTTGGTTGATTTTGGAACATTCGGCAAAAAACAGTTTTGAGGAGCATCCTTCTTTTATTCAACACCGTCATTATGGAAATGTAAATTTTAGTTTTTTCAATAATAAATCCCCGAAATTATGAACCCTCTCGAATTATTTAAAAACGAAGCTCCCGAAGTGGCAAACGCCTTCGATGGACTTATCGAATCGCTTAAAAACTCCGGAGGCCTCGACCCCAAAACCAAACAATTGATATATATTGGCCTGAAAGCCTGCAACGGAGATGCCACTGCCGTATATTTTCATGTGAAGATGGCGAAGGATTCAGGCGCTACCCGCGACGAAATAAAAGACACCATTCTCATTACATTGACGGTTTGCGGGCTAAAAGGGGTAACATCTTGTCTCGAAACGGCATTAAATGCTTATGACGAATAGTTTTTAGGAATATTTTTCTTTGTTTTTAGAGTAAAAATTCTTAATTTTGCACATATCGAATTTGATTGTGCACAAGAGCTAACAAGTAACTATAATTTCTCAACGAATGAGCAAGTTAATTATCAACAGTTTTGAAGAATTATCTCAATATGTAGGAAAGGAACTGGGCGTTTCCGAATATCTGACGATTACACAGGAACAAATCAATCAGTTTGCCGATGCCACCCACGACCATCAATGGATACATGTGGATGTAGAAAGGGCGCAAACAGAAAGCCCTTACAAATCTACCATTGCTCATGGTTATTTGAATTTATCGCTTCTGCCCTACCTCTGGGCGCAAATTGTCGAAGTCAACAATTCAAGACTTACCGTAAATTACGGTATCGAAAACCTCCGTTTCAATCAACCGGTACTGGTAGGAAGCGAAGTAAGGGTGCGAGCTAAATTGCTTTCGGTAGTAAATTTACGCGGTATCACGAAATCGGAAATTAAAGCGGTAATGGAAATAAAAGGGAATAAAAAACCAGCGTTAGAAACCACGGTTGTATTTTTATACCATTTTGTTTGAAAATATTCATTCCCTTCATTCATAACCGTTGATTCGAGTTCCGAATGAACGGTTATTTTTTATCCACCACTAAAAATTTGTTACTTTTGTAAAGTAAAATTGCAAAACCTCCGAAAATTATGTCAACAAAAAATACCGCACTGAGTCCGAAAAAGAAAGTTTTATTTATCGACAGGGATGGAACTATCATTGTAGAGCCGCCGGTAACCTATCAGGTGGATACTCTCGAACAACTTGAATTCTTACCCGGGGTTATCCGTAACCTCTTTTTTATCAGGACAAAGCTCGATTTTGAGTGGGCGCTGGTTACCAACCAGGATGGACTTGGCACACCCGGCTATCCGCAGGAAAATTTTGACAGGGTGCATTCGAAGTTTACACAAGTTCTAAAAAATGAAGGAATTGAGTTTGACAAAACATTTATAGACACATCGTTTCCCGAAGATAACCGCCCCACCCGTAAACCCGGAATTGCCATGCTGGCGGAATACTTTTCGGACAAATACAATTTGCCTGGCTCCTATGTAATTGGCGACCGGATCACCGATGTTGTTCTGGCAAAAAACCTCGGTTGCAAAGCCATTTTTTTGAACGATGATTTGACCATTCTGGCCACTGAACATTTGACTGAATACTGTGCGCTGCAAACGACCGACTGGAACCGGATCACCGAATTCCTGTTTGCCGGCGAACGTAAAACAACGGTACACCGCGTTACGAAAGAAACCGACTGCCTTGTGGAACTCAACCTCGATGGAAACGGTGCCTGCGAAATAAGTACCGGCCTCAAGTTTTTCGATCACATGCTCGAACAAATTGGGAAGCACTCCGGTTGCGACCTCAGAATTAAGGTAAAAGGAGACCTTGAAGTGGACGAACATCACACGATTGAAGACACTGCCATAACTTTGGGCGAAGCGTTTTACAAGTGTCTTACCGATAAACGTGGAATTGAGCGCTACGGCTTTTGTCTTCCGATGGACGATAACCTCTGCTCGGTAGCCATCGATTTCGGAGGCCGCTCCTGGCTCGTTTTTGATGCCACCTTCAAGCGCGAATATATTGGCGATTTACCTACCGAAATGATTTACCATTTTTTCAAATCGTTCAGCGATGCCTCCCGCATGAACCTGAACATCAAAGCGGAAGGCGACAACGAACATCATAAACTTGAAGGCGTTTTCAAGGCTCTTGCCAAATCGATAAAAATGGCCGTTAAAAGGGATATTTATAAATACGATTTACCCAGCACCAAGGGAATTGTGTAATTAATTCCGAAAAAACACTTAATTTCTATGATTCGTTTTACTAAAAGATACGTAACCTTTCTGCTTTTTTTCCTTTCGATCGGATGCGTATATTCGCAGCAAAAACCGGCTCCTCCCCGTTTGGTAGTAATGGTTATGGTAGAAGGATTGCAGCAGAAACATATTGAAACGTTGTGGAGTCGTTTTGAGAACGATGGGTTCAAACGGATCATCGACAACGGAACGTGTATCGACAATGTGTTTCAGCCCATGGTGTCGGGCGAAATGGCCGCTACGACGGCTAATGTTGTTACCGGCTCTGTGCCTTATTATAACGGGGTATCCGGAAACTATCTTTACAACCGCTCCACCGATAAGGTAAAATCAGCACTGTACGACGAAAATGAAATCGGGATTGGAACAAAGCTCAACTATTCAGCCCATTACCTTCTGTCGAGCACCATCACCGATGAACTCAACCTTTCGTCAGGAGGTCGTTCAAAGATCTACGTCGCGGCTATCCAACCCGAAGCTGCTATCATGCTTGGCGGGCATACGGCCAACAGTGTAGCCTGGATAGATAATGTGAATTCGCGCTGGATAACTACCGGCTATTATAAAGACGGATTGTCGAAAAGTGCTGATATAATGAATACTTACGGCGAATTTAAAAACATGGCTTGGCGGATGTGGGAACCGCTCGTATCGATTAATTCTTACCTGTTTCCGGCTCAAAGTCCCCTGCGAAAAAACGCGTTCTATTATGACCCCATGACAAAATCGGGCGCTAACACACTGCTATGCAATACGCCGTGGGCCAATATGCTTGTTACTGAACTGGCCAAGGACATGGCCGACAAAGAGCAATTGGGTACTGATGATGTGCCGGATATGCTCCTGCTTCAATATACCGTCAGGACACCATCGCAAACTTCCGGCGACCTGAATACCATGGAAAAGGAAGACATGTATCTTCGTCTCGACAGAGAATTGAAAGACCTTATCCAAAACATAACTTCGAAAAAAGGATTGGAAAATACGCTCTTCGTGGTTTTTGGCACGCCGGTGATGAACCATACGCCCAAAGAACTGGGCGTAAATAAAATTCCGGCAGGATATTTCAGCGCGAACCGGTCGATGGCATTGCTCAACTCTTACCTGATGGCCTTGTATGGAAATGAGCGCTGGGTAGAAGGCTATTACGATAAAAACGTTTATTTCAACACGGCAAAAATCGAAAGTAAAAAAATTAATATCGATGAACTTGAAACCAAAGCCGCGTTGTTCCTGAAGGAATTTGAGGGTATTCATTCTGTATATAAGGAAGATCAGGTATTGGATGTGAGCGGAAATCCCAACAACGATGCCATGCTGATACGGAATTCGTATCATAAAAAGTATGCAGGCGATTTGATTATCAGCTTACTACCCGGATGGATAGAGGTAGATGAGTCGGGAAAACCCGTAGGGGAATTGAATGCTGTAACCAACTCATTTCCTGTATATTTTTACGGTTGGAAAATAAAACATAAAGAATTGAAAAACCGGTATAGTTCAACCGATATTGCTCCAACGATTTGTAAAATACTGAACATCTCTTTCCCGAACAGCTCGATAGGCAAGCCAATGGCGGAGATAGATGAATAAACAGATAAGATTGAAAATTGAAAAAGGAACTGTTTTCCTTTGAATAATGAATGAACATACAACTAAAAAAATGATATATAATTTTGATGAAATTATCGACCGCAGGGGTACGGATGCTATAAAAGTGGAACGATGTAAAACGCTATTCGGCACCGAAGATGTTTTACCCCTTTGGGTGGCCGATATGGATTTCAGAACCCCCGGCTTTATAACAGATGCTATTCGCAAACGGCTCGAGCACCCGATTTTGGGCTATACCATGCCTTCGAGAGATTTTTATCCCGAGCTTGCAAAATGGATTACCACACACCACCAATGGGATGTGGAGGAAAACTGGACGGGATTCCTTCCGGGGATTGTTCCCGGTCTGGCTTTTGCCGTACAATGTTATACCCGGCCGGGTGATGAAATTATAGTTCAACCACCTGTTTACTATCCGTTTTTCAATGTGGTTCAGAACAACCACCGGCAACTTGTATATAACCAGCTCCTGGAAAAAGATGGAAAATATTGGATGGATTTCGATGACCTGGAAAAGAAAATCACACCCAAAACCAAGCTTTTTATACTTTGCAACCCTCATAATCCGGGCGGGCGTGTATGGCCAAAAGAAGAATTGGCAAAACTGGCCGAAATTTGTGAAAAGCATAACTTGCTGGTGATTTCCGACGAAATTCATGCCGATATGGTTTTATTGCCCGGTGAAACGCCACACATTCCTTATGCTACCGCAAGTGAATGGTCCCGTAATCATTCCGTTACATTTATGGCCCCGACCAAAGTGTTCAATATGCCAGGATTGATCAGTTCGGCCTACATTATTCCGGATAATGAACTTCGGCTGAAATTTAAGGAATTTCTTGAAGCGGCTGAAATGAACGCTGGAAATATTTTCGCTTACATTTGTGCCCTCGAAGCCTACCGAAAAGGGGATGACTGGCGCAAACAGATGTTGGTTTACGTCAAGGAGAACGCCGACTTCGTTTCGGACTATCTGACAACTCACATTCCCCAAGTGAGACCGATGATTCCCGAAGCATCGTTTCTGGTTTGGTTGGATGGAAGTGGCCTCGGTTTCGAAACTACGGATGAATTGTACCATTTTTTCATTCAGGATGCCGGTTTGGGATTAAACAAAGGCTCCGTTTTCGGACCTGGAGGGGAACAACATTTACGGTTAAACATCGCCTGCTCTCGATTGATACTGGCACAAGCCATGAACCAACTAAAAAATGCTGTGGACAAATTGACAAATGATAGAATGTGATAATTTGTTAACGTGTCAATGTATTAATATATTAATTTTTTTGATTAATAATCAATAGTTTAACGTAAAACCGACAAAATATCATGGAGGTAAAAATAGAAGCATCGTGGAAGAAAATTCTCCAACCTGAATTCGACAAACCTTATTTTAAGCAACTGACAGATTTTGTTAGGGACGAATATCGTTCACGTCAGGTATTTCCACCGGCATCGCTTATTTTCAACGCGTTCAATCTTTGTCCTTTCGATAAAACCAAAGTGGTTATTATTGGTCAGGATCCATATCATGGTGTAGATCAGGCGCATGGTTTATGTTTTTCGGTGAACGATGGGGTTGATTTTCCACCATCGCTGATCAATATTTTCAAGGAAATAGAAAGAGATTTGAACATTCCTTTCCCGAAATCGGGGAATCTGACCCGTTGGGCCGAGCAGGGAGTGCTGCTACTCAACGCTACATTGACGGTAAGAGCCCATCAAGCCGGATCGCACCAGGGCAAGGGCTGGGAAATGTTCACCGATGCTGTCATCCATGCGTTGGCCGAGAGGAAAGAACATTTGGTATTCCTGCTTTGGGGAAGTTATGCCCAGCAGAAAGGAGCTTTTATCCCGCCGCAAAAACATTTGGTACTAAAATCTGTTCACCCTTCCCCCCTCTCCGCTTACCGGGGTTTTATCGGTTGCGGGCACTTTTCGGCAACGAACCAATATCTTCGCGAACAAAATCAAGGGGAAATAAGCTGGTAGAGGTTCTCCAAAACTATATAAAAAAAACACCTGCAAATAATGCAAGTGTTTTTTCTGTGGGCGTTGAGGGATTCGAACCCCCGACCCTCTGCTTGTAAGGCAGATGCTCTGAACCAGCTGAGCTAAACGCCCGATCTTTCTTTTTTGGCTTTAATGCCTTTCTCAAAAGCGTTGCAAAGATATGACTATTTTTTCAATTGTGCAAGCCGTTGGCCAATTTTTTTGAAGAAACTTTCTCCAATATTCCTTCAAAAATGGGAATCAACCGGCTTGCTGAAATTATACTTCCTATATTTACATTACAGTTTTAGTATTTTAATACAAAAAAATAACAATTTATTTCTTTTTGAGGCTATTTACTTGACAAAAGAAAATGTGTATTATTTTACAATAAAAATGGACTGTGATCGCATTTATTTAATCATATTTTATTGTAAATTCGCTATATAAAAACAATCCTTTTGATCATTTATTTTATGGAAAAATTAAGTACAAACGAAGTGATAGAATGGGCCAAACAGTTCTTGGCGAAAGCCGACAGCGAGCTGAGCAGCGAAGAGCGCAAGGAACAGGAAAAGTATGCCATCCTGATCCAAAACCCGAACGACAAGATTTTGTTGTCCAAGTTACTGGACGAATCTTCTCAAATTCGTGATAACAAAAAGCTTGCGGTCAGAATGAAAATCCTGATTGAAAAGTATGGAATTCCAAAATTCTTTTCGGCTACGGACACTGTTCTTTTGCGCCTGTTTACACTTATCGGATACCGTTTTCATTTTATTGCGGTTCCTGTTTTTAAGAAGCGTTTGAGGAACGATACATCAAAAGTGATTATAAATGAGAAACCATCGCTGCTCAACAAGCATTTACAACAGCGCGAGACACAACAAATCGGCCAAAACGTTAACCTGCTTGGCGAAGTTGTTCTTGGCGACGCCGAAGCCAACCACCGTTACAAACATTACCTTGAGGCACTCACCGATCCACGCATAAATTATATTTCCATAAAGATATCCGGCATTTATGCGCAGATAAATCCGTTGAACTACGAAAAAAATAAAGTTGACCTGTGCGAAAGGCTGGCTACCATTTACAGGCAGGCCATTAAATATCCGTTTGTAGATGAAAAAGGGAACAAATCGACTAAATTTGTGAACCTTGACATGGAGGAATATAAAGACACCGAGCTTACATTCGATGTCTTTACGTCGGTACTATCTCAGCCTGAATTCTTAAATTACCGTGCCGGTATAGTTGTTCAGGCTTATCTTCCTGATGCCCTTTCATTCCAGCAACGTTTGCTCGATTTTGCCCGGGCACGTGTTGAAGCGGGCGGAGAGCCCCTTAAAATGCGCCTGGTGAAAGGAGCCAACCTGCAAATGGAAACCATTGTTTCATCGCTTAAAGGCTGGGAAAACCCGGTGTACGATGATAAGGTAAAAGTAGATGCCAACTATTTGCGCATATTGGATAAAGCCCTTCAACCCGAAAATGCAAAAGTACTGAACATTGGAGTTGCTTCTCACAACTTTTTCAGTATTTCATACGCTCATTTGTTGAGTAAAAAATATGGAGTTGAGGATTTTGTAACTTTTGAGATGCTCGAAGGCATGGCCAACCATTTGCCACGTGTCATGCGCAGCCTCGAAAAACATATCATCCTTTACACCCCGGTAGTGAAAGATGAACATTTTCTTAACGCCGTGTCCTATCTCGTTCGCAGGTTGGATGAGAATACGGGGAAAGAAAATTTTCTGAGTTATTCATTTAATTTAAAAGTAGATAGTAAACAATGGAATTTCCTGAAAGAGCAATTTCTGGAGGCTTACGCTTTAAAAGAAACCTTGCCTTCTGAAATAAAACGTACCCAGAACAGGAATGAAGAGAAGCCCAACCCGAATTATCGCCTCGACGAGTTCAGAAACGAACCGGATACTGATTTCGACTTGATACAAAACCGTTTGTGGGCCGAAAAGATATTTAAAAACTGGGATAAGACCTCAAAGGATACTCCTGTCGAAATTCCGGTGCAAATTGGCAGTAAACAGATTGAAACAGGAAATAAGTACAGTTATTCCGACAGGAGCAAAACAGAGGATGTCATTTCTTACAAAGCATCGCTGGCAAACACCGATCAGGTGAACGAAATGATCGCTTTGGCCGAAAAAGATGCATCGGGATGGAGAGAAAGTTCACTTGAAAAAAGGATTGATGTTTTGCATAGAACAGCGGATAATCTTCGCCTGAAACGGGGCGACCTGATTGGGTGCATGGCCGTGGTAACCGGAAAGACTTTCAACGAAGGCGATGTGGAAGTATCTGAAGCCATTGATTTTTGTCATTATTATCCTTTGTCGATGGAAACTTTCAGTAGCCTGAAAACCGTTGAACTGTCGCCCAAAGGGATTATCCTTGTTATTCCACCCTGGAATTTCCCGCTGGCCATTCCGGTTGGAGGTGTGGCTGCCGCGCTGTCGGGAGGCAACTCCGTTATCTTGAAACCGGCAACTGTCGCATATCCTGTCGCATGGGAATTTGCCCAATGTTTCTGGGATGCTGGTGTTCCCAAAGATGCCTTGCAAGTGGTTTGTACCGATGGACGTGAACCACAGAATTACTTGTCGGCACATCCTTCGGTACGACACATTATTCTTACCGGAGGTACCGACACCGCTTTTCGCTTGCTCGAAAACAATCCAACCTGCCCCTTATCGGCCGAAACAGGCGGAAAAAACGCTATCATACTCACGGCTGCCGGCGACCGCGATCATGCTATCCAGAATATCGTTACTTCGGCCTTTGGAAACGCAGGACAGAAATGTTCGGCATGTTCTCTGTTGATTCTTGAGAAAGAGATATACGAAGATGACGAATTCAAGGTAAAACTGAGGGACGCTGTGAGCAGCATGCATACAGGCAGTGTATGGGATGGTGGAAATAAGGTAGGCCCAATGATTACCAACAAGAATGACAAACTGATCCGCGCCATAGAAAACCTCGAAGCCGGAGAATTCTGGCTGGTAGCTCCCGAATACGTAGATAAAGAGCAGTACATCCTTAAACCTTGTGTGAAATGGGGTGTGAAAGAGGGAAGTTATACCTTCAGAACCGAGTTGTTCGCACCACTCTTAGCTGTAGTTTGCGCTGAAGACTTTGAGGATGCGCTTCGTTTGGCTAATCTCACCGAATACGGTTTGACATCCGGGCTTCAAAGCCTCGACGAAAAAGAGATTGAAAAATGGCGTAATACGATGGAAGCGGGTAATTTATATATCAACAGAGGCATCACGGGTGCCATTGTTCACCGTCAACCTTTCGGCGGCATGAAACGTTCGGCTTTCGGAGGTGGAATCAAAGCCGGTGGACCGAATTACGTTTCCTGCTTTGTCGATATCAAAGAAAAAGAAAATATTCCCGCAGTAAAAAGCGAAATAAAAGTTCCTACCGAATATTACACTTACGCAAGTGAGAGCGATATGGAACGTATCAAAATCGGGCTTAAAAGCTACAGGGATAACTGGTACAACGTATTTTCGAAAGAGAAGGATGTCTCGCACATTGTAGGTGAAGAAAATACGTTCAGGTATTTGCCGTTGAAAAATATGGCTTTCAGGGTGTTTGAGCTTGATTCGCTGGCAGATATCATGCTGGTAGCTTCGGCAGCCGAAAGAACCAAAACTTCTTTAATCATCAGTGTTTCACCTAATGATAAGCGACTGGATACTTTGAAGAAAATATTCGGGGAAAAGATTGTTGTTGATACCGATGCCGAATTTATAGCCAACATGGATGACTATGAACGTATTCGTACTTGCAGCGACAACATTCCTACAGATTATTACCTGCAGGCTGCCAAATTGGGTAAATATATCGCCATGCTTGCTCCGGTTACCGAAGGTAGAATTGAATTGCTTCATTACCTGAAAGAACAGAGTATCAGTTACGAATACCATCGTTATGGCAGCATCACCGATTATCATCCCGAAAATGTACGGTAACTGTAAACTGACCACCGTTTACCATAAAAAAAACGCAAAGCACTCATAAAAAGTCGCTTTGCGTTTTTTGTTATGGTATATCCTTTTTTACCAGATTTTCACTCTCAGGCTATCCGGTCGCCACATTTTATCACCTTTCTTTACACCAAAAGTTGTATAAAACTCAGGCATATTCGACAATGGTCCGAGGACACGCCATTTAGCCGGGGAATGTTCGTTACTTTTTACCTGGGTGGCAATGGCTTCAGGCCGGGTATTTACCATCCAGGCCAAGGCGTACCCAAGAAAATAACGTTGCGAAGGATTCAAACCGCCAATCATTTCGTTGTTCCTGAATTGTTTGGTTTTTTTGAATGCTTCGTATCCCATAACGATACCTCCAAGGTCAGCAATGTTTTCGCCCTGAGTCAGTTCGCCGTTGATATGCAGATTGTCAACCGCAACATAATCGTTGAATTGCCGAACGATCATTTTCGTTTTGGTGTAAAATTTCACACTGTCTTCAGGAGTCCACCAATTACACAAATTCCCTTTCTCATCATATTTAGCTCCCTGATCATCAAATCCGTGCGTAATTTCATGCCCGAAAGTACTCCCTCCGATAATGGCATAAAGGATAGCATCATCCGCCATCCGACCTTCGTATCCGGGTACAATTATGTTGCAACCAGGAATTACTATTTCGTTGTTGGACGGATTGTAATAAGCGTTATACGTTTGAGGTTCCATGCCCCATTCGGTACGGTCAACCGGTTTTCCGTATTTATGTATCATATATCCGAACGACCAGTTGTTGACACTCATCACATTCTTAACGTACGATGTACGATCAATGGAAACAGAACTCATGTCTTTCCATTTATCGGGATAACCAACTTTCATGATCACGGCATTTAGTTTCTTCAATGCTTTTTGCTTGGTCGGTTCGCTCATCCAATCAAGCGAGCGTATTCTGGCAGCAAATTCATTTTTAATGGCATTTCCTATTTCAAGTAACTTTTCTTTTGTTCCTTTCGGCAGATATTCAGATACATATACTTGCCCAACTAAATCGCCCAAACTTCCATCGGTTTCTTCTACTACCCTTTTCCATCTGGGTTTGGGTTCTTCAATGCCTCGTAACACTTTAGCGTAGAAGTTGAATTGAGCGTTGTATGTTTTATCATCAAGATAGGATCCTAAACCGCTGAGGAAATGAAATTTCAGGTAATTTTTCCAGTCTTCTACCGAGTATTTTTTCAGATAATCGTTCAATGCTGTCAGGAATTCAGGCTGAGTTACAATCACAGTATCAACTTTACCTAAACCTGTATTTTTCAGGAAAGCTTCCCAGTCAATGGCCGGTGTAAGGCTTTTCAGCTGATTGAAAGGCATTTTATTATAATTTTTAAACGGATCACGGGTATCCTCGCGTTTGCGGGAGGTTTTTGCAATGGCTGTTTCCATTTCCACCAAACGGTTGGCAGCTACTTTGGCTTTGGCTGCATCGTAACCCAAAATTGAGTACATTTCGGACACATAGCCTACATATTTCGCGCGGATTTCTTTTGATTTAGGATCGTTATCCACATAATAATTGCGGTCGGGCAGGCTCAATCCTCCCTGAGTTACATAAACGGCATATTTACTGCTGTTTTTATCATCCTGCCCTACATAAAAATTAAACAGCGGCGCTGACGACCATCGATGGATATTGGCTGCTTCGGCAATAATCCCTTTAATGTCAGTTATTTTATCAATTGCCGATAAATTCGTTTTGAGATCGGAAATTCCTTTCCGGTTCAAAGTTACGCTATCCATTCCCGAGAAAAAGAAATCGCCAATTTTCTGTTTATTGCTACCTTTTTCGGAATTTTTGAGTGAAGCCGACGATTCGCAAATTTTGCGTATCTGGGCATTGACGGTATCCTGAATGAGTTGCCAGATACCGTTACTTTGTTCGCTGGCAGGTATAGGATGCTGTTTAAACCATTTGCCGTTTGCGAATTCAAAAAAGTCATTTACGGGAGATATTGTCGAATCGATGTGCGCTGCAAGTGGATCGGGGCCAGTAGCCTCTTTTTTGGCCGAACAAGCTGTAACAAGTCCCACACATAGCACTATTAAAAATACAAAATAGACACCTGATTTTTTCATAAATGCAATTTATTAATTTGTAAAACAAAAAACTGCCACAGTATGGGTGCAATCCCTACAATGGCAGTTTTGTATAAAATAGATTATTTAGTTAGCCGCTTTTATTTCCTTATTGATGGCATCCCATTCAGCATCCATATTGAGCCTGTAATAAACGGTACGCAACGCTTTTTTCACTTCGATATCGGTAGGTTTCAACTCAATAGCCTTTTTGAAAAGGGGGATCGATTGTTTGAATAAATCGTCAACCTGTTTCTTAGCATCGTTTGACTTTTTGATATCTTTAATTTTGTCAGCCTGTTCAAGTTGTTTCACCGCTTTATTGTAATACAACCGTCCTGTTCCATAATAAGCATCTGAATAAGTGGGATCGAGTTCGATGGCTTTGTTGAACTCGGCCAGAGCCTGATCGTAATCCAGCAACTGTTCTTCCATATTTCCTTTAGCGTAATGATATTGAGATGATTTAGGATCCTGAGAAATAGCATTGTCAAGATAAACGATAGCATCTTTATATTTACTGGTGAAAATATAATAGTTGATCAAATTCTGGATAAACCATGATTCGTTCGGGAACTTCTGAACACCTTCTTTCAGCACATCAACACCTTTAAGGGTATCTTTTGCTTCGAAATATTGTTCGTAAAGAAGTTGGTAAACCGAAACCCCTTCGTAATTGTCATTTTTCAGGCTATTCAGCAACTCAATGGCCTTTTCGGGCATAGCAGCCTGTTTTGCAGCGTAAGCATCGTAATACTTGATCATCTTATAGGTGGAATCGTTTGTGTCGATTTCATTGTTCATCATCGGGAGTTTTGGGATGGCAAGGTATGTGTCAAACGCTTTCACCGTGTTCTGATAGTCCTTTTTATCATAAAGATAAGCACCGTAAGCTACTAAATTCGATTGGGTTTTGTAATATTCGGTAATTTTGGTTTTAATATCTTTCGTGAATTTTGGTTTTACTTTTCCTTTTTCATCCGGTTTTTGATCCAGCTCATAAGCTTTCAGAAAATAATCGTACGATTCAAGAATAGCTTTGCCTTTTGCATCTTTATCGTAGTCTTTATTCAAAACAGCCAGTTTATAATAACTATCATTTTCGTTATAACCAATTAAACCAGCTATGTACCATGTGTTGGCTTCGTTCATGGTAGTTGGGTCGGCCAATGCCGGTTTAATAGCTTCACGTGCAGCTTTAAAGTCGGGAGTATCCGACGAAATGGCGTTTTTAGCTTTCGACACATTGCTCTTCTGAGCAAATGAAACTGTAGTTAAAGCTAAAATCAACATAAGGGTTGAAATCAGTTTTTTCATGATGTTCTTATTTTTTGTTTTTATTATTGGAGATAAAACATACTTTATAATTATTCTTCGTTTTCATTTACGGTTTCCGTATCGCCGGCTATATCTTCAGGCAGTTCTTCGTCCCCGTTGTCCGACATGACTTTACAAACGGAAGCAATTTCATCGTTACGCTTTTCAAGATTGATAAGACGTACGCCCTGGGTATTTCGTCCCATCAAACGCATATCAGCCACTTTCAACCGGATGGTTATTCCTGACTTATTAATGATCATTAAATCATTTTCGTCGGTAACGTTTTTAATGGTTACAAGTTTACCTGTCTTGTCGGTAATGTTCATGGTTCTCACACCTTTACCGCCTCTGTTGGTTATTCGGTAAACGGGTTCACCGTCTTCATCAAGTAACGTTCGTTTCCCGTATCCCTGCTGCGAAACCACGAGTATATTCTCATTATCATCCTTGCTTACACAAATCATGCCAACCACTTCGTCTTCACCATCTTCGTCGAGCATCATACCCCTTACTCCGGTAGCCGTACGTCCCATTTCACGCACTTTCGACTCGTGGAAACGTATGGCGCGCCCGTTCCGGTTGGCCATAATAACTTCGGAATTCCCGTCGGTCAAACGGACCTGTATTACCTGGTCGTCTTCCCGGATAGTAATAGCGTTCACCCCATTCTGTCGCGGACGTGAGTAGGCTTCGAGCGAAGTCTTTTTGATCACACCGTTTTTTGTGCAGAAAATCAGGTAATGACTGTTGATATAATCGGCATCGTCCAAACCTTTTACCCTGATAAAGGCGTTCACCTTGTCATCGTTGTCGATGTTGAGCATGTTCTGGATAGCGCGTCCTTTCGAATTTTTAGTACCTTCAGGTATTTCATATACTTTCAGCCAGTAACAACGTCCTTTTTGTGTAAAGAACAACATGGTGTTGTGCATCGAAGCCGGATAAATATATTCGATAAAATCTTCGTCGCGCGAGTCGCTTCCTTTCGAACCTACACCGCCCCTGCCCTGTGTCCGGAATTCGGTAAGAGGAGTCCTTTTAATATATCCCAAATGCGATATGGTGATGATCATTTCGTCGTCAGCATAAAAATCTTCCGGGTTGAACTCTTCCGATGCATATACAATTTCAGATTTTCTTTCGTCTCCGTATTTTGCTTTTACTTCAACCAATTCATCTTTAATAATTTGCATACGGAGTTCTACTTTTTCGAGAATCTCTTTCAGTTTTTCTATCAAAGCTAACACATCCTGATATTCAGCCCTGAGCTTATCCTGTTCCATGCCTGTAAGCTGACGCAGACGCATCTCAACAATAGCCCTCGATTGTATTTCCGATAATCCGAAACGTTCCATCAGCCTTGTTCTGGCTTCATCCGGGGTTTTTGAATCCCGGATAATCTGAATCGCTTCATCCAGATTGTCGAGAATAATCATGAACCCTTCGAGCAAATGCGCCCGCTTTTCAGCTTCGGCCAGTTCAAATTTCGTCCGGCGTATCACCACTTCATGCCGGTGCTCGACAAAATAATGGATCAGGTCTTTCAGATTCAACAAACGGGGACGTCCATGAACCAGGGCAATGTTATTAACACTGAACGATGATTGTAACGCAGTCATCTTGAATAACTTATTCAAAACCACGTTGGAATTGGCATCCCGCTTGATATCGATAACAATTCTCATCCCTTCGCGGTCCGATTCATCGTTGATGTTCGATATGCCTTCGATCCTCTTTTCGGTTGCCATATCGGCAATCGACTTAATTAACTCGGCTTTATTTACAAGGTACGGAATCTCTTTTACAATGATTTTTTCGTGTCCCGAAGCTGTCGTCTCAATTTCAACTTTCGAGCGAATGACGATTCGGCCCCTGCCGGTTTCGAAAGCCTCTTTTACCCCGGCATATCCGTAAATAATACCACCTGTAGGAAAATCGGGAGCTTTGATGTACTTCATCAACTCCGGAATTTCTATTTGCTGGTTATCAATATAAGTTATAATGGCATCCACGGCTTCGCTAAGGTTGTGAGGCGCCATATTGGTGGCCATCCCCACGGCAATACCGGACGAACCGTTGACTAACAAATTAGGGATACGGGTAGGAAGAACGGTAGGTTCTTTCAGCGTATCGTCGAAATTAAGCTGGAAATCAACAGTATCCTTGTCGATATCTTCGAGCATGCTTTCAGACAATCTACGCAAGCGCGCTTCGGTATAACGCATGGCGGCAGGGCTGTCGCCATCCACCGATCCAAAATTTCCCTGACCATCTACAAGCATGTACCGCATCGACCACGGCTGAGCCATACGCACCAAGGTGCCGTAAATGGAAGAGTCGCCGTGCGGGTGATATTTACCCATTACTTCACCGACAATACGGGCACTTTTTTTATAGGGTTTGTCGCTGTTGTTTCCCAGTTCGTTCATCCCGAAAAGCACACGGCGATGAACAGGTTTAAATCCATCACGCACATCGGGTAACGCACGCGATACGATTACTGACATCGAGTAATCGATGTACGAGGACTTCATCTCCTCGTCGATGTTTACTTTAATAATTCTGTCTTGATCACTCATTTATAATAGTATTTTAGGCACCAAAAAAGTGCACTAAATTAATACTTTTTTTTGGATTGAGCAAGGGAATTAGAGCTTTGGAACGTTTATTAAGCATTCGTTGGAAGATATGCTGAAATGCCTATTTTGTGTGGTTTTGTTCGTGAAGGTAGTAATACTTTTTTTTAATTATAATGTATGTAACCATCAGGAGTAAAGTAACAATTATTGAATAGATGTAAGGATGCTCGTTCAACTTGATCAAACCGATAGTAATGATTCCCTGAAGCAACGTATATATAACCGAAACAACCAAATGCGGAATCTTTAACTCATTGGCCATAAGTTGAAAAACATGTTTACGATGCGCTTCAAGAATATTCTCCTTTAACATGATACGATGTATAATGGTAAGTATAGTATCGACTCCGTAAACTACCAACATCAAAATATATGAGTAATTTCCTGTTTTTAGTATCAATGATCCCAACAAAAAAACCACGATAAAAGCTATGGAGATAGCGCCTACATCGCCGGCAAAACATTTTGCTTTCTTCCTGAAATTAAAGATATTGAAAACTGCCAATCCCAGCAATATATAAATAATGAAATCGGGATGTACAAAATTTACCGACCGGTTGACGTACCACAATCCTGCAAGAACAACGAAACTATAAGCTCCGGTAATGCCGTTGATCCCATCCATAAAGTTAAATGCATTCAGAATTCCGATACCAATGATCAATGCTATAGGTATTACCAGCCAAGTGGAATGGAATAAGTTCAACTGATAAAACATCAACATCATGGCAATGAAATGGATGACCAGGCGAAGCTTCGAGGATTGCGGCCGAATGTCATCGGCAAAACTGATGACTGAAATCAGGGTAAGAGCCATGAAAAACCATGGATAGTCGAAGCGGCTGGCGATAAAGTACAGAAGCGCCGCGAAATAAATGACGATTCCACCGCCTCTTAACGTAATTTTCGTATGCGAACTCCGCTGATTGGGTTTATCAATGATATTGAAATGGTTGGCAACGCGGAAATAAAAAAGTTCTAAAACGAACAACGCGATTATAAATAAAATATACGTCATGAAAAAACGATTTACCACAATTATTACATGAAATTTATAAAAAAAACATCGATGATTACTTTCATCTTGATGATACGATCAAACGATGAAACTTATCCATAATCGTAACTTTATTAAAATACCGCATTGCAAAATCAAATCCATTTTCGCCTAATTGTTGCAGTTCATTTTTATTCATATTTTTCATCATAGTAACACATTCAATAAATCCATCGATATTTGAAGGAGAGACGCAATAACCACATTTAGATTCATTTATAAGTTCCATCCCTTCTCCATTCATCAATCCGATAATTGGTTTTTTGGACATCATATACGCCTGAACTTTTGCTGGAAGTGTCAAATTGAAGATTTCTTCATCCTTCAAAGAAGCTAACATAACGTCGGCTTTTTCAAAGAATGCTGGCATTAGTTTCAGTGGAAAACGGCCTAAACAGAAAACTGTTTCATGTAACTTTTCGCGCAAAATAAATTCCTCTACCCACCTTTTCTTTCTCCCATCTCCCAAGAAAACAAACTTAATCTCTTTATTATATTTAAGTTTCTTCGATATTTCTAAAACAGTCTCAAAATTCTGGGCTTCTCCAATATTTCCGGCAAACATAATTATAAAACCATCCGGCAAAGGAGGAATAGAATAATTTAATTTTTGAGTATAAATATCCTCAGCCCAATTAGGAAAATAAAGAATTTTATTTTCAAAATCACCTTTTTTACAAATTGAATATTTAAATCCTTTCGAACTTATCAATATCTTTTCTGAATTATGGTAAATGAAACGTACAATTTTTTCAAAGAAAATCAAAATAAATTTGTTGTTTATATCTCCAGCAGAAGTTAAACTCTCTGGCCACAAATCAAGTACCCAAAGATATAATGGTATTTTTTTTATTTTCTTTACAACAATACCAGGCAATGCAATTGTTACAGGTGAAAGTTGTTGAACAAAAACACAATCGTACTTTTTAGTTAAAGCAAGGTAAAAGCCATAAGAACTACCTGAAATGACAAAACTAAGATAATTTAGCATCAGACGAATTCCAGAGGCATTTCCTCTCGTAATTACAGGAACTCGAATAACGTTGACACCATTCACCATCTCTTTTCTTTTTTTAAAGAACCCGTAACCCTTATACGTTTTGCCGGATGGATAATTTGGAATTGCAGTTAGCACCGTTACATTATTCCCCCGTTTTATCCAATCAAAAACGATGTCATTTCCTCTGAATTCCTCAGGATAAAAATATTGTGTTACAAATAGTATATTCATTCACTCCAAACTACTCTTTTAATATAATCGGTATATGAAATAATGATTCTTACCACTTTATCGCTAACATTAGGCATGGAATAATCATATACTGGGCGGAAATTGCGTTCCCCATCAATGTATTGATATTGCAATTGGGCCAATCCCTGCATCACACGTTCGGGGTTTAAGCCTACCATCATCACACTTGCTTCTTCCATTGCTTCGGGGCGTTCGTGCGCCTCCCGAATATTTAGCGCCCTGAAATTCAGAATGGACGATTCTTCACTGATAGTACCGCTATCCGATAACACAGCAAAGGCGTGTATTTGCAACTTGTTGTAATCGCTCAGCCCCATTGGTTTCATCAGTTGAATGTTTTTATGAAACTGAATACCTTTTTGTTCCACCATTTTACGTGTACGCGGATGGGTGGAAACAATCACCGGATAATCGTATTTTTCGGCAACATCGTTCAAAATCTTTACTAAATTGTAAAAATTCTTTTCGGAGTTAATGTTTTCTTCTCTGTGAGAGGAGACAACAAAATATTTTCCTGTTTCTAAATGTAAGTTATCAAGAATTCTTGATTTTTCAATTTTTGGAAGATATTGCATAAGTACCTCGAACATAGGACTACCAGTTTTTATTACCCGGTCAGGGCGAAGTCCTTCAGACAATAAATATTCACGGGCAATATCGCTATACGTAAGGTTAATATCCGAAATATGATCTACAATTTTGCGGTTGCTTTCTTCGGGAACGCGTTGATCGAAACAACGATTGCCCGCTTCCATGTGGAAAATAGGAATGTGTCGCTTTTTGGCTGCAATGGCGCACAAACACGAATTAGTATCACCCAAAACGAGAAAGGCATCGGGCTTTACCTCTTCTAAAACAGGATCGATATTGATAAGAATCTGACCTGCAGTTTCAGTTGCATTTTTTCCGGCGGCATTGAGGAAAAAATCAGGTTTGCGAAGCCCTAAATCTTCAAAAAAAACTTCGTTTAGTTCGTAGTCGTAATTTTGTCCGGTATGCACCAGAATGTGATCAATAGCTTCGCTTTTATCTAATTTTTGTAACACACAAGCCAACCGAATGATTTCAGGCCGCGTGCCTACTACTGTAAGTACTTTGAGTTTTTTCATACTCATTTTATGATAGTTTTACTTATTTATACTTCTAAAAAAAACGTGTCCGGTTTTTCCCTGTCAAAAATCTCGTTCACCCACATCACTGTAACCATATCGGTATCACCAATATTTTCGATATTGTGGGTATATCCAACCGGTATATCAACAACTTCTAATTTTTCGCCGGAAACATGGTACTCGATAATTTCATCCGAGCCAATTTTTCTGAAACGTATTACTCCCCTCCCACTGACCACCAAAAATTTCTCATTCTTTGTATGATGCCAATGCTGTCCTTTTGTTATTCCGGATTTTGAAATATTAATAGATACTTGTCCTCTTTCGGGCGATTTCAAAAATTCAGTAAAGGAACCGCGTTGGTCAACGTTCATTTTCAGCAAATAACTGAATTCGTCATCCGGCAAATAGCTCAAGTACGTTGAATAAAGCTTTTTTGTAAAAGCATCGCCTAAATTGGGAATTTGAAGTGTATTACGGCTTTCTTTGAATGAACGTATCAGATCAACTATTTCACCTAATTTCATTTCGTGAACCGGTAGAACCGTTTCAAAATGACCATTTTCAGCAATTCGTGATTTACCGTTTTTTAGTTCATCCATAAATGATGCAACCACATCATCCACGTAAACCAATTTCATCAATACGTTCGGATCATTAATTTGAATATCCAAATCATGGGCGATATTATTGCAGAATGTAGCAATGGCACTGTTGTAATTGGGTCGGCACCACTTTCCAAACACATTAGGCAAGCGATATACATAGACAGGTACTCCATTTTTTGTTCCATAATCAAAGATGAGATCTTCACCTGCTTTTTTGCTTTTGCCGTATGGGTTGTCCAACGCAGCCTGAATTGAGGATGTGATTAACAATGGAGCTTTGTTGTTGTATTTCAATAGTTTTTCAAGCAATTCAGAAGTAAAACCAAAATTTCCTTTCATGAAATCGGCCTGATTTTCGGGGCGGTTCACACCTGCCAAATGAAACACAAAGTCGCATTCGCGGGCATATTTATCCAATAAATCTTTATCGGTATCTACGTCAAACTCAAGCAAGTTCACATAGCCCTGATTTCGCAGTTCTGCCACCAGGTTTTTACCAACAAATCCTTTCGCACCAGTAACTAAAATGTTCATAGTTTCAAATCGTCTTTTATCAAGTCTAATTTCAACAATAACTTTTTCATCCCTTCCACATCAAGTTGAGTGGTATTGTGCGAGTGATAATCTTCTATTATTGAAATTTCCTGTTCGCCTTCCACAAAATATTTGTCGTAATTCAAATCCCGATTATCAGCCGGAATCCGGTAATAATTTTCCATATCTACTGCTTTGGCCATTTCTTCCCGGGTAACAAGTGTTTCGTAAAGTTTCTCACCGTGACGTGTGCCTATTACTCTTACTTCTGTGTCGGTTTTATAAAGATCTTTCAGGGCGTTTGCCAGTATGGTAAGAGTAGCTGCCGGAGCCTTTTGTACAAATAAATCGCCATTTTGTCCGTGTTCAAAGGCATAAAGCACCAAATCAACAGCATCGTCGAGCGTCATCATGTACCGAGTCATATTGGGATCGGTGATCGTAATTTCTTTTCCGGCTTTCATTTGGTCGATCCATAAAGGAATAACAGACCCCCTGCTGGCCATCACGTTTCCGTATCGGGTGCAGCAAATTACAGGTTGGGCATCTCCTAACGAACGGGCTTTTGCAATGGCCACTTTTTCCATCAAAGCTTTGCTGATTCCCATGGCATTGATGGGGTAGGCCGCTTTATCGGTACTTAAAACGACGACACGTTTCACACCGTTCTCTGTAGCCGAGTCCAATACATTTTGAGTACCGAGAACATTCGTATTTACCGCCTCGATGGGGAAAAACTCGCAGGATGGCACCTGCTTTAAAGCCGCTGCATGGAAAATATAATCGACGCCACGCATTGCATTGTCCACACTCCTCTTATCGCGTACGTTTCCAATGTAAAATTTGACTTTAGGATTTTGAAGCTGATGTCTCATGTCATCCTGTTTCTTTTCATCACGGCTGAAAATACGTATTTCTTTTATATCTGTGTTTAAGAAACGTTTTAAAACGGCGTTTCCAAAAGAACCAGTTCCACCGGTAATAAGGAGTGTTTTATTTGTGAAAAGTGACATATTATTATGTTTTTAAATATTATCAGCATTAAAACCAACTCATATTGTATCACGATTTTGCAGTTTAAAAGAGGATAATATTTTAGATTTATTGTTTTATTTTTTGTGTGCTGATTTTTATTGTTTATAATACTATTAACTCGTCTTGATTTTTATCGGACACATTAGTAACACATTGTTTTTACATGAAAAATAAAAACTTATTGTGTAATTTTTCAAAAGAAAACAGCTATTGTTTACTATGTATAAAAGTAGAGATCACTTCCATCACTAAAATGTATATTTCTGTATTAAAAAATCTTAACTTTTTATGTATAACATAAGATTAGCAGTAAATGTATATATGCAGTAAATGTATATATAATGAGAGAATTATTATTACGCTAAACATATTCTATTAATTAGAATAGTTTCTCACAAAACTTTTTAATTTTATCATCCATTTCCAAAGGATTTTTGATTAACATTTCTTTGTGAAGTTCCATCTCGTCTTTGGTTGAAAATCTATTTCTTACTTTACGAGCCGGTACACCTGCATAAATTGAGAAAGGTTCAAGATTTTTTGTTACAACAGAACCTGCTGCAACAATAGTTCCATCTCCAATTTCAACACCTGTCATAATAATTGAATGAGCCCCTATCCAAACATCCGCTCCAATTATGGTAAACTTTGGATTTTCTCTTTCTGAAAAAATTATAGGAATTCCTACTTTATTAAAATTATGATCTCCTCCAATTATAGAAACATTATTAGCTAACATACTATAAGCTCCGATTGAAACTTGAGGATAAATTATGCATTGAGGACCAATAAATACATAAGCATCCGCTTTCAAATCAGAAGAAATATTCCCTTTACCTCCGAGATAAAAAGTGTAATGTACATTTTTTAAATGGTACTTATTTATTAAATATCGTCTTTTTATTCGACGTCCAATTGAATGTACATATTTTTTAAAAATTTCATTCATGTAAAACTAAATTTATTGCATCCTCTAAACCCTTAGCCATATGAAATGGGGTACGATAACGATCGTAATGCTTTTTTGCTTCTATACCCATATTATAGTATTTTTGTTTATTTTGTATGATATCCAACAGAATATCCTTTAAATCGTTTTCTTTTTTATATAAAACGCCATTCAAATTATGACATATGTTAAATCTTTCCCCTCCAGTAATAGCATCTTCAGTTGTTACAAAAGGAACAGCGTAACCCATACTTTTCAGAACAGATAAACCTGCTTGATTTGGTGATATACAAGCAATTGCATTATTAAAATAATAAGATAATGTATTTTCATCGTATACTCCTCCGACCATAATAATTTTATTATCCATTTTATTAGTTACTATCCAATTACTTATGTTTTGTTTCTCTGGACCATCTCCAATTATTATCAAAGGAAATATCTCTTTATTGATAATGTATGCGTCTTTATAGCTTTCTAATAGTAACGAAAGTCCTTTGGCTAAATAAAGAGTTCCAACAAATAAAAAGCTATTTCTCTTATCTATGTTATTAAGTGTTATATTTGCGACTTCAACGGTGTTAGGTGCTATAAATAATTTATTTCTATTATAATTATTTTGTAGATATTTTTTAATTGGGTATTCTGAATAAAAAATTAGTCCATCTGCTCTTCTGTAAAACAAATCTCTTACTTTGTCCCATTTGGTTATAGTATCGAATTTTTTATCATAACTTGCAGAAACTCCGATAGTCCACAATAATAATTTAAATTTTTTGTTTTTACGAAAGACTAATCCAGCTATTTTTAACCAAGCAATATCTCCGTAAGCAATAACAACATCAAAATTATTACAATACTTTAGAATATTGTCTTTGTGTATTACAAACCTATTAAACTTAAAAATCTCTTTTTTTTCTACTTTAAAATCATACCTATTATTATTTTCTTTACCCAAAGAATAAGCTACTGTCAAATCAAATTTTTGAGATAAAAGCTTAAATATTGGAATCCTATAATGAAAAAGGTTGTTGTAAAGTATTAAAACCTTTTTTTGTGGTGCTGTATTATCCATATATCTTTTTAATAAAAAAGTTCACAATTCTTTTACTAGCTTGACCATCTCCATAAGGGTTCACGGTCTTACACCTTAATTCGTAGTACTGTTTATCATCAATTAGTTTAGAAACCTCTGTTACAATTTTCACATAATCTGTTCCCACTAATTTAACTGTCCCGGCTTCAAGTGCTTCAGGACGCTCTGTAGTATTTCGCATCACTAGAACTGGTTTTCCAAGGCCTGGAGCTTCTTCTTGAATTCCCCCACTATCAGTTAGTACAATAATACTTTTTCCCATTAGATAAATAAAAGGTAAATAATCTAAAGGTTCAATGAAAAACATATTTAAATTGTTATTTAATGTTCTATCTTCATGATTTATTATCTTTCCAAAAACTTCTAAAATTGGCCTCCTTACATTTGGGTTCAAGTGCATTGGGTAAATAAAATCAACGTTTGGGTATTTTTCAGCAAGTGTTTTAATCGCTTTACAAATATTTATGAATCCTTCTCCAAAATTTTCGCGACGATGACCTGTTATCAATACAAGTGGTTTATCGTATTTTAATCTCCTAACATCATATCCTGCGTCAAATAATTGACTATCCAAATTTTGACGTATATCGGCATTATTCTTTATCTTATCTACAACCATATAAAGGGCATCAATCACTGTATTTCCAGTTACAATTATAGCAGACTCATTGACATTTTCTTTGGATAAATTCTGTCTGCTCAACTGCGTAGGTGCAAAATGATAAGTGGTTATTCTTCCAGTTATTTGACGGTTCATTTCTTCTGGCCAAGGACTGTATGTATTATGAGTCCTTAATCCTGCTTCAATATGTGCAACTGGTATTTGCTGATAAAAAGCTGCTAATGCAGCAGCAGTTGAAGTTGTTGTATCTCCATGTACAAGAACTATATCAGGATTGGTTTGAGCAAGAACGTCTCTTAATCCTAATAAAACACGACTAGTCACATCATACAAATCTTGACCTTGCTTCATTATATTCAAATCATAATCAGGTGATATTTCGAACAATTTTAATACTTGATCAAGCATTTCACGATGTTGACCAGTAACACAAACAACTGTTTTAAACTTTGTAGGATATTTTTCGAATTCTTTTACAAGAGGAGCCATTTTAATGGCCTCAGGACGTGTTCCGAAAATAAGTAAAACTGTTTTCATAATAGTAATTATTTTCTTATTCCACAAAAATCCAATTCTATTTTATTTTTATTTTTTTGTAAAGTTAAAAACTCTTTATGACGAACGAGCCAAACAACAATATCTGCTTTATCATAAGCCTCTATGTAATTAGTAATATTAAAACTCTTATGTGTTCTTATATTCGGTTCAACAACGAGAACTTCTGCGCTCAATTCAGATATGATTCTACTTGTGATATATTTGGCAGGAGATTCTCTTAAATCGTCTATATTGGGTTTAAACGCAAGACCCATACAAGCGATGATAGGCTCTCTGTTCTTTTTCATTGAAAAAGATGCGGCATTATCTATAACCTGATTTGCACACCAATCAGCCTTATAATCATTAGTTTCACGAGCTCTTTTTATTATTTGTGCTTGCTCAGGATAATCTGATACGATAAACCATGGATCAACGGCAATACAATGCCCCCCAACTCCACATCCAGGCTGAAGAATATTCACTCTTGGATGTTTATTCGCTAAGTCTATTAGCTCCCAAACGTTAATACCTGCTTTATCACATATCATAGATAATTCATTAGCAAAAGCTATTTGAGCATCTCTTGATGAATTCTCAGTAAGTTTACACATTTCAGCAGTTCGAGCGTTAGTTTTATGTAACTTCCCTTTTACAAATTTAGAATAAAATTCTATTGCTTTTTCAGATGATTCCAGATTTAAGCCCCCAATTACGCGATCATTGTTCTCTAGTTCGTATAAAACATTTCCTGGCAGGACTCTTTCAGGACAGTATGCTATATAAATTTTATCTTTTAACTCAGGACGTTCTTTAAATATTAACTCAGCCATCTTTTCTGTTGTCATAACAGGTGATGTTGATTCAATTACAAATAAATTTTCTTCTTTCAAAAAAGGAATAATCATTTTAGTCGCAGATTCAACATAAGAAATATCAGCTCTATGATTTTGTTTAAATGGTGTTGGTACAACAACAAAAAAGGCATCCGCACTTTCAGGTTGAGTCGTTGCTCGTAGGAATCCACTTTTCACGACTGACTTAACTACTTTATCTAAGTCAGGTTCGACAATATGTATTTCACCTTTATTTATTGTATCTACAACTATTTTATTTATATCCACTCCTACAATATGAATTCCTTTACTTGCCGCAATAGCTGCAGTCGGAAGACCAATATAGCCTAGTCCCATAAATACCGCTTTCATATAATATTAAATTTAAAGAATTAACATAAATTATTAATTTCGATGATTTTTACTATCTTCAATAGCCTTACGAAGTGCCTTGATATATCCATCTCCAAATTCTAAATCAGGTTCCATATAATTTCCTTCTCCCCATTCATTCCATGATTTCAAAAATATTAGTTGATTGTCTTTAGGTTTATTTTTTACCAAATCAATTGTCTCTCTTACATGTTTATAAAACAATTCTGGAGTTGACCCTGTAAATACAGTTCCGTTATTTTTTGAACGTGGAGTATGATCCCAATTGGGTTTAATTCCGGGAATTTTGAAAATTTCTGTTTCAGCTTTACTATTGAAATACTTCATAGCATCAGAATATCTATATCTTCTCGGCATTTTTAGATATTTGGTTTGAACAATTTCAAATAATTTTCTAATATTTGACATTCGGGCATGAATACCCATCAGGGATTCATTATAGACCGCATCAAACCCCAAAGATAATATTTGATCAGTATATCGTCCTGCGTATTGTCCTCCAATAAAATAGAATCCATCTAAACCGTTCTTTATAGCTAATTTGTTCCAAGTTTCTATGAATAGAGGCACATCTTTAAAGTCTAATGGAGCATATATCATAAATATCAATTTCCCATTTACTTTTAAATAACGTTTATCTTTAAAAGATTTTAAAAGCGCATAAAAATGCTCTTCATAATCTTTTACTCCTAAATACTTCTGTTCTATTAATAATTTATCTTTTCCAATACTATTCGGATTCCATCTTTTTTTAAACCATGAATGATTAGCCCACGCTAAACAAAATGGGAAATCAGGATTTCCTGTGTCAACGACCTCATTAAACGGTCGTTCTAGGAGACGTTTACCATTACCAAACCAATAATGCCAATAGCAAAATCCCTCAATACCAGCTTCTTTCGCTAGTTCTGCTTGAGCAAATCTAGTATCAGGTAAACGAAGATCATAGAACCCTAAATCAGCAGGTATATGAGGTTGTTTATGACCTTTAAAAAGAGGCTTAGCACATACAACATTTACCCATTCTGTAAATCCAGGTCCCCACCAAAGGTTATTTTCAGGTATTGGGTGATACTGAGGCAAATAAAAAGCAACAACTCTTGGAGAACATTTGAAAAAAGAATTGTTTTGATTTGTTTTATTTATAAGCATTTCCGTTTATTTAGAATTTTATTTCTCCATATGAAATCTCTTATAATCATATTGAAAAATAAAATATAACATTATATAGAAAATTATTTTTAAGTTTCCTCCCAAATCTGAATACGGGAAAAGAAATATTCCTATACAAACTGTATATAAAATATAATATAGAATAAACTGACTAAATGTGCATTTATCTTCCATTTTCAATTTTCTACTAAAGATTGCATATAAAAAAATAAAAATGGAGGTTGATACATAGGGACCATAATCTAATGTAAAATCCCCTACATATGTGCTAAATATGCTTTCATCCATTTTCATGTTTTCATATTTTTCTCTTCTTTTTTCATAATTATTGGCTGTTTTAAATCCTAATGTTTGCTTAAAAAGAGTTGCAGTTCGATCGCCATGGCGACTTCCACCTGCATCTAAACCATAATTATTAAAATTTAAAAATGATTGTCCGATGTAATATTCAATATAATAATTCATTAAATTAGGACCTCTACTATTTTTTTCATCAAAACGTGCTATAGTGATAACAGCAAAAGGGATAAATATAATTAGAAGTATAACAACCATAATAACTCTAATTATTCGTTTTACTTTATTAGTTATCTGATTTTTAAAAAATAAATATAAAAAAAACACAATTAAGATTGTTTGGCCTAAAGTTCCTCTCGCAGATTGAGACAAAGAGGGTAATAAACTTAAAACAAAAGAAACAGCCAATCCAATAATTATTTTTTTGTTAACTTTATAACGACTCAAATAATAAAAAAACAACATCGGGCATAAATTCATAACCATATTACCCAAAATTCCAAAAATATCAAAATTATTATCACCTCTTTGATCAACCGTATCTCTTGTATCATTATATGCAGATCGAATAAACTCTGAACCATTTAAAAAATTATCCAAAATATTGTTTATTTTTAAGACATAAGGAATTGATGAAATAATTGTAATTATAATTACAAACCAAGCTAATGAATCTATTAATAACTTTGAAGGTTCTTGAATTTCTTTTACATTTTTTTCATTTATACTAAGAATTGGATAAGCAACAATCATTAACATTGAATATAAATATATAAAAGGGAATAATGATAAGTTTTTATATTCACTATATGGATGAAAAAATAAATCAATACCAACTAATGAAACAAAAACATACAATAATAGTATAAGACTGCTGACACCCCAATATCTTTTGATTTTTTGATGTAACAAAAAAGTTAAAATATATAATAACGCGTTAAAAATCAAAAGTTGTAAATTATCGTTATTCATCTATGTATTCGGTATTAAATTCTTCTAATAACTTTAGCTGGACAACCTCCTGCTACACAATTTTCAGGAATATCTTTTGTTACAACTGAGTTTGCTGCAATAATTGAATAATTTCCAATATGCACTCCAGATAAAATAGATGCCTTATCTCCAATCCATACATTATTTCCAATTATGACTTCCCCTTTAGAATATAATGTTCTATTATTAGGTTGTATATTTAATTCGTCTAATGTGTTTCTTCCATGAGAATTATCTGATATTAATACATATTTTCCGAGTAAAACCCCAGTTCCTAATATTATTCTATTTATTGCAGTTATATGTGCCATCTCTCCAATTTTACAGTCATCTCCTATTAAGATTGACGGATTATATTTCTGACCTTTATAATTATTCCATGCTCCTATCGATGATCCTTTTCCAATATTCACATTATTTCCAATAGAGATGTTCTTTCCTCCAATCACTTTTATTTGAGGATGAATCGTAACTGTGTTATTACATTTTAAAAAGTCTCTTCTCTTAAACTCAGAATAAATAAACATCCTAATTATTGAGATCAAATTTAATAATGGTCTCATTAAAACAAAGATTGATACAAAAAATGAAATAACTATAAAAAAAAACTGTTTAATTTTCTTTTTCATTCTTATTTAACCATTTAACTAAATATCCTTTCATATAATTTTGTAACATTTTTTTTTCCTCTTTATTTAGCCCTAATACATACATAAGAACTAAGATTGCAAATTCTCCAGTTAAAGTTGTCATAACAAACCCAACAAAATTATTAGTAAAAAATCTATTCACAAATGATGTTAGGAGAGCAGAAATAAATGCGACAAGAATTGCGGTAATTAAAAATTTCTTAAAATATTCTTTTATACTAAAAAAACGAACAACATTATGAAGAACCAATAATCTCAATAAATGTGCAAAAGCAAAAACTATTATAGAAACAATAAAAGTATAATGAGGTCCTAATTTAAAATGAAAAAGTAAAAAGGTTATAGGTAAACTCAGTAATGTGGCAGGTTCAACTATCCCAAAATATCTTTTCACATTACCACTCGCCTGAATAATGGCTGTTATAGGATTATGTAAAGACAATATTAAAGCATAAATCAAAGAAAGTTTAGTGAATATTATCATATAGTTAGTAACATCGTGTAACCATATTTTAAGAATAAAATCGATTTTCAAAATTAATGGTAAACAGATCATCCATAGCAAATAAAAAATAAATTTATTGCTGACATAAAATAATTTCATCATATATTCATAATTTTCTTCAGCATAACTTTTAATGAGTTGCGGTCGAATTGCTAAAAAAAAATTGCTACAAAAGACATTGACCACATTTGTAACTTGAAATGCAATAGCTCTAGCCCCATTTATTAATGGTCCAAAGAAAATATTCAATAAAATATTATTTCCTTGATTATTGGCTACACTAGCAATAGTTCCTAATAAATTCCAACTTGAAAAAGATAACATTGATTTAAATAAACTTTTGTCCATATAAAAATATAATCGACATTCGGAGTACTTTCTTCGGCTACATAGTACATATAAGAATGAAGTTATCGCTGTGCCTATACACAGTAAAAAACCATAAAGGATTAATTTATCTCCAAACAAAACAAAAAGCAAGTACGCTCCGCAAAGCTTTATAATACTATCAATTATAGTTATATATGCATAAACTGATAAGTCTTCATGAGCCATCAGTGCAGCTGAATATGGTATAGATAACATGGAAAAGACAAAAGATAACAGAGCAAATTGAAAAATCCAATTGGCAGCAAACATTCTATTTGAAGGTATAGTCATCTTATTATTTAAAAACCAAAGACCTAAAGTTTCTCCCAATAAAACAACTACAATAATTATAAACAAATATATAAGTATACTAGTAACAAATATCTGGTTTAACTTCTCAACATTTTTTTCTCCTATGGCATAAGAATAATAGCGTTGAGTTGCAATAGCCATAGTCTGACTTATAAATGATAATGTTGATACTACTCCAGCAACAACATCATAAATTCCATAATCTCTTACTCCTAAAATATCTAAGACAACCCTAACAGTATATAAGGAAATAAGCATAACAAAAAAAACTCTTACATACAAGACTAAAGTGTTTTTTGCTATTCGTTTATTTTTATCAATATTTGACATTACGAAATTAATTTATAAATAATCAAAATGTTTTTTAGACATTAATTTAACTTTTCCCAATCTATAAAATTGCTTAAGCCTCTTTTCAAAGACTTTTCAGGGCAATAACCATATTTCTCTTTTAATTTCGTTACATCGGCATACGTTACCTTCACATCACCCGGCTGCATCGGGTACATTTCTATAATGGCTTTTTTACCGATAGCGTCTTCAAGGGTATTGATAAATTCCATTAAGGAAACTGGTTTCGAGTTCCCAATATTGAAAATCTGATATGGAGTTTCTCCTTCATTGAATTCAACAGCTTTTAATATTACTTTTGAAACTCCCTCGATAATATCGTCGATATAAGTAAAATCACGGCTCATATCGCCATGGTTGAACACTTTTATCGGTTTCTCGTTAATAATGGCATTGGCAAACAGCATAGGGGCCATATCGGGTCTTCCCCAGGGTCCATATACCGTAAAGAAACGTAAACCTGTTGTGGGCAATTGATACAAATGGCTGTAAGTATAGGCCATTAGTTCATTGGCCTTTTTAGTGGCAGCGTATAAACTTACCGGGTGGTCAACCCTATCATCTTCCGAAAAAGGAATTTTAGCGTTCATGCCATATACGCTACTTGAACTTGCATATACCAAATGTTTAATACTGAAGCTCCTGCAACATTCAAGAATGTTCATAAATCCGACAATATTACTATCGATATAGGCATATGGGTTTTCGATAGAATAACGAACGCCCGCTTGCGCTGCAAGGTTGCACACTATATCAAACTTTTCGTTGGCAAATAGCCTGTTCAAGTTTTCACGGTCTTCAAGGTTCAGTTTTATAAATCGATACCGTTCATAAATTTGACTTGGAACCGCGACATTGTATTTTATATCATTTTCCGAAATTCCAGTTTCTGCCAGCCTCCCATATTTGAGTTTTACATCGTAATAATCGTTGATATTGTCAAGACCTACCGCTTCAATATCAGGCAATTCCATTAATTTCCTTATAAGATGAAATCCAATAAAGCCGGCAGTACCAGTTACGAGTATCTTCATACGTTTATTTTCTGAATTTTTGTTACATGGGACTTGTATATCAAAAAAAACATAAGTTTATATGATTAATTGATCATGTCCGTCTTTATCGTTTTAACCTATACAAAAATAATCGAGTCCCCTTTCATTCAGTTCTTTGCGATCGTAAATATTCCTCCCATCAATTATTAATGGCGTATTCATGGTTTTTTTCATGATTTCCCATGACGGCATTCTGAATTCTTTCCATTCGGTAACCAACAAAATAGCATCGCTGTTCAGGGCGGCATCGTACATGTCATTACAATATGTTACCTTATCGCCCACACGGCGTTTGGCTTCGTCAATAGCGATTGGATCGTAAGCCCTGACTTTTGCCCCGGCTTCCAGCAATAAATCAATAAGGACAAGCGATGGTGCTTCGCGCATATCATCGGTTTCCGGTTTAAAAGCAAGCCCCCAAAGAGTTACTGTTTTTCCTTTCAGGTTTCCTTTATAATATGTATTTAGTTTTTTAAAAAGGAGGGTTTTCTGCTTTTCATTCACAGATTCTACAGCTTTGAGCACTTCCATTTCGTAACCGTTCTGCGAAGCCGTTTTGATAAGCGCCTTTACGTCTTTCGGGAAGCAACTGCCTCCGTAACCGCAGCCCGGATATAAAAATTTTGTACCAATCCGGGTATCGCTTCCAATGCCCCTGCGAACCATATTGACATCCGCCCCTACAAGCTCGCAAAGATTGGCGATATCATTCATAAACGAAATGCGCGTCGCTAACATGGCATTGGCCGCGTATTTAATCATTTCGGCCGACGGGATATCGGTATATATCATTCTGTAGTTATTCCGAGTGAAAGGTTTATACAATCGTTCCATTATTTCTTTGGCTCTTTCGCTGTCGATACCTACCACAACGCGGTCGGGACTCATAAAATCGCTGATGGCCGAACCTTCCTTGAGAAATTCAGGATTTGATGCCACATCGAAATCAATATCTACGCCACGATTATTTAATTCGGATTTTATTGCGTTTTTCACTTTTTCGGCAGTGCCTACAGGAACAGTGCTTTTGGTAACCACCAGTACATATTTTTTCATGTTGCGCCCTATGGTACGAGCTACATCGAGCACATACCTGAGGTCGGCGCTACCATCTTCATCAGGAGGTGTTCCAACAGCACTGAAAACCACTTCTACATCATCAAGGCATGAAGTAAGGTCAGTTGTGAATTTCAAACGGCCAGCATGAGAATTTTTCTTGACTAATTCGTCCAGCCCCGGTTCGTAGATAGGAACAATGCCCTGTTTCAGGTGATCGATCTTTTTTTCGTCGATGTCAACGCAAGTTACATTAACACCCATCTCCGAAAAACAAGTTCCTGTAACGAGACCGACATAGCCTGTACCCACAATAGCTACATTCATAAAGTTAGTTTATTATATTAACAAATAAATCTCACAATATCTTATCAAAAGATATTAATATGTATAGAATAATTACTGTAAAAATTTTTAAAGCCTTCCATCAACCCAGCGGCGATCAACAACGGCCTTCGCATCGAATACGACTGATCCGCCCCTGAAATATTTTTCAAAATCAAAACTGCTAAACTCATCGTGGGCTACGGCCAAAAGCACAGCTTCATATCGTTTGTATTCATCAAACTCAGGAAGAATATCAAGGCCATACTCGTGTTTTACTTCATCAGCATTCGCCCACGGATCGTAAACATCCACATTTAAGCCGAATTCCAGTAGTTCTTTATAAATATCCACTACTTTCGTGTTGCGGATATCCGGACAGTTTTCCTTAAAAGTTATTCCAAGAATAAGCATATTCGCCCCTTTGATTTTATGATCCTTTTTAATCATTAATTTCATTAACTTGTTGGCAATGAATGGAGCTATGCTGTTATTGACATGTCGGCCCGATAAAATAACCTGTGGAACATAACCGAGCGATTCGGCTTTGCTCGCCAGATAATACGGATCCACACTGATGCAATGACCGCCTACCAGTCCCGGGCGATATTTCAGAAAATTCCATTTGGTACCAGCAGCTTCAATCACGTCATTAGTGTCAATACCAACTTTATCAAAAATAAGCGCTAACTCGTTGACAAACGATATGTTTACATCGCGTTGAGCATTTTCAATAATTTTTGATGCTTCGGCAACCTTGATATTAGGCGCCTTATGAGTTCCGGCAGTAATAATGGAAGAGTATAATTTGTCAACAATATTGGCAATTTCAGGTGTTGAGCCGGAAGTAACTTTTTTGATTTTTGTAAGTGTGTTTACTTTATCTCCCGGGTTGATACGTTCGGGACTGTAACCGGCATAAAAATCGGCATTGAACTTTAATCCGGATATTTTTTCGATGACAGGGATGCAATCTTCTTCGGTACATCCGGGATATGTTGTGGACTCGTAAATAACGATGCTACCCTTTCCGACAACCCTCCCCAACATTTCGGATGCTTTAATAAGCGGTTGTAAATCAGGCATGTTGAAGTTGTTGATCGGAGTAGGTACCGTTACTATGAAAGTATTGTATTCTTTCAGATCATTTTCATCATACGAAAATGTCAAACCTTTTTGACCTGATTCAGCATGCAAGTCGGTAGCTTGCTTCAACCCCTCCAAATCGGCTTCAAGTGTGTGATCCTTACCTTCAAGAAGTTCTTCAACCCTTGTTCTATTTATGTCAAAACCAATGACTTTGTATTTCTTTCCAAACTCAATGGCCAGAGGTAATCCCACATACCCTAATCCTATAACAGCTATATTATGATTTTCCATATCCATCAGATTTCCTTTGTCTCAAACAAAAGGACATTAATTATTTTATAAATTAATTGTTTAATCGTTATCTTTGCGGTGAGAACTACGAATTTCTCAACAACAGTTTCGGTTTGTTTTTAGTAAACGTTACAAAGATACAAAAATACTCTTTATTTTATCGGTTTTTAACAATAGATTTATTTGTTTTTTCATATTGATATATTGGGAAAAACAGAACTATGCAACAAAAAAGTTACGTTGAAATTGATTTAAATCATCTGATTTTTACATTTTAATTACAAATACAGAATTACATGCTATCCGACAATCCAACAACAGAAGAATATTTTCCCATTGTAGATGAAAACGGAACGTTAACGGGAAGAGTCAGCCGGAAAGAATGTCACAGCGGCACTTTCCTGTTGCATCCTGTGATACATCTTCATGTTTTTAATTCACAAAACCAATTATATCTGCAGAAAAGGGTGATGACAAAAGACATACAACCCGGAAAATGGGATACTTCGGTGGGTGGACATGTGGATTACGGAGAAGATGTTACTTCGGCCCTGGTCAGGGAAGCAGGCGAAGAACTTGGAATAAAGGAGTTCAGGTATGAGTTTTTAACCAGATACAAATTCACGTCAAAGTACGAATCGGAACTGGTCAACACTTTTTACACTTTCTATGACGGAGATATAGAACCCGACCCGTCAGAAATTTCGGAAGGAAGATTTTGGACTATGGCTGAAATCCGTGATGCCATTGGCAAAGAAATATTCACTCCAAATTTTGAATCGGAGTTTGAAGAACATATACTGCCACGCTTCGAAGAGATCGTCAACCGTAAATTTCTTTTTTAGCCGCAAGTAAGGTATTTTTCATAAGGGCAATGCGGGTCATAAGGCCTACGCCACCCGGAACCGGAGTGATATACGATGCTATCGGTGCCACTTCATCAAAAGCCACATCTCCTTTTAATTTAAAGCCCGATTTAGTTTCGGTTGAAGGCACGCGGGTAGTTCCCACGTCGATGATCACCGCTCCGGACTTTACCATATCAGCTTTCAGGAACTCAGGCTGACCAAGAGCCGCTATGATAATATCGGCGTTCAGGCAAATTTCTTTGAGATTTTTAGTGCGGCTGTGGCAAACCGTTACAGTGGCATCACCCGGATATCCTTTTTGCATCATCAGAGTAGCCACAGGCTTTCCCACAATGTTGCTACGTCCTATTACCACGCAATTTCTTCCGGAAGTTTCTATCTTATACCTTTTCAGAAGTTCCATAATTCCTAATGGTGTGGCCGACACGTAACACGGCAATCCAATGGATAAACGTCCGACATTAATAGGGTGAAATCCATCCACATCTTTTTTATAATCAATGGCTTCGATTACTTTTTGTTCAGGAATATGTTTTGGCAAAGGAAGTTGTACGATAAAACCGTCAACATCCGCATCTTTATTCAGCTCATCTACTTTGTCAAGTAATTCGGTTTCAGTTACGTTTTCTTCAAAGCGTATCAGGGTGGAAGTAAACCCACAATCTCCGCAGTCTTTCACTTTTCCGGCCACGTACGACTCGCTTCCTCCATCATGCCCAACAATAATCACCGCCAAATGAGGTCTTTTCGCACCATCATTCACCATTTTATTTACCTCTTCGGCTATTTCCGATTTAATTTGCGAAGAAATTAATTTACCGTCAATTAATGTCATGTTTATTGTTGTTTTGAAAATTTAATGAATTTTATGGATTGAAAAAACGGTTTACCTTCTTCCTCCAACCTTTAGTTTACCATTTTGCATGGTGGCCATGCGCATGATTTTACTGGTTTGCTCAAATTGCTTGATCAGGCGGTTGACGTCCACAATGGTGGTTCCACTTCCTTTAGCTATGCGGATTTTTCGGCTCCCGTTCAGGATAGATGGATTGGTCCTTTCTTTCGGCGTCATGGAATAAATAATGGCTTCGATGCTTTTAAAGGCATTGTCGTCTATATCCACATCTTTCAGCGCTTTTCCCATACCCGGAATCATGGCTGCCAAGTCTTTGATGTTTCCCATTTTTTTAATCTGTTGAATCTGGGAAATAAAATCGTTGAAGTCGAACTGGTTTTTAGCAATTTTTTTCTGGATGCGTCGTGCCTCTTCTTCATCGTATTGTTCTTGGGCTCGTTCTACCAACGATACGATGTCGCCCATACCCAGGATACGGTCGGCCATACGTTCGGGATAAAACACATCCAAAGCATCCATCTTTTCGCCTGTCCCAACAAATTTGATCGGTTTATTCACCACCGAACGGATGGAAAGTGCAGCTCCACCACGGGTATCTCCGTCTAATTTTGTCAGGATGACTCCATCAAAATCAAGTCGTTCGTTAAATTCCCGGGCTGTGTTTACGGCATCCTGGCCGGTCATGGAATCGACCACAAAAAGAATTTCATGTGGCTGAATGGCTTTTTTGATCGATGCAATTTCGTTCATCATGGCTTCGTCAATAGCTAAACGCCCGGCGGTATCCACAATGACCACATCGTTGCCGTGTTGTTTGGCAAATTTTATGGCGGCTTCGGCAATGGACACAGGATTTTTCGAATCGGGTTCGGAATACACCGGAACACCAAGTTGCTCGCCAAGTACTTTCAACTGCTCGATGGCAGCCGGACGATACACGTCGCAAGCAACAAGCAAAGGCTGTTTGCCCCTTTTACTTTTTAAAAGGTTGGCTAATTTCCCGGAAAAAGTGGTTTTACCCGAACCTTGCAACCCCGACATCAAAATGACAGCCGGATTACCTTTCAGGTTGATGTCCACACTTTGACCACCCATCAGTTGAGTGAGCTCGTCGTGAACTATTTTCACCATCAATTGCTGTGGTTTAATGGCGGTAAGCACATTCTGGCCAATGGCTTTTTCCTTTACCGTTTCGGTAAATGTTTTTGCTGTCTTATAGTTTACGTCGGCATCCAAAAGAGCTTTACGAACATCTTTCAGGGTTTCGGCTACGTTGATTTCGGTGATTTTACCTTCACCTTTTAATATTTTAAACGACCGCTCCAGTCTTTCGCTAAGTGATTCGAACATAAGTTTTTAGTTACGAGTTACAAATTACAAGAAATAAAAATATAAGGTTTTTTATCTACATCGGAAGAATACATTCAGCTATATAAAAGCATCAATACCCATCGTTATAAAACTAAAAAATCTCTGATTTTCGAGCCGCAAAGGTACAAAAATTAGAGATATAAAAAAATAGCTTCCCGACGATTATCAATAACGAACCAAGAAAGTTTCCCGTCTGAAATTTCAATATTCCATCTTGTCGGTTTTACTCGCCCAAGCTTTAAAAGCCTTGATAGCTTCATCCGGCAATTTTTGCACAGTTATCAATCGTCTTTTTTCAGGAGCGAGTTCCAACTCATTGTAGATAAATGAATCGTCGAAACCAATGTTTTTGGCATCAGTTTTATTGTTTCCATAATACATCTTGTCTAAATGAGCCCAGTAAATAGCTCCAAAACACATGGGGCAAGGCTCGCAGGATGTATAAATCTCACAGCCGGCCAAATCAAATGTCCCCAGCTTTTTAGCTGCTTTACGTATGGCGTTTACTTCGGCATGAGCCGTGGGGTCGATACTTAAAGTTACACGGTTCACTCCGGTCGCTATCACTTTGCCGTCCTTCACAATTACCGCCCCGAACGGGCCTCCGCCATTTTTCACGTTATCGATGGACAACTGAATGGCTTTACGCATAAATTTTACATTATACTCCATAAATTTTTGATTCAACTCTATATAAATTCAACATTTTTTTTTCAACTTTTCCAATATTTCCCGGGCAAAAACCTCTAATCCCGGATCGCGTGCTCCCATCAACAGTAACACCGTACTCCCTTCAAAATGAGGTTGTATGCTATCGACCAATTGATTTCTATCCTCAACAAAAAAAGCATTTTTCCCTTTTTTGGATAAATCAGCGATCAAGTCGGCGGCCGAAATATCTTTTACTACCGAACCTCCGGCATAATAAATCTCGCTCATCCATATCTCATCATTTTCTCGCAACACAGCCGCTATTTCTTCCACAAAATCGTTTCGTAAAAAACGTGTGGGTCCATAACCGTGCGGTTGAAACCATGCGATCACTTTTGGGGCAAGAGGCTGGCAAGCCGCGATGGATGCCGCGCATTTGGCCGGGTTGTGGGCATAATCGTCGATCAAAATTATACCGTTGATTTCACCTAAAATCTGATGGCGGCGGTAGATTCCTTCGTATTTTTTGAGCGCTACCGCGCAGATGTCAAGACTTACGCCGATGGAATTAGCTACCGCGACAGTTGCCAGGGCATTTTCCATGCTGTGGCGTCCAAGGGCATTCATGTTGAAGGAGACTCCCATCACGCGAAAATGTATCGAGGTCCCGGTTTGTTCAAAACCGATGCCTGTATAACCGGCTCCAGCGCTTTCGTCCGACGAGAAATCGTTTGAAATATCTACCGATAGCTTTTTCGCCAATTTATTCGACTGATTGACGATGAAGCGTTCGCGCGTATTTTCCCGAAACTGTCCGAAAATTTTCATCAACTCGTCTATTTCCTGATGATCCTTGTCGATATTGAGCAAAAGTCCTATCTCAGGGTGATATTGAACAATGGAACCATCGCTTTCGTCAGCTTCGATCACCAGCCACTCCCCTTTTCCCACTTTCGCGTTTCCAATTTTACCTTCTTTAATAATGCTTGTCAAGCCGGCTCCACTAATGATGCTTGGCTCCAGGCCGGCTTCCTCCAATACCCCGAAAATCATGGCCGAAGTAGTGCTTTTGCCCGAAGTCCCCCCCACGGCAATCGTTTTCTTACTTTCAGAAATCAGCGCAAGCACTTCGGAACGTTTCAGGATAGTAATTCCCAGTTCACGGGCTTTTTTCACTTCGTAAATCGTATCTTCAATAGCCGTGGAAACCACTACCAAATCGGTATCAGAAGTAATTCCACTTCCATCCTGCAAAAAGCAACGGATATCTTCAGCTTCGAGCTTTGATTTTATTTCGTTGGGTTCGTCGGGTGTAAAATAACGGTCGCTGCCACTTACTTTTTTCCCTGTTCCACAAAGGTATTGGGCGATAGCGCTCATTCCGGCCCCGGCTACTCCTATGAAAAATATATTATTAAATTGGTTTATATTCATTAAGTTAATAAATTGAAGATTGAATAGTTTAAAGCCTGAAAACAGAAATCGCCTGGTTTACATTCTACACTTATTTTTTTGAATCCAATTGTCCGAATACTTTTTGGAGGATAGCCGAAACACGGGCTGTAGGATTGGTACGAATTTCATTTTCTTCGGTAGCTATTTTGGTAAACAAGGCGTCGAGGGCCCTTTCGGTTACGTATTCCTGCAAATTGGTGTTTACTTTTTTCATCCCGGCCACACTACCCACGGCTGTTCCGGCCACTGAATTATAAGCCGAAGTAAGAGAACTCCACGTTTTGGTGGTTGACACTCCTGCTACCAGTGGTTTAGCGAGCGAAGCTTGAATTTTTGGCGCGAACGCTGATTTTAAACTATTATAGGTGGTTTTCCGCAAATATTCGGTAGCCGCGTTTTTACCTCCGAAAAGAACCCCGGTTACGTCCGAAAAACTCATGTTGATAATCGCATTTTTAAAAATCGGAGTCGCTTCCTTCACAGCATCTTCGGCCGAACGGTTCATCGATAATACAGCTTTATCTACAAGTGCCTGGCCTCCCGGAATGAGTTTTATATTATCCACTATCGCCTTGGCATCATCGGGCATCACCAGTTTAAGAACAGCATCTTTGTAAAATCCATCCGTTGCGCTGAGCCCGCTTACGGCCTTTTCAATGCCCAAATTCAGAGCACTTTTAAGCCCCGATACATTATCGGCAGTAGTAACAGTTGTTCCGGTAGATAATGAATTGCTGGCCACCGTTGTAGCTACTTGCATCAATTCGGTGCAGGCGGCTGTCGATAAAACTATCAAAGTTAAAATAAAGATTTTCTTTGTCATAATTTTAAAATTTAGTTATTGATTAAAAAGTATAATTATTTGATAAATAGCATTTTATTGTAAGAAAACTTTCTGGATAATTTTATACAACCGTGTTTTCAAATCGACCATATCCACCGGCTTATTCAACTCCTGACTTAATGAGGTAACTCCTTTGTCAACGAATCCGCAGGGATGAATATAGCTGAAATACTTTAAATCGGTGTTCACATTGAGCGCAAACCCATGCATGGTTACAAAATGTGAACTACGGATACCAATCGCGCAAATTTTACGGCAATTTTCATTATCCGGATCGAGCCATACACCGGTAGCGCCGGCCAATCTGCCCGATGGAACTCCATAAGTTTCCAACAGTCGGATGATCGATTCTTCGATTAAAAACACATATTGCTTCAACCCGATATGGAAGTTTTCAAGATCGAATATCGGATAGCCAACCAATTGCCCGGGGCCATGATAAGTAATGTCTCCACCCCTGTTGGTATGAACAAAGGTAGCTTCAATATTTCTTAATTGCAAAGAATTAATCAATAAATTTGTATCATCGCCGCTTTTTCCAAGGGTATAAACATGAGGATGTTCACAGAAAACAAGGATATTATCGGTAGGCTCATCTTTTGCTTTTTTGTCAAGCGTTTGCCCTAAGAGGTCTTCCTGTTTTTTCCATCCATCGTTGTAATCGGTTAAATTCCAGTCGGTAAGAATGATGTCTTTATTCATTTTCTCCTTTTCTTTATTTTCTGCTCCGCCCTAACCTGTTTCCCATCTAAATTTACCGTTGGGATTTTGCCCATTAACGATACAATTTTATTTCTCCTCATGGTTATATACTGCGAAGGATTTACCGGTGAATATTTTCTTGGATTGGGCAGGCAAACCGCAATGGAGGCGGCCTGCGATTTGGTAAGATTCCGGGCGCTTTTATCGAAATAAGCCTGCGACGCGGCCTCAACGCCATAAATACCATCGCCCATTTCGATCACGTTGAGGTAAACTTCCATGATCCGTTCTTTGGACCAAAAAACCTCGATCAGTACTGTAAAATAGGCTTCAAGGCCCTTGCGCAGGTACGAACGCTGAGGCCACAAAAAAACATTTTTGGCCGTTTGCTGCGATATGGTACTTCCACCCCTGATCCGTTTCCCTTTCTGGTTATGGACAAACGCTTTGTTCATATCTCTGAACGAAAACCCATGGTGTGTCATAAAATGGTTGTCTTCCGATGCTACCACGGCTTGCACCATATTTGGAGAAATGTCATCTATCGACACCCAATCCTTTTTCATTTTGGGTTTTTCACCATCGGCCATCTGCTCAAAAGTCCTGATGACCATAAGGGGTGTTACGTAAACCGGAATGAAACGGGCAAGTATAACCCATACAACGGTAAAAATAAAAAATACCAGTAATGCTCTTAAAATAAATCTTCTTAATTTCTTAAAAAAACCTTCTCTCCACATGTTGTCAAATAAATTCCTTTTTTGCCGACACAAAATTACGGAAAAACTTTCAGATAAAATTCCCGATGTGTTCAATAGCTATTTTTAGTGATGGATATTTAAATTTAAAATTTAATTCGGTCAATCGCTGTGGAACTACGTTCGAACTGTCTAAAATCAGGGATGGTTCAATTCCCAACACTCTGCTTGACAAGCGGATTACAAATTCGGGCGCGGAAAGTCCAAAAGGAATTTTCAGCGTTTGACGAATGGTTTTCATCAACACCTTATTTGTAACCGGAAAAGGCGAAGTACAATTCACTACGCCTTCCACTTGATTATTTCCCATTAAAAACAAAACGATATTTAAGTAATCATCAATATGTATCCAGCTGAATACCTGACGACCGTTTCCTTGCTTCCCGCCCAACCCGAAACGGCTCAGCCTGAAAAACAAAGGAACTACTCCTCCATTTTCGCCAAGAACGACCGACGTTCGTAAAGCTATTTTCCGCACCCCGGAAATCTGGTTTTCAAAAAACTCCGACTCCCATTTTTGAACCACTTCACCAAGAAAATTACCAGAAAATTGATGAGAATTTTCGGTATGAGGAATGGCATCAGAAGGTTCGTAAATTCCGGCAGCGCTCGCGTTGATCCATAATTGGGGCGGATTTTGTAATTTTTCAACAACCTGATTCAACAACTTCACACTTTCCGTTCTTGATACCAATATTTCCTTTTTGTTTTTCTCGGTAAAACGGCAATTGATCGATCTTCCAGCCAGATTAATCAGCACATCCGCGCCTTCGAGAGCATGCCGCAAATCGGATTCCGACCATGAATAATCTCCATGGCTACGTGAAATTACCGAAACCCGATCTCCTTTAGCCCTGAACCCGGCTACGAGGCGCGAACCTATAAAACCGCTTCCACCTGCAATGACAATGTGCATATTTGTTTATATTGAGGGTTAAACCAACCGGAACCTTACCCGCCAGCGGCCATTTTCATAATCGTTACTGGTAATTTCGAAACGTCCGATTTCCGAAGTATTGCTCACATGTTGCCCGATGCAAGCGCATGCGTCGTAGTCGCCCACCCTGACGATACGGAGCGTTTCCGTCGCATCGTCAGGCAGTTTCGACAGATCGACCAAGGCGGAGGCTTCAAGCCTGTTCATAAATTCAACGGTTACAGGGAGATGACTATCGATAACCGCATTTACTTGTTCCGTTATTTTCGCGATTTCATCCTCGGTAGGTGCCTGCTTCAATTCATAATCACATTTTGACTTTTTGCGTTCGATGTGCGCGTTTTTCGAGCGGCCACACCCGAACATCCTCACCATGGTTTGGTTAAGAATGTGTTCGGTGGTATGCATCGGTTCGCAGTAATCCTTTTTCGGCTGGTTCACTATTTTTTCCATTCTCAGGTTATTTTTTTATCGCTTCAGCAATCGGTTTACCTATACACCCGTTGGGCATTTGAATGTGCAGCAAAGCGGCTACAGTAGCCGAAATGTCGGTTACATACGTCTCGCGGTTGAGCGTACCGTGCGGGATTTTCCAGCCCATAAAAATCAGTGGGATATGCGTGTCGTAGGGATTCCATAAGCTATGCGTGGTACCTTTAGTGCAATTACCCGGCAACCATGCGGGTTCCGGAATATAAACCAAACTTCCGCTACGCGAATGGTTGTATCCGTTGATCATCTGGGTTTTTATCGGCTCGGGAATTGATGTTGTGGCAATCTTATCCTGATCGGCCACAAATTGTATCCCCTTTTGTTGTTCTAAAAAGTCGATAGTCGAAGCTTTTATTTTTTCGAAATCGAGATTATTCTTTTTGATGATTTTTTTGTTGAAGGTTATTTGAAAATTATCGTCACTCCAAACTAAACTATCCACCCCAGTTTGTTTCTTAAGGAGCAGGTTCAACGGAGCGACAATATCGTTGGTAAGTAAGCCTGTAGGCATCTTATTGGCTTCCATAAATCCTTCGGAATGAGCTCCACCATGGTCGGCGGTAAGGAATACGAGGTAATTACCTTTCCCGATTTTTTTATCAAGGAAACTGAAGAAAGTAGCCAGATCACGATCCAACCGAAGATATACATCTTCTACCTCGATGGAATTAGGACCCGTTAGATGTCCGGCATAATCTGTTGATGCACAATTAATCGTGAGGAAATCAGTTGTATTTTCCTGTCCGAGTTGATATCCGTTAACAGCGGCCTGAGCAAACTGGAGGGTGATGGAATTGCCAAATGGCATCTGGCGCAAAGAACCGTGGTTAGCGGCATACGCTTTTTTAACATCGTAAGGAAATACAGGCTGGGTTGAACCACTGAGCACTCCCTCCCATTTAACGTTATCGGTGGTGCTTTCGGCGTACTGATCAATTGGCAACAACGTATTCCAACCGTTTTCGAGCAGTTTATCCACTGGTTTCGTATCGTTGAAAGCCGTTACCCAATCGGGTAATTTTGCCATATAATAAGTACTGGTAACAAACTTTCCGGAAGCATCATCCATCCAAAAAGCGGCCGTCGGATGGTGTCCGGCTGGCAAGATGGAAGCCCTGTCCTTGAGCGAAACACCTACCACTTTCGAAGTAAAATTTGTAGCCAGCCTCAACTCATCGGTTATGGTGGTTGCCAGCAAGTTACGTGGCGACATTTTCCCGGCTGTACCACTGGCGCCAACCGTTTCTTCGTTCGCATCGTAGGTACAATAAACCGATTTACCGGTTTCAGGGTCTATCCAGTCGTTTCCGGCAATACCATGAATAGCGGGAACAGAACCTGTGAAAATGGACGAATGGCCGATAGCGGTTATCGACGGAATATAGTTGAGCATGGTATTTTCGCATGAAAATCCTTCGTTGAGCAAGCGTTTAAAACCTCCCGTTTCGTACTTGTCGTAATACCTGTAAAGATAGTCCCAGCGCATCTGATCCACCACAATGCCTACTACTAATTTCGGGCGACTAAGTTTGCCGTTATCCGCCGCACTTACACCACAACTGAATATCAACGCCAGAGACAAAATGTACAATTTGTTTATTTTCATTGTATTATATAATTATTTATTGTGAAACGTAATATTGAAAAATACAAATGCTAAATTACTTGAAAAATATTTACCCGACAACAAAAATACTTTTAAATAATATTACAAAATAAAATCGTGTTACAGGGCTCAAATTACATACAGTTTGGATCGGACTTTCGGTTTTCGAGCAATATTTTTATCTTTGTAAACAAATTCAAATCAAACCAAATTTATATGTCTGACGATAAGAAAGTAATTTTCTCGATGGTGGGGGTCAGCAAGACCTTTCCTCCTCAAAAAAAAGTATTGAACAACATTTATTTATCATTTTTCTACGGAGCTAAAATCGGGATTATTGGATTGAACGGTTCGGGAAAATCCACTTTACTGAAAATTATTGCCGGAGTTGAAAAATCGTATGACGGCGAAGTAGTTTTCTCACCCGGATATTCGGTTGGTTATCTGGAGCAGGATCCGGCGCTTGATCCTGAAAAAACAGTGAAAGAAGTGGTGCAGGAAGGTGTACAGGAAGTGATGGACCTGCTCCGCGAATTTGATGAAATCAACGATAAATTTGCCGATCCGGATGCCGATTTCGACAAACTGATAGCCCGGCAAGGTGAGCTTCAGGAGTTGCTCGACCATGTGGATGCCTGGAATATTGATAATAAACTGGAACGAGCCATGGATGCCCTTCGTTGCCCGCCCGAAGAAGCACTGGTAAAGAACTTATCAGGAGGCGAGCGTCGCCGGATAGCCTTGTGCCGCCTTTTGTTACGCCAACCTGATATCTTGTTGCTCGACGAACCTACCAACCATCTGGATGCCGAATCGGTAGAATGGCTCGAACATCATCTTCAACAATATGACGGAACGGTGATAGCCATTACACACGACCGGTATTTTCTCGATAATGTTGCCGGTTGGATCCTCGAACTCGACCGTGGTGAAGGAATTCCATGGAAAGGAAATTACTCATCGTGGCTCGAACAAAAAACCGCCCGCATGGCCATGGAAGAAAAGCAGGCCAGCAAGCGGAGAAAAACACTGGAACGCGAGCTTGAATGGGTTCGAATGGCTCCCAAAGCCCGGCATGCCAAAGGGAAGGCTCGTTTGGAAGCCTACGACCGCCTGCTGAACGAAGATGAAAAAGAAAAAGAAGATAAACTGGAGATTTTTATCCCCAACGGCCCCCGACTTGGAAACAAAGTGGTGGAAGCCATTGGAGTCTCTAAAGCTTTTGGTGATAAACTGCTCTTCGAAAACCTTAATTTCAGGCTGCCGCCCAACGGTATCGTGGGGATTATCGGACCAAACGGAGCCGGGAAAACAACCCTCTTCCGCATGATGATGGGACTTGAAAAAGCGGATAATGGAAGCTTTGATGTTGGCGAAACCGTGAAAATCGGGTACGTAGATCAAAGCCATGCCGATATTGATCCTCAAAAAACCGTTTATCAGGTGATATCGGGAGGAACGGAATTTATCCGTGTGGGAGGAAAAGAGATCAACGCGCGGGCGTATCTTTCCCGGTTCAATTTTGCGGGAGGCGACCAGGAAAAACTGTGCGGAGTACTATCGGGTGGTGAACGAAACCGACTTCATTTGGCGCTCACGCTCAAATCGGAAGCCAATGTGCTGTTGCTCGATGAGCCAACCAACGATATTGATGTCAATACACTGCGAGCACTGGAAGAAGGTCTTGAAGCTTTCGCAGGTTGCGCTGTGGTCATTTCGCATGACCGCTGGTTCCTCGATCGCATTTGTACTCACATCATCGCGTTCGAGGGTGATTCGCAGGTGTTTGTATTCGAAGGTTCGTACTCGGAATACGAAGAAAACAAAAAAGCCCGTTTGGGCGACGAAGGCCCCAAGCGCATACGTTATAAAAAATTAATGGCTTAATGATGTGGTTTTTAAACAAAAAGAGGAACTGGTTCTCAATTCCTCTTTTTTGTAGTTTTATTTGCCTCCAAAGAGTCCCGAAAGCTTACCAAGCAAACCTCCGCCCTCTTCGGACGAACCACCACCCGTTAAGCTCGAAATGATACTTCCGAAATCGAAACTGCTATCATCCGGGTCGTTGGTTTTTTTTACGAACTTCTCCATTACAGTCGGTATAATCTGAGAAACAATATTGCCGGCTGCCTGGCTGTCGATACCAAATTTCTTCATCAAATCGCCGGTAGCTCCATTGCTGATCGTTTCAACGACCGAAGCGGAATTTTCGCCTTTGAAAAGATCGGTTACTGACTGAAGGCCGCCATTGGCCAACTGGTTTTTCAAACCATCGAAGATAGAAGAGGCTGTTGATTTCACTGCTTCATCATTCTTTTCGTTCGGTATGTCCGGATTATTGATAATGGCATCACCGGCATACTCTTTTACTAAGTTAACAAGATTTTCTAACATAAGATTAAGTAAATAGGGAAATTAGGGTTAATTATTTTTTTTCTCCTTATCCTGATTTTTGGGATTCGCGGGCTTGGGCTTCACATAATTGGGCATAATGTTAAGCAATGAAATGGGTGTGGGAATAAGAGTTGGAATTTGTTGTAAAATTTTTACGTACTTCGAAATCTCAACAGTACCAACCCCCGATTGAATCAAGCCAAGTTCCTTGGCTGCCTTATACGATAAATCAATAACCCTATTGCGATGAAAAGGGCCTCTATCGGTTACTTTTACAATAACTTCTTTATTATTCGAAACATTTTTTACTTTGATAAGAGTCCCGAGGGGAAGGGTGCGATGAGCGCATGTAAGACTGTCGTTGTGGTATTTGCTTCCATCGGCAGTTCTGTGCCCATGCAGTTTTTTGCTGTAAAAAGATGCCTTTCCGGTTTCCTGACCTGAAAGGGTAATTTGTGTAAATATCAGTACAATAACAATAAAAAAACTGGATATTTTCATATCGGTTATTTTGGGGTTAGGCTTGCCGGTGCGACGATAATAAATGGAAACAATATCCGGCAAAAAATTCACAATTATTTAGTATAAGATATTACAATTACACTCTTGTTTCTGCCAAAAATCAGGCTAAAAAACAATACCGCAATTGTCGGCTAAATACATTTTTCCAATGGCATAACTAATATTGGATTTTGCAAATATATCAAAAAAAATTGAGCTAAAAAATTGTACAAACTCTTAATCGGCAGAAATATAAATATTTAACGTTTGTTTAAAATAATCAGTGCAGCCAAAACGCCGGGAACCCATCCCGCCAATGTGAGTAAAAACACGATGATTACGCTTCCACAACCCTTACCTATCACAGCCAAAGGTGGAAAAAATATAGCCAGAATTACCCTGAGAATACTCATGCTGTTTTAATTTATAAATGTTAAATTTTTCGGGCTTTTACCATTGCCCAGTTATTTTTGAGATGCGATAGCTCGAAATCAATACCATATTTTTTTGCTTTTTCGCTGATAAGGGGAATATCCTCGCTATAAAATCCACTGAAAAGGATAATGCCACCCGCATTGAGGGACTCCGAATAATACTCCATATCTCGCAATAAGATGTTACGGTTAATGTTTGCCAAGATGATATCATAGTGCCGCCCGGATAAAATCTCAACCCCACCAAGCTGAACATCAATTAATTTGTCCACTTTGTTCAGGGTGATATTTTCCACCGAATTTTCCACGCACCACGGGTCGATATCTACCGCAAAAACCGATTTAGCGCCACGATAAGCAGCTAAAATGGCAAGTACCGATGTTCCGCATCCCATATCCAATACCACTTTATCGTTAAAATCCAAATGAAGCATTTCGCCGATCACAAGACTGGTGGTTTCGTGATGCCCCGTACCAAACGACATTTTAGGGTCAATAACAATATCATATTCAGCCTGAGGCACATCTTTATGGAACGAACTGTGGATAACGCATTTTTTTTCGATAACAATCGGTTCGAAATAGTGTTTCTCCCACTCTTCGTTCCAGTTTTTTTGTTCGATGGAAGTAACGGCGAAAGAGATATTATCGGCAAAAGAAAATTCATCCAGCACCTTTTTCAGGTTCTTTTCATTAAACTGATCATCAGCAATATAAGCAAGTAAGGATGCCTCCTCGTTCACAAAACTTTCGAACCCTATCTCTCCCAAATCGGCCGCGAGCAAATCCCAGATATACTCCGAACCGCTTTCATCGGTAAATTTTACTTCTATATATCCCATTGTGTGTAGAAAAACATTAGTTGTTTCAAATAAAATTTCAAATGCAAAGATACGTAAATTATATCATTAAAATATTCTTCATTATAGCTGTTTATTTCGGCGTAAATCAACACTATTGGCACAATTCTTGATACTAATCACATAAAAACAACAGGTATCTGTCATAACTTTATATATGGTTATCCGGTTGTTTCACAAACAAGAAACAAAAAGCCATTCAACCCATTTGACAACTTATTAAGATTATATTCAGATGAAAAAACTTATTCTATTATCAGTTACTTTGTTGGCTTCGGCATATGCCTCAGCGCAGAACCCAACGGATGATATTTACTATTCGTCCAAAGACAAAGGAGCACAACAACAAGCGCCGCCTGTATCCAATTTCAAAAACGGAGCCAAAGAAATTATATATGTAGATAAGGATATTGACATTGACAAAATGGCGGCTAAACCGCTTCAAACCGGACCAGCAGATTCAAAAAAAGATTCTGTCAGGCAACCTGCTGCTATATATCAAAGCAACGTACCCGCCGATTCTGTTTATTCAAATGATGAGGGTTATTATTTGAACGGATTCAATGGTTCAAAATCAGATTTCGACTATGCTGAATTAATGAGGATGAATTATAACCGCAAGTATTGCATCCCATATTACGATCCCCGTTTTAACGACATATACATGCTCAACAGTACAGACTGGAACGTATATATTGATAATTCAGGCAACTACGCGTGGGTAACTCCCACATGGAGCAATCCCATGTGGTTCGACTATTTTTACCGCCCGTTCAGTTATCCGGGCTACTTAGGCTTCGGCATGGGGTACGATTACCCATCATGGGGATATTACTCCTATTACAACTCTCTGAACTGGCCTTATTACAATTACGGTTATGGTGGATATTATTCGTACTACGACTACGATTATGGCTATTGGGGTGGATACGATAGATGGAACCGTGCAAACAACCGCAATCATTACGACCGGTTAAGCAATGGCGTAAGCTCCAGATACAGAAGCTATGGTATCGACAATGTGGCAAGTTCAGGAGTAAACTCAAGCAGAGGCGTTTCATCCCGGTTTACTGTCGTTGACAGAACAACAGTTAGCCGTTCTGCCGGATCATTATCTTCAAGCCGTTCCGTCAGGGGAGCTTCGGCTGATATTTCGGCCGGACGAACTTACAATACCGGTGGATCGGTAAGGAATGCTTCGCCTGGCTTAACTGCCGGTAGCAGTAGAGGAACCATATCGACACAGCCACGATCTTCTTCAACGGTAACAACTACAACTCCTGCATCTTCCGGCCGCAGTGTAACAACGTCCAGAGGAACAGGCATAAGCACCCGAAGCAGCTATACTCCATCTTCTTCCACATCAAGAAGCAGTTCAAACACAGGAAATGTTGAACGTTCGACTAACTCGAACAACAGTAGCGGCAGAAGCAGTTCATACTCGCCAAGTAACAGCAGCAGCGGATCATCCAGTTCATCTCGTTCATCAGGAGGAAGTTCTTCATCAGGTGGCGGAAGCAGTTCAAGGTCATCGGGTGGCGGTGGAGGCCGAAGATAAATATCAATTTGTTGGGATAAAGTTGACATTATAAATAAAAAAACGTTGAATGAGTCAATGTTCTGCGGCATGCGTAGGTAACACATTCGACTATCAAAAAACAAATAAATTTTGTATCGTATGAAAAAGTACATTTATTTAATAATAAGTATATTTGGGAGCCTTTCGCTTCAAGCTCAAACAGTGTTTGATGCCAATAAACTAAGCTCGACAGACATTATCGGAACCGCCAGATACATGGGAATGGCCGGTGCTTTCGGCGCCCTTGGTGGTGATGCTACCGCCATTAGCGACAATCCGGCAGGCTTGGGAATATACAGGCGTTCGGAAATTTCCAGTACATTGTCGTTGCAGCAACTCAATTCGTCGGCTTCGTGGTACGGACAAAAAAAGGACAATACAAAATACAATGCATCGTTCAATAACTTTACTTATATTTTAAGTAATAATTATGGTGATAAAATTGACGGTTTGTTGGGTTCGAACTGGTCGTTTACCTACAACAAAGTAAAAGATTTCGACAGGGATGTTTATATCAACGGAAACAGCGCCGGATCTTCTTTGACAGATTACATGCTCTTTTTCACCAAAGGCAATTCTGAACAAAACCCATATTATTTATCATCGCATAATAATGACGATTATAACCCTTATGACAACACCAGTGTTTCATGGTTATCTATTTTAGGTTGGAACACCTATTTAACCGATACTGTTGGCGGAAATTACGTGTCGCTTTTGAAGGATGGCGAACGTGAACAACCCAGTTACAGGTTAAAAGAACGGGGACAAATCAACAAATACACCCTGGCATGGTCCGGCAACGTGAACAACCGTTTTTTCATGGGAGTATCCATGGATTTGTATTCCATTAATCACACATCGACAAGTTATTTTGAGGAAGCTTTTGCTCTTAATGATGGCGACATGAGCCTTAAAAGCGTATATTCGACATCGGGAAGCGGTTTGGGACTTACGTTGGGAGCCATAGTAAAAGCAACGGACGCCCTGCGTTTCGGATTATCCATCCACTCACCTACTTTTTATAGCCTGACCGATCGCTCTTATTCCGATTTATATACCAATGTTGATAAAACCTATTATGCTGAAACCCCTTCCTCCGGCTACGACTACGAATACCAGTTGCAAAGCCCCTTCCAGCTCAATGTAAGCGGCGCATACGTTTTTGGGAAAAAGGGATTGATCAGTGCCGAATATGTTTACAACAACAATACAGGCTTGCGCCTGATGAATACCGATGGGAACACATCTGCTTATAGTTTAGAGAACGATGATGCAAAAAAAATGCTGAAAGACGTAAACACCTTAAAATTAGGTGGAGAACTCAGGCTGAACAATATCGTTTCGTTGCGGGCCGGATATGCTTACAAAACAGCATCAAACAAAGATAATGCCGTTAAATATTTGAATTTTAACACTATCAGAACTGATACCGAATACTTTCTGAACAATCAATCAACCAATTATTTTACTTTCGGCGTAGGTTTCAGGTGGATAAACTGGTACCTTGATTTTGCCATGGCCGAAAAATACGAAAAGGAAGAATTCCATCCCTACCCTTCGAACTTTACTGATAATGAAAGTTTGAAACCATCCTCAGCTACCGTAAACAGCTTAACCAATAATATGGTAATAACTTTGGGATTAAGATTCTGATAATACGGGATTTAATGAATTTATTTCAAATTTAAAAATGAAAAGGTCGAAATAACATTCGACCTTTTCCATGTTTATGGCTCTTGCTCAATGAATAAAAAATGAGTACCTTTGCCGCCGTTTTCAGATTTATTTTCCACAACAGTAGCATCTTTATTTTTTATGAGTTTACAAACGGAGATTGAACGTAGAAGAACTTTTGCCATCATTAGTCACCCCGATGCCGGAAAAACCACTTTGACCGAAAAGTTATTGCTTTTTGGTGGAGCTATCCACGTTGCCGGCGCCGTGAAATCGAACAAAATCAAGAAAACCGCCACCTCCGACTGGATGGAGATTGAGAAACAACGTGGAATATCTGTTGCTACATCGGTAATGGGATTTGAATACCGCGATTATAAAATCAACATTCTTGACACGCCCGGACACCAGGATTTTGCCGAAGATACCTACCGTACTTTGACGGCTGTGGACAGCGTTATCATTGTGGTAGATGCCGCGAAAGGTGTGGAAGCGCAAACCCGTAAGCTGATGAACGTTTGTCGTATGCGCAACACACCGGTGATTGTTTTTATCAACAAAATGGATCGCGAAGGTCGCGACCCGTTCGATTTATTGGATGAACTTGAAGCGGAACTGGGTATTCAGGTGCGGCCGTTGAGTTGGCCCATCAACATGGGGCAAGCATTCAAAGGAGTTTACAATATTTATCGTCAAAACCTCGAACTTTTCACTCCCAACAAACAAACTATCAGCGAGTCGGTTGAGCTTGGCGACATCCACAGCGAAGAATTAGAAAAAATTGTAGGCGATAAAGATGCTGCCAAACTTCGTGAAGACATGGAACTTATTACGGGCGTTTATCCTGAATTCGACTCGTCGGTTTATCTGGAGGGTCATTTAGCGCCTGTTTTCTTCGGTAGCGCCTTGAATAATTTTGGAGTAAAGGAACTTCTCGATTGTTTTGTTGAAATTGCGCCGTCGCCAAGACCCGTTACAACGCAAGAACGGGTGGTTGACCCTTACGAAACGGCTTTTTCGGGATTCATCTTTAAAATTCATGCGAACATGGATCCCAACCACCGAAGCTGTATCGCATTCGTAAAAATCTGTTCGGGAAAATTCGAGCGCAATATCAATTATAAACATGTGCGCCACGGCAAGTTGATGAGATTCTCCTCACCCACCGCATTTATGGCTCAAAAGAAGGAAACTGTTGACGAAGCTTACGCTGGAGATATTGTAGGATTACCCGATACCGGAACCTTCAAAATTGGCGACACGCTTACCTCGGGCGAAGACCTGCATTTCAGGGGAATTCCGAGTTTTTCGCCCGAGATGTTCAAATACATCGAAAATGCCGATCCAATGAAAACCAAACAGTTGGAAAAAGGGATTGCCCAATTGATGGACGAAGGAGTTGCGCAACTTTTTGTAAACCAGTATAATGGCCGTAAAATCATTGGTACGGTAGGTCAACTCCAGTTTGAAGTGATTCAGTACCGGCTACTGCACGAATATGGCGCTCAATGTCGCTGGGAACCTATCAACCTGTATAAAGCGTGCTGGATTGAAAGCGACGATTTGGAGGAACTTGAAAATTTCAAAAAACGTAAAGCGCAATACATGGCGGTAGATAGCGATGGACGGGATGTTTTCCTTGCCGACTCTGGATATGTGCTCCAAATGGCTCAAAATGATTTCAAAAATATAAAATTCCATTTCACATCTGAATTTTAATAGCCGGATGTCATGATAGCCCAAAAAGAGTTTTCGCTTCGGCCAATGCCGCGTGGGTTCCACCTCATAACGCGCGAAATTCAGGAGCAGCTGCATCCTTTACCACAGGAAGGATTATTGCATCTTTTTCTAAAACACACTTCTGCTGCCCTGACTATCAACGAAAATGCCGATCCATATGTACAAACCGATATGGAAAAGATTTTCAACCGCTTAGTAAAAGAAAGGGAACCATATTACGATCATCTGCTGGAAGGAGTAGATGATATGCCGGCTCATGCCAAATCCACAATAGTCGGATGCAGTCTGACGATTCCGATCTCCAATGGGCATCTCAACCTTGGAACCTGGCAGAGAATTTACCTTTGTGAATTCAGGAACCATGGGGCTGCCCGGCGCATAGTGGCAACAATCATAGGATAAACATACTCCAACCTTTATAACGCGTATTTGACAGGATATTATTAGCTCACGAGAAAAACACTTATTTGTCAATTAGTTACATATAAATTAAAAACGAACATTGCCCCCCTCCTGTATTTGGGAAATGTACTTTTTCCTTTCGACAACAAAAACTATTGTTAAATATTTTAAAGAAGGATACAACTAAATAAAAATAGTTGTAATTTTGCACAGTTGTTCAAATAACTATTAATTATACAACAATTATGACTAAATTACAAAACGGCGAAATATTCGATATTTTAGTCGGTAAAGTATCAGCAGCTATCAACCGTACATTTCTTCGCACGTTCTCGGCTGAAGAAATTTACATCACGACTGAACAATGGTCGGTGCTTGCCTGTTTATGGAACAAAGATAAGGTAACACAACAAACTCTCTGCTCACTTACATCAAAGGATAAACCAAGCATGACACGGCTGATTGACAAGCTCGAAAAGAGTAAGCTCGTTATCCGGGTTCCCGATCAATCGGACAGAAGAAGCAACATGATCCACCTGACTGACAGGGGCGCTCAGCTGGAACAAAGGGCAACGGCAATTGTCAACCGGATTGCGGCAAGGACGCTAAACGACATTACGGACGATGAACTGGATATGTGTAGGGAAGTACTCAGAAAAATCATGAATAATTTAAAATAAAACATTTATACATTTAGTTAGCATAACAACTATTGTTTATTCAATTAAAAAAATGAAACGTGCACCTAACCCGTGTCATGTTCTATACGACTTCAAAAACAATTATTATCTTATGAAAAAAAATGCATTATTAGTTACCGCATTAATTGTTGCCATCCAGTTGTATTCACAAAAAACTTATCAATTGGATGAATGCAGGCAAATGGCATTGGAGCATAACAAAACCCTTCAGATTTCGAAGGAAACCATCAAAGCTGCCGATGAACTAAAAAAAGCCGCGTTTACACAATTTTTACCGAATTTTTCAGCAAACGCCGCTTATACATGGAACGAGAAAAATATTTCGTTGCTTGGCGAAGACATGTATGCGCCGGTTTACAGTTACAACAGCAATGGTTCAGTGAATTATCAGAATTCATGGAACAATTCGTGGGCTAAAGTTGGGGACAATTACGTGCCGCTCGATGCTAACGGGAGTCCGTTTGACCCAAAATCGAATCCTGATAAAATTGAGTGGAAAAACAAAGCTTATATACCCAAGGACGCGTTTGAACTCGATACCAAAAATATTTTTGTTGGAACCATCGGGTTTACACAACCTATTTTCATGGGCGGCAAAATACGTGAACTGTATAACATATCAAAAGCTGCCGAAAATCTGGCTAAAGCAAGTGATGAAAAATCGAAAACCGATTTATTGCTCGATGTGGATGAAGCCTACTGGAGAGTGGTTTCGTTGCAAAACAAAGTATCGCTTGCTATTGAATACCGTAACCTGATTGCCAAAATGGACACCGATGTGGCTGATATGGTGGACGAAGGACTCACTACTAAAGCTGAGCTGCTTAAAGTAAAAGTAAAGCTAAACGAAGCTGATGTAATGCTTACCAAAGCCGAAAACGGGCTGAGCCTCTCGAAAATGGCGCTGAACCAGCTTTGCGGTCTTCCGCTTGACACCGAATATAAGCTGGCCGATACTAATCTGGAGAATGGCGAGGATACTAAAATTTTACCGATAGAGCAGGCCTTGAACAACCGACCTGAAATTAAGGAGTTGAACGAATCGAAGAACATTGCTTTGTCCAACCAGAAAATTGCATTTTCCAGGTTTTTACCCAATGTAGGTCTTTCTGCAAACTATTTGCTGAGTAACCCGAACGCTTACAACGGTTACAAAAACGAATTTGGAGGCATGTTTACAGTTGGCGTTGTGGCCAATGTCCCTTTGTTTCATTTCGGCGATAGGATTCATACGCTGAACGCGGCCAAAGCCCAAGTCAAAATAGCCGATCTGAAAATTGAAGAGACCAAAGAAAAAATGCAGTTGCAGATCAAACAAGATTCGTACAAACTCATCGAAAGCATCAAAAAGAAAGATACTGCGCGGAAGAATATCGAACATGCCGAAGAGAATCTGAAGTATGCTTCAGAAGGGTTCAAGGAAGGAGTAATTACATCCACCGACTTGCTTGGAGCGCAAACAGCCTGGCTTTCGGCTAAATCGGAAAACATCGACGCTTTAATAGATTACCGTCTGTGCAACTTATATTTAGCAAAATCACAAGGAATTACAAATACAACCAAATAAAAACTTTAAATAAACAAAAAAAGAAATTTAAAATATTACTACAATGAAAAAGAAAAATCAGGACATAAGAACGGGATTGTTCGCCTTAATAATAGTAATTGTAATAATTTTCATCATCGGGCTGATTATCAACAAACCTGAGCCGGTTATCATTCAGGGCGAAGCCGATGCATCTGAAATTCGTATTTCGGGAAAAGTACCGGGGCGTATCAAGCAGTTTCACACCGAAGAAGGAGCTCAAGTTCATGCCGGAGACACACTCGTGTTTATCGACAGCCCGGAACTTACAGCCAAACTCGAACAGGCCAGCGCTGCCGAGGATGCAGCCCAGGCTCAAAACAGGAAAGCGATAAAAGGAGCACGTGTGGAACAAATCCAAGGTGCTTACGATATGTACCAGAAAGCGCTTGCGGGAGTGGAGATTGCAAAAAAATCGTACGACAGAGTACAGCATTTATTCGATAAAGGGGTAATGCCCGCCCAAAAACGGGATGAAGCCGAAGCTCAGTACAAAGCTGCCGTAGCCACGGCCAATGCTGCGAAATCACAGTACGATATGGCTAAAAATGGAGCTGAACGCGAAGATAAAGAAGCTGCGCTTGCCCTCGTTGACAGGGCAAAGGGAGCCGTAAACGAAGTAAAATCGTACATGAGCGACATTGCCCTCACCTCTCCTATCAATGGCGAAGTAACTGAAATTTACCCCAAACGGGGCGAACTGGTAGGTACAGGTGCACCTATCATGAGCATTGTAGATCTGAACGATATATGGTTCTCGTTCAACGTTCGCGAAGATTTGCTGGGCAACCTTAAGATGGATAAAACTCTTAATGTCAAAATTCCGGCTCTTAATAATCAGATTTTTGAAGTAAAAGTAACCTACATAAAAGCCCTTGCTTCATACGCTACGTGGAAAGCCACTAAAACTTCCGGGCAGTTTGATGTAAAAACATTTGAAGTACGTGCCCGCCCCACTAAAAAAATTGCTGGTCTTCGTCCGGGAATGACCGCTATTTTTGAAGAAACTTTGAATTAATTTAAGCTATTCTTTTTTGACAACCGGTTATCGAAACCTGAAATTTAAAAACAGAATGTCGAATAAAACAATAAATGCGATATCCAATACTGTAGGCAGAGAATTGAGACGAATGGTAAGCCGACCGATTTATTTTATCGGAACAGTATTGGTTATGGGTATCACATATCTTTTTTTCATGACCTTCTTTAGTGAAGGACAACCCAACAAAATGCCGATAGCCGTGGTAGATCTCGACCAATCGTCCACATCGAGACATTTGATACACAATTTAGATGCCACGCAACAGGTAAAAATAGTGATGCATCTAAGCAGTCATAAGGAAGCCCGTGAAGAAATGCAAAAGGGGAATATTTATGCTTTTCTGGAAATAAAAAAAGACTTTTCGAAAGAGGTATTTGCCAACAGAAGACCCGCCATCACGTTTTATGTGAATGATGGATACCTGATTGCCGGTTCGCTCATTTTGAAAGACCTGACCTATATGAGCATGGCCACTTCCATCTCCGTTCAGCAAAAAGTATTGAGAGCAAAGGGGGTAGAAGAAAATAGGATCATGGGAATATTGCAACCGATTGTGGCAGATACACATCTGATTGGTAACCCATGGGCCAATTATGGTACTTATTTGCTAAATGTAATTATTCCCGCTATATTTTCGCTGGCCATCCTTATCATGACGGTTTTCCCAATCGGAGTAGAATTTAAAGAGCGAACATCCAGAGCTTGGCTTATTAACGCCGATTCATCCATGTTTGCGGCACTCACCGGAAAGTTGCTACCTTATACACTCATTTTTACAACCATCGGCTTAATTGGGAACATGTTATTGTATAAATTCATGCATTATCCGCTCAGTTCAAGTATCTGGTGGATGTTTCTGGCCACATTCATGCTGGTAATAGCCTCACAATGCGTAGGAGTTTTGTTCATTGGGGCTATGCCCGTGCTCAGAGACGGCATAACACTCTCATCGTTGTTCGGAACCCTTGGAGTTACATTTGCCGGTGCCACTTTCCCCATCGAACAAATGCCATACGGAGTAAGAATCCTGAGTTATTTGTTCCCGATACGTCACTATTTTAATATTTATGTCAATCAGGCACTAACAGGAGCCGGAATCAATCATTCGGTTTTGTCGTTTGTCAGTTTGGCTGCATTCTGGATATTACCTTTTTTTGTATATTACAGGATAAAAATATTTGCTATCAACCAGAATATCCCAACGAAATAGTAAAATGGCAAAAAAACAAAATAAAAAATCGACTCAATATTTAAAATCGGTCATACGTGATATTGTACACGTTATTTTCACCGAATTTAGAACTTTAATACGTGATCGTGGCGTGGTAATCATGCTTGTGGTGGCACCGCTGGCTTATCCACTTCTGTATTGTAGTTTGTATATGAACGAAACATTGACGGATGTACCGGTAGCGGCGGTGGATCTTTCGCACAGCCCCGAGTCGAGGGAGCTTTTAAGGAACATGGATGCCACCCAAAACCTTAAAATAGAATATGGTTACGGGAGTTTAGCCGAAGCTGAACAGGCTTTTTACGATAAAAAAGTACACGGAGTGGTATATATTCCATCCGATTTCGGGAAAAAACTGGTGGATGGCGAACAGGCAACTGTATCGGTTTATTCCGATATCAGCAGCTTTATGTATTACCGGATCATTAGCCAGGCCAGCACAAACTGCATCCTGGCCGCTGGTGCAAAAGTGAAGGCAGAACGCCTGGCTGCCAACGGGATAACAGGAGAAGCGGCTGTAATAGCCATGGATCCGATACCAACAGTCGGCACCCCCTTGTTCAACGAAGGAGCCGGATTTGCCAGTTTCTTAGTGCCTATCATTCTTATACTTATCATTCACCAAACGTTATTTTTGGGCATTGGAATGCACGCGGGCACTTCGCGGGAAGAGAACCGTTTCCACGAGTTTGTAAGTTTCGCTGTACACCGAAATAGCACGGTAAAAGTAGTACTGGGTAAAAGCCTGACTTATTTTCTGATGTACGGAGCATGGTCGTTTTTTGTACTTGGGGTTATTCCAAGAATTTTCAATTTGCCGCATATTGGGCTTACTTCGGATATTATTAAATTTATGATACCTTTCTTGTTCGCGACAGTATTCTTCTCGATGACCATTTCGGTTTTCCTGCCTAACCGCGAAACCAGTTTAATGCTGTTCATGTTCTTTTCCCTGATTCTTGTTTTCACCAGCGGAGTTCCCTGGCCTCAATCCAACATCAATATTTTCTGGAAAATATTCGCATGGATGATCCCTTCTTCCTCAGGGGTTCAAAGCTACGTGAAAGTAAATACAATGGGGGCTACAATCCGGGAAATCCGCTACGAGTACGTGAGCATGTGGATTCAAACGGGACTTTACTTCCTTACCACATGTTTGGCATACCGTTGGCAGATTAAAAAAAGCATCAAAAATTCAGGAGGAGATACAACTGCTGAGGTAACTATGAATCCGGTTGAACAATAGTTTCAGCCGGATTATTTATGGTTATTGTACAGGTTTTCCATCGCTTGCCATAGTTTATCATCTTCAGGAACGGGCGCGATGATTTCTATTTCCTGTTTGGAAACCGGATGTATGAACTTCACTGAGCGGGCGTGTAAGCTAATACCACCGTTCGGGTTTGAACGGGGAAAACCATACTTCAAATCGCCTTTGATGGGGCAACCGATTTTTGCAAGCTGGCTGCGTATTTGATGGTGGCGGCCTGTTTCAAGTTGTATTTCAAGAAGATAATAAACGTCGGAACGGGCTATTGTTTTATAAGACAGCACCGCTTTTTTCGAATCGGGCACCTGTTTATCATAAGCCACCGCTTTGTTTTGTTTTTCGTTCCTTGTCAGGTAATGTTCCAATCGCGCTTCCGGCTTTTCAGGCTGATTTTTCACAACGGCCCAATACGTTTTGTCCAACTGGTGGTTTTTGAACATTTCATTCAAGCGGGCAAGCGCCTTTCCCGTTTTAGCAAACAGCACTACGCCACTTACCGGCCTGTCGAGCCGATGAGTTACTCCCAAAAAAACATCTCCGGGCTTATCGTATTTTATTTTCAGGTATTGTTTGATAGTTTCGGAAAGAGGCTCATCACCGGTTTTATCTCCCTGTACAATCTCCGAACACGTTTTATTTACCGCGATAATGTGGTTATCTTCGTACAATATGTTCATATTTATTCAAATGGGAAATAAAATCGGATGTTTATCAAAATCAGAAATTACTTCTGATTTTTCCGGCAATTTCTGCCATTTCAGCATGATCGAGTTTTAATTTCGGGTTTTTAAAATTCATATCCGATTCGTGAATAAACGGAATGAGATGAATGTGGGTATGTGGAACTTCAAGTCCTATGACGGCTACTCCTACCCTTGCGCAATCAACACTTTTTTCGATAGCCAGCGCCACTTTTTTGGCAAATACGATAAGTCCGCTCAAAGTATTGTCGTCCAAGTGGAAAATGTAATCATCTTCCACTTTGGGGATCACCAGCGTATGCCCTTTAGTAATAGGGTTTATATCCAAAAATGCAAAGTAATTGTCGTCTTCTGCAATTTTATAACAGGGAATTTCACCCGCGATAATTTTAGTAAAAATGGTAGCCATAGCCGACTTTATATTTTTAAAACCGCATATATTTATAAGGAAATATCCACCACTTCAAACTCCATCACTCCGTTGGGTACTGTAACGGAGGCCTTTTCCCCGATTTTTTTGCCGAGAAGTCCTTTGGCAATGGGCGTGGTTACCGAAAGTTTACCCTCCTTCAGGTTGGCTTCACTTTCCGATACAATCATGTACGACATGGTTTGACCTGTCTTAACGTTCTTAATTTTTACGCGGGTAAGTATCTGAACTTCATTGGTATTAATCTTGGATTCATCAATCATACGGGCAGACGCAATGGTATCTTTGAGGATAGATATCCTCATTTCAAGCAACCCCTGCGCCTCTTTGGCAGCATCGTATTCGGCATTTTCAGACAAATCGCCCTTATCACGAGCCTCGGCAATTTGTTTCGAAATTGCCGGACGTTGTACACTTTCAAGTTGATTCAGTTCATCCATCAGTTTTTTATAACCTTCGGCGGTCATATAAGTTACTGCCATAATTTATTGAAATTAAGTTGTGTTACGTGTTTTTCCAACAAAAAAGAATTCCGGCAATATATAGCCGGAACTCTCATAAATCTTTGCAAATATAATAACTTTTTTTTATTTGTCAATATTTAAAACGGAATAGTTGATATGTTTTTATACAAAAAACAATGGGTAACTTCACAGCCACCCATTGCACATTTTAACCTAAACCTTAACTATGAAAAATTTATCTGTTTGTTTACTCTACAAAGTTCCGTATTTATTTTGATATACGCAAATCTTTGGCAAAAAAATATGCTGTTATTAGTGTTAAATAATGTTACGTTGCTGAATAACAGTATTTTTTACACTTTAAAAAATTGCGATTTATAGTTTTTTAAAATTCAGTCCGTTACCGATGTGCCTTTGTAGGTTCGGTATTTATGTCGTATCTTTGTATTTAAGTGTACCCGATAGTTATTATTGATATGTTTTTCAACACATAGTCCACGGTAGTTTTAAGTTGATGAAATAAGATAAAGCACTCATGGGATTATTCCGGTTTCCGGAAAAATTCCAGGCTTAGCAAGGAAGTATCGTCAGGTACTTCCTACTATGTGAAACTAAGCTTTTTCCTTCCATTATCGTTATGTGATTTATTGTGTCAAAAATATATCATTAAATGTTATTCAATACTTCATCTATTTAAAACACTCGTTTTTATATCAAACAATAAATAAATTTATGATTTCAAATGAAAATGTAACAAGTTCACCGGACTCTAAATCCGCGCTGAACGACAAGAAACTTTTCATCGAAACGTATGGATGCCAAATGAACGTCGCCGACAGCGAAGTGGTCGCATCTATCATGGAAATGGATGGTTTTGAACTTACGGACGAAATTGGCAAAGCCGATGCCGTATTTATTAATACCTGTTCGGTAAGAGACAATGCCGAACAAAAGGTAATACAGCGAATGAAGTATTACCAGTCGCTTCGTAAAAAAAACAAACATCTGATTGTAGGTGTTATCGGGTGCATGGCCGAAAGGGTAAAAGATGAACTTATTTCGGAGCATGGAGCAAATATAGTGGTAGGGCCGGATGCTTACCTGGACATTCCCAACCTGATCAATTCGGTAGAAAAAGGAGAAAAGGCGATCAACGTGGAACTCTCAAAAACAGAAACTTACCGGGACGTTTTGCCTACCCGAATCGGGAAGTCCATTTCAGGTTTCATCTCCATCATGAGGGGGTGCGACAAGTTTTGCACCTATTGTGTTGTTCCGTTTACCCGTGGACGCGAACGTAGCCGAGATGTGGAAAGTATTCTGAACGAATTGAACGATCTACGGCAAAAAGGGTACAAGGAAGTTACGCTGTTGGGGCAAACGGTCAATTCGTACCGATATATATATAATGATAAAACGGTGGATTTTGCCGATTTGCTGAAAATTGTGGCCGAAGCTGCGCCTGACATGCGCATCCGTTTCACCACATCGCATCCTAAAGACATGGATGATAAAACGCTCGAAACCATTGCCTCCTACCCCAACCTTTGCCGGTTCATTCATTTGCCTGTACAATCGGGGAGCGATAATATGTTAAAAACAATGAACCGGAAATATACTCGTGCTTGGTACCTGGATAGAATTGCCGCCATCAGGCGGATTGTTCCGGATGCTTCTATCGGGACCGATATTTTTTGCGGATTTTCGGGCGAAACAGAGGAAGACCATGCCGACACATTGTCGTTAATGAAAGAAGTTCGTTTTGACATGGCGTTTATGTTTAAATATTCAGAACGTCCGGGAACTTTGGCAGCCAAAAAACTTCCCGACAATGTGAGCGAAGAGACCAAAATAAGGAGGTTGAACGAGATCATCGCGCTTCAAAACGAAATCTCGAACGAAAGCAACCAACAGGACATAGGAAAATGTTTCGAAGTGTTGGTTGAAGGTTTTTCGAAACGATCGAAGGAGCAACTTTTCGGACGGACATCGCAAAACAAGGTAGTTGTTTTCGCAAGAGAAGGGCGACATATTGGTGAAATAATTAAGGTCAGGATAACATCAGCCAGCTCGGCTACCTTGTTGGGTGAGGTAGTTGATTGATTTTTTTAGCAGATATTCCAAAGTGGGCGTATATTAAAGAAATTTTTCCGTAATTACTTGTATCATTTAATTTAAAATAGTACATTTGCACATGAAATCCGGCAACGGGATTTAAACTATATGTTATTGATTTTCATTTTATTAAATATTTAAATAAAATCAAATATAAACAAAAACAAAAATCTATGTGGTTAATTAATTCTTCCATCGGGAGAAAGTTCGTGATGAGTATTTCAGGAGCTTTCCTCGTATTATTTCTGTTGTTCCACAGCTTAATGAATTTTGTAGTCGTTATCAGTCCGGATGGATATAACGAGATTTGCAAATTTCTTGGAGCCAATTGGTATGCATTGGTAGGAACAAGTGTTCTGGCGGCCGGTTTTGTCGTACATATTTTGTATGCCTTGCTGTTGTCGTACCAAAACCTGCAAGCCAGAGGCAAAGAGCGTTATGCTGTAAGTAAAAACCAGAAAAGTGTAGAATGGTCTTCTCAAAACATGCTTGTATTGGGGATCATCGTTTTCGGCTTTTTAGTGTTGCACTTTATTAATTTCTGGTATAAAATGCAGTTCGCTGAACTTTCGGGTATCAAAACCGGAGCGTACGAAGCCTGGGATGGCGCTGCTTATGTAAAAGAGTTGTTTAGCCAATGGTATTATTGTGTTATATATATTGTATGGCTGGTAGCTATATGGTTTCACCTCACCCATGGAGTTTGGAGCGCTTTACAAACACTTGGATTGAACAATAAAACATGGTTGCCTCGTGTAAAGGTAATATCGAATATTGTTTCAACAATCGTGGTATTATTGTTTATAACCGTACCGGTTTATTTTTTAATCACCCAAGGATGCTTTTGAGCAGTAACTGATAATTTTTAAAACAAACAAAAAATTATGGCAAAAAAAGAAGAATCTACTGCGGTAGAAGCAATAAAAATAGACGCCAAAATTCCGGAAGGTGCTTTGGCTGAAAAATGGAGCAATTACAAGGCTCATCAGAAATTAGTAAACCCCGCTAATAAACGCAAGCTTGATATTATAGTAGTAGGTACCGGTTTGGCCGGAGCATCGGCTGCCGCCTCATTGGCCGAACTGGGATTCAACGTACTGAACTTTTGTATTCAGGATTCGCCCCGTCGCGCCCACTCTATTGCCGCCCAGGGAGGTATCAACGCGGCTAAGAACTATCAGAATGATGGCGACTCGGTTTACCGCCTGTTTTACGACACCATTAAGGGTGGCGACTATCGTGCTCGTGAAGCCAACGTATATCGGTTGGCCGAAGTCTCGAATAACATTATCGACCAGTGTGTGGCTCAGGGGGTTCCTTTTGCCCGCGAATATGGTGGATTGCTTGATAACCGTTCGTTCGGTGGAGCTCAGGTATCGCGTACTTTCTACGCAAAAGGTCAAACCGGACAGCAATTGTTACTGGGCGCCTACTCAGCATTGAGCCGCCAGATTGGACAAGGGAAAGTAAAACTTTTTGCCCGCCATGAAATGCTCGATGTAGTAATTATCGATGGACGTGCCCGCGGAATTATCGCCCGTAACCTCATTACCGGTAAGATTGAACGTTTCTTTGCTCACGCGGTAGTTATTGGCACTGGTGGATATGGAAATACTTTCTTCTTATCGACCAACGCAATGGCTTCTAACGGTTCGGCTGCAATTCAGGCCTACAAAAAGGGAGCTTATTTTTCGAATCCGGCTTATGCTCAGATTCACCCAACCTGCATCCCGGTACACGGCGAATACCAGTCGAAACTGACATTGATGTCGGAATCGTTACGTAACGATGGACGTATCTGGGTTCCCAAGAAAAAAGAAGATGCTGAAGCCATCCGCGCAGGTAAGCTTAAACCAACGGCCATCAAAGAGGAAGACCGCGATTATTACCTCGAACGCCGTTATCCGGCTTTTGGTAATCTGGTACCCCGCGATGTTGCTTCACGTGCCGCCAAAGAACGTTGTGATGCCGGCTACGGAGTTGGAAATACCGGTTTGGCAGTTTATCTCGACTTCTCATCGTCCATCGAACGTTTGGGCGAAGACGTTATCCGTGCCCGTTACGGAAACCTTTTCCAGATGTACGAAAAAATTGTGGACGAAAACCCATACAAAACACCCATGATGATTTACCCGGCTATCCACTACACGATGGGAGGTATCTGGGTCGATTACGAATTACAAACATCTATCAAAGGTCTGTTCTGTATCGGTGAGGCCAACTTCTCGGATCACGGTGCTAACCGCCTTGGCGCATCGGCCCTGATGCAGGGGCTGGCAGATGGTTATTTTGTACTTCCTTACACCATTCAAAATTACCTGGCCGATCAAATTCAGGTTCCGCGTATGAGTACCGATCTTCCTGAATTTGATGAAGCTGAAAAAGGTATTCTTGCAAAAATCGAAAAAATTATGAAAATCCAGGGCGATCGTTCGGTTGATTCCATCCACCGTGAACTTGGACTGGTAATGTGGGATTTCGTAGGTATGGGACGTAACAAAGAAGGTTTGGAAAAAGCTCTTGAAAGAATCAAGGAAATCCGTCACGAATTCTGGACACGTGTTTACGTTCCCGGGGTAAGTTCCGATTTGAATGTGGAACTTGAAAAAGCCGTACGCTTAGCCGACTTTATAGAAATTGGCGAACTGATGGCTCGCGATGCTTTGTTGCGTCAAGAATCATGCGGTGGACATTTCCGCGAAGAATACCAGACACCCGATGGTGAAGCACTTCGTAACGACGAAGAATTCTCGTTCGCTTCGTGCTGGAAATTCAACGGCGAAGGAAAAGAACCCACTCTGTTCAAAGAAACGCTTGAATACGAATTCATTAAACGTCAACAACGTAATTATAAAGCGTAAAAAAGTGAACAAGTAACGAGAAAGCAAGAAAACAAGAAGAAAATGCAGACTCATAAAGATTTGAAAGTTTGGCAAAAATCAATCGACTTGGTAACTGATATATATGCCATTACAAATAGATTTCCAAAAGAGGAAATGCATGGTTTAACATCGCAAATCAGAAGAGCAGCTGTTTCTATTTCTTCAAATATAGCCGAAGGTTCAGGTAGGTTTTCCGACAAAGAACTTGTTCGATTCTTGTTTATCTCGTTAGGTTCCTCATCCGAATTAGAGACTCAATTAATTATATATCGACGTTTTAAAATTTACCAATATTGATGAATTTGAAAAAACAAGCCATCTCACTGGTGAAGTAATAAGAATGTTGGTAGCATTAATTAAGTCAAAAACAATGGATTGCTTTATATTTCGGACAATATAATAATCAAACAAACTAATAAAACATTAAGGTTGATAAATAACGGATTCAAACTCTTGTTTTCTCGTTCACTTGTCACCTTGTTTACTATAAAGTCATGGAAAAAACGATAAATGTAACTCTCAAAATATGGCGTCAAGCCGGTCCGAAGGTTAAGGGTGAGTTTGAAACTTACAAGTTGGACCATGTTTCAACCGACAGTTCATTCCTTGAAATGCTCGATGTGTTGAACGAAAAACTGATCAAAGATCGTAAAGAACCGATTGTTTTCGACCACGATTGCCGCGAAGGTATTTGTGGTATGTGCAGCCTTTATATCAACGGACATCCGCATGGCTTGGATGGGGAAACCACCACTTGCCAGCTTCACATGCGCCGCTTCAAAGATGATGAAACCATCACGATAGAACCGTGGCGTTCGGCTGCTTTCCCGGTGATAAAAGACCTGATGGTAGATCGTAGCGCGTACGATAAAATCATTCAGGCTGGTGGCTTCGTTTCGGTTAACACGGGCGGAGTACCCGATGGGAATGCCATTCCTATTCCCAAATCTGCTGCCGATGAAGCTATGGATGCCGCATCGTGCATTGGTTGCGGTGCTTGCGCTGCTACCTGCAAAAATGGTTCGGCTATGCTTTTTGTTGCTGCGAAAGTGAGCCAATTGGCACTATTGCCCCAGGGAAAAGTTGAAGCTGCCCAAAGAGCGAAAGCCATGGTGGCAAAAATGGATGAACTGGGTTTTGGTAACTGTACCAACACTGGTGCCTGCGAGGCTGAGTGTCCTAAAGCCGTATCGATTTCGCATATCGCCCGCCTGAACCGTGAATTCCTTTGCGCCAAATTCAAAGATTAAGTTTCTATAAATTCAAAAAAGACCGGTTCATGCGCTTTTTAATAAAAGCCATCGAACCGGTTTTTTTATTTTCATTTTTGAAAATGGCTGAAAGCAATCCCACACTTGATTTTCTGAAAGGATTTGCTATTCTTTTGGTAGTTCTTGGCCATTCCATTATATTTCTTTCGCTATTTATATCGTACCATTAACCCCAAAGTAAAACAAACATAAGGAACTAAACAACCATTCATCCAGTATTTTTAGTTATCTTTGTTTTACATCATTAATTCAAACTTAAAATGCTTATTATCAATAAAGAACTTCTGGACAGTGTAACAAACGAAGCCAAAGAAAACGAACGTTTGCGAAAAAACTTCAACATACATAAAAACTTAGACGACAATGTCCAGCGCCTTTTGAACGCGTTGGAGCCAAATACTGTTATACCTATCCACCGACACAAAAACACAGATGAAACATACGTTTTATTGAGAGGAGCTCTTATCGTTTCGCTGCTCGATGATAACAAAAACATCATCCAAAGTGTGGAACTTTCATTAGCAAAGGGAAATTTAGGCATTAATATTCCTGCCGGGCAATGGCATTCGGTAGAAGTGCTCGAAAGTGGAACCGTTATTTTAGAGGTGAAAGAAGGACCCTACCAACCCATTGGTAAAGATGATGTATTGTAAATGACTTCGCATTTTTAAAAATGTACTATAAAAAAAGTGCAAACTTAACAATATTAAATTTGCACTCTAAAGTTTTTGTGCTTCTATTACATTCGATCAAGGCCTTGGTAATAATTTATAAAAGCCTTATTTACAAGCCTGTTTCCGCCGGGCGTTGGGTAGTCGCCTGTAAAATACCAATCGCCTTTGTGGTTCGGGCACGCTTCGTAAAGCCCTTCGATGGTTTGATACACTAACCTAACCGGACAATCAACCTCCGGAGGCGTAAGCATCTTAGCTATTTGTATCGAAATCTCATCCTGAGTAAAGGGCTCGTAAATCTCTTTCACATAATTCACAATCTGTTCCTTAGGCAGGTTTTCCTGTGCTTTCGATTTTTCGTAAACGCTGTCGATCACCGATTGACGTCCGGTATCTTTTAACAGTTGAATGGCTGCCCTGAATGCGCAAAACTCACTCATTCGGGCCATGTCTATTCCGTAATAATCGGGATACCGTACCTGGGGAGATGAAGATACAATCACTATCTTTTTAGGTTCCAAACGGTTAAGAATTTTCAGGATACTTTGTTTCAGCGTTGTTCCCCTTACAATTGAATCGTCAATGGCTACAAGCGTATCTTTTTTCCCTCTGTTAATAGAACCGTAAGTTATGTCGTACACGTGCGTCGCCAGATCGTTTCGTTCGTTATTGGTGGTAATAAAAGTGCGGAGTTTAATGTCTTTGATCAGAACTTTTTCCACCCTTGGGGCTTGATTGGTAGTTTCTTTTACCCCATCAATCATTCCGTAAAAGGCAACTTCGGCGGTATTTGGAATAAATGAAAAAACGGTATGGTCAATATCATTATCAATAGCTTTCAGTATCTGGGGAGTGAGCAACTGTCCCAGCTTTTTTCTTTCCTTGTAGATATCCACATCGCTACCTCTTGAAAAATAGATCCGCTCGAACGAACATTTTTTCAAGTCGTTGGCCGCCGGACGGATAACCTCGAAACGGATATCACCATTTTTTTTGATAATCATAGCTTCACCCGGGGTAAGCTCACGAACAGCTTCTTCCTTAACATTCATAGCTGTTTGAATAACAGGTCTTTCGGAAGCAACCACCACTATTTCATCGTTGGAATAATAGAAAGCCGGACGAATGCCCTTATTGTCGCGAAATACAAAAGCATCACCGTGGCCAAGCATTCCGCAAATAGCGTAACCGCCATCCCATGACTTTTCCGATTTACGAATAAACGAAGCAATATCGAGTTGTTCTTCTATTTTACGGGTAATAATCAGGTCGTTGGAGTAACGTTGTTTTATGGTATCATACTCTTTTTGTACTTCCCTGTCGAGGCGGAAACCAAGCGATTCGAGCATCAGAAAGGTATCGCCCTTATCCCTTGGATGTTGTCCTTTCAGTGTAAGTTCATTGAATAATTCATCCACGTTGGTCAGGTTAAAGTTTCCGGCAAGCACCATAGTCCGGTTTTTCCAGTTATGCCGCCTCAAAAAAGGGTGAACATACGAAAGCCCGCTCCGGCCGGTAGTGCTGTAGCGCAAATGCCCCAGATAAAGCTCGGATGCAAACGGCAACTGACTTTTTACATAATTTATATCACTGATTTGTTCATCAGTAATATTTTCGAGCGATTTATTTACGGATGCGAAAATATCCTGTATAGCATTTTTCCCTTCTATCCGTTCTCGCCAAATGTATTCTTCCCCGGGAGGAACATCCAGTTTAACAGTGGCTAAGCCAGCACCTTCCTGCCCCCTATTGTGCTGTTTTTCCATCAACAGGTACATTTTTTGCAAACCATACTGCCATGTCCCGTATTTTTCCTGATAATAATCCAAAGGCTTCAAAAGCCTGACCATTGCTATTCCGCACATAAAAATTAAACCTTTCTAAACCTGATACAACTATGAATATTTATTAAAAAGCCCCTGTGTCAGGGATAACACAGGGGCTGAATATATTTTTACTCTACCGTTACCGACTTAGCCAGATTACGGGGCTGATCGACATCACATCCTTTTACTACCGCGATATGATAAGCCAGCAACTGCAAGGGAAGTACAGCCAACAATGGCACCAGGCATTCTTCTGTATCGGGAATGCTTATGCTGTAATCCGATAATGCCTTTACCACCGTGTCTCCCTCTGTAACAATAGAAATAATCCGTCCTTTACGAGCTTTTATTTCCTGGATGTTACTTACTACTTTTTCGTACATCCCGGCACTTGGCGCTATCACTACCACTGGCATTTCCTGACTTATCAGGGCAATAGGCCCGTGTTTCATTTCGGCGGCTGCATAGCCTTCGGCATGAATATAGGATATTTCCTTTAGTTTCAGAGCTCCTTCGAGTGCTACCGGGAAATTATATCCACGTCCCAGATAAATGAAATTCTGGGCATAAGTAAACGTTTTGGCAAGTTGGGCAATTGTTTCGTTTTGTTTTAAAATTTCAGAAATTTTATCCGGAATATTAAAAAGTTCGGAAACAATGGCTTCGTAACGATCCTGGGGCAAGATGCCTTTCTCTCTTCCCATCAACAAAGCCAGCATGGTAAGCACCGTAACCTGGGCCGTAAAAGCTTTGGTCGAGGCCACACCAATTTCGGGACCGGCATGGGTATAGCTTCCTGAATAAGTATTACGTGGAATGGAAGATCCTACCACATTGCAAATTCCGTAAATAAAAGCGCCTTTCGATTTTGCCAGTTCTACGGCAGCCAACGTATCGGCGGTTTCGCCCGATTGTGAAATGGCAATCACCACATCCGTATCGTAAATCACCGGATTGCGGTAACGAAATTCAGAAGAATACTCCACTTCTACCGGAATTTGCGCAAATTCTTCGATAGCATATTTACCTATCAGGCCGGCATGCCAGGAAGTTCCGCAGGCAGTAATAATAATCCGGCTTGCATTCATGAATTTATCAATATTATCGCGGAAACCAGCCAACGACACATACTTTTCAACTTCGTGCACACGCCCGCGCATGCTGTCGCTCAACGTACGGGGCTGCTCAAAAATCTCCTTCAGCATGAAGTGAGGATATCCCCCTTTTTCGAGCTGATTGAGCGTAAGTTCCAGTTTCTTTATTACCGGCGTTTTTTCTACGTTCGATAAGGTTTTTATAAGTAATTCTTTACCTCTCTCGATTGTAACAATTTCCTCTTCACCTACATAAACCACTTTATCGGTATATTCAACTATCGGCGTGGCATCCGATGCCAGAAAATACTCCTGCTCGCCAACTCCCACTACCAAAGGACTGCCTTTGCGGGCTGCCACAATCACATCCGGATTCCCGTTTTCCACCACAGCTATGGCATAAGCTCCAATTACCTGGTTGAGCGCCAACTGCACAGCCGTTGTCAAATCAAGATTATGTGATTTTTTGATATAATCGATCAATTGAACCAATACTTCGGTATCAGTTTGGCTCGAAAATGTATATCCTTCGGAAATGAGGCTTTCTTTTAAAACGGAATAATTTTCAATAATGCCGTTATGAATTATGGCAAGTTCTTCCGACTGAGAGAAATGAGGGTGAGCGTTTACCTGGTTTGGCTCACCATGGGTAGCCCAACGCGTATGGGCAATACCAATGTTTCCAGAAATATCTTTTTGAGCTACATACTCCTCAAGGTCGGAAACTTTTCCTTTTGTTTTATAAACATGTAAAATATTATCACTATTGATTAAAGCAATTCCGGCACTGTCGTAGCCCCGGTACTCCAACCGGTGAAGTCCTTTTATTAAAATGGGATAAGCATCCCTGTTACCAATATAGCCTACTATACCACACATATATATAATTTTTTAGAATTTAGAAACTACTTTTAAACCTGTCGATGGCAATTCTTGTATCCTCGTAACTGCTGAAACCCGTAAAGCGCATGTAGCGATCGCCCGATGGCCCGAAAACAATCCCGGGTGTTCCTACGATGTTGAGTTCGTACAACAACTGGTTGAAAAATTTCCACGAATTCATGCCATCAGGTGTTTCGAACCACACGTAAGGTGAGTTTATTCCTCCGTACGTTTTGAATCCCAGTTGTTGCAACTCGTTTTTTATTAACGAAGCATTTTTAAGATAATAATTTACCAACTCCATGCACTCAGCCCTGCCTTTCCGGGAATGAACTGCCTCGGCGCCACGTTGCACAATGTAAGATACACCGTTTGTATAATTTGATTTTCTTCTGCTCCAAAGTTTTATCAGTGGTACTTGCTCGCCCATGCGGGTAAAAACCACCAATTCATGCGGAAATACCGAATAGCCACAACGCAAACCGGTGAATCCGGCCATTTTTGAATACGTCCGTAGTTCTATGGCCACTTTTTTCGCCCCTTTTATTTCGTATATGCTCCGGGGAACATTTTCTTCTGTTATAAATGCCTGATAAGCCGCATCGTAAATGATGATACTATGATGTTCAAGCGCATAATCCACCCAACGTTTTAGTTCTGTTTTAGTCAGAACCGTTCCTGTCGGATTATTCGGATTGCAAAGATAAATCACATCTACTTTTTCATCGGGCAATTCAGGTACAAAATCAGTATCCTCGGTACAGCGCAAATATACGATATTGCTCCACTTCTGATCAATGTCATTCAGCATTCCTGCTCTTCCGCTCATAATGGTAGCATTTTCATAAACCGGATAAACCGGTTCGGCAATGGCAATGATATTATCCCTGCCAAGCACATGCCCGATATTACCTAAATCGGATTTAGCCCCTGAATTAATAAAAACACAATCTTTATCTATGGAAATGCCGGACGAACGATATTCCTTCACAATTTTTTCAATCAGGAAATCGTATCCGTGAGGAGGCCCGTAACCCTTGAACGTTTCGGCAGAAGCCATCTCGTCAACAGCTTTATGCATGGCCGAGCGAACTTCACCGGGCAAGGGTTGAGTTACATCACCAATCCCTAAACGTATTATTTTAGCATTAGGATGAATTAACCTGTAGGCATTTATACGTTTTTCGATTTCGTCAAAATAATAAATTTCAGGCGTTTTTAAATAATTCTCGTTTGCTAATGCCATCTGAGATGTGTATTTTTTATAAGATGCAAATTTGCATATTTTTTTTCAATAAATAAACATTCTGGCGAAAAAAGGTTCGATTCACTTTGTTAATTGAGGTCAAATTTTTAAAGATGCTTACAAACATCAATCAGTCAACCCATTTAACAAGAACGCGACCCTTCATTTTTCCTTTCAGGATATTTTCAATAGCTCCCGGCAGTTCTTCAGGATCAATCTCGGTAAAAATATCCATCAGTTTATCGGGCTTCCACTCATCCGAAAGCTTATCCCAAAGCATTTTGCGTAACGGCATCGGGTAATTTTGCGCCGAAACGCCGGCAAGCGTTATTCCCCGTAGAATAAATGGAAAAACACTGACGTTGAGCTGTGTACCAGACACGCTGCCGCAAGTGGTAACCACACCAAGCGGTTGTAGGGTTTTAATCATGTTTTCAAGAATCCGGCCGCCTACTGTGTCTATTCCCCCGGCATATTTTGCCGAAAGTATCGGGCGTTGATCTTCCAATGAAAAAGAGTCTCTCGGAATAATTTCGGTTGCGCCCAGGTTCAGCAGGAAATCTTTTTCAGATGATTTTCCGGTGATGGCAGCCACTTTATAACCCAGTTTGGAAAGTATGGCCACAGCTATCGAACCTACACCACCCGTGGCTCCCGAAACGATAACAGTTCCAGCTTCAGTATCTACCTTTTCGACCAAATGCAATACTGAAATTCCGGATGTAAAACCGGCTGTACCAATAATCATCGATTCCTTCATCGAAAGCCCCCGGGGAAGTTTCACCACCCATTCGGCTGGTACGCGGATGTATTGGCCAAAGCCTCCGGGTGTATTCATCCCCAAATCGTAGCCGGTTACGATAACTTCATCACCCACAGGAAAATCGGCTGATTCCGACCACTCCACCACTCCGGCGGCATCAATACCCGGCGTATGGGGATATTTTTTTGTAACTCCCTTGTTACCTGTAGCCGAAAGAGCATCTTTATAGTTTAACGATGAATAATGCACTTTTACAAGCACATCGCCATGAGGCAAATCATCGGTATTCAGTTGTCTGATTTGTTGTATATACTTATCGTTGAATTCTTCTACGACAAGAGCACTATATATTTTTCCCATTGTTTCTGTTTTTTCAAATAAAAAAACGCTGAAGAAAACACTTTTGAGCATTATTCATCAACGTCAGTTCGAAATGTATAAAATTTTAACATTTTACGATTCACCTTTGTTTATGGTACAAGTTCCATTAAATACCGCATTGGGTTCAACCAACAGAATTTTCGTTTTCACATCGCCGGTAAGTATTGCCGTGCTGCGAAGCGAAAGTTGTTCGGCAACTTCGAGGTTTCCTTCCACCACACCGTTTATTTCGGCGTTGGTGCACGACACAGATCCTTTCATAAAGCCCTTTTGGCCGATAACCACTTTGCCACTACAAATGATATCGCCTTCTACTTCACCATCGATTCTAAAATCGCTGTCGGCAATAATTTTCCCGACAATTTTACTTCCATAAGTGAGAGCATTGTGTGTTGCCCCTGGATTGGGAATTACTTCTTTTGACATAAATTTCGCAATAATTCTTTTCTTTTTTCAAAAATACAAAGAATCTTTTGAATTGGATAAAGATTTTAATAACTTTTAAAATATGTTGAAACAGTTGGATGCATTTTGCAGGTTATTTGCGATCAAAATTTACAGGGTAAAACCATTCATCGGAAAAAATATGTATATTTGCCTACCGTATCAGCAGGCAATGCGGCAAAAAAGCTTCAGGTATAGGAAAAACATGAAAATCAAATCATTAAAAAACAATCAAATTGATTATAAGAAATGGGATGAATGCATAGAAAGCTCTAAAAACAGGCTAGTCTATCCGTATAGTTGGTATCTTGACGTGGTTTCGCCCGGTTGGGAAGCCTTAATTATTGGTGATTATGATTACATTATGCCGCTTCCTGTTAAAAAAAGATTTGGATTTAACTATCTGATTCAACCAATTTTAACTCAACAATTGGGAATTTATTCAGCACAAAATATCCATAAAAAGATTGTTAAAAAATTCAGGCGCAACATTTTTTTCCTAAGTTACGAAATCAACCTGAACTATGGAAACTACGAACCCGGATTGTTAACGGCGCCAAACTATGTACTGAAACTCGATGCAGCGTACGATGAAATTTACAACAACTATTCCGATAATACCAAACGAAACTTACAGTCGGCCTACAAATGCAGTTTGCAAATTAAAGAAATTGAAGATTCTATCGACTTTATCGATTTCATTTTCTCGGTAAACAAAAACTATCGGTTGGGTCATAAAATAATGGCAACTGAACTTATAGAAACGGCGTTACAAAAAAACAAGATCATTTTATACGGAGTTTACAATTTCCAAAATCAACTTATTACAGCTCTTGGACTACTTAAGGATGAGCGAAGGCTCACTTATCTTATGCCGGCTTCCAGCGAACAGGGCAAGTCCATGCGCGCCATGTTTTTCCTGATCGACCAAATTATTCGGCAATATGCCGGCACTGGCACAACACTGGATTTTGAAGGCTCGAAAATCGCCGGAATAGCAAGATTTTACAGGGGATTCGGAGCTTCCAACGAACCGTATTATTTGATGAGACGCTTCAGACCCAAATTCCTTCTAAAAAATAAACATTACACCAAGCGATATAACAGACAGGGATAACCTAATTTTATCAACAATTGAAATACAAAATATAACACTTCAATATCAGCATGAAAGTTTTATTTATATCGCAACTGTATCCGAACCGTTACGATCCGATGCCCGGTTTGTTTGTTAGAAAGCATGCGCAGGCAGTTGGTATTTACGCCGATGTAGCTGTTTTATACGTGCACCCTGATGAAAATATAAAAAAAATGGAGATAGCAAATCAAACATCTGGAAATGTGATAGAAACATATATTTATTTTCCGGCTGATGGTTCTAAAATAATAAAACATGTACGATATTTGATGGCTTATGCGAAAGGGTTCAGGGAAATTAGAAGTAGATGGGGAAAGCCGGATATGATTCAGTCGAATATCTTCACGCGAACGGCTTTTATAGCCTTTTTATACCATTTAGTTTATAGAACGCCCTATGTTGTGATTGAACATTGGACACGATATTTCAGTGAAAAAACATTTAACAACAAAATACATCGATTCATCTCGACATTGACAGCTCGCCATGCATCAGCGGTTATGCCCGTAACCACTCATCTTCAACGATGCATGGAACAACATGGAATGTATAACAAAAATTATCGTGTAATCAACAATGTTGTTGATAATAAATTTTTTGAAAAACTGGAAATCACCACAACCACGGAAAGGATAAAGATTCTAAATGTTACTTGTTTCAACGATAAACAAAAAAATATTAGTGGCATTTTAAAAGTAATCAACAAATTGTATAAAAAACGGACTGATTTTGAAATTACACTAGTAGGAGATGGCATCGACTTTCAGGAAATGATTGAGTTTGCCAGAGAAATGGAAATCGATCCGGGGGTAATAAAATTCACAGGATTACTCGAAGGTAGTGAATTGGTAAATGTGTACAAACAATGCGATTTTACTATACTTTTTTCAAATTACGAGAATATCCCGGTTGTTATTTCTGAAAGCTTAGCCTGCGGGAAGCCAGTGATTTCGACCAACGTAGGAGGTATTGCCGAACATATTGACGAATCTAACGGTATCTTGATTTCGCGTGGAGATGAATCCGGATTGTTCAATTCAATAGACTACATGCTGGATAATTACAAAAAATACGATGCTAAAGCCATTGCTGCCGCCGCTGAAAAAAAATATAGTTTCAAGGCGGTTGGAAAAAACATAATTGATATTTACAACGAAATTCTGCATTCGTAACATGACCATTAAACAAAAAATAAGTGCTGTTTTCAGGATTCTCAAGAAATTGGTTGGTCAGCCCGAATCAATTTTTTTAGTTTTAAAAGATGAAAACGAATACCGGAATTATCTGAAAAGGAAATTCAACGTTAATGAATTTCCGACAATCGACATTCGCAAATTTTTGCCTGAAAATAAGTCTATTATCAATAATTATACATTTTTGGAGGGGGGCTCGATGGTTACCGATCTGGCTTTACTGAAATCGGTTGCTGCTCTGTTTCCAGAGTGTGAATATCTTGAAATAGGCACCTGGCGTGGCGAAAGCATAGTAAATGTAGCCGATGTTCCCGGGGTGAAATGCACTTCGGTTAATTTGTCTTCCGACGAGATTATAAGTATGGGTTTTCCTGAAAAATATGCGCAAGAACATGGCTGTCTGATCAGAAACAGGGAAAACATCCATTCGGTTTTTGCCAATTCACGCTGTTTCGATTTTGGTTCACTTGGTAAAAAGTTTGATCTTGTGTTTATAGATGGAGACCATTCTTATGATGGTGTATTGAACGACACCCGAAAGGTTCTGCCATTGTTGAATGACGAACGTTCGGTAATCATTTGGCACGATTATTCGTTCGATCCCGTCTCTCCCCGCTATTCGGTTATTTCGGCTATTCTCGATGGCATGCCTGCCGAATATCATAAGCATTTATTCCACGTTTCCAATACCATGTGCGCCATTTTTTACCGCCAGGAATTACCGTCGTCCTCTACAGACAGAAATCCAGATAAGGTATTCAGGATAAACATAGAAGCTCTTCGTTTCCCCAACTAAATTTATGAAAAGAACTGTCGAAAAAATAAAAAATAAAGTCATCAGCAATGCGTTGGTTGTTGAAAACTATTTTTTTATGACAGCCATACAACTCATAAATTCATTGTTTGGCATTGCCATTTACCCTTACCTTATCCGTGTACTTGGGGCTGACAGTTACGGACTTTATGCATTTGCCTTATCAGTAACATCTTATTTTACAAGCTTCATCTCGTTCGGATTTAATTTTCCGGGGGTAAAAGCAATCGCCCAAAACAAAAATAATCCTGAAATAAAACGGGTAACAGTTTCCGCCATTTTAACGGCGAAAATTTACCTTGGGCTTCTGTCGATATTGATTTTTCTGATACTTACTTATTATGTACCCTTAATGCATTCCAACAAGCGATTGTTTGCGTTGGGTTTTATTCAAATCATTGCAGAAATTATTTTCCCGGTTTGGTATTTTCAGGGCATACAACGGATGAAAATTGTTACATACATTCAGCTGGGATTCAGGATACTGAGCCTTCCGTTTATTGTCATTTTCATACATCGTCCCGGAGATGTATGGATATATATGTTAATCGGGTCGTGTACGGTGATTTCTGGAGCTATTACCGCAATTATTTACCTGATAAAAATTGAGAAGATCGGGATAAATCTCTTGCCTTTCAAATCATTAATAGTATATTATAAAGATGCCCTTCCCTTTTTCTGGTCATCTTCGGCAGGAACAATTAAAGAAGAAACCGTAACCATGATCATTGGCTCTCTTTTTGGAATGAGGGATGTAGCGTATTACGATCTGGCAAAAAAAATCATTATACTTCCCCGAATGCTTACCATGAGCATCAACAATGCAATTTTCCCGAAGTTTATTGAAAACGTCCAAAAATCTACGGTAAAAAAAATCGTCAGGTACGAAACAATTATTGGATTTGCCATTTCGGCATTCATCATTTTTACAGGCTATTGGCTGGTTTTATTCCTTGGCGGAATCGAAATGTTGCCGGCATATCCAATGTCAATCATCCTTAGTTTTACCATTTTGGTATGGTTGGTGGTTGGGAGCTATATCAGTTTTATATTCGTACCGGCTAATAAATACTATTTTGTAACACGCAATCAATTGGTTGCGTTACTCTCTTTTCTTCTTTTCTGCATTCCGGGGTTGTTTATTTACCATCATATCTGGACGATTATTATCGCCCTTACCCTATCCGGATTTTCTGAAATATTGTATTGCAGGTACCTGATACATAAACACAAAATGCTATGATGCCAAAAGTATCCATACTTATTCCGGTATATAACGTTTCAGGGTATATCGAACGTTGCGCAATCAGTGTATTCGAGCAAACGCTGAAAGATGTGGAATATATTTTTGTAGATGATGCTTCGCCCGACGACAGTATTGATAAATTGAAAAAAATTATTGAACAATATCCCGAAAAGAAAAATAGTACAAAAATCATAAGGCATGAACGGAATGAAGGACTGGCTGCGGCTCGCAATACAGCTCTCCACGAATCGACCGGCGAGTATATAGCTGTTGTTGATAGCGATGATTATATAGAACCCGATATGTTAAGCCAGATGTATGAAACGGCTATTGCCCAGCAAGCTGATATAGTGGTATCAGATATGATTATGGAATATCCAGGTAAAACTTTTATTCTACCTGACAAGGTTCCTGATAATCAGGATGACATTTTTAAAGAAATGCTCCTCAACGAATCAAGTCATTCGTTTCTGCCCGATAAACTAATTAAAAGTAGTTTGTATAAAATGCCAGAATGTATTGTGATAAACGGACTTAATTATTATGAAGATCGGTATGTTTCACTAAGATTGTATTATTATGCAAAAAAAATAGTAAAAATAAATAATGCTTTTTATCATTATAATCATACGAATGCTTATGCAATAACAAAAAATAAAACCGAAATGCATTTCAAAAATGCAATCCAGTTTTGGGACTCAACCGATGAATTTCTAAAATCGAAAGGAATTTATGATAAATATCGGTCAATAGCTGAGTTCCCAAAAATCCAAACAAAAGTACGGCTTATGGTTGATTGCAATGACTGGAAACTTAGAAGGAAATATTCGGATATTTTTATCGGGTTCGAAAAAAAATATAAAAAAAATTTAAAATCAGGTGAGAAATTAATCCTTTGGTTATTAAGGCATAAATTATTCCTTACAACCCAATTCGTCCGTCAGTTAATTCAATTAAAAGGAACATTTGCCAAATTAAAATAAAAAACATATCTTTGCACTCGCTTATAAAAAAACAGTTTCGGGGTGTAGCGCAGTCCGGTTAGCGCATCCCGTTTCGAAGACGGGAGGGTCGTTAGTTCGAATCCCGTTACCTCTTTGACAAGTTTTATTTATTCGTATTTTTTCGGGGTGTAGCGCAGTCCGGTTAGCGCACCTGCTTTGGGAGCAGGGGGTCGTGGGTTCGAATCCCGCTACCCCGACAAATATAAAGGTCATTTACAATCAGGTAGATGGCCTTTTTTGTTGAATCTATCCTTATACGATATGTTTTACTGTTATATTTTACAATCTTCTGTTTCTGGTAAATTTTATATCGGTTCAACTGCAAATCCGGAAGACCGTGTACGAAGACATAATTCAGGGTATAGCAAGGCCACAAAGGCCGGAATTCCGTGGATACTCGTTTATTGCGAAGAATTTGATACTCGCTCGCAAGCAATAAAAAGGGAACTTGAAATCAAATCATGGAAAAGTCATTCCCGAATACAGAAAATGATCCTGCAAAGTAAATGAATTGGNCTAAGTATCGCGGTCCGGTTAGCTCATCCCGTTTCGAAGACGGGAGGGTCGTGGGTTCGAATCCCGCTACCCCGACAAATATAAAGGTCATTTACAATCAGGTAGATGGCCTTTTTTGTTGAATCNATCCTTATACGATATGTTTTACTGTTATATTTTACAATCTTCTGTTTCTGGTAAATTTTATATCGGTTCAACTGCAAATCCGGAAGACCGTGTACGAAGACATAATTCAGGGTATAGCAAGGCCACAAAGGCCGGAATTCCGTGGATACTCGTTTATTGCGAAGAATTTGATACTCGCTCGCAAGCAATAAAAAGGGAACTTGAAATCAAATCATGGAAAAGTCATTCCCGAATACAGAAAATGATCCTGCAAAGTAAATGAATTGGCCTAAGTATCGCGGTCCGGTTAGCTCATCCCGTTTCGAAGACGGGAGGGTCGTGGGTTCGAATCCCGCTACCCCGAGTGGGACAGTTTGACTCAATATCGTTTCGATATAATACATATTTTTTCTTCCACTTGGTATAATTTGATCAACCAACTTTTTTGAACACTAAGTTTTGTGTAAATTTGCATACAATTGGGTTGTTGTGATTCTTAAAAATACATCCATTCAAACTCCCTTTTTTCATTATCTCAAATTTTCGATTTAAATCATTCATCCAAACTAAAAAATACATGAATATGAGAAATCTCGTTATGGTAATAACTCTGCTTATTTCAGCAAATCTTTTGCTTTCTCAGACTGAGAATATTTTCCCGACAGCTAAAAACGGCTCCATTGAAATATACGACACAATTGTAACAAACAAGGCAGCAAAAGAATCCTACGTTTTGTCTCAAAAATGGATATCATCATCTGTTGACGATTATAAAAAGGCTATAATGGTTGAGAATCAGAATGCTAATTTACTGATTGCAAAGTTACGTTTTCCAGCCACATCAACTCATGAAAATTCAAAAAACGTGTCCACCGATATAAGTTATAAAATTGACATCAACAACTATGATGGTAAAACAATTTTTCATATTTACGAAGTTACAATATTCGGTAGAATTTTCGATATGACATTTCCACGTTTCTATTCGGGATCCCCGGATATTCATATACAACATATCTCTGATTATCAAAGGGAAATAGACAATATACGGGATGGGAAAAGTATTGAAAAGTTGAGCACGAAGAAACAAAATAAAATCAACGATATTAACACAGAAATCAACCGGGAGAAAACGCTTTATAACGCAGAATTTAATGTATTTTCCACATCCATTTCCAAATTGAAGGCAATTCTTGGCAGTAAACAATAACGATTCAGGGAAAAAGTTATCAGCGTAAAAACAGAAACAAGACAATTTTATTAACCATGTCGGGCATCTACATACACATTCCGTTCTGCAAGCGTAAATGCTCGTACTGCGATTTCTTCACGGTTAATTTCTCCAAATATACGGAGCTTTTTACAGCGGCAATATCAAAGGAAATAGCGGATAGAAGCGATTACCTGAACAACCATAAAATCGACACCATTTACTTTGGCGGAGGTACTCCAAGCCAACTGAAAGCCGCTGACTTTGAGAAAATTTTCAGATCAATAGCCGATCATTTTGTTATCAGTAATCATTCTGAAATAACTTTTGAGGGCAATCCCGATGATTTGACCGCCGATTATTTACAGTCCATCTCTCACCTTCCTTTCAACAGGATCAGCATTGGCATCCAATCGTTTGATGATACTGAGCTGAAGCGTATCAATCGCCGCCATTCCGCGTTACAGGCTATTGAAGCCGTTGAAGCATGCAAAAAAAAAGGATTCAGGAACATCAGCATCGACCTGATTTTCGGATTACCGGAGCAAACTAACGACAATTGGATAAAACAACTTCGGACGGCTATTGATCTTAACATACAGCACATTTCGGTTTATGGGCTAACTTTCGAAGAAAACACCCCGTTATGGTCGTTGCGGGAAAAAGGCAAAGTCATCCAGATAGAAGATGAAAAGATGAACAAAATGTATATCGATGCCATCGACATTTTGACGGGAGCCGGTTTCGAACAATATGAAATATCCAACTTTGCCAAGCCGGATTTCCGTTCGAGGCACAATTCAGCTTATTGGCGCCAAGAGCCATATCTCGGCGTTGGCCCGTCAGCCCATTCGTACGATGGAAAATCGAGGCGATGGAACGTTTCGTCCATCGAAAAATACCTTTCCGGGATCAACAACAATTTTCCTTGCTTTGAGGAAGAAATTCTGTCGGTGAACGATAAATACAACGACTATGTAATGCTTGCACTTCGGACGACCGATGGAATAGACCTTCGATTTATCGAAACAAACTTTGGCAAAGAATTTTCCGATTATTGTTTAGAAAGCATAAAAACATTTATAGATACTGAAAAAATAAAACAGAAAAACAATCAACTCCGTTTAAACACAGGCGGTATGTTGATTTCCAACTTAATAATATCCGAAATTATGAAAGTATAATATCGAAAAAAATTGTATTTTTGTATTTCGTTGATTGTGAAGAAAAACAATATGGAAAAAAGTACACAAAAAAGAAGCCTTCGTTCGAGATTTCTCCGTTATTTCTGGATGATTTTCGGTATAGGAATTTTATTTATTGTCTTAATTTTCATCCTGATAAATGTGGGATGGATAGGATATTTACCTCCGTTGGATGAGCTTCAGAATCCGAAGAACAAATACGCAACCGAAATATATTCGTCTGATTTACAATTACTCGGCAGATTCTTCCTTAGCAAAGAAAACCGTGTGGGAGTTCGGTTCAACGAAATTTCGCCCAATGTGGTGAACGCGCTGGTAGCCACTGAGGATGTTCGGTATTACAAACACTCGGGCATAGATGGCATTGCATTGTCGCGTGCTGTTATCCTTACAGGTATCCTCCATCATAAAAGCTCGGGAGGTGGCAGCACCATTACACAGCAGCTTGCCAAACAATTATACTCTCCCCAAGTGGATAATTTTCTTGAACGCATCCTCCAAAAGCCTATTGAATGGGTTATTTCCGTAAAACTTGAAAGGCTTTATACCAAAGAGGAAATTTTAGCAATGTACCTGAACCAGTTCGATTTCCTCAACAATGCGGTGGGAATAAAATCGGCGGCTCAGATTTACTTCAGCACATCACCCGGCAAGCTTAAAATTGAAGAAGCTGCTACCTTGATCGGGATGTGCAAGAATCCTTCGTATTTTAACCCGGTTAGGCATAATGAGCGAAGCCGAGAAAGACGCAACGTGGTACTCAACCAAATGAGAAAAGCCGATTACATTACCAACCAGCAATACGATTCGTTAAAATCACTTCCACTTACGCTTCATTTTCAAAGAATCGACCATCGATTGGGGCTTGCCGCCTATTTCAGGGAATACCTCCGTAAAACACTTACTGCCACAGAGCCTAAACGAAGCAATTATGCCGACTGGCAAGAGCAAAAATACGAAGATGATAAATGGCAATGGGACAATAATCCTTTGTACGGTTTTTGCAGCAAAAACAAAAAGCCTGACGGAACGCCCTACAACATTTACACTGATGGTTTGAAAATATATACCACCATCGATTCGAGAATGCAGAAATACGCCGAAGATGCTGTAAATGAACACATGAAAACGCTTCAAGCATCTTTCTTCAAAGAAAAGCGAAACAGGAGTTATGCCCCGTTCTCGCGAAACATGAAACAATCGGATATAGAAGCTACCATGTATAGATCGATGAAGCAGTCGGAACGCTTCATGAAAATGAAAGCCGATGGCGCATCGGAATCCGAAATTGAGGCATCGTTCAAAAAACCTGCCGAAATGGAAATTTTTTCCTACAAAGGCCCTATTGACACAGTAATGACTCCTATGGATTCCATTCGCTACCACAAATTTTTCCTGCGTTGCGGATTTATGTCGATGGATCCTAAAACAGGCCAGGTAAAAGCCTACATCGGAGGTCCCGATTTTGAACATTTCCAGTACGATATGGTAAACGATGGACGTCGCCAGGTGGGTTCTACCGTTAAGCCCTTCCTTTATACGCTGGCCATGATTGAAGGCATGTCGCCCTGCGACCAAACAGTATGTCAGCCCATCACGCTTTACGATGGTAACGGTCATCCGTGGACTCCGCGAAACTCATCCAAGGCCCGGTTAGGTGAAATGGTTACTTTACGTTGGGGGCTTGCCAACTCAAACAACTGGATTTCAGGATATGTTATGAGTTTGTTTACCCCTAAAGCTTTGGTCGATCTGATGAGGTCATTTGGTGTACGCGGTCATCTCGATCCTGTTGTATCTCTGTGCCTTGGTCCGTGCGAAATTTCGGTGGGCGAAATGGTTGATGCTTACACTACGTTCCCGAACAAGGGAATTCGCACCGAACCGGTTTATGTTACACGCATAGAAGATGCTAACGGAAATACCATAGCCTCGTTCAACCCAAAACAAAGCGAAATATTTAATGAAACCACGTCGTATAAAATGATTTATATGCTCAGAGCCGTAGTAGATGGTGGTACCGGCGGTCGTATTCGCTCGAAATACGGACTAACAATGCCTATGGGAGGTAAAACAGGTACGACGCAAAACAATTCCGATGGTTGGTTCATGGGATTCACGCCTTCGCTTGTATCGGGTGTATGGGTAGGCGGCGAAGACCGTTCGATACATTTTGATAGTATGGCCGAAGGCCAGGGAGCTTCCATGGCGCTTCCTATTTGGGCATTATATATGAAAAAAGTTCTATCCGATCCGGAACTGGGCTATTCCTCAAGCGAACAGTTTGATATTCCATCATCGTTCAGTGGTAGTGGCAGTTGCGATGTTCAGGTGGACGAATAAAAAAGTAAAGGTTTGAAAAAGATTTTATTGATTATCGTCGTTTCAGTCATTCAATTGTCGGCTTATGCCCAACTGAATACCGAACGTATTCTCACGATTGGCCAAAATGCGCTATATTTCAACGATTATGTACTGGCTATTCAGTACTTCAACCAGGTAATAAAATTAAAACCATACTTGGCTGAACCCTATTATTACAGGGCTATTGCCAAAATCCAACTGGGCGATTATCAGGGAGCCGAGCAGGATTGCGACGAATCGTTGAACCGCAATCCATTTGTCCCGGAAGTATATTATGCCCGCGGATATGCTTGGAGGAAGATAGGTCATTTCTCAGAATCCGTCAACGATTTCAGCAAAGCGCTTGAATTCAGCCCCGAAAACGAAAGCTACCTTTTAAACAGAATAGATGCTTATGCTCAGGATAATAAATTTGCCGAAGCCATGAAGGATCTTGATCAGTATATACGGCTGTATCCCAAAAACAATATGATGATGTACGAAAAAGGGATTCTGCAATTGCAACTGAAAGATACTACCGGTGCCCTGAACTCACTCAATAGTTTTGTAGCGAAAGATACGGCCAACGCGCTTGGATGGAGTGCAAGAGCATTGATTTACATGCAAAAAAACAAACAAGATAGTGCTTATAATGATTATTCACAAGCTATTAAGCACAACAGCACGTATGCCGGCGACTATATAAACCGTGGAATTCTGAACGTACAACGTAAAAATTTCAGGTTGGCGCTCACCGATTACGACAATGCGGTGAAATACGATAAATCAAGTGATTTGGCCTATTACAACCGTGGCCTACTGCGTGCCAACCTCGGCGACAGAAACAACGCTCTTTCCGACCTTGCCATGGTTATCAAATTCGATTCGACCAACTACGAAGCACGTTTGCAAAAAGCCATGCTGGAACATACGCTTGGAAATTACAAAGCATCCATCAACGATTACAATATCATTATAAATAAATACCCATATTTTATTCCGGCATTTATCGGTCTGGCCGAGAATCACGAAGCGCTGGGGAATATAAAAGCCGGTTACAAATACCGCCAGATAGCCTACAATATTGATCAAAACAAGAAAAAATACAAAGAAAAAATGAAAGAGCTGGTGGCCGAAAATAAAATGGCAACCAAGCAACAAAAAGTTCCTTCCGAATCGAATACCGAATTATTCAACCGATTTACCGAGCAGGATAAAACCGATGCCGATTCGAAATATTCAAGTACTACCCGTGGTAATGTCCAGGATAAATTTTCAGATGTGGCATATCAGAAAAGTTTCAATTTAAGTTATTATTCAAAAGTGGACGAAATAAAACGTACCAATTTGTACCATCCTGCCATTCAGCAATATAATAAGCTAAACAAACTCAGTTCAATCATTAAAATCACAAACAACGAAATACCGCTTACCGCGCAGCTAATCAACGTTCACTTCGAAGCCATTAATTCGTTATCCGAAAAAATCGCGGGCAACAGCAACGATCCCGATTTGTTTTTCAGCCGGGCGATTGAATTTGCTTTGGTCCAGGATTTTAACAGCGCCATTGAAGACTTGAATAAAGCTATTATACTACGTTCCGACTTTATGCTCGCTTATTTTTACAGAGCAAATATCAGGTACAAACTGGTGGAATACCAAACCAAAAACGCTGATGCAAGCTCCAAAGATAAATCATATGTAAACGGAAGCAAAGCCGACAAAAAAACTATACAGGCTCAACTCAGCAACGATGCCGAACTCATTATGAGAGATTATGATAAGGTGATTTCTCTAAGTCCCGATTTCTCTTTTGCTTATTTCAACAAAGCGAATATTCTGGCATCGATCCGGGATTATAAGGCGGCGATTTCCATCTATTCCAAAGCCCTTGAAATTGACAATGATTTTGCCGAAGCCTACTTCAACAGAGGATTGACTTACATCAACATAAACAAAGATGAAAACGGAATCAACGATTTAAGTAAGGCGGGCGAATTGGGGATTTATTCATCGTATAACCTGATACAACGTTTCAAAAAAACGGAAAATAACAATCAGCAATCCGATAAATAGGTTTTTAAATTTCAAACCCTATATTCCGCTTCCGCTGAGAAAATCATGCCGGGCAATAAACAAACATTAAAAACATTTCCGTACTGGATTTGTTCCATTATATCAACGAATTTTTTATAATATGAAAAAATCAGTCTTTATTTTTCTTTCGATACTGACATTCAGCACGTTTTCTTTTTCACAAAACACATTATATCAGAAAAAGGATTTTATTTTTGAAGGAGATACATTAAAATACCGGATACTGTTCCCGGAAAATTATGATAAAGACAAAAAATATCCGCTGGTAATTTTCCTTCACGGAGCCGGCGAACGCGGAAATGACAACGAAAAGCAACTGGTTCATGGATCGTGGCTTTTCACCAACGCGGAAAACAGGGCAAAATATCCGGCAATTGTCATTTTTCCGCAATGTCCTGAAAACGGCTATTGGGCACCCGTAAAAGATCGTGCTAACGGGTTTAGTTACGAACCGGCTAAAGAACCTACAAAATCGCTATTATTAGTAAAAAAACTGATCAACCAATATTCAAAAAACGAACCCGTAGATAAAAGGCGAATTTACATTCTGGGTTTATCCATGGGAGGCATGGGAACCTACGATATGATTTGCCGCTACCCGAAAACATTTGCCGCGGCTATCCCCATTTGTGGAGGCGTTTATACCGATCGTTTGAAAAGCGTTAAGAAACTGCCCATAAGGATTTATTACGGATCGGCCGATCCCGTTGTATCGCCACAGCACTCGAAAAATGCTTATAAAACTCTGAAAACATTTGGGTCACATAACGTTGAGATATTTGAATATCCTGGAGTAGGCCATGATAGTTGGAACAACGCGTTCAAAGAACCTGATTTTTTAAGTTGGCTTTTTGCACAAAGAAGAAAATAAGATTTTACGATTTCATCGAAATACAGGTTATAAATAAACAATTTTCAATAAAACGATCAGCGTTTTTTTACATAATAAACAATCCTGTTGTTAACTTTAAAACATACAAGCGATGAACAATCTTTGCTAAAAAAATATTAAATTTGTATTCAATAAAAAAACACAAGATAAATGGCAAAAATAAAAGGAGCAGTAGTTGTAAACACCGAACGTTGCAAAGGATGCGACTTATGTGTGGTAGCTTGTCCGACAGATGTCCTGTTGATGTCCAAGGATGCTAATACAAAGGGCTACAACTATTCCTATATGGAAAACCCGGACAGTTGTACCGGATGTGCATCGTGCGCCTATGTGTGCCCGGATGCTTGTATCACCGTTTATAAAGTAAAGCTGTAAGCGGTATTTTTCAATTATTTAAAACATTAGTAATGAGTGATAAAACAAAAAATGCTGAAGAAGTAAGACTGATGAAAGGTAACGAAGCGATTGCCGAAGCGGCCATTCGTTGCGGATGCGATGGATATTTCGGATATCCCATCACACCACAGTCTGAAATTATGGAAACACTTATGGATCTCGAGCCATGGAACACAACCGGAATGGTGGTGTTGCAGGCCGAAAGCGAAATAGCCTCCATCCACATGGTTTACGGAGCAGCAGGTTGCGGGCTAAAAGCCATGACCAGTTCTTCGAGCCCAGGAGTAAGCCTTATGCAGGAAGCCATTTCGTACATCGCGTGCGCCGAATTGCCCTGCCTGATCGTAAATGTTATGCGTGGAGGTCCCGGTTTGGGAACCATCCAACCCAGCCAGGCCGATTATTACCAAGCTGTAAAAGGTGGTGGACATGGCGACTACCGGATGATTGTACTTGCACCGGCTTCGGTTCAGGAAATGGCCGATTTCACTGCCCTTTCTTTCGATTTGGCTTTCAAGTACCGCATTCCGACCATGATTTTAGCCGATGGCATCATCGGACAAATGATGGAAAAAGTGGTGCTGCCGCCTTACAAATCGCGTATGCCGGTGGAAGAAGTACGAGAAAAATATCCCTGGGCTACCCTGGGAATGAAAAATAGAAATAAACCCAATGTCATAACATCGTTGGCCCTTCAGGCCGAAGAGATGGAAGCTACCAACCTTCGTTTGCAAAGCAAATACCGTGAAATTGAGAAGAATGAGGTGAGATGTGAAACGTTGAATTGTGAGGATGCCGATTATGTCATCGTAGCGTTCGGTTCGTGTGCCCGGATTTGCCAGAAAGCCATGGAAATGGCAAGGGCTGAAGGTATTAAAGTCGGACTGCTCCGCCCCATTTCACTTTTCCCCTATCCTACCGATGTGATTAAAGAAATAGCCGGAAAAATAAAAGGATTCCTGACGGTTGAACTGAGTGCCGGGCAAATGGTGGACGATGTCCGTCTGGCTGTCAACGGCAAAGTCCCCGTTGAATTTTACGGCCGAATGGGAGGTATTGTCCCCTCGCCCAACGAAGTATTGAGCGAACTAAAAAAGAAATTGATCGAATAAGCAAAAGGGGATTGTTGATGAATTGTGATGTTGAACTTTTAGCTTCTTTATTTTTATTTATTTAAACTGAAATTTTTATGACAACAGCAGAAATAATCAACCCGGCGAACCTGGTTTACGCCAAAACAAAGGTGATGAACGACACACCGATGCATTACTGTCCGGGTTGCAGCCATGGAGTAGTTCATAAACTCATTGCCGAAATTATTGAGGAGATGGACATTCAGGACAAAACTATCGGGGTGGCACCCGTAGGTTGTGCCGTATTTGCGTATAACTACCTCGACATCGACTGGCAGGAAGCTGCCCACGGAAGAGCGCCGGCCGTAGCCACGGGTATAAAGCGTTTATTGCCAGATAAGTATGTGTTTACATATCAGGGAGATGGCGACCTTGCAGCCATTGGTACAGCTGAAACTATTCATGCATGTAACCGTGGTGAAGATATTGCCATTATTTTCATCAACAATGGTATTTATGGGATGACGGGCGGCCAGATGGCTCCTACCACGCTGATCGGGATGAAATCGGCCACCACTCCTACCGGACGTGAGGTGGCAAGAAACGGTTATCCGTTGAACATTACCGATTTATTGGCCAAGCTGGATGGAACTTGCTATGTAACCCGCCAGAGCGTACACAACGTACCCAACGTAAGGAAAACGAAAAAAGCGATTCGTAAGGCGCTCGAAAACTCGATGTTGCGCAAAGGAACATCCATCGTTGAAATTGTTTCGACTTGTAGTTCGGGATGGAAAATGACCCCTGAAGAATCGAACAACTGGATGGTGGAAAACATGTTCCCGTCTTACCCGTTGGGTGATATTAAAGATATTTAAACGAATAACGCCGGTCAGTCTTTACCGGACATCCGTAAATTTGGAACTAATAAATCAAACAAACATCCTGTGAACTCCTGTTCTTTTTCAGGACAACAGGTTGAAAAACAATTATATGACAGAAGAAATAATCATAGCCGGATTCGGTGGACAAGGAGTTTTATCGATGGGTAAAATCCTTGCTTATTCTGGATTGATGGAAGGCCAGGAAGTAAGCTGGATGCCATCGTACGGTCCTGAACAGCGTGGTGGAACAGCCAACGTTACCGTGATTTTAAGCGACGAACGGATCAGTTCGCCGGTACTGAATCATTACGACACGGCTATTATCTTGAACCAGCCGTCGCTCGAGAAGTTCGAAAACAGGGTAAAACCGGGTGGCACGCTGATTTTCGACAGCAATGGCTTTCACAAATTTCCTTCCCGCACCGATATCAACATTTATCGGATCGATGCCACGGAATACGCTATAGCCAACGATGCCGGAAAAACGATGAACATGATCATCCTGGGTGGACTACTGAAAGTACGTCCTATCGTGAAAATAGAAAATGTGCTGAAAGGTCTTAAGAAATCGTTGCCCGAACGCCATCATCATTTGATTCCGCTCAACGAAAAAGCCCTTCAAATTGGAATGGAGTTGATCAAAAAAGTGAATGAATAAAATCTCAGGGAACTGCTTCCCCGATTAAATAATTTTCTAAATCCTGTATAAATTCCGGTCAAATACGTTTACCGGAATTTTACAGGATTTGGTTATCTTTTATCCTTTCTGAACATAAATGTAAAAATTTCATTCAGTCTATAAAACAAAAAGCAGATTGAATCTTTCTGAATTGCAGCAATCCTACGCGCAACATCCTCAGGTGAAAGCCATCGGGGAATGGGCGATGTCCTCCGAACCGAATATAAATATTTTCGGTTTGAACGGATCTTCATTGGCTTTAGCGGCCGTTTCGGTATATCAAAGACACAAATTTTCTCAAATTTTCATCCTCAATGATGCTGAAGAAGCGGCTTATTTATACAACGATTTGAGGAACATGCTTCCGGAAAACGAAATTTTTTATTTTCCATCCTCGTTTAAAAAAGCCATTAAGCTTTCGCAACTCGATGCTTCGAACGAAATTCTTCGTACCGAAGTGCTCAACCGTTTGATTTTGCCAGAGCCGTGTATTGTGGTAACATCACCCGAAGCGGTTACCCAAAAGATTGTTTCAGCAGCGGAATTAAAGTCCAATTCATTATCCATTAAAGTTGGTGAAAAAATCGGGATCGACTTTTTGGACGAAGTTTTAAAGAGTTTTGGATTCGAGCGGGTCGATTTTGTGTACGAGCCGGGACAATATTCCGTTAGAGGAAGCATTGTCGATATCTTTTCGTTTGCCAATGAACTGCCATATCGTTGTGATTTTTTTGGAGATGAAGTGGATTCCATTCGCGTTTTCGATATTGAAACGCAGCTATCGCAAGAAAAAAAAGCCGAAATTTACATAGTCCCCGATCTACATAAAAAAAAGAGTAGCAAGAAAATATCCTTTTTTAAATACTTACCGGACAATACTTTGCTGAATTTCAGGAATGTTTTATTTGTCAAGGACCGGATCAACCAACTCTACGACGAAGCTTTAGTAAAAGCGAATTCAGGCGAAAATAAAGTTGCTAACCTGCACTCTGTACAAATTACCGGTGATGAATTCTGGAACGAAATCGGGATTTTCCGGAAATTGGAATGGGGAGAGCGCAGCTATTTTCCATCAAAAATCAGGGTAAGTTTCAATACTTCTCCGCAACCCGTTTTCCAGAAAAACTTCGATCTGATTGCCTACCATCTCAAACAGAAGGCAAATGAGGGTTATAAGTTGTTCATTTTAAGTGATAGCACAAAACAGACCGACCGTATTGCCGCTATTTTCGATGATAGAAACGACAACATCATTTTTCAACCGGTAAAAAACACCCTCCACGAAGGTTTTGTCGATCATGATCTTTCGATGCTCGTTTATACCGATCATCAGATTTTCGACCGTTTTCACAAGTTCCAGCTCAAAACCGACCGCACCCGGCTGGGCAAAGTGGTAATGACGCTGAAAGAGCTGAACCAGTTCCAAATTGGCGATTTTGTGGTACATATCGATCACGGTATCGGGTCTTTCGGAGGATTGGTGCGCACCAATGTCAATGGCAAAATGCAGGAAATGGTAAAGTTGATTTACCGGGACGATGATATTATTTTTGTAAGCATTCACAACCTCCACCGCATTTCGAAATACAAAGGCAAAGAAGGGGAAGCTCCACGTGTTAACAAACTCGGGTCAGGCGCGTGGGAGCGGCTGAAAGAACGTACCAAAACCAAGGTCAAGGATATTGCCCGCGACCTGATAAAACTTTATGCCAAGCGCAAAGCTGAGCAAGGATTCAGGTATTCGCCCGATTCCTACCTGCAACACGAACTCGAAGCGTCCTTTGTGTACGAAGATACGCCGGATCAGGTGAAAGCCACTGCCGATGTAAAAAAAGATATGGAATCGTCATTGCCAATGGACAGGCTGATTTGTGGCGATGTAGGATTTGGAAAAACGGAAGTGGCCGTTCGTGCCGCTTTCAAGGCGGCAACCGACAGCAAGCAGGTGGCTGTGCTTGTACCCACTACTGTATTGGCTCTGCAACATTACAACACCTTCAAAGAACGGCTTAAGAATTTTCCGTGCAATGTTGAATATTTAAGTCGAGCCCGGAGCAGCAGTGTTTCGAAAGAAATTTCCGAACGACTTGCTAAAGGCGAAGTTGACATTATTATCGGCACCCATAAGTTGGTAGGGAAATCAGTAAAATTCAAAAATTTGGGATTGTTGATTATCGATGAAGAACAAAAATTCGGTGTATCGGTAAAAGAAAAGCTGAAACAACTGAAAGTGAACGTGGATACGCTCACTATGACAGCTACTCCGATTCCCCGTACCTTGCAATTTTCGCTGATGGGTGCGAGGGATCTTTCCATTATCAACACTCCCCCACCCAACCGTTATCCGGTTCAAACCGAAATACATACGTTTGATGAAGACGTGATCCGCGAAGCCATTGAGCTTGAAATGAACCGTAACGGGCAGGTGTTTTTTGTGAACAACCGTATTCAAAGCATTTATTCCATGGAAGCCATGATCCGGCGATTGATTCCCGGAGTACGCGTTGCGGTTGGCCATGGACAAATGCCTCCTGACAAACTCGAAGAAATAATTGTTGATTTTATTGATTATGAGTACGATGTGTTGATAGCAACCACCATTATCGAATCTGGAATCGATATCCCGAACGTGAATACCATCATCATCAACAGCGCTCATCATTTTGGGCTTAGCGACCTGCATCAGCTGCGTGGGCGCGTAGGACGAAGTAACCGGAAAGCTTATTGTTACTTGCTTGCGCCCGAACTAAGCCTGCTTACGCCCGATGCCCGCAGACGCTTGCAGGCACTCGAAACCTTTGCTGAACTCGGAAGTGGATTCAACATTGCCATGCAGGATCTGGACATACGTGGCGCCGGAAATATGCTTGGGGCTGAGCAAAGTGGTTTCATTGCCGATTTAGGATACGAAACTTACCAGAAAATTCTGAACGAAGCGGTTTCGGAACTTAAAGATGAAGAGTTTTCCGAACTCTATGCTGATGAAATGAACAGCGAACAAAAAGGAACTTTCATTACTGATTGCCAAATTGATACTGACCTTGAATTGTTATTTTCGCAAGATTATATCGAAAACATCTCCGAACGCATTACCCTTTACCGCGAACTCGACAATATTAGCAATGAAAATGAGCTCCTTGATTTTCAGGATAAATTAACCGACCGTTTTGGTGAAATACCCGATGAAGGAATGAACCTGATGACGGTGGTAAGGCTACGCTGGTTGGCTATCCGGCTTGGTTTTGAAAGATTGGTACTGAAAAACGGGCAAATGACCGCTTTCTTCGTATCTAATTTTGAATCGGCTTATTATCGATCCGAAATTTTTGGTAAAGTGATCAGTTATATCAGTTATCATCCCCGCAAATGCCGCCTTCGTGAACAAAACGGTAAACGCTCGGTCATTTTCAACGACATAGCAGATATTACCAAAGCCTGGGAAGTACTGAAAGAGATATAATACGCTTGTAAACAACAAAATATTTTCACATCTTTGCATCAATATTTCTATTCAACATGAATTACATCGACGTCTTTTTACAGCCCAATGCATGGATAGCGCTGATCACACTCACTTTCCTCGAAATGGTTTTGGGAATTGATAACATTGTTTTCATTTCTATTGTTTCGTCTAAACTAAAAAAAGATGAACAACCTAAAGCCCGCACCATTGGATTGTTTTTGGCCATGATATTCAGGATATTACTTTTGTTGGGATTACAAGTAGTGATGAGCCTGACGGCTCCTATTTTCGAATTTGATTTCTCGTGGCTGAAAGGCGGCATTACCGGGCAAAGCCTGATCATTCTGGCGGGAGGTTTGTTCTTATTGTATAAAAGCGTAACAGAAATCCATCACAAGATTGAAGGGTCTGAAGAGAGCTCCGGCTCAAAAGTTAAATCGGGATTAATGTCGGCTATCATTCAGATAGCATTGCTAAACCTCGTATTCTCGTTCGATTCCATACTGACAGCCATTGGGTTAGTAAGTTTCAACGAATTTGGGAATGGGGCATTGTCCATTATGATTGTTTCGGTGGTTCTGTCCATCCTGATCATGATGGCTTTTGCCGGGCCGGTAAGCAAGTTTGTCCACGAACACCCAACTATTCAAATGTTGGGGCTGTCATTCCTTATCCTCATTAGCGTCATGCTCATCACAGAGGCATCTCACGCGTCTAACCTCGAAGTGTTCGGTTCGCATGTAGGTACAATACCGAAAGGTTACCTCTATTTCGCCATCGCTTTTTCGCTTTTTGTGGAATTCCTGAACATGAAACTCCGGAAAAAACGATAAGTCTATCAAATCAAATACATTGATAATAAACAACTTACAGGTACATTAAACAAAAAGCAGGAGTAAAACCAATATTCACTCCTGCTTTTTTGTATATAATTTCCGCCTGATCAGGTATTCATACCTCCGCAAACGTGGATAACTTGTCCGCTTACATAGCTGGACAAATCGGAAGCGAGGAATAACGTTACCTTGGCTACTTCGTCGGGAGTTCCGCCACGACGGAGAGGAATGGTTTCGTTCCATTTCGCACGTTGTTCTTCGGTAAGCGCGTGAGTCATTTCGGTTTCGATAAATCCGGGAGCTATCGCATTGGCGCGAATACCTCTCGAACCCAATTCTTTGGCAATGGATTTTGCCAAGCCAATCATACCGGCTTTCGATGCCGAATAGTTGGCCTGTCCGGCATTACCCGATACACCTACCACCGAACTCATGTTGATAATGCTACCCGATTTCTGGCGCATCATGTATGGAGTAACAGCGTGAATAAAATTGAATGCCGACTTCAGGTTTACATTAATAACGGCATCCCACTGCATTTCGGACATACGCATCATTAGGCCATCCTTGGTTATCCCGGCATTGTTGACCAATACATCGATACGGCCAAAATCCTTGGCTATTTCGTCCACTACCTTGTGACTATCGTCATAAATGGCAGCATTCGATGCATAACCTTTGGCCTTAACTCCATAAGCTTCAATTTCTTTCTGGGTATTCAGCGCATTTTCATCGATGATCAAATCGGTAAATGCAATGTCGGCACCTTCGCTTGCCAGTTTGAGCGCTATTGCTTTACCGATTCCGCGGGCAGCTCCGGTTACAATAGCTACTTTACCTTCCAGTAATTTCATTTTCTTCCAATTTTGTGTTAAAAAATATATCTAAAATAGTTGTTTTATTTATTCCGATACACCAAGTTTATTACTACATCCGGGATTTTTATTTTATCCCTGTTAAGTTAAACCAATATACAAAGATAACTCTTTTTTATCAAAAATGGCAGATATTATGCATATCAGCACTGTTTTTGTGCACATTTTACTATCTGTTAACAATGTTGATCGCGGTTTCAACACCGGTAAAAACGCCATATTCTTCACACCGTTTTACAAGTTCGCCCTTGTCTTTTTCAGCTATTGGACCAAAAAGAGTTAGTTCCAGCACATACCGCTTTCCTTTGGCGGTGCGTTTCCAGATGCCCGCCACCTGCCCATCCACCACTACTACCGGGCGGAAAATACCATTTGATGATATTGCCGTCGGTTGAACGTCATTCGGGATCGACCATTTGCGGGATCGGTAAGAGATCAGGAATTCATCGAAAGCGGGTAAAAGCAGGTTTTCCCTCTTGATAATCTTTTGAGTACCTGAAAACAAAAAATAGGTTTCCCCTTCTGTTTCGAAGGTTTCGAGCGAACCGCGAATGGATTCCAATCCGGCTCTCGCATCTTTTGCCGGCAAACCCGACCACCACAGAAAATCGGGCAAAGTAGCCACTCCCCGGCTCCTGAAATAACGGCTTATCAGCTCTGCAACAGCTTCTTCACGCGGCATCTCCTTAGCCACAAGCACTCTTTCATCCATCAAGGCATAGGTTACCTCCTTTCCCTCCAACGACCCGCTGCAAATTTGCTCATTCAGTTCGGCATGCATGGCGTAGTGGTAGAAACTATTTTCATGGACATCCATCCCTTCCTTTTCGAAAATATGTTTTAGTTCGCTCACCGTCAATTGTTCATCCTGCGACAAAAATTTCTCAAAAAGCTTTGATGACTTCTCAAGGTCTTTACGGGTTATTCCCAGTTGATGATCCCTGTATTTCAACACAGAGCGAATGTGGGGCGCCGTAAGTTTCAGCAGCCACCGTATATCTTCAGCCGCTATAAAATGCCAGGTAGGGCGCAACAAATGGGTGCGCAAAATTTCACCTTTATCATACGCGTTTGTAATATCCTGCTCTGACAGGCCATTGGCACGGCAAGCTATTGCCCATTTGGCAGCCGTAAAATCCTGTGCCTGCATGGCACACATTTTCCGGACCACATCTACCACCGAAGCATCCTCATCAGGTTCTGACAAAGATTGATAATTCAGCCGGATATCCGATAATTCTTTTTTGTTTATTTTCATTTCAGCTAAAAATGATTTGCGTGAACAAACATAAATATTTAAACTTATAAACACAAATTTTTATTTTTTTTTCTACAAGGAACATAAAAAATATTCTATCTTTGAACTCTGTAAGATGTAAAACTTTTTACAATTCAGGTAATACAGATAAGAAACATTCAAAACTTTACAAAAACATGAAAACAGAAAATGATGATTTACTGGAATACGACGAAGATAAAGCTGTAGAATACATACTTCAGCATCTTCCTGATGAACTGAAAGATACCGTGGATGAAGATAAAATTGATTATGTGCTGGATGTGATTTACGATTATTATGATGAAAAGGGATTAATTGATGAGGATTCGACCGAAGAAGCATCCATCGACGAAGAAGATATGTTTAAATACATTCGGAAATGCGCCAAAAAAGATAAAATAGAGCTTTCGGAAGCTGAAATTCAGGTGATCCTCGATGGGGAATTTGAATACGGGAGGTCTATCGGCATTTACAACGAAGAATAAATTCGGGCAATGTTTTATATCTTTTACTCCATGATATGGGTGGTAGCTTTGCTGCCCACGAAAGTTCTATATGTCGTTTCCGACTTGCTGTATGTTTTTGTTTACCATATTTTCCGCTACCGTAGGAAAATTGTGAGGGAAAACCTGCTTTGTTCTTTTCCGGATAAAACAAAAAATGAAATCCTGGCAACAGAACGCCGTTTTTACCATTTTTTCGTAGATGTCATTTTCGAGATCATCAAAACCATTCATCTCAATGGAAAAGATATCCAAAAAAGGATGGTTTTCCTGAATCCTGAAATTGCCATCGGGCAAATGAATGCCGGGAAAAGTATTCTTTTCATGTCATCCCATTTTGGCAATTGGGAATGGCTCGATAGTTTTGCGCTTCTTCTTCCCGAAAACCAATATATGTACAACGTGTACCGGCGGCTGAAAAGCCAAAGAATGGATGCCTTTATGAATAACCTGCGAAGCAAATTCAAAGGTAATAATGTTGAAAAACATGATATCCTGAGGGCTATGGTACGCCTGAGATCGGAAAACAAAGTTGCCGGATTCGGGATGATTTCCGACCAAAAACCCAGTGGAAGCGATCACCAGCTGGAAGTTACATTCCTCAACCAGCCAACTTATGTACTTACCGGCTCCGAACAATTAGCCCGTAAATTCGATTATCCGGTGCTGTATGTCCATATGAAAAGGGTAAAAAGAGGCTACTATGAAGTAGATCTTGAAATTATAACCACTGAACCTAAAAAAACCGAACCGTTTGAAATCAGCAAAAAATACATGAACTTGTTGGAACAAGACATACTGCAACAGCCCGAATGCTGGCTTTGGAGTCATAACAGATGGAAACATTCCAGAAATAAGATGTAAAAAAAAGTTATGAGTTGCAAGTAAATATACTTGAGACTTAATGACTTGAGACAACTAAAACAACTAATTAACAATCATGACCGTATCCATAGTTATATTGAACTGGAATGGAGAAGGCTTCCTGCGAAAATTTTTACCGATACTCGTTGAACGTACTCCCGAAACGGATACAGAAATTGTAGTAGCCGATAATGGTTCGACCGATAATTCTGTGCAGCTGATAAAAAACGAATTCCCAACGGTGCGTATCATTCAGCTGGATAAAAATTACGGATTTGCAGGAGGTTACAATCTGGCTTTAAAGCAAACCGATGCTGAATATTATGTTATCCTGAATTCGGATGTTGAAGTTACCGAAAATTGGCTTCAACCCATGCTTGGTTACATGAACGAGCACCCGGAAGTAGCTGCCTGCCAACCGAAAATCCTTTCATTCGATGAACCTTCCAAATTTGAACATGCAGGCGCTGCCGGCGGTTTTATCGACAAATACGGCTATCCGTTCTGTCGTGGACGAGTGTTTGGCGTAACAGAAGAAGACTTCGGCCAGTACAACGACATCCGGGATATTTTCTGGGCCACGGGAGCTTGCTTGTTTATCCGTTCGGCAGTATTTCACAAAGTGGGTGGCTTCGATAGCGAATTTTTCGCTCACATGGAAGAAATAGACCTGTGCTGGAGATTGAAAAGCAGAGGTCATCGCATCGTTTGTATTCCTCAAAGTGCTGTTTTACACGTTGGTGGAGGAACTCTGCACACCGAGCATCCCCGGAAAACATATCTTAATTTCAGGAACAACCTGCTACTGCTTTACAAGAACCTGCCCAACAGCAATGTAAAAAAAATATTACGAATCCGTTTTTTCCTTGATTATACAGCTGCTATCCAGCTATTTATTAACGGATATGCTAAAAATGCCCAAAGCGTTTTTGCAGCCCGCCGTGATTTTAAAAAAATCCTCCCTTCGTTTAAGGATAAAAGGGACGATAATATTCGCCACGCCATTACTCACCAGTTTGCCGAAATGCTCAACAAAAGCATTATTCCTGAATATTATTTAAAGAAAAAACAAACATTTAACAAGATATTCAATAACTTATGATAAAGAAAGAAAATGAAGCACTTGAATTATTCCAGAGCGGATGCAATTGCTCACAATCGGTTTTCGGCGCCTTAGCTCCACTGTTTGGTATAGATAAAAATTCAAGCTTACTTATAGCCAGTGCTTTTGGTGGTGGCATAGCCCGCACGCAACAAATTTGCGGAGCACTTACAGGAGCACTTATGGCGCTTGGGCTTAAATATGGACGTGGCGAAAACGGTACTGAAGAAGATAAACAACGGGGTTACTTTTATGCCCGTAAACTGATGAAAGAGTTCGAAGATAAATTTGGGGGCATCAATTGTATCGATTTGCTCGATGGCCTCAACATGCAACTGCCCGCGGATGCCGCCAAAATTAAAGCCCTCAATTTACACAACACACGTTGTAGCAGATTTGTGCAGACTGCTGTTATCATGGCGGACAGAATCATCAATGAATAATATTTACTTTCTGCGATAATTTTTTTTGGGGAATTACAAAAAATTTATATTTTTACATACCAAACGGTCGGTTTATGAGTGAAACAAAAAATTATATTATCAAGACAGCATCGCGTTTATTCCTTGAACGTACCTATAAGGAGGTAACAATGAAAGATATAGTTACAGAAACTAAACTTTCAAAAGGTGCATTTTATCATTATTTCGAAAGTAAGGAACAACTTTTCATCGCTGTACTCGATTATTTTTACGATGATTTTCAACATCCTTACGAAAAATACGGAAGAAATTCATTTTACGAATTTTACCACGATTACCTGATTGGCATCGGCGCTTTGATGAGTCGGTACCTTGAGCAGTTCAATACGGCAGCTGACCAGCAATCGTTAACAATGAACTATTTTTCGCTTATGTTCGAAGCGTTCAGACTTCTACCCGATTATAGAAAAAGGGTCATCGCCTTACAAAATGATGAAATCAGGTTGTGGACTGATAGAATCAGAAAAGCGAAGGTAAGCGGGGAGTTGAAATCATCTGTTCCTGAACAGGAAACTGCCGAAATGTTTTATAATCTGTGCGATGGAACGGCCATGCATTTAATTATGGTTGGCCATCCGGCTGAAATGATGCATTCTGAAATCATTAAACTCATGGATTTGATGTATGATACAGTAAAAACATAATTTTTTTTGATCAAAAAACAGACCGAACGTTCGGTTTATATCAACTGAATCCAAAAATAAAACAGTTAACGACAACTGTAATCAGCCGAAAGCCACCATTCATCGGTAAAATAAATGCATTCAACGATTTTAAATTGTATATGACAGGTATCAGAAGGTAATTTTGCACTAAATTAAAAAAAACAGGAAACAAAATGAAAGCTACTTACAAAATCCTTAGCTTGATTCTATTCATCTTATTTCATCTGCACAGTTATTCGCAATCGGGCGAAAAGGTTGTATTAAACCTGCGACAAGCCTGCGAAATGGGAATAACAAACAATGTGAATGTGAAAAACTCAGGTATTGAAGCAGATAAAAACCAGTACAAACTAAAAGAAACGAAAAGCAAATTGTACCCGCAACTGGAAGGTTATAGCAATTTCAGTTACTATTATGCCATACCAAAAATGGTTATCCCGGGCGAATTTTTTGGCAAAACAGGAATGATTCCGGTAGAAGTAGGTACGACATTCGACTGGGCAAGCGGATTTAAAGCTACGCAAATTCTTTATAATCAAAGCTATTTTACATCTATCAAAATGGTGGAAAAATTCAGTACGTTACAAAAACTTGATTTGCAGCAACGTAAGGAAGAAGTAATTTATCAGGTTACTCAGTTATATCATCTGATACAAACCACTAACCGGCAGGTAAATGAACTGAACACCAGCCTGAAAAACAACGAAAAATTACTGGCCATAGCCAAAGTTCAAACCGATAACGGGATGATGAGGAAAGTAGATTATTCTCGAGTAGAAGTCAACAACAACAACATTCAAACCCAGGTAGATAATCTGATCCAATTATCTGAACAACAGTTGGGAATGCTAAAAATTCTCATTGGTATCGACGCCTCGAAGCTGGTGCAATTATCCGATTCGCTGGCTACCGATATTGATATACTTCAGGATGCTTCACCCGATTTCACACAACATTCATCGCTTCAATATCTCGACAAACAAATCGACATCAGCCTGTTGGAAAAAAAGATGGATAAGCAGCTATATCTGCCGAGCTTAAGTGCTTTCGGGCAATATTACGTTGAAGGACAACGTAATAAATTTGATTATTTCAATTCAAACATTGATAATAAGTATTATACGGTGGGTGTGGTAGGTATCAGTTTGAATGTGCCGATTTTCGACGGATTAGAAAAGAAATACAAATCAAAACAAAAAGAGTTGGAAATCAAAGAACTGAGAAACATCAAAGAGAACACGACTCATTTGCTGACAAAAGATTATAACGATGCCGTACGCCAACTTGAACTGAGCAAAAAACTGGTGGCGCGGCAACTCGAAAACATTAAATCGGCCGAAAGCACCTATCAGGTAAGCGTGGACGGTTATAAACAACAAGTAACTCCACTTACCGATGTATTGATGGCTGAATCGGGGCTCACTGAGGCGAGGTTATCATACTATAATGCTATTTTACAATACAATAACGCCACTCTTGATGTAAAGAAAGCTTGTGGAAAATTATTAAATTTTTAATTACGAAATAAATATTCATTATGAAATCAAAGAAAACAATCATAGGACTCTGTATTGTACTTCTGATCGTAGTCATTATTGTAGCAAGGTTGGTATCGAATAAAAATAAAAGGGATGCCGAAATCAGAGCCGTATCGGAGTTCAGCGTTACTGTACCGGTAATTACCGACACTGTAAAACACCTGGATTCCAACAATGTAATTGTTTCGAACGGGAATTTCGAGGCTGCCAGGGAAATAACCGTTGCCTCCGAAACTCAAGGCAAAGTAACGGCTGTAAAAGGAGATGCAGGAAGCAAAGTAGCAACAGGACAAACACTTGCCGAAACTGATCATCGCATTTACATTTCTCAATTGAATTCTTCAAAATTCAACATGGCGAAAGCTGAGAAAGACATGAAACGGTACGAAGAAATGGCAAAAGGCGATGCCGCTACCACTCAGCAAACCGAGCAGGCCAAACAAGCGTACGTCAATGCTGAATCGGCTTATACTGCTGCAAAAATCCAGTATGAAAATTCGATTGTAAAATCACCGTTTAATGGCATTATCACCAAACGCTACATAGAGATAGGAACTTACCTTCAACCGGGAATGCCCGTTTTCGATATTGTAGATATGGATCATTTAAAGCTGGTTATACATCTTACCGGTTCCGAAGTATCGTCGGTAAAAGAAGGACAGATAGCTGAAATTACGGTAGATATGTACCCGAATACCATTTTCGAAGGAAAAGTAAAGAGCATTGTTGTCAAAGCCGATGCCTCCAAACGTTTTGAAGTTGAACTGGAAATTAAAAACCGTAGCGATAAAAAAATCAAACCGGGAATGTTTGGAACTTGCACTTTCAACCGGCAATCCAATACAGGCAACCAGCTGATTATTCCACGGAAAGCGCTCAATGGCAGCATAAAAGACCCAGATGTTTTTGTAGTTACAGGCAACGCCGTAACATCCCGTAAAATCGATGCTGTTCCCCTCGACGATAAAAACATCGTTGTAAAAAACGGTTTGAAGGAAGGCGAAATCATCGTTGTCAGCGGTCAGATCAACCTGGTTGAGGGAACAAAAGTAAAAATTACCAGATAACATCATCCTGAAATCACAAATAATCCAAGCAATGAATATAGCCAAATTATCGGTAAACAGGCCTACGCTTGTAGTAGTGGTGTTTACTGTCCTCATATTTCTCGGGGCAGCCAGTTACATGAACTTGAACTACGAACTGATGCCCAATTTCTCGTCCAACGTATTCACCATAGCCACTGTATATCCTGGAGCTTCACCTTCGGAAGTGGAAAATAGCGTTACAAAAAAAATTGAAGATGCTATTACTACCATCGAAAACATCGACAACATCCGGTCGGTATCGCAGGAAGGCGTGTCGGTGCTTATTGTGTCGCTCAAGCTCAAAGCCGATGTAAACGAAGTTGTACAGGATGCGCAGCGTAAGGTTAACGCGATGAAAAGCACCTTGCCTGCTGATGTAAAAGATCCGGTGATCTCGAAACTATCCATTAAAGATCTTCCGGTAATGAACATTGGGGTTACCTCTACCCTATCGCCCACGGATTTTTACGATTTGATGAAGTACCGCATTCAGCCCGAATTAAACCGGATAACTGGAGTTGGTGAAGTAACACTAATCGGAGGTAACGAAAGAGAAATCCGCGTCAATCTGGATGCAAAAAAAATGGAAACCTACAAACTATCATCGGGTCAGGTACTCCAGGCCATCCAACTTTCGAATACTGAATTTCCGGCCGGTAAGATAAAAAATAATGAATGCCAGTTCAATATTCGCTTATCGGCAAAATTCAAAACCGTAAGAGACATTGAGAATGTAGTGGTTTCGGTGGACGACAAAGGCTCAAAAATCTTTCTGGGAGATATTGCCGAAGTACTTGACACGGAAAAGGAATCGGACATGTTGGCTCGCATCAACGGGAAAAATGCCATCGGTATCAGCATAAAAAAACAATCGGACGCCAATACCGTCGAGGTTTGTAAACAACTGCGCGAACATCTCTCGCAAATTGAAAATGAATACAAAAGCAAACATTTAAAATTTGAAATATCGATGGATTCTTCGGTTTTTACCGAAGATGCGGCCAACTCGGTGAAACACGACTTGCTGTACGCCATCATGCTGGTTGCTTTGGTGATGCTGGTTTTCCTGCACGGTTTAAGAAACGCGTTGATCGTGATGTTTGCCATTCCTATATCGCTGGTTGTTTCGTTTTTGGGAATGTACCTGCTCGGTTACACGCTGAACATGATGACCTTGCTGGCTATGTCGCTCGTTATCGGTATTTTGGTGGACGATGCCATCGTTGTGCTCGAAAACATTTACCGGCATCTCGAAATGGGGAAAAACCGTGTGGATGCTACGCTGGATGGTCGTTCCGAAATCGGGTTTACGGCCGTGGCCATCACCATGGTGGATGTGGTGGTATTCCTGCCGATTGGTCTTTCAAAAAGTATCATTTCGCCCATGATGAGCCCCTATGCTTTAGTAATTGTAATCACCACATTATTAAGTTTACTGGTGGCGTTTACAGTAGTTCCATTGCTTACTTCCCGCTTTGCGAAACATGAGCCACTCGTAAAAACAAGGATGACACACCGTTTTTTCCTCTGGTTCGAAAAATTGCTCGACGAATTCGGGAATCTGGTACACAGTGTTTTACTTTGGGCCATTCGTCATAAAGTTGTTACATTTTCGATAGTTACCGTGTTATTCATCGGTTCGGTATCACTTATTCCGGCCGGATTTGTAGGCTCGGAATTTTTCAGCATGGGCGATGCCAGTGAGTTCATGATACAAATTGAATTGCCTAAAGATGCCACGCTGAAAGAAACCAACCTGAAAGTACTTGAAGCTGAACATTATCTGTTTGCACAGAAGGAAGTTAAAACAGTTTTTTCAAGTATAGGTTCGGCAAGTTCAGGGATATTAAGTGGAGGAACGCAAAACGAGGCTTACAAGGCCGAAATCGATGTTAAATTAGTAAAACCGGAATTCCGCGATATTTCCTCCCTGCTTTTTGCCAACAAAATGAAAAAAGACCTGAACGGAAAAATTGCGGGGATCAAAGTGCGTACCGTCGTTGTCAATCCGATGATGGGTGGTACCGATGACAGCCCTATACAAGTGATCGTGAAGTCCAATCAGCCCGACACACTCCAGAAATATGGGAAAATCATCGAAAATATCATAAAGAAAACCTCTGGTACCAACGATGTAACATCCACGCTCGAAGACGCCAACACCGAAGTATCAGTAAGCATCAATAAGGAACGGATGGCCGAACTTGGACTTTCGTTGCAAACCGTAGGGATGGAAATGTCCAACGCGTTCAACGGGAACACCGATGCCAAATTCAAAGATGGGTCGTACGAATACGATATTCATTTGATTTATGATGAATTCAACCGCCGCGACCCCGAAGATGTGGCCAACCTTACTTTTGTGAACAACAAAGGCGAGGTTATCAAACTATCCCAGTTTGCCGCTATCGCTTATACCGATGGGTTCACCAAACTCGAACGACACGACAGGACTTCATCCGTAACCATCCAGTCGCAGGTAATTGGGCGCGCCACGGGTGACGTGGGCGACGAAATCAGGGGAAAAATCAGCGAACTGAAAATGCCCTCGGAAGTAAGCATAGCCTACGATAGCGACATGAAATACCAGAGCGACGCGTTCGGAAGTTTAGGCTTCGCGCTGTTAACCGCCATCTTTTTCGTTTACCTTATCATGGTAGCGCTTTACGAGTCGTACCTGTATCCATTTGTGGTACTGTTTTCTATTCCGCTCGCCGTTATCGGCGCTATACTGGCGCTGGCGCTGGCCGGCCAGAACCTGAGTATTTTCAGCATGATGGGAATGATCATGCTGGTAGGACTTGTCGCGAAAAACGCCATTCTGGTGGTCGATTTCACCAATCAACTGCGCAAGCAGGGTTATCGGCCGGTAAGGGCTCTGCTCATGGCTACCCGTGTACGTTTAAGGCCGGTACTGATGACAACCATTGCCATGATCATAGGATTAATGCCCATTGCCTTTGCTTCGGGTGGAATTTCCGAAGGTTTAAACGGTATTGCCTGGGTGCTGATCGGAGGTCTTGCCAGCTCTATGTTGCTTACGCTCGTTATTGTCCCGTTGGTTTATCTGATCACCGAAAATATGAAGTTGAAATCGAAAAGCATAGTCAACAAAATTAAAAACCACAGGAATACCGAAACAGGAATTGCCTGAAACCTCTTCATTTTCAATCCAACGGCTGTCCCTTCGTTCAGAGTGACAGCCGTTTTTATTTAACTGATAATCAATTACAATAATCATCAGTAAATTTCGTTTTAATAAATACGAAATTATCATAAATCAGCTTCGGCCAGCTAAAATATATCTCAAATATCCATATCTTTGCAAAAAAAGAAACGTATTTTTTATGTTACAAAAAATCAACAACTACATTGCCACCCATCATCTGCTGGACAAGGAACAAGCTGTTGTAATAGGTGTAAGCGGAGGAGCGGATTCTACGGCATTATTGCACATACTTCATACTTTAGGATACCAATGCATTATCGCCCATTGTAACTTCAAGTTGCGAAAAGAAGAATCGGAACGGGACGAAGAATTTGTCAGGACGATGGCGCTCGAAATGAAGCTTCCCTACGAATCGGTACATTTCGAGACAAAACAATACGCCTCTTCCAAAAAAATTTCTATCGAAATGGCTGCCCGCGAATTACGTTATAATTGGTTTAACAGACTGATAACAAAATATAACGCGCAGGCTGTAGCAGTAGCGCATCATGCCGACGACAGCGTGGAAACCATACTGATGAACCTTGTGAGAGGAACCGGCATCCGGGGATTATCAGGCATTCCTCCACGGAATGACAACGTAATCAGGCCTTTACTATGCTGCACCCGAAAAGAAATTGAAGATTATTTAGTAAAAAACAACCTTGAACACGTTGATGATTCTACTAATTTCCAAAACGAATACCAGCGGAATAAGTTCCGTAACCAAGTGATCCCTTTGCTCGAAGAAATAAATCCTTCGGTGAAAATAACGCTTTCCGAAACAGCCCGCCGGTTCGAATCTTACAAAAACATCTTTGACAAATACATTGGAAACATTAAAAATGAATTAATTTCACATGAGAATAATTTTATAAGGATTGATATTGAAAAACTTAAATCGCTGACAGAAATCCAAACATTACTATTCGAATTGCTGCTACCTTACAAATTCAGCGCGGCAACGGTTGAAAACATCGTTGATAACCTTGATGATATTTCGGGCAAACGGTTTTATTCCGACACCCACGAACTGATTAAAGACCGGAATTACCTTATCATCGGATCAAGAAGCCGGAACGAAACAGAAGAGTACAGGATTAACATCAATGATTCTGAGATATTATCTCCTGTACATATAACATTTACCATAAAAAATTACGACAACGAATTTATTATTTCCAAAAACCAACTTTGTATTCACGCCGACATGGATGAGGTAGAATTTCCGCTTACACTCCGAAAATGGAGAACAGGCGATAGCTTCTACCCCTTTGGCATGAACCATCCAAAGAAATTAAGCGACTTTATGATTGATGAAAAAATAAATTTACTTGAAAAAAACAATATCTGGTTGCTTGTTTCGGCTGATAAAATAATGTGGGTGGTAGGAAAGCGAATGGATAATCGTTTTAAAATCAGCGATAAAACGAAGAAAATTTTGGAAATCAGATACAAAATCTAAATGCAACCAATTTTGCCAAAAAAAACAGCAAATTTGCACAATTCAAATTATTATCGTAATTTTGTATGCTTTCTAAAATAAAAGCATTCCTGTTTTTATAATTTTCTCAATCGAATCAGACCAATAAATCATTCACATTTATTTTTTTAAAATTCTACAAGGGAATTTCCCATTCCCACATCATTCATTTATATGAGTAACTATAACATTCTGCAACTCAATGCAAAAGAACTGTCCGAACTAAAGGACATTGCAAAAGAACTGGGCATTAAAACGTCTGGATCAACCACCAAAGAAAAACTTATTTACGACATTCTGGATCAACAAGCCGTGGTAAACGCACAAAGGAAAACCATTGCCGGCACCGAAAATGATAACAACCGAAAGAAGAGACAACGTATCCCGTCAAAAAACGCTCCCGAGCAAAAGAAAAACCAGCCAGCAGCTGAATTATCTGCGACTCCTGAAAAAGAACCCGGAAAACTGAAAACTGAAAAAAAAGCGGTAGCAAAAACTGCCGAGGTTGCCAATGAAACATTGAGAGAAACAGATAAAAAGCAAAATTCCGGCAAAAAGCCAAAAAACTCCACTAAAAAACAAGTGTCGGAAAACAGCCAATCTATTAATGCTACCAACAATAATATCGAATCAACCAACGCTCCGGTTGACAAAGAATCAAAAAATGAACCGGTAAAACTATTGACAAAGAAATCGGTTGTCCTTGATGAAATACCATCTTATGAATCGGAAATAGAAACAGAAAAAACGGATGAAACAGAGCAGGAAGTAGTCGTTGTTGATCAGGAAAAAACGGTGGAAATCCAACCTGAAAACAACGAAAAGGTTCCCGGTGGTAACCAAAACATAAACAACAAAAACAACGGTCAAAAGAATAAATTCCAGCAAGCAGCCAAAGCCGAAAAGCAATTTGACTTCGATGGAATTCTCGAAGGTACCGGCACACTGGAACTGATGCCCGATGGCTACGGATTCCTCCGCTCAGCCGATTACAACTACTTAACTTCGCCCGATGATATTTACGTTTCGCAATCGCAAGCTAAACTTTTCGGCCTTAAAACCGGCGATACGGTTGCCGGAGCCATTCGTCCCCCGAAAGAAGGCGAAAAATACTTTCCTCTGATTAAAGTTACCAAAATAAACGGCCGCTCGCCGGAATACGTCCGTGATAGGGTTCCTTTCGAACACCTGACTCCGCTTTTCCCGAATGATAAATTCAACCTGACAACCGGGAAAAATGATAACCTTTCAACCCGAATTGTCGATTTATTTTCCCCTATTGGCAAAGGTCAGCGTGGTTTGATTGTAGCTCAACCAAAAACTGGTAAAACAGTGTTGTTAAAAGAAATAGCCAACGCTATTGCGGCCAATCACCCTGAAGTTTATATGATTGTACTCCTGATCGACGAACGTCCGGAAGAGGTTACCGACATGGCTCGCAGCGTTCGCGCAGAAGTTATTTCATCCACCTTCGACGAACCGGCCGAAAGACATGTAAAAGTAGCCAGTATGGTTCACGAAAAAGCGAAACGAATGGTGGAATGCGGTCATGATGTGGTTATTCTGCTCGACTCCATTACCCGCCTGGCGCGTGCATATAACACTGTTTCGCCGGCGTCGGGAAAAGTTCTTTCCGGAGGTGTGGATGCCAACGCGTTGCACAAGCCAAAACGATTTTTCGGAGCTGCCCGTAATATTGAAAATGGTGGTAGCCTCACAATTATCGCAACAGCCCTGACCGAAACCGGATCAAAAATGGACGAAGTAATCTTCGAAGAATTTAAGGGAACAGGTAATATGGAACTTCAGCTTGATCGTAAATTATCGAACAAACGTATTTTCCCATCTGTTGATATCACGGCATCAAGCACTCGTCGCGATGACTTGCTGCTCGATCAGGATACCCTTAATCGGATGTGGATTTTACGTCGCCATTTATCGGACATGAACTCGATTGAAGCCATGGAATTCCTGAAAGAACGAATGGAACGAACTGAAAACAATGATGAATTTCTGGTTTCGATGAATGCCTGAAATATTGATACACCTATGAAAAAATGTTGAATCTTTGGTTCAACATTTTTTTTATATAAACGAATCACAAAGGAATCAGATAAGCCGATATGATGTGGCAAATCAAGCCAAACAACACAAACAAATGAAATACCGCATGTATAAACTCTTTTTTCGCTAACGCGTAAAATACCGCTCCAACGATATAAAAAGCTCCCCCGGCAGCAAGCCAGTACAACACCGCGACGCAATTTTCGGCCACAGCTACCTGTATCAAAGGCTTTATGGCAATAAAAATCAGTAACCCCATCAGTACATACGAAGCTGTTTTGAGATGATTATTCGCTTTAAGCGTTCCAAAACTTAATATAATCCCTACAACTGCTGAAAACCATACTAAGGTAAAAATTGTCCAACCCCACACACCCACGTTACGTAACATTATCAATGTAACGGGAGAAAAACTGGCGGCAATCAGGAGATAAATGCTGCCATGATCGAAATGACGTAAAACCGATTTGAACCTTGGGTTTGTAACGTAATGATAGGTTGTGGACGATAGCATGCACGTTACCATCCCGAACCCATATACCGAATTGGCAAGAACAGCCCAGCCGTTATGAGCCAAAACCGACTTCCTGATTAACACGAAGGCAGCTATTAATGATATGATTACCCCGACAGCGTGAGTCAGGTAATTCACCTTTTCCTCCCTTTTAGTATATGATTTAACAGTTTGCATAAAAAATTTTACCGTTTTTATTTACAAATATAAGTAAATATATTGATCATCAAATTATTTATATTACCTTTGCAAAAATTGAGTCTGAATCGTTATTGTATAGTACTTCTTTCTATACGACTATCTTAAGTAGTCTCTCCTTAATTATTCTCCTCAAAATAAATAATTTATATTTTTTAATAAAGAAATCAAATGAACATTTACATCTCAGGTTTAAGCTACTCAATTAATGACAAAGACTTAAACGATTTATTTGTGGAGTATGGAGAAGTTTCTTCAGCTAAAGTAATTAACGACAAATTTACGGGGAAATCCAGAGGTTTTGGATTTGTAGAAATGCCGAACGAACAAGAAGGACAACGCGCCATCGACGAACTGAATGGTGCAGAATATGATGGTAAAACTATTTCAGTAAACGTTGCCCGTCCAAGAACCGAAAGACCCGAATACGGAAACCGCGGTGGAGGTGGCTTCAATAAATCAAAACGCTATTAATAAAGAAAGGCAGGTGATTTTGTAGTCGCCTGCCTTTTTTATTACTCTTCTTTCCTCCTCATTCAATTATTCATAAGTACTTTTAATTTGTCAGGTGTTTTTTTAATTCCAATTATCAAAATGCCACAGATTTCCGCGAATAATATTCCTACGAATATAAACGCTTTTTCAATTTGCAGTCCATACCAATTTACAGGCATTTGGAAAATTCTCATTCTTCATTTTTTCAGATAGCCCATTTTATCGTTTCATTCAAAATAAACTCACCTGAAAATATATGGCAAAGCCCACAATATCAAGCAAAAGAGATAACGAAAAAAAGAAACATGAAAAACGTGTAAAAAAGCAAAAACGAAAAGAAGAACGTAAAGTCTCAGGGAAGACCGGAAACTTCGACGATATGATTGCTTATGTGGACGAAAATGGCATGATCACCTCTGTTCCGCCAGAACTACAGGTAAAGACGGGAAACAAGACGGCTGAACAGCAGGAAGCTGAAAACCAGACAACAGGACTCAAAGGACGAATTGAATATATGAATGCCGAAAAAGGATTTGGTTTTGTAAAAGATGTAGCCGGAACAGAAAAGTATTACTTTCAAATAAAAGACGCCACAAAAGATGTTAAAATTGGAGATATGGTGCTTTTCGATTTGGCTGAAGGATATAAAGGACTGAATGCTAAACGACTGAAACCTTTAAACAACAATTAATAGTGAGCCAGCCGAAGCCGATTTGAATCAAAACTCCAGCACATTTTATTGTTTCTATCGAAACATAAAAAAGGAACTTCGCTTATTTGAAGTTCCTTTTTTATGGTGGAGATTACCGGACTCGAACCGGTCACCTCGACACTGCCAGTGTCGCGCTCTAGCCAGATGAGCTAAACCCCCGCTGATTCTTTAATTCTAATACAAAGATAAGAAAAAGTTCGAAATTTTAGCTACTTTTGTTTAAAAATTTGATTTCATGATTATTTTCAATACTACATTTTTGGTTCCCGATAATATTTTTGACGAATGGAAACTTTGGATTTCAGCAGATTATCTACCTTTCATGCTACGGACAGGAGGTTTTAGCGAACCACAACTGGCTCGTATCCTCAATGAAAATCCGGAGCCTGAAAAAGCCTATTCCGTACAACTCCGGATTGAAAATCATGACAGCCTGCAAACCTGGCAAAAAAAATCAGAGGCCGAGATACACGAGATCTGCCTCAAAAAGTTCAGTTCGAAGGTCTTGTTTTTTTCTACAGCTCTTGAAGTCATCGATCACAAATAACCCCAATGGATAAACCAAAGGAACAAATCATTTTAGGTATCGACCCCGGCACCACAATAATGGGATACGGATTGATCAAAACCGAAAACAACAAGGTTACACTCATTGCCATGGGCGTTATCGAACTGAAAAAATACAGCAACCATTACCTGAAATTACAGAAGATATTTTCCAGGGTTTTGTCGTTGATAGATGAATATCATCCTGATTGCATGGCCATCGAAGCCCCATTTTTCGGGAAGAATGTTCAGTCGATGCTCAAGTTGGGACGTGCTCAGGGCGTGGCCATGTCAGCTGCGCTCTATCGCGATATTCCCATTACCGAATACGCGCCTCTGAAAATAAAAATGGCCATTACCGGCAATGGTAGCGCCTCCAAAGAGCAGGTTGCCGATATGCTGAAACGAATGCTCCGTATTCCGGCTGAAAACATGCTCCCTCAGCTGGATGCTACCGATGGACTGGCTGCTGCTTACTGCCATTTTCTGCAATCGGGAGTTCCGGTTAGCGACAAAGCATATTCGGGATGGAAGGATTTTGTAGCCAAGAATCAGGAAAAGGTAAAAAAATAGGGTTGCAAAATTCAATCTGCAACCCTCATCTTCTTTGATTATGATTTGGAAAAATTACTTTGTAATATCATTTTCATCTGCTAAATCCTGATCCACCAGGATTCGTCCGCAATACTCACACACAATGATCTTCTTTCTCAAGCGGATATCCAACTGGCGCTGAGCCGGTATCTTGTTGAAACATCCTCCGCAAGCATCACGTTGAACGGTAACCACGGCCAAGCCGTTGCGGGCATTTTTACGGATGCGTTTAAATGCGGTCAGCAATCTGGATTCAATCATCAATTCAATTTGCTTGGCTTGTTCGCGAAGTTTTTCTTCTTCCTGCTTGGTTTCCGAAACAATTTCGTTCAATTCTTTTTTCTTCTGTTCCAAATCGAGGTTTCTTTCCGCAAGTCGCTCGGTAGTGGAAGCCTGTTCCTCTTTTTTTATTTCCTGGGTAGCAGAAAATTCACGGATACGTTTTTCGCACAGTTCTATTTCCAGCGACTGGAATTCAATCTCTTTCGAAAGGTTATCGTATTCGCGGTTGTTCCTTACGTTGTCCTGCTGATCCTTATATTTGACTATTTTCGACTTGGCATCCTCTATTTCATTCTTTTTCTTCTGAATAGCGCCACCCAATTCGGCAATTTCCGTATCGATATTTTCAAGGCGGGTGTTCAGGCCTATGATTTCATCTTCCAAATCCTGAACCTCAAGAGGTAACTCGCCACGTAGAGTTTTAATTTCATCAATATTCGAAACTACTTTCTGAAGATGGTGCAAAGCCCTGAGTTTTTCTTCTACGGTAATTTCTTTTTCTGTTTTGGTTTCTGTAGCCATATCTGATTACAAGTAATTTATGGGGTTGGTATTAATTTCTGAAATTCGGACTGCAAAGTTAGCTATTTTTTTTGTAATTATCTCATAAAAAATATCTTTTGTGAATTGTTCGCTTTCATAATGACCGATGTCTGCTATTAAAATACGGTTTTCAGCATCAAAAAACTCATGGTATTTAAAATCGCCCGAAATAAAAGCATCGGCTTCCTGAGCAATGGCATCATTTAAAAACGAACTCCCGGCTCCACCGCACACTGCTACTTTGGTTATTTTACGTCCGGTACAGGCTGTATGCCTCACCACCCGGGCATTGAATATATCCTTTAACTGCCGCAGAAACGTCAATTCATCGATGGGTTGTTCCAAACAGCCAATCATTCCGGCTCCTACCCTGCTCCATTCGTTGGCCAACGGCACAAAATCGTATGCCGGCTCTTCATAAGGGTGCGAGTGGATCAACGCCGAAGTAATTTTGTTTTTAAGGTAAACCGGCAAAATCATTTCCATGCGAATTTCAAGCTCGGTATGAAGCACATTGACCTGTCCCACAAAAGGATGTGCCGACTCCCCGGCCCGGAAAGTACCGTTACCTTCGGAACTGTAACTGCAAGCATCATAATCGCCAATCACTCCGGCACCGGCTGCAAACAAAGCATCCCTTACCCGGATGTAATGAAGTTTTGGAACAAAAGTAACCAACTTCAGCAACAGGCCCGACATGGGTTGAAGAACCACAGCATCTTTCAGCCCGAGCAAGTCGGCAATTTTTCGGTTTACGCCTTCCTGCGCGTTGTCCATGTTGGTGTGAGCGGCATAAATGGCTACATCGTTTTTAATGGCCTTAACCACACATCTTTCCACTTCGTTTTTTCCGGTTATTCTTTTTAATCCTTTAAAAATAAGCGGATGATGGGCGACAATCAGGTTACAACCTTTAACAACCGCCTCATCAATAACAGGTTCGGTAACATCGATAGTAAGCAAAACGCCTTTTACCTCTGCATGCCGATCGCCGATAAGAAGCCCGGCATTGTCATAATTCTCTTGCAACGCAAGAGGCGCCGTTTGTTCTATCAGTTCACATACTTCGGCAATTTTCATACTTATTTTGCTTCTTTGGTGGTTTCTTCTGCGGCTTCGGGATCGTTCTTTTCCTCGGTTACAAATTCGGTAATATCGCAATCAATCAATTGGTTGTACCAAAGTATTAGTTTGCGAATATCGCTCGGATAAACTCGGTCGCGGTCATAATCGGGCAAAACTTCCGCCATGAAAGCCCGCAACGCGTTATTATCGGCTTTAGTGTCTATGTTGCAAGATGCCCCGTTTTCTTTGGCTTTAAGTTTCTCAAGCACTTGAGCCAGCGGCACTTCATCGGTTTCGGTAAACATGGCAATATCGCCCAACGACACTACTTTATCCCGCGCGTATGCCGGCATCCGTTTCCCATCGGTAAGCGACTCAACCACCAGCATATTTTTCCCCTGCGACACTAATTTGAAAAGACCGGGTTTACCGGAAATGGAAAGAATTTCTTTAAGCATAAAATGATCAGATTATTAGATTTTTTAAATCGTATTTTTTTAATTCAGATGTTGATTTTGCTGGTATAAATTTATCAACAAATATAACAACAAATCTGAAATGCCGGATTATTTTTATCAATTGTTAAATCAATTATTGAAAACGAGCTATCTCTTTAAGATTTATTTTACCTTCGTAAAAAGCTTTTCCAACTATAACTGCCGGAACATCCGCGTTTTCAAGTTCTTCGATATCTCGAATACCGCCAATGCCACCACTGGCAATGAGGGTAAGCTGTGGAATATGTTGCAAAACTTTCCTGTAAAGTTCCACCGAAGCACCCTGAAGCATTCCATCCTTGCTGATATCGGTGCAAATCACCCTTGTTATCCCTTTTTCCACATACCCGGCAATAAAAGGGATGATGCCTAAATCAGTCGATTCGGTCCAGCCGGTTACAGCAATTTTTTCATTTTTCACATCAGCGCCAAGGATAATTTTGTCTCCGCCGTAAACGTTTATCCACGAAATAAATTCATCCCTGTTTTTCACAGCAATGCTCCCACCCGTTACCATCGCAGCGCCACATTCAAAAGCGATCCTCAAGTCATCGCCCGATTTAAGGCCGCCTCCAAAGTCGATGGTCAAACTTGTTTTCCCGGCAATGCGTTCCAGAACTTTATGGTTGACAATGTGTTGTGCTTTTGCGCCATCCAAATCGACCAAATGCAAACGGCGTATGCCCGCATCGGCGAACATCCGGGCCACTTCCAACGGATCTTCGTTATATACTGTTTTCCGGTTGTAATCGCCCTGCGACAGCCTTACACATTTTCCATCTATCAAATCGATGGCGGGAATTATTTCTATCACGAATATTGATTTATAAATTATGCGATTGACATTATTAAATGTTAGTATTTAACAACATAACTTCAATATTAAAATAATATTTTTGACAACAAATAAATTTTTTGTTGTTAAAAATATCAACAATTATGAATTACGTTTGATGCAATTTATTGAATGCCGATTGTTAAAACAAAATTACATAAAAAACCGGACATAAAAAAGCCGGACGAAAATTACTTTCCGTCCGGTTCAAATCAGGGCTATTACATGATTTCAATCATTTTTGCAGGTTTTGGCTTCACTTCTTCTTTTTTAGGCAAGCGAACGTGCAAAATTCCATCTTCATATTTAGCGGTAATTCCTTCGGTATTCACAGCACTTTCGGGAACTGTGAAGCTTCGCTGAAACGATTGGTAACTGAACTCCTTACGGGTTACCTTTTTACCATCTTTCACTTCGTTCTCTTCCTTATGTTCCGAAGAAATGATTAATTGACCGTTTTCGTAATTCAACTTAAAATCTTCTTTCTTCAGACCTGGAGCAGCCACTTCAATTTCATATTCATCGTTGTTTTCGGCCAGATTCACAGCCGGCAAAGTTGAATTTACACCGGCAAAGTTCGAATTGCTCCAATCCAGTACGTCCCCTTCAAAAAAGTTATCGAAGAATGAAGGAAATACCGGAAACCATTTGTTTGACAATTTAGCTAATGACATAATTTAATCCTCCATTTATTTGGTTAGACATTTTTTAAAATTTCAGATTCATCAATTTCAAAGTCTGTACCAATTCAGGTCGTTTTTTATAATAAGCTTAATATTATATTGAATATCAACAAAATAATATCATGATTTTTTTATAGGCAATTCTAAGAAAACTTACATCTTGTCAGTTATATTATCTAAAAATGCCATTATGACTGTTTTTAAAGCAAGCCATTTTCATTCAATAAATTTCGTAATTTAATAAATATGAATACATTTGCAGAAAAAACACAAACATGGCATTCGATATTACTCAAACCCTCGAAATTATCCCGGCAGCCATTATAGGCCTCACGGTTCATGAATTTTCGCACGCTTATATGGCTTACAAACTGGGCGACGCTACTGCCAAAGAAGATGGGCGTGTATCATTAAACCCATTGAAACACATCGATTGGCTGGGGTTTTTCCTCATCATTATCGCCGGGTTCGGCTGGGCTAAACCGGTAATGTTCAATCCTGAAAACCTGAAAAACAAACACCGCGATGAAATTCTGATTTCGCTGGCCGGACCGTTTTCCAACTTCCTTCTTTCGATTTTGTTTTTTGGAGTGGCGCGCGTCCTGTACGCTATACCATCCATGCCCGTTTCCGAAATGGGCATTTTTACTATCAACCTATTGGTTATCTGGGGCATTATCAACCTTGGATTGTTTGTTTTCAACCTGATACCCATTCCTCCACTTGATGGCTCGCACCTTTACATGACCTTTTTGCAGGACAACAACCCTCAATTGATGACGGTTTTGTATAAATACGGAACCATAGGACTTCTTGTTGTCATCGTTGCTGAAAACCAACTGAACATTAACATATTACATCTGTCCGACTTTATCGACTTTTTCTCAGGATGGATGTTTAGAATCCTTCATTTTTAACGACGAATTTATACTATATCAAAATATTTTCGATGGCAGATGAAACGAGCATGATGAACAAATCACACAAATTTTTAATTAACTTGACATGCGAGTTCCATCCCGATTTTTTTTTCGGGACAAGTTGTGACAAATAAAAAATAGATTATAAACACATGAAAATGATGGACTTGCAACAGGAACTTATCAATAAATACAGATACCTGAATTACAACCATATACTAAAAAACGAGTTTGATGAAAGGGTACAAAAAATTTCCATCAACGCCGGCTTCACCTGTCCCAACCGTGATGGCAGCAAAGGCTCAGGCGGTTGCACTTATTGCAACAACCAATCGTTTCACCCCGACTATTGCAAACCGACAAAAAGCGTAACCCGACAATTGGAGGAGGGCATCGCTTTTTTCCATCATAAATATAAAACACAATACTACCTCGCCTATTTTCAGGCATATACCAACACGTATGACCGCATCGAACACTTAACAAAAATATATGAAGAAGCTCTCTCGATGCCCGGGGTGAAAGGAATAGTGGTAGGTACGCGCCCCGATTGCATTGGCGACGAACTGCTCGATTACTTTGCCCGATTATCTGAAAAAAAATATGTTATGCTGGAGTACGGTGTAGAATCGACCAACGACCAAACGCTCCTTGCCATTAACCGTGGACACGATTACGCCTGCGCGGTGAAAGCCATCGAAAAAACGGCGTCGAGAGGGATAAATGTGGCCGCACATCTTATTTTAGGTTTACCGGGCGAAGATACGGATACGATACTCTCGCATGCCGATAACATATCCCAATTGCCACTCACAGCCCTTAAACTACACCAACTTCAGCTTGTAAGGGGGACGAAAATGGCATCGGACTACGAGACAGCCCCGAGCAAATTCAACCTTTACACTGCTGAAGAATACATCGATCTTTTAGTTAAATTTATCGAACGATTGAATCCTGAAATTGCCATCGAGCGATTCGTATCCCAATCGCCGGCAGGGTTGCTTATCGCCCCGGACTGGGGTTTGAAGAACTTTGAATTTGTAAGCAAGATTGAAAAAGAACTTCAAAAGAGAGGCACTTTCCAAGGAAAATACTTCATCCGTTAATGAACGCATTTCCCTCATTTTTATCAAATGCTCTTCATTTGTAAAACCATGTGTATGTTTTTTCAATTACATTATCTGGAAAATCTCCGGTAATTCACGATACATAAGGATTTTCCAAATAAAAAAACATCTTCCTTTCCTGCAAGCCAAATGTTCAACAAGGTTCATTAAAATGTTTTTAAAAATATTCTTAAAGTCTCGATTTACTAAACAAAAAAACTATCTTTGTAAGGAAAACAAAGATCAAACATGTTCGAGATTGTTATAAAAGGTATATTAATCGGGTTGTGCATATCCGTTCCGCTGGGTCCTATCGGGATGTTATGTGTGCAACGCACATTGAACAGGGGCAGGCTGCATGGGATTTTCACCGGACTTGGAGCCACCACTTCCGATTTGATATATACGGTAATAGCCCTTTATTCGCTGAGCTACGTAACCGACATTATCGAAGCGCACCGCTTTGCCATACAATTGGCAGGAAGCGTACTGGTTATTTTGTTCGGGTATTACATTTTCAGAGCCAACCCCAACACCCAGCCCAAGCCCAACGAGCCTAAACGCACGAATTTGTTCAGCGATTATATCACTTCGTTTATCCTTACATTTACTAATCCGCTGATTATTTTCGTACTGCTGGCCATGTTCGCCCGTTTTGAGTTTGTTACCAAGAATTCCACTCCTTACCTGCTGTTTATCGGAATTTTTTCCATCCTCGCCGGCGCTTTTGTGTGGTGGAGTATCCTCACTTTTGTGGTGGGAAAATTCAAAAACCGCTTGAGCATGCGTGAGCTGAAAATTGCCAATCAAATCATAGGCTACATCATCATGTTTACCGGATGCGTGGGCATTGTACTCAGTTTACTGAAATAAATCCTGAGCTCTTTCTTCTTCAGAATATTTTTATTAATAAATATATAACCAATTGATATGTTGAAACTTGGCGGATATATTAACATCTGTATTGCTACCGCGCACTTAATCGGGTTAATTTGGGCAAAGCAGATGTTCGAGCTTACAGGCGTTGGAAAGGAAATGGGCGGTTTGGCTCAAATTCAGCCATCATTACCCTACATTTTGACTGTTTCGGTAGCAGTCGTTTTTTTCATCTTCGGGCTCTATGGATTATCGGCAGCTGGTGAAATAAGGAAATTACCGCTTTTGAAGCCGGGTGTTTTTTCTATCGCTGCAATTTACATTTTTCGTGGAATAGGAGAATTAATTTTTGATATTTCAAAGCATGTAGCAAGTCCTCTCACCGAAACCACATATTCGCTGATAGCGTTGGCTATAGGTATGTTGTACCTGATAGGCGGACTGAAAAAGTGGAAACTGAACGAAATAAAAACAAATTAAACCTATAAAAAAAGAGATTGTCAATTCAACCCAAATTACTTTGAAGACAACCTCTTGCTATACTATATACCTCTTTTATTTTGCCAGATAAACCGTTTGTGTAGGAAACGCGAACTCAAGTCCGGCGCTATTGAAAGCTTTAAGGATTTCAAAATTAACATTTGAGGGTACCTGTACCACATCGGCTCCACGTTTTACAAAAAATATGAATGTAATCATCAGCGCCGACTCGCCAAAATCGGAAAAAAACACCGCCAGATCCTTGTCTGTTACCCCTTCTACTTTAGATGGAATGGCTTTTAGAATTGAAATAGCCTCCTCCATTTTTGCCGAAGAGGTGCTGTAAGTCAATCCCAGTTTCAGCATTACCCTGCGCATAGGTTCAGCGCTGATATTTTCGACCGATGCTTCCACAATTTTGTAGTTCGGTATGGTAACCAACCTTTTTTCGAGGGTACGCAGGCGGGTGCTGCGGATACCTATATCTTCCACAAAACCATCAAAACCATCCACTTTTATCCTGTCGCCAATACGAAACGGCCGATCCGTAAAAATGGTGAATCCCCCAAAGATATTTTTTATGGTATCCTGCGCGGCCAACGCGAAAGCCAAACCACCAATTCCAAGCCCGGCAATGAGTGTTCCAACGTTTACGCCTGCATTGTTCAGCGCCATAATGACACCTATCGACCACGTTACAATCAGCACAGATCGCTTGAACAACGGGATCAGGTTGGCATCGATAAATGACCGGGATGTAGAAGCCGGAATCAGAAACTCCTCAATAAGCGCGGATATAAGCCGTGCCACAAACCAAGTGATGTTCAGCACCACCAGTAAATGGTAAGCGTGTAAAATGATTTTATCGACTTTGGGAGGAAGTTCGAGCCGGGCAGCCGCAAACCAAATAGCCAATAAAGCGATACCTAGTAAAACAGGCGTTTCGAGCACCCGGAACAAAATATCATCAAAACGGTTTTTTGTTTTAGATGTAATTTTTTGGATAATGTGCTTATTGATAAGAGAAATTATCTTATTCAACACCAAAGCTCCTGCAATAATCAAAATAGATATGCCCCAGCTCTCGAGGGAATTACCCCAATATATCTGATCTAACATAATTTTTTATATTCAATTAATTTGGCTGACCTTAGATTTTAGACTCTGGACAATAAGTCTTAAGTCGCCAATCCTTTAATCGCAACTTCTATTGTCTTTCTATTTTTTATCTCTTTATCTTGTAACTTTTTACTTGTAATTTCCTATCTACTTTATTTTCATTCCACTTCGAAGGCAACAGCATCGCTGGGCATACGCCAGTCGCCACGGGGCGAAAGGTTGATAGAACCCACTTTAGGTCCATCGGGAATACAGGAACGCTTGAACTGCTGCGCAAAGAAACGGCGAATGAAAACTTCCAACCACTTTTTAATCGTTTCATCTTCGTAGGTTCCCTGAAACGCGTTCCGCGCAAGATAAAAGATCTTCGAAGGAGAAAATCCGAAACGGACAAAATAGTAAAGGAAAAAATCGTGCAATTCGTACGGGCCCACCACATCCTCCGTTTTTTGGGCGATATTTCCCTCTTCGTCGGCCGGCAGTAATTCAGGGCTAACAGGAGTGTCCAGAACATCTTTCAGAATTTTTTCCGAACGGCTGTCGAGACTTCCGGCAGCCCAGCCCACAATGTACCTGACCAGCGTTTTAGGTACACCCGAATTCACAGCATACATCGACATGTGGTCGCCGTTGTAGGTAGCCCATCCCAGCGCCAACTCCGACAAGTCGCCGGTTCCAATTACCAAACCATTTTCCTTGTTGGCCACATCCATCAAAATCTGAGTACGCTCACGAGCCTGCACATTCTCGTACGTTACATCGTGAACTGACATATCGTGGCCTATATCATTGAAATGAATCGTACAAGCCTCTTTGATAGATATTTCCCGGATGGTAATGCCGAGCGACCCCATCAATCCCAGAGCATTGCTATAAGTACGATCGGTGGTACCAAAACCCGGCATGGTAATACCAATGATCCGTTTCCGGTCGAAACCAAGTTGATCTGCCGTTTTCACAGCCACAAGCAAGGCAAGCGTCGAATCGAGGCCTCCAGAAATGCCGATAACCAGAGTTTGCGCATGGGTATGTTGCCAGCGTTTAGCTAATCCGCCTACCTGTATGGCAAAAATCTCGTTGCAATTTTCATGGATTTGTTCCAAAGGAGGCACAAACGGATGGGGGGCGAAACGACGTTTCAAACCATTAAAATCAGGAACTTTCAGGAATTCAGAAACAGCATACTCCACTTCCGATTTCCCGGCATTAAAGTTTGAATTACGAATACGATCGGCTCGCAATCGATCAATATCTATTTCGCTGGCAACGAATTGAGAATGAAACGAAAAACGTTCACCCTGAGCCAGCATTCGTCCATTCTCGGCAATATAAGCTGAACCCGAAAACACCACATCGGTAGTAGATTCACCATGGCCCGCAGAGGCATATACATAACCCGAAATACATCGCGCCGACTGTTGCTCAATTAGTTGAACACGGTAAGCATTCTTTCCTATCAACTCATTGCTGGCCGAAAGGTTGAAAATAATTTCGGCACCATGCATGGCATGCTGGCAGCTTGGAGGTATGGGTAACCAAAGATCCTCGCAAAGTTCGATGGCAAATGTAAAATCACCATTTTCAAAAAGAATATCGGTGCCAAATGTTGTTTCCTGTCCGGCAATAACAATTGTTTTTCTCTTCACCTTTCCGCCTGAAGCAAACCACCTTTTTTCGTAAAACTCACCATTATTAGGCAGATGAGTTTTAGGCACAATGCCCAGTATCCTACCCTTTTGCGCAACCACAGCCACATTGTACAACTCATTCGCAACCCGCAGCGGTAACCCGAAAATAACGACAGTGTTCAACCGGTTCGTTGCTTCAACCATCAACTGTAAACCAGTTTCTGCTTCGGAAAGCAATTGGTGTTGATAGAAAAGATCGGCACAAGTATAAGCCGTTACCGATAATTCAGGGAACACAACCACAGCAACATTTTCTTTATCAGCATCAATGGCTAAACTAATCATTTGCTGCACGTTGAACGCACAATCGGCAACCCTGATTTCAGGAACCGCGGCTGCCACCCGAACAAAACCATGGATCATTCTATATCGTTTTTTGTTGTTTTTAAGCTCGTTTCATTACCCTGTCAAGGCTTCGTTTATCCTCTTTCTCTTTGATAGATTGACGTTTATCGTACATTTTCTTTCCGCGCGCCAACCCTATTTCCAGTTTTGCCAGTCCTTTTTCATTGATAAAAAGTTTTGTGGGAATAATGGTAAATCCCGACTCTTTCGTTCCTTTCACAAGCTTTCGCAGTTCACGCTTGGTAAGCAACAATTTACGGTCGCGCCGCACATCATGGTTGTTGTAAGTTCCAAAAAAGTAAGTGGCAATGTGCATGTTTTTCACCCAAAGCTCTTCACTCAGGAAAGTACAGTAACTATCTGTCAACCCGGCTTTACCATCGCGTATCGACTTTATTTCGGTACCGAAAAGCTGTATGCCGGCCGTAAAACGCTCTACAATTTCATAGTCGAAAGTAGCTCTTTTGTTTTTAATCAGTATGTTAGAATTCTTGAACATGAATAGCAAATAAATTGTTTCCGATTTTAAATCAAAAAGTTGTACAAAAATACATTAAAATTCAGATTAAATAAACACTTGCCACAACGTTTTTCGGTAAAGATTGTTTTACTGAAAATAATGACAATCGAAAATAATGAGTATATTTGCTGTCCGATTTTTTTTCAGAATTTCTTTTTATACATGAACAACGAAATAAAACTTAACATAACAGGACTCGTTTACAACCAATCGGTAGTGGGAACTTACGGGCTGGTGCTGAGCGAAGAAGACGGTAAACGTCGCTTCTCGGTAATGATAGGCGAGCCCGAAGCACAATCTATAGCGTTGAAATTAAACAACAAACGTTCGCCCCGACCGCTTACTCACGACTTGATCAAATCACTGTTATCGGCTTTCGACGCTGAGCTGAAAAAAGTGCTGATCTACGACATGGTGAATGAAATCTTTTTCTCGGAATTGCAAATTATCAGAGATGAGAAACTTGTTGTCATCGATGCCCGCACTTCCGATGCCGTGGCTCTGGCTGTTCGTACCGATTGCCCGATCTATATTAAATCCGAGATATTGGACATCGTCGGCACCGAAATCGACACCAATGAACCGGGCGCGGAAGAAAACGAGACTCAAAACCCGGAAAATTTATCGGAAAGCGACCTGAAGGAAATGACCATGGATGAATTACAAAGTCTTCTTGATTCGGCGTTGAAAGAAGAAAACTATGAGCTTGCGGTTAAAATACGGGATGCTATAAGTCAAAAGAAGTAACACAAACACAAATAAATAATACTTTTAGAAAAAATCAGAATATGGGTTTAAAATTCAGATTAATTGTCATGAACTTTCTCCAGTTTTTTGTGTGGGGATCGTGGATGATGACCTTGGGACATTACGGATTTAGTGAAAAACAATGGAACGGAGCTGAATTCGGGCTGGTGTTTTCCACTATGGGTTTTGCATCGTTAATTATGCCAACTTTATTTGGTATTTTGGCCGATAAGTGGAAAGCCAACTACGTATATGCTATTTTACATTTACTTTTCGGCATTACCATGTGTTTTTTACCTTCTATTGACGCGCCTCTGCCTTTCTTCTGGGTACTATTGGTGGCCATGTGTTTTTACATGCCTACCATAGGGCTGAACAATTCGATAGGGTTCAAAATACTGAAAGACGAGGGGAAAGACCCTACCACTTATTTTCCACCCATCAGGGTATGGGGAACCGTAGGATTTATCGTAGCCATGTGGATTACCAATTTTTTCACTAAGGAATGGGGCTTGGGTTATAGCATCAAAGTTTCTTTTATTATCTCAGCAATTATGGCGTTCGTTCTATCGTTGTTTTCGTTCATTTTTATCCCTGTAATAAAAAAAGAAGAAAGCACTGTGAACAAAAAGAAATCGCTGGTTCAAAAATTAGGGCTTGAAGCATTTGTGTTGTTCAAACAGAAAAAAATGGCTTTGTTTTTTATTTTCAGTATGCTTCTTGGCGGGGCTTTACAATTAACAAACGCTTATGGCGATGCCTTTTTACAAGATGTAAATGTCTTTCCTAAAGGTACTTTAGTTTACAATTTTTCAACCATTATATTATCCATCTCTCAAATATCAGAAACATTGTTTATCCTTGCCATACCGTTTTTCATGAGAAAATTCGGGATAAAAAACGTAATGCTGATAAGCATGTTGGCTTGGGTGCTGCGTTTTGGTTTGTTCGGCATCAGCCAGAATTCAGCCCTCGGTTTAGGGTTGGTGGTACTTTCATGCATTGTGTATGGAATGGCTTTCGATTTTTTCAATATTTCAGGGGCACTATTTGTTGAACAAAACACCGATTCGAGGATACAATCTTCAGCTCAGGGGGTATTTATGCTGATGACCAATGGAATTGGAGCCGTACTTGGCAATATTGCCGCAGGATTAGTTATAAAAAAATGGTTCGAAGTTGGCGGTATCAAAACGTGGAACATCGGTACCTTCAATCAGCCCCACTGGCTAAATATATGGTTTGTTTTTGCAGCGTATGCTTTAGTTGTGGCCATTGTTTTCGCGGTGTCGTTCCGTTACAAGCACGATCCGAAGCAATTCGAAAATTACAGTCATTAAAAAACGAAGTATAAAAAGGTGTCTTAAAGCCGAAAACGTGAAAATTAAACCGTTTCCCTTTAAGACACCTTTTTTATATCCTCACGCATTCAATAATTACGTTACGCTCATCCGACGTTTTACAACCATAAAGGAACACTTCTCCGCCATCTCCTATTCCCGCCTTCTTCCGCAGTTCTTCCGGTTTCAAAGGAAAATTCCGCGTAACGACATTGGCTCTCGGAACCGATGCTTTCAACTTTTTCAGTTCATTTTTCGAGAATCCCCACATCCGCGCAACCTTCAACTTGCGACCCGGAAATTCAGGAATTAACTCATCAGCAGTGTATAAATGGGTGTTAACATGGAGTTTTTTCAGGTGATATGCAGATCCGGCGAGTTTAAAAGCTCCACTTTTCATCACCGAAGCGTTCGGCTCGTACAAATAGCTGCCCGGTTCATTTGCGATATTGCTCACGGAGGATTCCTCTTCAGTTTTTCCGAACGAAAACAGCTCTTTTTCGCCGTTTTTCAGAAAATTGACAGTCGTTATCCGAATATCTGTAACTACCTCATTTTTATCTATCAACAGTAAAACTTCTTTACACTCATTGTCAACCGAAACGAGATGAACTTGAGTTACACCGGGTAAATCAGATATGGATCGGCTAATATCAATCATAGGCGACAGTTTTACCATGATCTTACCAGAAACCAACATCAAACGGGGCAATAATGCCGCGACATCGGGTTCGCAATCGGCCACCGATACCATTTTATTCCCCTTTATATCCCTGCGAGCAGGATCGATATATATCCAATCGGCCTGCAGATCGGTGGAATTCAAATAATCTTCAGCCACATCGTTGATAATTTGTATATTACCAGCTCCGAGTATTCTAAAATTATGTTTGGCTAACCGGCAAAGTTCGCTGTTTTTTTCCACATAATACACTTGTTGAAAACGAGTTGACACAAAAAAACAATCAATCCCGAATCCACCCGTAAGATCCACCAGGGTGTGCCCGTGCAGCAACGTTGATTTATACATGGCCGTAATTTCCGATGAAGCTTGTTCCAGCGATAATTGAGGCGGATAGAGCATTTGGTTGTTGCGGTAAAATGTAGGGATTTTCGTTTTCACCCTCTTGCGACCGTTTATTTGGGCCACAGCCAACGGCATATCCACATCGGGATATTTAGATGCTTGCAACGAAAGTTCAAAAACATCCGAATTTTCGTGCTCAGTTATAAAATGCAGGGTAGCGTCGTTCATCTTTTTTTTGCAAAAATACAATAAAAAAAGCCGGGACAAAACCGGCTTTCAAATATATAGAAGATGCAACTTAAATTACCACATCAGTACAATCCTGAAATTCATGGCACTAGGAACTTCATCAAAAAAATCGGAATTGGTAACATAATAATTAACCTGACCCACCAAAAAATCCGAATCTATAGTACGTGTCCAGTAATTATTGTTGGCATCTTTCTGGTGCAAGACGTATGGCAGTATCTGCTGCGATCCGTTGAAATCTATGTAATTCAACACAGTACCCGAATCGTAAATAAAATTGGTAATTTCGGGAACCGAAACCGAAGCCGAATAGTAAACGGCATTATTAGCATCGGTATGCCTTACCCAATCGGAACTTTTTACCGACACTTTGATAATCTGCCAGTTAGTACCTGGACCCTGTGATCCCTCGGGTCCTTGTGGCCCTTCAGGACCTTCGCACGAAAATGAAACCAGCGCAAGAACGGTTAAAACAGCTAAATATCGGAATCCAAAACCTTGCTTGATTTTTCGATAGATTTTTTGTGTATTCATATAGACAATTATTTTTGTGATTTGAAAAAAGTATTGTTCAATTATTGTAAAATTGACTTAACAAACGGCGTGCCTAAAATAATAAAAAGAAAAATTATTTTCGGGTGGATGTTTTCAAAAAATAAATCGATGGGGCTTTCCACCATGTCATTTCAGCATATAAACCATTAATTATCAAAAATATTTCGTTGTCTCACGGCTTCATATATAAAAACTCCGGCAGCCACCGAAACATTCAGCGAAGCGATGGTTCCCGACATGGGGATGCCTACTAAATCGTCGCACAAACGGAGGTGGGCAGCATCGACGCCCGATTCTTCCGATCCCAGCACGATGGCCAGCGGACCGGTCATATCCGATTTAGTGTACATTCGTTCTGATTTTTCGGTAGCGGCAACCAACTTTAACCCCGACGATGATAAAAATCTCAACGCGTTTAAAATGCTGCTCTCACGGCAAACCGGAATCTTGAGCAAAGCCCCGGCTGAAGTTTTCACGGCATCGGCATTAATGGACACTCCTCCTCTTTCGGCAACAACAATGGCATCCACGCCGGCGCACTCACAAGTTCGGGCTATCGCGCCGAAGTTCCGCACATCGGTTACACCGTCGAGCACCACGACCAAAGGCATCCGCCTCTCTTCGTACACCATCGGGATAATATCTTCGATGCGCTGGTAGGTAACCGGAGAGATAAAGGCGATCACACCCTGATGGTTTTTCATGGTGATACGGTTGAGTTTTTCTACCGGTACCTTTTGTATTGGAATGTTCCGGCCATCAGTTACCGCTATTAATTCGCGGGCCAGATCGTTTGTCATATCACGCCTAATCAGTATTTTATCAATCTCTTTACCAGAATTTACAGCCTCGATGATGGCTCTGGTTCCGAATATCATATCTTTTTCAGGCCTTTGTTTCCTGAAATTTTGCCGGTTGTCGTACATTTATTTTCGGTATTTATGTTTAATAATGAAATGAGCATGTAAATACTTCACACCCAAGGTAATGATAATATTAGCATGCGAGTTCTCCCGTCAAGTCGGGACAACCTACGCGACCTTAAAAAAAAACAATTATTATCGTATGAAAGAACAAATGTAATCAAAAATGTCCATCATCCCGCCATCCAACTGCACATAATTCTCGGATCACATTCAAAAATTGAAATTTCATTCAAAATATTTCATTCTTTTAATACCGGATTAAAGATATTTTATTTCCCTTTTCATATAAACTTTTGTATCTTTGTTTTGATTTTAAGTTTTCTATCCATAAAAAAATATATCAACTATGAACACAAAAAAAAGAATCCTTATTATTGCCGGAGCCATTATTCTCGGCATTTTTTCCTTTCTGATGGTAGCCCCTTATCTGTTTAAAGACAAAATTGTAAGTGCCGCAAAAAAGGAAGTTGCTGTGATGCTGAATGCCAAGGTCGATTTTAACGACTTCAGTGTCAGCTTTTTCAAAAACTTCCCGAAGTTCTCATTGAGTGTCCACGATTTCCGGATCTCGGGGGTCAATGAATTTTCGAAAGACACACTGATCTATTGTAAAGATTTTGACATCGTTGTCAATTTGTCCAGTATTTTTGGTGATTCAGGCTACGAGGTAAATAAAATCATCCTGAACGAGCCCCGCATTTATGCCCATGTATTGCCCAATGGCAAAGTTAATTGGGACATTATGAAAGAAGATACTACCAAAAAAGCCGAAACGGACACCACTTCTTCCGATTTTAAGGTCAAACTACAAAAAATTGAAATTAAAAACGCCAATATCGTTTACAACGATGAGCAAGGAAAAATGAAGGCGGTTATAGCGAACCTGAACCATACCCTTTCGGGCGACCTGACATCCGACCAAACAACCTTGGATACATATACCACCATCGATTCGCTGAGTTTTTACATGGATAAAATACCTTACCTTTCGAAAGCTAACATAGAGCTCAAAGCCAATATAGATGCCAATCTGAAAGACAGCAAATATACGCTGAAAGATAATTATACCCGGATAAACGCCATTAAGTTCGCTGTCAACGGTTGGGTGCAGGTGCTCAAAAGCGGCGGCTACGATATGGATTTGAAACTCGACACCAAAGAGGTTGATTTTAAATCGATACTATCGCTTGTCCCTGCCATTTATGCCAAAGAATTCAACGGGGTGAAAGCTTCCGGCAATGTTAATTTAAGTGGTTTTGTAAAAGGGAAGATGGAAGGTGAAAACTATCCGGCTTTCGGCCTTAAAATGAAAGTATCGAACGGGACATTCCAATATCCCGACCTCCCGAAATCGGTGCAGGGAATTACCATCAACGCTTCAGTAGAAAGTCCCGGAGGCTCGCTGGATAAAACCGTCGTTGATGTTTCCCCTTTCGCTTTTTCGTTGGGAGGAAATCCTTTTTCACTTAAATTACATGTAATTACTCCAATGTCCGACCCTGATTTTACGCTTAACGCGGTGGGAAAACTCAATCTCGGAATGGTAAAAGATTTTTATCCGCTTGATAAAGGTACAAATCTCAACGGATTACTTGATATGAACCTGAATGCTGGCGGTAAACTTTCGTACTACGATAAAAATCAGTATGAAAATTTCCATTTTTCCGGGAAAATGACCGTTTCAAAAATGGTGGCTAAAACACCCGAAATCAAGCAACAAATAGATATTGACAATGCTAATCTGGTGTTTAACAACCGTTATATGGATCTGACCGGCCTGAAAGTTAAGATCGGGAAAAACGATATAAGCGCCACGGGTAAAATTGAAAATTATGTGGCATATGCCTTGCACGACAAAACTCTGAAAGGATCACTTAATATCGAATCAAACTATCTCAACCTGAACGACTTTATGACGGAATCATCCACAACCACCACCACTTCGGGCGAGCCAATGACGGTGGTTGAGATCCCCAAAAACATTGATTTTACCATGCAAGCACTTTTCAAACAATTGGTGTATGATAAGATGAACTTCACCAATGCAAAAGGAGCTTTGACCGCTTCGGAAGGTGATTTGAAATTCAACAACCTTGGATTGAGCGCCTTTGGAGGAAACGTAGTTTTGAACGGAATTTACAGCACCAAAGACATTAAAAAACCAACGGTAAACATGAATTTGGCGTTGAACAATGTGGTATTTACCGAATTGTTCAAACAAGTGGAAACCATCAAAAAAGTGGCTCCTATATTTGAAAAAGCCATGGGTAATTTTTCAACCAAGTTCAGCATCAATACCACCCTTAAAAAAGACATGATGCCCGATTTGGCAACATTGACCGGTAGTGGATCGTTATCCACCAGTTCAGTAGGGATTTCCAATTCGCCGGTACTTGGGGCATTGGCCGCCACCCTGAAAAACCAGAACCTGAATCCGATGAAAATTAAAGATTTAGCGTTAATGTTTGATATTAAAGATGGAAAAGTAAATACAAAACCATTTAATGTAAACATTGGCGACATAAAAATGAATCTGGGTGGAGCTACCGGATTAGATGAATCGATAGCTTACAATGGAAAAATTACGGTTCCTGAAAAATATAAATTAGGAAATTTCTCAAACCTTGCTTTCAAGATTGGAGGAACGTTTACCAAACCAAAAATCCAATTGGATATGGCTAATACGCTCAACAATATTGTTTCCGACACCAAAGCCAAAGCCTTGGATGAAGCCAAAAAGCAGGTTGACAATGCTAAAACTAAAGCACTGGACGAAGTAAACAAGAAACGCGACCAAGCTTTAAAAGCCGCTCAGGAACAAGCTGATAAAATAAGGAATGATGCGAAAGCCGCCAGCGATAAGATACTGAACGAGGCTCAGGCCGAAAGCGATAAGCTGGTGGCAAAAGCAAGTAATCCGCTTACAAAAGCAGCCGCCCAGATAGCAGCTAAAAAAGTGATGGACGAAGCCAAAAAGAAAGCCGATAGCCTGAATAAAACAGCCGAAACCCAGGCTCAGAAAATTTTAGATCAGGCAGCAAGCAAATCTGAAATAAAATAAAAGAATACGGAGAGTTTTAAGAATGAATCGATTATGCTTACACAACACAAATAAAGCGACGAAAAGCAGAAGAGGAATATCAACGGTATCTATCGTGTTGTGTATCGTTTTTTCAATCAGTGCAAACGGACAACGATCCGTTACAGATGCGGATAAATTATTCAACAGCAATCAGTTCGGTAAAGCGCGGGATGCTTATGCCGAACTGGTTAAGCTGAAACCCAATCAAAGTCTTTATCGTTACAGGTTGGGGCGTTGCTACTATGAACTGGGCGACTACCCGAAAGCGCTGGAACAGTTTCAGTTCAGCAATGATAAGTATCCGCTGAAGGATTTTTTTTGTGGTGAGATTTATTTCGACACCTATCATTTCGATGAAGCAACGAAAGCGTATCAAAAATATCTGAACTCCATTCCTGCCGATGGAAAAGAGGCTCTTTCGTTGAAAAATAAAATTCGCAGGTCCGAGCTTGCGGCAAAAATGCTTGAAAGAGTAGATGATATTGTCATTGTGGATAGCATGAAGGTTGACAAATCAAAATTTCTTCAGCATTACAATTTACCACCCGACTTAGGAAGCTTAGAGCAAGGCGTTATACAACTCAAAAACAAAAAGAAAATTGATAGAATAATCTACAACACCCAGCGTCAGGATCGGAAATTCTTTACCGATACCATTAATGACCAACTTGATATTTTTACATCCTATAAATTAATGGACGAATGGTCGGCTCCAGTAACCCTCCCCGATCAAATAAATACGCCGGCTAACGAAAATTATCCTTTTTTAATGGCCGATGGCATTACCCTCTTTTACGCATCGGAGGGTGAAAACTCCATTGGCGGGTACGACATTTTCATGACACGCTACAATCCGGCAACCAACACATACCTGAATCCCGAAAATGTGGGAATGCCCTATAATTCACCAGCAAACGACTACATGATGGCTATTGATGAACAACATCATGTGGGCTGGTTTGCCACCGACAGATACCAACAAAAAAACAAAGTGGTCATCTACAAATTCATACCGAATGATACCAAAACCATACTGCGTTCCACGGATACTGATTCGATAATACAATCGGCTCAACTGAAACAATTCAGGACAAATCAAGTGGAGAGCGCTGACATTTCCGTATCGAACAAAGAAAGCTCAGGTTATGAACAAAACAAAATCCATTTCGTTGTTAACGACTCCATTATTTATACAAGTAAACAACAATTCAAGTCGGATACCGCTCTTAAATTATTTGAGCAATATCAAAAAAATGGAGTTGAAACCTTGCAACTTACCAAGCAACTGGTCAAACTTCGTGAAAAATATCAGGGCATAAACGATGGTAGCGCTTTAACAAAGCTATCATCCGAAATTATCGAATTGGAAGCAGAAATAGCAAGTAAAAAAGATCAATTATCAAACAACGCGCTCGAAATCCGGAATACAGAAATACGGGAAATTAACAAAAACCAAAAGTAAAAATGGTTATTACCAAAAATCGAAATAATTATGTTAAAAAGATATTTTCCTTTTTTTTATTTCAATTTATCTGTATATGTTTGTAAATTGAAGTAATTTTAACTATTTTTGCATCGAAAAAAATTTATTCATATATACAAAGAGTCAAAAACTGCATGAAAAATATTTATTGTATATTTTTATTAGCGGCCTTAATTTCCATGACGGGTTGCAGTTCTCAACGTAAAATAGCTTATTTCAACGGCATAAATTCAGCCTCATCGGATTCAATAGGTAAAAAGTTCTTCAAAGCCCACGAAGCTAAAATTGTAAGTGGCGATATGTTGTCCATAACAGTATCCGGGTTAGATCCATTGGCTGTAGCACCTTATAATTTGCCGCTTGTATCGTTTGCGGCACCGGGCAGTAGCCAAATTTATAACAGCTATACCCTTCAATCCTACCTTGTAGATGTTAATGGAGATGTCAATTTTCCGGTATTGGGTTCGGTAAGATTGGGCGGAATGACAAAATCGCAGGCCATCAATTATATTCAGGATAAATTATCCAAAGACCTGAAAAACCCGATTGTAACCATTCAGTTTCTGAACTACAAAATCACAGTGCTGGGAGAAGTTCTCCGACCTGGTTTATATTCCATTAACAATGAACGAGTAAGTATTTTGGAAGCATTAGGTTTGGCCGGGGACATGACGGTTTACGGGAAAAGGGAAAATGTGCTGTTGTTCCGCGAAAGCGACGGAAAGCCAGAATTCGTCAGGTTGAACCTGAATACCGACGAGATTTTCAAATCACCTTATTTTTATCTGCAGCAAAACGATGTTTTATACGTTGAACCCAATGTGGTAAAATCAATTCAGGCTCAGAATCTACCTTTGTATTTATCCACATTGTCCACACTTGCAACTGTAACCACCGTTATCATAGCTCTATATAAATAATAAATTCGTTTATGGAAAATAAACAAAACAATCGGGTTGAATCTCCGCTTCCAGTTAATCACGAAACCATAAATATTCGTGAATACGTGATTAAGTACTTAAAAAAGTGGTATTGGTTTGTGCTTTCAGTTATCATCTGTCTTTTGTTTGCAAATTTCTATCTGAAATTCCAAAACGACCTTTATCAGACTCAAACCACCATTCTCCTCAGGAACGACCCTGCCGATACGGGTGTCTCTGAAATGGCTATTCTCAATGGATTAGGACTCAATGCGGGAACATCCAAGCAAGTTGAAGATGAAATTCAGGTACTGACTTCAAAATCGGTAATGCGACAGGTTATTGAAAATTTGGGATTAAATACTGAATATTATATCAAAGCAGGATTCAAAGATGAGGAACTTTATCCGAAATCGCCATTAAAGCTTGCATTGCCGTTCAATTATAACGATACCGTTCGGAATGATGTTTCTTTTAAGATAGTAAAATCGGGAAATGCTTACGACATTAAAATTAAATCTGGTCATTTTTCGGAAAATTATAGTGTTCAAGACATTACAAAACCTATCTCAACTTCCATTGGAACATTCAGATTTTACCTAAACGCACCATTAGTTGAAAACGCTACGTACCGGGTTATTACTTATCCAAAAGAATATTTGGTAAACAGATATTGTGATAATGTAAAAGTAAGTTCTGTGGATAAAAAATCGAACGCGATTAATGTTTCTACCGTGAATGCCAATAAAACAAAGGCAGAAAACATCCTCAATAAATTAATTGAAATATATAACATGGATGCGGTTATAGATAAAAACATGATTGCGAGCAATACCGCTGATTTTATCGAAGACCGGCTTAAAATTATCGGTTCAGAATTATATGACGTTGAGTTAAATGTAGAGAATTACAAGAAAAAAAACAACCTTACCGACCTTTCGTCCGAAGCTGATTTGTATTTGCAGACAGCGAGTGAATATGATAAAAAACTTTCGGAAACGGACACACAACTGAAACTGATTGTGTACCTCGAAAATTATGTGAAGGATAATAAAAACCAATACAGTTTGATACCTGTCAATATTGGCATTCAGGATCAAAATCTTCCCAGTATGGTTGAAGATTATAACAAGATGATTCTGGAAAGGATGAAAGTTCTACGAACTGCCAACGAAAATAACCCGGTGGTCTCTCAGTTCGACCAACAGTTGAAAGCGGTAAAACAAACTCTTTTAGCAAGCATTAGCAATATAAAAGAGGGGCTAAACATAACCAAACGCGATTTTTTAGGAAAGGACACCCAATTCAATTCAAAAATCAGGAACGTCCCCACTCAGGAACGTCAGTTCCTCGAAATTAAACGCCAACAGGAAATTAAACAAAACTTATACGTTTTCTTACTTCAAAAACGCGAAGAAAACGCTCTTACCCTGGCAAGTACAGTTCCATCGGCAAGAACTCTTGATTTGGCTTATTCATCCATATCGCCCATTTCTCCCAACCGGAAAATGATTTACTTGCTTGCCCTTTTCTTTGGCCTAATCATCCCGGCAGTAGTATTCTATCTATACGAATTGTTCAACTTCACTATTGTTGATAAAAAAGAATATCTGAAGTTGGTAAAGGCGCCATTCTTAGGATCTATCGGTTTGGCTAAAGAGTCGGATAAAATTGTGGTGCGTGAAGGAAGAACAACTCCTATTGTGGAAATGTTCCGTTTGGTGAGGACCAATCTTCAGTTCATGCTGAACGATGCCAAATCGCCTGTCATACTTATCACTTCAAGTATAAGCGGTGAAGGGAAATCATTTACAGCCATCAATTTGGCAATGTCACTTGCTTTAATGAAAAAGAAAGTGGTAATACTTGGCCTTGATATCCGGAATCCAATGCTGGGCGATTATCTTTCTATTCCGAAAAACAAGGGTATCACTTTATATTTATCTGATTCAGGATTAAAACCAACAGATATCGTATTCCCTTCGGGTATCCATCCGTATCTGAATGTTATTCCAGCCGGGCCAGTTCCGCCAAACCCTGCTGAATTACTCATGAGTCCCAGATTGGATGAACTAATCGCCGAATTAAAACAGGAATATGATTTTATCGTTATCGACTCGGCTCCCGTAGGTGTTGTTACCGACACTTATCTCATCAACCGAATCATTGATAACTGTATTTATGTCTCACGTCAGAATTATACTCCGCGTGAAGTTGCGACTCTAATTAACGATGTGTATGAAAGTAAAAAGCTAAAAAACATGTCAGTAGTATTCAACGGAACCGCTGAAACATCAAGTTACGGGTACAACTATCACGGTAGAAAATACAAATATAAATACCGTTACGCAAAATCGAATAAACAAAAGTTAATGGATAAAATCTCGGGGATTTTCAAGAAATAACTGAAAAATGAAGTTAGCTGAATGACGAAGGAAAGAGAAGTTACATGTATTACTTGTAACTTCTCTTTTTCATTTCTTTGGGCCTTTCATTACTTATGATGATGGCAATTGCCAAAATTCATTGTTATTGATGATTGCGTAAAGTATAAAAAAAAACGACCTTTGCATAAAATCAAACAACAACCAGCATATATGAATAAAAGATATTTATTTTTACTGATATTGTTTATGTACGTTACTTCGAAAGCGGAAAAACCTTTTCTGTTTGAAGCAAATTATACTGGCGAAGGTGTAGCAAATTTTACCGGTGGAATAAAGAGCGGGACGGCATACTTGGGGATGGCAAATATTTACATTACCTTCGACACCGAAAAAAGTAACCTGTGGAAAGGTGGTACATTTTTTATAAACATGGCCAATACACATGGTTGCTCCCCTTCTGCAACAATGATAGGCGATTACCAGGTAGAATCAAATATTGAAGCAGGAAATCATTCTTTCCTTCAGGAATTCTGGTATCAGCAAAAAATAAAATCGCTATCACTTACCATTGGGTTACAGGACATGAACGTTGAATTGGCCAATACGGAAAACGGAGCGGTTTACCGAAACAGTTCCTTTGGTATCATGCCTGTGATCTCTTCCGATGTTTCTGTCCCTATTTTTCCCCTTACCGCTTTAGGTGTTACACTTGGATGGGATATTACTGAAGAAACACGTTGGATTTCAGCGGTATATGACGGGGTTATTACCGATTTCGATAAAAACCCCTACAACGTTGACTGGAACCTCCGCAAAAAAGATGGCGCGCTATTTGTATCTGAGGTTCAACAGGATATACAGTTATCCGATAAACTAAGCGGAACTCTTAAACTCGGAGGTTATTATCATACACATAAATTGGAAGATGATGACAGCGGAAAGAGCTCATCCAATTACGGCATATATGCAATTGCCGACCAAACCATAATTAAAACTTCTGAACTAAAAAAGACATCTGTTTTTATTCAAAGCGGATATAACCCGAACAAGTACGTAGAAAATTCGTTTTATCTGGGCGGAGGTATTAATCAATATGGCATTGGACAAAGAAAAAACGATATACTTGGGTTGGCTTTTGCGCATGCTGCGTTCACAACTGCCGGATTAAAACCCGAAACAGTATTTGAACTCACTTACAAAACGGTGTTCACAGATTACTTTTATCTGCAACCTGACATACAATACGTTATTCATCCGGCGGGGACAGGCGTAAATCTAAAGAATGCGTTTACAGCCGCCATCAGGTTCGGATTGAACATCAGCAGGGAATAAATACTCAAACTATTGGTATTATGAACAATATAAGTTTAAACGACATTGAAACCGGTAAAGAAGTTTACATTACAAAAGTTCACGGACATGGAGCATTTCGCAAACGGCTTACCGAAATGGGGTTTATTAAAGGAAAAAAAGTAAAAATAATTAAAAATGCCCCTCTTCAGGATCCGGTCGAATACGAAATCATGGGTTATAACGTTTCACTTCGCCGAACCGAAGCCCGGATGGTCGAAGTCATCCGTCCTGAAGAAGCCGGGAACGTAACAGATTTACTGGATTTTAATGGCATAATAGATGAAGACACCTTGAAAATATCCGCCATTGAAAAAGGTAAGAACATAAATGTTGCGCTGGTGGGTAATCCCAATTGTGGGAAAACAACCCTTTTCAATTACGCTTCGGGAGCACATGAACGGGTCGGGAATTACGGAGGTGTAACGATTGATGCCAAAGAAGCCCGATTGACACACAACGGGTATAAATTCAAGATAGTAGATTTACCAGGGACTTATTCCATTACCGAATACACACCTGAAGAACTTTATGTTCGGCGCCATATTACCGATCAAATGCCCGATATCATTGTAAATGTGGTTGATGCCTCAAATCTGGAACGTAACCTATTCCTTACTACTCAACTCATCGACATGAACATAAAAGTGGTTATCGCTTTAAACATGTTCGATGAACTGCAGAATAAAGGGATCAAATTCGACTACGTTTCGCTTGGGAATATGATTGGCATTCCGGTCATTCCTACCATTGCATCCAAAGGAAAAGGGGTTGATGAACTTTTCGACAAGCTCATTGATGTGTATGAAGAAAACGATCCTACAGTCCGGCATATCCATATAAATTATGGAACTCTTATTGAAAAGGAAATTAAGATTATACAGGATGAAATATGGAAAAATCCTGAAATTACCGATGCGTTATCCTCAAGATACGTTGCTATAAAACTGCTTGAAGGTGATAAATCAACGCTGAAGCAACTCGAAATTTACGAAAACTACGAAAAGATAAAGCAAACCTCCCTGTCGTGCGTTTCGCGCCTCGAAAAAGAATATGGCGAAACAGCCGAAACCATTATTACAGATGCCAAATATGGTTTTATCGATGGGGCTTTGAAAGAAACATACGCCGAACCCAAAAAAGATAAGCGCAAAAGCAAACGGGATCTCGACAACATACTCACCCATAAATTCTGGGGGTTTCCTATCTTCTTCTTTTTCATGTGGTTGATGTTCCAGGCAACCTTTACTTTGGGCAGTTTTCCCATGGAATGGATCGATAGCGGAGTAAAGCTGCTAAGCGAGTGGGTTAAAAACACGCTGCCCGATGGTGCGCTCCGCGATATGATGGTGGACGGTATTATTGCCGGTGTGGGCGGAGTTATCGTTTTTTTACCGAACATCCTCATCCTCTTTTTCTTCATTTCCATCATGGAGGATACCGGTTACATGGCAAGAGCCTCATTTATTATGGATAAGCTTATGCATAAAATCGGACTTCACGGCAAATCTTTCATTCCGTTGGTAATGGGTTTCGGGTGCAATGTTCCGGCCATCATGGCAACGAGAACGCTCGAAAACCGCAAAGACCGAATTATGACCATGCTGATAACACCGTTCATGTCGTGCAGTGCCAGGCTTCCGGTGTATGTCCTGATTATCTCAGCGGTTTTTCCTCAAAACCAGGGAATTGTTTTGTTTGCCATTTATATTTCGGGCATTATCCTTGCCATACTCACAGCATTGATAATGAAAAAATTCGCATTCAAAAAAGCGGAAGTTCCTTTTGTCATGGAACTTCCACCCTACCGCGTCCCAACGTTGAAAAACACAGCCATGCATACATGGTTCAAAGGTCAGCAATATTTACGAAAAATGGGAACGGTCATATTGCTGGCTTCAATCCTGATATGGAGCTTAGGATATTTCCCGAAAGACACTAAATATAGCCGCAACTACGAAACGGAAATAGCAAATGTAACAAACAACACATCTATTAAGGATAATGACAAAGCTATTAAAATCAATGAATTGGAAGTTGCCCAGGAAGCTGAACGTCAGGAAAACTCCTATATCGGTCGTTTAGGGCACACTATTGAACCGGTTATCAGGCCCTTAGGCTTTGATTGGAAAATGGGGGTAAGTATCCTTACCGGGCTGGTTGCCAAAGAAATCGTCGTTTCTTCGATGGGGATTCTTTATCAGGCCGATAAAAATGCCGACGAAGAATCCGGATCGTTACAACAAAAAATAAAAGAGCAAACGCACTCGTCAGGTGAATTTAAAGGGCAGAAGGTATTTACACCGCTTGTCAGCATTGCATTTATGCTTTTTGTACTGATATATTTTCCGTGCGTAGCCGTAATCGCCGCCATTAAGAAAGAAGCCAACTGGCGTTGGGCTGTGTTTGCCATGACATATACCACGGCCATAGCCTGGATGGTGGCTTTTCTCACTTATCAGATAGGAAGCTTTTTTGTCTGATTTTTTTAAACAATATCTTTTCCCCGTTGTTTCATTCATAAATTAAAAAAATGCAATTAGTTATAGTTTATATAGTTTTAGTGTTGGCTATCGGGTTTTCGGTTTTTTCCATTGCCCGTAGCCTTACTAAGAAGAAAAGTTCGCATTGCGGCAATAGTGGCTGTGATGGATGTACTGGCTGTGATATCCGGCACGAAATCACGAAGAACAGCCGGCATGCCTATTGATGCATTGCCTGAACTTGTCTTTAAAAAAATATTTGAAATCAGGGATAAAATCCTTTGATTAACGTTAATTATTGTTTCTATAGCATCTTTTTATAGCATTTGAAATAATATTTGAATTAACTTTGCGAAGTTAAAAGAAAAAAATATCTACGGAATACGTTTTTTAAGGCATATTTTTTATGATGAACCGGAGTCGAAAGAAGTTTAGCTTTATTTCCGCGCAAGCAATCTTTATGGTAATTATATTTACCGGAACGTTGTTTGTCAAGTCGGTTCACACCCTCAATTCTCACAGCGTTCCTCCAACGGTTGTTGACCAACACTCTTTTCATCTTACCGACGACGATCATTTCGATTACAACTGTCCGATACTTGATTTCGAATTTTGTTCTTTCCTTGGTGAAAGCAACATACATATTCTGGTAAAAACGGTTAACGTTTTATCGGTAGAAACTCCTTTTGTTATTGCTGATAAACAAAGCATTGATTATCACACTTTCCTCCTGAGAGCGCCCCCTGCCCTCCTGTCCTGATTTTTCATTCACGATTTATGGTGTCATACAACAAGCATCATTGTATTTATTCAATGATGTGGATGTTGTTCTGTAACTTATTCATCATAAGTCGCTTTCTAAAAATATTTCTATTACAAACAGGTATCACAGGGAATCATCTCTCCCATCGGATATTTATCCATCTCATTTGTGAAGAGGTGTTCATCCGTACCACATCATTATATCAAAAAAATGAAACGAATAATTTATATTATACTACTGATATTTACTACATTAAATGTATTTTCAGACAATACTGGGAAAGTAAATTCATCGCTAAGCGGGAAAATAACCAATGAAAAAGGAGAAACCCTTATTGGCGCCACCATTTATTTTCCGGAAATGAAAACCGGCACCACTACCGACGACAAAGGCACTTATAAAATAGGGAACCTCCCCAACACTCAGTTACTCATTCAAATAAGCGCCGTAGGCTACAAAACCATTACCGAAAATATTGGTTTAGAACAGACGAATGTAAGAAACTTTTCGCTCGAAGAGTCGGTGGTAGAAATCAACGAGGTAGTAGTAACCGGCCAAAACACTGCTATCCAAGCCCTGAAAACACCATCGCCTGTAAGCATCGTCAGCCATACAAAGCTGAAACAAAATTCGTATTCCAACATTATCGACGCGCTTAGCCAGCAACCCGGCGTATCGCAAATTACCACCGGCAGCGGCATCTCAAAACCGGTCATCCGTGGACTTGGCTACAACCGGGTGGTGGTAATGAACGATGGCATACGCCAGGAAGGGCAACAATGGGGCGATGAACACGGTATCGAAATGGATGAATACGGTGTGGACCGGGTAGAAATTCTGAAAGGGCCCGCCAGCCTTGTTTACGGATCGGATGCGATGGCTGGCGTTATCAATATGATTTCGGCTCCGGTTTTACCCGAAGGCAAAATGAAACTCAACATTCTGGGAGAATATCAAACCAATAATGGATTAACCGGTTTCTCCGCCAATTTTGCAGGACACAAAAGCAGTTTTATATGGGATGCCCGCCTTAGCTTGAAACAAGCTCACTCCTATCAAAATAAATATGATGGATATGTTTATAACTCAGGCTACAACGAGCAAAGTTTTTCGGCCCTGGCCGGAATCAACAAATATTGGGGGTATTCTCATTTGATACTGAGCAGCTATCACCTTACACCGGGAATTGTTGAAGGTGAACGCGACAGCCTTACGGGAAAGTTTTTGAAGCCTACTTTGGACAACAACGGAGATGAGACTGAAGTGGTGGCAACTAATCCAGATATGAAATCTTATGATCATCAAATGCCTTACCAGCAGATTTACCACTATAAAGCCGTGTGGAACAATAATATATTCATTGGTAACGGCAGCCTGAAATCGACCATTGGATATCAACAAAACCGCCGCCAGGAATTTGAGGATGTGGCCCACCCCGACCAGTACGGTTTGTATTTTAAGCTCCATACCATCAATTATAGCCTTAATTACCAGCTACCAAACGACAAGCTCTTCGATTTATCGTTTGGAGCCAACGGCATGTACCAAAAATCACTCAATATGGGAACCGAATTTCTGATACCCTCCTATCGTTTGTTCGACTACGGGCTGTATGCTATCGCAAGTAAAACGATCGACAAACTATACATCAACGGAGGAATTCGTTTCGACCAGCGTCACATCAATTCAGATGCCCTTTACCTGAATGACGATGCTTTATCTAACGCTTCGGATCCTGGTGCTTCCGAACGATTCAGAGCTTTCAGTAAAAATTTCCAGGGAGCGAGCGGCAGCATCGGATTGAGCTATAAAATATCCGAAACGCTGAATACCAAAATCAATTTTTCATCTGGATTCAGAGCGCCAAATATCAGCGAGTTGAGTGCAAATGGGGTGCACGAGGGAACTATCCGTTACGAACTTGGCAACCTGAACCTGAAACAGGAAAACAGTTTCCAGGTCGATTACGAACTGTCGTACAACACCAAACACATTAGCGCTTCGGTCAATCTGTTTTCCAACATCATCAGCAATTATATTTTCTCGCGGAAACTAAACAATACTCAGGGGGGCGATTCCATCATCGACGGATACGATTGTTTCGTTTTTGATTCGGGGAAAGCACGCTTGTTTGGTGGTGAGTTCTCGTTGGACATCCATCCGCATCCGCTCGACTGGCTACATATCGAAAACAATTTTTCCTATGTAAACTCTCAAATTACCAACCAGCCTGATTCCATGCGTTACCTGCCATTTACACCGGCTCCTAAATGGAATTTCATCTTAAAAACAGATATAAAACGGGTATCTCAAAACATCCGGAACGGATACGTTAGTTTCGGTTTGGAACATGACTTCCGGCAAAACCACATCTATTCAGCATTCAGTACCGAAACAGAAACGCCGGCTTACACCTTGCTGAACGCCGGACTCGGCTTTGATGTTACAGACCGGAAGAATAACACATTGTTTTCGTTGGTAATAAGCGGTACCAACCTGGCCGATGTGGCCTACCAAAACCATTTGAGCCGACTGAAATATGCAGGCGAAAACCTTGTTAACGGACGAACAGGTGTCTATAATATGGGACGGAATTTTACAGCGAAACTGATTATACCTGTAGACTTCTAAAAACGATAAATGCATTCTGTATAACGACCGAGACTAAGTGCAGTAGCCGAATGAAGGGTCACATAGCTGCCGCACAGCGACAAAGTGAATGCGGGAGCAAAACTGCAGGAATGCACTGCTTGCCCCGTCAAAACGGGGTCAGCCGCCAATGCGCTTAGGCGTGTGTTAGGGGCTGGGCTTGGGGCAATTAGTTGGTTTGTCTTTTCGTTCTTGCTAAAATCTTGTCATTTTCGCACTAGTTCCGTTTATTTTTCTTTTTCTAAAGTTGTCAAACCGACAAAATATTGAACAAAGTTTTTATGTTCAATAGTCTGATTTTTAATACATTATAGTTGTAGAAGTAAGCAAAACAAGTAAAAGAAACTTTTTTATAAACGACGAGTTTTTTTGTCCATCTATTCGCGATACTCAATATTTACAATATTACTTTCTAAACTATTAATGGTCTGTTTGTCCTTCATAATAGCTTTGTATAAAAGTTTTACAGAATATTCACCATAATCAAAATTTTTGAAGTTGTTTTTTCCATTGAAATAATATTCATTAATTGAATCTTTGTTCACCGTACTTACATAATTCTCAAACTTATAAACTTTGCTGACTAATCCTATTTTTGAAAAGTCTATGCTGAATGAAAATTCGTATTTCTTTTTCTTCTTGATTTTTACGAAATTTCCTCTTACATAACTAAATCCTAATACAACTATTTGAAATGGGTTTTGATAATTTAATCCGTTATGTTTAATTTGAATTTCCCATAAATAAGGGTAAACATTAGACTTACAGTCAGAACCATGAGGTCTTATTTTCTTGGATTCAGAAGAGTTGTTAGTAATAGTTCCTTTGAATTCAAGGCAGTTAGTTGTCATTGAGTCAATAGCATTAATTTTAAGAATCACTTCATTTTCTTGTGAATAACAAAAAGTCGTGATAACTAATAATGTTGTAAAAGTAAACGTTCTCATATCTTTTTATTTTTTTTGCTGTTGCGCATAACTTTATGGTAAAGATAAATACAGAATGCATTTTTTTAATGATAGAATTATTTTTCCAGTTGTCCGGCAGCCTCCACCAAACGGATAAACTCGCGCCGGTAACCATGATCATCGTTATCAAACCCTTTTTTAGCTAACGCGATGACCTTATCGTAAGTGGCATCACCTTTGAAATCAGAATTTTTAAGAAGCTGGCCGAACATTGCAACGGCAGCTGCGAAACTAAAATCTTTTGTCATCTCCTTCTTCGTATTATCAGGGATAAGGGGTATTTCCATTAAAGCGCTTTTGTTGCTGCCGGTATTTTTATAACGGAGTTTTACCGTCAGCATTTCTGCCGATACATCGGTTTTCGAAGGTTTAATACTCGGCTCTTTCTGATATTTGAGCGGATCTACCGAACCAAATCCATCTTTGATGCCAAAAGGGATGATTTCGTACAACGCCGTAACAGTATGTCCCGAGCCGAGTTCGCCGGCATCTTTCGTATCGTCATTAAAATCTTCCTTGTTGAGCAAACGACTCTCATAACCCACCAGCCGGTAGGCATTTACCTGTGCCGGATTGAATTCTACCTGAATTTTCACATCCTTGACTACCGTGTACATGGTGCTGCCAAATTCATTGACCAATACCTTATTAGCTTCCTGAAGATTGTCGATATAAGCATGGTTTCCATTCCCTTTTTCGGCCAGAGTTTGCAATTTACTGTCTTTATAATTGCCCATGCCGTAGCCCAAAATAGTGAGATAAACCCCCGATTTACGCTCCGATTCAATGAGGCTCTCCAACTCACTGTTTGACGAAACACCTACGTTAAAGTCACCATCGGTACAAAGTATGATCCGGTTGTTTCCTTCTGTTATAAAGTTTTTCCGTGCAATTTTATATGCCAGCTGGATGCCAGCTCCACCCGCAGTAGAACCTCCTGCACTCAAATTGTCGATGGCCTCGCGGATTTTCTGCTTATCGTTGCCCGATGTAGAAGGAAGAACTTCACCGGCTGCACCTGCATACACCACAATGGAAACACGGTCGTTGTTGCGTAAATTATTGGTCAACAGTTTTAACGATGATTTCACCAGATCCAGTTTATTTACATCCATCATCGATCCCGAGACATCGATCAGAAAAACAAAATTGGATGCCGGAAGTTTTTCTGATGGAATTTCGAGCGCTTTTACACCGATCCGCACTAATTTATGGGTTGCATTCCACGGGCAGTCAGCCAATTCAGTTACAATACTTACCGGATGATCTCCTTTGGGTTGCGGATAACTATACGAAAAGTAGTTGATCATCTCTTCAATCCTTACAGCATCCTTCGGAGGCATTTGGCCCTGATTGATCATTCGCCGGACATTAGAATACGATGCGGCATCCACATCGAGAGAAAATGTGGACAAAGCTTCTGACAGCACAGGAATAAACCGGTTTTCCTTATACGTTCCATACTCCTCGGTATTATCTGTGTTCATAACAGGCTGGTATAAGCAGTTATATCCATAATTGGATGCTATCCTAACACCGGCAACTTTCCCCTGCAATGCCGTTGAAACAGAAGTATTCAAAACGTTGGAAGTGCTTCCGGTAAAATCTTTTTTTGTTTCTATACAATACCCCACAGCTACCACTTCGTTCAATATCTGGGTATCCTCCTTGAGAACAACATTTATTACAGAATCTTTCACTTTCACTTCTTTGGCTTCAAATCCAATAAATTTAAACACCAAAGTCTGCCCTTTTTTGGCTTTCAACCAGTAATTACCGTTTACATCCGTGAATGTAGCATTGTTCGTTTTTTTCTGCTGAACACTGACTCCTATCAGAGGGTTTTTACTGGAATCGGTTACAGTACCTTTTACTACGATATCCTGCGCAAAAACCATTACCGGAAATAAAACCGGCAAGCATACCATTTTTAAAAATCGGTTGTTCTTCATAATATTTTTTTTATTTTATTGTGTTGATAAATTGAATTTCGGGTAAAATACATACCGGCAACAGTCGTTGTCGTATCTGCCTTTTGACTTTTAGATACAATTTATCTTCAAATTCCATAAACAGAATAAAATATTTTTCTAATTTTGTAAAAGGATATCTTGTCAGAAAAGTATAAACTATTGAAAAACAACAGAAAAATATCAACGCTTACAGATGATGAATTACTAGGATGGTATATCCAGAGTAACGATGCGTTGTATTTCGGCGAGTTATACAAGCGATACATTCCTAAAGTATATGGTCTTTGCCTTAGGTACCTGAATGACACCGAAACCGCCCGCGATGCGGTAATGGATATTTACCAACAACTCATAACAAAGGTGCTGCAATACAAAATAACAAATTTCAATGCCTGGCTTTATTCAGTAGCTAAAAACCATTGCCTACATATTATCCGAAAGGGGGAAAGTACAACTTTTATTAAAATTGATGATGCTTTTGTGGAAAATGAAGATATTTTTACTCTATTCGATGTAAATTCCACAAAAGAGGAAACTGATGCTTTGGAACACTGCATGACAACCCTTTCGGACGAACAAAAAATATGCATCAGCCTGTTTTATTACGAAGAACAGTCATATGCCGATATTTCGGAAAGTACCGGATATGAAACCGGGAAAGTAAAAAGTTACATTCAGAATGGTAAAAGAAACCTGAAAATTTGCATTTTAAAAGTACTTGACAAAAACTGGAAACGGTAATCAAATAATGAATTTAAAGGAATACATATTAGGAAAACGGAATGGAAAAGAGGCTAACCGGTTAGAACGGGAAGCCTTGAACGATCCGTTTTTGCAGGATGCTATCGAAGGATTCGAAAGTGTTCCGGGAGATCATTTTTCGGTTATCCACCAGCTCGAACAAGAAATAGACCAACGGAACGCCAATAAGCATTTCAGGCTTTTCAGATGGCGAAATGTGGCTGTAGCTGCTACCATCGCGTTGTTGCTGGGTACCGGTACATTGTTCTTGTTCAGGCCTCAACCCATGAAACAACCGGTAACAACAAAAAATAATATGCCGAAGGGGGTGGCAGCACCGCATGTTTCAATAACCGATTCGATGAATAAAACAAACGTTTCGTTCAAAAAGAAAACATCCCTCAATCGTATTACCTTTGCAAAAAAATTAGTGGATAAGGCAAGTCTGCTGCCCGTAAATGAGCAACAGCCAAACGTTGCAACCCTCCATCAAACGGAAGATTTTCAAGCAGACAAAAGTATGCAATCTTTAGCCAATGTAAATTATAAATCAGATACAGATTCGTTTAACGCCAAACGAATTGACGGGTTATCTGTCGCTGCCGCAGGTAATAATGCCAAAAAACCGAACAGTACTTTGCTCCAAAGCCTGAAAACTGACGGAAACTACATCCATGGTAAAGTTTTAGACGAAAATGGAGAACCTATCGCTGGTGCAACAATCAAATATAAGGTTGAGAATAAGGCAGCTATTACTGATATGTATGGTAATTTCGTACTGCCAAAACCTCAATCTGAAAACGATAAAATCATAACATCGTACATTGGATATGAAAAAAGTGAAACCATCGCTTTCAACAATACAACCATTCACTTAAAACCGGATCAGTTGGCTTTAAATGAAATGGTAGTGGTTGGTTATGGAACAAAGAAAAAGAAAAGTACAACAGGAAGCATTGCCAGAAAATCGGATACAGATTCTGATATCGAGCTTCAGGGAAAAATATCCGGTGTAGTTACGAGTAGCCACAAAATTTCCTTTGGAAAGGAAGAATTCATAAAATATTTTTTGAACAACTTTAAAAAGGAGATTTGCACCGATCAAAAGGGTAAGATAACAGCTAAATTCCACATAAATGATAATGGGGCACCAGTGGATGTGGAAATCATCAACTGCAATTGTGTTGAGTTGGAAACCGAACTGAGGCACTGGTTAAATTCATCACCCACATGGACGAAAACCGGAGAGGATGTGAAGCTGACAATTAAATTATAATTGATGAAGGCTGAACAACGCTATTTAACCATAGAATATTACCTGTGAATGACAACAAAACAAAATTAAAACGTTGATTTACAGATGCATTTATATTTACTCAAAAATAGCGGATATTTCCTTGGTTTTTTATTGCCGGACGAAAACATTCCGCTATTTTTGCATAAAATTTCAATGTTAATATGGATTCCATTGCCGAAATATACCGGATAGGATACGGCCCGTCAAGCAGCCATACCATGGCTCCATCGCGGGCTGCCGAACAATTTCATCACGCTCATCCCGAAGCTGATAAAATAAGGATAACGCTTTATGGCAGCCTTGCCGCTACCGGCAAAGGGCACCTCACCGACAGAGCCATCCTCAGCCGCATAACCGATAAACCTGCCGAAATTGTTTGGAAACCCGATGTTTTTCTTCCGTTTCACCCCAACGGTATGTTATTTGAGTCGCTGGACAATGCCGGCAATGTTAACGCCTCGTGGAAAGTATTCAGTGTAGGTGGAGGGGCGCTGGCCGAAGAAGGAGCCAGTGTGAACCCGCACAAAATATATCCTTTCGCAAATATGGAGGAAGTTATGGAGTATTGCGACAAGGAAGGAATGGCCTTTTGGCAAGTGGTGGAACAATTTGAAGGCTCCGAAATTAACAACCATTTGAAAAAAGTATGGCAAACAATGTCCGATGCCGTCGAACGGGGCCTCGAAAACGAAGGTACATTGCCCGGCATACTAAAACTACAACGCAAAGCATCCAATTACTATATAAAAGCCAAAGGCTACAGCGATTCCCTACAACGTCGCGGGCTGGTGTATGCCTACGCATTGGCCGTATCGGAAGAAAATGCCGGTGGCGGGCTTATTGTTACGGCGCCTACTTGTGGCGCCAGCGGCGTAGTTCCAGCTGTGTTGTACCAGTTGAGGCAGTACCACCAGTTCTCGGAGGCTCGTATCTTGCGGGCATTGGCCACTGCCGGCCTGATCGGGACGATGGTAAAAGCCAACGCCTCTATTTCGGGTGCCGATGTGGGCTGCCAGGGCGAAATCGGGACGGCTTGTTCCATGGCCGCCGCGGCTGCTGCCCAGCTTTTCGGAGGTACCAATACGCAGATTGAATACGCCGCAGAAATGGGAATGGAGCACCACCTTGGGCTTACCTGCGATCCGGTGGCTGGGCTGGTACAGATTCCATGCATCGAACGCAACGCTATGGCTGCCGACAGGGCTTTCAACTGTTGTACCTATTCGTTGCTTTCGGATGGGAAACACCGTATTTCGTTCGACCAGATTTGCAATACCATGCTCCGTACAGGTAAAGACCTGGCTTCTTCCTACAAGGAAACCGCGAAAGGAGGTCTGGCTGTGCTGAAAGATATTTGCTGACAGGATTATTCGTCCAGATCGATCAATTTCGAAGATTCTAACCCTGTACAATGTTCCGATTTGTACAGGGTTTTCTTTTTATGCAAGATAAAAGTCAATTTATTAAAATAAAATATCAATTTTATTGAATATAATATCAATATTATTTATTTTAATTTTGATATTATAAAACAAATATATAACTTTGTCGGTATAAAAATAAAACAAAGTAATATGCTACCAGTTTATTGTCCGAGTTGCCACAACGAATTAAAAGTAAAATGCCTGAAGTGCGATCATTGCCAGACGGAAGTGTCGGGGAGTTACGAATTACCTTTGCTGGCGCTCCTGTCCAATGATGATCAACAGTTTATAGTTCGCTTCATGAAGTCGAGCGGTAGCCTGAAAGAGATGGCTACGGCCATGAAACTGAGTTACCCAACGGTCAGGAATATGCTGAACGACATTATCGGTAGAATATCGGGAATGGAAACCAACAACGATTAAATTTTAAAAAACGATATGAATAAAAAGGAAAGCTTCGGTTTGCTGATAAATCCCTTCACCCGCATTGCCGGTTGGGAAGCTGTATTCGCTGGTCTGATCATCAACTTTTTGATTGTATTTTCGGGCTGGTACGGCCACATGATTTTCGATGGCGCCATTGATATCCATTTAGTACCAACCATCGGATTTGGGAATGCCCTTGCACTTTATGGAGCTGGGCTTGTCGCCTTGTTGCTCTCCATGCTGGCAGCCTCGTTTTTCACATCTAAATCATTTCGCTTTATCGATGTTGCCGGAACGCTGTTGCTATCCAAAACACCTTATCTGCTGGCAGCGCTGTTTGCCCATTTTGTAACCATGCCCGATATGGTCAACCTCGTTCGCGATCCTTCCATCCTCCTTAAAGCCGGTTCATTTATCATCCTGCTGATATTGATTTTGATCGTTACCGTATGGCATATAACATTGATGTACAATGCCATGAAGGTCTCGTGCGGTGTAAAAGGGAATAAATTCACCGTTGTATTTATCCTGGCTTTGTTTATTGCCGAAATCGTTTCAAAAACAATTATTTACTTTTTTATAAAATAAGTGATGCATCAAAATATATTTACAAAATGAGACACAAGATATTTTTTGTATTGATGTTAGCCGTTGTTTCCCTTTATGCACAGGATGTTACCGGTGACTGGAACAGCATACTCAACGTACCGGGAGCCAAACTGACCCTGGTGTTTCACATTGCCAAAAACGCCAATACCTATTCGGCCACTTTGGACAGTCCCGATCAGGGAGCGTTTGGTATTCCGCTAACATCGGTAAGCTCGGTTCAAGATTCATTGGTGATGACACACGGGATGGCCCGCATCCGTTACGAAGGTGTTTTTATAAACAACGACTCCATTTCAGGCACGTTTACTCAGGCCGGTCAGTCATTTCCGCTCGGGTTAAGCCGGAAAGAACTAAAGAAACCGGTTGTGAAAAGGCCACAAAACCCTCTTCCACCCTATCCTTACATTTCCGAAGAGGTTACTTTTATCCATCCCGTCGGAAATTTCAAACTTGCGGGCACACTCACCTACCCCGCTTCCGGAAGTAAGTTCCCGGCCGTAATACTGATTACCGGCAGCGGCCCTCAAAACCGCGATGAAGAACTGTTGGGACATCGTCCGTTCCTGATTTGGGCGGATTACCTTACCCGGCACGGAATAGCCGTATTGAGATTCGATGACAGGGGCTGTTTCCAATCAAAAGGCGACTACGCCTCGGCAACGAGCTTCGACTTCGCTACCGATGCCGAAGCGGCCATAGCTTATTTGAAAACCCGAAAAGAGATTGACAAGAAGAAAATTGGTCTGATGGGACATAGTGAAGGAGGCCTGATAGCTCCACTGGTGGCGTCGAGAGACAAAGATGTAGCTTTCATCGTTATGTTGGCAGGCCCCGGTATTTCAGGTAAAGACATCCTGCTCCGTCAGCAGGAACTGATTGCGCGTGCCGAAGGGATGGACGAAAGCGATATTGCCGCCAATGCCGAAACCAACAGAAATATTTTCGACAAGGTAGAAACCCTTCAAAACAACGATAGCCTGCGTAAGGCACTGGATATTTACCTTCGCAAGCGCGTGCATGAAAGCTCCAGCAAGGTTGTTCCCAAAGGAATAAATGCCGATGATTTTATCGAAATGGAATTGAAAATGATCGTCAATCCGTGGATGCTCAACTTCATCAGGTACAATCCCGCTCCTGCATTGTCAGAAGTGAAATGTCCGGTGTTAGCGATCATAGGTAGTAAAGATTTACAGGTTCCGGCAAATGCGGACATCCCGGCAATACAATCGGCTCTGAAAAAAGGGGGGAATAAGAACTATATGGTAAAAGAACTCACCGGATTGAATCACCTGTTTCAGGAATGCAAGACCGGTTTGCCAAACGAATATGGGAGTATTGAACAAACGGTTTCGCCCGTTGCGCTGGAAACGGTTACCAGCTGGCTGCAATCGCTGTTGAAATTAAAATGAAACGTTTATTTTGAACAAATATATTTTCCATCATTGAAGTGTGCCTGACTTTTACACGCCGGAAACAACAGACATGCTTCTTGCTTATGTGTAAACAAAAATCATAATCATCGTAGTAAAAAAAACAGACAACTCTACTGTATCGAAAAAAAGCCGGAATGTCCAGAATAAACATGAACATTCCGGTTTTTTTATTTAAAAAAAATATCCTGCATGATATTCAGTTTATTCGTTTTATTTACAAACCTATAACTATATTCTTATCAACAGTAATATTTACAAACAAAGTGTTTCGAAACTTTAAAATCATATTTAATTTTTACATTAACAAAATCTTTTATATATTTGCATAATATTGATTTATAAATATTTATTGTTTATCTCACGCTCTAAATATTAAAACAAGGAACACTGTTAGAAAACGTTATAAACTTTTATTAGGTTATTTATCTGAAAAAAATTAATAAGAAATGGCAATTTGTTTCTAATATATAACAATATGATGTTTTCAATATTTGATTCTTACATCTTTCCCGATATCATCATTGGGATTTTGGTAATTGCATTAGCTTTATGGATTTTAACAATGTCGAGAAACATAAAGTACATCAAGGAAAAAACATGCTCGAACGATATAATTATAGAGGCGCAACTGAAAGTGATAGAAGGAAAATATGAAGAAGCGAAACTATTGATAAAAAACGCGTTTCTGAAAGACTGCGTGAAAGAGATGAATATGTGGACACCGGGCAGCTACAAATGCGAGAGCCACATTCTGGATTTGGAAAACCGCTATACCCGGCACTTTATAAAGACCTGCCCCGATATCAGCAAAGAATATTTGCACACGGTGTACCTCCGGCTAATGAAGTTTTATTCGAAACGAATCTCAGCAACCGAAACCGAAAGCAAACCGGAGCAAAACAAAGAAAAATAGTGGCGGAAACCATGGTTGTATATCAAATCAATATTTACGTATCCGGGTGAAAGTTCATTTCAATGTCCAAGGGCATTGAATCGGGCTGTTTTAAAATAAGATTACGGGGTTAGTACTGAATATCAAGTGTTAGAGTCGCCATATTGTCACTTACATTTCCCAAAAACTTTGAATAACCCGTTATATTTTTTTTGCAAAATATTTCCTTATTTCTCGCTCACATAAAACGGACTTGTAAGTTTACCCTTTCATGTAAGTTTCGTTGAGGATGTTTTCTTATATTGCTCATTATAAGAATACAAAACCTGTTCAAACTTTTTTATGAATGACTATGCCAACATTTCTCACACTCCTCACTTTTCATTTTTCCATACCTTGCAACGCCATCATATCACTACAATTTCTTTCGTACGCGAGGGCTGATCGACATTATTTTCGTAAAAGTCGATTTTATAAATGCCTGGCGAAGTAAAGATAAAGGGCAAGTCGCTTGCTTTCCCGGTTTCAGTTACTGTATAAACCTGCCATTGCTTGGCCGAATTGTATTTTTCTATGTTCCAGTTGGTTGCGGCACTGTCAGTTTTCCATGTACCACCTCCATTAACAATTACTTTCAACGCTCCACCCGACGACACCTCGGCCCGCATCGAATTGGTTAAGTCTGATACTACTTTGGTAATGCTGTCATTCAGGATATTGGGGCCGTAAGTTCCATTTAATGGATATTTGTATTGGAGCGCACTCCCTACGACCAATGATTTCACCCGGGTTGGGGCTACCGCATTGTTTTCGTAATACTCTACTGTTATGTTTGTAAAAACATTGGATGTAAAAAATGCCAGGTATAGATCATTCGGTTTACCACTTTCCTTCACCTCAAACTCCTGGCTTTTAGTAGTTGTATTATAAGGACTTACCAACCAGTTTACAGTTAACGTGGAAAAATTGTCGGAAACCGCCCAAATATTATCGCCCTTAAGTACAATTTTAAGATTGGTACCTTTGGGCAATCCGGCTGTCATGGAATAAGCTATGTAATTCAGGCCTTTAGGGATATTTTTAACCGTGTCGTTCAGTAAATTCAAACCATAATTTCCTGATACTGGATAAGTAATATTTTTCGAAGGGGTATAAGTTGATTTTGTAATAAATGTTTGTACCTGCTTTTCGAAATCCGGCACTACTTTATTGGTTAAGCCAAGTTCAGCGTACTTAGCCTCTAAATGGCGGCGAATTTCATTTAAGTTGAGCAACCGGGCATTGTCGATCAACGTGGAACAAATCGTCGGATTATCCAGCTTCCCATCCGATTTTATATCAGTAATGATGTTGCCCATTAACTCGGACATCTCGGCGGTAGTGGAGGAGCCTTGCAAAATACACGAAACAGCAAGCAGAACGGCATTGTTTTCGCCGTCCGAAGTTAAATTCAGACTTTCGGAAGCAGAATCAGTAGCTAACGTCAGATTAAAAATATTCAACACCTCCTGCTGCGCCTGCTTCTTGGCAACCGCAAACGTCAGCTTCTGTTGCTGAACCAAATACTCTACCCTGTTTTTCTCTAAATGGGTCAAAACATTTACGTTAGCCGAATTTTTTTGCGAAACATCCGCCAACGCATATAATGTCAGCGGGCCGGATGATGGTTCTCCGCTTACTTCGTTAAAATAGTACCCATCCGCTTTTATTTGTACGTAACTTGATAATAACTCCAGTTTTTTCTGTTCAAAACTACCCATATTGTCGGCAATTGTTGTGGAATAGATCCGTCCCGTTTGGTCGAGGTTATTATCCAACTCCGAAATAAGGACAGATGACCCGTTAATGAACGGCCCTTTCTGAACCAGACCTGAAAACACTTCCTTTTTGATGACTCCGTCCGATTTATTCTCCGCACTATCGCAGGAATACAGAAGGAAAAACGCAATGGAAACAACCGATAAAATACTTTTTGTTTTCATAAGACCTTAGTTGCTTTATTCGTATTTTTTTGAGATTTGATTTCTGTTTGTTCTTAGCCATTTTTATCATACCATTGGGAGATAAAGATCGTTGCCAAGTATCGTTACTTAAAACACAAAGGTTTCTTTAATCAATCAATAAATCCCTTTTCTTTCATTTTCTTTTCATCAATAAACAAGGCCATTCCTGTTTTCATTCGCTTAAACCCTTCTTTTTCATAGAATTTTTCCTTTCCTGGTGAAGCATACAGGATAAAATGACAATGAGGAGTATTTTTCACAATGGCTTGCATTATCGTCCTCCCAATTCCTTTCCCCTGATAAGCCGGCAAAACCGCGACATCGTATATAGCAGCCTGATATTCTCCATCCGATACAGCCCTTCCAAAGCCAACTAACGCATCATCATCGAATACAAATACAACCGTATGACTATTATTGAACGCTCGTTCGTGAATTTCACTTGTGTGATAACCCATTCCGCTTTTCTGGAGTATATCAGTTACCAGACTCCAATTAATATGTTTAGTGTCCCGTTGTAATCGTAAATTCATTTGCAATATGTCTATATATGATAACTTATTCTACTCTTTTTCAGGTCAAACTTCGCCCAAGAATTACGGCATTAGCTGTTTTTGGTAGTATCTGGGTAACGTATGGACAAGACCACATGCCAGTCGCGTCGCTTACCCTAAAAAGAGCGGGGTTGGCTGGCCTGCGTGCAAAGGCAGGGACATCTTTTATTTTAAGCGTTTCCATATTTGATAGCCCGAAATAAGTTTTGCGTAGGGTTAAGTTAATTTTGCACTCTAAAGTAGCAATTTTCTCCATCGCACACTTTACTCCTATCATCCAACGCTGAATGTCCTCTCCGAAATTAAATACTGTCTTAGACTAAGGAATATCAAAAAATGTATGCCAGAAGCAACATAACACAAATGGTAATGATAACTATAGTCATTCTTTAATCTCGTTAGGGTTGAAAAATGGCAATAGAATATCTTCAAAATTATATAAACCAGCTTTCTTGTTAATTAAGTTTTCTGCCACAAATATAACACCATTTCCAAATGCTTCTCTTGAAATTGATTCGTGAATAAGACGAACAGTTTGGTAGGGAAAACCAAAAATGACCTCATGTTTTCCAACAATACCTCCAGCTCGCACAGAATTTATATCTGACTTTTCTAAATCCAAAGCTTCAGCGATTTTTATTGCTGTTCCAGAAACTCCTTCTTTCCCTTTAAAATGCTCTTCAATAATTTCAATGTCTACCCAAGGCGCTATCTTTTTGAGAAATTTTGCTGCAAATAACAAATAATTCACGCCTAAAGTAATGTTTGGGGACCAAAAAACAGTTGTTGAAAGTGATAGTACTTTCAGAAGCTCTTTTTCTTTCTCAGTATAATGTGATATAGCTGAAATGATTTTAATCTTTCGTTCACTAGCTATTTGCCCGTATGTATATATTCCTGTTGTCGAAGAGAAATCAATAATAATATCGACAGGATGTTTGTCTAAAAGCTCTTGCATCGAAATAGCTACACTCGAATAAATTAGACCCGGCTCTTCAGAAGCAATCCCTAAATATTCTGGGACACTTCTGTGGTGCAATAATTTACTTTGCCTCAATACCCATTCAAGGCTAAATTCTGTATTTTGTAAAACCACTGAAGCAACTGCTTTTCCTGTTTTCCCGAATCCGATTAATCCAACTTTTATTTTTTCCATTTTTTTATTTTTTAGAGTTCTGACTAACTTCGAAAAATAGCTTTGATAATCAGATTGTTATAAAGTATGGATCTTTACTTAAATTTTCATTCATATTTATTTCCCCGATTTGCGTGTTAGCTTCACGACCCAATGGTTTTTCTATATAGGGGATTACCCATAACGGTTTATAACATGGTGTCTTGCGGAACCGCCAAGCCGTTTTTTTTATCCGGATAAACCAACATTGTTTACGTGAAAAAACACTCTAAAATCACTGAAAATTATATATTTGCGATTTGCACGATAAAGAACTTTGTTTTTCTGCCAAAGAAACAAAAACAATTTTCAACCGAGATTCACCGATTTGTTAGCAAAACAATCAATCACCTGTACCAAACTCTCGGGTTCTACCATTTGCTCCAGACAAAACATTTGTAGCTGGCTTTGTCCTTCGCCCTATTTATGTGCTGCATAAACTTGTAATTGAATATTTTATGCTATAAATTTACAAAAAACAAATCACATATACAAGTATTTAACTACCTCTTTTTTTCAGAATCAGTTTTTCCCTTCCAAAACATCCGTTAATGTTTTGGAACAACCAGACGGTTGGTGGCATGGTTAGTTACCAGTTTCAAAGCACTTTCCTTTCGAATTACAATTATTTTTGATACGCGCCGCTCAAATACTCACTGCACCAGAATTTAACTATACAGCATTTTAGGCAAAGTTTTTATTTACTTGTTCATTGAAATAATCTTCCAATTTATGTTTTCCATATTTAGGCGCTTGCATATCCATTACCATTGTAGTCATAAAGAATTCAAGTGGTCCATACGTTTTTGAACTTGTAAATGTCCGAACAATCCAAAGTGCAAATTTTCGAATCCAGTCAGGAAGATGTACAATTCCATTCGGTTTTGAAAAAGCTTTAAGTGCTAATGCTGCAATTTCATTTTGTGAAAGCGTATCAGGACCTCCAATATTTATTTCATTTTCATTCTGGTTTATTGAATCAACAATCACTTTTGCCAAATCCTCTCCATGAATTGGATTTAGCTTTAGTTTACCATCTCCAAATAGAAATATTTTTCCACTTTTCGCCATTTTAAGGAAATCTCCCATATCTGAGAAAAATCCATTTGGTCTGATTATACAGTATTCGAGCCCCGATGATTTTAAATAGTCACCTAATCTTTCTTTGGCTTCACAGATTTTCAAGTGTCTAAGCTTTTCACCGTTCAAAACTGAGATGTAAATAAATTTTTTAATTCCGCATTTTTTAGCTTCATCAATCAGATTTACATTTGCCTGGTAATCAACATCCATATAGGTCAGGTCATCCTTTTGTCTCGTAATCCCAACAGCACTAATTACAATTCGGACATCGTCAAATATATACTTCAATGTTTCTGGTTTTGTAACCTCAGCTTCTTTTATTTCAAGATTTCCATTATTAATTTTCACTTTGCCCGCATCTCGGACGATTATTTTTGTTTTTAAATTTCTGGACAGGAGTTCTTTTGTAATATATTTTCCTAAGTATCCAGTTGCTCCTGCAAGTAAAATCTTATCTTTTGTCATAGTTTATGTATTTTGAACTACTGCTGTCATTTAAAATTTTGCGCAGCCTGACGACCGAGGCTATGGGCATGTGCGCAACACCCGCTAAGTGAGCATTCGTCCAGCCTGTGGGCATAAAAGCAGATACCGTTTTTATATTTTTATTCCCGTTTATTCTTTCCAGTCTTTTACCGCGTATTTATAATTTTTTGAAATGCCCCAATGAGAAGTCAGAATATACTCCACATTGGGGATATTTGTGATTTTTGAAATTGACTTTGTTGCCATATCGTGGTCAAGGTCAAAGAACTTTACCGAGTGTCCTAATTTGCCACTGTGCAAACTTAAAATGTCACCAGTAAACAAATACTTGTCATTAACCTGAAAACACATTGAACCGCTTGTGTGTCCTTCGGTAAGGATGCATTTTATTCTATGCTTTCCTATTTCAAGTATTTGTTGGTCATCTAACAATATGTAATCTGTACGACTTAAACTATTATTAACGCCTGGTATTTTTTGTTTCTCTCCGTTAAGCATTTTTACTTCGTTTCTCGCCATATACAATTTGGCATTTGTAAATAATGGAATTCCAGCAACATGGTCCATATCCGAATGTGTTAGCAAAACAGCAATTACTTCTTCTGGTTTTATATTCAGTTTCTTTAATTCTGTTTCAATCACTTTCAAATCTTTTCCAGCGTCAATTGCAATATACCCTAAACTGTCTTTGATTAGATACATATTTACAAATTCATCTTTTATGGCAAATCCGTGTTCTGAAATTTTCCCAGTTTCCACAGGTGTCATTTTTGAAGTTTCGGAACTGAATTTATAAATAATTCCGCCTATTACTATTGCTACTATACCTACGAGTATTCCAACTCCAATAAGTGTTCTTTTAATCATTTTTTTCATTGTCTTTAAATTTTAAATTATTCTGTAAAAGTACAATGCCGAAATAGCCTAAAACGATAACAAAAGATACAAAATTAAGAGGTTTGCTTTTTTGCCAAACGATTTCTGATGCGACTTAACGAAACCCTTGTAATTCCCAGAAAAGATGCAATTTGGTGTTGAGGGATTCTTTGCAATAATTCTGGACGGTCTTTTTGAAGCATCAAATATCTTTCTTCCGGACTATTTAGAAGATAAGAAATAAATAAATCATGCAATAAAATAAATCTTTGCTCAATGGCTTTTCTGATGAACTCATTCATTTTCGGAAATATTTCATACAATCTTTCTTGTCCTTCGTGAGTTAGTACCAAAACCTCACAATCCTCTAATGTTTCTATTGCAACTTTGCTGGGTTTTCTTGAGAGATAACTATCGTAAGAACCCGCAAACATATTTTCTGTAAAAAAATAAGTAGAAAGTTCTTCATTATCTTTTTCGCAATAAAGCCTTATGCAACCTTTTATAATGTAAAACACTTCGTTTGATACTTTCCCAATGTTCAAAAGAATAGTTTTTTTCTTAAAGTTTTTGAGCTCAAAATAAGGCATAATGATTTCTAATTCACTGTCGTTAAAGCCAGTAAATTGTCTAAAAACATCCATTTTTTCAAGTTCTGTCATATCTGTTGTTTTAATATTATCTTACTTCACAGTTGTTTTTTTTTTGATTAAGTTATAGTTACCCTTATTTTAGCATATCTAATATAATTGGTTTCAACCCACTAAAGAAAAATTCAACTGCAATAACCATTACTATTAAACCCATAATCCGCATCATAACATTAATACCAGTTTGCCCCAATAGTTTTATAAGTTTTGACGAACTATATAAAATAAGATAAGTGAAGGCCGTAATTAAACTAATGGAAATGAGTAAAATACTTTTCTTTATTAATGTTGTAGCATCCTCCATTAGTACAATGGCATTGGTAATGGCACCCGGTCCGCAAATCATTGGAATAGCCAAAGGAGTAATGGAAATGTCAGTTATATAGTTTTTCACTTCGTCATCTTTAATTTTCACCTGACCAAGTCGGGCTTGAAGCATATCCATTCCCATTATAAAAAAGATTACACCTCCCACAACCCGAAAACTGTTCACGGAGATTCCAAAAAACTTAAACAATAATTGTCCTGTTAAGGCGAAGGCAATAATGGTGAAAAAAGAAACTATGGAAGCTTTTTTGGCTGTTTTATTGCGTTCTTCAACTGACAAATTTGCGGTCATTGACATAAAAACAGGCATAGTTCCTAATGGATTTATTAAAGTAAAGAATGAAGTGATACACAAAAGTCCGAATGATATTGTATCTGTCATAATATTGTTTGTACTATTCTATTCAAAATTAGTTAGTTTGCTTTCGTTATATATTAATCTAAAAGCTATTCTTTTCGTCAAAAAAGTTGTTCGACGCATCGTTCTCTTTTTTCCACACTGCCGCCTGTTAGCGGCTGGCGATTATTTTTGTCGAACAGGTATCCATATTTCCTCTTCTGAATCTGGATCAGCGTTTTTATATTTGGCACCCAGCACTTCAAAATGAGGCCTGTTATCCAACAAATAGTCCGAATTTGGAAGCCAGGTTTCAAAAATATATTGAAAAATACTACTGTCAGTGCTTGATCCTTTATAATCAAAAACTGCATAAAGTCCACCTCCCAGGATATATGTATCCATATCTTTGGGTACATTATCGAAATCTATAACCTCAATTGTGGCCCATTTCTCAAAATCATTTGCAGGATTAAATCCGGTGAAATAATTAGTATTATAAATCCGCATTGAAATCAGATCATTTGAAACATTATTCGCTATTTCTTCACGCCTGGGCATAAAGCTTCTCCATAGCTCTCCAGTCTTGTTGTCAGACAAACTCATTGTTAATCGTTTACCTACCAGTTTCTTCCCTTTTAATGTCTTTACTCTTGGTTCCATTTTGCTCATATTGTATTAGTAGTGATTTTGTTACGCTTGTCGTTAACGCACGGAGCTAACTGCCGGAATGCACTGCTTGCCCCGTCTCAAGGGGGTCAGCCAGCCTGTGAGCGAGGCGTGTGTTAGGGGTAGGTGTTTTTTTCTGTAAGTCTGTCTCTTATTCGTAAGATTCTACTTCAGATTCGGTAATATATAAGTTTTAGTTAAGAAGTACTTTATTCGATTGTTAATCTGCATAATTAATTCTTTTTTTATAGTTTCCAGCATTTGTTCATCAAATGTTCTTTTGTCTTCCGGCATTTTAAATTCTTTGAGGTTTACAAAAATCTTACTTCCTAAATTATAATATTCTAATCTTTGATTGTTTAAAATACGATAAGCATCAAAATTAATTGTCGTAAAAACGCCGTGAGCAGATCCTCGACTATAAAATCCGCTTGAGTTTTTCAGCATAGCCGAATTACTCATTTCATTTGATATATCAATATTGTTGATTATGATTAGATAATCGTAACCGATTTGTTGTTCTTTAATCCAATTTTTATACTCTTTGCTTTGTCCCCAAAATCCAAAAGCGTGTTTCCTTATTTCATCTGGAGCGCTTATAATGTGTGTTTCAAATGAAGTACCGAGATAAGCAGAAAGCTTTTCTTCAATAATTTTTGAAAGAGGAATTCCTGTTTTTAGAGTGTCAGTAAAATTCGAAAAAGCTGTAAGCCCTAAGTGGCAGTGTACAATAGTTGTGTCTTCAAGAGAAACGATAAGTACTTTTTGAGTCTGAGCAGTTATTGTCAAACTACTTATTCCTAAACATAACAACATGAGCTTCTTGTAAATTAAGTTGAACTGTTTCATAAAATTAGATTATTAAGTTATTTGTTTCTGTATTCATATAGGTTGTTTTAAGAATTCTGACTAATTACCACATAAGTCTTTGATTTTCAGTAATAGTTTTTTGGTCATTAGCTTCGTAACTCAAAGGAAATTTTTCCTTTTTCCGGATTGCGGCTAACGAGAGTCTGCGCAAAAACTCCCTTCATCATTTATATATTCGGATACCTGACTGAGAAAAAATCCATCTGCGCCATTCTCAGCGATTCTATTTTAGTTTTTGCGCAGTCTGACGACCGAGGCTATGGGCATTTGGCGATTTGCGGGAGCATTCGCTGTCGCACAGCGACAAAGTGAATGCGGGAGCAAAACCTGCTAAATGCATTTCAGCCAGCCAATGCGCTTAGGCGTGTGTTATGTTTAGTTTTTATATCGATACTTCGTCAAACGTTTCTCTCCAATTTTTTCAATTACTTCATTATCTACGGCTTCCTTTAAATCTCTACTGGCAGTTGCAGTTGAAATTTCTTTATTATGTCTTAAATAGTCTTGTCTTGTAAATAATTCATTTCCAATAAAATTCTTAATAATACTTATTCTGTCGATACTAGTTAATGTGTGGTTTTGGGTCTTCAATAAATCTTCTAAAGCAATATCTATAATTTTAAGCATGAATTCAATAAAACCAGTAGATTTCCCTTGATTATCTGATTTTACAAGAACATCATAATAATCTTGTTGGCGTTCTTTGATTAGTGATTCTATCGGTAAGAATTCAAAAACTGGAGAATAGTCTTTTAATATCATAGTTTGCCATAATCGTCCCATTCTTCCATTTCCGTCAATAAATGGGTGAATAAATTCAAATTCATAATGAAATACACAACTTTTTATCAGCAATATATCGTTGTCGTTTTTTAGGTAATCAAACAAATCTTTCACTAAAGGAAAAACGATATCTCCTGGAGGAGCTACATGTGTGATATTATTTCCTTTCATAATTCCTACTGCTGTTCTTCGGAATTGTCCAGCATTTTCTATTAATGTGTTCATTAATATTCCATGTGCACGACATAAAGAGTCTATTTCATATGCATTAAATTCATTAAGCTTAGAATAAAGTTCGATAGCATTCTTTACTTCAACAATGTCTTTTTGAGGAGCAAGCACTCTTTTGTTATTAATCAAATCGGTAATCTGCTCAACTGTAAGAGTATTTCCTTCAATTTCAAGTGATGATTGAATTGATTTTATTCTGTTTCGTTTTCGTAATTCAGTAGGTGGTTTAATTAGTTTTGCCGATTTTACTTCGCCTATCTTTTCTGAAATAGAGGAAGTCAATTTTAAAATCTCACTTGTTATTTCATACGGTGGTTTCATGTTCTTTGATTTATGATAGTATCATTTGATAGTATCAAAGATAGACAATTCTACTGAGATTGCAATACTGGATTCATTTTTTAAAATTAGACCTAACGAGAGTCTGCGCAAAAACTCCCTTCATCATTTATATATTCGGATACCTGACTGAGAAAAAATCCATCTGCGCCATTCTCAGCGATTCTATTTTAGTTTTTGCGCAGTCTGACGACCGAGGCTATGGACAGTTGGCGGTTTGCGGGAGCGTTCGCTGTCGTGGAACGACAAGGTGAATGCGGGAGCAAAACTGCCGGAATGCACGTCAGCAGCCAACTGCGCTTAGGCGTGTGTTATGCATAGGTTATTTTTCGCTTCTCCATATAATAACTTTCCCATTTTTGTCACCCGATATTAAATAGTCACCGGTTGGAGAAAACCTGATTTTATTTATTTCACTTGATACACGAATTGTGTTATTCCAAAATTCCGTTTCTGTTTCTTTCCTGTCTTTTCCAAATACAGATAAGATTTCTCCATCCATGTTCAAAATACGGATAAGTCCATCGACTCCCAATAGAGCGAACTTATCCTTAGAGGTCGTCACACAAAGAGAGTTGTTTACTCCAAGTTCTATGTCTTTCAGTTTCATTTCTTGATTGTCAAACAATTTCTCAGATTTACTTTGTTTGGTATAGTCAAATGAAAAATACATTTTGTCGTCCAGAGGAGTTGCCATATAATCTTCGAAACCAACAATTTTATGCGAATTGTTATTTTCAATGTTTAAAATGATATTCGGAGTTACTAAAAGTGTTGTGTCAGATAAGAAGTAAATGTAAGTATTTTTTTTGCTGTTTTTAATTTGAAAAGATTTGATAAATTTTCCCGTTGTTCTCCAAATCTTGAGATAATTATATTTGTCAATTGAAGCTATTATTTGTTGATTAGGCGATAACTTAATATCTTGAATTGTTTCTTGGTGAGACAATTTGTCTTTGACTTGTGGAATACCTAGATTTGATTTTACATTAAGTTCAGGATATATTTTGCTGGCATTTAATACAGCGTTGATTGCACCAGTGTTATTCTCTAAATAATTCAAATTTACCTGTTCCTGATTCATTGTAGCATCTACAAACTCTTTAACTACTTTTCCAGACATGTCGAATTGCTTAATGATATATCTTTTATAACCATCATTGTCAAATTCAGAGATAGCAACTAACAAAGAATTTGCGTCTGGTAAGAAACACAAAGCATTTATACTCCCCTCAGAAATAGTGTACTTGAACATTCTTTTTCCACTATAGTCCCAAGTAGAGACTGTTCTGTCACAACTTCCTGTAGCAAAATAATTATCACAGGTTGCAATTTCTGTGATTTTGTCAGAATGTTTATGAATAGTTTTAATTGCTTTAAAATCCTGTCCATATGTCAGTTTGAAAGTCAAAATCAAACTCAATAAGAGTATCAATCTGTTCATACGTTGTTTGTATTTTTTTTTATAACTTATGCATAACGACCGAGGCTATGGGCATTTGGCGGTTTGCGGGAGCGTTCGCTGTCGTGGAACGACAAGGTGAATGCGGGAGCAAAACTGCCGGAATGCACGTCAGCAGCCAACTGCGCTTAGGCGTGAGTTATGCACAGTGATTTTATTGTCCAAGTTTTTTTCTCTCGAGTCGTTCTCTGGCTTCAATTAATGATTTGTGTAACTTCGTTTCCAGTATTTTTTTTGGAAATAGGTCAGTCCAATATTCTGCGACCATTATTCCATCTTTGTGCATTTCAAGTAATTCAATTTGTTCTCGACTTGCTTCTGCGCACAAAATAAGTCCTATTGGTGATTCTTCGCCTTCTTGTTTTTCATATTTGTCTAACCATTTCAAATACAGCTCCATCTGTCCCTTGTATTTTGCTTTGAACTTGTCAATCTTTAATTCAATGGCTACTAATCTTTTCAGTTTTCTATGGTAGAAAAGTAAGTCCAGATAATAGTCGTCACCATCAATTATCATTCGTTTTTGTCTTTCTACAAATGTGAATCCATTTCCGAGTTCAAGGAGAAATGATTCAAGTTCTCTTAATATGGAAGATTCTAAATCATTTTCTAAAAATCCGTTTTTCAATTCAAGAAAATCCAGTAAATATGGGTCTTTGAAGATATTTCTTGAGATTGTTTCGCTGTTGTACAATTGGATATTTGCATGTTCTGTCCTTTCGTACAACTTTTTCTCAATTTGTTTTCGTAATTCTCTTACTCCCCAACTGCTTTCGGCTGAAACTTTCCCATAGAAATCTCTGGCTTCAACGTCTTTGATTGGTATAAGTGTCAGAAAATGAGACCAAGATAAAACTCGTGACAGTGTAACGACTTTTTCTAAATCCGAATATTGTTCTGCAAATTGGATCATACGTCTCAAATTTCTCTCTTCGTAATTATTTCCAAATCTTTCAACCAATTCACGTGACAGTGTCACGACAATTTGTTTACCGTAATCTGCTCTTTTGTTTTGTAGTGTTTGAGTTAAAACTCGATTTCCGACATGCCAAAAAAGAATTGTCAGTGAGCTATTTGCATAAGAAATGACGTTTGATTTCGTCTTTTCGATAAGAGTAATCAAGTCTGATAAAAGTTCTTGATATTCAGATTTTTGTAGATTCATATTTTTAATTGTTTGTCTTTGAACACTAATTTCACAAAGGTACAATTTTCAGCTTAAAATGCTCGTTTTTTTGTTTTTTATCATTGTGCATAACGAGAGTCTGCGCAAAAACTCCCTTCATCATTTATATATTCGGATACCTGACTGAGAAAAAATCCATCTGCGCCATTCTCAGCGATTCTATTTTAGTTTTTGCGCAGTCTGACGACCGAGGCTATGGGCATTTGGCGGTTTGCGGGAGCGTTCGCTGTCGTGGAACGACAAGGTGAATGCGGGAGCAAAACTGCCGGAATGCACGTCAGCAGCCAACTGCGCTTAGGCGTGTGTTATGGGCTAGGTGTTTTGTTCTGTTCTGTTATATTGTATTTCTGTAGTTTCTCAAATTTGTGTCTATATATTATGCTTAAAATCCAAATGCCTAAAAGGACAACTAATAAAATAGATTTCAGCAAGTTTAACTCACTGAATAAGTTGTTTGTCGAGTGAAAAGCAGCAACAGCAAAAAGAGAATTTGTCTTTTCTGCCACTAAACCAATTCCCCAACTACCCAACAATAATATCAGGAAGAAGATTAGATTCGAACTACTCAAATCAAAGTTTAAATGCCAAATGAACCATAAAATAGTTATCACTAATATCCCTACAAATTTTGGTAAAGGAGCTAATAATTGTTTCAGGAAACCACGCCAGCCAATTTCTTCAAGTAAACCGTACGTTAAAATAGAAAAAATTGCGACTATTGGTAAAGTCCCTTTTGTAAAATATGCAACTGTAGTAATAAGTACAATGGGAAATAACCAATAAATTGAAAACGGCACAAAATGATTCTCAAAATTACCTTTGAGGGTCATTGTCTTCTGAATACGAAATAGTTTAGTTGCAGTCAATGCACCAATTGCGGGACCAATTCCTTGTAAGATTGTTCTTATAAAAGTGTTGTCAAGTCCTGATAGGATTTGAGTTTTGTTTGTCAAGTACCTAAAAAGAATTGCAATCACGTAAAAAACAAGAATTGCAAATATGGTTTTTCGTTTATCCATTTCTCTGTAAGTTTCTTTCATAAAGTCTATTTAATCAATATAATTTGGGGTATTTTCTCCTGTATTTTGTCTAGTTTTACGAGATTCAGTTCCTCAATCCCACTTTCCATGCGAAGCGTATTTCTTTCTTTTTTCTTGTATTATTTGTCGTAAAACTAAAAGTTATTCATCTATTTTTAAGGTTTGTCGAAGTACAAATCTTTTTTTTCTACACTTGCCCATAACGACCGAGGCTATGCGTTTTCGGCGGACTGCGGGAGCGTTCGCTGTCGTGGAACGACAAGGTGAATGCGGGAGCAAAACCTCCAAATTGCACTTCAGCCAGCCAATGACCCATAGGCGTGTGTTAGCGGTTGTTTTTTATTTTCTGTTGAAATAGTCTTTTGCGTATTCTATTGCTTCTATGTCTGTTATGTTTTTTGAACCACCTCTATATTCATAAAATGAATCATCCCTTTTTTCCAAGTCATACCAATTTTCGTGGAAACAACGCATTAAGTTTGTTAGTTTTGCTAAAGCTAAATTGAAATCTGAAAGAGAAGTCTGAATCAACCAATATTCTGCTCCACTAATTTGAAATCTATCAACATCTCTCAATCGAATTTGGTCAAATAAATTGTTATTGTTCGCATTTTCAAAAACTTTTTCTAAAATCTCTAGCGCTTGAATAGTAAGTTTAATATATTCGGGTAAAACATATTTTTCTGCTGTGCCATCAAAACGTGAAAATTCTCCTTGCGCAATATAATTAAACACTCGGTTTATTTTTCTCATCAATGTTTTCTTTGTCATTATTGAGAGTAAAAAGATTACAATTTTGACTGCAATATCTTTAGAAACAAATGAAGGTCTTAAAGTATCAAGTTTGTCTAAATGTGGTAAATCAACTATCTCCGTATATGATTGTATATTACCTGTTTTACTGTCCTTTTCAAGAAGTGATTTGTAAATATCAGTTATTTCTCTTTTGATATATGCTTTGTATAACGTGCTTTTTCTTGTTGCATCAATAAATAATCCATTTTGGTTAGTTTCAAGTGTTGTAATTATGTCAATAAATTTATCGAAAGTATAACGCCATCTTCCAATCTTTTCATTTTCAAAAAGTGGATTTTTTAAAAGCTCGTCAATAAAATCTATTTGTAATGAATGAATTATTCCTGAATCTCTTTTCAGGTAATTATCCCATGCTTGTTGTCTTACAAAAGCAATAAAGTTTATTATTTTCCCTTTCTTTTGTAATGAAACATAATGTTTAAATTCTTCAAATGTAACTGAAGATTCCTCCCCATTAATTTGTAAAATTGTTCCTGGATTATTACCAATTAGTAATAAGTAGTAATCTGCCTTTTCAATTTGAAGTTTGCAATTTTTTAAAGAATCTACTCCGCAGTCTGCTCCAAAGTCAGGTTCTTCTGACATTAATACTCTAAAGCCACTTTTTCCTAGAAAATACTTAAGAGCACCTCTTAAGTCGTAAAACTCAGAAATGATTGAACTTATGAAAATTGTCGGTTGTGGATTCATAGTAATGTTTTTTGAGATTTTGTCGTTTTTTTTAAAATAACCGCTAACGACCGAGGCTATGGGCATTGGCGGGTTGCGGGAGCATTCGCTGTCGTAGAACGACAAGGTGAATGCGGGAGCAAAACTGCCGTAATGCACGTCAGGCAGCCAATGAACATAGGCGTGTGTTAGGCGGTCGTTTTTTGTTGTTTTATTTTGTCTATCAGTTTCTTGCCGATATAGTCTTTTAGTTTCGGAAACAGTGGTCGCCGGTAATACTCGTTCCAATAACTAATCATTCTACTCTCAGTCTGTTGAAAATACCGTGGGTTTTCAAGTTTATACCGAATATAGTTTTCAATATTTTTTTCGTTTACGTGTTTTTCTAATACTTCCAAAATTTCTAAAACGTATTCGCCTAAAAGTTGAAATGTAAAAGGTATAACCCAGTATTCTTTACTATCAGCAAGTCTCTCCAGTCTTTCTTGTCTTAGGAAACCGTTATGGTGTCTTAGATAAATACAATTTAAAATGGTCTTCTGTTTCTCAGTTAATTTGTCTTCTTTTTCTTTGTTTGGTTCGTCGAAATATAGTCTGTATGGAATTGTCAAAAGTTTTCTATTCAACTGAACAGTTATAGTCGAGGAATGAATTAAGTTGTCTACTTTATGAGTTTCACCGTCGCAAAGTTTTACCTTGTAATTGTCAAGAGGTAGTATGTCAATTACGACAATAACGTCTTGTTTCAAAGATTCAGGGAAAGCTTTTAAAAGTCTCTCTTTGTAATCTTTTTTCTTGTCTGTCATAAACCACTTAATCATTCTTTTTTCCTTTTCTAAAATGCCGCCTAACGACCGAGGCTATGGGCATTTGGCGGTTTGCGGGAGCATTCGCTGTCGTGAAACGACAAAGTGAATGCGGGAGCAAAACTGCCGGAATGCACGTCAGGGAGCCAATGACCATAGGCGTGTGTTAGGTGCATGGTGTTTGTTTTTCCTATTTCTGTCTTTGTTTTTCTGTCTTAATGAAAGGTATTTTCAACTCTTTTCCATCTATTATTCGTGTTAGGATTAATTCGTCCGCTGTCACTTTTTCGATTTTGTAAGTTTCAGTTTCATTAATGTAGGCTGTTTTTGGAGAATTCTCATAACTCACCTTTTTTGTGAATGAAAAAGTCACAGTTGTGTCAACAGTGTTAAGTGTCCACATTCCATGTCGTTCGTGTCCAAAACCACAATCTAAAGAGCCTGCAAATACTACAGTCGTGTCTGGGTTTATGTGTAAGGATTTCCAACCTCCTCTATTAATGTCTGCTTGTATAACTTTTCCATTCTGGTCAATTTTCCCCTCCGTCCAACTTTTAAAAAGCAGTCTAAAGTCAACGCTTTTTTGTCCGAAAGCAAGAACAGTTGTTATAACTAAAAACAAAGTCATTAAGTATTTCATATTCTTTTCTTTTATTCTGTCTAATGGTCATGCAGATCTTGTAATTCCGATAGTCGTTTTTATAGTCAACAGTAATGATAATCAATGTTTTCTTTCTTTTTTACACTTGCACCTAACGACCGAGGCTATGGGCATTGGCGGTTTGCGGGAGCGTTCGCTGTCGTGAAACGACAAAGTGAATGCGGGAGCAAAACTGCCGGAATGCACGTCAGCCAGCCAATGAACATAGGCGTGTGTTAGGCATAGTTATTTTTTTCTTTTTGGAGTTTTCGTTTTCTTTTCGTTAGTCATTTGTTCTTCAATAAGTTCTTGTACTGGTCGTTTCGGGTTTTCTAAGATTGAATATTCTTCGCCGAAAATATCTTTAAAAGTCTCTTTGAATTTTTGTTCTTCACGTAATTTGAGAAACAAAGGCCATGTTTTATAATTTCCTTTATGTACTTCTCCTCTGTTACCAATTTTCTTCATGAGACTATAAACTTCTTCATTCTTTTCTATCAAAACTAGGTGAGCTAGTTTAAAGTCATCACTACTTGCACTCCAATCTTTACTTTCAATTATGTCAACTGCATTTTTTGTGTTTCCTTGTAAATATTGAGACAATGATTTATTTACAATAAGTAAATTTCTGGAAGATTCATTATAGTGTCTCACTTGTTTGCACGCAAAGTCAAGAAGAATATCTGCTAATCTGAATTGTCTAGAATTGATTAACTCATAGCATATATCATTCAATTTATTATCGGCATTTTCTAAATCTTCAATTATCAATTTTCTCCATATTGTATGGGTGAGTTTTACGCATAATTCATATAAACATTCATATGCATGTTTGAAATAGTCTAAGTCAACACTTAACTTTTGGTTTAATTCAATTCCCGTAATTTCACAATCATTTTCTCTACAAACTTTTAAATATTGACTTGAAACAATACCATCACAATGGACATATAAATTTCTTCTTTCTGTAATCTCAATAAAAGTTTTCCAAATAGGCAGATTAACTCTAAGTTGAATAGAAAGTTTCTTTTCAAGATATTCGAAATGCTCAGTGTGACTTTTTCTTAGAATAGTTTCAATCTCTTTTTCAATAACATAATCTCTTGCAGATTCAATAGACTTAAAAGTAACTAATTGAGAAAATGCAAGTTCTCTTTCAGAGTTATTAATGTATTCAGGTCTAATATTAAATAGAACTTTAAATAGTCTATACAAAAAAGCATCATATTGAGATATTAAAGAGACAAACAGACTCTCAGGAATTATCTTTGAGGCGAGTTGTGAGATATTCGAATTTCTAGACAGTTGTTGAAAATACTTGAAATGTTCGTATTTTACAGAAATTAATTTCTGATTATTTTCTTCATCAATTTCTGTTACATTTTCCTTAATAAACTCTTGAAGTTTTTCATTCGCCTTTTTTTGATAAGGAGTCAAAAGTAACATTGTCATAGGTAAAGTGTCCTTTATTGAATCCAAATGGCTCAATAATGTTTGAAGATTCTTGTCTAATTCTGTACCGTTCATATTTTTTTATAATTATGCCTAACGACCGAGGCTATGGGCATTGGCGGTTTGCGGGAGCATTCGCTGTCGTGAAACGACAAAGTGAATGCGGGAGCAAAACCCGCCGAAATGCACGTCAGCCGCCAATGCGCATAGGCGGGTGTTAGGCGGTCGGTGTTTGCTCTTTCTTTTTTGCGTTTGTTTTCAGTTCTTATATGTTCAAAGTCTCGAATATACTTCCTTTTTCGTTGCAGCCAAAAGAAACCAAGTCAATCGTATGGTTTTCTGCAAAGTGTTTTATTGTCCTATAAGTTTCAATATATTAAAATTTCCCATAAAAGTCCGTAATGTCGAAATAGTATGTGATTTTTTCGTTTCCTGGTATAGTGATTATGTCTATCACATCAAACTTCTTTCCATTATTTGAACTTGTCGATTGTCCGATAGGTTTCCAATTTGTGAATTTAACTCCTTGTTTCTTTGCAATGTAGTCGTACTCTGCTGCAATTCCATTTCTTTCGTTTCCAGCATTTTTTATAATGACCGAGGTTTCCAAGGTTTTTCCATCTCCTCCTTCATAAGTTACTTTAGATAAATCTGGAGCTTGACTGTAATAGTTTGTCATACTCGTAGATTTATTTTGCATTGTCGCACAGGAAGTCAATAAAAAAACAAATGTTAATAGTGCGAAAAGTGTTTGCTTCTTCATAAATTTTAGTGTTTTGAATTTTGAGTAAATATATTTTTTTGTTTGTTCAATAAAATCAAATTTGTTAGCTATATCTCGCTGTATTCTTTTTTTTTACACTGCCGCCTAACGACCGAGGCTATGGGCATTGGCGGTTTGCGGGAGCATTCGCTGTCGTGGAACGACAAGGTGAATGCGGGAGCAAAGCCGACGGAATGCACGTTAGCCAGCCTGTGCCCATAGGCGTGTGTTAGGGGCTAGTTTTTTTGTTTTAATTCAATCGATATTTGGTTTGTTTTTTTTACAAGTCTTTCGATTTCCGAGTCATATCTTTCAGTATCTTCACTTATGGCTTTTATAACTAATTCATTCTGTTGAATTCTCAATTTGCAATAATTCAACAGTGTAAAATTCTGTTCTAATTGTCTCTTTGGTAAATTGTTTAGCCTGTTTAGTTTGTTGATTATGTTAATGTTTTCATCCCACAGCACTATCCCATTTTTTAATTCCTTTACAATATATTCTTCAGATTTTGTATTAAACTCTTTATATACAGAAAGCGACTTATTCTCATTATCAAGAAATTTTTTCATTTCTATACCATAGCTAATTGAATCAAATTCTTTACTTGCAATTTTGTTGTCGACTGTAATAAAGGAGATTAAACCAGCAATGGCAAAGACAGAAAGAATGATAAATAATCCAATCGCTCCAATCCCTGTTGCTTTCCAGTTTGAGTGAAATTTTCCATCGGCTTCTTTATGTAATCTAAATGTTTCACCATGTATTTTCTCAACTATCAAATAAATCAGTCCAGTATAAATTAATGGAATTAGTGCACTTGGTATTTTGTCAATAATGGATTTAGGAATAGAGAAAATACCTACGAATAAAAGAATTGTCGAAATAATTCCGATAATTAATGCTTTTTTTCCACTTTCTGGCTGTCCTAAGGTTTCGTAGTTCTTTTTTACTAAATATCCTGCGGCAAGTGGTCCGCCAAAATATGTTGCTATACTAATTCCTTTTTGTGAGTAAAATTTCTTTTCGTCTTCCATTTCTTTATTTTTTTTTAAATTGCCCCTAACGACCGAGGCTATGGGCATTTGGCGGTTTGCGGGAGCATTCGCTGTCGTGAAACGACAAAGTGAATGCGGGAGCAAAACCGCCGGAATGCACGTCGCCCGCCAGTGCCCATAGGCGTGTGTTAGCAGCATACAGCTTTGTTTTCAGTCGTTTGTTTATTATTTGTCGTGTTTCAAATTCGTGTAAATTCCTTTATGGTCTGAAAGTTTCTTGTCTAAATTCCATTCACCAACTTCTATTTCTAAGTTTGTTGTGAAATCCTCTGAAATCGCAATATGGTCAATACATTCTCTTCTTTCTCTGGTCAATAGATTCAATCTGCATTCTCGGAATACTTTATTTAATTCATTTCGTCCGTGGTTAGTGAAATAGTAATTGTCGGCGAATGAGATATTGTAATCTCCGATTAAGCAAAAGTTCTTTTCTTGAGATAATTTCCTATAGTCGCTGATTTGTTGTGCTAAATCTGTCTTAAAGTTTTTATTTCTGTTTCCGAAGATTCCGATTATTGTTCCGTAAACGAAAATGTTTCCAAGTTCTGTTTTAAGTTCCACGCAAAGACTTGTATACTTGTCATAAGTCTCGTGTTGTCTTATGATTTCGTAATTCGTGTAAATAGTTATTCTGTTCTCACTTTCCATATAATAATCAGGTTGAATTTCCTTTAGATTCGTCGTCTGGATAGTAAATCTATAGTTTTTCAAGTAAACTCGGTTGTCAGTCTCAGTTAACACTAGAATATCTGCTTTCAGTTCGTCAAGCACCGAGTTTATTCGCACAATGTCAGTTTTGTGCTTCAGTCTTTCTATGTTCCAAGTTGCTATTTTCATTTTTTTTTGCTGCTGCTGCTAACGACCGAGGCTATGGGCATTTGGCGGTTTGCGGGAGCATTCGCTGTCGTGAAACGACAAGGTGAATGCGGGGCAAGTCGCAACGAAAACCACGTCGCCCAGCCGAAAAGCATAGGCGTGTGTTATGGGCTAGGCCGTTTCTGTTTAATTTTCAAAATTCCATATATTGTCGTAATGTACAAAACAGTCATCTATATTGGCTAATAAACTAAATTCTTGAATTTATAATTTAATTACCTTGTGAAGTTCATATTTTTTTTCGAATTCAATGACTACGAAATATAATCCTTTACTATAATTCAATAAATCCAACCTAAAATCAGCATTCTTTACCTCAGTTGTTCTTTGCAAAGTATTCCCAAGTGCATCCAATAATTTTACTGACTTACATTGATTTGTTGATTTGGAAAAATCAAGTAGAACAAAGCGATTTGTCGGATTTGGTGATAAAGTAATTGTCGGATTCAATAACTTTGGAATTTCTAATCCTGTTATTACATCACAACAAGTTCCATCTGAACATAAGCTCTCGTTTTTAAAATATTCTATTCCATTTTGTTTAAAACAGACTAAATTTGGAGTGTCACCATTGGTTAAAATCTCGTGATTGTGGAGAAAAAATCCTCCAGTACAACCAATTCCCTCAATCCAGATAATATATGAATCAAAGTAAAACCTTTTGCGTTTTTCTCCTGTCTGCAATTCTATTGTATCAATTTTTGTTACGATAGGTTGTCTTGATAATGGACCTGAAGGGGCTGTAGAATGAATGGTGTCACCTACTTTCACATTGAAATCATAAAGTAGGTATTCACTAATAACATTAGTCTCAAAGTCAGTATATTGTTGAAATATTTTGCCTGCTTCTTCACGAATAGCTCCCATATAATAGGTTGGTTGTTGCAGGTTGTTGGGTGACCTTCCGATTACTTTTTTGTATATCTTACCGTTAATTAATGTGTCACCACTCAAAAAGAATTGTTCTTTATAAACCTTATAAGTGAACATATTACGCGAAAATACAGTCCAACATGCATCACTTCCCAAATATGCTTGTGCTTTAGGAATTAATGGAATTGTCATAAATAAAGTTATAGCAATGATTTTTCTCATATTATTGTTTTTTTAGTCGTTGACATTGCAATAAATCTCATATTTCTTTTTTTTCGGCTTGCCCATAACGACCGAGGCTATGGGCATTTGGCGGTTTGCGGGAGCATTCGCTGTCGTGAAACGACAAGGTAAATGCGGGAGCAAAACTACCGGAATGCACGTCAGCCAGCCTGTGCCCATAGGCGTGTGTTATGCGTTAGGTGTTTTCTTTAGTCCAGCAGTGAATCCATACATATCAATAATTTTCGCTTTTGGATAATTGATTGTTGTCTTTTGTCCAGTAGAAAAGTCGGTTGTATAAGTTTCTGCTGATAATCTATCAATTGTTGTTTTGTTCGATTCATAAAATGTCTTTAAGGAAGATATTGAGTTCAAATTCAATTTTCTGAAACCACATTGTCCTTTGCTAATTTCTCTGAACGAATTACAAAAGTAACTGTCGAATGCTGGAATGAAACCAAAAACTCCAAGAAGTATTTTAGTTATTAATGTCAAATCCGAGTTGTCTTTGTCAATGAGACGACTTTTGATTTCGTTATAGATTTCTATGATTGTCAGAATATTCTTTTCGTCATATTCATCAACATCAATGTCCCATACAGATTTGTCTAATGTGGCAATGTATCGAATTATCGGTTCGAAATGCTTAATGCTTTTTTGTAGCAAAAAACTTGACCCTCTAAACATTCCCCAACTCGCTAAATAAAATCCAAGAACTAAACAACTCTTTTCAATGTCTTGCGTCAAGTCATTTGTAGTGCGAAAATAATTGTAACAATAGTCAAACGACGCCAGTCTGTCATTTGGCTGTGATTTAGATTTATAGTCAGCTACTACTAATTCAATATCTGTTCGTTTCATAATATATTTGTTTGATTTAAGGAAGTTGTCAGTTTAAATTGAATTTTCTTTATCTCTTCTAATTATCATCTCATAGTGTTTAGTTTTTGCGAATTCATTGAACACATCTTCTGAAATCATTTCAACCGTTATCTGTTTTCGCGAAAACCAGTTATAGATATTAACAGTATCTCTGTAACTTAATGGTGTTTGAATCTTTTCCAATCTTAGCTTAATCTCTGAGGCTTCTTCTGCAAAGAACACTTCACTTGCCTTTCTAAGCATTTCACATTGTTCTCTAGCTTCTTCAATTGTAACACCTTCCATCAGCATTACAGAAATCATTCCTTCTACATTCCTCTGAATATGATATTCGTTTAAGTGTTCACTTTTTCTCATATCAATTTCGTATGCCCTGATTCTTTCAATCTCTGAAAGAAATTCTTCGTGTGTTACTCGAATTCGCCACTGCTCTCCTTTACTTGACAATTCATTCAGTTTGTCAAAGTAGTCGTTTGAATACTCTTCAGTCGTTTTCATAAGCAAGTCAGTTTCGGAATTTTGGATTCGATTCTAGTTGTAAATCAGTTGCTTTTTCTTTTTTTACACTTACGCATAACGACCGAGGCTATGGGCATTTGGCGGTTTGCGGGAGCTTCACTGTCGCACAGCGACAAAGTGAAAGCGGACGCAAAAACTGCGAAATGCACGTCAGCCAGCCAATGACCCATAGGCGTGTGTTATGGGGCGTAATATTTTCATAATGTTTCAATTCCGTCTCTATAGGTTTTATATTTCAATTTTTTCAGTAATTCTGTCCTCATACGTGTCGTGTCACCATAATAAGAAACCATACCAATCGTAACGAAATCAGTTGTCAAAGGGCTTTTAGTTCCAAAAATAAGTGAATTCAATTCAAACAATTTGGCTGCTAACATAATGAGTTTTACATTCATTCTAATTGGTTTACGATAACCCCATTGTTGTGCTGCAGTATCTAAAAACTCCTGTAATGTTTGTTTCCCTTCGTCGCCAATGTGATAAATACCGTTTATGTTATCTTTAATTATTGCTTGTTTTGTTGCTTCAAGATAATCTGCTGTTGAAATTAAGTGAATCCATGTTGGTTCTTTCCAAATGCCAAGTAAATTATATTTTGAAAACCATCTTGCCGCATCAATCATCAAAATTCCTCTTCCATAAACCATACCCAATCTTAATGAAACTGCTTCAAAATTCCCTGTTTCTTTATAATCAAAAAGTAACTTTTCTTCCTCGAGTCTTGTTGTTGCGTGTGCTGAAATTGGTTTTCCAGTTAATATCCCTTTTGCAGGCTTTTCTGGAGTTGTAATCCCTTCAACATGAGGAAAACTTATAAGTATAATTCTCTTGACTTTGCTTTTAATCGCCACTTCTAATAGATTCTTGAAATACTGTGTGTTAGTTACGTTCAAGAACTTTTCGGGATTATGTCGAAACAAAACACCAGCAAAATGAACAATCGTGTCAACATCCTTCAAAGCTGGAACCAAGCTCTCTTTAACTGCTAAATCAGCTTTAAATACAGACACATTCTGAGACATTTTTAATTTAGAGGTTACATCTTTTTTGTGCGTCAATAAATTCAATTTCAAATCAGTGTCTAATAGATATTCTGCTAATAAGCTTCCTAAATTTCCTGCGGCTCCTGTTATTAGTACTTTACTCATATTTTTTTTTATTATGCCCCATAACGACCGAGGCTATGGGCATTGGCGGTTTGCGGGAGCATTCGCTGTCGTGAAACGACAAAGTGAATGCGGGAGCAAAGACCGCGAAATGCACGTCAGCCAGCCTGTGACCATAGGCGTGTGTTAGCTGCTGCCTTTTTTTATATTTTCAAACCTTTAATTGTCTATTATAACGCTCTTTAGTTTTTTGACTGTTTCATCAAGGTCATTGTCTGATACTGAAATTCCGTAATCTTCATGGAGGATAGTTTGTATTGCATAACGAACTTTGTTATCTTCTCTGTCAGCTAGTAATTGAGAATAAATTCTAAAGTTTAAGTCGTCATACTCATCATCGACAATGTCAGCAACACCTAAAGGGTCAAGTTCATTCACAATTTTTTTTATCTGATTGTAAACAATTTTCCATTTGTGTCGCTTTTCGACTTCATCGTTCGAGAATATTTTTCCTCTTGAAAATGTAAGTATATCTTTTGCAAGTTGTTTTAAAGAAGCAAAATATTGTTTTTCAATTTTTTCGAGTTGTGGAACAATTTTATTTAAGTCCGAAAGACAACTGTCAAGCATTTTTATCTCGTCTACTGTCAAATATCCTTTGTTACTTAGAAAGCTAGAAATCAGTCCCATTGTATCGCTGTCAATTAATACGAGGTCAACTCCAAGAATTTCTTTTCCTCTTTCTGAAGGGAAAGGCTCTTTATACAGTCTGTCAAATATAATTTTTATATGTTCCATTTTTTCGTTTTTTTAAGGTTGCAGCTAACGACCTAGGCTATGGGCATTTGGCGGTTTGCGGGAGCATTCGCTGTCGTGAAACGACAAAGCTAATGCGGGAGCAAAACTACCGGAATGCACGTCAGCCAGCCAATGAACATAGGCGTGTGTTAGGCATTGTTTTTTTTATCTATTTCGTTTTGTTTTTCAATCATTTCTTGAAAGAAATCATTTCTTCTCTTAAACGATTTTTTCGTACCAATTACTTTACCTTCTTTGGTTAGCATATAATTTAGTTCCCAAATATTGTTTTCATTTAAAAAGTATTGAATTTTTTCCGCATTAAATGTATTTATCAAAACATCCATATCACTTCTCAATTTACTAATAGCTTCTCTATTATATGCATTAAGGGCAATGTCTGGGTTTCTTGTTGTTACAATTAATTCTACTAATGATTTCTCAAAGGGAATTTCTACTATGAAATGAATCGGTTGATTCTTCGGTAATAACTCTAAAACTGATTTTTTTATAGTATTTGATAAAAGCCTATAAAATTTTGCCAAATCTTCACCTATTGCGTCTCCTAATTTTTCAGGAATTTTTCTGAGCCCAATTCCCAATGCAATACCTAGAACTTCTGTAATTCGTATAATAATTTCTGGGTCGGGAATTGCAGATTTTCTTGAAAAAACAGAGCCATCGAATTCAACTTCTGAGTTTTTCTGTAATTCGGTTATGAATTCTTTCCCTTTTTGATAAGACTCAAAGTTTACAAAGTCATATTTAATTTTAATCTTATCTATTTCTTCGAATTCACATTCTACAAATGGAAAGTTTTTGTCTGAAAATGATTCAATTATCAAAGCTAAGCCATTACTTAGGATAATACTTTCTTGAATATCAAAGAATTCTTGGTCTGCAACTAAATAATACTCTCCGTCATCTCCTTGAACAACTTCACCGTTGTTAATTCGACCTAATGGTGGTAATGTTTGATTGTGCTCCAATCCAAGTCTAGGTTTTCTATCTCCATTGATAAATTCAAGACCACTTTCAAGAGCTTCTTTAGTCATTTTAGTTCTGTGTTTATCAATATGAGTTGAACTCATAACAATTCTTCTCGAAAGTTTCGCTTTGTCATTTTCCATAATGGATATTTTTTTTAAAATAATGCCTAACGCTGAGGGCTATGGGTTTTCGGCGGTTTGCGGGCGAATTTCCTGTCGCACAGCGACAAAAGGAAATGCGGCGCAGGACGCAACGAAAACTACTTCGCCCAGCCGAAACACATAGGCTTGTGTTAGCACCAGTTATTTTTTTGTTTTCGAATCTCAGTAGTCATAGAGTATTATCGTTGTCTACTTGTCCAGTTTTGGTTTCGTAAACTTCATTCCGCCAAAACCGTTTTTCCACTTCACAGAATCTGGGTTATAGGTTTTGTTTTCCCGTTTTGCTTTTAAAACTACTCTTTCTTCTTCTGTCATTAGTCTGTAGTTATATATAATTCTCAATGAATCGTCATTTAATTTACGAGAAAACTGGTTGAAAGTCACCAATGAGTTGTTTCTTATTGTGTCAATGTCAGAAGCTATCATAATTTGTAGAGGTATTCTCTTTCTCGTGTATTCAGAATGTATTTTTTTTAGGAGTAAGTATAATGAATCAACTTGTATTTCTCTTAAGTCGCTTGGGAGTATCTTCAAGTATTCTGGTTTCGAAAAGTCGTAACCGTAACTGTCAATTCTAAATTCAATATATTTTTTGTTGGTAAAGTAGTAAGTATGGTTGTCGTTAGTTACAATAAAGTTTGATTTGGCGTAAAATATCGGTTGTATTGAGTTTTTGTTTTTTGCGTTTAAACTGTCAACTTCCGATATAATCACAACAACTCTTTTCTCGTCTTTTTGGCAAGAATTTAAGAATAAACCCAGAAATATAAATAGTATAGTTGCTGTTCTTTTCATTTTTTATAATTGGTGCTAACGACCGAGGCTATGGGCATTTGGCGGTTTGCGGGAGCTTCACTGTCGCCCAGCGAAAAAGTGAATGCGGGAGCAAAACCTGCTAATTACACTTCAGCCAGCCAATGAACATAGGCGTGTGTTAGCAGCAGTTATTTTGTTAGTCCTAATTTCTTCAATTTTCTTTGTAATTCGTAAAAACACTGTTCAATATTGTCGGTAGAAAAGGGAATGTATTGCAAACCAGCAATGTTTGAAAATTCTTCAATTCCTTCTTGCTTTAAAATTATCACTTTATCAAATCCCAAACGTCCTTGAAATAAGCCTGCTTCGTGAATTACATTCTGTCTTGCTCTTGTATTGCCTTTAGCTGTTTCATCTTCTGCTGTCATTACCAGTATTGCGAAGGAAGAGTTGTCTAAAAATTCATTAAGTATATTAATGATAGTCTCACTTGTTCTTGATTCGTCTTCAAATGTCAAGGTTTGTAGATTTAAATCGTCCTTTAAAAATAATTGAAGTCTCGCCCAAAGTTTACTTCTACCATGTCCAATGAAAATTTTCCCTAAACCTTTTGATTTTAATTGTGGCTTTGGTTTTATTGATTCAAATTCTTTTAATAATTCTTCTTCAGGCAATGAATTAAGTTGTTGAACAATATTATAAATTGTTTTTACAGTTGTATCATTTGTTGAAGTTTCAGCAGGTGGAAAATATAGACCACTGTTAGGAGTTGGTCTATAACGTTTAAAAAACTCTTCAATTTTATCTGAATACATTTTTATATCAGTAATGCTTGACGCGTCTGAGAAGTCAACTTCTGAAAGTTTTTTGACAAATACTTGAATTGGAGAGAAAAATTTCAAGTCACTCTTAACACTTACCCATAATGCTTCTGAAAGCAATTGTAATTCCTTTAGTTTCATATTGTTCATACTGTTATTTATTTTTACTCAATGAGTCTACTTTAAGAGTTATCACTTTTATGTTATTTAGTATTATATTCTGATTTTCAATTATTAAACTGTCTTGAGTTGATTGTATAGACATTTTTGATTTATTTTTAAGTTCTATTTTAGGGTATAGCACGATTTGTAATACAATGGTAAATGAAATAAGTCCTAAATAAAAAGTTCTTATAGATTTAAACCACATTGCTTTCCTAAGATTCGCAAATTTGAATCTTTGCTCCATACTTGTCTGCTTACCTGATAAATCAAGAAAAATAAAATTTTTAATTGACTTTTCCTTAAAAGAGTCAATTAAATCTTTACTATTTAAATAGTGTGAAATTTTTTCCATACGAAAAATAAAACCTCTTTGTCTACGCCTATAATAGCCATCAACTATCCAAAATAAAGAAGGAATAATTGCCGTAAATAAAATTAGTTTTCGAAGTTGAATATCCGAATTTCCAATTAAGAGAGAAATACTACCTGCCCAAACTAAAATTGTCCAGTTTTTTACTTGTTGTGTAAGTGTGTCAATTCGTCCAATAATTTCGTGTATTTGACTTATTTCAGTCTTAACTAAATCGAGTTGAAAGTTGAGTAAGTCATTATCCTCAATTTCGTTTTTATGTGTGTTGTTTTGCATTTGTTTCGTTTTTTATAATTGCTGCTAACGTACAGACTGTATGTGTAGTTGCCGATTGGCGGGTTTTTCTCCCTTCACTAATTTTTACAAAAGCTATTGCGGGCTCAACCCCTGAATAACAGATGAATCAGGCAATTACACATACAGTAGTGTTAGGTGCCGTTTTTTGGTTTATTCCAACTATTACTAAACAATTATTGAGTTTATGTTTGATAAACACAGTTGTTGTTTGTTGGCAATAAACCAAAGAATAGAGATTTTTTCAAAAAAAATCGGTAAAAAAAGTCTGTCCGTACAATAAACATCAATCGGCAAACGTTTAAATCGAAATTGATTTTCGTATTCGTACAGAAAATCATTGCTCGAAAGCAAAATCGGCTCTCCGATAAAGCTATTTCTCTCCAGCCTTTTTGATTCCGATCAATTTTGAAGCCGTAGGCTTCTAATTTCGATTTAATCTAATGCCGTAACTGCCGGTTACGGCAGACTTTTTTTTTAAAATTGCACCTAACGACCGAGGCTATGGGCATTTGGCGGTTTGCGGGAGCATTCGCTGTCGTGGAACGACAAAGTGAATGCGGGAGCAAAAACCTGCAAAATGCACGTCAGCCAGCCAATGCCAATAGGCGTGTGTTATGCCCTCGTTATTTGTTTCTATCAATAAGTTTTCTGTGTTCACACGTCAATAAAGACGGTTTGTCCATAAAAACAAGTTCAAATAATTTGATTCTTTCGACTAAAGATAAAATCACTTCGTTCTCGTTTGCCCGCCACCATTTATAAAATTCAATTGGTTGATTTGAGTATGGAATTAAAGCAGGAACTTGACTGTCATATCCTTTGAATGATATTCTTTTTTTTAAACCCAATACGTTTTTAGCATAGTCAGGGAAATGGGCTTTAATTTTAGATACAAGTATTTCAAAAACATCTTTATGAATTTTCATATTTTTTGTTCTTCGTATTTTGTCAAACGTAACAGGATCTTCACTAAGCCATTCGGTAATTTTCATAGTTCTTATTTGTCCGTCATTTTCAATTGTCAACAAATCATTGAAATTATAGAATCGATCAGGAGTTGGTTGAAAAATATGTATATTTGAATCAGCATCATCCTTTGATTGAATTTCACTCGGTGTTAAGTCTTTTTTTTTTAGTATTTCAATTATATCAATTTTGTTTGCTTCACCGCCTTTATATTTCTCGATTAAGGAATCAACATCCGAACCCAAAAAGAAATCCTCAATAAAATCCCAACGCTCTATATTCGAAAAGCTTCGCAAAAAGAAATGATCAAAGATTTGATTGCTTAAATAATGTCTTTCTAAAGTTTTGCTTAATAGGCTGTTTGAATAACTTGAATTGTTTGAATCTCTTTCTATTCTGTTTGGATCATTGATACGAATAAAAACCATTGGATTTTCACCACCTTTGATTTCAAAAGTGCCTAATTCCAACATTTCTAGAAAATATCCAAGTCGAACGTAGCTAATTGCATTTGCTTCTTTATTTGTCACATACCTTTCAACTGTTGTACTATCTGTATTTCCATACAAGCTGTTAAGACGATTCAATAAAGCCGTAAAACTAGCAAGATATTGTGTGTTAAAAACACGGTATTCTAATCCATCGATACTTTTTCTCTGTTGCAAAAATGCATTTGATTCAATTACTCCAGGCTGAATTAGTCGACCTGAATATGAGGATAAAATGAACTTGCTTAATTTCTCTGCTTTCTCATTATCCTGTAGATTTATGTTCAATTTTTTCTGAAAGTCAATTTGTTTGAAATAGCCTTCAGAAGTTGCTAAAATTGATTGTAGAACATTCAGGAGGTTCTGTAATTTGCTAAAAACAACATTGAAACTTTCAAGTCGCTCAAATGACATTTTTAATTGTGGAATTAATTCAATGTTATCTTCTTTAAAAAGATAACCTGTATAAAAATCTCTTTTTAGAATAGGGAAACTTTTATTTACAAAATGACTATACCAAAGTTTATCAAGATCAATTTCAATCGTGGTGTTTCCATTTCCTGCATTCAATAGAACCCTGAATGTATTTGGGTATTTACTTGATAATATATTTAAATGTTGATCGGGGATTCTAGCAAATACTTTAACAAATAGCTTTTTAGGACGTGCAATTATAACATTGAAACGATTCTTTGCTAAATAGTCCTTTTCAATCATCATTAATGCTGTCAGAACCTTTTGATCTAGATCTATAGAATTTTCAAAAATATGGCCAAAATCATCAACAGAAAGAAGTAAATTTCTATTCTTATTGTTTTTCAAGTATGTTTTGTGGATTTTCTTAAGCACTTCTTTAATTTGATATTGACGAAGTGCTGACATACCATGCAAAGCTTTAGTATAACGTTGGTCTTGTGAAGAATAATTTAATGTGGCAAACCCTTTTATTTCAGGTTTTCTTGCAACTCTACCTATTTCTTGAACGTAGTCGGGGAGTAATCCAGAAGGTGCGTGGTGATAAACCACTTGAATGTCTGAAATATCAACTCCCATTCCAAAAGCTTTTGTAGAAATCATGATTCTTTTTTCTCCACTTTTGAACTGTCTATATGCAAATTCTTTGTTTAAAGAATCAAGTGAGCCATAATAACCTGTTGCAATACTTTGTTTTTCTGAATTCAATAAATCAAGAATTTGTCGAATATGTTTTGTAAATGGTGTGTAAACAAGAGTTTTTAGACCTAACTCATTTATTCTCTTTACAAACTCAACAGTTTGATTTATTTTGTTGGTTTCATAATTTGCAGTGAATTTTTCATGATTATTAATTACAAATTCTATATCGTTTCGTTTTACCTGCCCAATATAGATATGAGGATTGTGCATAACAAGACTGTCGATACTATCGAATACCATATCATTTGCGCCACCATAAATTGCTGTTGCAGTAACTGCAACCATAGGAAAACTTAAATTATGGTATTTTCTCATTTTTCTTATATGGTTTCCTAAAAACCAATAATCTACTCTGAAATCTCTTCCCCAAGTTGTTATTAAATGCGCTTCATCAATTACTAATAAGCCTAATCTTCTGGAACCAATAAAATGAGTAATGTCATAAGAAAGTAAGAGTTCAGGTGACATATAAAGGATATTTATTTCACTATTAATGCAGCTTTCGATAATTCTTTCTCTATCAATTAAACTAAGTTCACTATTTAAGTATGCAACTTTTTCATAATTTCTATCTTTCATGATTGCTTCAACTTGATCTTTCATCAAAGCAATTAACGGAGAAACAACAATTGTTACATCACCTTTTTCTGAAACGTAAAATGCCGGAAGTTGAAATAATAGAGATTTTCCTGCTCCCGTTGGTGCTGTCAAAAACAAATCTCTACATGGTTCATTATTAATTGAATTCTCATATTCTTTAATTATTGTTTCTACAATAAGACCCTGAGATACCTCTGAAATTTCATTTCCTATATTTGGGTTTTTGTAAACTGAAATATTTCTAAAAATGGCATCTTTCCCCCAGAAATTATTCAAAAGTGCTTGTGTGCTTTCCCCTACTTTGTAATCAGCAGCAATGGAAGAATCCTCTAGTATGAATAAGTTTCCGCCAAACAAATTCATTAATGCATTTAGTCTTTTTAAAATGTCAAGTATGGCAGGATTTAGAGGTTGTTTGTTATAAAACTTTACAACAACTTGCTTTTTAAAATTATTTTGTTCAATGCATTCATTTACAAAAATATCAAGAGAAAATGGGTCAGAACTTACATCAATACATTCCAAATTTTGATTGCTTGAGCAATTCAATTCTTTAGATTCTTCAAAAATTGGGAGTGAATTGAATGAGTTTAAAGGTGTTTTGACTGAATAGTAATATTTCCCGTTTATCGCGATTTGTTCTGCTTGATAAATAGGTAATTTTTCAGGTCTTAATTCGATATTTTCTATTTCATCCTTTTCAAGATAATCTTGTTCGTCAATTGGGTAAATCTGTCTTAGATTATCTACAAGTAATATAACTCTCTCAATAAAGAAAGACGGATCAATATAGTTAATCAAATAACTGAATTGAGCAAACGAAAGCAAATGAAACTCTTTTGTCTGATTCAGAGTAGTAAACACTTTTGAAAACCAAACTTTGTCAAATATGAGTTCATCCTTTTCAAGATAGAATGTATCTAAGTCGACAATTTCTGTTCTTACTAAATCAAGATTTATTAAAGAACTTTGTCCTTGTATTACAAAAATTCTGTTAGCATTGTCGAGCTTATGCAAGTCGATCTTTCTAAAAATTAAGTCTGAATAATGTTCTTTAATTGTCATGATTTGTAGGTCTTTTTATTTTTTTTATAATGGGGCATAACGACCGAGGCTATGGGCATTTGGCGGTTTGCGGGAGTATTCGCTGTCGTGAAACGACAAAGTGAATGCGGGAGCAAAACCGCCGGAATGCACGTCAGCCAGCCTGTGCCCATAGGCGTGTGTTATGGGCTAGTTATTTTTTTTCATTGTTTTATGTCAAACACAAACGGTTTCTCGTAATGTTTCGCTACAACTTCAGCTTCAAAAGTTTTTTTCGGTCGCAAAATAATTTGATTGTCACTAATTTTAATTGTGTCGACCATGGAATAAATATCCTCGTAGTGATATAATTCAACGTCACACTTAAAGTCAATATTCTTGTCGATATAATGCAAAATCATTCTCGATAAATCAGTATTTCGGTCAGGTCGTATCTGGTAACCAACATCTACTTTATAATCTTTTGTTTCTTTAGTCTTATATTCAATGACAATTTTGTCGCCGAACGCATCAATTAGTTGTTTTGTCTTGTCAATTAACTGTAAGCAAGAAATCTCTGTTTCATAAAGTCGCTTTAGAGTTTTAAAAACTAATTCAGTCGTAAATTTGTCTCTTTCTGCTTCATTCAAAGAATTGAATTCGCTTGGCTCTAAGCCGTAATCAACATATTGAATTCTTTTGTCTACAAATCTTTTGGAAATCAGAATTTCATTTTTGTCGAGAACAGTTGTCAGGTTGATATAAATGTGGTCAAAAGTTCCCGAAATGAAACTTAGTTCATTTAATTTTCTCGCAATTCTTTGTCCGATATATTTTGTGTCAGCTGTAGGCTTAAAATAATTCCCAAGTTCTCCAGGATAATGTCCTTCAACATTAGGAGAATTGCTTTCGTAAAATCTAATCTCTCGCAAAATTCGGTTTGTCATTCTTGTCTTCTTTTCTTTTTTTATAACTGCCCATAACGACCGAGGCTATGCGTTTTCGGCGGATTGCGGGAGCATTTCCTGTCGCACAGCGACAAAGGAAATGCGGGGCAAGTCGCAACGAAAACCACTTCACCCAGCCGAAAAGCATAGGCGTGTGTTAGGGCGTGTTTTTTCTTCCGTTTATTTTTTTCTTTTTCTCGTTTGATAATACAATTTTTCCTTCTGTCGTTAACATACCAGTCTTGTAGGCAACATAGTACTTATAAGTTCCTGAAATTTCATTTCCTAAGCTATCGCATTCATATGTGCTAATAGTGTCAGAAGTGTATATTTTATAATCTTTGTCAATTTTCATAAACTCTTCACAAGTAAAACCACAGTCTGAGCCACAACCTCCAATAGCAATTGTTTTTTTGTCAATAATTTCGCCATTGGGTTTATATGTCGTTAATACTGGCAAATAGCAGTCGGCTATGCCAAGAGTAATTGTCGCAAGATATGTCCCATTAGTTGGTATTTGTCTATAAGCGTATGAGTTTTCAGGATTGTATTTGTCAAATTTCTTTCCGTCAATTTCTTTTAGTCCATCGCTCGTCAACAAGCAACCTTTGATAGAAATTGGAAGTTCAACTTTTTTGAAATTATCAAGATACGAAGTGAACTCGTCATTTACTTGAAGAAATCCTGAATATTTTTCGGTCAAACCAACTTGCTTTTCCTTGTCTGATTGATTTAAATCGTTTTTCTTCGTCTGACAAGAATAGAATAATGATATAGTCAAAATTATTATAATTCGCTTCATATCTATTTTTTTAAAATACGCCCTAACGACCGAGGCTATGGGCATTGGCGGTTTGCGGGAGCGTTCACTGTCGCACAGCGACAAGGTGAATGCGGGAGCAAAACCCGCTAAATGCACGTCAGCCAGCCAATGAACATAGGCGTGTGTTAGCGGCAGTCCATTTAGTCTTTCGAAAATTTTGACTTTCTCCAACAATCAAGCATTTTTTCTCCTTTAAGTTTGTCGACGTACATTATGTTTACAGTAAATTCTTTTTTGTCAAAGAGTCTTGAGAACATAAAAACATTTAGAACCATTTTGTTTGGATATGTTAATCTTATTTTATATGTTTGAAAAACAAGATTATCTATCTTTTCTGTTGTATATGTTGTGTCTATTTTCGTATTCGGCATTTGAGCAACAAATGTTTGATATAGAATGTCACCAACATTTTTAATGGATTCAACAAAGTTTCCGTCTGTTTCAGTGTCAAATGGCTGATAATTCGATTCAAAGTAATTCATTTGATCGCTTTTGAATACAAAAATTGTTTTTGCTTGATTTATTATTTCTTCACCATATGTTTTTTCAATTGCTTCAGCACCTCTGTTTTGCATTTTTTCCCATTGTTCAGCATTAAGGCTTTCAAAGTTCTCAGGTATTGTAATCTTCCAATTAAAATCTTTGTTATATATTTCTTGTTTTTTTGTTGTTGTTTGTGTTGTTTGTCCTGTGCAACTTTGGATCATAACCATCAATAGTAATAATAGTGCATAATTTACATTTTTCATTTTGTTGTTTTGTTGTTTTTTTTTAAAATTAAGTCAACTAAGTCAGTGTTTTTTAATTCTCACTAATGAGTGCGTAACTATTTTAAATTCAATAGTCACTTTTTATCGTTAGTCTATATTTTTTTCTTTTTTTTTGGATTGCCGCTAACGACCGAGGCTATGGGCATTTGGCGGTTTGCGGGAGCGTTCGCTGTCGTGGAACGACAAGGTGAATGCGGGAGCAAAACAGCCGGAATGCACGTCAGCCAGCCAATGAACATAGGCGTGTGTTAGCGGTAGTTCTTTTTTTAATAGTCGTTATCTTCTTCATTTTCGCTGAAGTCTCCGTTACAATATTCGCATAGATACCCAATGTCAAAAGATTCAGAAGGTAAATCCCCATAACTCGCAGGAGCAATATATTGTGTAAATAAATAAAAGTCTCCTGCAAATGCACCGCATTTAGTGCATGAATTAGCTATATACTTGTCATGAGTAGTTTTACTATATTGGCTTTTTAAAATGACACCTTTTGATTTAGCGAAATTTATTTCTTCGTGTGTAAATGCACTCGGTCTCAAGTTGTTTGAATAACCATCTACCAATCCACCTGTACTACTTGAAATTGTAGCAATTTTCATTGTATTATCACATTTCCAACAAGGTCCATCTATAATTGTCATTATTTTTTTTTGTTGGTAATGCCCGCATTTCATGCATTTAGGATTATAACATGTTGTCACTCGGTCTGGTCGTGATATTTTATTCTCTAGATTATCAATGTCATCGTCAGAGGTAAGATTAATTTGAATAAGTATAATATTTTTGTCGTGATAATACTCAATAACGTTTTCTTCTGGTTTATGAGTAACAACCACTTCAATAACAGCAACTACTTTTCCATCTTCTCCAAATAAGGCAATGTCAGGTTGACAAACTGTTAAGTTGTGTTCGACTTTCACTGACTTGATTTTCTTTAATAAATTTCCTTCGTGTACAACTCCGCAGAATTCACAAAGCCAAGAAAATTGAAGTGGTGTTTGTGTCGATATATGTCGTTGTAACTTGTCAGCCAGTAATTTTTTGAAAGAATAATGTAAAGCTGTTTCAGGTGTACAATTTGGTGTCAATGAATGGTGTGCAAAATGAGGTCTTTTTGTTCCCTTTCCTGTATTTCCACTTTTCCGTAATATTAATTCTTCGTTACATATGGGGCAAAAAAAATCATTACCCTTTTCAGCATCATTTGCTTTAATCAGGTTTCCATTTTTATCTGTAGCAACTGTATAAAGTATTCTTGTCATAATCAACCTTATTTAAGGGCTTAGAATAATGTTTTTTCTTTTTTTAGAATTACCGCTAACGACCGAGGCTATGGGCATTTGGCGGTTTGCGGGAGCATTCGCTGTCGTGAAACGACAAAGTGAAAGCGGGAGCAAAACCGCCGGAATGCACGTCAGCCAGCCAATGAACATAGGCGTGTGTTAGCAGCTGTTTTTTTGTTTTTTTCTTCCAATCCAAACGTAGTCGTATGGTTTCCAAAAGTGTCTTTCCTCGTTATCGGTGTCTTTACAGATAATTTCTTGATTGAATTCTCTTTTAATTAGATCCTTAATTTCCGATTCCGATAAATCATCAGATTTTTCGAAGTAATCTCTTGTTGCGTAATTTAATGACCAGTCAAAGTCTGAAAATTTAAATGTCTTTGAATTAAACTTGTCTAGTGGAAATGTCCGCTCAGATTCACACTTCATAAAGAAATTATTTCTTTTTTCGTTCTTGTTTTCAACTCTCGCTGAGACTAATTCAGATTCAATGTAGTTGTTCTCAAAAAGCCATAGTTGTAAGTCGTATGGATAGTCTCCGTTTGAGAACTCCACATTCCACAAGTCGTATAAATTAGTCAACTTGTCTAATATGAGTCGAAAATACCATAATGGTGGATTCCTTTTCTCTAATCTAAACCAAGGGTCAATCCATATTTTTGCGTATTCGTCATTCCAACCGCTTAGTCTATCTATATTTGGAGTCGAGTTCGTGAGATACCAATTTTCAATCTTTTTAATCTGGTGTCGCCAACCTCGTATTTTCTTTCTATTTGCGAATACTGTCATCTTTCTTTTTTTTCTAAAATAGCTGCTAACGACCGAGGCTATGCGTTTTCGGCGGGTTGCGGGGGCATTTCCTGTCGCACAGCGACAAAGGAAATGCGGGGCAAGTCGCAACGAAAACCACGTCGCCCAGCCGAAAAGCATAGGCGTGTGTTAGCGGTTAGGTGTTTGGTTATTAGTTATGTTATTTTCTTTTCGTAATAATTTAAAAGTCAGTATAATGAAAACTATATATAAAATCATTTTTTCAAAGTTGCGTTTTTTTTACTTGTCGGGGCGACTGAAACTTGTTCTGTTTTTTGTTGCGATTTCAATTTACTTTCTAATATACGCTGTATTTTTTGTTCTGTTGTTTCTCCTGTTAACGCGATAATTATGGAAACAATAGCATATACACCACCAATAATACCGAAAGTGAAAGCCCACCAAAATGTCTTTAGTTGCCATTTTGATAATGTAAAGTCGTTTCTTAGTTTACCTATTTCAAGTCTTTCTTTTTCATTATTTTTTTTGTCTTTCTCGGTTTTAGTTGAGTTGTGTTTTTCAAGTTCTGTTACAAATGAGAAGTTCTTGGCTTTGAAAGTTTTTTTGTACCAGCTTTTTCCATTAAAAGATTCTGTCAGTTCAAGATAACCACTTTTCACAAGTTCGTTATAATAGTCGTCAGAATAAACTCTATCAAGTTCATTTAGACGTGCATCAAATGCTTTTGCATCACTTTTTGTAAGTTTTTCAATGTCCATAATGCTTGTCTTTATTTTTTTTGCACTTACCGCTAACGACCGAGGCTATGGGCATTTGGCGGTTTGCGGGAGCATTCGCTGTCGTGAAACGACAAAGTGAATGCGGGAGCAAAACCTGCTAAATGCACGTCAGCCAGCCAATGCACATAGGCGTGTGTTAGGGGTAGTTTTTTATTTGTTCGATTTGAGTTTCAATTTCAGTCATTTTTTTCAAATAATATTCATATTTCGTTGTTTTGTACTCTTTCGAATAAAACTCGAATAACAATTTAAGTTTCTCTGTCGCAATAGTATATTTTTTTAATTCAATCGCTGTAAACGCGAGTAGTCTGTTTCTGATTGGACTATTTTTATTTCCAAATCCCCACGTCCCTTTCATATTCTCTTCGGATTCGTTCAACGTCTCATAAACAAATTCTTTTGAATCAAATTTCTGAAACCAACTTAATCCATAAGTCTCAATTTGCAACTTGCAATCAGAAAACACTCTCGATAAATTTTCTCCTTCATCGTCAACAAACCAAATATCTTGTCTTGGAAATTCTTTTTGTGCAATTCGTTTTAAAATTGGACTACGAAAATGTCCTTGTGATTCGGAGGGAGTTTTCATTCCATTCTTCTCTGAAATTTCTGTTTCACTTGGAATATAATTCAATAAAACAGACAAATTGACTGAAAACGAGAAAGTCGTACAACCTAAAACGCTTGCATTGTAAGCATTAAATGATTGAAAGTTTAAAATGTCTATTCTGTCTCTTTGGTATCTCCAAAAAGTCCTTCCGCTTGAATGTTGAAAACCGTTTTCTTTCAACAAAGGCTGAATCTTCGATTTTATTTCTTTTGTTACAAATTTGCTGTCCATTCTTTTTTTTCTAAAATTACCCCTAACGACCGAGGCTATGGGCATTTGGCGGTTTGCGGGAGCATTCGCTGTCGTGAAACGACAAAGTGAATGCGGGAGTAAAACCTCCAAATTGCACGTCAGCCGCCACTGCACATAGGCGTGTGTTAGGCGTTAGGTGCTTGTTGAGTTAAATTTCTTTGTTTTCTCTTTTCAAATATAATTATTATTATCGTCAAAATGACGAACGTATATATGAAGTCAAAGGGAAATCCTAAATAGAATGCTGTTCCTACGTCGATTAATTCTCCATTTGCTCCAAAAGGTTTTGTTATTTCGTTCGCAATATGTTCTGAGATTAATCCTAATATTATATATACACCCAAATAAATTAAAAAGTAAATGATTGTTTCAATTAAAGTCAATTTTGTGCTTACTAAAATACTTTTAGAAAGTCGTGTATAATGGACTAAATTAAGATATATCACATTGAGTAATCCAACTATTATTGAAGCTATCACAATAAAAACACTCGCTTCGGCATTTGCTAAACTAAAAGAATAAAGTATTCCGATAGACAATATTGTCGTGAATGAAAAAATATTGTTGACTGATTTTTTGTACTTCGTCATATGGAGGCTTTTCACTTTTTTGTCGTCTCAGGTTAGTTTTTAATTTCAATTTTTTCTCCTAAAAACTTCGGTTTCTTGTCGAAAATCAAGTCAATAAATACTTTTACTCGCGCAAATTTCTCTCTTATTTTTGTCTTGAATCCGTTGTACGCATTCACGTCTTTCGCATTAAATCCAATTGCGTTTAATTTCAAAGAGTTTGCTATGTAAACTGCTCTCTGATTGTGAAACTCTTGCGAAATAATTGTGAACTTGTCTTGTCCGAATATTTCTTTCATTCGGAAAACTGAGTCGTAAGTTCTAAAACCAGCAAAGTCTAAATAAATTCGATTTTCAGGAATTCCATGTTTAATTAATTCGTTTTTCATGTCTTCCGGTTCGTTATAATTCTTTTTGCTGTTGTCGCCACTAATGACTATATTTTTGATTTTTCCTGCTTTGTATAGTTGAACTGTTGCCGAAATTCTGTTTTCAAAATACTGGTTTGAGCTTCCGCTTCTCAGAAATTTTGAAGTTCCTAAAAGTAGTCCAACATTGTTTTCTGGTATCGAATCTGTTTCAGAATATATTTTGTTTTCTGTCTGTTTGTTGATTGTCGAATTTGCCCACAAAATGGAAATCAACGATAATACAATCAGGATAATAATTGTCGGTTTATATATTTTTTTTAGTCTTATTTTCATAGGTTTCTTGTTCAAATTCAGGTGTTTTTATTTTTTTGCACTTACGCCTAACGACCGAGGCTATGCGTTTTCGGCGGACTGCGGGAGCATTTCCAGTCGCACAGCGACAAAGGAAATGCGGGGCAAGTCGCAACGAAAACCACGTCGCCCAGCCGAAAAGCATAGGCGTGTGTTAGGCGGTCGGTATTTATTTCGTTTTAATGAATATTCCGTCTATAGTCGCGTTATGACCAAACTGTCCTTCGCAAGTTCCTTTCGTGTAATTTATAAAAACAAAGTCCTTGTAGAATTTAACTTTAAATTCACAGTTTTCTGTTTCTGCAACGTTATAAATAAATTCTGTTTTTGTCAGTTTAATAGTGTCAGTCTCAACTTCAGCTATGTTTCTAGCAGGTTCTCCTGTCACCGAAAAGATATTAAATGATACCTTTTCATTGTTGATTCTTGTCAAGTTAAAGTCGCCCTGATAACCAGCTTCGCTATATTGATAATGATAATCACCAAAGATTTCTGACAATTTAGGTTGATAATTTTTCGAAATGATAACTGTGTCTTTAGTTGCTAAGCTTAAATTCAATTCTTGTCTTGTCTTTGGGGAAAACCAACTTCCGATAAATTTGTCTTTTTCTGGAAGTCCTGTAATAATTCCTGTGATATTTCCTGTTTTGTCAAATTCTAAAAGTCTGTATTTCTTGTCCCAATTCTCAATAGTTCCAACAAGTTTAATTGGTGTTTTACTTTTTGTGTTTAGATATGTAATCTCACCAATTATTACTTCGTTGTCGAACTGATAATGAATAAAAATTGGTATTTTCCCATTTAAAGTTCCAGACCAACAAATGTCTGTTTTCTTATCTGTTTTTAATTCATTCAAATTTGTCGAATTACTCGCATTCGATTTGTCTGAATTCGCATAACTATATAGTGCAAATAACGAAATCAATAACAATGATAATATGTAAATTCTAACTTTCATTTTACTATCTTTTTGTTTTTTTATACTGCCGCCTAACGACCGAGGCTATGGGCATTGGCGGTTTGCGGGAGCGTTCGCTGTCGCACAGCGACAAAGTGAATGCGGGAGCAAAACTGCCGAAATGCACTTCAGCCAGCCAATGCGCATAGGCGGGTGTTAGCGGTTTGTAGCTTTGTTTTTCAGTCGTGTTTGTTTTCAGTTGTTTATATGTTGAAAGTCCATTCTTTTCACTTTCTGTCAGTCCAAAAGTTGTCTGAATACAATAAAGTTCGTTAGAAATAAGGTCAATTCTTCGTGTCAATAGTATAAATCATCAATACCTTCTCATCTCTCTTAAAATATATTGTTTCTTTTTCTCTGCTGCATTTATTTGAGGTTTTTAGAGCGTCAATCACCATAGTTTCAATCTCGTTGAATTCCTTCTCCTGACAATCATTTGAATTCTCAATGTTCACGATATCATACGAATTATCGTTGTCTTTTGATAGTTTTCCGTAAATTGTACAACCTATATTTAAAATAAATCGTTCTTTGGTGAGAAACAAAATTGTCGGTTGATATTCAACTGTAAGATAAGATTCTTTTCTTTTTTCGTTTGGTCTGTCCATTGTAACCATTGCTGATATTTTAGAGTGTACTGGAAAAACTATGTTTTCGTCACCCTTGATACAAATAGAATTGAGTTTTGCCTGGAAAAGTATATCGTTATCATTATGAGTAAATTCAGACTGACTAATTTTAATTTTCTCGATTCCAAAAATGGAACAAGATTCTAAAGTCACAAGAGTAATCAAGCAAATTGTCAGTCGAAAAAAGACTGTTTTCGTTTTATTGTAGTTCATTTATTGTCGAGTTACAAGTTGTTTTTTTTTCTGTTTTCTAAATTCGTGCAATACTGTCTTTTTTTTCTGCTATAACCGCTAACGACCGAGGCTATGGGCATTTGGCGGTTTGCGGGAGCATTCGCTGTCGTGAAACGACAAAGTGAATGCGGGAGCAAAACCGCCGGAATGCACGTCGCCCGCCAGTGCCCATAGGCGTGTGTTAGCAGCATACAGCTTTGTTTTCAGTCGTTTGTTTATTATTTGTCGTGTTTCAAATTCGTGTAAATTCCTTTATGGTCTGAAAGTTTCTTGTCTAAATTCCATTCACCAACTTCTATTTCTAAGTTTGTTGTGAAATCCTCTGAAATCGCAATATGGTCAATACATTCTCTTCTTTCTCTGGTCAATAGATTCAATCTGCATTCTCGGAATACTTTATTTAATTCATTTCGTCCGTGGTTAGTGAAATAGTAATTGTCGGCGAATGAGATATTGTAATCTCCGATTAAGCAAAAGTTCTTTTCTTGAGATAATTTCCTATAGTCGCTGATTTGTTGTGCTAAATCTGTCTTAAAGTTTTTATTTCTGTTTCCGAAGATTCCGATTATTGTTCCGTAAACGAAAATGTTTCCAAGTTCTGTTTTAAGTTCCACGCAAAGACTTGTATACTTGTCATAAGTCTCGTGTTGTCTTATGATTTCGTAATTCGTGTAAATAGTTATTCTGTTCTCACTTTCCATATAATAATCAGGTTGAATTTCCTTTAGATTCGTCGTCTGGATAGTAAATCTATAGTTTTTCAAGTAAACTCGGTTGTCAGTCTCAGTTAACACTAGAATATCTGCTTTCAGTTCGTCAAGCACCGAGTTTATTCGCACAATGTCAGTTTTGTGCTTCAGTCTTTCTATGTTCCAAGTTGCTATTTTCATTTTTTTTTGCTGCTGCTGCTAACGACCGAGGCTATGGGCATTTGGCGGTTTGCGGGAGCATTCGCTGTCGTGAAACGACAAGGTGAATGCGGGAGCAAAACCTCCAAATAGCACGTCAGCCAGCCTGTGCCCATAGGCGTGTGTTATGTGCTGGCTTTATATCATTTGTCACACAAATAAATGTTAATCATTATGATCTAGAGCCCAATGATAATTTGTATAATAACAGTCTTGTACTGCCCCATTATAATTAATTGTTGACTTATTCCACATGTTAATTTTTACTGCCGCATTTGAGTCTTTATAAATAAGTTCGTCAGTCAAATTAGAATAGACCCAGCTTGATATGTAAATTGCATTTGGCAATTTAGCCTTATCACTTAAAACTGTTGATTTATTAACTGCGTGTCCAACCCAAAATAAATCTCGATTATGTTCTCCACCAACACCAATTTTTGTGCATAAAATATGGCCATCATCAATCCCAATTCCAAAATTAATCTCACTGTATTTTGCTAGTAAACTATTAATACCATTTTCTGAATCTGAAAGCATATATTTTATTTTCATTGCAGCTTTTACTGCTGTTGAGAGTGATCCTTTTGAAGTTCCTTGAAAAAACACAAGTGCACTATCACCATTAAAACTCCTTACATTACCACCAAATGAATTTGCGATTTTTACAATAGTATGAAAATAAGCCATATGGATTTTTGCAACAGTCGTTCTATTATGTTTACTCAATAGTTCAGTAGATCCACGCATGTCAATATATAGCACAGTAGCTTCAAACTTTAAACCGGTATTTCCAAATGTTAGTTTTGTGTCATCTATTCTTGGCACATAGGTTACGTCCGTGACTACGAACTTTTCATCAAGAATTGCCTTGACTTTAGATTTTATGTCGTCTTTTAAAGCCATATTAAAGTTGATTTGATAAGAAAATGAATAAGATAACTGAAACGATTGATACAAATAACCAATTGAAAATTATGCTTAGTGCAAATGTTTTTCGTTTAAGAATTACTGAAATTTCATGTTGTTGGTCAATAATATTTTTAAGCATTATTTTTTCATCAATATTTTCGTATTCAGTCGCTACCTTATTCTTGCCAGCATGGCAAATGTGTTCATAATAGAAAAGTGAAAGTTCTTCCTTGTCATAATGTTTTGCTATTTTGGGTTTCAAAACATCAAATATTGTCATGAAAAGTACAATAAGTAAACTTGAAAAAGTTATACAACTCGTTATGAAAGTCAATACGCCAAGAAAAGTAATATGTTCAAAACCTGAGAGTTTCAACCCCCCAAGAAATTGAATATATTCTGAGAGTATTAATCCTGTCAATACTAGAACTGCTCCTGCTTTTTGGTCAGCGAATTTGATTAAGTCCTGAATGTTCTTGAACGATTCAATTGAGTAGGCTATTCTATCCATGCTTTTTTATTTTTTTAAGCTTGCACATAACGTACAGACTGTATGTGTAGTTGCCGATTGGCGGGTTTTTCTCCCTTCACTAATTTTTACAAAAGCTATTGCGGGCTCAACCCCTGAATAACAGATGAATCAGGCAATTACACATACAGTAGTGTTAGGTGCCGTTTTTTGGTTTATTCCAACTATTACTAAACAATTATTGAGTTTATGTTTGATAAACACAGTTGTTGTTTGTTGGCAATAAACCAAAGAATAGAGATTTTTTCAAAAAAAATCGGTAAAAAAAGTCTGTCCGTACAATAAACATCAATCGGCAAACGTTTAAATCGAAATTGATTTTCGTATTCGTACAGAAAATCATTGCTCGAAAGCAAAATCGGCTCTCCGATAAAGCTATTTCTCTCCAGCCTTTTTGATTCCGATCAATTTTGAAGCCGTAGGCTTCTAATTTCGATTTAATCTAATGCCGTAACTGCCGGTTACGGCAGACTTTTTTTTTAAAATTGCACCTAACGACCGAGGCTATGGGCATTGGCGGTTTGCGGGAGCATTCGCTGTCGTGGAACGACAAAGTGAATGCGGGAGCAAAGACCGCTGAATGCACGTCAGCCAGCCAATGAACATAGGCGTGTGTTATGTACAGTTATTTTTTTTCATTTCTTTGTTGTTCTGTCGTTTGCGAGAGTTTCAACATCATATATTTTCAGTCTATTATTATTTCCTCAATTGGTAAACTCTCAGGGATTTCTTTGTTGTCCATTTTTTCCCACCAGTCTTTTGGTAATTTAGAGTTGTCCATAATAAAGCCAACTGAAATTTCCTTAACTAATATCTGTAATCCACCTTCTCCTTCTGTGCAAATACTTTCAACATTATATTTCGATTTAATGTCAGCCAGTGTTGAACCAACTCCAATTCCTTTTTCTGTCTTAAATTCTTTTCCATAAATCCATATTCTGTCTACATTGTCGGGTTTATCAGAATACGGTTCAATTGAATAGATTTTTTGTCCTTTGTCGTACACATTGTAAATATCATAGCTGTCACCTTCTAATTGCATTTTTTCTTTTTTCACGGTATAACGTTTTTCAACCTCTGCAATGAATTCTTTAATATTTTCTTCTATTGCAACGCCGTCTACAGAGTTGCTTGTTATAAAATTCGTTTTAGAAGTCGAAATAGTTGTTTTAATGGAGTCATTAGATATTTTCGCTTTGTCAACCTGTTTCGTGTTGCAAGCGATAAGTCCAAGTGCAAGGAATAAAGTGAAGCTTAAATGTCTCATTTTCTTTTTTTTATAATTGTACATAACGACCGAGGCTATGGGCATTGGCGGTTTGCGGGAGCTGCACTGTCGCACAGCGACAAAGTGAATGCGGGAGCAAAACCTGCTAAATGCACGTCAACCAGCCAATGAACATAGGCGTGTGTTAGCAGCTGTTATTTTTTCTGTCAAAAGTACTCATTAATAATTCTAACAGATTCGTTGTGAATTTCTTCGTACCTATCAGGATAATCATTTTTCAACATCTCATTTCTTGCAATATGAACAGATTCACTCAATTCAAATTCCGCAATTTCAAATCTCTTTGCAATATTTTCGATAGTGTCTTTACCCCAAACATCAATTGCGTTATTTTCTTGGTCTAAAGCGAAGCTGTGAACATATCCAAGCTTGTTTCCTTCGAATATGTAATTATATTTTTTTGCAATTATAGCTGTTGCTTTAAATCCTTTCAATTCACTTAAAGCTTCCGCAAATGGATTACATTTACCAAATGTAAACTTTGCGGCAATATCAGCAGGCACTAATGGGTTATTGCGTATAGAAATTCTACTCAGAAATTCAGTGTTATTGTAAATGAATTTTTTCGCTTCTTCAATTTTCTCTTCACTTGGTCTTATTCTTAAAGGTAAATTGAATAAAGTGCTTTCAGCGTAATATCTACTAACTACACCACCGTAATTATATCCTCGTTTCTTTAATATTGGTGTAATTATGTTATTTGAAAATGTTGATATAGTTTGTTTTCCTTTTAAATCATAGATTTGATTTGAATTATTACCTACATAAACTCTTAATGGTTTCATGTTTTCGAGTTTTTCATTATTGTCTGTTGGACTCCACCAGTCAACATGTAAAATCCAATTTGTTATTCGTGCTAATGCTATGGCAAAATTTACCCCGTCACTATTCTCCCAATCTCTTAGAATATATTCAGGGAATTGACTGTTTTTTTTATTCTTTTTTGTCATTATTGCAATTTCAGTTGTCTACCTTTTTTTTATAATAGCTGCTAACGACCGAGGCTATGGGCATTGGCGGTTTGCGGGAGCGTTCACTGTCGCACAGCGACAAAGTGAATGCGGGAGCAAAACCTGCCAATTGCACGTCAACCAGCCAATGAACATAGGCGTGTGTTATGGGGTCGTTTTTTTCTTTTGTTTGATATATATTTCGTCAAGTGAGAACCCATTGTTCTTTACAAATTCTTTAAACTGCTTTTTTGTTGCTGAAAACTTATACGGAGGAATTGAGTCCTGTGGACTTTCTATTATTTTTGTAAGATTCTTAATTTCAATTTCAGTCGAAATGCTGCTTATTATAAGCATTCCTTTCGATAACTGCATTCTTTTCACCTCCCAACTTGTCTTGTCGAGGCGAATGTTTAAAAAATAATAACCCTTATACTTTCGAACAACATTGTCGTAGTCCATATGAAATAAAGTGTCTATATAATGAACATGGATTATTAAGCTATCACCGTCACGTTTTATAGGTGTTCTTGTATTTGTTTTGAGGTCAATAATTGTATTGCCCGAAAGTCGTGAAGTACTGTCAAGTTGGTTTGGGTGGATTTTATTATCATAGTCGTAAATTCTTTGAATTAATTTGTCACCAATTAAAAGCACTGAACTGTCTGCAACATTTAAAAACTGTCCTTGTAAGTGTTTTGGAAATTTCGACAAGTTTTTTGTGTCAATTGGTTGTGGTTCATTAAACTTTACAGTTGGTTTACATGCAAATAAACTTGTCAAAATGATAATGGTCGTAAAATATTTGAATCGTTTCATATATTGTAAATTTTTTAGTTTCTTTTTTTTCTAAAATGCCCCATAACGACCGAGGCTATGGGCATCCTGCGGTTTGCGGGCGTATTCGCTGTCGTGGAACGACAAAGTGAATGCGGGCGCAAAGCCTCCAAATTGCACGTCAGCCAGCAGGTGAACATAGGCGTGTGTTATGCGTTCGGTGTTTGATTCTATGAATATTTACGTCGTCTTTTTAATTTAGAAGTTACATCCTTGAGACAAATCTATTTTTTCTTTCCCAATCTGCATATCTAAGTGCATTATCTATTTCGTTGATTATATATCGTTTTATCGGCAAAAGTTTAAACCCAACTGTTGATTGTTCAACAATTGATTGAATGTTTTTCCATTCTGCGGCTTCTATATCTCCAAAATTTGCTTCTCCAGAAATTACGCCACCATTACCCCGCCATGATATTTTAGTAAATAAATCTTTGTCTTGTGTTAAGGATAAATACTCCAATAATATGTCGTTAAATATTTCTTTGTATGCATGTCTTGCAATATCAACAATAATATTAATTTTGTCTGGACTATTGTAGTTTTCCTTTACATAATCCAAAAGAAAGACTTTTGCTCTTTGTTTATGTTCTAAAGATAAGTTCCAAAAAAATGAATTACAAAAATGTTCCATAATTCCATAATATGGATCTTTCTCATTTGCTAATTCAAATATAATAATCAGTTCATTTTCAATATTCTCTATTTGCCAAACTATATTTAATTCTGGTTCATCATCGAGGCTTCCAAAATCCTTTTTGTTCTTGTACAACTCGCTAACGTAATCAACTAAAAATCCCTTGTCAACTGAAAGTATTTTCAGTAACCCCTTTTTATCATAATCGAAATGATTTTGTCCCACTAATTGCTGTAAATAAGATTTTTCAATAAGTTTTATATCATCGCCTAATTGATTAAAGTGATCTTCAAAAAATCCCATCCAAACCCACACACTCCCTTTTTCTTTTTCATTTCTTTCAACAATAATTTCTAAAATCTCTTTGAATAGATTGGAGTTCAACTGTAAATATTTTTCTAATCGCTTAATGTATAATGTTCCATTTGATTTATGTGTTTTAATAGTCTGTTTTATTGATTCAATATGCGATTCATTGATAAATGATTCTTGCATATTTTCGTAGAAAGACAATTCCCAGAAAGTTTTTAGATTGAATTCCCTTTCTTGAATTAAATTCCATATTGTTTGTATCTTGGTATCTTCATTTAAATGATTTTGGAACGATCTTGCCGGAATAAAATCTATATCATTATTACTTTCTATGATTTCTTTAAGCAAGAAGCATCCAACTTCAAATTTATAAGAGTAATTCTCATCAATAACTATATCAAGTGTTTGGTTGTAGCTCCAGTCATTCTTGGCTAATTTTCTGAGATATACAAAATCTTTATAAAATGATTTGGCTTCTGAATTATCAATGAATCTAAATGAAGTTCTAATTTCTTCTTCTTTTAATTTCTCGTATTCTCTATGATTGTTAAAATCATAACTTTCTTTGTCTCTCAATCTATCCCAATCAATCTTCATATAAGTTTCATATAACTTGTTTTTGAAAGATTTGGATAAAGTTGTAAATGCTGAATTTGAGATTTTATTACGTTTACACCATCTAATCTGGTTTTGCACATATCTACAATGTTCAAAAGAATCAACATTCAAATATGTATTTATAATTGGGATAACAAATGAAATATCATATTCCATTATCTCTTTTATAACATCTGGACTTACATTGGCGTAACTTTCAAGGAATTCAAATGAATTCGATTTATTTGACTCGAAATTGCGATGAACAGCATCCCAAATTTTCTTTCGAAATGATTGGATAACCAAATTATTTGGAATTGGATATTGGTATATAGAAATAGCATGATTACGAGCTGCTTTCGTTTGTTGAAATTTGAAGGAAAGAAAAGTTTTTGATAATTCGTAAAAGACTCTTGAATATAGAACATCACTTTTATCTAATCCTTCAATTAATGTATCAAATAATATTCGTTGACGAACAAATCCATAATCTTGATCTTCCCAATCAAATATGAGATTCTCCCTTATTTTATGGATTAATTCAGGCAAATGTGTTGGTGATTTTCTTACATATTCAAATGATAATTCTAAAGCATCTTTCAACTTATCCTGTATCACAAAAAAATGTCCTAGTAGTTCAATGATTTCAGTGTTTTTATATACAAAATCATTTGTGTTATATTTAACTTCATATTCTGTAGTTTTATTTTCGGGTAAAGATTCAATAGTATTATAGACTAATTCCAAAGCTTCATCTTGCAAATAAAACCAGAAGATTGATAATAGTTTTAATGCTCTTTCATCATTTGTTTTTATTGATATCCAATAATTCTGTAAAATTGGTTGGAGTTTTTCCATTACATTCTGATATCCAAAAGTGTTATTTGCAGGAATAACACAGTCTGTAAATCGATTTGTATTGCTATCAAAATAATTTAAAAGGAGTGTATCAAATGATAATAATGAATCTTTGATAAAGGCTTTATAGAAAAAGTATGTTGATAAGTTTTGTTCTGATATTTTAATATAATCGTATTGAATTTCAACTAATTCTAAACGATCTAACTTTTCAATACATTCAATAAATGAGATATAGTCGATATCAAAGCTTTTTAGAATAGGTTCGGTTATACTTTTATCTTTATACGGTATAGTATAAAAGAATGCGACAACTCCCAAAATTTTTATATTCAGTGAATTTGCGAATTCGCCTTCGTCTTTTACAAATGTCGAAAAATACTGTTCAAACAAATCAGATACATCAGATAAGGCATGAATATTTTGTTCTTTTTGAGCCAATAAAGCTGTCATGATTGCAAGTCGTGGATTTCCATCTGCAATACGAGTGATTTCTTTGTGATAACGTGAATTTATTATTCCAAAGGGTTCCTGCTTGATTATATCAATTATTTGTTCATCCGTTAGTTTGTTTATAGAATATTGGGCTGGACGGAACTCTTGACATAACATATTTACAACGTAAAAGGCGTAATCTCTAACCGTAATAATAATTTTTAAATTTCCAGACCTTTGATTTTTGTAAAACCCAATAATTTGACTAAAAGCATCTATTCTATTTGCGTCATCTACAAATAGAAAGTAATCTTTATCTGATCTAATATATTGATAAAGATCGTCCAAAAGTGGTGCATTTTTATATGAAACACAATAAGCATCAAATGACAAATACTCTTTGATATATTCTCGGATTACTTCAAGGGCTAATTTTGTTTTTCCCACACCCGCCGAACCATAAAGTATAATTAAATCATTGTTTGCTAATAATTCTTTAATGTCTTTTAGCTCACTTTCTCTATGTAAAAATGGATTGTTTAAAGGGGTTGAAATTCCTTTTGAAGCCTTGTCATATTGTTCTATAAATTGATCAATGGACACTACTTGACCTGTATCAAGTGGAAGTCCCAAATATTCGTGAACTAAGTTTCTATGGTGTAAATGTAATTCAATAGCTAAATTATCAAGCATGTAAACTGTCAACACAATTCTCGTTTTTGATATAATACTTCTGAGTTCTTGTATTTCCTTTGCGTTGATATTGAAGTTTATACATATTATTATTTCAGCAATATCCTTTGTGGAAACACCTGTTTTTTTTGAGTCAATACATTTTACAACATCTTCTTTTAGCTTAGATAATCCTTTAGAAATATTTGTTGAGTATTCAATGAAAATATATTTTCCATTTGGGAGAAGGAAAAATGAATCAGGTGTTCCTTGTATCGTTTTTTGCTTTCCAGCCATACTTCCTACTCTCGAAAAAGTCTTATAATTGTCATTCCTGATTAGAAGAAAACTATCACAGAGTTCTTGAAAGATTGTTTCGTTTACTGATATTAATTGATTCTCTACTGATTGAAGTCTACTCATTTTTGTTTTGTATTTTCTATTCGATTACAGAGAAGTTGTTTTTTTTTACACTGACGCATAACGACCGAGGCTATGGGCACGGGCGGGTTGCGGGCGTATTCGCTGTCGCACAGCGACAAAGTGAATGCGGGAGCAAAACCTGCCGGAATGCACGTCAGCCAGCCAATGACCATAGGCGTGTGTTATGCGTTCGGTGTTTTGTCAGTTAGTTTGTTTCCAGTTTCATTTGTTGTCAAACTTCCTAATTTTATTTCAATTTCACTGTCCTTCCAATTTCAAAAAGAAGTCGATCTAAATAATACAAAAAGTCAGAACTTTTATTTTCAAACTTACTGTACCAATGAAGATAATTTTGTCTGTCTATTTGATACACTTTATCTGATTTTCTCACGGAATCACTATTAGAAGAGTCCTTGAATAGATTAAATGCTCTTACAACGTGTTGGTCAATTATTGGAAATTTTTTCGGGTTGCCCAAATGGTTGCCATAACAATAGAATACTAGTGCATCTTTTTTGTCTTTGTCTGGGTTTTCAACTTCCTCTATTCCTTGAATGATTTGTTTCAATTTTTGCAAATCACCTTGTTTCCATACGAGAGCATAAAGTAATTTCGCAATAGGATTTAAGCGTTCTTGATTTATAGTCAGATTATTGTCGATATCAACAGTTAATACTTTGTTTTCTTTTAACTCTAGTATTTCTTCTGCTGAAATTTTCATCCCCAATCTTGGGTATTTATTTTCAATTAGATTTAGGTCGTATTCGGCAGCAATTCTTTTTAATTCTTCTTCTGTTTCCGAGTTTTCTATTCTAGCGAAAATAGAATTATATTCATCAAAATTTATTGAATCTTCTTCGCTGATTAATTGTGAGTTTTTTCGTGCTACCATTTTTGTTTGTTTTGTTGTCAGTTTAAATTGAATTCTCTTTGTCGTTTATAATTATCATTTTATAGTGTTTAGTCTTTGCGAATTCACTGAACACAGCTTCTGAAAACATCTCAATTGTTATCTGTTTTCGCGAAATCCAGTTATAGATATTAACGGTGTCTCTGCGACTTAATGGCGTTTGAATCTGTCCTAATCTTAGTTTAATTTCTGGGGCTTCTTCTGCAAAGAAGACTTCACTGGTCTTTCTAAGCATTTCATATTGTTCTCTAGCTTCTTCAAGTGTAACACCTTCCATTAGCATTACAGAAATCATTCCTTCAACATTCCTCTGAATATGATATTCGTTTAAGTGTTCACTTTTTCTCATATCAATTTCATATGCCCTGATTCTTTCAATTTCTGAAAGAAATTCTTCGTGTGTTAGTCGAATTCGCCACTGCTCTCCTTTACTTGACAATTTATTTAGTTTGTCAAGGTAGTCGTTTGAATACTCTTCAGTCGTTTTCATAAGCAAGTTGAGTCTCTTTATTTCGAATTCGATTCTTGTTGTAAATCAGTTGTTTTTCTTTTTTTTACACTGACGCATAACGACCGAGGCTAAGGGCATTTGGCGGTTTGCGGGAACGTTCACTGTCGCACAGCGACAAAGTGAATGCGGGAGACAAACTGCCGAAATGCACTTCAAGCCGCCAATGCGCTTAGGCGTGTGTTATAGCCTTGTAGTATTTTGTCTTTCAGTCGTTTCAATTTCAGCTGTTAAGTGAGATTTCTCTCCGCAAACCGAAGTTTTGTTGTTTTCTAAACCTCACTATTCAGTCTAAATGAGCAAAAGCTGTCGTTTTAGTTTTTATATTTTTTCTTTTTTGTCTGTCCAATAAAACTGTCGCAAGTTAACGAATTAAAATTAAAATTCTTTGTCTTAAAGTCATTTTATTTTAAAGTTGAAAGGCGTTTTTCTTTTTCGTCGAAAGCTGTCAAACCACTAAAAAAGTCAACTTTTATTGTCAGCTTTCTGGTTTAAGAGTGTATTTGTTGTCGTTGTCGAAATGCACTTTCAACCGGCAGTCAAATAGTCTCAAATAAACCACTTTAAATTCTTTTTTTGTTAGTCCAACCGCTATACTCAAAACATCAGTCGTTCCAGTTTATAGTCTAAAAGCATAAAGTCAAATTCTTTTCTAAGAAAATCTGCGAGGAATTGTCCGCAAAGCAAAAGCCGAAAAACCAGCAAATTCAGTCCGAGCGAAAAGTCACGAAGTCGAGTAGTAACGGACAGTTCGTCAAAGATTTTTCAGCCACCGAGTCCGTCTTTTTTGTTTTTTTTACTATAGGCTATAACACTAATATATGCTTAGTAATGGTGGAATATGTTCAGTTAACTGAACATATATCACCTTTAGAAATAGTTTTATGTAATTTTGTTCTATAAAACCATGCTGAGGGGGAAACAGCATGTTTTAATTGTTAAATATCTACAAACCTACAAATATTTTTATTCCAACATGCTTTCGTTAACCTTATTTAACAAAAAAAAGAAGCCAAACCATTTAGGCTCAACTTCTAATAATAACTCCGGAATAATGCAAGGGGCTATCCGTTGTTTAAAGAAATATTAAAACAATATGCTAAAGAGATGAACTACAGAATTCAAGTTTGATCTTGGACTCTGTAGCAGAACACCTACACAAGATTTTTGACAGTCTCATTTGCACTAAATTGTATAGTGTCCATTTTTAAATATTCCTCTTTAGATATTCGTTATTTTCTGTCCAACCTTGGACGTGCAATCTTAACAGAGATCGTATTTCCCTCAAATTCCATTTCATTTAATTCACTTAAGGCCTTCTTCCCTTCAACGTCAACAGGCATATCAATAAAGCCAAAACATCTTGACCGTCCTGTTTCCCTGTCTACAATAACACTTGAAGATGTAACTTCTCCGTACTTCGCAAATAATTCTTGCAAGCTATTATTCGTAGTTTTATAGCTTAAATTTGATACGTAAATATTCATTTGTTTTAATTTTTTGATTGTTGAATTTTATCAAGTTGCCTTGACTTTTGTCTATATTGTAATATGGTAGCAATTATCCATTTTTTATATCAGAAGCTCCGTAGGAGCGACATTAAAAATCAAGACAACTCCTATTTTATAATTGCTATCCTAACAGCGTTAAACCCTTTTTGCCCCCTTTCCAACTCAAAAGAAACAATATTCCCTGATTTGATAAAAGAAGGGGCATTATTGATATGGAAAAAATAACTTTCAACGCTATCTGTTTGTTTTATAAATCCATATCCTTTTTCTGTATTAAAATATTCCACTCTGCCATTTAAGGGAGAATCTTCAATATCTTCCTTCTTAGGTGTCGAAATCACGATATTTTCTAATTCAATGTTTATTCTTTTCGTATGATCGGGAGGAGTATCTGTGATAGCTCCGTACTCATCCACATAAGCAATCATTTCAGCAAATGATTTACTGGTTTTATTGACCTTCCGGTTTTCTTTACGTATCTGTTTATCCTGTTTCTTAATCTCTTTTTGTTTGTTTAATTCTTTTTTATTCATGTATGTAATTATTTTTAAGATGAACCTGATTATACCCCGCTCCAAGGTTTGAAGGTCGATACCCAAGCTTATGCGAGGAATCTCGGGTGATGTTTAAATTTTGGGGCGATTGTGCAACCGGATATATATTGCTACCCGTTCATCGCGCTCAGCCTGAGTTAAAATAGCCGGAAGTTCAATACTGGTTTTACGATCAATAGCGATAAGAATCTTTTCTCCCGACTGCGCTTTAATATCATTTAATTTTGACACGGCTTGTTGGTTGGCTGTTGATATTGAACTTCGTCCTTCCCTCCTGTTTTGACCAAAATCCTGCTTCATCTTTATTTTAATTTATGTGAATTTATAAATGCTCTTTTAGTTGGCAATGGTTATTTTCTTCCCTGTCAGTTTTTGAATATCATTTAGCAATGATTTTTCTTCTTCGGAACAAAACGTGAGGGCTGTGCCTGTATTGCCGGCTCTCCCGGTACGCCCGATCCGATGTACATACGTTTCGGCTACATCCGGAAGGTCATAATTAATAACCAGTTCAAGTTTGTCGATATCAATCCCCCTGGCTGCTATGTCGGTGGCTATGAGCACACGTGTCTTGTTCGACTTGAAATTGGTCAGGGCGCGTTGGCGGGCGTTTTGCGTTTTGTCGCCATGAATGGCTTCACTTCCAATACCAGCTTTGCAAAGCAACCTGGCTATCCTGTCGGCACCATGTTTTGTCCTGGAGAATATCAAAGTCGATAAGCTCTTTTTTTCCTTCAGCAAATGTATCAGTAAATCCTTCTTTTCAGGCTTTTCAACGAAATAGAGGTATTGTTCAACCGTATCGACTGCCGATGAAACAGGTGAAACTTCTATTTTTACAGGATGATGCAATATCGTATCAGCTAAAACAGCAATTGAGGCGGGCATGGTAGCCGAAAAGAAAAACGTTTGCTTTTCTTTGGGAAGTTTAGGCAAAATCCGTTTTATATCGTGTATGAAACCCATATCAAGCATCCGGTCTGCTTCATCCAAGACAAAATGACTGACTGAATTCAGATCTACAAGCCCTTGACTCATTAGATCCAGCAATCGCCCGGGAGTAGCCACCAATATGTCGATGCCCGATTTCAAATCGTTTACCTGAGCGTTTTGTTTCACGCCCCCATATATTACGGTGTGGCGTATCGATGTGAATTTGGCATAATCCTCCAAACAGTCATTGATCTGGATAGCCAGTTCACGGGTTGGAGTCAATATTAAGCCTTGTATCCTGCTTGGTTTTCTATAATCACGGTTTTTGTATAATTGTTGGATAATGGGTATGGCAAAAGCAGCTGTTTTGCCAGTCCCGGTTTGAGCTAAACCTAAAATATCTTTATTCTTTAACGCGATGGGAATGGTTTTTTCTTGTATAGCCGTAGGCTTTTCATATCCTTTTTCGTTCAGGGCTTTTAATATAAGCTCTTCTATATTTAATTCTTTAAATGTCATAAAATTTAATTGTGGCGTATAACCACGGTTTAATTGGTTGTTTTTTAAAAAAAGCTGCCTGTTTTCAATCAGCTATCTATTTGATTATAAACATCGTTTACATACAAAATAATAAATTATCTGAGGCATCCTGCATAATTAGTATTTCGATGAAAAGATCTGATAAATCAGGTTCCTTAATTTATTAAATCCTCATCCGTTTTCAGGGTTTGAGTTTACTGTTCAGGCGTTTTTAATCGTTCGGTTTTCAAATGAATTGTATTCCAGGACAAGGGTGCTCAAAGCTTCCTTTACACTGCGTATTTTATCAGATAAATAGGCATTTGCGCCAGCAAAAGCGTATCCATCTTCCATATCTCCTTTGTACGCGTTGTATAATGCCTTCATGATACAATATGGGCTATGCGTATAATCGCATGTTTTAATGCAGTGTACAGGACAGCCTTTAGGCTTCGTTTCGCCTTTTAGCACCTTGTTTAGAAAATCGTTTTTAATGGCTCTACCGGGCATCCCGACAGGACTGTTAATGATTACCAAATCATCCCTTTCAGCATTGATATACGTTTGTTTAAACATATTTGAAGCATCGCATTCATAAGTAGTTACAAATATACTTCCCATTTGAACCCCCGAAGCGCCCATTGCGATAAAACGATAAATATCTTCGCCAGTATAAATACCTCCGGCTGCTATAACCGGAATATCCTTTATCCCACTGTAGCTTTTTGCAATCTTCAATACATCAGGAATGATATGTTCCAATGAGTATGATTCATCAAAAATCTCTTCATTTTTAAATCCTAAATGCCCACCTGCTTTAGGACCTTCCACGACGATAGCATCCGGGAGATAATTGTAATTAGAATACCATTTTTCACATATTATCTTTGCTGCACGCGCCGAAGAAACGATGGGAACAAGCGAGGTTTTACTCCCTGATGTTAAATAAGACGGTAAATCTAATGGAAGACCGGCACCCGCGAAAATAAAATCAGCTTTTTCAGCAATGGTCGTCCGCACCATATCGGCAAAGTTCGACAATGCTACCATAATATTCACCCCAATAGCACCTTTCGTCTTTTCGTGAGCTTTACGCAACTCTTCTTTAAGCCCCCATATACAATCTTTCAGGTAATTAGCCGGGTTCTGCTTGTACAAGAAGCCTAATCCGGCACACGATATCACCCCGATACCACCTTCATTAGCAACTGCGGCCGCTAATCCGGACAGTGATATACCCACGCCCATGCCACCCTGAATAATGGGTAACTCAATTTGTTTTCCTCCAATAAATAATGGTTTTATCATTTTAGTTGAAATGTGTCACGATAATGACGTAACACATTTTCGCGACCTGTTAGTACAAACAAGAAAGCTGTTTTTGAGGTCTGATGTAACGATGAGAAGACTTGCCACAAGGGCGAGGCAAAACATTGCCGTGAAAGATTTCAATTCGAACTCGATTGTTGGAAATGCAAAGATACAATATTTTTTTGATATTCAATGTATTTTAATAATATTGAAGGGAAACCACCGGCACGCTTTTACTTAATTTCCAAACAAAAAGGAGCTAATTACATTCAACTTTATGTAGCAATTATCTGTGCAAATAACCACTTCGCGCCAACGTGAAACATGGTATTGAACCCAAGAAATAAATCCCGGCGCTGTACGATGAATGCGTCTTAATTATCACTTTCACAAATAATCATTTTACCCTCATGATCCCTTGGAATCAGGTAATCTCCGTTTAATATCTTTAGAGTCCAATTGTAATCGTAAATTCATTTGCGATATACCTATATTTTAGCTTATTCATTTCCAAGTCAAACTTCGCCCCAAAATAATGCTATTGACTGTATGTGGTAGCATCCAACGCAAGAGCGAAGCACATATGCCAGGGAGTCGCAATGCTTTTCCACAGAAGAAGCGGAGTTGGCCGGCCAGCGTGTGTAAGGGGGGGGTAACAGTCTCCCTGTTTAGTCATCGTTACCATTGAGTCTCTTGTTTATTGCCCAAGATGACAACAATCAATTTGCAATAAGAAGAAGCGAAGGAATAAGACTGCTGCCACCGGTGATAAAATACACAATCACTGCTATTACCGATATTGCGAGCCCAATGATCATCAAAAGGAACATCATCATCTCTGTTTACAAAATACGAAATAATTTGGTATAAACAATATATTATCAATATCGAATCCAAAACATAGAAAAAAAGGACTTGCCATAATTGTATGGTCATTTGATCTTTACAATAAATGGAACAACCGTACAACTCCCCATGTAATGAGCAACGGCAATTGCCGCCAGAAATAGTTTGCGGGGAAAAAAGCAAAGATAAAATTCGGAAAGCCGGAGATTTACAAGGGGAATTACACGAAGGGAATATACAACGAAAGCCCTGTTTTCACAGGACTTTCGCAGCGGAAAGCGAGGGATTCGAACCCCCGGTACAGTTACCCGTACACCGCATTTCGAGTGCGGCCCGATCGACCACTCTGGCAGCTTTCCTTTTCGGGACTGCAAAAATAATTGTTTTTTTTGGAATATGAAACCAAAACTATATTTTCTGCACCGAAAAAAATCATAAAGGTCTCATTTTTAAAATAAAAACTTTAAAACACTTTTTCCTGATTTTACAATATAAATCTGGTTACGGGGATATCTCAATAATTCCTTTAGTGAAACAACATTTGACAATTCGGATGATTTATGTAATAGCATTTGTCCGTAAACATTGTACACATACAAATCGCTGGTTGGTTCTGTTAAGAACAAGTTTATATATGATTTAGAGCTATTTGTCTGAACTTCCATTGTTTCAGGCGAAGTGGAGACACCTGTAATATAAACAGACACCTTTTCAGCTCCATCCGATTCAATATCCAATATATCAGTGTTTGTATTTTCGAAACCATAATTAGATGTTGTGTTATACCTGATCTCCACCTCTGTAGATATCAACTCCTCATTTGAAACAGGAAGTTCAAGGGTGTCTTTCCATATTGTGTCTGTTGTTCTTTTGATTTGGAAATTTGAACCTTTCTGGAATGATAAATTTACATTTCCTTGTAAATTTGTTCCACTTACGTAAAAAGACTGCGCATCAGAGGGGATTCCCAGCTTAGCATTAAAAGTTGAAAACTCTCCAGTTTCAACCAAAAAAGGGTCAAATCCTCCTCCCATAAATTTAAACAGTATTTTACCATTGCTTTCTGTTATAGCGGTAAGGGGTTTGTCTGTCAAGATTGTACCTGAACGCAATTTTGGAGTGTATGTTTTTACACTGCTTGTCCCCGGATAAAGGTCGCCTGCTAAAGTGGCATCTGTAGCTATATTATCCGCTTCAATAATATCTACATCCATTGCGTCCTTCTTATTATTCACCACATTATTTCTCCAGTCAGATGCGTTGTAATAAATATGGGTTACCAACATCCCGTGTCCCGGCAGGTAAGCGTCCCAGCCTTTTTGTTGCCTGTTTTCGAATAAGAAAAACTCAACTGGATCGGGATTTGCCCCGTTTAGATTATGGTTTCCGTTTTGACAAATTAAATAAGCCTTATTGCTGGTCGTAATGGGACTTAATAAGCCGTTTTTACCAGAATTCAAATCAATAGGAGTTAGCCAGCCAAGGAAAAAACGTTCGTACGATGAATAAGAAGGCGGCGTCCGTCCGCTGTTGAGGTATGGACCCGAGTCCATGATATCCCAATACGAAAGCGTGTTGTAAGAGTTATCATTGTTGGTGTTATAAAAATCGGGCAATCCGAGCACATGGCCAAATTCGTGGCAAAACGTCCCGACACCGCACATGTTTGTTCCGCTTTTACCTTTTAGTTCGGAGGTACAAGCGTAATCGTAAACAATTTTCCCATTAAAAGTAGTGTTTGCATTGGCCAAAGTCCAACGATGAGGCCATACCGTATTGGCCGAAGCACCTTCAGCCTCGTTATAACCGGCATAATATATAAACACATTATCCACATATCCGTCGTTGTCGGTATCGTACTGGGCAAAATCAACCCCGTTGTTAAAAGCCTGTGTGCAGGCATCGATCACCATTTGGCGGGGATTCTTATCGTTTCCATCCGAGTCGTTCCCTCCATAATACGACATGTTGTTGGGCAACGTATAAGGGCCTACCACATCGAACTCGGGACTGAAAACCCCGCTCGAGTTATCGTGGAAGAAATCGCGCGCGGAACCTGTACCCCCATTGGTGCTGTAACCCGACTGGTTCAACAGGTTGGTAAACGCCGTTTTCGGAGTTGAAACCGTAAAATTCACGTCGGAAAAGTTGACAAGGATAACCAGCGATTTGGGCGTACCGCTCAGCGGATAACCTGTGGTGGCGCTTTTTGACCGTTGGATGGGCGATATTCTGGATATGTTGTTGCCGGATGTTACAGCCGCGCTTCCCCGGTAAGGCGTCAGGTTTTTCAGGAATTCTTTTTCCCGGGCGCTGCGCCGGTCTATATCAGATGCGGGCAGATCACTGCTGACCAGGTTTCCATTCGCATCAACCGTAGCATAGGTATAAAAACCTTTTTTGTCAGTTTTCAGCGCATAACCATCGAGTGTGGTATGGTAGTGATGGTTCTCATCACCCCGGAGGTAAACGGTCAACTCGGTACCATCGGGCTGCGTTACCTGAACCGGTGTGGGTATAGCTTTTATGGCATGTACCTGAAAGCTTGAAAACAGAAACAGAATTAAAACGAAGGTAAAAATTGTTTTTTTCATCCGTAAATAAGTTTTAAAAATTTTAAGGTTGGCCACCAGCCCTGCTAAACGGATGGGGCACATGATGAATATTGATTTAAATAGCTGTTAAAAATAAGAATTATCGTGTACCTCACCTATTATTCCTCTTCAACTCCCTTCCCTGCGGCTATTCTTTCCAAAAGAGAATGAAAATGAATATTGTTTCAGGAAAAAGCCCTTATCGTGAAAAATAAATACATGAAGTCGTTTTTATTCCAATTTTATCTGTCGGCTTGTTCAATTAAATTATCTTATTATTAACCATTTAATATTACATAACGTAAAACACTGGTTATTTATTTTTTAAAGATAAAATAAACCGCAAGAATCAACAAGACAAAACCTACCAAATGATTCCAGCGGAATGTTTCGTTTTTAAACGCCAGCAGCGAAAAAACCGTAAAAACCACCAGTGTAATTACTTCCTGTATCACTTTCAGTTGCAATAAACTGAAAGGGCCTCCGTTCCCGCTGAACCCGATTCTGTTGGCCGGCACCTGAAACAGGTATTCAAACAAGGCAATGCCCCAACTGAAAAGTACGACCCCAATCAGCGGCAACGCGCCGAACCATTTCAAATCTTTTAGTTTTAAATGACCGTACCATGCAAAGGTCATAAAAATATTTGATACGATAAGCAATCCTATCGTGTAAAATGCTTTCATCAACAAAAAGTTTATATTTTTTTTTGCAAATCATTGCCTCCGGTTTTGTACAACGCTATTCACCATTGTAATATCTTGCAAACATACCCAGCTTTTAAATTACAAAGATAGCCATTTTTTCAAGGATATAAAACCGGTAACAGCCGTTAAAACCAATTACGCCCCTACTAATATTCCCGAATAAAAATTAAAGATTATTATTTAACAATTCCGTTTATCTCGTAATATGAGCCGTTCAAGTATATTTGTTGTTCATTTTCAAACAACTGAAAAGCAAATACCATGAATGTTACGGCAATCTCCGGCATCAAAACCCAACGAAAAGCAATTCTGTTCCGGATCATTTTTTTAACGGCATTATGCGCCTTCGGTACGGGCATTTCGGCCCAGGTACTAAAAGGGAAAGTGCTTACCGGAACAGGTGCGCCACTCCCTTATGCCACCATTTACATCCAGGAAATCATGTCGGGGGTGGTGGCCGATGGCAATGGCGAATTCCGTATCAACCTTCAGAAAGGAAAATACACCTGCGAATTTCGTTCCATAGGCTTTGAACCGGCTACCCGGGAAATAACCATGAACCAGGGTACAAATGATATCACCGTAACACTGAACGAAAAAATAATTCAACTGAACGAAGTAACTGTACGGCCTTCCGGCGAAGATCCGGCATACGGCATCATGCGCAAAGTCATTTCGCGCGCGCCCTACCATCGTTATCAGGTGGCTTCTTATACATCGATGAACTACACCAAAGGGAGCGCGAAGGTTGAGAAATTGCCCGGATACATGAAAATGATGATCAGCGACAAGAAACTGCTGGCGTTAGTTGGTAAGTTACTGGTTATTGAATCGCAGAAGGAGATCAAATACCAATCGCCATCGCGATACAAACAAAGGTTAGTTGCCCTGAAAAGTTCCATACCCAAGGAGCTTGAACCGGGTAACGGCCTGAATTCAGTTATTTCGAGCATCTACGACCCCGGATTTCTCGACAGGATTTCACCGGTATCCCCATCGGCGTTCCGTTATTATAAATTCAGGCTACATGATACGTATCAAAGCGGACACTATCAGGTGGACAAAATGGAAGTAATACCCAAGGTAAACAGCGATAAATTATTCGAAGGGTATATTTATGTCATCGAAAACGAATGGAATGTTTTTTATGCCGACCTGAACGTAAAAGAAATGGGAACCTCTATCCGATACAAAATCACCTATCACGAAGTTCAACCCGGAGTATTTATGCCGGTAACTTGCGAGATGAACACCGATATTGGAACTATGGGTGTAAAAGGGTACGCCAAGTACCTGGTTTCGGTGAAATACAGTTCGGTAACGCTAAATCCCTCGAACAAAAATGTACAAACCCTTCAGGCGAATGTGCCCAATGTTCCCGGCGAGCCACAGAAGCTAACGGCCAAACAACAGAAAATCAACGAAAAAACGGCAGCTTTGCTGAATAAGAGCAAACTATCGACAAGGGAGGCTATCCGGCTATCGAAACTGCTCGGTTCGTCGGTTGAGCCCGAAGAGGCAAAACAAGAAAAGGCCTCGCTCGACGACAACCACTTCCGGCATACGCAAATAACGAAAGATTCGCTGGCCGAAAAGCGCGACTCCGCGTTTTGGGAGGAGATACGCAATGTACCTTTGAGCGCCGGTGAAGCCCACAGCTACGCCATAAAAGATTCGCTGAAAACGCCAGGATCGGTAACGACCACCGAGAACTCCATTTCCATTTCACTCGGTTCGGGAGCAGATAAAAACAAGTTTCATCCCGTTACCGGCGGTAGCGTAGCTCTTTCGAAAAACGTGAGCTTGTCCTACGATGGGCTTATCAAAGGGTTACTCAGGGAGTACAACTTTGCCGATGGCTTCTGGTTAGGGCAAAAACTCTCGCTCACTACCCGCTTTCCAAATCAACAGGTATGGACATTGTCGCCTTCGGCTTATTACCTGACGGCTGATAAATCCATCGCATGGACTATAAAAAATACATTTTCGTACCTCCCTTCGCGCAACGGATTTTTCGAATCGGCTTTCGGCTCCACTTCTTCCGACATCCAAGGCGAAAGTGGTGAGCCAAGGTTACTTAACTCATTGTCGTCGTTGCTATTCGGGCGAAACATCATCTCTTTTTACCGGAAGGATTATTTTTATATACGAAACGATATCGACATTGCCAACGGATTCAGAATCAGCGGATCGCTCGCGTTTGAACGCCGCAGGCCGACCGCCAACCAAACGTCATTCCACTTCTTCGGGGCAACACCCAAGGAAAACGATAGCTTCCTTCCCAATGGTGAAGCCGCGTTCCGTACACACAACGCCATGCTCGCGCAACTGAACATGGAGTACACTCCGTTCTCGCATTATATTAATTATTCGACCGGGAAACATTACACCGGCTCGGCCTATCCTACCTTCGGGCTCGACCTGAAAGCCGCCATCAGCAGCGGAAACAGCCTTACCGAACCGGCTTACCAGCGGTTGAACGTTTACATCCGGCAAAAGGTATCGTTATCGGCATTCTCTCACCTTAGTTATCGCCTGTCGGTAGGCGGATACATTACCAAAGACCGCGTGTATGCCCCCGATTTTTATTATGTGCCCACCGCTCCGCTTTTTGTTACCACCCGGCAACCCGACGAAAGTTTTATGCTACCGCACAACTATACATACCTGAACGGGAAATGGGGGCAGCTATCGCTTAAATATTCGTCGGGTTACCTGCTGCTGAAACGGATTCCGTTGCTGCAACGCTGGAAACTGAACGAATCGCTGTATCTCAACAGCATGACATCAACCGGACAAGGCCGTCTTTATTCCGAAGCCGGTTATATCATAGGCTTCGATTCGCAGGCATACGTGGGATGTTTTGCCGGCTTCGATGGGATCAATTACACATCGGTGGGGCTGAAAATCGGATTACCACTGTTTAAATAAACCCTAAAAACCGGTGGAAGAAAAATTACGGAAAGAAAGGATATGTGAAGTGTTTACGGTGGAAATAAATTTGTATTAGTCGAAAAAAAGGTATATCTTAGTACGGTTTTTCATACTTATGCCGTTTTTTCCGCGGAGCAGTACGAAACACCCCCGTAGAGCGGTACTCGTTTCACAAAGCAATACAAACAAACTAAAAAGGAAATGGAAAATAATTTTTGTGTGATCATGGCCGGTGGTGTAGGAAGCCGGTTCTGGCCTTTCAGCCGCAACAACAAGCCCAAGCAATTTCTCGATTTTTTCGGTACAGGCCGTTCGCTGATTCAAATGACTTTTGACAGGATGACCCACTTAGTTCCACCTGAAAATGTACTGATCGTATCCAACATCATATATAAAGACCTGATATTAGAACAACTTCCCCAACTGAAGCCTTCGCAGGTTTTGCTTGAACCAAACCGCCGGAACACCGCGCCCTGCATAGCTTACGCGGTGAACCGCATCAAAGCGGTTACGAACAAAGCCAACATTATTGTAGCGCCGTCCGATCATTTGATTACCAAAGAGATAGACTTCCTGGATACGCTGAAAACAGGTATCGATTTTATCGAAAACAACGATTGCCTGCTGACCCTCGGCATTAAACCAAGCCGCCCCGAAACGGGATACGGGTATATACAAATTGACGATGGCGAAACCAATTTGCGCAGGGTAAAAACCTTTACCGAGAAGCCGAACCTGGAGCTGGCCAAGATATTTTTCGAAACCGGCGAGTTTTTCTGGAATTCCGGCATTTTCCTCTGGAACCTGCAAACCATCGACAAAGCGTTTAAAGAGCTGCTTCCCGATGTGGCTTCGAAGTTCGAAGCGGGAAAAACAGCCTTCAACACGGATGGCGAACAGGATTTTATCGACGGCATGTACGCTACTTGTCCCAATATCTCTATCGACTACGGGATTATGGAAAAAGCCGACAACGTACATGTGCTTTGTTCCGATTTTGGATGGTCCGACCTGGGAACCTGGGGTTCGTTGTACGACCTTTCGCCCAAGGACGATCACCAGAACGTATCGCTGAAATGCGAAACCGTATTTTATGAAAGCAACGATAATATTGTGGCCTTACCGTCCAATAAGTTAGCCGTTATCGAAAACCTGAACGGTTATATCGTAGCCGAGTCGGATAACGTGCTGTTGATTTGCCGGAAGGAAGAAGAGCAACGTATCCGTCAGTTTGTGAATGATGTTAATGTAAAATACGACGGAAAGTACAACTGATTTCCCGCCGATAGTTCAAGTTTATTCCCCGTTTTTTTAAATGTCAGACATTATCCATTTACTTCCCGATTCGGTTGCCAACCAAATTGCGGCCGGGGAGGTTATACAACGTCCGGCATCGGTATTGAAAGAGTTGGTTGAAAACTCCATTGATGCCGGTGCTACTCATATCCAGGTCATTATCAAGGATGCTGGCAGAACATTGCTTCAGGTTACCGATAATGGCAAAGGCATGAGCGAAACGGATGCGCGCATGGCTTTCGAGAGACACGCCACTTCCAAGATTAAGGTCGCCAACGACCTGTTTTCGCTCCGTACCATGGGTTTCAGGGGCGAGGCGCTGGCATCCATAGCGGCTGTGGCGCAGGTGGAAATGAAGACACGGCGCGCCGAGGATGAACTGGGGGTGGCTATTGAAATTGCCGGGACACGGGTTTTCAAACACGAGCCTGTAAGTTGCGCCGAAGGGACAAGCATCCTGGTGAAGAACCTTTTTTTCAACGTACCGGCGCGGAGGCGATTCCTCAAAAGCGACAACGTGGAAAAAAGCCATATCCTCAATGAGTTTTACCGGGTTGTGCTGGTGTACCCGGGTATCGTTTTTTCGTTTTTTGATGGGGACGAAGAACTGTTGCACCTGCCACAGGCCAATATCAAGCAACGCATCGAGCACGTATTCGGGAAAAGCTCCAAACGCAACTGGCAACAACAATTGCTATTGGTGGAGACTTCCACCAACTTGGTAAAGATACACGGCTATGCCGGAAAACCCGAATTTGCCCAAAAGGCAGCCAACCAGTATTTTTTTGTAAACGGGCGATATATGCGCCACCCCTATTTTCATAAGGCGGTAATGATGGCTTATCACCAGCTGATACCACCGACCGAAGGGCCGCATTATTTTATCTACTTCGAAGTGGATCCCGATACTATTGATATCAATATCCACCCCACAAAAACCGAGATAAAATTCGAAAACGAACAGGCCATCTGGTCTATCCTGTCAGCTGCCGTAAAGGAATCACTCGGGAAGTTCAATGTCGCTCCGTCCATTGACTTTGATACCGAAGGGATGCCCGATATTCCCGTTCACCGAAACGATGACAACATACGCCCGCCACGTACTACATTTAACCCGGAATACAATCCTTTTTCATCGTCGTCCTATAAACGCACCGACATCAACTGGGAAAGCCTGTACAAAGGATTCGAAAAGCAGGAAGACACTCCCACCCCCTTTTCCGGCGAAATTACCGTATTTGATGAAACGGAAGAGGATAAACATCCTGCTCTTTTTGGCGGAAACGAAGTAAAAAACCGGAACTACCAGTTTAAAAACCAGTATATTATTTCCGGTATCAAATCAGGGTTGATGATGATAGACCAACACCGGGCTCATGTGAAGATCATGTACGAAACTTACCGCCGGCAAATTGAAAAAAGGCAGGGGGCATCTCAACAGCTTCTCTTTCCTGAGAAGCTGGAACTGAATGTTTCCGACCGGCTTCTTTTCGACCGGATAAAAGCCGGGCTTCAATATACGGGCTTCGATTTTTCGGAAAGCGATGGCCTCATTACTATAGCCGGGATACCTTCGGGCTACAACAGCAGCGATGCGGTATCGTTTATCTCGCGGGTGATGGACAAAATCCGTGAACTGGATACAGAAACGCCCGGAGATACCAGCGGGTTGATTGCCGCCGAACTGGCCGAGTCAGCCGCTATCCGCAACGGACAGCCTCTGACTGATGTGGAAATGGACGACCTGATCGACCGCTTGTTCGCCTGCGAAGATTACAACTATACCCCCGATGGTAAAAAGATATTCATTGTGGTGGAAACTACCGAAATAGAGAAGCGATTCATCCACGGAACAAGCGATTACTAACCTTCCACATTCATGGCAGGGAAGTGTACTCCACTTAAAATGGATAACCTATGGCAAAATGAAAAGCCAAGTCGTTCCAGACCGGCTGCACAATCCATTGTTCCTGACGGGCGAGTGTAGGGTCCTTCAGCTTCACCCCCATATCGAAACGAAGGATAAAGAATTTAAAGTCGAACCGAAGGCCGGCACCATAAGCAATAGCGATCTGGTTGAGGAAAGTGCCGAACTGAAACTGTCCGCCCTCCTGTTCATCGTATTTTTTTATCGTCCATATATTTCCGGCATCGACAAAGAAAGCCCCCTCTAATTTCCAGATCATTTTGGTGCGGTATTCCATGTTCAGGTCAAGCTTAATATCGCCTGCCTGGTTGTAGTCGCGGGCGGTGCCCGTAGTGCGTTTGTAAACACCCGGGCCAAGCTTGCTTTCGCCCCACCCCCTTACACTGTTGGCGCCACCGCTGTAGAAACGTTTCTCGTAGGGAATGACGTCAGCGTTGCCATAAGGGATGCCGATACCCAAACCGGCATGGTAAACAAAACGGTTCGACTGGTCGAAAATTTGATTGTAGGTAACATTATATTCGGCTTTGGCATATTGCGAGTAACGGATATTGAACAGCTTATAAGAGCCATCGCTTTCGCGGATAGTACCAATGAGCTTGTTCAGCAGGTAAAGGCTGTTTCCGGCCGCCTCCACACTGTATCGCGAGGTGGAATAATTCCTCAGTGGACGCGAAGAGTTAAAACCATTGTAAGTGCCCGAATATCCCATCCGCATAATGAAGTGGTCGCTGTAATAGTATTTATTGAAGATACCGGTATTCAAGTATTCATCCTTGAAATTATCCGATATATTAAACGTTACGTAATTAAGGTCGAACAAGTCAAACGCGTGCTGGTAACGCTGCTTGATCCATGTATATTTCATCCCGAGCCCTATGTTTTGCGTTTCGAATTCGTTGGGGATGCTCTGGTAACTGAAACTTTCGAGGAAAGTTGTGCTGGCGTGTATGTTTTTTTTATAGTCGTAACTCAAAAAAGGGAAAATGAACCTCGGCACTTTCAACCCGGCGTTGATGCCCCATTCTTTGGCCCACACCTGATCCTGCAATTCGTAAGCCACACGTGTGGATAGCGAGAGGGATTCCGCCCCTTTAAAGATGTTGCGGTGCAGGTAGCTTACATTCCCGGCCATTCCCCAATAACCATTGGTGTAGGTAGCCTCCACCTCGGTTGACAGCGACATGTATTTTGTCGGCATAATGGTAATGTAGCAGTCGAGCAGCGAATCTTTCACCTCCCTGAAGCTGATATTGACGTATTTCACGGGGGGCAAAGTATTGAGCGACGAATAGGTTTTTTGCACCATGGCATCGTTATATTCGGTACCGGGGGTGATATAGGTATTGAAAATGAGCGCGTCCAGTTTAAGAATCTTCTTTTTCGGCCCTATCAGTACGTAATTGTTTTTGCTAACGGTATCCAGGTTTTGCACACTGTTGAGGTCCGAAGCGAGATTTGCTTCCGAGTTGGCATAAAAAATAACGTTGCGTATGGAATACTTTTTAAAGAAAAAGCGTATGGACGAGTCGCCGGACTGACGTGAAAAATCGCGGAAACCAAGCGAGAGGTTCACCTGATGGTTGTTCATGGTACTGTCGGCGGTGTAGCTGAGCAATTCCTTATTGAAATTATAATATCCCGACTGGCGAAACTTTCCGGCAATTCGGTCCCGCTCACTGTTCAGCACGTCCGCATCGAAAAGCATGTGCGGACGGATGACTGAACGGGCAGTATCGGTAGCGATAGCGGATAATTCGCGGTTACGGATATTGACCGAATAATTGTTGAGATAGTACGGCTTGTTTTCTTTAACGACATAACGTACATCCACTTTTTTATTCGGCGCTTTCTTCACTTTGGTTTCCACCACCGCGTTGAAATAACCTTTGTTCCTGAAAAAAAGTTGGAGTTGTTGAGCTGAAACCGATGTAAGTTGGTCATCGTAAATCACAGGCTCCTCCCCTATCTTCCTTAGTTTCTCGTTGAGCCATTTAGCGGTGTCGAGTCCCGACCAGTTGTAAATACCCAGCCCCATTTTCCACAACCCAAACACGCGGTTGTTGGGAGTTTGCCTGAGATAACTCTGTACCTCGTCTTCCGGGATATCCTTTTTATTGCTGTACTCCACTTTCGCCCTGTTTAGCAGGTATTCGTCCGCCGGCACATATTTCGTCTGATTGCAGGATAGCAGCGTAACTGCGACCAGCAACCAAACAGCAATGTGAAAAGGGAAGTTTTTCATATCGTTTTCCGATCCATTTATACAACTGACGGCAAATATATCATTTATTTTCCGTTTACTGAAGTGAAAAATTAATAGGCCCTGGCGAAAACCACCCGTCGTGCCGAAGGTTTACCGGTAACCATGCATTTTCCGGGAGTTTTATCGCCATCGAAAGGGATGCACCGTATGGTGGCCTTGGTTTCGTCTTTAATTTTCTCTTCCGTTTCGGGAGTGCCGTCCCAATGGCAAAGCAGGAAACCTCCTTTTTCGATTTCCACTTTAAATTCTTCGTACGAATTCACTTCGCGGGTAACCGATGCCCGGTAATCGAGCGCCTTTTTAAATATGTTGGCCTGAATGTCGCCGAGTAAAGTTTCGATGTAGTTTTCGATGCCTTCCATGGCTACCGTCTCTTTTGTCAGGGTATCGCGGCGCGCCACTTCCACTGTCCCGTTTTCCAAGTCGCGGAGCCCAATGGCCAAACGCACAGGCGCTCCTTTCAGTTCGTATTCTGCAAATTTCCAGCCTGGCTTTTTGGTGTCGTTGTTGTCGTATTTCACGCTGATACCTTTGGCTTTAAGTTTGGGAAGCATATCATCGACACGTTCACTGATAGCGGCCAACTGTTCATCGTTTTTATAAATAGGGACCACCACTACCTGGAATGGAGCCAGCTTGGGAGGCAACACCAGTCCGTTATCGTCGGAATGGGCCATAATGAGCGCGCCCATCAGCCGGGTGGAAACGCCCCACGAAGTGGCCCAAACGTAATCCTGCTTGTTGTTCCTATCCACAAAGGTTACATCAAAAGCTTTGGCAAAGTTTTGCCCGAGGAAATGCGAAGTACCGGCCTGCAAGGCTTTCCCGTCCTGCATGAGCGCCTCGATACAGAAAGTCTCAATGGCGCCGGCAAAACGCTCGTTGGCCGATTTTACCCCTTTGAGCACCGGTACAGCCATGAAACGTTCGGCAAAATCGGCGTAAACCTCCAGCATTTTGCGGGCTTCTTCTATCGCTTCGGTTTCGGTGGCATGGGCGGTGTGCCCTTCCTGCCACAGGAATTCGGCGGTGCGGAGGAACAGGCGGGTACGCATCTCCCAACGCACCACGTTGGCCCACTGGTTACAGAGGATGGGGAGGTCGCGGTACGACTGTATCCAGTTTTTATAAGTACTCCAGATAATGGTTTCGGAAGTAGGGCGAACAATCAGCTCTTCTTCCAATTTGGCTTCGGGATCCACCACCACTCCTTTGCCATCGGGGCTGGCCTTCAGGCGGTAATGGGTTACCACGGCGCACTCCTTGGCGAAACCTTCCACGTGGTCGGCCTCCTTGCTCAGGAACGATTTGGGGATAAACAACGGGAAATAGGCGTTGACGTGCCCTGTTTCCTTGAACATGCGGTCGAGCTCGGCCTGGATTTTTTCCCAGATAGCGTAACCGTAGGGTTTAATCACCATGCATCCGCGCACGGCGGAGTTTTCAGCCAAATCGGCTTTAATTACCAGATCGTTGTACCATTGCGAGTAGTTTTCGCCGCGCGAAGTGAGTTCTTTTGCCATATCTGTTTTTATCTTTCTTTTCTGTGTTTTTTATTTCGGAATACAAAGATAATCATTTTTTAGAAAACGAGGGAAAGGGAGAAAGGGAGAAAGAGTTACAAGTTACGAGATACCAGTAATTAATTATTAATTATTGAACTGATTACTGATTTTAAGCATCCTACCTTTCAACAAGGCACACAGGCGCGGGGATATCAATACGGAAGCCGGTGTCGGTGAGATTCCCTGTTTTAATGTTGCGGCGGAATACAACAATCTGGCCGGTTGTTTGGTTGGCTACTAATATGTATTTACCGTCGCGGGTAACAGCGAAATTGCGCGGGCCGGCGCCTTTAACGGAGTATTGGCCTACGTAACGGAGCTTTCCTCCGGGCGCTATGGCAAAGCAGGTAATGTCGTTGGCGGTGCCACGGTTGGTAGCGTACAGGAATCTGCCGTCGGGCGAAAGGTGGATGTCGGCCGCCCCCGTTGTAACTTTTTTACGCCTTACCACGCTTGTTTCCGAAATCAGTTTCAGTTTTCCACCGCCGAACGATAGCGTGCTCAGCGTACCGTCTATTTCCTGAATCACATAAACAATTTTACCATCCCTGCCAAAGGCCATGTGCCTGGGGCCGCTTCCCGCTTTAAGGCGAAGGGAATCCATAGCAACCAGCACATTACCACCAGATGCAGGGTGGTAAGCGTAAACGGTCAGGTAGTCGGTTCCCAGGTCGTTGCAGAGCAGGTAACGTCCATCGGGCGTAAACAAGGTTTGATGGACGTGTGGCTCACCTTGCCTGTCGGCGAGGACGCTTTTACCTGTATGTTGAATCAACTGCCGGACACCAGTGAGTGATCCATCGGGATTACGACCGAAAAGGGCGATGCTTCCTCCCGAATAGTTGGCAATGGCTACGTGGCTGTCGGTAACCGATACAAAGCAGGGGTCGGCGCCACCCGAAGAAGTTTTGTTCAGTGGTATCAGTTGTCCCGATGCCGCATCGACACGATAGGCGCTTACCGTGCTGTTATCGCCCTGCTCGTTCACGGCGTAAACGAATTTCCTGTCGGGCGAATAGCTCAGGTAACTGGGGTTTTCGGCATTGGCGGCCACCACTTTTGTGTCGGATCTGCCGTTCGTCATATTTATGGTAAACGAATAAATGCCTTTACTGCCTGTGCCCAAGGTGTATGTTCCGGTAAGGAAGTTGTACGTGTTGTTGCCTGCAAAAACGACAATTGCCAGCATGAGCAGGCTCGCGGATAATATTGTTTTACGGATCATGTTTTTATTTGAAGGGTTCAATGAAGTTGTGATAAAGTATTTTTCAAAAGTACTAAAAAACAGTTGGGCGGAAAAACCGGTCAACAAATATTAAGTGTTTTTTTACAACAGACGGCGGGCAGCGGGGAATAGAAAGCAGCCTTAAACCGGGGGGATTGATACCCTCGACTTAAGGCTGCTTCCTAAAATTAATGACTATTACCGGGCTGACAGGATAGCATCCGCCACTACTTTTGAAAGGGGTGTGGTGGAACGTCCTATGAGCTTAGAGAGAACGTGTCCATCGTCGAACAAATCATTTTTCGAAGCTCCCGTATCCCAACCGGCAATGGCGGCCGCGAAAACTTCGGGTACACCGAATGACACCAGTATCTTCGCGTATTCGGTTTCGGGAAGGTTGTTGTAAGGAATCTCCGTTCCGGTTTGTTTTGAAATTTCGGCAGCGAGCCCGGCCAACGTATAACTTTCGTCGCCGGCCAGTTCATAGGTTTTGCCCTCATGACCTTCGGTGGACAACACCACCGCAGCCGCTTCGGCAAAATCGGCACGAGCTGCCGATGATATTTTACCTTCGCCGGCACTGCCGATAAACGCGCCAGCGGCAATGGCTCCGGCTACCGACCCGGTATAATTCTCGGTGTACCAACCATTGCGCAAAATGGTGTAGGCAACGCCGCTCTCTTTCAACGCGTTTTCGGTGGAGAGGTGTTCGGCGGCAAGGCTTAGCGATGACCTGTCGGCATGCAAAAGGCTGGTGTAAACCACCTGCTTTACTCCTGCCGCTTTGGCTGCCGCTATCACGTTGGCATGCTGGCGCGAACGTTGTCCAAGTTCATTGCCCGATATCAGCAACAATTTATCCACTCCCTGCAACGATGACTCTTCAGGCGAATTGTAATCGAACGGACGTGCTTCTATTCCCCAACCGGCGGTTTTTTCGGGTGTGCGCACCAAGGCTATGATGGTTTCTGCCGGCACTTTTGTTTTCAGGTTTTCCACTACGAGGTGTCCCAACTGTCCGGTTGCTCCGGTTACTGCAATTTTCATGTTCTTATTTTCTTTTTTAAGTTGTTTTTTGTTGATTGAATAATTACCTTTGCATTTGTAACATAAAGTAACTAATAATAGTTCTGAATCGAAACAAAAAACTGAATATTATACAGAAAAACCAGTAACCTTCAGGTAACTTTTTATGAATAAAAGCAAAACACCTACACAATGCCCGGTAACAGCCACTATTGAACTGATAGGTGGAAAATGGAAAACCATTATCCTATACATCCTGTCGAACGGTACGAAACGTTTCGGCGAAATAGGGGTACGCATACCGGGTATATCCCGAAAAGTACTTACCGAACAACTGAGAGAACTCGAGAACGATGGACTTGTTATCCGCAAAGAATTTAGGGAAATTCCACCAAAGGTAGAGTATTCGCTCTCAGAAGCAGGTAAAAAACTTACACCTGTTTTCCGGGAACTCGAAATTTGGGGCAACGAAAACGTATTGAACCCAAAAGGATGAATCGGGTATCCGGAGGAAACCAACCACTATCTTATTAGTTAGCAAATCGTTATCCAGACAACCCGACATTCAATCATTTCAACATTCAACTCCGGTTCAACAAAAAGAGTAACACAGCAACGACCGTTGCTACCAGGTAAAGCAGAAACATCCATACGCGCAAACCCCTCTTCTTCATTTTCCGAGCCACTACATCATTCAATATAGCGAAAGGGATGCACATGAATCCCATTATTAAACAGATACCGACAAAAACGCCCATAAAATAAACAGTTTATACGATGGGTAAAAGCCCCAAAGTTCTAAAACGAATTGCCGGTAACCGGCAACTCGGAATTACTTTGCCACCTGTTTGAGCAGTTCTTCCACCGCTTTTTCCAGTTGAATATCTTTCCCTTTCAGTACAGATGCGGGGTCGTTATATACTTCAATATCGGGTTTCAGTTCCTGGTTTTCGAGGTAATTGCCGCGCATATCCTGAACCGCCACCTGAGGAATGCCAAACACAATGGATGGATCAATCTGACGCTCCCACCACACTGCCGTCATGGTGCCGGCCACGGGTGTCCCCACTAATTTTCCCACATTCAGCTCCTTGTAGAGCCAGGGTACGCCGTGGGCGTTCGAATAGTTGTCTTCGCACACCAGCATGATGGACGGTTTGGTCCATTTGTTATACGGATCGCTGCCAATGTAATTGCCCCTCGGTGTAAAGCGTTGGTATTCTTTGGCATTGAGCAGGGTGATGACATCATCGTGCAACCATCCACCGCCGTTATGACGGGTATCGACCACAATGGCTTCCTTGTTGCGGTAACGCCCCAGAATATCGGAATAAATGTCCCTGAAACTGGAGCTGTTCATGGCCCGGATATGCACATAGCCCAGACGGCCGCTCGAGAGTTTCTCCACCATTTGGCGGCGCTGTTCCACCCAACGTTTATAGAGCAGTTCGTTTTGATCCTGCGCCGAAATGGGTTTTATCCAAAGTTCCTGCTCTTTTCCGGCAGAGGCATCTTTATACGTAATCAGTACTTTCTTGTTGGCTTTGCCTTCCAGCAACGGATAATAATCGGTTCCCTTCCCGATGGGAGTGCCATCAATTTTCAGGATGATGGATCCGGCTTTCACATTGCTTTTGGAAATGGTAAGCGGCCCCTGATTGAGCACTTCTTTTACCAGCAACCCATCGCCCTGATAAGTATCGTCGAAGAAAGCGCCAAGGCAGGCTGTAGGGAGCGCTGCCGACGAAGCATAAAAACGGGCTCCCGTATGCGAGCCGTTGAGTTCGCCCAACATTTCGCTCAGCATCTCGGTGAAGTCGAAGTTATTGTTGATGTAAGGGAGAAAACGTTCGTAGTTTTCGCGGTATCCTTCCCAGTCGATCTGATGCAGGTCGGCCACATAAAATTTATCCTTGACCTGTTTCCACACATGCTCGAAAATGTAATCCCTCTCCCCTTCCGGACGATAATCGAACTGCGCTTTCATGGCTACCGGAGTAACTTTGCCTCCCGCGATCTCCACTTTTTTAATTTGGTTATCGGCCAGGATAATAAAGTTTTTTTCATCCTTATCCACCAGCAGGTTGTTTCCGCCCGCATCCTTGAGTAAAATCTTAGCCGTATTTTCTTTCAGGTCGTATTCCCACAGGTCGTTTCCTTTTTCGAACGAAGTGAGGTAATACAGTTTGTCCCCTTTTTTGTTGAGGTAAGCATCCGAAATCGACGAGGAGTTCGGGGTTAGCCGTACAATACGGTCGCGACGGTTTTCCAAATCGAATTGCAGCGGAGCCGGTTCTTTCTTTTTTACATCGCCTGATTTATCACCCGTTTTATCGTCTTTTACCTTTTTACCAGATATTTTCGACAGTTTGTCATCATCCTTCTTATCCGTTGTTTTTACCGAGTCGTCCAATTGTGCCAGCTCCTCTTTGGACATTTTAAATTTGTCGAATGCCTCACGGTCGAAAAACATCAGGTAAGCATCATCGTAGGCACCCCAGCTGCCATGACTTCGGTACCCGGCTCTGTCCGAGAACCACAGCATGGCTTTTCCATCGAGCACAAACCTTCCCTGTGAATCGGAGTAGCCGCTTTCGGTCAGGTTGGTTATCTGTCCGCTGCCATCGGCTTTTACCAAAGCCATGTCGGCACTGTGCCAGCCGCCTATCCCGATATAATTGCTGATCAGCCATTTGCTGTCGGGCGACCATCTGAACCACTGGTCGCCATCAGAATAGGAATAGTTGAATTTACCATCGAGCGCGGTAACGGTGTTGCCCGTTTTCACGTCCATCACTTTCAGGGTCGTGCGATCTTCGAGGTAAGCAATGCAGTTGCCGTTGGGCGAATATAGTGGCTGGAAACAGGCTTTTTCGGAGTGTGTCAGCTGTTCTTCCTTTAGTTCGGCTGCATACAGGAACTGCTTGTCGGCTTTACGCACCAGCGAAGTACGGTATAAGTTCCAACGTCCGTTACGTTCTGAGGCGTAAATGATGCTCCGGCCATCGGGGCTGAAAGAGACATCCCGTTCCTGATCGGGGGTGTTGGTAACGCGGCGGGTTGTGCCGTATTCCACCGACGACACGAAGACATCGCCCCTTACCACAAAGACAATTTCCTTACCACCGGGCGAAAGTTCCAGTTCGGTGGCGCCGTTGGAGAAATTGATGTTCTGATCCTTGTTTTCCTGGTTGTCGGTAACAATGTCCACCTTCACCTTCACGGGTGCCTGCCCTTCCCTGAGGGTGTAGATTTCGCCATTCCAGGTAAAACAAAGCAAATCATCGTTGCTGACGGTCAGAAAGCGCACAGGGTGGTTTTTGAAGCGTGTCAGCTCCACGGGCGAGCCGTCCGGTTGCTTTTTATATACGTTGAAGGTACTGTCCTGTTCGCTCAGGTAGTAAAAGCTCTTTCCATCCCGTGCCCACACAGGGTTGCGATCCTCACCCCTAAAACCGGTTATTTTGCGGAAAGCACGGCCGCCATTGCTCAGGTCTTCGAGCCAGATATCGCGGGTAATGGCCGACTGGTGATGCTTTCGCCATGGATCTTCGTATCCTTTGTAGTCGTTGTAAAGGAGGTGTTTCCCCGATGCATCGAAAGAGATATTCTCCAAAGGTATCGACGAAAACATTACTGGTCTTGAGCCATTTACATCCGTTTCGTACACCTGCGTGAACTGACCGGCAGGAAAATCGCTGTCGTCGGCATCACGCAGTATGGAGGCGGCGAAAAGAATGTGGGTGGCATCGCGAAAGGCCACAGGATATTCGTTGGCCGAATGGGTGGTAAGCCTTTTGGGCTCGCCTCCCCGCGCCGGTACGATGTAGAGGTCGAAACTACCTTCGCGGTTGGAGGCAAAGGCGATGGTCTTACCGTCGGGCGACCACACCGGACGGGTGTCGTGAGCCGGATGGGTGGTGATTTGTTCGGCACGTCCGCCCGCCGCCGCAACGGTATAGATATCTCCTTTGTAAGAGAACGCTATTTTTTGTCCATCGGGCGAGATGGCGCTGTAACGGAGCCACAAGGGGGCTTTGGAGTCCTGAGCCGTAACGTTGCATACGGCGTTCAACGCGAAAACTATACTTAACAGGGTTTTATTCATAAATGGGAATCAATTTTTTAATGTGCCAATTCGTTAATATGCTAATATGATAATATGCCAATGGGTGAATGTGCCAATATGCCAATTCGTTAATATGATAATATGCCAATGGGTGAATGTGCCAATATGCCAATTCGTTAATATGATAATATGCCAATGGGTGAATGTGCCAATATGCTAATATGCTAATGGGCCAATATGCTAATGTGCCAATGGGTGAATGTGCCAATAAAAAGGTTTAGGATGGAGGAATGTGTGTTGAGTACAAAAATAATTGAATCAGGAAAAAATACTTTTGCTGACTCCTGACTGTAAGCTGACCTTCATACACATCCAGCAGAGCTAATAATATTTTGCTACGATAGAAAAGCATGGTGCAAAAGTAAGAAATAAAAGGAACTTTTAAAACTTAACTTCAATCTCTTTGAATTTTCGAAGCAATTCTGGTAATTGAATACAATCAATAGATATGCTTTCACAAATGGTTGGGATCTTTTTAAACATTTTATCGTCATTTCCAGCCGATGATTCTTCTGATACTACAGCTATATTATTTCTCAATTTATTTTGAGTATAAGCATACAGAATAATTTTAGCATCTGCATTTTCAAGGTAGGCTGTTTTGCGAATTTCAAATTCTGATTCTGTAAGCTTACTTTTTAATTGGGCGTTGACAAACTGAAAATCCAACATATTAAAAAATGATTTTGGAGGAAACAGTTCGTTTGTTTTTGTTTGATTCTTTTTGTCGGCAAGAAAAGGTAACTCTTTCAATACAATGCCTCCTGCCATGTATCCACATTCTTCGGCTACTTTATCGAGCACAACGATTTCGCCTGATTCTACTTTTGATTGAAAAAGTTTTTTCAGTTTATTATCCTTGTCGAATGGAAGGTAGTAACGAACCAGCGACAGAAGTGAGCTTGTGTCGATAACTACTTTCATTGAAGATATTTTGGAAGTTTATCCGGTTGTATATTTAGAGCCTTGCAAAAATCATATTCATTGATTACCCCTTCGTAATAAGCTGTTTGAAGTGTTGAGATAAGTAAAGGCGATTTTATGGGTTGTGCTGCCCTGGCATTATTTTCAACACCTGCCAGTTTATCCTGTTCGCGCTGATTCTTCAGTTTAGCTTCCTGTAAGCGGAACTGTTCTTCAAAATCCTGTTTGATCTTTTGATAAACTGGGTATGCAATTTTACCATTCAACAACAATCGGGTGTACAAGGCCAAACGACTTAAATGCGTTTTCTTCGAAATCTCAGCTATCAGCTCCAGGTGGTAATCGTTGGCAGCATTAGCCACATTAAGCTGATTAATCGTATCGGCATATTCCCCTGCTAAGAAGTAAAACGCAAATTCGTTACACCAATTTTCAATTTTGTTTGAAGTATTGCCATACATATCGGCAAAGTCAATGCTTTCCACTTCTTCTTCATTGAGCAGATAATGTCCAAGTTCGTGTGCAAGGGTGAAGATTTCCCTCCGGAGAGCCGTTTGTTGCCGTTTCAGCACAATTACGTTGGGAGTCAAAAAGAAACCATCAATATTTACCCGTTCTTTTTTGTTCCATGTTTCCACAAATTCCGATACCAAAATATCAGCCGAACCAAGTTGACCGATAAATAATTTCAGAAAATCACGTTTTTCAACTTTAAATTCGGGATATAATGATTGGCGAATGGCATTGGCAACCTGTCGAGGATTTTGATTGACTGCAAACACAGGCACTTTACGCGATAGCTGCACTTCCGAGAGTTTGGCAATGGCTGTAAAGTTATTCTTAAAATCCTCGAAATGGGTAACTATCTTTTTTGATTCCAAATTGAGTTCAGAGTTGAACCGCTCTTTGCGGAAAAAGATGCTCGATTCTATGGTTTCCTGCGGAGTGCGGGGGTCTAAGTAGAAATTAATCCCTTTTTTGAATACCTCATCAATCTTTTTCAACAAACTGACTTTTATCTCTTCCTGCTCTATATCCTCACGCACAAACGGCTTCTGCCTACCTTCGTTAAGCAAAGCCAGCAACTCATCTACCGACATTTTGTACATGTCCAGCAAGTAGTAAAGTCGTGATATGTTGTATTCTATGGTCAAGAAGTTAGTGGGGATTTTGGTGCAAAGATAGATGATTTAATTCAAAAAAGACATAATTATCTCATAAACTAAAAAGTACTTTACATATAAAAAGCATATGACTCCTTTGGTTGCTCATTTTCTTTTAAATATTTCATTATTTCACCTACTCGTCTGGCACAACCTATTGTAATTGGATATTTATTGTCGAATTGAGTATTATTCCAATTCATTTTAGTCAATCCAAGTATTTCTTTGCAAATCTTTTTATTTGATGATGAGGCAAATTCAATCCTAATCTCCAATGGAGAAGGTATATACATTCCAGGATAAGTCTGATATTGGTGAACAGTTCCTCTAGTATACAGAATAAATCTGTTTTCAGATAATGTAAATAATGAGCCTCTAACAGGTGGATAGGAATTATTCCTGAAGAAACGTAATTCTGTTTCCATGATGGTTACTATATCATATTCAAATATTCCCATTTCAGTCATAGCATCAGTAAAACCATCTAATTCATCATCATAATACTTTGATGTTTTATGCAAAACTAATCTACCTGGCATCATGCCTGTTGCAAATCTATATTTTGAGAGAGCATCCATAAGTAAACTTTTAGACTGTTCATACGACAAGTGAGGTTTTCTATCGTCTTTATCTTCAATTACAGGAGTACCTCTTAAAATTACTCCTTTACCATTCTCATTAAATATCTGAGCTAAGCTTGTTTGAATAGTCTGTTTGTCTCTGCTTCGATAAAATCCAATACCTACAAAGCATACTTTAGGTTTGTTTTCGTCAACTTCAAACTTCCATGGTATTGTTTGTAGACCTTTATAGTATAACGCTGTGCAAAAATTCCATGCCTTAGTAGCAGTGTCTTGTGATTTATTAGTTTCGTGAAGGACATACTCCCTTATTAATTGTATCGGTGTGTTGTATCTCATCGCATACGCTTTAACCGCACGTCTAAAATTTAGTTCTAATTCAGGAGCTTCGTTATCCTCTGCATTCTGCTCTACTGGTTCATCTTCTTTGTTCTCTTTTACTATTTTACCCTCAAAACTTTTCGGAATAATACAGATTATAACATCGCAATTCTTGATATCTGATAGAAAACCTATATTTTCACCATAGAGATCAACAGCCATATTCACTCTTTTATCCCGATTTGACTCTTTTAAAATGGTTTTTATTGAACTGGCGGACAATATTCTTTCATATTCAGAACTATATATGAGTCTAGCACAAAAAGCGGATTCTTGATTGAATCCTGGAAAAGATTTAAACAATCCCTTTTGTTTCCCTTTTAGATTTGCAGGAATATAACTTTCAAAGCATTTAAGCCATGATTTTAAATTCTCAACATCCTCTTCAATACCGATAATACCAACTAATAGTTGATTCTTACGAGCTTCTTGAATGGTGTCATACACATTTAAGTTAGATATACCTTCTCGGGGACAAATATTCTTTCCCTTACCAAAAAGTAAATTAGGTTCCTCTAAGTATTCTGCTTTCATATCTTAAACAAATCAACGTTTCCATCCTTATCTTCCATTTTTTTTCTACTGAATGCATCCTCAAGATGCAACCAGATATCATCAGGCACAATAGGCGAGAACTGAAAAGATTCAATATTCCCAATTTTCAGGAATTTATAGTCCTCATATTCATCAAATAATGAATCAATTTGGGGTGGTTGCAAGTACCTCAATATAAAATTAAAATGGTTAAACACATGCATATTTCGTTCTGTTTTTTTCAACCACTGTATATTTGGGAATGCAAAAGGACATACTTCCAGAGTATTCCATAAGAATATCCAATCTGGTTTTATTGATAAATACCAATCATTTTCAAAAAACTCGAATGTTGTTCGAAAAGCAAGACTTTTTAAATTATATACCTTGCTTTTGTCTTTTAAATCGAGTTTAACGTCAACCAGTTTTCGTGCAGCCTTTTTATTTGTTTTTGTCCATGTTCCATATCTCGTTTGCCAATTTCCGTTGATATCTTTCTGAGTCGGCAAGAAAGCAAAAAGTTTCTCAGACTTAAACCATTTAATTTTTTGTTTATGTAATTTTGTTTCCAAGCATCTTCTAAGTAGATACTTGAATTGTGATAAATGTTCTGTAGAAGTATTATAAAACTCTTCACATTCAAATGGTTCTGCAGTTCCTTGATCTATAATCTTTGAAAGGCCAATCCTGCTATCTGTTAAATCGTGAAATGTAATGATTTTACCTTCCCAAACTATCCAATCCCTTGGAAATGAAATTTCATTCATATATAATGCAGAAACTGCATAATCAAGTAAACTTGGGCTTTTTATATACTTCTTTCTCTCCTTGTTATATTCTTGAATTTCTTTTTTATCAATGTCTAATTCTGCAATATATAAATTAGCAGGAAATTGAATTTTAACTATATTAGAATATACTGTTTCTGATTTATCAAAATATATATTTTGTTTCTTATCAATTTCATATTTCAGCGACTTTTCAAGTTCTTGCTGTAAATCAAAAGCATCCTGAACGGTTTTTCTAAAGTAATTGGGGTTCACTTTAGCTTCAAAAGCAGTCTGTAACTGTTCTTTGGGATATGTTGTGTTAAACACTAAAACAGGAATTTTTCTTTGTATTGCAGTATTGTATTCTAATTCAGTAATTGATTCCTCGCCCTTTGGTTGCCAGCCATATCTACCTCCTAAAACAAGTACATAAATATCTGATTCCATAACCTTTGACAAACATGCAGTTAGTGAATCAGTACTTTGAGCTTCCATTGTATATTCAGACATCACAGGAAATGCTCCAATATTCTCAACGGCTTTAAATGCAGCTAACCTTTCATTGGTGAGATCAATGACTGTACTACTTATAAAAATCTTTGGTTGTGAAATAAACATGTATATTATTTGTTTTATTAGTATAAATATTTTCTTCTCACCCCTCCAGCGCCTCCCTCAGCACCTGCTGCAATAGCATTTCATTTTGCTGCTGACAGGTACATCTTTATCACCTTTATCTCGAAGGAATTACATATATTTATAGCATTTGATTGATTTAGAATATTTTGTCCGACCCCATCGGGGTCGTATTATTTTATGTTGACATTATTCTATAAACATATAACTCTTCAGGTTTATCTATTATTATAATTTGCTTTCTATAAATATGGTTTAATCGTTAATCGTGTGAAAAACAGATTTGATCTATTAAAGATGTCGGGGTTACGCCCCTCAAAAACTAATTCTTAATACGCATTCTACCAAGATATGACAGCTACGCTGCTTAATTAATTCCAAATTAAGGGCTTTAGCCCTGACATCTTTGTAGAATATAATTTATATAAATTAAAGGAGCATAGCCCTGATATCTTGATTTATATAAAATCAACAAACTTGTTTTAGCTGAATTTTATCCACTTTCATACGATTAACGATTCAACCAAAAAAGCAGAGATTACTTCGAAATTTCAACCTTCAAAACTACAAAATAAATTTCACATTTCAGCTCCGGTTTTAACGAAAAATGTTCGGGAGGTTTGGGTTTGTTTTTGGGGATGGAGGGGGCGATTTTGTGCCGCGCGTTTTCAGGGAGGGACTAAAAAAGAAAAATGGGGATCCGTTTTGATACCTAATGAAATTAATCCAACAGATAATCATTAAAGAAAAAAACAATGAAGAATCGGGACCGCAATTGTCGCCTGAATATTTTACCGGAACAATCCATATTTGAAAAAAGTAAACCGGAACAGGTGATTAATTATGCGTGCATTCGAAATAAAGTGTACCAAAATGGTAAACTTTTTCAAATAATTGGTTTTTCAATAAACAGATTATCAATTACTTAATAACTGTTTTAGTAAACATGGTATAAATCAGCATTGTAAAAGTTATCAACAATTGTATATTGAAAACTTACTTATTTTGAATGAAATATTTTTATTAATATTGCACCGATAATGCAATGGGAACGAATCCGTTGCATAAAAAGTTTTAAAACTAAATTTTTAATTTCATGATCAAGTTAAAAACAATCCAGCGTTCCAATCCGGCAGATGCGAACGCTGCACGTATGTATTACGTGAGCGCCGGGAATGGCGGCGAAGTAACGCTGGAAGATTTGACAACGGCTATATCTGACCGTTGTACCGTAACCGAACCTGATGTCCTGGCTGTGTTGAGCGCCTTGCAGCGCGAGATGACCGTGAACCTGATGGGAGGGAAAATTGTCCGTTTCGGAACCTTCGGGTCGTTCCAACTGGGGTTGAGCAGCACCGGTGTGGAAAAGCAGGAGGATGCCTCGCAGCAGCAGGTAAGGAGGCTCCGCGTTAAGTTCAGGCCGGGAATGCGTATCCGCGACCAACTGAAACTGGCGAAGTTCACGCTATCCAACGACTAAGCGTTACGGATTTGCGCGGGTTTACTTTTTCCGGTGTTAAAAAAAAGCGTTTTTTGTAGGATATGTACGTAACAAACCCGAAGTCAACGCCTCCGCATGATGGGTTCGAGCCATCGGCGGGGGTGTTTTTTTTGGATGTTTTACCACTTATCCGCCTTTTTCAACCTGAAAAAAGCCCTGATGTTTTACCAAAAAAATCACGATGTTTTCCGAAAATGTCCTGATGTTTTCCAAAAAAGTCCTGATGTTTCTCCCGAAGTTCCAAAACAGACAATATTTTGTATTTTGAAGTGTAAAATACCTGCCAAAGGTACACGATTACCGAACCCGAGATACCGCCGAAAATATAAATAAAGTTAAATAATCAAAATAAAGAGTCTCCGATCCAAGCAACATTGCCCTTGACCGGAGACCCTTCATTAACGACTTTTTTGTATAGTGTCTATTGTCTATTGTCTATTGTCTATTTTGTCTTTTCAAATCCCTACGCTGGTAACAATGCCCGACACCGTGAATGATTTTTTAAGCGTTCCGGTCGTGTACACCCCGTCGGGGTAATAGCCGTTGAGCGATGTTCCGCTTACGCTGCCTCCGAAATAGACCGAACAGGTGGCACCGTTGGCGATTTGGGGCGACGAAACCAGAAAGTAGTAGGCGTATTTGGCCGCCATAAAAGTAACAATGGACGTTCCGGTTGCATCCTGTATATTGACAATGCCTCCTGCCTGAATATAGGATGTAACCTGCAACAGCACCGAACGTTGCGCCGAGGAGGCCGAAGGCGATATGAGGTTGGCACCGGCCACTGCCAGCACGCCGCCGTTGACGTTGCAAACACCGCGGTACACCAGCGCATCGTCCGACGAGGTAACCGAGCCCTGCACCACTACCGTTCCGCCCGTCATGGTTATGCTGCCGTTGCTGTCGATCCCATCCCCTTTTTTGGTGGTAACGAGCAACGTTCCGCCGCTGACGTTGATGGCGCTGCCATCGTCGGTGGTCTGGTCGGTTCCTTTGGAGGCTTTCACCCCATCGTTTTTGGCCACGATGGTAATTTCGCCACCCGAAACGTTGATATAATGCGCCCCCAGCCCTTTGTGCGCGGCAGTTACGTTCACCACCGCCTGGCCGGTAACGGTGAGGGTAGAATCGGCATGAATGGCCTTGTCGGCCGACGAGAGGCTGAGTGTTCCGCTGTTCAACGTAATTTCATTTCCGGAGCCAAGGCATTTATCGGCCGAGCTGATCACAAACGATCCCCCGTTGATGGTTACCCCTTTCGCCCCTTTCATCCCTTTGGCCGAGGCTTCACCCAAAGTAGCTTCGTTGCCTCCGCCTGTAACAATGTTGAACGTTCCGCCTGAAACGGTAAGGGTGGACTGCGCCGAGATGCCATCGCCGGCGGCAGTGATATCGAACGTGCCGTTCTGTATATCGATGTATCCGAGACCATCGGCTTCGTTGTCCGACTTGAGGGCATCGTTGCCACTGACGACGGTAATGTTGCCGTTCAGCACCTGCAGGTAATCCTTGCCTTTAATGCCATCGCCCACCGAGTTTACCGTGATGTTGCCGCTCTGGATGATCAGCTCATCGGTACTTTTTATCCCTTTGTCGTAATTGGCGTTGACGGTTAACCGGCCGGCGCCCGACAAAGCCAGGTAGTCCTTGCTGTAAATGGCAGCATCGAGCGTGTCGGCGGTTACCAGGTAGTTTGCACCATCGGTAAAAGAGTTGTTGGTACCTTTGGGAAGGATCAGGATGGTTTTTTTGGCATCTTTTACAAACAACGGCGACGATGTGGTGTTGGTTACCGAAGCGTTGTTGAGGATGAGTTTTACCCGGCCGCTGGTGTTCACCACAATTTGTCCGTTGTTGAGGGTTCCCGAAACTCGGTAATCGCCCGAATGGTTGATGGTTACGGTGGTGCCGCTTACCGAAGCTCCATCGCCGCTTACCACCACAGAGGTCTCTTTCAGGTAAATATCGGTAACATTGGTGCTGTCCCATTCATAATCGGTCAGGTCGTTCGACGATGATTTTTTCCCGATGACATCTTCGGGGTCGCAGGCCACCAACAGTAGAAGTGAGAAAAACGCGGCAGTCAGAAACGAAAGCTTTTGCATATTAAATAATTTATTTTCTGTTAGTTAAAACGAATGGGTAAAAGAGAGTCCGATGATGTATTTACCATAATCTTCGTCTTCGTCCGTTTTCTGGTTGATAAGCCCGTACACTTCCAGCACATTGTGTTTGTTCAGCTTGTAATCGGCATACAGGGTGTAGCGGAAGTTGTTGAACTGGTTGCCATCGGGATTGTTCAACTCGTAAAAAGTTTCCACCGAAAATCCGGGAGTAATGGGATTTTTGCGGATATTGTACGAAAGGTTGAGCTTGTTGCGCCAAACCCATGCCGGGTTTATTTTATAGGTATCTATCCCGCCATTATCGTCGATTCGTTTACTATCGTCCTTAACGGTAACCTGCAAGCGCTCCCTGAGCGACACGGACCACTTGCCCCACTTCTGTTTTCCGGTTACCCAACCAGAAAAACGGTTACGTAACTGGTAGTTGAGGTATTTGGTGTCCAGCGTGTTCATCAACTGGTACCCAACACCCACTTTGAGTGGTTTTATCAGGGCATAGTCGGCATCTAAGCTTATGCTCCAGCGGTCGATAAGGCGGACGGCATAAATGGTCCTCAACTCGGTTTCGGCGCCGAAGTTCCATTTATCCAATTTCTTTTCAACACCAAAGCTTGTCCAGGTTCCCCATTTTTCCCGTTGCGCATTTGCCGATCCCCACACCGAAAAGAACACCACAGGTAGCAGCAGCCATTTTTTCATCCGAAAACAGTTTGTTTTTAAATTGCCGGATAGCTTGTCCCGACTTGACGGGAGAACCCGCATACCCCCATTTTCATGCAAGTTGGTATTTTGGTAAAAACATGCTCGTTTCATATTATCATTTTTTTAACAATACAGAACGTTTCCTACCGCAAAAAGCAACACGTCCGCATCATGTAAGTTTGATTTACAGGTTATTATTCGTAGAAATAAATGGTTATGTCGGCGCTGTCGCGAAGATATGAAATTTCTTCTACCGAAATGCGATGGATGTTCAGGCCGGTACGTTTTTTCAGCTCGTCCATCAGTTCATCCTGTTTATCCACATGTATCAGGTCGATGTTTTCGAAATGGATCAGTTTGGTCGATTCGCGTTTGAGGAGGATTTTCGTATCGAGCAGGAAGCAGAATACAAAGATGATGCCGAACACAATCAGCAAATCGATAAGATCCAGCTGAATGCCACTGAGTAAACCCATGGCAATGAAGAGGAACAGGTAGGTCATGTCCTTCACGCTGATGCCCGCCGTGCGGTAGCGCAACATGGAGAACACGGCAAAAAGCCCGAAAGCCGCCCCCATCGATATTTTTATTTTGTTGAGCAGGAATGTAAGGAGGAATATCGACACGTTGAAGAGCACAAAGGTAAAAATGGTGTCCAAGCGGCGGTAGTTGGGGTAATAGATCAGCCCGATGATCAACAGCAGGAAAAACAGATCGACACCCAGACTGATGTAAAAATTGGGATTCAGTTCGATTTTTTCCTTCACCTTGTCTTTCTTCTTAACCACTTCGGCGTTCAGTTCCGATTCGAACAACGAAGTAGCACCTTCTTTCAGGCTCTCGTTGCTTTCAATGGCTTCGGGTTCTTCCAGTTTGAATTTTTTAGCGTCGGCATAGGTAGGTAAAAACAATAAAAAAGCGAAAATCAGCGCGACCCATCCTGGCCGGCTAAGAGTTACAAAGTTTCTTGACATAAAGCATTTTGGTTTTAAAATTGTTTTTTTTCACAGAACCGACATAGCTCGCTATACCGAAACTGTATTTACTAAGCGACGTTTCCTGAATACGAAGCGTTTGCATGATATGATAGAAAGGCGATTTCCCGTTCTTGTCCTGTTTTACTTCGGCAATGACTAATTCGGGTAACCCATACACCTTGCCATCGATGTAATATTTCATATCGAAATCGATGGTGAGCCTTTCGGTAAGTTCGTTGTTGACGAGTGTAATCCGGTTATAATCAATCCGGATGGCCTCCTTGAGCGAATCGGGCGGGATGTCGGTAACTTCTTCGAGCAGTTGGCGCGCCTCCCCTTCAATTTTCAGGTCGGGCTCGCACAGCCTGACCCGCTGCTTGATGGTGCGCCCTTTATTCGATTTGAATTTGATTTCGAAAAAATGCAAATCCGAATCGACGTAACTTCTCATGCGCACCTTGTGCCTGTTTTCGCGTCCGTTGTGGTGCAAGGTGTATAATTCGTAGTCGTCCGTATCGAAATAATGGGTTTCGTAACGGGCAAACCGCTTATTATCAATGGTAAGAGCTTTGTAATATTCCGCCGCCGAAGACAAAACCACGGGCAGTTGATGGATGTGAAATACAAATTTAAGATCCATCCTGTCCAGCAGTTTAACTTCGTCCATCTCCGACAGGGAAATCGGAGTAAACGTGTCGAGTGCGGTTGTAATTGTATTCATGTATATGATTAAATAATAAACTCCACGGGGCTTCCAACAGGGTAAAATCCGGTTGAAGCTTGTCGCCAAACATAAAGGTGAAATTATTTCAGATAACAGAAAGGTAAGCTCAGAACAGAAATTCAAAAATCGTTAATGCAAATGTAACGGTTTTTTTACTATTATGAAACGTCAATATCCTTTTATTTATTGTAAACAAGGGGCTAAATCCATGTTTTTAACTTTTTGAACCGGAAATAAAAAAACAATCGGTAAAAAAAACATGTAAATTTTCACGTTATCATCAAACAATCTTGAAGGATTAATTGTAATATTGCATAAAAATCAGAAATATCAACCTTCATGCCTAAAGAATATTCCCCGGCGATCAACGCCGATTACCCTGCCGCCGACCTGATCCTGAACAACCCGTATTCCACCTTGTTGTTCGAACATTTAGAGATCAAAACCGTGCTGCAGGACAAAACCATTACCGATGTATGTACCGAGAACGGAATTTCCACCGCCCTTTTCCTGTCGTTGGCCCGGCTGTTCATGCAAAGCCATCAAATGCCCAAAGCGCATTATACCCGGCACGATGTAAAAAACATGATCGGGTACCTGAAACATTGCCACAGCTACTACCTCGACGAAAAATATCCGCAGATACAACTCTATATCCAGGAGCTGAGGGACTTGAACAACACGGCTGAAATCAACCTGCTCGAGAAGTTTTTCAATGAATATTTCCAGGAAGTGAAAGAGCATCTCGACTACGAAAACAAAACCGTTTTCCCCTATATCTCGGGGTTGCTGGAACAACTGGACGAACAACCGTTCGTGCTTCATTCCGATTATTCGGTATCGGAATACAAAGCGCACCACGACAACATAGAAGAAAAGCTATCGGACATTAAAAACCTGATAGCCAAATACCTGCCCGTAAAAAATCATCCCGAGATAAAACGCAAGCTGCTTTTCGGCCTTTCGGAGCTCGAATTCGACCTTCACATACATTCCGAAATAGAAGACCTGGTACTCATACCCCTTGTTGAACAAATTGAAATAGAAATCAGGCAGCGGAATGAAAAATAAGATTCTACACATAGCGCTGGCCGAACCATCGGTAATTGTCCGCAACGGGCTGATAAAAACCATTTCCGAAATGATCCCGGCGGTGAAGTGGCAGTATGCCGGCTCGGTATCCGAACTGCACCGCATGCTCTCCATGTCGCCCATTGATCTGGTGCTCGTCAGCCCAATGCTGGCCGTGAACCAGGAAAAAGCGGTGCAACAGCTGCGCGCCGAGTTTGTAGCCGTGCGGTTTATAGCCATCTTAACCCAGCTTTACGAGCCGGCGTTGCTCTCGCTGTTCGATGCCTCGCTGCAACTTACCGATGAACCGGCTGCCATACAAAACCTTGTAATCAAAAACACCGGGGATGAAAAATCCGATGACACCTCAACACAGCAGCCCCTCACCGACCGCGAACTCGATGTACTGAAACTGCTTGTAACCGGAATTTCGAACAAGGAAATAGCCGACAAGCTATTCATCAGCGTCAATACGGTAATTACCCACCGGAAAAATATCGTACAGAAAACAGGCATCAAATCGGTGTCGGGGCTTACTATCTACGCGGTGGTGAAAGGAATTATTCAGTTGGAATAATAAAGCCACCCCCATGCATCGTTATTAACACATGCATCGTCCTGATAAAAGTACCCTGCAGGGGATGCTTTTGGCATCATATTTGTATTTTTAACCGGAGTAAAATAAACACAGAATGAAACGAGCATGATGAACAAATCATAAAAACCACGATTATCAGGTCTCGGTTCTTGGTTCTTGGTTCTCGGTTCTAAATTATAAACACATGAAACACCCATGACCAAATAAAAATTTTGGGCACACAAGGAAATGATCATAAAACAACAAAACTTAAAGCACCTGTCTTATCCCTGTTCTTATTACCCCTTCTTATTCACCCTTTAGGGGGTTAGGGGGCAGATATAAAACTATTTACACATGAAAAAAACGTTCCAATTAATTGTTCCTGTCTTATTTATAATCGTCGGAATTATGTTTGCGCAAAAAGAAAAAAACCTGTCGATAGCCGAACGATGGAAAAAAGTAAACCAGCTGACCGAAAAGCAGTTGACTGAATCGGCTTTGAAAGAAGTGGATAACATCCTGAAACAAGCCCGCTCCGAGCAAAAAGCCGATGAAGAAATAAAAGCCATGGTCTTCAAGGCCGGATTGATCATCCAGAAAAATCCCGACCTGGCAGTTGCGCAGGTTTCGAGTTTCGAGAAATTTACCGAAGGCTGCAAACAGCCCGACGAAAAGGCGTTCCTCCACTCCATGGTGGCTCAAATGTACGCCATGTACTACCAAAACAACCAGTACACCATCAACCGCCGCACCGACATTACCGGTTACATCCCGGACAGCATATCGGAATGGAGCAAAAACATCTTCTTCCAGAAAATAACGCGACACATTGATGCTTCGCTGGCCGACAGCAAGATACTGCTCAAAACCGACCCCCTGAAATTCAAAGCCATGATAGAAAAAGGGAACGATGCACGGCGCTTCCGCCCTACCCTTTTCGATTTTTTGGCTTACCGCGCCATCGATATCTACCAATCGGTGAGTAATGCCACCGTGGTGGAGAACCCTTTAACCTCGTCCCAATGGTTTGCCGATGCCTCCGAATTTGAAAAAACTGAAAATGATAAAACTTACGCGGGATCCACAGCCAACTACATCACCGACATTTACAGGCAAATCATTTCGGCACATTGGACCGATGCCAACAAAGACGCGCTGATTTACAGTGACCTGGAACGGCTTGAATACATCCACAGCAACTCCGAAAACGACATCAAGGACGAACTTTACTTAGCCGCCTTGTCGCGCATGGAGAAACAATACAGGGACAATGAATTATCAGTGGAAATTATGGCCAAAAGAGCCCAATTCTATTTTGATGATGAAAGGGATGATAACGACGAATCGGAAATAATGACCGCTAAGGAAGTTTACGATATTTGCGAAAATGGCATCAACCGTTTTCCCGGTTACAAGCGAATCGGGCTTTTGAAAAACATTCAGGCGCAATTACTCCAGAAAGATGTTACAGTATCGTGCGAAAACGAACAAAATCCGGTAGATTCCATTCATTTCAACATATCTTCAATAAATGTAAAATCTATACAAATAGCTATTTACAAGGTAAACGCCACAGCTGTCCAGTACCTGAAATACCAGAGCGGGAACCGTTCCGAAGGGCGACACTACCCGAACCGCGCACTCGTGAGCAAAAATACGATACCGGTAAAGCCCAGCAATAATTTCACTTCGGTAAGCACCCCATACCGGATAAAAGCGCCCGACTACGGCATTTACGAATACGAAGTTTCCGCACCCGAAGCCAATGATCCCAAAAACTATGCTTCCGGTTCATTCACCGTTACCGGGCTTACTTACTTTATCCGCAGTACCGAAAGCAAAGTCAGCGATGTATATGTTGTGGACCGAATTTCGGGACATCCGGCGGCCAACGCTACCGTACATGTTTACTACCAAAAGTGGAACAACAACGGCTACGATTACAACGAGAAGGGAAGTTACACCACCGACAGCAAAGGTTTTGTGAAAGTGCCGAAAGAAAACGATTACGATTCCCAAATTTATGTTTTGGAAAAAGGAGGCGATAAGTTTTATTCCGAAAACATCCATTCGTATTTCAATGGAAACGGAACATCAAACACTGTGAAAACCCAACTCGCACTGCTGACCGACCGTTCGTTGTACCGTCCCGGGCAAACCGTTTTCTTCAAAGGAATTGCTTACAACATAGACAAAAACGTTCACGAAACGGTAACCGGAAAAACCTACGAAATTACGCTTTACAACGCTAACGGACAAAAGGTAAGTTCCAAAAGCTTTACCACCAATAAATTTGGTTCGTTCGCGGGCGAGTTCGTATTGCCTTCGGGCGGATTGAACGGTTATTTCCGGATCTCTTCGGGCGATTATTCCACAGGCGTTTGGGTAGAGGAATACAAACGCCCCACATTTGAAGTAAAAATAGAACGCCCGAAATCGGAAGTAAAATTCGATCATCCGGTAACTTTCACTGGCAATATCAAAGCCTACTCAGGTTACAACGTTCCGAATGCCAAAGTAAAATACCGCATCGTGAGGGATCCCCATCACTTCTGCTGGTGGTGGTACGGCAACTTCAACCAGAAGCAGGTGGATAAAGGTGAAACCACCACGGATGCCAACGGAAACTTCAGCATCAACTTCACTCCCGCGAAACCATCGGCCGACAAATGGGCGTTGCGTTACGGACAATTCTACACCTACACCGTTTTTGTAGATGCCACCGACACCAAAGGCGAAACCCAACAGGGACAACAATCGTTCTCGGTAGGTGATAAATCGTTGTTCATCGTGGCTGATATCAGTGAGAAAATAGAAAAGAAAAATCCGGTAAACCTGAAAATTTCCACCTTTACCATCAACGATGAACCGGTTCACTCCGTTATCGATTATTATATTGCCCGCATGGAAAATTCCAAAGCTTTTGCCGATGACAATAATACTGGAGATAAAGCAGAAAGCAACGGCATCGAAGCTGAAAAAATAATCTCAGGCACTTACGATACCGATAATAAAACGCTCACCCTTCCATCCTCCAAGTGGGCTTCGGGACGATACAAAATCGTACTGACCACCCACGACAAAAACGGGGAAAAAGTGAGCACTGAAAAATACTTTATCCTTTACGGTGATGATGATAAACGCCCGCCGGTAAACACTTATGTTTGGTTGACCAACGATAAAATGGAATGCGATGCCAACGCGACCGCCCAGGTGAAGTTCGGCACGTCCACCACCGGCTCCATGGTGTTGTACGAAGTGATGCAGGGGAACAAAATCATCGAAAGCCGCTGGGAGAACTTCGACAACGAGATTAAAACTTTCCCCGTACAAATGAAAGAGTCGTACGGCGCGGGAGTAACGGCGCGCTTTACCTTCGTGAAAAACAACCGCTTCTTCAGCCGCACGGTAACCATCAGCCGTAAAGCCGAAGAAAGAAAACTGGCGCTGAAATGGAGCGTTTTCCGCGACAAGTTGCAGCCAGGCGAAAAAGCCACGTGGACCGTTACTGTACCGCAGGCATCGCAAAACGGGAATGAGGCAGAACTGCTCGCCGCCATGTACGATGCTTCGCTGGATGCCATCCGTCCGCATAGTTGGTCGTTCAACCCTGTGTACAATGAGTCTGTTCCTTATGCTCCCGAGTGGCAAAGCGCCGGATTCCAAAGTAACACACAATCCGCTTCGTACAACGAAAAAACAGTAGATGTGCCCGATTGGATTCAGGATCAATTGAATTGGTACGGATTCAGTATGGAAGATGCCAACATGCATGTAAAATTTAGAATAAGGGGAGTAGCGACAATGTCAGCGCCTGTCCTCAAATCAGCTAAAGAAGATGTAGCAGCAAATGATATGGTTTTAGGAAATGTAGCAGAGAAAAAGGAATTGAACGAATCAATCGTAGCCATCGGCTATGGCACAACGACCGAAAAACCGAAACCGGTAAAAGTCCGTACCAATTTCAACGAAACGGCGTTTTTCTATCCTCAACTCGCTACGGATAAGACCGGGAACGTATCGTTTACCTTTACCGCCCCGGAAAGCCTGACACGCTGGAACGTAAAACTGCTGGCTCACACTACCGGATTGTATTTCGGCGCTGCCGATACCACCGCCGTTACCCGCAAGGAAGTGATGGTGCAAATGAACCTCCCCCGCTTTGTACGTCAATCGGACCAACTGATGCTTACTGCCAACGTGGTGAACCTGATCGACCAACCGCTTACAGCCGACGTGCAACCCGAACTGAGTGATCCGATAAGCGGGAAAACTATTTTTACCGAAAATTGCGCGAAACAACAGGTTGCCCTGAATGCCGGCGAAACCAAAGTTGTGGAATGGAGCCTCCCCGCGCTGAAACTTTACGACATGGTAGTTTGCAAAATCACAGCGCAGGCCGGGAACTACAGCGATGGTGAACAGAAGTACCTGCCGGTGCTCCCCGACAAACAATTGATCACCGAGACATTGCCCCTGATCATTCGCAACCACCAAACACGAACGTTCCACTTCGACCGCCTGACAGATAACATCAATCAGGTAGAAACCAAAAACCTGGCAGTGGAATTTTCGTCGAATCCGGTATGGTATGCCGTGCAGGCGCTGCCCTCGGTAGCTCAGCCCGACAACGACAACGCGCTCGATTACTTCACCGCCTATTACGCCAACAGTTTAGCCGCCCACATTGCCACTTCCGACCCGAAAATCAAAAACGTGTTCGAGCAATGGAAAAACAGCAACGGCGGAAACCGCGAAGCGCTCTTATCGAACCTCGGAAAAAACAGCGAACTGAAAAATATGCTGCTCGACGAAACGCCCTGGGTTACCGATGCCAAAAATGAATCGGAACAGAAACGGGAAATAGCGCTGCTGTTCGATACCAACCTGCAACAGAACAAATCGGGTGAGTTCTTAGCTAAACTGCAAAAACTACAAAAACCATCGGGCGGATTCCCATGGTTCGAAGGAATGCCGGAAAGCCGTTATATCACTCAGGAGATACTGTTGAACATGGCACGCCTGGCTCGCCTCACAGGCACCCGTAACACGCTCACCACCGATCCGTCCACAAAGGACATCGTTGTAAAAGCGCTGGGCTACCTCGACAACGAAATTTCGCGCGATTTCGCCGAGTTGAAACGTTATAATAAAAATTACGAAAAGGAGATGTGTGTGGACAACCTGCAATTGTTTTACCTACACACCCGCTCCGAATACGCCGATGTCCCCGTAACTGCAAGCGCGCGCGACGCTGTTCGTTTTTACACCTCGCAATCGGAAAAATACTGGACACAGTTTACCCTTTACGGTAAAGCGATGATGGCGGTAGTGGCCAAACGCAACGGTAAAACAGCCCTTGCCGGAGAAATCCTGAAATCGTTGAAAGAAAACGCGCTCAAAACCGACGACAGCGGCATGTATTGGGCTAAAAACACCGCCGGATACTTCTGGAGCGAACGCCCCATTGATATTCAGGCTGCTCTGATAGAAGCGTTTACCGAAATTGAAGGAAAAACGCCGGACATTGATGAAATGAAAATATGGCTGCTCAAACAAAAACAGACGCAACGCTGGGATGCCCCTATGTCAACCGTAAACGCCATTTACGCGCTCCTTCTCAGTGGAGACAACTGGCTGGCCGACAATGGAAACGTAGAAATATCAGTGGGCAGCACCCGGTTGACTCCAACCACGACAGAGGCCGGCACCGGATATTTCAAGGAGCAGGTTGTGCCGGATAAAGCGGACAAACAGGCCGGAACAATTACGGTTGATGCGAAAAACACTACCGGAAGTTCCATTGGTTGGGGAGCCGTTTACTGGCAATACGAGCAGGATATGGACAAAATAGCACCGCAAAAGAATCCGTTGCAAATCAACAAGAAATTATTTGTGAAGAAAACCGGCGATTTCGGCACCTCCATGCTCCCTATCGAGCAAACCACCGTTGGCAAGGGTGATAAAGTCGTGGTTCGGCTTACCGTTTCCACCGACCGCGACATGGAATATGTAACTGTAAAAGACCTCCGTGCCGGATGCTTCGAACCGGTTGAACAACGTTCGGCCTGCATGTGGAAGGAAAAAGTTTGCTATTACCAAACGGTAAAAGATGCTTCCACTCAACTCTTTTTCGAACGGTTACCCAAAGGCAGTTACGTATTCGAATATGAAGTTTACGCCAATAATTCGGGTGAATTCTCGGGCGGAATCGCTACCATACAATGCATGTATGCCCCTGAATTTACCAGCCATACGGGAAGTCCAAGGGTTACAGTAAAGTAACATCAGGAGGATACCGCGTGATTTGATCATCCAAAAGCCGGATAGATGAATTGGGAGAAATGAAAAGGACTGGGTTCGGAGCAATTACCGGGCTCGGTCCTTTTTTGTAGTGCCTGGATTTGTACGTTTACGAACTTTCCATAATAGTTTTCCAGAAATTTTTTGTTTAACATTTGCAATGAAAAAAAATTGACACGGAAGAAATATATGAATTTATTTTATAAACGCATAGTTCTCATTCGTTGAATTACTATTTCATCGCCATGTGGCCGTTTTATTCTTATTTTTCCTGTTTACTTAATTGAAATAATGTCTGATAAAAACCCATAAAAAAATCCAACCGTACCAAGGCTGACCCCGATGCGGTTGGATAAATTATCTATTATTTTGAAATATACCTGTAACGGTTATTCAGTACTCAATCTGTTTTGTTTCAATCTTTAAATCCAGCGAACGTAACAGAAATCCATACGATGCGGCAGATCTTCGTTTTTCGGGAACATCCTGAAAGCGTAATGGAATGGGCCGGCCATGTTCAACTTGTAGTTAATGTTGTAATACAACTTTGAGCCTTCGGTTTTCACAAGTTTCAGTTCTTCCACATCGTATAAGTTATCCTTGTTGTTTTTACCGGTTTTGGTAAGTACCAGTTCAAGGCCAATACCATTATCGTTCAATCCGTTTTCGTCGATCACGATATTGATGTTGTAATCTTCTCCCACCTGCGGGTTATGAAGCAGTTTCTCGGGCACATCCACCGACACCACTTTAATATTATCCCAATGCATGGCTACCTTTTCCTTCCAGGCCGCAATTTCACGTGCTTTGGCAAAATCTTTCGCCTTCAATAAAGCCGAACGTTTGGCCAGTTTGTTGTAGAAACGTTCGATATAATCGTCGAGCATACGTTTGGTAGTAAATCTCGGTGTGATCTTTGCCAGCGAATTTTTAATATACTGTATCCATTCGGGCGAGTATCCTTTGGTATTTTTCGCGTAATAAAGGGGGATAATTTCATTTTCGAGCATGCTGTATATGGTAGCCGCGTCGAGCTGATCCTGAAATTCGTTGCTTTCGTAAGTAGGCTTGTCGGTAAGCGCCCAACCGGCACCTTTCACATAGGCTTCGAGCCACCATCCGTCGAGCACCGAGAAATTCAGCACACCGTTCATCTGTGCTTTTTCACCGGACGTTCCCGAAGCTTCCAACGGTCGTGTCGGCGTATTCAGCCAGATATCCACCCCTGAAATCAACCGTTTGGCAAGGCGCATATCGTAATTTTCGAGGAAAATAATCTTTCCAAGGAACTGTGGCATGCGCGAAATTTCCACGATGCGCTTGATCAGGTTCTGACCTCCACCATCGGCCGGGTGAGCTTTACCTGTAAAGAGGAACTGCACCGGATGATGAGGATCGTTCACTATGCGTTCGAGCCTTTCAAGGTCGGTAAAAAGCAAATGAGCCCGTTTATAAGTAGCAAAACGGCGTCCGAAACCAATAATCAATGCATTGGGATTGATGGCTTCCAAAATATTGACAATGCGTGAAGGATTACCCTGGTTTTTCAGCCAGTTTTTGCGGAACTGCTCTTTGATATAATCCACCAGTTTATTTTTCAAGCTGATGCGAAGGTTCCATATTTCCTGATCGGGAATTTCATATACTTTCTCCCAGATTTTCAGGTTGGATTGGTCGGCATAAAACGCTTTGGTAAAATATTTTTCGTAAATAACTTTCCATTCCGACGATGTCCAGGTAGGAAGATGAACCCCGTTGGTTACATAGCTTACATGCAATTCTTCAGGAAAATACCCACTCCAAATGGGGTTGAACATTTCCTGCGAAACTTTTCCGTGCAACCAGCTAACACCGTTCACCTCCTGGCAAGTATTGCAGGCAAAAGCGCTCATGCTGAACTTTTCATCTTTATCACCGGCATGTTCGCGTCCCATATCGATAAAATCGTCCCACGACAAATTCAGCTTGGCCGGATATTCGCTCATGTATTTCCCGAACAGCGATTCGTCGAAACTGTCGTGCCCGGCAGGAACCGGCGTATGTACCGTATAAATGGAGCTGGCTCGAACCACTTCGAGGGCTTCGTTGAACGATAATTTTTTGTCGGCGATAATATCGGCAAGGCGCTGGACGTTGATCAACGCGGCATGTCCTTCGTTGCAATGGTAAACTTCTTTTTCAAAGCCCAACTTCTTCAGGGTCAGAATACCGCCAATACCCAGCATCACTTCCTGTTTCAGGCGGTTTTCCCAGTCGCCGCCGTAAAGCTGGTGAGTAATGGGACGATCGAATTCGCTGTTATGTTCATTGTCGGTATCGAGCAGATAAAGGGCGATACGGCCTACGGAAACTTTCCACACGTTGGCGTAAACCGTACGTCCGGGATAAGGCACCTCCACCATCAAAGGCTGGTCGTTGGCATCTTTTACCTGTTCGATAGGCAATAAATTGAAATTCTGGGATTCGTAGTTGGCCACCTGCTGACCATCCATAGCCAACGTTTGCGTAAAATAACCGTAACGGTACAAGAACCCGATAGCGGTCATGTCCACGTTGCAATCGCTGGCTTCCTTCAAGTAGTCGCCGGCAAGCACGCCCAAACCGCCCGAATATATTTTCAGCACCTCGGTCAAGCCGTATTCCATGCTGAAATAAGCTACCGATGGTACTTTTTTATTTTTTTCCACATTTAAATATTCTTTGAATTCGGCATACACATCATCGAGCCGCTTCAGAAAATCCTTGTCGTTTTGGAGGGCAACCAATTTTTCATAACTGAGAATATTGAGCAGATGTACCGGATTGGACGATGCTTCCACCCACGCATCCTTGTCGATCTGGCGAAACAGGTTTTTGGCATTGCTGCTCCAGCTCCACCAAATGTTTTGTGCTATTTCTTCCAGTTTATGCAAAGATTCAGGTAAGTTCGATTTTACATTAATTTCTTTCCAGGAAGAATCATTTACTTTGTTAACTCTAATCTTCATACGCTTATTATTTATTGTGCTAATATCTTATAAATTTTAATTTGAAATATAATCCCGTGCAAAAATAATAGAAAAAAGAGATTTCAGCACGACATTTTTTAGATTTACATTATTATAGGTTTTCAAACGTTTGCATAAACCAACCGATTATTGAATAATCATTCAGGTTAAATGCAAAAATAAACAGATAAATATCTGATTATAAAATGTTTTTATATTAAGAAATTCTTTTAGTCCGATGATCCAAAGCTATGCGATATGCTTTACAATAATATTTAATAAAATGTTTCCACAATGCCTTTTCGGCTATAATGGCAGCTTTTTTTCTCACCACTTTCACCGTTTCGTCCGGAGCGGCGGCATACCAGGCTATCATTTCCGAGATTTTGCCGGCTACCTCGTACGAGTTGTAATCCGAACGGTGAATAACCCCCACACCCGTTTCAACCGACTGCGGCTGCCGCGATGCCCATTGCCCGAAACCCGAAAGATCGGTGGTAATGGTGGGTACCGAAAAGGCCACACTTTCCAGCGGCGTATAGCCCCATGGTTCGTAATACGATGGGAAAACCGTCAGGTCCATGCCAATGAGCAAATCGTAGTAAGGCATGTTGAAAATACCATCGGTTCCATTCAGATACGAGGGTACAAAAATCACTTTCACCCTATCGTGTTCCGAATTATTGAAGTGGAACCAATGAACGGTGGACATGACACTGTCGTTGTAATAATCGTGCAAATCGTGCGTAGTAAAGTGGTTGGACGAATCGAATGGCGTTCCGTGTTCCACACAATAAGCCAAGTCGTGGCGGGGACCGGTGATATAAGCCGGCACCATGATAAAAGCCACCACATCTTTCCCTGCCTTATCGCTTTCTGACAGCCGCTTCAACGATTCCAGGAAAGTGTCAATCCCTTTGTTTTTGAACTCGTAACGACCAGCCGTAGAGACAAAGAGCGCATCATCGGCAAGGCGATAACCCAACAATGTTTCAGCAACTTTCCTTAAACGGATCCTGGCTTTCTTCCTTTTCGAGGTAAACGCGGCACCTTTCGGTACAAAATCGTTTTCGAAACCGTTCGGGGTAACCACGTGGGGAAATTTATCGAGCAACTGACCGCACTCACGCGCTGTGATATCGCTTACCGTAGTAAAACAATCGACCAAATGAGCCGCCGTTTTTTCGGTGGAATGTTTCGACACCATGTTCAGCTCGTAAGCCATCTGGTCTCCATTATATTCGTTGAGGTAATTATAGAGCGGCTTGTGGTTGCCCGCAATGGAACGGCCTATGGAAGTGGCATGGGTTGTAAAAACCGTGGCCACACCGGGAAGATGCTCCCGAACGTAAAAAGCTCCGAAAGTGGTCATCCATTCGTTAAAATGAGCGATAATGCTCTGTTTCCCCGATAATTGATAATAACGGTAATAGCTCTCCATAATCATACCTGTGGCATAACCAAACAATGATGACTCGTCGTAATCGCCGTAAGCGGCCATCGAATTCACACCCGTTTGCTCCCACACGTGTCCGTAAATCTCGTTTTTTTTGCTGAACAGCGGGTAAAAATCTACCAGTACCGCCACCGGGTTACCGTGAACCGTCCAGCGGCCTACCCTGATTTTCAGGTCAAACTCACGCTCGGTAAAACCAATCCAATCGTGGTACAAATTACTCTCATCTTTAAAATAAGGAGAAGGTTTCTCTTTCCATACGTCAGGGCCGATAAAAACAAGGCGGTCGCCCATACGCCCGGCAAGGGTGGCAGCGCGGGTGGAAAGGACGGTGTAAATCCCCCCTACCATGTTGCAGACCTCCCAGCTGGCTTCAAAAATATACTCTGGTTCTGTTTCCGACATTAATTTTAATTTTAAAAATATTGCAAAGTTACAACTTTTCCTATAAAATGAAAATAATAGTCCTCCATACGTTTAATTTTTCTGTGCTAAAAAATATCTTTTTACCCGTTTCTTATTGCTTTTGTAATAAATATACATTATCTTTGCTCCTGATAAATTATAATTACCCACTAAAAAAATGTAAAGTATGAAAAAAACTACTCTTTTATTATCATTTATTGCTTGCGCATTGTTTGCTGGAGCGCAGACAAATCTGTTAAGTAATCCAGGTTTTGAAAATTGGACAAGTGGAGTTCCAGATTCTTGGACTTTATCGACATCCGGAGCTACTGTAACACAAAGCACAGATGTAGCTAGTGGATCAAGTTCGGCTCAGGTTGCTGCAACAGCTACTTATTGGGTTACTCAGGTTGTAGCAGCTCCGACTACTACATTCGATCCGGCTACAAAATATGAATTTTCACTGAAATATAAAATAACTGCCGGCGACAAAACTGATTTCAGAATCTGGCATGGTTTTATTACTAGTGCTTCAGGAGAAACTACAACGACTTATTATAGTGTTCCTACAACTGCCGCTGACTCAACTGTTTACTATTGGCCATTTCACGGCCCGGATGGCAAATCTTCCACAACTGGTTATTGGGGTTATAATTCAAGCGATGTTAGCTGGAAAGAATATAAATATCAGTTTAACTTCCCTGCAGGAATTAAACAATTTTCTTATCAAATGAGAGTCTATAAAGGTGCAACCGTATTGATAGATGATGTTTATTTTGGGGAAGCCAGAACCACTGGCGTTACCAATCCTACCGAAAACAATTCAAAATTCTACGTTTCAGGTTCTGAGCTGAAAGCTTTGAATATAGCTGATGGAACTACCGTAGAAATTTTCAACACACTGGGAGCTACCGTAAAAGTTGCTAAAATAGAATCCGGAACTGTTTCGTTAGACAACATGAGTAAAGGACTTTACATTGTAAAAGCAGGTAAAACAACCCAAAAAATATCTTTGTAAACCATTCATTACCCGAAATACTAAAATCCTCCTGAGATAATTCAGGGGGATTTTTTATTGTAACGCTAACTAAAAGCTACGCATGAAAAGCATGTTTATCTTCAATCCCGCACACGATCTGTCATTGGCCAACGATGATCCGAACTTCAACCCTCCCCTTTCGGCGCGTAAACTGGAGACCGACCTCTCGTGCCTGCCCGTGTGGTTTGCGCCAAACGGGAGCCTGGTGTGGAGTAGCCCTGAAAACACCGGTTGGCTGAACGGTTGGAAACGGCTCCTACCTGGCTTGTCCTGTACCGAAATAACTTCTGTTCCCGATTTTCAAAACATCTCTGCCATCCACCCCTGGGGCTGGGACAAATCCATCGCCAAACAACTGTTGGTTTCAACCGAAGCGGAAAGCGGTCAACGCCATGCGCTTACACATCTGCTACCCTCCGAAAACCATCTGGCCGAAATAAAAAGGCTGTCGCATAGGCGCACTGCCGCCAAAGCCCTGCACTATCTCCGGTCCGAATCTGGTTGCAACGAGATACTCCCTTTGCCAGCCATCGAAATTCAGGATCTGGCTGCTGTCGAACATTATTCAAAAACTCATGCGGGTGTCATCTTTAAAGCCCCCTGGTCGGGAAGCGGAAAAGGGTTGTGCTGGGTACGGGGCTCACTGAGCGACAGCCACCGGGGCTGGTGCCGGAATGTGTTGGAAAAACAGGGAAGCCTGATGGCCGAACAAATTTACGATGTGGCGCAAAACTTTGCCCTGTTGTTCAGATGCGAAAACGGGAAAGCTTCGTTTGCCGGATATTCGCTCTTCGAAACCGAAAAAGGAATTTACCGTAGTAATTCACTACTCAGTGATGATGCTATTCTCGCCCGCCTCTCGCGGTTTATTCAGCCACAACTGCTTCTTGCCATCCGCGAACTTTTACAACCATTTATCGATGAACATATTGCCCCTTTTTACTCCGGCATGCTGGGTGTGGATATGTTTATTTTCAACGACAACAACACTCTCCGGATTCACCCTTGCGTGGAGATCAATTTAAGGATGACCATGGGAGCAGTGGCCCGTATTTTCTTCGACCGCTTTGTTTCACCTGGATGCAGCGGACGATTCAGCGTGGATCATTGTACCGAACGACAAGCGCTTTGGCAAGATCACACCCTGAGAAAGAAGAATATGCCGCTCATCATCGAAAACGGGAAAATATCGTCGGGATACCTCTCCCTTTCGCCCGTATTGCCCGACACGCATTACAGAGTGAGGGTTGAATTGGCAAGTTACATTTGATGTACAGGAAATACGGGTAGAACCAAATGGGAAACCACGTAACGAACTTTCGGAATTATCGCGCTTGTTGACTTTACCTTACAATTGTAATTACCAAAGGATTTTCTTCTTAAAGTAAGTTTTAAGATACTTTTTATCTATATGCAGAAACATAATAGCCGGGAAAGACCAGAACAATGTTCCAAGAAAATTCTGATAAATCCAACAAACAGATAGTTCCTAAAATAAATAAATTGACTAATTTTGCCGCCCGAATAGCGCGAACAATATATTTTTCAACTGTTCAAAACCGAAAGGTTCGGCGTGGGTTGAGGTGTCGCCTTTCAGACTCTCTGTTTAATACTGTTTTATTTTACTTTTAACTTTTGTAAAATAAAAACAACTTCATTCAAAAAAAATATAAAATATGCTATCAGCCGACGGACTTACCGTGGAATTTAACGGGAAAACGCTTTTTAAAGATATTTCATTTGTCATCAACGAAAAAGACCGCATAGCCCTGATGGGCAAAAACGGGGCGGGAAAATCTACGCTCCTTAAAATTTTGGCGGGCGTGCGCGAGCCCAACAAAGGAAAAGTTTCCTTTCCAAAAGGTACAGTTGTGGCTTACCTGCCTCAACATTTACTTACCGAAGATAAACGTACTGTTTTTGACGAAGCGGCGCAAGCCTTTTCGGAAATCCACGACATGGAACGGGAGATCGAAACGCTGAACGAACAATTAGCTACGCGCACCGACTACGAATCGGACAGCTACATGGAACTGATCGAAAGAGTATCGGCACTGAGCGAACAATTTTATAGCTTAGAAGAGATCAATTACGATGCCGATATTGAAAAAACCCTCCTGGGCTTAGGTTTTTCGCGCGAAGACTTTACGCGGAACACTTCCGAATTCAGTGGTGGTTGGCGAATGCGCATCGAGCTGGCCAAGATCTTGCTGCGCCGCCCCGACATTATCCTGCTCGACGAACCGACCAACCACCTTGATATTGAATCCATCCAATGGCTGGAAGATTTCTTAGTCAATGCGGCTAAGGCCGTGGTAGTCATCTCGCACGACAGGGCTTTTGTGGACAACATTACCACCCGCACCATCGAAGTAACCATGGGGCGCATCTACGACTACAAAGCCAAATACTCGCACTACCTTGAATTGCGCCGCGAAAGGCGCGAACAACAGCAAAAACAATACGACGAACAGCAAAAAATGATCGCCGAAACCACCGAATTTATCGAACGGTTCAAAGGGACTTATTCCAAAACGCTGCAGGTGCAAAGCCGCGTCAAAATGCTCGAGAAGCTGGTTCTGGTTGAAGTGGACGAAGAAGATACTTCGCGCCTCAGGCTGAAATTTCCACCTGCGCCCCGTTCGGGAAATTATCCGGTATCGGCCGAAAATGTCGGGAAATGTTACGGCGACAAAAGAATTTTCGGCAACGCCAATTTCATGATTGAACGGGGAGAAAAAATCGCTTTCGTGGGGAAAAACGGGGAAGGGAAATCTACGCTGGTAAAAGCGATCATGGGCGAAATAGAACACGAAGGAAAACTAACCATCGGACACAATGTAAAAATTGGCTACTTCGCGCAAAACCAGGCTTCGTTGCTCGATGAAAACCTCACCGTTTTCCAAACCATCGACGACATTGCGGAAGGCGACATCCGAACGAAAATAAAGGACTTACTCGGCGCGTTTATGTTTGGAGGCGAAGAATCTTTCAAAAAGGTAAAAATCCTCTCCGGAGGCGAACGCACCCGGCTGGCCTTGCTCAAACTGCTGCTCGAACCTGTAAACCTGCTTATCCTTGACGAGCCCACCAATCATCTCGATATGAAGACCAAGGACATACTGAAACAAGCGCTGGTGGATTTTGACGGGACATTGATTGTAGTTTCGCACGACCGTGATTTTCTGGATGGATTAGTAACCAAAGTTTTCGAATTCGGACAACAAAAAGTAACCGGACACCTCGAAGACATCTACGGTTTCCTAACCAAAAAGAAGATGGATAACCTGCGGGAAATAGAGAGAAAATAAACGGCGGAAATCGTACTTACGTTAGGCGGAAACATCCATCAATCGCCTTCTGTCATGCAGTATTCAGTAGTCATCGCCTTCAAATTGTTCGTGCCCGGCAGCCGGTTGCCAACCGTATCCCGGTTCGAAGTAATTCCAAAGCAGCGCCGAGATGGCCACAATCTGCCTTCGTCCTTCGTTGTTTTTATCGTACGAAGTATCTTTCTGATTTTTGGTATATACAGCAAAAACATAATCGCCGCGCGGAGCGTTTACCAGCACCACCTCGGAACGCGAAGCGCTCACCATTCCCTGTTTCGAAGCTGTATTTACCGTTGGCGGAATTTGACTGAGCGCGACATCCCTGTAAAAAACAGTTCCCAGTATCCGGTACATTTCATCGCACGAGGCGGGCGTGAACAATTCCCTGTTTCGTATTTTTGTCAGGAGCAGAGCCATTTCGCGGGGCGTAGTTTGCCCCCAGCCGTATATCTCGCGGAAAGCTTCCCGCCCCGGCGTACGCGAATTGACCCTTGTACACTTCAAACCAACCTGTTCCATCAACCGGTTAATGGCAATGCCGGAGCCGGCCAACTCCTGCAACCACAAACTGGCACTGTTGTCGCTGGTGCAAATGCTCAACAACTGTACCTGGCTCAGCGGTAACTCGGTGCTATCGCGCATCGAAGCCAGCAATCCACCGTCGCCACTGTATTTTTGCCGGCTACTGATGTAAGTCAACATCTGGAAGTAACCCAGTTCCTTTTTCTCTATTTTATCAAAAATACCTGCCATGATTGGCACTTTGATGGTACTTGCGGTAGGAAATACCGTGTCGGCATTCACGCAGGCTTCACTGCCAGTTTTCAGGTTCTTAACGTAAACGCCGATCACACCGTTAAATCCAGCCGTTTGTCGTTCCAAAAGACGCGTGAGCTTTTTGTCCGTCCGAGCCTGTAAGCCCGAAGCCAATGTAACCAGCGCAAGCAAAACGAAAAATATAGTTTTTTTATTCATGGTTCCGGATTCGTTACAAATAAGTTCCTTTTGGGTTTTATAATTTTTGTGTTGTTAAAGCGAGAAACAGAAAAACTTTATTTCACATCTTCCCATTAATGAGTATTGACGCATTAAGGGGAAACATCGCTCCCATGGCGCTTTCTCAGCCTCGTAGAGGTGGCGCATCTAAAACATAAAAGCATACAACCAAATCCTGAACCGAAAGGTGAAATTGCAAAATACGCCCGACAATTCGACGTTTTGTTCATTTATCGGGCATGTTTCTAAAAAACAGGTTATACCCGAAAGAACAGAATTTTTGATTTATATAGTCAACCATTAAAAACCACGCATTTCTATAGTACCAAAAGAGAGTCGGGGCAAATTTTTCATACCACTTTCTTACGGTTTATATTTCGATTTTTCGAGCATCATTTGGTAGTTGTTGTTACCGGCCAGGTCGTTCAGCGTTACCTGGTTGTTATTGTCCATATAGCTCGAAACGATCTGCCAGCCTATCCAGGTACCGAGCCTCCCGGGTGAATTCTGCGTAACGGGCGACGTAAATGGAGCATCGTTCAGAAACTTCTGGATCATTTGTACATCGGTCGAAAACAGCAGCTTTTGTTCAATCAGAGTAGCCCAAATTCCGCGTTCGTTGTCTTTGCACCATTTCCATTGAGCCGGAGTATAACCCATAATGTTTTCGGGGGTTTCGTCAGGCAAAAATTGCGAAACCAGATAAAGTATTTTTCCGCGGTAAATCATATTGTCGAGCAGGCGGTTTTGCTGCGAACGGAACGGGAAATGGGTAAAAAGATAAGCCGTCAGCGCGTCGGGAACAATATTTTCCCGCTTCATATTGGCAATCATGTACTCGTAAGTAAACTGCTTGTAAAGCGGATAATCGGCGCCAAGGTACATGTCGGCGCCAATGGCCAAAATGCTATCGTTGATAAATACCGGACTGTTGAATCCCGATACGAAGAAATAGACCTGAGGTACGCGGAGCGAAGGAAAGGTGGCATGAATGGACGAGAAACCAGCCGACAACCCCTTTTCAACATCACTGATATCGGTAAATGTTTGCAGCGTCTTTTTATAAACACCGGCAAAAACTTTATCGCCCAAAAATTTCCGTAACATAATGTTTATGTGAACAGAGTCGTTCTCGTTCAGGCCAAGTACCTGCGTTATAAACGCCTGCGTCATCAATGGATATTTTTGTTTTAAGCCGGCAATTCCTTTGCCAATGTTGTTGGTGTCCAGCTGTATCAGGTCGCGGTCGAAACGGCCGATAGTGATGTGGAGTTGATCTTTTGGTTCCACAGCTTTCACTTTGTTCTTGTTTCCACATCCGGCAAAACAAAGGGCCAGCCCGACGAATGAAAATACAATTGCTTTTCGTATCATTTTTATTGTATATGTTAAATAATCAGGATAAAAAGAGGATTATTAAAACAAAAAGCGTAAATGAAGCTGTTGGCCTTTGCATTTACACTTTTTATTATAATAACGTTTATATTTACAGGTTATTTTCTGTTTTTCATTGCTTTCTGTTGTTCGTACTGCATTTTTTCGAGCCGTTCCATGAAACCGCTTTTCTTCGGTGGTGTTTTGCTGTTACGTTTCGCGTGCAACTGGGCAAGCAGCTTCTTTTCATCCACAAAGGCTCTCATCACGTATGTTTGAATGATGGTGATCAGCGCCGAAACAAAGTAGTAGTAACTCAACCCCGACGACGAATTGTTGAAGAAGAACAGGAACATGACAGGCATCATATACATCATCCATTTCATCATGCTACCCATCTGGTCGTTGGTAGATGGGGTAGTGGACGAATTGAGCTTGGTAGTGATGATGTTGGCCACTGTCATCAAAATACAGAATAAACTGATATGATTTCCATAGAACGATGATAGCAACGGAATGTTGGTAGTCCAGCTGAAGATGGAATCGTAAGTCGAAAGGTCGTTGGCCCATAGGAAACTTTGCTGACGTAACTCGATAGACGACGGGAAAAAGTTGAACATGGCAAGAAGTATCGGCAGCTGCAACAACGAAGGCATACAACCGCTGAGCGGACTCACCCCTACTTTCGAATACAATTCGTTGGTAGCCTTCTGGCGTTCCAGTGGCTTATCGGCCGGTATGCGGGCGTTGATTTCGTCCACTTCGGGTTTCAACACCCTCATTTTAGCCGCCGAAATATACGACTTGTACGTGAGCGGGAACAACACCAATTTAATGATCAGCGTCATGATCAGGATGATCAGCCCAAAACTGCCGATGTATTTACTGAACAGATTGAACATCGGGATAATGACAATTTGGTTGATCCAACCGAAGATACCCCAACCGAGCGGAATCAGTTTTTTCAGTTGAAGTTCATTGCCATCGGTAGCTTCTTTATCGTACGATTTCAGGATTTTATATTTGTTCGGGCCGAGGTACATGCGGAATGCCGAAGGTTGCCCGCCGGTAGGGTCGAAAGGAACAACGAGCGAAGCGGTCATCGATTTCAGGTAACGACTGCTGTCGCTTTCCATGGTACTGGTCAGTTTGCCTGCTTCAAAGCCTTTTTCGGAAATAAGGATAGAGCTGAAGAACTGATCCTTAAAGGCAACCCATTTCACACGGTTGTTCAGTTCCTTTTCGTCGGCTTTGGCCGTGCTGAGCGATTTCACATCGTCCGAAACAAATTTATAGAAAATGCCCGCGTACCTGTTTTCGTTCTTTTTCCCGAGCTCCTGTTGCGGGAGTTTTCCATCCCACTCCAGGTTGAGCGAACTGGTATTCCGAGGCATTACCGTATTCATCTTGTAGGCTTTCAGGCTGATGCCTACCATATAATCGTTGTCGGGAAGCGAATAAACCACGTCGAGGTAAGCATCAGTCGTTGTTTTCAACCGCATGGTGAGCGTTTGAGCACCATTGTTCTTAACCACCGACGAACCATCGAAATAGAGTTCAGAGGTTTGGAGTACGCGGTCGTTGTTGGTGGCCAGGGTAAAGTTCATTACGTTTTCTTTATCTTTAAATAAGATAAGCGGCAACGAATCGTGCGTTTTGTAATTTTTGAGCTGAGCCGAAAACAACTGTCCCCCCTTTGACGAGATGGTCAGTTTCACCAAGTTGTTTTCGATGGTGTATAGTTTCTCGGCCCCTGTGGCAGCCGGAGCAAAAGCACCGTAAGCGTTTTCGATGTTTTTCGCTGTCGTGTCGTTTTGCACTTTCGACGTTGCCGAGTCTTTGGCCGTAGCCAACGTCGCGGTTTTGCTTTTGGCGGCCTGCTGTTTTTGAGCCAGTTCCTGAACGGCAGCCACCGAATCGTTGTAATGTTGACGACGCGCAAGCTCCTCCTTGTTCGGTTTATTCAACACCCCGTATCCAATGACGATCAGTACAATAAGGACAAAGCCGATAATTGTATTTTTATCCATTAATTTTCAGATTTTTTTATTAGTCAATTTAATATATTTCCAGTACTTGCAACTTGTAACTTTTATCTTGTAATTCCCCGTTTACTTCTTCTCTTGTTTCCTCGTTTACATGTTATTATTTCTCAATGGCTGTTTTCACAAAGTCGATAAAGAGCGGATGCGGGTTTACCACCGTGCTGCTGTATTCGGGGTGAAACTGCACGCCCACGTACCATTTATGAGATGTAAGTTCGATAATTTCCACTAAATCGGAATCAACGTTCAGGCCGCTGCAAACCATACCCGCTTTTTCGAATTCTTCTTTGTAAGCATTATTGAATTCGTAACGGTGCCGATGGCGTTCGCTGATGTTTTCCTTGTTATATATCTTGTAAACCTTCGACCCCTTTTTCAGCTGGCATTTGTAAGCTCCAAGCCGCATACTTCCGCCCAGGTCGAGGATGTTTTTCTGTTCTTCCATAATGTCCACCACGTTGTGCGAAGTGGACGGGTCGATTTCGGTGCTGTTGGCATCCTTGTAACCCAATACATTGCGGGCAAATTCAATGGACATGGTTTGCATCCCCATACAAATACCCAAACAGGGGATATTGTTCTCGCGCACGTATTTCAGGGCCGCGAATTTCCCATCCATCCCACGTTGTCCAAATCCCGGCGCTACAATAATTCCATCCACCTTCGATAGTTTTTTGTCAACGTTGGCTTCATCGAGCTTATCCGAAAGGATCAGTTCCAGTTTGAGCTTCCGGTGGTTGTAAGCGCTGGCATGAATCAGCGATTCGATGATCGATTTGTAAGCATCCGGCAATTGAACATATTTTCCAACAATGGCTATCCGCACCTCTTCGGTCGCGTTTTCGAGCTTTTCCACAAAGGTGGTCCACTTTTCCATATCGGCTTTTTTGGTGGTGTTGAGGTCGAAGCCCATTTTACTGAGCACCACTTCATCAAGCTTTTCCTGCTGCATGTTGAGCGGCACCCGGTAAATGGTGGGTACGTCAATCGATTGCATCACGGCGCTCGATTCCACATTGCAGAACAAAGCCACTTTTTTCCGCATTTCGGGCGAGATATTATGTTCGGTTCTCAGTATCAGTATGTCGGGTTGCACTCCCTGCTCCTGAAGAGCTTTTACCGAGTGCTGCGTTGGTTTGGTTTTCAGTTCCTTGGCCGCTGCCAGGTACGGAACATAGGTGAGGTGAACAATGAGGCAGTTTTTGCCCAGCTCCCACTTTAGTTGCCTTACGCTTTCGATGTAGGGAAGCGACTCAATGTCGCCAACCGTACCTCCGATTTCGGTAATCACAAAGTCGAAATCACTTTTGCTGCCGAGCAGTTTTATGTTGCGTTTGATTTCGTCGGTGATATGCGGGATAATCTGAACCGTTTTGCCCAAGTAATCGCCCCGGCGCTCCTTGTTAATAACGTTCTGGTAAATCCGTCCGGTGGTAACATTGTTGGCTTTGTGGGTTTCCACCCCCAGAAAGCGTTCGTAGTGCCCCAGGTCCAGATCGGCTTCGTGCCCGTCCACCGTTACATAACATTCGCCGTGTTCGTAGGGATTCAATGTACCCGGATCGACGTTGATGTACGGATCAAGTTTCTGATTAGTAACCCTGAAACCTCTTGCCTGCAATAGTTTACCCAGCGATGCGGCAATAATTCCTTTACCGAGCGACGAAGTTACCCCACCGGTAACGAAAATGTACTTTGTCTCTTTCACGACTTTAATGCTTAAAATTGATGTTATCTGAAATCATTTTTAAGCATGCAAATTTCGGAAAAAAAAATGAATAACGAAAAAATGAATGCATCTTATTGCATAAATGTTACAATCTTGTAAACTTATTTTGATACTATTGACATTTCGGCCGTTTTTTTATTATTTTGCAGTCAAAAATATAACTATTAATGAGGTTAAATTTAATACATCTTTATTGCGGTAAAAAGTAATTTATTAATTTTGCCGGGAAAGTTATTTTCAGATGATTTACATCAGATTTAATTTTTTTACGAACATTGTTGTCCATATCGGTGGTTTCTGTTTTTATTTTTAACAAAAAATGTCTATTAAGCTTATTAATGAGGATGTGATCGACGATCTGTCGAAAAGCAATGAAAAAGCATTTTCATTGCTTTACGATTGTTATTATACATACCTGAATACCATCGCATTATGCTACATATTCGACAAAGATATTGCCAACGAAATTGTCAATGATGTTTTTATTAATGTATGGCATAAACGACGTACGCTGGTGTATCCCGTTCATTCTTATCTGGTACAGTCCATAAAGAACGGATGCTTGAACTACATTCGCTCGCGGAAATCGGACGAACGTGTATTGAGTGAACACAAACGGCAATTACTCGATTTTCAAGAAGAATACATTTTGTCCAATCCTACACCCTTGCAGTATGTTGAGAGCCGCGAAATTGAAAACGAAATTTCGCAGGCCATTGAGCAATTGCCTGAAAAGTGCAGGAATATTTTCGAATTGTATATGTTTTCGGGTAAGATGCCCGAAGAAATTGCTCGTGAACAAATGATTACCGTCAGCACGGTGAGGGTCCAGATAAAAAACGCTCTCGACCGTTTGAGGGTATCGTTGAATCATTTGGTATCACTATTTTCGTTGTTAATGTAATCGTTTCGTTCAACTAAATAATTTATTTCGTTTCCTTAAGAATGCGCACAAATAATACCACATACGACGATCTGATTATTGATTACCTGTCGGGGAATCTCTCCGGCGCCAATATGGATAGATTTGTCGAGCTGTATCATTCCGACGTGGCTTTCCGTCAGCGGTTCGATGAGTTGAACAAAGTGCGTTCTGCTTCGATGATACCTCATATCGAAGCCGGGAAAAAAGAAAATTTCACCCGTTTGATGGAGCAAATCGGCAGTGCTCCAGAAACAACCGGACAACACTTTCGCCGCGTTGGACTTCTACGTATTGCCGCAATAGCCGCGATATTGCTGGTGATCTCGGGAGTATGGTATTTTTACAAGAACACGTATGCCGGAAAAATCCGTACATCTTTTTACCAAACGGTTGTCCCGGAGGGATCGCAAACCAAAATCATTCTTCCCGACAGTACCGTTGTGTGGCTCAATTCGGTTTCCAGTTTAAAATACGATCGGATGTTCGGTAAAAACGGACGCGAAGTTACCCTTTCGGGCGAAGGGTATTTTGAAGTGGCGAAAGACCGGAAAAATCCTTTCTGTGTGCATACAGGAACCGTCGATATTCGAGACATGGGTACAGCCTTCAACGTTAAAGCTTACGAAAACGACAAGGATGTAACCGTTGACCTGATAGAGGGAGCGGTGGATGTTTCGGTGGAAGCGGCCGATAACATCAGAACCTACTCCATGAAGCCCAATGATAAGTTCATATACAACAAGGTAACCGGTAAAACGAATTACCGCCAGTCGGATACTGCGAGGGCGGCTCAATGGACTACCGGCAAACTTTGCTTTGTGGATGCGACCATTGAACAAATTGCCCGTGATCTTGAGCGGAAATACAACGTGAAAATAGAGATCGGAAGTGAAAAAATTAAGAAGGAACTTTTCTCCGGAAGCCTGAACCTCCACCTTTCGCTGAAAGAAAACCTTTTGTTTCTGGATGTTGATAAAAAATTTGCTATCTCCCAGACAAAAGATACCGTTAAAATAGAATTGAAAAAATAAAAAGTTGATGTATAACGGGTTGGTTTTGATGACTGAAATAAACTACCGATGACCACCCCATCTTTATTGGGGTTACCTGTTTTTTTTGAGGATATAAATAATTTCTCAGTGGGGGTTACATTATGCAGATAGTCATAAAAGAATATGTTTAAAACTTGACTGAAAAATTCATGATGGCTATTTTCAAGGCGATGAAGTTATTTACAAAAGAAAATTACCTGCAAATTAACATTCTCCAGATGACAAATTTTGTAAAAAGATTAAAAAGTAGTTCCTACTAAATTGAAATTATGAGAAACAAGTTTGATCTGTAAGAGAGACTGGTAAAATCAGGATTAGAACTCTTTCATTTATTCCGAAAGCATTGGTTGGTGTTATTTTTTGGGATAAAACCACTCAAGGAGATATTGATTTGATAAAGAGGATTATTGAATTACATGGGAATTATAGTAAAATGTAATGATTTATAAATCAATTGACTAAAAATATAAATGGAATAAAAACAAATGCCATGTAACAAACAACCGGTATTAAAACATGCCGGTTCCAGTAAGTTTTAAAGTGTTTCGTCCCGCATCCATAATTTCGTTTCGAATAATAGAAACGTCGCTCAACAATTCCTTATTAACGACAGTACTGCCACCATTCCCTGTGGATGTCCCGAATTTATAAAGCCGTTTCAATAATCTCTTTCCGGATTGCCTTTTCTATTTCTGTATTTTCCCTAAAAATTTAACAATTAAAATCATCAATCATCTAAATGTTTTTTATTTGGGATGTGTATAAGGTAATAGAAACGCCCTAAAAACATTCCGGGAAAGAAATATGGAAGATAAAAAACAAATATTTGAGAGGTTGATGATTCTTCATTTATCGGGAACCATCTCGACGGATGACGAAAGATGGCTGACGGAAATTCTTTTATCCGACCCGTATTACCAAACCCTGTATAAGGAAATGGCGCAGATAAAAGCCCTTTCTTTTGTTCCGGTACTCGAAAAACAAAAAAAATCCAACTACGACAGAAACATTGGCAGTATCCTGTTCGATGGAGCATCTGTTCGAAGTCGTTTCACATTTCTCTACCGGATGACAGCTGTACTTGTTTTGGCCTTCTCGCTCACTACTGCATTCTTTTATCTGAACAAAGCCGGAAATCAGGATTCAAAACTGGCTGGTTGCCAAACTATTGTTCCTTTCGGTTCGCAAACCAAACTCGTACTCTCCGATGGCACCGTAGTATGGCTCAATTCAGGTTCTACTCTGAGCTACAATGCATCCTACGGGGAAAATACCCGCGATGTATATCTGGCTGGCGAAGGTTACTTCGAAGTACATAAAAACCCGAAAAAACCCTTTATCGTACATACCAACCAGATCAACGTCAAAGTACTTGGAACAGTATTCAACGTCCGCTCTTACACCAACGAACCTTCGGTACAGGTGGATCTGCTCGAAGGAAAAGTAAATGTTTCGGCTACCGGCACTACCAACGAGCACCCGGAGATGACCCTGCTTCCCGACGAGAAAATGATTTACCAAAAAGATAAGAAAACCATGACATCGTACAAAAGCAATGCGGCTCGAACGGCGCAGTGGGTTACCGGAAAACTTTGTTTTGTTGACGCCTCGCTCGAAAGCATTGCCAAAGATCTGGAACGCCGTTTCGATATCCAGATCAAATTGGAGAGCAACAACATAAAAAACGAGACTTTTTCGGGGAGTATCAATCTCAATCAGCCCATTGGAGCCATACTTGATTACCTTGACGTGGATAAAAAATTTGCTAAAATATATATGGGACGAACCATTGTTATTAAAAATAAAAACGGGAAAAAATGATTCTACCGTACTGCAAATAAAACTATGTAGATATTTAGTCGGGACAAACATGTCCCTTGGTTGCACAATGAAAGTATTATTTACACATGATTACATCAAACAAATCAATTAATACAATGAAATTATTCTCTACACTTAGGTTATTCGGGATAGCCATTCTTCTGCTGGCGGAAGCATTGATATTTATCGTATCGGCGCAAGATAAAAAAATAAGCCTGAATGTTACGAAAAAGCCGCTGAGTTCGGTATTGAACGAGATTGAGTCCAAAAGCGGTTACTCATTTCTGGTGAGGAGCAACGATGTGGATCTGGACGAACCAGTAACGATTTCTGTTTCAAACAAGTCCGTCAGGGATATTTTGTTCCGTTTGTTCAACGAGCGCCAGATACGGTTCGAAATCTCGGGCAACAGCATTTCCATTTTCAAACCTCAGAAAGTGCAAGAGTCGACGGACGGAAAAGCCGTCGAAACAAAAAAAGTGTCCGGACTCGTCACCGACCAGAACGGAGAACCCATTATCGGAGCCACGATACAGGTGAAAGATAATAACAAGCTGGGTACCATCTCGGACGTAAACGGAAAGTTCAACCTCGAAATACCCTTGCAAGCCACATTAACAGTTTCGTACATAGGCTACTCGCCCATCGAAGTAAAAGGGCCGGTGAAAGACAACCAGAACATTGTGCTCCGGGAAATGTCAAAAACGCTGAACGAAGTGGTGGTAGTAGGTTACGGCACACAGAAGAAGATCAACCTCAGCGGTTCGGTGGGCATGGTTACGGCAGACGATATTGCTTCCCGTCCTGTTTCAAGTGTGGCCAACGGGCTTCAGGGACTACTCACGGGAGTTACGGTAGTGAATCCTACGGGACAGCCCGGATCAAGTTCATCGACCATCCGTATCCGTGGATTGGGAACCATCGGTAATGCTAACCCGCTAATCCTGGTAGATGGGGTGGAAGGAGACATGAACATCCTGAATCCGGAGGATATACAAAGTATTTCGGTACTGAAAGATGCTGCTTCGGCAGCTATTTACGGGGCAAGGGCTGCCAACGGAGTGATCCTGGTTACTACAAAAAATCTAAATACGAAAGATAAAAAACCAACCATATCGCTCAATGCCTATTACGGCGTTCAGACTCCTACACGTTTGCCCGAAATGTGCGATGCCGTTGATTTTATGACCCTCGATAACGAAGCACGAACCAACGTGGGTTCGGCCATAGCTTGGAACGATAGTCAGTTTGAGAAAGTGAAAACGGGTTCGTCGCCTAATTATTTCGGGAATACCGACTGGATTTCGAAGGTACTCAACAGCAATGCTCCCCAACAAAGCTACTCGCTGAACGTAAACGGAAACGTGGGTAATTCGGGCTATATTTTCTCATACCGCTATTTTGATCAGGATGGGCTTACCGTTGGAAATTCCACGGGAGAAAAACGTCATAACCTGAGGCTCAAGATCGATTCTCGTTTGCTGAATAAGGTGCAATTTACCACCAATATAGGATATACGGTGCGAAACGTCATTTCGCCGGTGAGTTCACTTACCAGTGGTGGCGGAGCTATTTACAATGCCATGCGCATTGCCCCCAACGTACCGGTTCATTACACCGACGGGTCATGGGCCTATGGTGGCGGCAACACCAATCCGGTAGCCATATTGTACGACGGCGGAAACAACAACCTCGATGCGGATGAATTGTCGTTGATGGCCATCGGGAAAGTGGATATTATGAAAGGCTGGGACATAACCACTACCTATAGTGCCATCAATAAAAACTCATTGGTTAAGATATTGAAGAAGACCATTAATTTTGTGAACCCCGAAGATCCGGAAACCATTGTTTATTCGTACAATAATCCGAACAGTTTGAGCAATGCCGACCTTCGTCAGCGCCAGCAAACGCTTATTGTCCAGTCTAATTTCGATTTTTCGGTAGGAAACCACAATTTTTCAGGAGTAGGAGGCTTTGAGCAGGAATGGGCTGTACTTCAGCAATTCGATGCATCGCGCCTGAACCTGATCACAGAAGATGACCCTACATTGAATCTTGGGTCGACAGACGGAATGAGCAATGATGCCAGCGCGTCGCAATGGGCTATCCGCTCGTTTTTCGGACGGTTGAATTACAATTTCAGCGACCGTTACCTGCTCGAAATGAACTACCGCCTTGATATGTCATCACGTTTTTCCAAAGAATACAGGACAGGACGTTTTCCATCCTTTTCGGGAGCATGGCGGCTTTCCGAAGAACCGTTCATGGCCTTCAGCCGCAAGTTATTCGATAATATTAAGGTAAGAGGATCTTGGGGGATGCTCGGGAATCAGTATGTAGGCTCTACCGATTTTCCTTATCTTTCGGTGTTGAACGAAGTTACAGGATTGTCAACCATCGGTACCCTGGCCACTTCGGGTTACACCCAAACTACGCTGGCCAACCCGCAATTGTCGTGGGAAAAAATTAAAATGCTCGATTTTGGAGCTGATGTTTCGTTACTGAAAAACAGGTTGGAAATTACTTTCGACTGGTACAAGAAAAACACCAGCGGCATTCTTTTGCAACTCAATTATCCTGCCCAGATAGGAGCTACACCCTCCGAGCAAAATGCCGGATCGGTAAGCAACAAAGGCTGGGAAGTAAATGTTGCGTGGCGCGACAAGATCGGGCAACTCAAATACGGTATTTCACTCAACCTTTCCGACGTAAAAAACAAAATCACCGATCTGGCCGGGATGTCGCCCGATTTGAGTTCGTACCAGATCCGTCAGGTAGGTTTCCCTATCGATGCTTTTTACGGGTATGTTTCCGAGGGTTTGATGACGCCCGACGATTTCGGTTATTACGACGAAACGGAAAAAAAGTATTCAATAGAAAAGGTACCGGTAGTGATCGGCAACGATTATGAACCGGGCGATATCAAATACAAGGACATCAGCGGCCCTCAGGGCAAACCCGATGGCAAAATTTCGCCCGAATACGACCGGGTAGTGCTCGGAAGTTCTATTCCGCGTTATACCTACGCTTTCAAAGGCGATTTGCAATACAAGAACATCGATTTCAGTTTTTCGGTACAAGGTGTGGGTAAGTGCAAGGGCTATCTCACCGGAACTGCTCGTCATGCATTCCAGGACATGGCCGCTTATCCGCAAAAGATTCATTTGCAACGTTACAACGTAGAAACTAATCCGGATCCGAACGCCGCTTATCCTCGTTTAACATATAATGTCAGCTTCAATCAGTCCACTTTTTCAACTTATTGGCTGGAAGATGCAACCTACCTTCGCCTCAAAAATATTCAACTGGGATATACTTTACCCCAGCATTTAACCCGGAAAGCCAAGATTGAAAGATGCAGGGTTTATGCCTCGGCTGATAACCTGCTGACATTGACTGATTTCTTTTATGCTTATGACCCGGAAACGCCGGTTTCGAGTGGTGGATATTATCCTCAGATCAAAACTTGCGTAATAGGGTTGAATATTACGTTTCAATAATAACTGGTAGAGTATAACTTATTAAAATCCAATATAAAATGAAGAAATATCTTATCATAGGGTTAATGGCGGTTCTTTTTATTTCCTGCAACGATGAATTCCTCGACAGGGCTCCGTTGGACACGGTAACCAATGAAAACTTCTGGCAGAACGAAGAACACCTGAAAAGCGGGGCCAACGCCTTGTACACGGCCATGAAAGGAAAAGATATACTGAATATTTTCGAATCGATGGGCGAAAGCGCTCCATGGGCTATCACCACGGCATATCGCACTATAGGAGGAGGTAATTATTCCACCGACATTTCTCAAATCAACAGTCTTTGGGTAAGCGCCTATTACAACATTGGACGCTGCAATTTTTTCCTGAACAATTACAACAGAACTACATCCGTTTCGGTTGACGTAAGGGAACGTTATGCTGCCGAAGCCTACTTTTTCAGGGCTTACGACTATTGGTTGCTTACTTCTCTTTTTGGCGACGTTCCTTATATCACCAAAGAACTGAACATTTATTCGGATGATGTGTACAGGAGTCGTGATCCTCGTTCGCAGGTAATAGACAGCATAACAGCCGATTTAGAACGAAATTACAAAAATTTGCCTGCTTATATTGTTCCTGCTTCATCCGGTTTTGGTCGAATTAGTCAGGGAGCGGCGCTTGCTTTGCTTTCCAGAATTTATCTTTACAACGAAAGATGGAGCGATGCTGCTAATGCCGCCAAAAGGGCGATGGGCATAGGATACGAACTTTATTCCACCGGTAACCCGGCAGAAGATTACAGAAACCTGTTTAATTTTACCGGGAGGGCTTCGCGTGTCAGCACCAACAAGGAAACCATCCTGGCGTATGTATATAATTTCGATTTAGGAGAGGATGCCCGTACATCACATAACCTTTCGCGCGAGCTTTGGGTACCAAACGATTACTCACGCTTTGCACCTACAAAAACGATGATCGAAACATGGCTGACAGCGGATGGGAAAATATGGAATCCTTCCACAGTAAATACTTACGAAGGTGTGTTTGAAAATCGTGATCCGCGAATGAAACAGTCCATTTTACCTCCCAACACTTTGTGGGAAGGAAAGAAAGATGGCAATCCGAACAATACGAATTCATCGATATTCACTTATCCGAAATTTACGAATGACAAAGACGGATGCATGACCTATTCGGGCTATTATCTTTATAAATATGTAGAACCCACAAAAGTCGGGCAAGTAAGCCAGGACGACAACGACATTATTTTTTTCCGGTATGCCGAAGTATTACTCAATTATGCCGAAGCCATGGAGCAAGCTGGGCATTGTACTCAAAGCACTCTCGACAGTACGATCAATAAGCTTCGCGACAGGGTGGGAATGGTGCATCTGACCTTGTCCAACATTCCGGCAGGTTCCGATTTGAGAACGGAAATACGCAGGGAAAGGAAAGTAGAATTGTTTTTTGAGGGACACCGTTACCTCGACATAATTCGCTGGAAACAGGGCGATTTGCTCGGACAGGATTTACTCGGGGTAAACAGGCGCTGGCTTGATGAGTCAAAACTGTCTTCAGGGGTGTTGAACGCCCTTAAATGGAAAACGGTGAACGGAGATCAATACCTGATTATTGAAACGGGCCGGACATTCAATTCGGCAAAACATTACTTGTTGTCGTTACCATTTACTCAGATGCAACGGAACCCAAATTTACGACCGAATAATCCGGGATGGGATTGATCAATGTTAAGGCCAATAATAAATTTTAATGTTTAATTAAATTATTTGAAATGAAAAGAGCGATAAAATTTATAGTCTTGCTGATGACATTCTCAACATCTATTTCGCTGAACGGCCAGACTATTTCGATAACGGTAATGACTATGAATATCCGTGAAGGAGGCCAACTTGCCGGATATGACGCTACGGCTTTTGCCGATTGTATCAGGCAGTACAATCCCGATTTTGTAGTTTTTCAGGAAATGGATAACTATACGGTTCGGAATGGGAACAAAGATTTTCTTTCGGAGTTAGCCACGGAATTGGGAATGTTCCCTTATTTCGGGAAAGCCATGAGTTATTCTTCCGGAGAATTTGGCAATGGTATTTTATCAAAATATCCTTTTTACAACGCCCGTACCATTACCTCCAAACCATCAGGAGCCAGTGAGGAAAGGGCATGCTCGTGGATCGATGTGATGTTGCCGACTAAACGGCCGGTACGTGTGGCGGTTACACACCTGGATGTGTCCTCCGATCAGATCAGGGTGTCGTCGATGGCAACATTTAACAATAATATTTTGAACAACAACCAACTGCCTACCTTGCTTTTGGGCGATTTCAACGCTTCCCCTTCTTCTGAAACCATGGTGTACGCTTTTCTGAAATGGCAGGACATTGGTACAGGAACGGGAAACACAATACCAAGTTCGACCCCTACGTCCCGAATTGATTACATTCTCGGCTATCCGAAATCGTGGGTGAAAAAAAGTTACGATATTGTTTGTTATCCGGCCTTGTCCGACCACTGTTTTGTGGTAGCTGGCCTCGAATTTAATTAAAATAGAAAATGATGAAAACCATAAAGTTTTTAATATTACCGGCAATCTTTGCGGGTGTTTTCATATCCTGTAGCGATAATGGAAACGATGAACCACCTGTCGACAGCAATGGATATGAAGCTCCCGAAGCCCCATCAACGGTAAACCAAGCCAATCTGATCAATATTGAATTTTATTCGAAGCTGAATGATGAAACACTTTTTTCGGCACAGTATGATCAGGCTGTAGTGAGTCACATGACGGCGAATAAGACCCCGCTGGCTTTCATTTTCGATCGGTCCGATGCCATAGTGGGGCAAAAATCTCCTGTTGTGGATATGGCGCGGCAATGCAAACTGAAGTCGTTTTTTGTTCAAAACAACCTGAGCGACAATAGTATTGAAGGTACCGGTATTATTGTAAGGCCGCTGGTTCCAGTGTTCGATGGTTTTGGAATTCCCGACACCCTCTATCTTGCCGGATGTACAATAGCGGCTCCGTTGAGCCAGCCGGTTATTACTACGCTAATGACTTGCAGGCTTACCGCCTCATTCCAGTTCCCGGTAATTGTACGCTTATTGGGTGATGGATTAAAAACCAACAGAATTGTAACGGGAGCCATTAAGGCTACCCTGGTAGAAGAAATGAAAACATACACGAAATATCACCTGAAAGATTTCCGGCTCGTTTTTTACACATCGGCTCAGGGCGGATGTACTTACAGCATTTTCTACCTGACTCCGGTTCAATTCGTTGTTCGCGAAACGACAGGTACCACCGTGGGCACCATCCCCATGTATCAGTCGAAAATAGAATATTTAAGCGATTGAAACAACAAATAATGAAGCGATTCTCGTGTAAAAGAGGAAAATCCCATATGAAATTCAAAAATAAACAACTGAAATAGTAATTGAAAATAAATTAGATAAAAATGAAGATGAAATATCGGTATGGCGTTTTATATATACTGTTTTTTTCCTGGTGCCTGAACGCAACAGGTGCTGAAAAAAGTGACACTCTCAGAATTTTGACTTATAACATTCGTTTTGGCGAACTTGCAACGCTCGAACAACTCGGGACATTTATTAAAGATCAGCATCCCGATGTAGTAGCTATTCAGGAATGCGACTGGAAACTCAAACGAGAAAGAGCTTTTCAGCAAGCGGGCAAGGCATATATGAACGAACTGGCTTACTACAGTGGCTTGTTTGGCCTTTATGGTAAAGCCATCGATTACAAAGGGGGATATTATGGCATTGGATTATTATCGAAATATCCAATTATTAAAAGTGAATGTATCTCCTTGCCAAATCCCGAACCGAAAACCGAACAACGGGTAATGCTCCTTGCCGAAATTGAATTGCCCGACCATTCGGTCATAACTTTTATTTCTACCCATTTGGAAGTTTCTTCGGCAAAAACCCGAAAAGCCCAAGTGGATTTTATCAATAAAAAAGTGTACGAAATAAAAACTCCTGTAATTCTGGCTGGCGATTTTAATGCCACACCCGATGAAGAAGAAATAAAAGAAGGGTTCAAAGGGTGGTTTAACGCTACGAATAACGATTTGACATTCTCAACAAAGAAACCTGAAATTAAAATAGACTACATAATGGGCTTGCCACTGCAACGTTTCGAACTGGTTTCTACCCAGGTACATTCCGATTGCAATTTGTCGGACCATTTTCCGGTGAGCTCCGTTATTCTTTTGAAAAACTAAAAAATAAATACTAACAAATAAATTTATGGTGTTATGAAAATGCGAAGTTTCCTATTTTCAGCAATTACGCTGGCAACAATTGTTGCATTTACATCGTGTAAGTCGGATGACAATAAAGATGCGAACGTTCAGTTTACGTTCAATCAGTCAAGTTTCGATCATCTGGATTATGCTCAACCTGTTATGATTTCGGGTACGGCCGTTAGCGATCAGTCGATATCAAGCCTCACATTTACAGGGGTTAAACTGGTCAATGGAGAATATATTGCCCAGGGCGACACACAGGAATACAGTGGAACCGGAACGGCCACCGTGAATTTCGACATGGAATATTTTACCGATAGCAAGGACATTACCCACATAGAGGTTACGGCTTATGTAGGCAAAGCCACTAAGAAGGCTTATTTGCCGGTAAGTTCGGTTACCGGTGAAGCCAAAGGTTCGGCTTTTGTTTCCCAGGTAGTCCTTAAGGCCGATTCCATTGTCTGGAATGCCGAAAACCATCCCGAAGTTTACACTACCCCGAATACTGGTGCGGCAGCCGTTACGCCATCGTTTTTCTCTATTCATGGCGTTACTATCAACGGCGAGGTAAAACACGTGCTCACCGGAGATGAAATTCGTTCAGTGGAAGGTTTAAACGGTAGTTTCTGTTTTGTGAATGTATTGCAGAACACTTCTAATAAGGTTTACATTGGAAGCCAGCGGGGCTACATGTTCTCGAATCTCTGGATTTCCCAGTTGAGCGGTGGCACCACCGGACGCCAGTGCGATATTTATGAAATTGGCGGAAAAGCCATTCGCCAGGCAAACATCGATACCACCCAGTTCAAGATCATAGCCGGCTCGTGGATTGGAGCCAATTGGAACGAAGCACGTTACAAATTCGTCGATTCATTGTTTACAGTAATAAGCAATAGCGCTACCACCGAATCGGAAAAACTGAAAGCAAATTATCTGCTTGGAAAAATCCAGTCGAAACTGGATAACGCCACATTGGGCGAAACCAATAACCCAACCTCTCTCGGATCGTTGAACTACGCACGCCGGCGAACCAATGCCGGGACGGGTGGAACCAGCACAATGGAAGAAAATTTCAGAGCCGGCGATTATATCATCCTGAAAAATCAAAAAGGAGGAAAATTATATTACGGTATCATGCAGATTACTCAAATGCAGGACGATACCCCTTATTTAGTCAATGTGGATGGAGTCGGCCAGAAACTGGGTCAGGAAGAAAGTAAACAACTTTTCCATAAACCGCTTATTTTGAACGTAAAGGTTCAAGTTCAACCCTGATTTTAAGAACCGGTGGTTAATGCTGCCTTAAAGTTATCGGGAAATAAATTTTCCTGATGACTTTTACCCTGGGTTCGGATGCTTCCGATACTCCGGATAGGGGGAGGTGTATCCCTGGCAACAGAAAAAGAATCATGTGTTTTTTATTGATTACCAATACAATAATATCTTATTTTCCGGACAATACGATGGCTAAACAGCACCTGAAATATCATTTATTGAGTTTTTACTTTCTGGTTTTTATTGGAAATTCTTTTGCCACTGGCACCACTGTTCACGGCGATATAATAACGCCTGCCAAAGGGGTCATAGGGAGATGGATCGGTAGCCGGGTAAATGAAATACAATTTCGAGAGGTACCTCCTGTCAACGACCGTGAATTTTTCCAAATCGAAGCCGCCAATGGACAACTGGCAGTGGCTGGAAGCAGTACGGTTGCACTTTGTTATGCTTTTAATACTTATATGAAAAACGCATGTCACTGCATGCTAACCTGGAGTGGCGAAAACCTGAATCTGCCTGCGGTGTGGCCAGAATATCACCAACAATCCAGTACACCATATAAATACCGTTATTATTTAAATGTGGTAACCTTCGGGTACACAACCCCTTATTGGAACTGGAAACGATGGGAGCAAGAACTTGACTGGATGGCTCTACATGGTATCAACATGCCGTTGAGCACCGTAGCTGCCGAAGCTATTGCTGAAAGGGTATGGATTAAAATGGGCCTGACAAAAGATGAAATCCGGAGCTTTTTCACAGCACCGGCCCATTTACCATGGCACAGGATGGGAAATCTCAACGGTTGGGATGGTCCTTTTCCCGATTCATGGCAGAAAGGGCAGGTTGAACTCCAACATAGGATAATTGGACGAATGAGAGAACTTGGTTTCGAACCGGTTGCTCCTGCTTTCGCTGGTTTTATTCCCGAAGCATTTATGAAAAAACATCCTGGACTCAGGGTGAAAAGACTTACATGGGGTGGGTTTCCGGAAAAATATAACGCCTTTGTTTTGGCTCCGAACTCCCCCTGTTTCGAAGAAATCGGAAAACTTTTTATTCAGGAGTGGGAAAAAGAATTCGGTAAAAATGTTTGTTTTCTTTCGGATAGTTTTAACGAAATGGAACTTCCGGTGGAAAACGATGAAGCCAAACACAAATTACTGGAAAACTACGGTGAATCAATCTACAAATCCATTATTGCCGGCGATTCCGCTGCTATTTGGGTAACCCAGGGATGGACGTTCGGGTATCAGCATGAGTTTTGGGATAAGCCGAGTTTGCAGGCGCTGCTCAGCAAGGTTCCAGACGACAAAATGATCATTATTGACCTGGCCAATGATTATCCTAAATGGATCTGGCATACCGGTCTGACGTGGAAAACCCACGATGGTTTTTACGGCAAGAACTGGATATACTCTTTTACTCCCAATTTCGGGGGCAAAACCCCTCTTACCGGGGAACTTGCCATGTATGCATCGTATCCGGCCGAAGCTTTGCGTTCTCCTTACCGTCATAAGTTGATCGGTTTCGGATCGGCTCCAGAAGGTATTGAGAATAACGAGGTGATTTATGAATTGCTTGCTGATGTTGGCTGGAGCGATAAAGAAATTGATCTCGACAATTGGTTGCAAAATTATGGGGAGGCGCGTTACGGTGCTTTTCCGGAGAATATAAAAGAAGCATGGAACTTGCTTCGCCGTTCCGCTTATGGTTCGTTGTATTCCTATACCCGTTTTTTGTGGCAAACGGTAGTCCCCGATAAGCGTAGGGTAAGCCGTATTGATACCGGTGCCGATTTTATGCGTGCAGTGGAGTTATTCCTCGAAAGCGCCAGTAGCTTGAAAAAATCGGCGCTTTACCGGAATGATGCAATAGAGTTTTCATCCCTTTACCTTTCTGCTAAAGCGGATATTTGCTACAAAAGAGCACTTCAGGCCGATTCACTGGACAATAAAGTTATGGCCGCAAAAGAACTGAAGAAAGCAGTGGATATATTGAGTTCAGTGGATCGCTTGCTTGAATCGCATCCATCTTACCGGCTCGAAACGTGGGTAAATTATGCTCGTCAACAAGGAACTACACCAGAAGAGGGTCTTGCATACGAAGCGAATGCTAAAAGGCTTATTACCACTTGGGGTGGCCATCAGGCCGATTATTCCGCGCGGATATGGAGCGGCCTGATCCGGGACTACTACATTCCCAGAATGAAACTGAAAATTGAACATCCAAAAACAGATCTCCGCAAATGGGAAGAATCATGGATACATACAGCTCGTATTTCGGGGGTGCGTCCTTATACCGACCCGCTTGACGAAGCTGTGAAACTTATAAATAAATGGAAATTCTGCAAATAACACATCCTGCCATGACATATATAAAGAAACCTATTTCACTCATTGTTCTGTCCATGTTTTCCGTTTTTGCTTTATCTGCCGAGCAAAGCAATGTTTCCGAACAAGCTGTGTACGATTTGATAAAACGTGTTGTTCCCCAGATACCCGAATCTTTCATGGTGGAATTCAGGCAAAAAGACGCGGATGGTAAAGATGTTTTTGAAATAGAATCGGCAGGAGATAAAATTGTATTAAGGGGAAATAACGGCGTTTCAGTGGCAAGTGCGCTGAATTATTACCTGAAACATTATCTTCATTGTTCTTTAACATGGAACGGGAGCCGGCTGAATATTCCGGGTAAGTTGCCGGCAGTACCTTACAAGATCATTCGAAAATCGCCTTATAAGTATCGTTATTACCTCAATTATTGCACGTTCAATTACAGCATGAGTTGGTGGAAGTGGGATCGCTGGCAACAGGAAATAGATTGGATGGCACTCAACGGGATCAATATGCCGTTAGCCGTAACCGGGCAAAATTCGGTATGGCAACGTGTATATAACGGATTGGGGTGGAACAATAAGGACCTGGAAAGTTTTTTCAGCGGGCCAGCTTATTTTAACTGGTTCTGGATGGGAAACCTCGATGGGTGGGGCGGCCCGCTACCTCAATCGTTCATGGATGGGCACGAAGCGCTACAGAAAAATATCCTTGCCCGCGAACGCGAACTGGGAATGACTCCCGTTTTACCGGCCTTCACAGGACATGTCCCGCCGGACTTCGGTGAAAAATATCCGGGAATAAAAATTAAACAAACTTCGTGGGTGAACTTCCCTAAAGTAAGCGTTTTGGATCCGTCAGAGCCAATGTTCAATGAAATAGGGAAGCGTTTTATTGAAGAAGAAATCCGCACTTACGGAACCGACCATTTTTACTCGGCCGATACGTTCAACGAGAACACTCCGCCGACTTCCGATTCGATATACTTGAATAACATTAGCCGGAAAGTGTATGAGTCCATGCAGATGGCCGACCCGAAGGCACGGTGGATCATGCAGGGATGGTTGTTTTATCACGATAGAGACTTCTGGAAAGACAAAGAAATTAAAGCGCTGCTAAACGGCGTTCCGGATGACCGGATGATTATCCTCGATCTCTGGAGCGAACGTTTTCCTGTATGGAACCGTACCAACGCTTATTACGGAAAACCCTGGATCTGGAACATGCTCCACAATTTCGGTAAAAACATCAACCTTTCCGGTTGGATGAGCAGTGTAGCCCAGAATCCGGCAAAGGCTTTGAACGATCCTTCTTCCGGGAAAATGCAAGGCATTGGCCTTACTATGGAAGGTATTGAACAAAACCCGGTGATGTATGAACTAATGCTCGAGAATGTATGGAGGGATACTCCGGTAGATATAAATGACTGGTTGAAAGATTATGCTTTACGTCGCTACGGAAAAGAAAATTCCTATGCAGGAGATGCCTGGAAACTGATGAGTCGCAGTGTTTACAACGATTCAGTAACCAATGGCGGTTCGGAATCCATTATTACGGCTCGTCCCACTTTTAAGAAAAATCCCGGCGGCACTACTACCACGAAACTACCTTACGATCCGGTTAATTTAGTAAAAGCTTGGAATATTTTGGTCAAAGCCGTTCCGGATTTGGCCGGGAGTGATGGATTTCGTTACGACCTGGTGGATGTAACCCGTCAGGTACTTGCCGATTATGCCTTAGTGATTCACCAGAGAATGGCTGTTGCCTACGATGAAAATAATCGTAACGAGTTTCTGCGTTCGGGTAACGAGTTCGTTGTCCTTCTTTCGGATATGGATGATTTGTTAGCCACCCGAACCGATTTTTTGCTTGGTTGTTGGCTCGAAAGTGCTAAAAGTTGGGGTACCACGGCTAAAGAAAAAGCTTTGTACGAAAAGAATGCCCGTAACCTGATTACTCTTTGGGGAAATAAAGATTGTAAGCTTCATGAGTATGCCTGCAAACAATGGTCGGGTATGATTGATGGATTTTACAAACCCCGCTGGGAACTGTTCATCGGGCAGGTAGCCGCAGACATGAAGTATAAACGGAAATTCGACCAGGAGAAATTTGAACGTCTGATAAAAGATTGGGAATGGAACTGGGTAGAAAATAGTGATACTTACACCAAGGATGCGAAAGGAGATGCGGTAAAGCTGGCCTTAGCAATTTATGGTAAGTATTTCTCTCAGATTGTAAAAGCATATTCGATAGAATTAAAATAAAAACAGATTTATGAGTCCATTGGTTATCTCACTGCTGGTTTTGACATCCATTATTCTGATCATAATTCTCACATCGGTAGTTCGGCTGAATGCCTTTGCATCACTGCTGGCAGTCTCTTTATTGCTGGCGGTGGTAGCTCTTCCCGATCACGATATCATAGAAGTTCTGAAACATGGTTTCGGCCAAACAATGTCGTCAATCGGATTTCTGATAATTTTCGGAACCATCATAGGTGTTGTACTTGAAAAATCGGGCGGAGCCGTTAGTATTGCCCGTTACATGCTATCTAAAACTGGCAAAGGCAAAGCGGCATCAGCATTAGGTATAACAGGTTTTCTGACCGGAATGCCCATTTTTTGCGATTCGGGGTTCATTATTCTGAGTGGGCTTATCAAGCATTTCAGCTCCGGGGCAAAAGTAGCATTATCTTTTATTTCCATTGTTCTGGCTACTTCTCTTTATTCCGTACATTGTTTGCTTCCAATGCATCCGGGGAACTTAGCTGCTGCAGGTATTTTAAATGTGAACATTGGGAACCTGATACTGGTTGGTACAATCTATGCCGTTCCAGCTGCTGTTGCGGCATTCTATTGGACCAAATGGAAAACTCGCCAAGAACCTCCATACGAGGAAAATAAAATACCAGAAAAAACAGAAATTGCCACGCAGGAACATCTTCCTTCAGTAGCTTTGTCATTGCTCCCGGTTGTGGCTCCACTGTTGTTCATAGCTTTAGGATCTTTAATGGAAGTATTTTCTTTTAAGGAAACAAACTTCATAATCAACGGACTTATTTTTCTCGGTAAACCGGTGATAGCCCTCTTAATGGGTGTTTTGCTTTCGTTTTTACTCATCAGGCACAAGAATACGCAAGTCATGAACGAGCTTTTTGAAAGTGCTGTTGAAAAAGCAGGTCCTATTCTAATTATAGTAGCTGCCGGAGGAATGTTTGGAATGGTAATTAAAGAAACGGGAGCAGGAGCCTATGCAGGCACATTGCTTGTAAACACCGGTATGGGACTTTCCGTTCCTTTTCTAATAGCTGTTATTCTGAAAACGGCTTTGGGATCGTCCACGGTGGCCATAATTACTGCTGCATCTTTCGTAGCCCCCATGTTACCGGCTTTAGGGTTTACTTCCGACACCGGGAAGTTACTGGTTATGATTTCGCTGGGTGCTGGATCCATGATGATTTCACATGCTAACGATGCTTATTTTTGGGTCATTACCCGTTTTTCAGGAATAGATACTGGTACGGCGCTGAAGGTTTACTCTCCGGCAACGGTTGTAATGGGATTGACCGTATTTTTCTGTGTGTGGATTACTTCTTTATTTGTATTATAAAACAGGGAGATCAGATATAAAATTTTAAAAAAAATACGAAACTCCGGAATATGATGAAAAAAAGATCAGCAGCAAAGCGAATATTTCGTGCGGGAATAAAAGCAGTACTCCCGGATAAGTTGATTCGGGAGCATTTATCGTTGTGCGACGACAGGATTTGTGTGTCAGGAAGAGATTATTTACTCGATGATATTGGGAACCTGTATATCATAGCTATAGGAAAAGCAGCAGCTCTCATGGCACGTGAAACTGAAATTATTCTGGCTGATCGAATTACTACCGGCATCGTACTTACAAAATACGGATACGGTTGCCCGCTTAGAAAATTAATCTTATTCGAAGCAGGTCATCCGCTCCCTGATAATAATGGCATTTTTGCTACACAGCGCATCCTTGAATTGGCTCATTCTGCCGGTGAAAAAGATCTGGTAATTTGCCTTATCTCAGGAGGGGCATCTTCCTTGATGGCCGATTATCCGGATGGAGCAACGCTCGATGATCTGGTTGTTACGAACAGATTGTTGGTAGAGTCGGGTGCCGGAATAGATGAAATAAATACTGTTCGTAAGCATCTCTCTTCCGTTAAAGGAGGACGATTGACCCAAGCCATTTACCCTGCTTCTACAGAAAGTCTGATCCTTTCCGATGTTATTGGCGATTCTCCCAGTGTAATAGCTTCCGGCCCTACTTCCGCCGATCCTACTACCTTTCAAATGGCAATTGATGTTCTTGATAAATATCTACTTATGGATAAGATTCCTTCTATAATGTTACGCCATTTAAAAAAAGGGATGAAAGGTGAAATTTCCGAAACGCCGGTACCAGGAGATATTATTTTCTCAAAAGCTAAAAACAGCGTTATTGGCAACAATGCCTTAGCTCTCAGCGCTGCCTGCAACGAAGCTATTGATTTGGGCTACGAAAGTCATGTTGTAACAAATACTTTAAAAGGAGATTACACTGGAGCTGCAAATTTTATTCTTGAAAAAACCGGTCCTTTTATTAACGATAGGAAGAAGAAAAACTCCGTTTGCCTTTTGTTTGGCGGAGAACCTACGGTGCACGTTTGCGGAAATGGAAAAGGCGGTCGTAATCAGCAGTTGGCTCTTTATCTGTCATCAAAACTGGATGCTGGTTGTAAAACCACCATTTTATGCGGAGGTACTGATGGAACAGATGGCCCTACCAATGCCGCCGGGGCAGTGATTGACGAAACTACTTTTAGCAATGCAATATCCCGGAATACAAAACCAGCATCTTATCTGCAAAATTTTGATGCATACAGTTTTTTTAGAAAAGCGGGAGGGCTGGTCATAACAGGTTCAACCATGACAAATGTTATGGACATGATAATTGTTATTGTTTAACATGCTGGCAATGAAATGTAAGATTGTCGGAAGATAAAACCAGAATACTTTGTATTTTAATTAACATAATTATTCATTCTATTAAAATTAAATGTTTATGAAAGTGAAATCTTTACTCCTTTTTGCCGCATTGTGTTTAAGCGGCTACCTTTCAGCTGCCACTATTACGATAACAACTTCTGCTCCGACAGGATCAGGCTCTATTACAGAAGCTCTTACTACAGCTACAACCGGCGATGTTATTGACTTTAATTTTGACGGATCTGAAATCACCCTGACAGATGTTCTTGTTATAAAAAGCATCACTATCAATGGATCAAATTCATACAACGGCACTAATGTAACATTGAAACAATCAACCCCATCGAAGGGATTCTTCTCTCTTGCCTCGGGTATTAACGGAACATTCCAGAATTTAATTTTTGATGGTAGCGGTGTACTGGGCAATACCGCCATTACTGCTGCAAACGGTTCTACCCTTACTATAAGTGGTTGTGTTTTTAGGAATATCAATGCTCAGGCCAACAACGGAGCGGTAGCCCGCATTCAGGGCGCTGCCACCATTTCCGGTTCAGCATTTGAGGGCAACAGCACTTCTGGTTCTTACGGTGGTGGAGCCATTTGCGTTTACAATGCAGCAGTTGTAAGTATAGACAAGTGCAGCTTTATCGGCAATACATCCATAGCAAACGGCAACAGTGGCGGAGGAGCCATCGTCTCACGCGGAACGGTGGCCACAGCCTGTAACGTAAGCATAACGAATTCTACTTTTGCCAATAACGCATCTGGTAAAACCGGTGGCGCTATTTTGTCCTCTGTTCAAAGCAGTTCTGTCTATACATCAAATGTAACCGCGGTGAACTGTACTTTTACGGGTAACCAGGGAGATGGTGCAATCAGTTCTCTGGTTACATCCAAAGGAACTGCTAATGTTTACCTGGCAAACAGCATTGTGTTGAATAATGTAGATGCGGCAGCGTCTTCATATTCGGACCTGTTGGAAACAAATTCGGCATCGGGTACAGTGCTGGTCGAACCACATAATGTAATTTATTCGGTAGCTTCGGGCACCGTAGTAACGAGTGGGCGGAATTGTATTCAGATTTTGGATCCGGGCACGGCCAATGTTTTTAAGAGCATGGAAACATTTGCCACGAACAAAAAACGTGCTGAGTTGGCAAAGTCGGGTTTGCATACGGTAGCCATGATTTCTTCGGGTAGTTTGGCGTTGAATGCCGGCGTTGCATCATTGAGCGGATATGCCATCCCCACGGTCGATCAGCTTGGATTTTCACGTCCGGCAACTCCTTCGGTAGGAGCAGTGGAATATAATGATCTAAATACCGGAACAGAAAAACTTACATCCGGCGATTTTTCAATAAAAGTAAATAATAGAGATATTACTGTCAACGGAATAAATGCCGGAACTAAGCTGTCAGTTTATAATTTCTGCGGTTATATCCTCTATCATAAAGTGGTAAACAATGGCGATACAATATCTCTTGAAAATCAGCCAGGCAATGTGTTTATTGTGAAAGCAGGAACCCGAACGATAAAGGTTATCCTAATGTAGTTTTGTTAATATGGTATTGATAAGTTTCATTGAGGGTGCCTCAAAAGTTGATTAAAAAGAATTTTCCAAATTTCGGGAAATTCAATTTATGAACGAGTTAAGGTATAAAAATATAAATAGACTTTCGAGGCGCCTTTTTTTGTCCAACTATGCGATGGAACGAGTTATTGTATGTTAATAAATTATAATTAAATAAATCAATTAAGTATTTTCAATTATTTCTTTGTCTTTAATTATAAAAGGTGTAGTTGTTTTTGATATACATTTTCCATGTTAAGTAAATCCAAGGTATTAGTTTTTTAAGGTTAAAAGCATTTCAATAGTAGCCGTTTAAAAAAAGTTATGTAGGTATAGGGGTTAAAAAAGTAGATTTACGGGGTCGATTCATTGGTTGTCATCGGGGAGCGACAGTTTCCTTCATCCATCCCTAAATTCACAATGCATTGAAGGCAAACGTGAATCCGGATAATTACCGGGATATAAATTGGTGAAGCTTAAAATATCTATAATTGGTTATGAAAGTTTTTGTAACTTAGCAGTAAATTTAGTTTTTACAAAATCATTAATATGCGATTAATCATTCAACCCGATTACGATGGGATTTCAGGCTGGGTAGCAGATTACGTGGCTTCAAGGATCAACCGTTTTTCTCCCTTGCCCGACAAACCTTTTGTATTGGGATTGCCGACTGGCTCGACCCCTCTGGGAACATATTCCCGGCTGATAGAAAAGTACAAAAAAGGAGAAGTATCGTTTGCAAATGTCATAACATTCAATATGGATGAATATGTAGGTATTCCCCGAGAACATTCGCAAAGTTACCACACTTTCATGTGGAATAATTTTTTCAGTCATATTGACATAAAACCTGAAAACGTCAATATCCTGGATGGAGAAACAGACGACCCCCGACGGGAATGCGAAATGTATGAGGAAAAAATAAAGGCTACAGGCGGTATCCATTTGTTTTTGGGTGGTGTGGGGGCCGATGGGCATTTGGCTTTCAACGAGCCGGGATCATCGCTCCACTCTCGAACCCGGATAAAAACGCTGACAAAAGATACCATCATCAAAAATTCCCGTTTTTTCGATAACGATGTGGACAAAGTGCCCCGCCAGTCGCTTACTGTGGGTGTTGCCACCATCATGGATGCCCGTGAGGTGCTGATCATGGCCAACGGCCATGAAAAAGCCCGGGCCTTGAGCCAGGCCGTCGAAGGGTCGCTCAACCATTTATGGACCATTACAGCGCTGCAACTTCACCCCAAAAGTATAATCGTTTGCGACGAAGCCGCTACCGATGAACTTAAGGTGGCTACTTATCGTTATTTTAAAGAGATGGAAAAAGCCGAAGAACGTTGATGCAGGACAGGGGGCGCTTGCCTGAAAAATTAAATATTGGCAGTATTGCTGCCCATGAGCGCACAATTACAAACGGAAGAATTCTGTATAATACAACATCCGTCGCGGCGGATATAATTTAGCTAACAATAAAACAAATGATATACTGATGAAATTCGATTTAAGTTCAAAAATCATTCTCGAACATATTCCCGAACGGTATTACCGTTCGTCGGACATGATTGAGAGCCTCAGGCAGAAGCGGTTCGAAAAACTGCGTACCAACATTTATAAGAATGAAGCGGAAGGCGCCATTTTCGCCGCCCAGCGTATCGCGGAACTGATTCATGAAAAGGAAAAGCTCGGCGAACGTTGCTTGCTTGGCCTTTCGGGAGGATCGTCGCCACTAATGGTGTACGATGAATTAGTGAGGATGCATCAGGAGGAAGACCTGAGTTTCTCCGATGTGATGGTGTTTAACATCTCCGAATTTTTCCCGTTCAATGATGGTGAAAGGCACTCCAACACTAAATTACTTCGTAACTATTTGATCAGCAAGGTAGATATCAAACCTGAGAATTTTATCACACCCGATGCCAGTGTTACGCGGGCAAACGTATATGAGTTTTGCCGCCACTACGAAGATATTATCGAGAAAAACGATGGGCTTGACTTGGTGCTGACAAGTGTCGGGCTTGTAGGGAATATCGCTTATAACGAACCCGGGTCTCAGGTGAGCACGCTTACCCGGTTGATGCTGATTGACCCCGAATCGCAACGCGATTTGCGGCGCTTTTACAACACCCCGTCGGAAGTGCCAGCAAGCGCCATAACCATTGGCATCTCCGCTATTTTGGACTCCCGTAATGTTATATTGCTGGCTTGGGGCGAACACAAAGCCGACATTCTGAAACAGGTAATCCAGGGCAAGGTGGACGATTCAGTGCCTGCCTCGTTCCTGCAATTGCATCAAAATGCCATGGCTGTTATCGACCTTAGTGCCGCCCAACATCTCACGCGTATCAGCCAGCCGTGGCTGGTAGGCCCCTGCGAGTGGAACGACAAGTTGATTCGGCGAGCCATCGTGTGGCTTTGCAACGAAACAAAAAAACCGATATTGAAGTTGACGAATAAAGATTACAACCAGCATGGATTGGACGAGTTGTTGGTGCTTTACGGATCGGCTTATAATGTGAATATAAAGATTTTCAACGACTTACAACATACCATATCGGGATGGCCGGGAGGAAAACCCAATGCCGACGACACCAACCGCCCTGAACGGGCATTTCCTTATCCTAAAAAATCGTTGATTTTCAGTCCACATCCCGATGATGATGTCATTTCGATGGGCGGAACACTCCAGCGGTTGGTCGATCAGCATCACGATGTGCATGTGGCTTACCAAACATCGGGCAATATTGCCGTGGGCGATGAAGATGTGGTACGAATAGCATCTCTTTTCCGCCATTTAAGCCAATCGCTCGACAAGGATAAAACACCTTTGGACGATTGGTGTGATGGCATCCTCCATTTTTTGAAAGAGGTGAAAAAGAAAGGCGATTCCGATTCTCCAGAAGTTTTGTTTCTGAAAGGGCAGATCCGGAAAGAAGAAGCACGTACAGCCTGCCGTTATATCGGCGTACAGCCCGAAAATGTACATTTTCTCGAACTTCCGTTTTACGAAACGGGGAAAATTCAAAAAGGGAATCTGTCAAAGAGTGATGTTAATATTATTATAAAATTATTGCAGGAGATCCATCCTCACCAAATTTATGTGGCCGGAGATCTGGCCGACCCGCATGGAACCCACAAGGTATGCTTCGACGCTGTGTTGGCAGCCATTCACGAGTTGAAAGGCGAAGATTGGATGACCGACTGCCGGATATGGATGTACCGTGGCGCCTGGGCCGAATGGGAAATTGACGATATCGAAATGGCTGTACCAATTAGCCCCGAAGAACTCCGGAAGAAACGTAATTCCATCCTGAAGCATCAGTCTCAGATGGAAAGCGCCCCCTTCCTTGGCAATGATGAACGCCTTTTCTGGCAACGTTCCGAAGATAGGAACAAAGCTACTGCCGACCTTTATAAAGAACTCGGCCTGGCCTCATACGAGGCAATTGAGGCGTTTGTTGAATATAAAAAAGAATGGAGCGATTTATAAAAGACAACCTGAACATCCAACTTCCTATGAAATAAACTCCAACCAACACACACATATATATAATCTGTTTCCGGGGTACGGCAAGAGGCTGTATCCCGGTTTTTTTTAATATACACAAAAAGAAAACAACTTAAAAAACAAAAAGGGTGAAAAAACCAAATAGTCCTTTCGCCCTTTCATTTTATAATATTTGATTATCGTTTACGAAATCGAGTCTTCAATCAAATTGATTTTTTGCTCAATCAACTTACATTCCTCTTTCAGCGATTCGATTTTGCGTTCCATCTCCTTGATCATACTGCTTGCCTTTTTCGATGAAGAACTGAAAAATCCAATATTGTTTTCGTACGTGGCAATTTCGGCTTTTAGGTGTTCGTAAGAACGCATCAGTTTTTCCCGTTCGCGGAAAAGTTTATTTTCACCTTTGTCGCTCATATCTTTCAAATTATTTTTGAAAGTATTGAGCCGGCGTTGCGATGCATCGATGTTCAGCGCATCAAAAACAGCATCCACTACCTCACGGTATTCAGCGTGCATCTTATCTTTTTCCTTGAACGGCACATGCCCGATTTCATTCCATTCGGACATCAATGTTCGGAGTTCATTCTGAGCGTTGGGTGTATTACCAAGTGCCTTGATCTTTTCGATAACAGCTTTTTTCTTACCCAGATTTTCAATTTCGGCACCGTACTGACCCGATAACGTCTTGTTTTTCTGTTCAAAGAAATAATCGCATGCCGAAATAAATCTTTTCCAAATATCGTCCGTCATCTTTTTAGGAGCAACCCCTGAAGATTTCCAATCTTTCTGCAACTGAACAAATTCATCGGTAGCCTTTTTCCAGTCGGTACTTTCTTTCAGGGTTTCAGCCCTTTCGCACAATTGTTTTTTCTTCTCGAGGCTTTCCGAAAAACCCGCTTTTACCGTTTTGAAGTACTCCCCTTTCGCCGAATAGAAAGCATCACAGGCTTTGCGGTAGCGTTCGAACAGTTTCTGGTTGATTTTGCGGGGCGCAAACCCGATCGACTTCCACTCATCATGATAGGTAGCAAGCGTTTTCGATATATCGTCCCACTTTTTCAGGGTGTTTAACTCACTTACATCTATGGCTTCAATTTTCTCGCACAACGCTTCTTTCGCCGCTCCGTTTTCGTCTTCCATTTTACGAATATCGTCAAAATGAGCCTGATATTTTTTATTGATCAGTGTAGATGCTTCTTTAAAACGATTCCATACCGATTCCCGGAACTCCCTTGATACAGGGCCGAGATCGTGCCATTCATCGTGAAGTTTTTGCAATGTCTGGAAAGCATTTACAATGTCCTCTTCATCAGCAAGTTTTTCAGCTGTTTCACAAATTTGGGTTTTGGCTTCAAGGTTCTTTTTGAAGTCATATTCGCGCAACTCGTTGTTTATTTTCACGAGGTCCCAGAATTTTTCCTGGAAGAGATTGTATTGTTTGATAATTTCGGTATTGCTCGAAGCCGGCACAGAACCAATGGTTTTCCATTTCAGTTGCAACGCCTTAAATTCAGGAATGTGGGAAGACACATCACTATTGTTTTCAACCAACCCTTTCATCTGCTCAAGCACATGTTGCTTCTGCAACAGGTTTTCTTCCTTTTCGGCCTCAACACGGGCAGTAAAGGCAGCTTTTTTCGATTTGAAAATGGCCAGCGTATTTTTAAATTCTTCTTCAAGTTCACTTTTCGGAGCCACAAAATCAATTTCAGCCCCCCCATCTTCCATGAACCGATCCTTGGCCTCGTCGTTGATGATTTTAATTTTTTTGTAAAACAACTGTTTTACCTGCTCTACCTCATCTTTTACAACTTCCACATCCTTTTCTGTCAGTTCTTTAAGTGCATCCCGTAACTGTTCCTCGGTCAACGATGAATAATTACTTTCGGCAGGCGAAGCAATTGTTTCCGCAGGTAAATCTTCGGTGATTTTTTCATCAACAATGTCAGGGGTGGTATTCACTCCATCCTGAATGTTTTCATTGTCCTTGGCTAATTCAAGTGAGCTCATCTTCAAATATTTTTTGTTTCTGTACGATAGGATTCCGGTTATTGAACCCCATTACAATGTTTTTAATATCTACAAAAATAAGATATTTTTTTAATTTATGCTACAAAATAAATAAAAAACTATTTTTCAAGCACGTTCGACGATAGAAATTCATTCCTTCCGGTGAAATACGTAAGCGTTGGCCTGCTGCGTGGGTGTAATCAGGATGTCGTTGATACTAACGTGAGGTGGACGGGTTACCATGAACTCAACCGCATCGGCTATATCATCGGCACTCAACGGCACTATCCCTTTATACACGGCCTTTGCCTTATCGGTATCGCCATGATAGCGAACGATAGAAAACTCGGTTTCGGCAGCTCCCGGAGATACCGACCCCACCCTGATGCCATAGGGTAGCAAATCGATGCGCAGAGCCTTTGTCAGCGCATTCACAGCATGCTTAGTAGCGCAATATACGTTTCCGTTCGGATACACATCCACCCCCGCTACCGACGAAAGGTTGATAATCTGGCCCGAGCCTGCCTCTTTCATTTCAGGGATAATCAGTTGGGTCATGTAAATCAGCCCTTTGATGTTGGTGTCGATCATCCGTTCAAAATCATCCGGGTCACTTTGGTCGAAAGGCATCGCGCCGGCAGCCAGTCCGGCATTGTTAACCAGAATATCCACGGGATGAAAAGCCGTGGGAATAGCCGCCACTCCTTTTTCGCAAGCGGTTTTATCACGCACATCGAAATTCAACGTTATCACTTCGGTACCATACTGTTTCTTAAGCTCTTCCGATAACGAAACAAGCCTTTCGTTTCTCCGTCCGGTTAAAATCAACCTGCAGGTTTTTAACCCGGCCAGTTTTCGGGCGATTGCTTCACCAAATCCGGATGTAGCTCCGGTTATCAATACGTTTTTCATTGCTTATCAAAATAATTTTCAGTTTATTATCTATTTACCATGACGTGGTTACATTCGCTCTAACTTTTTCGCTTCGTCCCAGATAACATCCATTTCGGCAAGTGTCATTTTTTTCAGGTCGAGCCCAAGGGCAATTGTCTTAGATTCCAAATAATTAAATCTGGATATAAATTTACGGTTGGTGCGTTCGAGCGCGTTTTCCGGGTTGATGCCGTAAAGGCGGGCAGCATTTATCAGGCTAAAAAATACATCACCAAATTCTGCTTCCATTTTATCGCTATCCATTTTATCTATTTCGTGCTTCAACTCTCCGATCTCCTCCCCTACTTTGCCCCAAACCTGGCCGCGTTCCTCCCAGTCGAAACCTACACTGCGGGCTTTGTCCTGGATGCGGTGCGCCTTTATCAGCGCCGGCAGCGACTTGGGTACCCCGGCAAGTACCGTTTTGTTCCCCCCTTTTTCCTTTAACTTCAATTCTTCCCAGTTTTGCTCCACCGCGCGAGCATTGTTGGCCTCGGTTTCGCCAAACACATGCGGATGGCGGTAAACCAGCTTCTCGTTCAGCGATTTACAAACATCAAAAATATCAAAGTCGGTTGTTTCGCTGCCCATTTGAGCATAAAAAACCACGTGCAGCAGTAAATCGCCCAGTTCTTTACGAATGGCAGTCATATCGTTGTCGGTAATGGCTTCTGCCAGTTCATAAGTTTCTTCGATGGTTTGCACACGCATACTTTCGAAAGTTTGCTCCCGATCCCAGGGGCATTTAGCTCTTAGTTCGGTCATTATATCAAGTAGGCGGTTGAATTCCTGTAGTTTTTCTTCTTTTGAATGCATAATTTTTTGTTTTGCAAAGTTATGTTGCAGGTTTAGTTCCTTTGGAAATACTTTCGTTTTAGTACCTGCTTTTAAAATAAAGATGCAAAGTTAGCTTTTTTTATCTGAATAGCATTTATCACTCATTTTACAATCAATTGATAATCAATCAATATATCTGATGAAATATTTAATATTTATTGATTTAACTTTATTTAACTATAATAACTTGTACCAGTCAATTTCATTGTACTATCTTTGCGGTGTATTAATACACTATTACACTAATTCTTTAAAACAATAAATCATTATTCAATATGATCAACATTCAAAACGTAACATTCAGTTATTCGAAAAAAAGCGGACTGCTGTCGGATATCAACCTGAACATTGGCGAAGGACGGATTCACGGTTTGCTTGGCAAAAACGGCGAAGGCAAAAGTACCCTGCTGAAACTTATTTCGGGACTTGTGTTCCCACAATCGGGAAAAATATTTACATTCGGCGAAAATCCGGTGAAGCGGAATCCATCCATGTTGCAGGAAATATTCTTCCTGCCCGAAGAGCTTCCCCAAACATCACTCACCATTGGCGAATACGAAAAGGTGTACGCTCCGTTTTATCCGAAGTTTGACGCTCCGCAATTCGACAGCTACCTGAAAGAATTCGACATCGACAGTAAACAATGGGTTTTGAACAAGTTGTCGCACGGGCAAAAGAAAAAAGCATTTATCGCTTTCGGGCTGGCTACCAACACCAAGCTGCTGTTGATGGACGAACCTACCAACGGGCTGGATATACCTTCGAAAGGACAGTTCCGCCGGATGGTAGCCTCAGGGGTGGACGAAAACCGCTGCCTGATTATTTCGACACACCAGGTACACGACCTGGACAGCCTGATTGACAACATCATCATTATGGATAAACACCGCGTTATTTTCGATCAACCCATTGAAAAAATATCCGAAAAGCTGCTCTTCAGCGTTGCCGACAGAAATGAACCGGCAGCCGGCGTTATTTACTCCGAGGATAGCCTCAGGGGATTGTACCAGGTAAGCGAGAATAAAACGGGTGAAGACAGCAAAGTGGATATTGAACTGCTTTTCAACGCCGTATTGACTCAACCCGACAAAATCACCTCCTTATTTTAATCCTTTTAAAAAAAATTATATGAACAATATCATCAACCTACAGCGTACAGGCCTTTTGCTGAAAAGGTTCTTTATTGAAAACAAACAGCGCGAAATGATTTTCTGGGCCATTACAACTCTTATTTTTGCAATCATGCCTAACATTCAATCAGTTCAGATTTACATTTTTGTGGCTGGGCTTATTTTCGCGGCGCGCCAGTTCAAAACGTTTTCGTACACTTCCAACGGAATGCATTATTTGCTCATTCCGGCTACCCATACCGAGAAAACCACCGTATCTGTGCTCCTATCGGTGTTCTATTTTTTTGTTATGAGCATGATTACGTTTGCTTTGGGTATGCTGCTCAAATACCTGATTTTTGATGTGATCATCAATGACTATATACTCAATTATTACAACTATTTTTTAGAAACATCTAAAATGAATGATTTTTCAGTAATAGGTTTTCTAAAATACTTTTCGCATAGTTTTATTAAATTCATTAGTATTCAGTCAATTTTCTTACTCGGATCCATCTATTTCAAAAAGAATGCAATTGCAAAAACATTTTTAATCCTTTTTGCATTAACAATTATCATATCAATTTTTGAGCTTGTATTTATCAAAAATTTTGTAAGCAACAAACCAATGGGTATTAAGATGCTCAGTTTGTTTATCAATGGAGATAAAAGCCTCCTGTCGTACGTTTTTGAAATTTCGAAATACGTATTGCCCGTATTCCTTTGGGTAATAAGTTATTTCCGGTTAACTGAAAAACAAGTATAAAGAATATGGAATTTAAAGACAATCAACCCATATACCTGCAAATAGGCGATTATGTTTGCGAACAAATCATGAAAGACCGCTGGCACCAGGGCGAACGGATACTATCGGTAAGGGAGCTGGGGGTGGAATTGCAGGTAAACCCCAATACGGTGGTTCGCAGTTACGATTTTTTGCAAACCAGCGAAATTATATTCAACCGACGCGGCGTAGGGTATTTCGTGTCCGACGACGCCATGCAAAAAATATCGGAATACCGCCGAAAACAGTTTTTGGAACAAGATCTCCCACTGTTTTTTAAAAACATGGAATTATTGCACTTTTCGCTTGACGAATTGAAAAAGTATTACGATATTTACCGATCAAAAGGTTTCTTGAAGTTAAACAACTGATTTTGCCTTTCAGTAATGATTGGCGCATTCATTTAAAAAAACGCAACACGCAGATGGAAACAAAACATAGAAGAATAAAAGCCCTGATCGTTGTAGTGATTGTCGGCATCGGTATGATGCAAAACATCCACTGGAATTTTGAACCCGGAATAACCCGTTCCTACGCCTCTTTCGATAGCGTTTCGGAGGAAGAAACTGACAAAGCTGAAACCGGCTTTCTGTCCTCGGCTGTTCTCATGATTAAATCGGGTATTTCGAATGTGGTTTCGTCACTGGGTAAATGAAAATTACCCGCTTTGCTAAAAAGCAAAGCGAGAAATAAAATTTAATAACCTCTTACAAAAAACATAAAATGAAAACAAGCAATAAACTTCTGACCGGTCTGGGAATCGTGTTTTTCATCGGACTTATGACCGTTAATTTCAGGATCAAACATGAAGTGGATCAGCAAAAAGATATGATAAAAAAGGTGCAGTTCTCGGCCGATTCGGTTTCGGAAAACTCTTCGAGCATAAAAGTTACTATCAACTAATTCATTCAAAAACAAAGCGAACATTTCCATCGTTAAAAATGCTGGAGATGTTCGTATTATATTGTAAAATTATGGGAAATAAAACCCAACCGAGACCTACTCTCCTTTTTTGCATCATCATGGATGCACTTGGATGCGCTACTTACCTACTTCCTTTTCTGGGCGAATGGTTCGATATTATTTTCGCGCCCATATCGGCATTTATCTTTTACCGTGCTTTTGGTGGAAGAACCGGAATGATTGGCAGCATTCTTAATTTTGTGGAGGAAATTATCCCGTTCACCGACATTATACCCACATTTACAATAGCTTACATTTACGAATACCTGAAAACAAAAAAAACTCCGAACGCAGCCGAATGATTATAGCGCGCTATTGATGTCGTTCCAGGTAGTCTGGATAAGCTCCTGGATATGGTCGGGCAAGTAAGGTTTCACATCGATAGGACGATGGATTTGGACTTCGATGAGCCCCGGTTTTACGTTGAAAGTGGTGCGTGGCATGCAGTGGAAACTGCCTTTGATAGTGAACGGCAGGATAGGCAACTGCAAATCGGTGGCCAGATGGAAAGCCCCCCGCTTGAATTTTTGCAATTTTCCGGAGTAAGTACGCGTACCTTCGGGAAAAATAACCACCGACACCCCATGTTGTAGCTGTTGCTCAGCCTTTTCGAGGCTTTTTTTTGCTTCAATAGGGTTAGAGCGGTTCATGAAAATATGACCGGCAGAATCGCAGGCTTTCCCAATTAAGGGTATTTTGTGCAGTTCGGCTTTCATGATCCATTTGAAAATTACCGGCAGCCAGCCATAAAGTACAAAAATATCGTACCAACTTTGATGATTTCCGGCAATGATGTACGATTGCTTGGGATCAATATTCTCAATCCCGGTTATTTTCACCCGTATAAAAACCACGTAACAAAACATCCTTCCCCACCAGCGAACCGGAGCATACACGAAATTGCTATTGGGGGAAAAAGGAGAAAACACAATGGTAAACAGAGCCGCAAATACCGTAATCACCAGCATTACAGGGAAAGCTACAAACCATTGGTATATAAAAAATAACGGGTTTACTTTCGGTTTCATGTGTTTATATTTTAGAACCAAGAACATAGAGCCAAAAACATAGACCTGATAATCAAATCTTTGTGTGAGTTTATATTCATGGGTGTTTCATGTAAAAATAAGTTTGTTTTTAAAAAAAAGAGTATCCTTAATTTAGACAATGTTCGCTAACGACAAAAAGAAGAATCAAAAAATATTTCTGGAACCTCGGTTTATCTGTTATTACGATTTTCTCATCGTCGAAACTTATATTACCGTTGTAAAGCCTAAAAGTTTGTGTCATAATTCAGTGTATCAGGTTTATATTTATTTTAAATCAAGCAGGAATAAAGCCATCTAATTATCAAACAATTCCTTGTTTTTCACCGCATTACCGTATATTCCAAGGTAAATGGCTTTCAGTTCGTCAGGGTCGCCTTCCAAACGGTTCAGTTTAGCATCCATATCGTTGATAAAATGCGCTTTCGAATCGGCGGAATAATGGGTGTTCATGAACCGGGCAGTACCGTCCATCAAGTCGCAAGCAATATAATTGGTATCGAAAAGGCGGTATCCGGTAATGATTTGCTTGTCCATTTGTTTGCAAACGCCGGAAATCAACTCATTCTTATTCGCAGGATGAAACCCGGCCATTACATCCGAGGTTACCGGCGGAGTAATCTCAATATGCACCATTCCTTTCGGGGAGGTAATCCCGGTCAGGATACTTTGCAAGTCTTCACCGGGAGCTTTCTCATATTTCTCACGGCGCGATTTATATATTTCGTTTACCTTCAGCACATCGCAAGGTTCCCACTGGTACGAAATGGCTATCGGCAATATGTTGAGTTCCGACAAATTTTCAACCAGGTCAACAGATCCACTCATCGAAAACATTTTCAGGATACCCTGGTCGGTAGCATCGTTTCCATCTTTGGTTCTCCCGTTACGCTGCGCAATCCAAATGGATTCTTTTTTCCCAGTTATCGTATGGCGTATGTATTCGGAGAGGTGTTTTGAATTTTTATAAAAATCGCGTGGATTTCCACCCCGTTCCACTTTGAACATCTTGTTCGATTTACCGATATCGACCACAAAATCGGGCTTCATCAGGTTGCTTCCAAAAGTGATTTCGGTGGTTTTAATGCCATTCGTATATAAAATCAATTCGAATAAAGCGGAGTCGAGTAAAATATCCCGGTGATTGGACACACAAAGATAAGACACGTTTTTGTCGATAAGCCCGAGCCCATTGTATGAAAAATCCGTTATCGTATTTTCAACAATGTAATTTATAGCGTAATGCATTACCTTGGTTTGAAATTCAGATACGGAATTCAGTTGCCGGAATTTATACTTCAGATCTTCAACGGATGCTTCAGGGTATAATTTTCCGGCCAACACTTCAAAAAGCGGATCATCGGTAATTCTGCGCATGGCAGCATTTATTTCACTGTCGTGATACGGACGCAAATCATCGAAATCGGTGTTTACCATGTATGAATCGGAATAAAGTTTTTTAGCTTTTATTTCTTTTATCTACAAATTTAATAGGTTTTCTGTTAATATCCAAGGCATGTACTTTGCGTATAGCATCAACCTCCTCAAATTTTATTTGCGGAGCTACCCGTAGTTTTGCCCTGAAATGATCCTTTAGTTCTTTCTCGGCCAGAGACATATCCATTGTATCGGACTTACAGCCCACATGCACAAGTATATCATCGTTGCCCACAGCATCATTTTGAACTTCGACAAAATAATTTAAAACAAACTCAACATTATCGAGCACATCAAAGATGGCTGCCGGATACAGGGTCGTTCCCTTGTATTTTATCATTTGGTTACGCCGTCCCACCAAAGGGCTGATACGTTTCGAAGTTCGTCCACAGGCGCAGGGCTCCGTATGGAAACGGGCTATATCGCCGGTGCGGAACCGGAGCAAAGGCATGGCTTCCACACCAAGCGTGGTTATCACCAGTTCGCCGGCTTCCCCATCTGGCACGGGATTTCCATTTTCGTCGAGTAGTTCGGTAATAATTAATTCAGGATGATGATGACCGCCACATCCACATTCACACTCGGTAAATGTAGTGGCCATTTCGGTTGAGGCATACGTTGAATATAACTCAATATCCCATTTTTCCTTGATTTTTTTTCCTAAAAGGTTGAAAGAAAAATCCTGTTCGCGCAGGTTTTCGCCAATGCAAATGGCCTTTTTGATACTCGAGTTACGGTAATCGATGCCGTGTTCTTCGGCATATTCGATAATGCGGAGGATAAACGACGGCACTACCACAATAGCATCGGGCGAAATACGCCGAATGGTATCCCATTGCAGTTCAGGAATACCGTTGCCCACCCGGATAATGCTCGCCCCCAGTTTGCGGATACCGAGGAAATAAGCCAAACCGGCCATAAAGCGCTTGTCTATGGTGGTCATAAGTTGGTAAATCTCGCCCGGATGTCCACCCGCACAAGCGAACGAAATGGCTTCGTTGTAAGCAAGCCTGTCCAAGTCCTTATCAGTCATGGCAAAAGTAACGGGATCGCCCAAAGTGCCGGAGGTAGTAATGTAATCGACGATCTTTTCCCTTGGCACACACACAAACTCAGAATTACGGGTTTGCAACTCGTGCTTGGATGTGGTGGGTATCAGATGCAAATCCTCGAGTGTTTGGATGTTGCCAACATCGATTTTTTCTTTTTCGAACAATTGTTTGTAATACGGTGAAAAACGACTCAGGTACCTGAGCGCTTTCTGCAACTCACGTTCCTGAAACTGTTTGATGACAGCTGCCGGTTGTTTTTCAATATCGGGAAAAAACATGGTATATTTATTGAATGGTTGTGTTAATTTCGTAATTCTGGTATTCAGTCAGGTACAATGATGGTACACCGTCCAACTTGATTTTCAGTCCGAGCGAAACAAACCACTTCTCGCATTCGTAAATCCAGCTCGAAGCAATTTTATTTTTTTTGATGTTCAGGCCGAAGCCATGCCCTTCGCAGTTGTAAAGAATATATTTTACCGGCAAATGTATTTTCAGCGCATTGCGGTAAAAATTGAGGCTGTTACGGTAATCCACCGTTTTATCGCCCCTGGCGTGCATGATAAACACCGGGGGCATGCCGGGATGTAAATTTTCTTCAAGCGACAATTTCGACTGAAGATCTACTGAATGAATATTATCTCCGAGCAGATACTTTTTTGATTTTTCGTGTGCTATGCTGTCTCTCATCGACACAACGGGATAATTCATCACTACAAAATCGGGACGAAGCGAAACTTTAGGATCCACACCCAACGGTTTCATGAAGTTTTCGTCGTAGTAAACGGCCGAAGTACCTACCAAATGCCCGCCTGCCGAAAAACCCATCACCCCTACCGAAGCCGGATTGATGTTCCACTCCCGGCTGTTTTCCCTGACGATCTGAATGGCCCGCTGCAAATCCTGAATTTCAGAAGGGTAATAACAACCGTCCCAACCTACCCTGTATCTCAATACAAAAGCTGTAAAACCCAGTTTATTGAGCCATTTAGCTATCTGATAACCTTCGCCCCGCATGCCCAGATAGGCGTAACTACCTCCCGGACAAATAATAACTGCCGAGCCGTTTCTAACCGCGCTATCGGGAGTAAATACCAGCAACTTCGATTTGGCTTTTTTCAGCTCTTTGGCTTCGAATCCATTCCATAATTTAATGGTTTTGGGCGATTTTTCGCCATAAACAGCCCGAATTTGAACGGTAAAAACAAAAACAAATAATAGAAATATATATTTCATGCGATAATAATTATTTTTTAAGTCGTATAGCTTGTCCCGACTTGACGGAAGAACTCTCACTCCCGATAGCTATCGGCACATTACCTTGGTTGTAAGGTATTTACATGCTCGTTTCATAAAATCAGATAGTTGTAATCTCAATTAATTTTTCCTTGGATATTTTATTCCAAACAGGGTGAACCAACTGACCATCAAGATAATCGAATTCCACGATAAAAAATTCTTCATCATAAAACGATAATTTTGATTTCATGTCGGGATTACATTCGATATAAATCAACTCATCAGGCCGATAATGGAACGATTCGGCCAACTGGCCCGCCAGCGAAGCCGCTACCGATGTGATGGATGATCCGGGATTATCCTGATAAAGTTCTGTAACAATCACCACCGGCCGTCGTCCTTCACTTTCGAATCGCCTGAGGCCACATTTGGAGGGCATATCCCACGATCCTTTGAAATCAAAAATTTCATCAAAATAACTTTCGGGAGTTTTCATTCCTAAAAAAACAACTTATTAATTAATGGTTCTGACAACTTTTTTTCCAAACGACTGATTGACAAGGTTGCGGTTTCGCGGACGATACGTATGATCTTCCATTTCTCGCAAGACAACCTTGGAGAAAAGACGGAACATCTTCTGTTCCTGCGATTCATCCTTGTAGAAAGCATCCCACGCATACTGGTACAATTCCTGAAGGCGTTCGGCACTCATTTGCGCCGGCTGGTACACCACTTTTCCGGCGTTGTAGTGGTTCCAGTCGTGATCGAAAATCCGCCCCTGACGCATCAGGTCATCATATACCTTGGTTTTTGGAAAGGGTGTTAAAACCGTAAATTCGGCCAAATCAAGGTCTATCTCCAGCAGAAAATCTATCAATCGTTTTATATCATCTTCCGACTGATTATCAAGTCCGAGCAAGATAGTTCCCTCCACCCCGATACCGTAATCGTGATACCGTTTGATGCGCTGTTTGATGTAATCGGACGTATCAAAAACAGCCTGATACACATACCAGGCACCGGCTTGCGCTGCCAGATCGAGTATCTCGGGTTTATCCTCGATGGTGTGGCTGATCCATTTTTTTTTCAGCGGAATCATTTCACGGAAAAGCTGCTTTTCCCACTCATCGTTCTGAGCCAGCGAATTATCTACAATAAACAGGCGGTTATTTTCCATACCGCTAAGTTCTTCCACCACTTTATCCAAAGGACGAGGGCGGAAACTCCGTCCTCCCAGATACGAAACAGCGCACGGATAACAGCTGAACCGGCATCCACGCGAAGCATGGAACAAATCGACCATCTGCACCCCTTTGTGATTGTACAAATCCCTTTTCAGCATATCCCTTCGTGCAGGGCCTACCGTATTGATATCGGGATGCTGGAGCATGTAATTATATACTTTCTTGAGCGAATTGCTTTTAAAATCGTCGAAAACACCTTCCATCCGGCCTTCGCTTTCGCCCAGGAATACAGAATCGGCGTGCAGCATAGTCTCTTCGGCATGCAGCATGGTGGAAATACCTCCGAAAATCACTTTTTTGCCCCGGCTACGGTATTCATCGGCTATCTGCCAACCCCGCTTTACCTGTGTGCTGAGCATCATCGAAATACCTACGAAATCACAATCCTCATCAAAATCAACCGGTTCCACATTTTCGTCGGTGAAAGAAACTTCAATATCATCAGGGATGGAAGCCGCCATCACCACCGGTCCATGAGGCGGTAAGGTAAAGGTGGTTTGTCCTTCGAGTTTCTGCCACTTCGGATAAATAAGTTTAAATTTCATCTATATCTTTTATTTACAATTATTTATTTTTTCAACCAATGCTTTAAACCCGATAAGTTCTCCCGCGGTGATAATGGCATTCAGCGGAACACCCATAATACCGTGCAGACCAATGTTTTGGCCTGTAAGCAAAAGGTTGGCAAACTTTGTACGCGGGAGCACCTGCGATTTCACTATATTGTCGCTTTCTTTTTTAAAGCCGTAAAGCGAACCTTGTTTGCTTCCGGTAAAATCTCTTATCGTCAATGGCGTGGCACTGAAAATTTTATCAATCGACAGACGGATCTCCGGATAAACTTTTTCTACTTCGGCCAACACCTTGTCTTCCATTTTTTTCTTGAACACCCTGTATTCCTTACCCCTTTTCCCGGTAAAAGTGTTTTTCCAGTGCTTTACATCTTCATAATTCATCACACAATTGATAATCAGCTTATCGGCATAATCTCCCTGTTTCTCGGCAGGTGGCGTACTTAACATGAAGCCTTCAGGAAAACCTGAAATTTCATAGTTGCCCGATTCCCAGATTTTCTCAGGTTCAGAATGGTAGTACAAATTGTGGTTCAGATATTTGAAAGCATTGTGTTTCAGGTTAATGTAAACAACAAACATGGAATAGGAGTTTTCGAGTCCATGAAGCCTTTCTCGGTAAGAACGCTGCACTTTCAACGGATTTATTTTATCCAGCAAAACAGAAGGATGAATATCGGATATATAATAATCTGCTTCAAAAATCTCATTATTTGAAGTAATTACACGCGAAACCATCTGGTTTTCAATTTCTATTTTAGCAACTTCTTTCGAACAAAGCACCTGTCCTCCACTTTTTTCGATAACATCAACCATAGTATCAGCCAACTGCTGGCTTCCTCCGGCAAAACGGGTGGCTCCTTCGATGTAAAACTTGGTAACGAGCGCATGAACATAAACGGGAGTTATCCCCCGTTCACCTCCGTACAAACTGTTATTCCATGCTAAAATACTACAAAGTTTTGAATTCTGGATAAATAATTTTATAAAATTTTCTACCGGAATAAGATATTCATCATAATAATAGGCCGTATTGGTGTCGTTCACCGACAGGTTGTACAGCCCGAACTGATCGCAAATGGCATATAAAGCATCGATATAACGCGTCAGGTTTTCCTTCTCTTCGGGAAACTTCCCGGCAAGTTGACGTATAAAGTTTTCTTTTCCAATGCCAAAACGATATTCCTCATCGCCATTGCCCAGCTTGAGAACATCAAAACCATTGGTATCCATGGGATGAAACTTCAACCGGTCGAACACGCCTATATAGCTGAATAACTTTCGTAAAACGCCACCTTCCTGAAACCCGCCAACATAATGAATACCGGTTTCGAATTCAGTGCCGTATCTTTTAAAACAATGCAAACCGCCACCAACGCGATAATGTTTTTCGAGCACCACCACTTCATAATCGGCTTTGCTCAGCAGGCATCCGCACACCAACCCGCCCAATCCTCCGCCAATGATAATTACTTTTTTCCTCATAATTAATTGGCATTAATTTCTTTAATAATAGCATTCACCCCCAGAAACTCCGCACAGGTAATAATGGCTCCAATAGTTACACCCAATATTCCATGCGAATTGATATTCTGGCCGGTCATGAAAAGGTTCGGAATTCGGGTACGCTGCGACACCAGTGTTTGCGTAGGGAAGTTCTTATCGCGAAGCACCCCGTACATCGACCCGGCTTTCGTTGCTGTGTAATCCAGGTAGGTCAGCGGCGACGAAGTGCTGTATATTTCAATATTCCGCCTTATTCCGGGGAAATTTTTCTCTAAGTTATCAAGCAAAAGCTCAGCCTTTATCCTTTTAAATGTTTCGTAATCTTCTCCTCGCCGGCCTATGGGAGTGCCAACCCACTTTTTTACCTCATCAAAATTCATGTACGAAATAAGAAGAGCTCCTTCCGAAAATTTACAATCGACAGTGGATGCCTGATGCATGTAAAGATAATTCAAAGGATAATTTCCGGGACTGTAATTGTTACATTCCCACACATTTTCAGTATTGTAATGGTAGAAATTGGAATTGAAATAAGGAACTGTATTTTCCCTGAACTTGATATAAACTGTAAAATTCGAAATGGTGTTCTCAAGGTGTGATATCCTTTCACGATACGCCTTCCGAATCAAAGGTGTGTCGAGCCTGTCGATAGTGGCTTGCGGATGTATATTGGAAATAAAGTACTTACCTTCGATTCTCTCGCCGTTTTTCAACTGTACCGACGTTACCTTATCAGCATCGGTACAAAACGAAGTTACTTCGTGGTTTTTAAAAATATCTCCGCCATGCCGTTGGATCGACGCGGCCAGAGAAAACGCTATGGAATCGCTTCCGCCAACAATGCGGTAAGCGCTCTGGATGTAAAAATTATTGATCAGCGCATGGATGTAAAGCGGTGTTTTATTTTTTACTCCGGCATACAATGGAAGATTTCCGGCCAGCACGTTCTGAAGGCGTTCATCATTTGTTACAGACCCAATAAAATCGTTGACGCTTGTTTTCACCGATTCGGTATTGAGTAGTACGTTTTGACTGATTTCCTGAAGGTTGTACAACGGCGATTCGGAAGCAATCTTCCTGATTTTAAGAATATAATCTTTGATATTGCTCCTTTCGGATGGAAAACTGCGCGAAAGCTCCTCTTCAAATCGTTCATAACCCATGGCAAAACGGTACTGATGGTCGAAAAAGGAGATAATATCGAAGCCCGATTCATCTAATTTGCGCAACTTCACATCGCCGGTGAGCGACAGATAATCGAAAAAACGGTGCAGTATCTGCCCCTCGTCCATACTCCCGATGTAATGCATTCCGGTATCGAAAGTTACCCCGTTGCGCTTGAACGTCTGCAAGCAACCGCCCATCTGGTTGTTTTTCTCGAGGATCGCCACCTTATAGCCATGTTTACTAAGTATATAACCACAAACAAGGCCTCCCAAGCCACTACCTACTATGACAATATCGTACTTCATTGGCCTGCTCCAGGTTGATAACTGATCATGCTGTATTTGCCCATCTGTTGTATTTTCACATCCTTTTCTCTTACTTGCAAAGATACTTCCTTTCCGGCATCAATAAGCGCAAAATATTTTTTATTCAGCAAAATGCATTTTTCCAAAACCGATTTGTCATGCGGCTGCATCTCTACCACCGCATCCGCTTCAGCAAAAAAATCGCTGCTGTTAGCAAGCACGATATACCTCAAGTTTTCAGGCTTCGAGGCACAATTTTCAGCTAAAGCTATCTTATCCTCATCCTGATCAGTTGCAATAATTTCAGTATCCTTCCTAACCAGCGAAGTCAACAAACTCCATTCGCCCCAGCCACAGTTCAGGTGCAACATTTTCCCCGACAAAGGTAACATTTCGATGAAACAACTGAAATTATCGTACCTTTTCAATGATTTTCGCACGCTACGTTCCACTTCAACACCTTTATAAATATAATTATGGAGAACTTTATCAGCATAATAACCAGCTGTTTCACATTCATCACAAATAACATCGTACTCCTTCTGATACAATTTTCGGATGCTCTTGGTTCGTTCCTGATACGAAACTCCAAAAGCAGTATTTTCAGGCTTAATCCTCTCCAAAAATTTAACCGTTACCTCTCCTTTCCTCAATAAAAACTCTTTTTTGGGGAAAGCGTGTCCCACACCGTGAATCACTATCGGCAAAATATCGAGATGCAGTTTTTCGGCCAAATAAAACGCGCCGCGATGAAAACGGAGTATGGAGCAATCGGCTGAACGCGTTCCTTCGGGAAAAATAACAATGGAGTAACCCCTGTCAACAAGTGTAGCCAACTGATCCACACTATTTTCAATGCCATTGGCCACCGGATAAAAATCGGCGTAACGAATGATGCGCCCGTAAAAGGGAGACTTCCACACCCAATCGTTGGTAAGTACCACAATTTTGGGCGAGAGCATCAAAATGTACATCAAATCGAGATGCGACTGGTGATTGCAAATGATGACCGAAGGACGTTCGAAAGCCTCGTTATGGTTGTTGATAATCCGCGTTTTTACAAGCGGGATATTCCTGACAATGAATTTGAAAATACCGTTCAACTGCCGATGGAAGCGGAGTTTGTTCTTCTCGGTTTTTTTCCGGATAGTAAGCAACACAAATCCCGTCAGGGTAAGGTAAATACTTCCTAATATGAAAAAGGCAAACGAATAGATAGTACAAAATTGCTGTTTGAGCGTAATTGGGATCAGGCGGGGCTGGTTCTTCTTCAAAGTCAGGTAATTGAACAACAATGGCGGGACAATGTAAGCCACCATCACTACCGAAATCATCCCGACAACCGTAACGCTACCAAGCGAACGTAGAGCCGGATGATGGGCGAAAACCAACGTCCCAATCCCGATAAACATCGTTATGGCCGACAGTCCCACAGCCGTTTTGTAAGAGGTGAGCAATTTCCGGCGGTAAGCGTATTCGTTCATCATTCCATCCATCATAAAAATGGTGTAATCGTCGCCCAGCCCGAAAATAAAACTGGCCAGAATGATGTTGACAATATTAAAATTGATATGGAAGAGGGCCATAATGCCCAAAATCCAGATCCAACTGATGAGCATCGGAAGAAACGAAATCAGGCTCAATTCAAAACGTCCGAACGAGAATGTAAGGAAAATTATGACCAATAAACTACAGATATACAACACTGTATTAAAATCATTGGACAAAATATTAATCAGCAATTTGGAAATTCCTGACTGATCGAACACAAAAGATTTTCCACGGGTCAGTTCGTCCGATACTTTCGCTGAGTTGGCTGGAGTAGTGTACAATACCGTAACTACCATTGCGCGGTTCTCTTTGGTAATAAGGTACTCTTTAGCCAAATTCTCGGTGATGGGAGCAAAAAAAGCAGGCGGTTGCGGGGTAAATTCATTGTCCAACAACCCGAAAAACTGCGAAAACGATTCAGGTTTAAATCCAAGAGCCGTGCCCTGCTTTACCAACTCTTTTTTCAACATCTCTTTTCTCGACTTCCAGAATTTGTTCCAGCGTCCGATTTTTATCCTTTGCAAAGAATCGGAAGGCAAAAATGTCCCTATTCCCGAAGCACTGATAACCTGTCCTGTACGCGTCAGCCGATCCACTTCGGGCGATTCTTTTTCGTATTCGCGCAAAGCCTGTTCGAGGTTTCGCCCTTCCGAAACAAGGTATATATTCTTCTTTCCCAGCGTACTGACATTGCTCAATTCTTCAAAAGCTTTCCGTTGTTCGGCTGTCATGTAGTTGATTTTGTTCATGTCCGAATCGAACTGAACCCCGTACGAGAAAAAGAAAAAAACAACCGTGAGCACTACCAGCAGCAGTGGAAATATCTTCTTCTTTTCGAATCGATAGCCCGAAATCTTGTCGAACAACGGATTGAGCGGTTTGCTTTTTATGGTAGAAAAATGAGGCAGGAAAATAAGGACGAAAAGCAGAGTTCCAGCCAGTGTAAAGGCGGCGAACAAGCCAAAATCGCGCATGGCATCGGCACTGATAAACAAGAGGCTAAGGAAAGCTCCGACCGTGGTAATGCTGCCGATAATCATCGGTGAAGCGATCTCTTTCAGAGTTTTTTCGGCATCGGGTTCATGCTTCCGGTGGATGAGGTAATGCATGGAATAATTAATGGCAATACCGAAAATAATGGAGCCGGCACCAATAGCTATGGCCGAAATAGAGCCCTTGATGAAATAAAGGGCTGCCATGGACAAAATTCCACCAAAAAGCACAGGGACGGCAATAAGCGCCATGGCTTTGCCACTCTTGAAAAACCATCCCAGCAACAAAAGGATGAGCGCCACCGAAACGATGACCGACCACATGGTATCGTGTTTTATCTGCCGGGCATTGGTTACCGCCACAGGAACCGAGCCAAAATAGGTGATGTTAACGTTATTAGCTAAATTTTCCTGAACTTTTTTTACCGATTGATCGAGGCATTCCACCAACTCTTCGTTTTTGGCAGTCTCGCCCATCGGGAAAGCCGACGTGATAAAACACATCAACACCGGTTTCTTTTTCGAGAAAATATAATCGTTGTAGATCTGGTACTGGTCGCTTACCTGAAAGCTCTTCAAACGGTTGAGTACACTGCCCGACAAATGGAGCGGATCAGCTATAATGTTCTTTTTCAATATCATCCCCGCTGGTGAAACAAGGATTCTTTTATCGTTGGCAAGAATTTCCTTTATTTTTCCAGGAGCCAGCAAGGTATCCATTCGCAGGTAATCCGCCTCTTCCAAGAATAAAGGAATATTTTCAGCGATAAAGCCCGAAATTCCGAACAATTGCTGCTGATCAACTTTGTAAAGAACAGATTTTACCAAACGGCGGTTCCCGGATATCGAATCGAACACGGTCGCAAAACGTTCGGCAGCCGAAATAAGTTGGTCCTTATCCACCTGCCGGGTTGAATCTTTTGATCCGAAGCGGATGATAATTTTATCGGAAATAGCCAGATTTTTATACACAAAGTTGATGCGTTCGCTCTGCGTATCCTTCGGCATAAAACCAGTAATATCCTCTTCCATTACGGTTTTTGTGGCAAAATAGCCGAAAAACAAAACGCACACCAACAACATTGCCCAACGAAGCAGCGGGCGATGACTCAAAAATTTATAGATATGTAAAAAAATGCCTGACATTTTTAATAAATTGTATAACCAAAAGCATGTTCTCCAAAGTCTTAGGTCTTAAGTCCAAAGTCTCAAGTCATTTACTTATAATTTATAACTCGTAACTTATAACTTCTTCTTTACTCGTTTACTTTTTTAACCACCGTCTGATAAAAACAGATGGATAACCGTACAAAACAGCTAAAAAGACCATCACGGTATTTAGAACGCTGATCCTGAAAAAATCCTGGAACGGCCTGAAATGTGAAACCTTTTCCTCTTTTGGCGCGTAATATACTTTAATAGGTACAGGAAGAACCGGGATATTCCTCCACGCACTGAACACAAGAAGTTCCAACTCAGCTTCGTAACGGCGGGTAAACAGTTTCATCTTTCCCATCTTTTCAAGTGGATAAAGCCGGTAGCCCGATTGTGTATCGGGAAGCCGTATGCCGGTTTGTACCGTAAACCAGAAATTAGAAAAACGATTGGCAAAAGTACTTCCGCCCGGTTTATTTTCGTGCGTCATTCCACGATCCCCTACCAGCAGCGAGCCGGGATGTTGCTCGATAGCGCGGACAAAAACAGGCAGATCAGAAGCAAAATGCTGCCCGTCCGAATCGATGGTAACCGCATAACGGAAACCCCTTTTCACGGCAGTTTCAAAACCCCGCCGAATGGCATAACCCTTGCCACGGTTAGGAAAATAAGAAATAACCTGGAGCTTTTCGGCATAATTTTCCAGAATCGATCCCGTATCATCAGTCGAGCCATCGTTTACAACAATAATATCCGACGCGTATTCCAACAAACTGTCCAGCACGGCGGCCAAAGTACGCTCGTTGTTGTAAGTAGGCACCACCACAACTATTTTTAGTTCAGCCCATTCCGTCGATATATCTTCCACCGGTTTATTCATGCCTGAATTTTATACCGGATGGCCGATTTTACAAAAACGGCTGAATTGCTTTCAGCTTGAGCATTCACATCCACAAACTGCTCATCATCAGATATTTTATAGGTGATTCTGAAATTCACTTCAGGCTGAGCAAGCGGATTGATGATTTGTACAAATTTTATATTCTTAGCCTGAGACATAACGAGATTTTTATTACAAAGTATTTCAGTTATTTCTTTGATCATCTGAAGAATACATACACCAGGCGTTATCGGATTTCCCGGAAAATGAGCCTGATAAATAAAATGCGCGGCATTCAGCTCTACGGTAACTATTGTTTCCTGTTCCGATGATTTCCTGGATATAATTTTATAAAATTCGTTTTTTAGCATTGTTTGCTATTTATCAATTATGTATGAACTGAAAAGTATAAGCCAGATTTCTCCGTACATTTTCATAACGGTAGATGGAGTCGGCACTCAAGTCCATTGTTCCGGTAATTTTTCCGCCCGATTTCCTGGCTGATTTTACAGTTTTCCCATCCCGCAGGGAATATATGTAAGTTTGTTTTCCAAAAGAGGCCACATATTCTCCATCAGCCGTTCGATACGCATCCGATATTGTAAAAATATAGGCTAAATCGTCCGAAATTGTCCGACGGATATACCATTTATCCATATTTTTCAGGATATGCAACAACCGGCATTTTCCCCTGACGACCTCAAATTCAAAACCCTTGATTCCAAATTCATTCAGGAAAACTCCCCGGGCCGTATCGCCCGATGTTTTCACCACCGTAATGCCTGTGAGCTGCGCTTTGCCAAACAAAATAGCCGTTCGCAGGCGAATGGTATTGCTTCCGGTAGCTGCGAACACAGCTATCCTGGTCGAAGGTTCATCGCCGGATACTAAGCCTGAAGTGGATTTCGGCGCACAAGCGCCCAAACAAACCAACAGGCTAATTAATACGGAAAATATCGTCGGGAATTTTCTTATTAACATTTTTTTCGGTGAAAGTTATCAACGTGTTATCACCGCCTTGCTCCACCATTTCGATGGAATAGACAAGCCAGTTGTTTTTACCGAAAGTCAGGTTAATCTGGCTGAAAAGCTGCTTCAGTTCCTTACTTCTCGGGAACAGCTTCACCATCACCAAGCTTCCGCTTTCGAAATACTGGGCGGTAAATTTTTTATTGCCGGCCAGCACATCGCCCCTTACTCCGCCAATCATGATTTCACTTATTTCGCGAAACATTTTGTTCGAGTTCGTATCAAAACGGTCGGTACGGTTTTCGTTTTTAATCGTTACCTTACCGCTGCTTAAAATAAATATATAGGAATACGGTTTGGAATATTGCCACCGCAGGTTGTTCTCTTTTTTGAAATACATCATTCCTTCGGAAACTACCGTTTCGGAGAGCACCGATATGTTTTTTTTCTGGATAAATTTACATTCCAACGAAGCAGTAACTTTTGATACAGCTGAAATCTGCGAAATGATCTCGCCCTTTCTCGCTTCGTTTACCGGCTTCAGGCTTTGTGCCGAAACGACAAGCGACAACAAAAACATATTCAATAATAATATCGACCTTAATTTCATCGTTCTCAATTCTTTATTTTCATACTTCAAACCCTATTCTTTAATCGTAACTACTCAGCCCCCCAACCCCCTGAAGGGGGAGTTGTGGAGTATTAAAGAGAGTTAATTTATACTTACGAGTTCCTCTATATTTACATTTAGACAAAAAATCTACCAATTTTCAAATTAAAATTGCATTTACAAATACCTTTGGAGGAGCTGAGTAGTAATTTTCAGTTTTAAATTTTCAATTTTTAATTCTTAATTCTTAATTCTTAATTTACAATTTACTGTCTCGCAACAAATATTACTCCGATCAAAATAAATGCCACGCCGATCCACCGGGTCAAAGGAACATTTTCATGAAAAATATATACCGAAGCTATCATCCCGAAAACATAGCTAATGCTGATCATGGGATAAGCCATACTAAAATCGAAATGCTTCAGGATATACATCCATAAAAAAGTGGCTGCTACAATGGAAATACCGGAGCAAGCCAGTTGCCAGTTAACGATTACTTGCTTGAAATAGTCCCACGCGAAACGGAAAGTTCCCATGCGTGCCACGGCAAATTTCAGGAAAATTTGCGAAGCTACCAAAAACAAGCTTTGAAGCGTGGAAAAAACAATCAGTTTTAACATGACGACAACAATATAAACGAATGATCCTTATTCTTAAAATGATTATAAATCAGCATCTTATTCACCGGTTTTTTTTCAACACCGTTTAGCGTGGCATGAGCCGGAACCGACCGTTGTTTCAGGAAAACCGAAGCCACCATTAATCCGAAGGCGGAAGCTGTAAAAAACTCTCCGCAAATATGCTTGTAAAATCCGGATTTTTCTTTACCAAAATAATCGATTACAGGCTGATATACAGCATCATTAGCACTATCTCCGTTTTGTCCGGTAAGTACCCAGTCAATTTCATCAGCAGATATGTTGTTCTCGGCAAGAAAATGCTGAAGACGTTTAACAATCGTATCCTGAGGGCGATAAAACAAATCGGACCCTACAATTCGGGCATAAGAATGTTCCGAAATTTTATCGGACAACACAACGCTGACACTGCCCTCGCCGGCAAAAGAGCCTTCGCCACAACCATTTTTCACCAAAGCCAATGAATCAGACACTTCATCTTTCCAATAACCAAGCCGTTTCAGGAATGTAAAATAAGCCGGTGTCATTTCGTCGTTGCCGGTTACGAGCGCTGTCCCGATTTCACTTTTGGCAAACAGCAACAACACATCCATGAGGCCGTTTTCGAACGATGCTCCCCGGTGAATGTAAGTATTGTTGTAGCCGTTGCAACCCAAATGGATGGCAATTTGCGAGCTAATGGTGTTGTGCGTGGATTGGATGAAATAAGCCGGCTGCAAAAATTTTTCCTCGTTACGGATCATCGCTTCGAGAAATTTTTCCGTATCCTCAACGCAACCTAAACCGGTGCCGGTAACAATGGCATCAGGCATTTGTATCCCGGCATCCTCAAGGGACCGCCGAGCCGTTACAATAGCTCGTTTGATCACTTTGCTCATCCGGCGCGAAGCAATAGGATCGAAAAAATCGCGAAAATTCGGTTCGATGCAACGGACATGAGGCTGCTGGTATGCTGTTGGCGACAAAATTCCATTGGTGCTCAACGGTTCCTGAATCGAAATGGCACTTAATCCATTGATATATATCGGTTTTATATGCATAAACTACTCCTTTGAAAAAATAACCGAAGTGTTGTTTCCTCCAAATCCGAAAGAATTGGATAAAACGTGTTTCAAATCAACATTCTCCACCATTTCAGCTACCGGTGAAAACGAGAGTTCCGGCATCTGGTTTCTGAAATTTACGTTGGCCGGAATGAAACGATACAACATAGCAAGAATTGAGATGACGGCTTCCACGCCTCCGGCAGCGCTGGTAGTGTGGCCGGTGAGTCCTTTGGTAGAGCTCACCGGTGGAATGTGATCCCCGAAAACCGACATGATGGCACGCCCTTCCGACTCATCGTTATTGGAAGTTCCCGTTCCATGAGCATTGATATAATTTACCGAATATGAATCTATACCACTCATTTCCAATGCTTTTTTCATGGCCAAAGCAGCTCCTTTGCCTTCGGGCGACGAAGCCGTTTGGTGGTATGCATCGCAAGCATTTCCGTAGCCCGAGACCCGGCACAACGGCTCTACGCCCCGTTGGCTGCACAATTCTTCCGGTTCCAGTACCAAAAACGCGGCTCCTTCGCCAAGGTTGAGTCCGGCACGGGTAGCATCGAACGGGCGACAAGGCTCTTTATCGAGAATCATCAACGAATTGAAGCCGTTCAGGTGGAATTTGGTGATGCACTCACTACCCCCCACAACCGCCGCATCCACCAACCTGTTTTCGATGAGGTTCATACCCAGCACAATGGCGTTGGCTGCCGATGAGCAGGCCGTTGACGGTGTAGAAACGTAACTGAACGCGCCAAAATAATCGGCAATGGTTTCGGTTAGTGAGCCACAATCGTGAGCTTCAATGTAATCGTTCCGAGTATCGTTTTCCAAAAAGTCGAAATAATAAAGTTCGCTTTTTTCCATACCTCCCACCGTCGTTCCATTGATAAAAGCGATCCTATAACCCTCTTTCACCGGAAAACGCGAATTCTGCAACGCCTCTTTTGCCGCCAGAATAGCCATCAATGCCGTACGTGTTACAATTTTATCGGCTGGAATATCAAGCAGATGCTTCATTTCCATTTCCGACAAAGGCACTTCGGCGCAAGGCAAATCGTGAACGGTATCGAGGTATTTAATTTTCCCGATACCCGATCTGGAATTTTTCAGGGATGACAACGTTTCTTCCAACCCGATTCCCAGACCGGAAACAATTCCCATTCCGGTTACAAAAACACGACGCGGCATCCGTTATTTTTTGCGGTTTTTAGCAATATAGTCGGCCATTGTGTTGATCGACTTGAAGATTTCTTTTCCCTGGTTAGCATCCTGAAGTTTGATACCGTAATTTTTTTCCATCAACACGATCAGTTCCAGCGCATCGATGGAATCGAGGCCAAGGCCGTCGCCAAAAAGAGGCGCGTTGTCATCAATATCTTCCGGTTTTACTTCTTCCAGGTTCAACACTTCGATAATTTCTTCTTTTAATTTCAATACTAATTCATCCATATTCTTTTTTATAAAAATGATTTCAGATTATATAATTCAGTGATATTAAACAATTTTATTCCTTTTTGTTTTTCAACGAGCCATACGAGCGCTTCGGCCTTTCCGTCATAATAATCCACCCAACCTACCAAAGCGTTTTCAGTTTCGGTTTGTTCAAACAATTGATTCACATAGGTAAAAATATGCTCCACCTCCAACTCATCGCTTACAAAAAATGTATTTTCACCAAAAATTTTATGTTTGATGCAAACTTCTCCCATCACAATGTTCGGCAACGTATAAACAAATACCGATGGGCTTGGAAAATAATCTTTTCCTATCGTTTCCTGATAGTTTTCGTCGGTATCGAGAGACGAATTCCGGTTACTGAAAACAACAGCTGTTTCGCGCTTTGGTTCAACTCCAAATAGCGCCGTATCTTTCAATAACATTTCGGTAACAATGAATCCTGTTTTAGACAAATGATCCATCTTAAAAAATTTCGGATAGCCCATTCCGAAACGCCGGTAAGCCGCCGATAAAAACTCGGAATCGGTAGCTCCTTCGCGGTTTTCGTAAACCATCTCTCCATTCACCGACAATTGCCGGTTATTCAGTACACAATATTTTGAGATAAACAACTCCATCATTTCACTTTTTTAAGAAGGATGGCGGCATTACAGCCCCCAAATCCGGAAACGGTTTTAACGCATGACGTTACGTTTTCGCTCCGGTCGGATGTAATGATGTTCAATGGCGCCGAAACGCCACACGTTTCATATCCTGCGCATTTCACCAAATAATTATTTTTCAGGCAATGAGCCGAAAAAACAGTTTCGAGCACCCCGGCAGCCCCCAGCGTATGTCCGAAATAACCCTTCAGGCTGTTCGAAGGCCGGTTGTTCAGTCCCGAACGGGTCAGGGCAATAGCCTCCATTTCATCGTTATACGGAGTAGCCGTGCCGTGAGTATTAATAAAGCCTATATCCCCTCTGTCCTGCCCTGCCAGCGCCTTTTCGAGTGCAAGGTGAAGCCCTTCACCCGTACGCGAAGGCCCCGAAATGTGGTTGGCATCGTTGCTGATATAACCATTGGCAAAAACTACGGTACTTTCAGGCAGTTCTTTTTCATCGCTCGCAACACCGTAAATAATCGTAGCCGCTCCTTCGCCGATATTGAGGCCTTTACGGTTGATATCAAACGGTTTACAGAGTTCATCAGACAATGCTTTAAACGACTGGAAACCAGATACTACAAAGCGGGACAACTCCTCAGCTCCTACAACCACAACGTGCTTGTATTGCCCGCTACGAAGCATGCGCGCAGCTACAATCTGAGAAGATACTCCTGATATACATGCATTTGATATCACCAACGGACGGTTCGGGTTTCTAAAAAACCGGCTGATCATTCCGGCAGAATAACTCAACAATGTTTGTTCGTGCCGGAAAGTCGGCAATTCTTTATTTTCCAGCAAACCAACGTTTCCTTTTGTAGTGGAAACAACAAACAACGTTGCCGATGACGATAAATCGACCACCGTATTTTCAGCGCACTTTTGCACCGAAATTATGGCCATTTTTTCGAACCGGGAATACTCTTTTCCGGATGCCAACGCGCCAAATTCTCCCTCCAATAGATCATCGTTCATCCTCGAAGCAACAAAATCTTCGGGAAGATGTAATGTTTCTCCCTGATAGTGCTTTAATCCGGTGAGGCCGTTTGCCACCGATTGAAAATTTTCAGCAGTAGTAAAACCCAAAGCCGAAACAATATTATCCGAAAGCTGATATATAACCGACATGTTTAAATCACTCCGTTTTTTAATTTCCAGTCCTCGTAAAATTCCGGATTATTCCATACAAGCTGGTAATCTTTATCCAAAAAAACCTGCACGCTACTGCCTGTGGCTATCAACGACCTATCTTTTTTGGATAATATCCTGTAATTAAAACAAATTTTAGCCGCAGGCGTTGGCATATATTCTATTTCCACTATCATGACATCGCCATAAACCAACGGTTTTTTGTAACTGAAATCGAGATTGACCAGCGGCGCATAAAAGCCACTACCAAAAATCTTCAGGTAGCCAAGATCATATTTCCGTCCGAATTCTTCGCGGGCTTCCTCAAAATAAAGCGAATAAGACCCGTGCCACACAATGCCCATCGAATCTACCTCGCTGAATCTTACTTCAATTTCCTTTTCGGCGGTTAATTTATCCATTATTCTGATATTTTCATTTCACATTCGGCTGCCAGTATGTTGTTTACGGTTACTTTAGCCTCTACCAATGTGATGTTGAACACCTCGCTCTTTACCTCTATTTCAGTTTTCAAAACATCCCCTACCTGAGGTAAAAAATAGATATTCAAATTGCGGATAGCTCCAATAAAACCCGTTTTCACCTCGCTTCCCTGCAACATCCGGTGGATATAACCCATTCGGGCGGCACAGGTCTGAGCGATATTTTCGATCATCCCCGATTCTGTCAACTTTCCATCGCTCACAAAGATATTGTCAGCTGCTATCGCAAGATCTGTGCTTGTGAAAACAGGATCGCAGTGCAACAAACTGTCCACCATGACAAATGGCGGTTGTTGTGGCAACAGCGAACGAACATCTATCTCTTTAAAAGTTTCCATTAAATAGCTATGAGTTACAAATTACGAATTACGAATTATGAATTACGAGTTACAAGTAAAAATCTTGAGACTTAAGACTTAAGACTTGAGACCTTACTTCACAACGCATTTCAACACGGTGTGGCTTACTCCCACTTTTTCGAACGTTTCTACTACTTTTAACCCCGCTTTATCAATCAGGTTCAACATATCCTGTGTATGGTACATCTGGCTGCAACCGTTAGCTATACATGTAAAATACAAGCTTGTAGCCACCAAACTATACCGTCCGGCATCAGTGCGCTGGTTATCCCAGAATGTTTCCATAATATAAATATAGCCATTGGCGCTTACCGCGGCTCCGGCTTTTTTCAATAATTCAACAATGTCTTCCTGCGAAAAACAATCGAGGAACTGGCTCATCCACACCACATCATAACCTGTGGGATAAGGCTTAGAATGATCGAGCAAATTAATCGGGTAGCCATCAATGCGATCGGAAAAACCGTGGGCCGCGATGTTTTTATAAGCATCGGCCAGCTGACCAGGCAAATCGAGAATAGTAACCCGGACATCCGGATCGTATGCCGCGCATTTGATCGAAAATTTGCCGGTATTCCCCCCCACATCCATCACTTTTTTAGGTTTATCGGCAAAAATAATCGGCAGGACAACCGGAAACGACTCGTCGGAATAGTGATGATCGAAACCAAACCAGCTTTTACGCACTTGCTCAGGAAGTTGAGACAACGCTTCGTACACCGTGGTCCAGTCTCCGAAAACCGATAAACCTTCTGGTTTCCCGTTCTCAATGGATTCTTTTAACTTAAAAAATCCCAGATAATTGACATCATGGGTAAAGTCCATATTCACTTTTGTCATCTCGTCCGAGAGAACAAACCAGCCCGTTTTGGTGATAAAAAACCGATAATCCTTCGCATACACCAACTCAAGGCTCAAACCGGCTTCGAGCAATACTTTTACTCCGTAAACGGATAGTTCCAGCTTTTTGGCAACTTCTTCAATGGTAAGGCCTGCTTCGTTTTCGTAAATCGCCTGCAAAATTCCCAAATCTCTGAGCGACTTCGCAGCCTGAAACATAATAGGCGCGAAAGCAATCTTTTGCGCATCGAACTGTGCCTGATAGGCCGATTTTTTATCGTTTCCGAAATTGTATCCCATGGATGAATATTTTTGGTTGATATGTGTGTGTTTTGTCTTGGGTCTTGGGTCTTGGGTCTTGGGTCTTGGGTCTTGGGTCTTGGGTCTCAAGACTTTTACTCGTAACTCTCCCCTTCATTTCCAAAACGAATGAAAGTTATACCATTGTAATGGATATTTATTTAAAATTTTTTCAAGTTCATGAGCAAAACGCTCCGTAAACTTTTCAACTTGCTGCTGTACCGGTAAACCCTTTGATTCAGCATCCGATATTTCAACAATGTGGCATTTGTACTTTTTAAAGCCATCCTGCATCACAAAATAGGCAAGTACCGGAACTTTCATCCTTGCTGCCAACTGAAAAGGAGCTATTGGGAATTCCGCCACCGCACCCATAAAATTTACCGGATGATTTCTGGAACCTTCGTAAATTCTATCGGCCGAAATACTTACAAATTCATTGTTTTTCAATGCGTTGTTTACATCAAAAATATGTGAGAAACCATCTACTACCGGAATCATCTTCACATTCTGACCGCTCAGTATATTGCTCCTGAAGCGCTGCATTGTTTCCACCTCGCCGCCATACACCACCGCATTGATGGTTTTATAAGGTTGAGATAACGTATAACCAACTATCTCGGAACAACCCACGTGCGCATGCACCAGAATCGCTCCCCTTTCCTTGTCCATAGCGGCATTGTTGAACCATTCAACGCCGGTTTGTTCGATGCTGTATTCGTTTTTTCGTCCGGCAAAAAGGGCAAATTTATCAATCAGCGTTTTGCCGAATAAATAATGGTTCAGATAAACGTTAACAACCGCGCGGCCTCTGCCGAAACGTTGACGTTGGCGAAAATATCGATAAATATTGCGAGTGGCATTCCGGTTAATGATTAAATAAAAAAAAATTACAAAACCCATTATGCCGTAAGCCAAACGTACGCTTCCATGCCTGAAATAGCCGAATAGCGCCCGCTGACCAAAAGAACCGCCTCCGGTTTTACCGTGCCAATTCTTTTTTTTACTTGCCAAGTTCGTGTAATTTATTTTCGATATAATCGTAAAAAGCCCCTAAAGTTGTTACGGTAGCCATCTCTTCGGCTTTGATCTTGAAACCGAAATTACGTTCCACAATCACCACTATATCAACAAAATCGAGGCTATCAATGCCTAAATCGTCTTTCAGAAGAGCTTCAGGTTTCAGGGCACTTTCGTCGATTTCAATTTCTTCAACTAAAAATTCATTTGTAATTTTCTCAATTTCTGCTCGTGTCATGTCAATTTACCTGGAAAATTTATTATCTGTTTATAAAATGATTACTTATTTAATTTTTTTCACCACCAAAGCGCTGTTGGTTCCCCCAAATCCAAAAGAATTGGAAAGAAAAACATCGATATTTTTATCAAGGGTTTTAGTGGCGATATTGAGTTTAGCCGAATTTTCATCGGGAGTTTCGAAGTTGATATTTGGCGCTACAAATGAATTACGCATCATCAGCACCGAATATACAATTTCGCTGGCTCCGGCCATCCAACATTCGTGTCCTGTCATCGATTTAGTAGAACTTACCGGCGGGCGAAACTCCCCAAAAAGCGCATCAATGGCCATGGCTTCGTACTGGTCGCCAAGCGGCGTGGAAGTTGCATGGGCATTGATATAATCCACATCGGCGGCGGTAAGCCCGGCATCGTCCAGCGCCCGTTTCATGGCCGTAAATGATCCTTTGTCGTTCGGTTGCGAAATGTGCCCGCCATTCGATGAAAAGCCATATCCCACCACTTCGGCCAAAATAGTAGCTCCTCGTTTTACGGCATGTTCGTACTCTTCGAGAATCAGCGTAGCGCCTCCACCGCTCGGCACCAGGCCATCGCGATTGGCATCGAAAGGACGCGAGGCTTTAGCAGGATCGTCGGTACGAACCGAGAACGCGCTCAAGGCATCGAAACTTCCCATCGACAAATAGTTGGTTTCCTGAGCGCCACCACAAATCACCACATCCTGCCATCCATTTTTAATGAACAGGTAGCCCAAACCTACCGAGTGTGATCCACTGGCACAAGCAGCGCTTATGGTCATGTTGATACCTCGAAGTTTAAAAATAACCGAAAGGTTCATGGTTACCGTCGAATTCATCGACTGGAAAATGGCGCCTGAACCCATCAGCGTTGTATCTTTTTTGGTTACGGCAATGTTGTGCGAATCAATCACCGCTTTAGCCGACGAATCGTTGCCGTAAAAAATCCCCACCTCGTTTTCTTCGAGGTATTGCATGTCAATTCCGGCGTTTTCCAAAGCTTCGCGGGTAGCCATATAGGCGTACTCACCCTCCTCGGCCAGCCCGGTACGAAGCCTGCGGTCGAGTAAAGGTTTCAGGTTCGGGCGTTCAACAATGCCTGTCAGCGGCGATCTGTAGCCGTATTCCGTACGGGCTTCCTCAATTCCTATGCCTGATTTGCCTTCGTAAAGCGATTGGGTAACTTCATCTAAATTTTTACCGATACACGAATAAATTCCCATGCCGGTAATTACTACTCTTCTCATCCGGATTTTCTTAAAAATATTAAATTCGTTTAAGTATATAATCCTCCATTTATCGATATTACTTCACCGGTAATGTACGCCGATTGTTCCGATGCCAAAAACGATACCAGATATGCCACCTCTTCGGGTTTCCCGAACCGGTTGGCAGGAATCATCTCCCTGAGCATCTTTTCATCGAGGTCTTTTGTCATTTCGGTAGCAATGTAACCGGGCGCCACCGCGTTTACGGTTACATTCCTTTTCCCCACTTCCTGGGCAAGGGCTTTGGTGGCTCCTATTACACCGGCTTTAGCCGCCGAATAATTTGTCTGTCCGGGCAGTCCTTTCAGCCCCGAAAGCGATACGACGTTGATAATCCGGCCGAAACGTTTCGTAAGCATATCTTTCAGCAAGCGACGCGTAACATAGAAAAAACCGTTCAGATGAATACCTATAATGTTTTCCCACTGTTCGTTCTGCATCCACATCATCATGGTGTCTTCACGAACACCGGCATTGTTCACCAACACAGCTATATAGTCATCGGGGTGAGCTTCCTGCCACGACATAAGCGCTGCATCCACCTCATCCACTTTCGAGACATCGAATTGCAAAATTTCGGCTTTTCCTCCTGCATTTACAATTAGCTCTTCCGTTTCCCGGGCAGCAGTTTCATTCGATTGGTAATTCACTATTACCGGATAGCCAAGTTTTGCCAATTCAATACTCACACATCTGCCAATACCTCTTGATCCACCGGTTACTAACGCATATTTCATTCGTTTACAATAGGTTGTGTATTATCAATAAATTTATCTGGAAAATATTTTCTCTGTATGTTTCAAAAATCAATAAAATCGACGCCGTTATTTTTCAAATAATCGCTTACAGCTTTTATTTCGCGGTATTTGGTTGTATCATCGGCAAAAGCCGGCACAATGTTCCTGAGCGTGTCGTAAACGCTTCTGGTTTTCGATGCCAGCTTATCTTTAGCGTTGATGTTGTCAATTCCCTGAATCAAAGATATAAAATAAATTGATAATACCTCAAACGAATTATCAATAATTTTCTTAGCGATGAGCGCCGAGTTAGTCCCCATACTCACAATATCCTGGTTATCATTGTTATTAGGAATACTATGCAGGTAATTGGGGAACGAAAGCGTCTGGCACTCGGCAGTAGTAGAAGTGGCAGTAAACTGAGTTCCCTGCATTCCAAGATTCAGGCCCAACACACCCAAATTGACAAAAGCGGAAAACTTATCGTTCAATTTCGGGTTGAGCAAAAAATTAAGCTGGCGCTCGTTGAGCATAGTCATACGGGTTACCACAATCTTCAGTTTATCCATTTCAAGCGAAATATAATCGCCGTGGAAATTTCCGCCGTGATATACATTTTCAGTGTCCGCATCCACCACTGGATTATCGTTCACCGAATTAGCTTCGTTAATTACTACATCTTCGGCATATCGGATAGTATCGGCCACCGGTCCCAAAATCTGAGGGACACAGCGTAAAGAATAATATTCCTGCACTTTTTCCTTCAATACCTTTTCGGTTACCTTGCGGGCAAAAAGTTCGTCCTTCCTGTTCTTTATCAGTTTACTATCGGATAATACCGAACGCATAAAAGCCGCCACATCATTTTGTCCTTTGTGATGTTTTACGGCGTTGAGCTCAACGGAAAAGCCATCATCAAACGAATCTACAATTTCATTTATCAACGATGAAGCCACTACCGACCACTGGAACAGACGTTTGGCGTAAATAAGATTGACGATACCAATACCGGTCATCACCGAAGTTCCGTTGATAAGCGACAAACCTTCGCGGATGTGAATGGAAATCGGATGCAGGCCGCAAGCTTCCATGGCTTGCGCCGTTGGGACTATTTCGCCGCGGAAATGAACTTCCCCTTCGCCGATCAACGCGAGCGCCATGTGTGATAATTGCACCAAATCGCCACTGGCCCCCACTCCGCCGTGCTCGTAAATTACGGGTATAATATCGTTGTTAATAAAATCGCGTAAAAGCAACGCGCAATCGGGATGAATGCCCGATTTGGCCTGTAAAACAGCTATCAACCGGCATATCATTGCAGCTTTCACATACAGGGGATCAATGTGGTTTCCCGAACCAGCACAATGGCTTCTGATCAGGTTATACTGGAGAGCCACCCGGTCGCTATCGCTGATACGGTACTGAGCCATAGGGCCAAACCCGGTGGTAATGCCATAAAGAAGCTTATCCTTCGAAAAATCAAGCAAAAATTTGTACGACCGGTCCAGATTTCTCAGTCTGCCATCTTCGATGTTTACCGGCTTTCCATTAAACAAAACATCATAAAAAAAATCAACTGTGAACTCCTTCTCATCGTTTAAATACGAATCCATTTCAATGAAAATTAACTATTTATATATGTATGCTAAATTCTCATAAACCCGATAAAAAATATCGTTTTTATGAGAATTTATATAACTTGTTTTAATCTTAATAATATAATTTTTAGCAAAATTACAATTTTTTTTTCGATTTAAAAACAATATCGGTAATTTGAACACCTGGATATTTATTGTTTTGGCAAATCGGTCGGGCTGAACCTTTTCAACTGGCTCACAAACAAGCCTGAAACTACAACGACGATGCCCGTTATTTTCAGTGCCGAAATCCTTTCGCCCAGATAAACATAAGCTAAAAAAGCTGTGAATACAGGTATCAAGTTAGTAAAAACATTGGTGTGCGAAACTCCGATTTTTCTTACCACACCGGCAAATAAAACAAAAGCGACCACCGACGCAAAAACCGAAAGCAACACAATAGAGATGACTGAAACCGGCTTTATGACTGAAAAATCGAAAACCGGAACATCCACTAAGATAAACACCGGAATAAAGTAAACGAGCCCAATAATGCTCTGGTAAAAAATAATGTTGATGGACGAATATCCGGCCGGAATTTTTTGTAAGACAATGGTATATCCGATGGATGATGCTACCGCAAAAAAGAGCAGCCCCACTCCTGCCGGATTCGCGGCAAACCCCGTTCCGGGCTGATATATCACCAACAACACGCCGCAAAGCGAAACCACGATACCGGCCATATTCAGCAAACTGGTGCGCTCCCTGAGGAACAAAAAAGCGAAAAGTGGAGCGAAGAGAGGAATCGTGGCGATGATCACCGCCGTGAGCGACGAATCGACCATGGTAAGCCCGTAAGTTTCCCCTACATAATATAAAAACGGTTCAAAAAGCGCCAGCAGCATGAATTGTCCGATGTCGGCTTTCTTCATCAGCTGGAAACTACCCGATATTTTCAGATAACCGAACATTAAAATAACAGCCAGGAAAAGCCTGGCCGTTATGATGGTTACCGGGTGAAAAGACAGGATGGCATCTTTGGTCCAGATAAAAGAGAAGGACCAGATAATCATCGAAAGAACAATGCCCCAATATAGTTTTATTTTCCGGATCATCCTTTTAAACAGTAACGAAACGGATGATTTCCGTTTGAATCCTGCGCCATACCGCATCGGTCATTTTGGCGCCAACTACCGCCACAACATTGGCCGACACCAGCGAACCGATTTTGCCGCAAATATCAAGCGGATAATCGTTGGCCAGCCCGAACAGGAAACCGGCCGCATATAAATCACCGGCACCGGTCGTGTCGATGCATTCGGTCAGGAACGGTTTCACGTGGTGAATATCGTCGCCCGACTTAATCAACGAACCCTCCTTCCCTATTTTCACAACCGCGATGCTACATTTCCCGGAAATGTGTATCAGCGCGTTTTCAGGATCGGAACCGGTAAAGGCCTTCGATTCTTCTTCGTTGGCAAAAACAATATCGACGTATTTTTCAATGATCTCCTGTAAAAAGGATAAATTAGCTTCCACTACATTGTAACTGGCCAAATCAATAGAAACCATCAACCCCGACTCTTTAGCTAATTTTACAGCTTCACGAATCAAATCATGGTTCTGTACCAAATATCCTTCGATGTGGAAAATATCGTAACCATCGAACATCTCCCGTTTCAAATCGCCGGCAACAATTTCGGCAGAAGCGCCAAGATAAGTGCACATGGTACGTTCTCCATCAGGCGAAACCAGCACGATACACCTTCCTGAAGGCGTGTCAGATGAAAGCAATGCAGGCGTTACGCCATTGTTGACCATATCTTGTTTGAAAAACGTACCGATATCATCGTGTCCGATTTTCCCGACAAAAGCGGCATCACCACCTAACTTCGAAATTCCATTGATAGTGTTCGAAGCCGACCCTCCGGCAGCCATTGTTTTATCCACATCGCTCAAAAAAGCTGAAATTTCGGCCGATTTCGCACCATCGACCAACTGCATGCTACCCCGCGGCAAATTGAGTTGCATTAAAACATCATCGGATTCGATCCGGAATAAAATGTCAGTCAATGCATTACCCATGCCAAGTATTTTTCTCATAAAATATAATTCTTAAATTTTCTGCAAAGATATTGCATATTTCAGAAAAACCTATTACTTTTGCATTCGCAAATGAAAATTTTGCCCGATAAAATTCTTCCTTAGCTCAGTCGGTTAGAGCATCTGACTGTTAATCAGAGGGTCCTTGGTTCAAGTCCAAGAGGGAGAGCAAAATTCTCAAAGTCTATTTCAACAAGACTTTGAGAATTTTTTTTAAACTTTTCGCGGCGAGTAATTACTTAAAAACGGCAACCAAATTAAAGTAGTTACGATGATGCGGTATTCATCAGAAAATAGATATCATTATACCGGGGCCATGGGTTTCTCCAAAAAACCGGAGAAACCTCGACACAAATAAAGGGTTAGATAAAAATCGTCACATCCCATGCAAGTATTTCGACCCTCTCTTCAAAGACAAACATCCGTTCGGATTCCCTTTCAGGAAAGAAAACCAACAAATTTCATTTTTCATCGGCGCTTCGAGTTCCGGCCGTGTTCCGTGCGGTCGGCGGTCATGCTCTCTCCCACCATCCCCGTACCTCATGGGTAAGGCCACGGACGTTTACTTCCATCATTGCCGGCGCGGTTTCTATTTGCTACAAAAACAGGGATACGACCCATCTGGGGTTTGTCCGGTTTTTGACAAGGCAAAGCACCGTGGGCAAAGAGTTTTTAATGATTTTTAGATAAGTTAAATTTGGAAACTTTGGGAAACACATTGACACTTAAGGAGATTTGTTGATATTTTTTTGTTAATTTGTGTCAATAAAAGTACTGCTAAATAAAAATAATTGTATGTTTGTGAGTTTTTAACAATTAAGCATCCTGTTTTTATTCAGGGCTTGGTTTTTTAAAATAAAACTTACATAAAAATATTTTTTGAGTGATATATGTCCGGTTAACTAAACATATATTATTGTTAGGTGCAATTTTAAAAAAAAAGTCTGCCGTAACCGGCAGTTACGGCATTAGATTAAATCGAAATTAGAAGCCTACGGCTTCAAAATTGATCGGAATCAAAAAGGCTGGAGAGAAATAGCTTTATCGGAGAGCCGATTTTGCTTTCGAGCAATGATTTTCTGTACGAATACGAAAATCAATTTCGATTTAAACGTTTGCCGATTGATGTTTATTGTACGGACAGACTTTTTTTACCGATTTTTTTTGAAAAAATCTCTATTCTTTGGTTTATTGCCAACAAACAACAACTGTGTTTATCAAACATAAACTCAATAATTGTTTAGTAATAGTTGGAATAAACCAAAAAACGGCACCTAACACTACTGTATGT